>CDZC01021854.1_pt1 | contig 454494 bp, 342 predicted proteins | sample 557371 | NCBI WGS metagenome assembly CDZC01 (sample SAMEA3182085, study PRJEB8094) | gut metagenome | biome: human; feature: gut; material: Stool; isolation source: human stools | place: Canada | collected 2013-01-21
GGATACGCAAGTTGTCGGGAAAAGAAGCCATCCCGGTAGCTAAGATTGCAGTATGGGCACTGCGGAAAGTGAAAAACTTAATACACACAATTACGGCTGACAATGGAAAGGAGTTTGCAAAGCACGAGGAAATTGCGCAAAAATTGGAAATAAAATTCTATTTTTGCAAACCATACCACTCATGGGAACGTGGTGCCAATGAAAACACCAACGGGCTTATCAGGCAGTATATCCCAAAGGGTAAGGACTTTAGTGAAGTAACCAACAAACAGATTAAGTGGATTGAAAATAAACTCAATAATCGACCTCGTAAAAGACTTGGATACCTCACGCCAAACGAAAAATTTAAACAAATTATTAATCAGAATTCTGTTGCATTTGCAAGTTGAATTCAGCTATCCTTATGTAAATAGTGTAGAAAATCGGCAGACCATTCAGCGATGGTTTGTGGAACAGACCCGTCTGGGAATACCTGTCGATTTTACCAATGAAGGAATTCGCGGGCTTTGCCATGACCGGGCCACCATGTTCCCTGCCCAATGCGGACAGGGGGCTACCTGGAATAAGGAACTGATCAGTGAAATAGCTCAGGTCACCGCTGAAGAGGCAAAAGCGTTAGGTTATACTAATATTTATTCTCCTATTCTGGATATTGCACAAGATCCGCGTTGGGGACGTGTAGTAGAATGTTATGGAGAGGATCCTTTTCTGGTGGGAGAACTTGGAAAACGGATGATTAAAGGACTTCAGCAAGAAGGGCTGGTTGCCACTCCCAAACACTTTGCAGTATATAGTATCCCTGTTGGTGGGCGTGATGCCGGTACCCGTACCGATCCACACGTAGCACCGCGCGAGATGCGGACTCTTTATATCGAACCTTTCCGTAAGGCTTTCTGCGAAGCCGGAGCATTGGGAGTCATGAGTTCGTATAATGACTATGATGGTGAACCGATTACCGGAAGCTATCATTTCCTTACTGAAATACTTCGCCATGAATGGGGCTTCAAAGGTTATGTAGTGTCTGACAGTGAAGCGGTAGAATTTCTTTATTCCAAGCATCAGGTGGCTGCCGATGCTGTAGATGGAGCTGCCCAGGTAGTAAATGCGGGACTGAATGTGCGTACTAACTTTACTTTGCCCGAGAACTTCATTCGTCCGCTTCGGCAGGCTATTAGTGAAGGAAAGGTTTCCATGCAGACGATTGATAGCCGTGTAGCAGATGTGTTGCGGGTAAAGTTTGGGATGGGGTTGTTTGATAATCCTTATAAGGGAGATGCCAAACATCCTGAAAAGGTGGTACATAGCAAGGAACATCAGGCAGTATCCATGAGAGCGGCTTTAGAATCTATCGTTTTATTGAAGAATGAGAATAATATCCTGCCACTCTCCAAAGATTTGAAGAAAGTAGCAGTGATTGGTCCTAATGCGAATGAAGTGCAGAACCTGATTTGTCGTTATGGTCCGGCTAATGCTCCGATAAAGACGGTATATCAGGGAATAAAAGAGTATTTGCCTGATGCAGAGGTTCGCTATGCAAAAGGAACAGACATTATTGATAAATATTTTCCGGAGAGCGAGCTTTACGAAGTACCATTGGATCAGGAAGAACAGGCTATGATGGATGAGGCTGTAGCCTTGGCAAAGGAATCGGACGTAGCCATCATGGTACTGGGAGGAAATGAGAAGACAGTGCGTGAGGAATATTCTCGTACCAATCTGGATTTGTGCGGACGACAGGAAAAACTGTTGCAAGCTGTATACGCAACGGGCAAACCTGTGATCTTGTTACTGGTAGACGGACGTGCCGCCACCATCAACTGGGCTGAGCGTTATATTCCGGGTATTGTACATGCTTGGTTCCCGGGAGAATTTATGGGAGATGCTGTGGCACAAGTACTTTTCGGTGATTATAATCCGGGGGGTAAATTGGCGGTAACCTTTCCCCGTTCGGTAGGGCAGATACCTTTTGCTTTTCCTTTTAAACCGGGTTCCGATTCAAAAGGTTTTGTACGTGTTACCGGTACGCTTTATCCCTTCGGATATGGTTTGAGTTATACTACTTTTGCTTATAGTGATTTAAAGATAGAGAATCCGGTCATTGGTGTACAAGGTAGTGTGAAGCTGAGTTGTAAAGTGAAGAATACAGGAAAAGTAGCCGGAGATGAAGTCGTTCAGCTTTATCTGCATGACGAGATGAGTTCTGTGACTACATATGTAAAAGTATTGCGTGGCTTCGAACGTATCCATCTGGAACCGGGCGAAGAAAAAGTGATTGATTTCGTGCTTACCCCGCAAGAGTTGGGATTATGGAATAAGGATAATCATTTCGTAGTAGAACCGGGTACGTTTGCGGTAATGGTGGGAAGTTCTTCACAAGATATAAAGTTACAAGGAAAATTTGAAGTGAAATAACATTAGATTGAGATCGGTATTTATTATGCAAGGTTACAAAAATAATCGTATTGTTTTTCTGGATTGGTTACGTGTTATTGCCTGCTTTATGGTGATGGTGGTGCATAGCTCGGAGTGTGTATATTCAAATGATTACTCTTTTTCTTTTCCATCTGAACTGGGGCGTTGGAGTGTATGTCTGATAAATGGTTTTGTACGTCCGGCTGTTCCCTTATTTCTTATAGCTTCGGCTTATCTTTTGATACCTTTGCGGACGGATACGAAAACATTCTTCCGCAAACGTTTCATGCGTGTGGTAATTCCTTTTGTGATATGGCTCTTTATGTATGCCGTATTGCCTGGATTATGGGGTGAATTCAGCAATGAAGAGGTGAAGAATAATTTGTCCCACATCTTTATTAACTTTATTCCTCGTGCTTCTCATTTATGGTTTATATATATGCTGCTGGGTATTTATCTGATAATGCCTGTACTGTCTCCGTGGTTGGAACGTGTCAGCCGTCGTGAAGAAGAGGTGTTCTTGGGTATCTGGTTGTTTACTACACTATTCTGGCATGCTCATGAGATTTTCGGAGATGTTTTTGGGGAATGTTGGTGGAATCCATATCCTTTGTTTTATTACGTATCTGGTTATGTGGGATATGTAGTGATGGCTCATTACATCCGTAAATATTTGGACTGGTCTACTAAAAAGACGTTATATATAGCTCTACCTTGCTTTTTAGTCGGATATTTATTCTGTATAGGGTCATTCTATACACGTTCGTTTACTGTGGAAGAGGTAAGGCAGTTAGAGTTAAGTTGGCAGACCACGTCCATAGCACCGGTATTGATGAGTTTTGGGGCATTTATGCTGATACGGAAAATAACTTGTGCGAGAGCCCGGATATACAAGGCAATCTGTGATGTTTCAGCTATGAGTTATGGTATGTACCTTATGCATATGCTGATTTTACCATATGTATTTGGAATATGTAATCCTGTAATGTCTCCTCCATTGGCTATATTTGCTACGGCTATAATCACTTATGTAGTATGCTATATTATAGCTAAACTTATATCCTTGTTTAAGTTTGGTAAGTATATTGTTGGTTAGAGATGGTAAGATATGGCATTTAATGCTATAAACCGTGAGATATAGGTGGCATGAATTGAAAAGATCGTATCTTTGCTATGTGATATGAACCATAGTCTTTAATCATCATGAAATGGCAACTTTGTAAATAGCTTCGTTTAGTATGATAGGGCAACAGCTAAGTCTGTTGCCCAACTTGATTGTGACCGTTTCCGTCACAGGATATTAAAATACTAAACATACAAAAAGAAGTAATTACAATGAATACGAAAACATATCCGCGTACCAACGATTATCAGACTATCTATTTGAATACCATTATCAACAATCCGAATATCATAGTTGGTGATTACACCATATACAATGACTTTGTAAATGACCCGGCTCAATTTGAGAAGAATAATGTCCTCTATCATTATCCTATCAACCAAGACCGCCTGATAATCGGTAAATTCTGTTCTATTGCCTGTGGGGCAAAGTTTCTTTTTAACAGTGCCAACCATACATTGAAATCCTTGTCCAACTACACATTCCCCTTGTTCTTTGAAGAATGGAGATTGGATAAGAAGAATGTAGCCTCAGCATGGGATAATAAAGGTGATATCATTATAGGCAATGATGTCTGGATAGGTTATGAAGCTGTTATTATGGCAGGCGTGCATATAGGAGATGGAGCTGTCATCGCAGCCCGGGCAGTAGTAACTAAAGATGTTCCTCCCTACACCATAGTAGGAGGAACACCTGCCAGGAAAATACGGATGCGATTTGAGGAAGAGACAATCGCCAAGCTGCAACAGATACAATGGTGGAACTGGCCTGTTGAGAAGATACGTCAGTCCTTACCTTATATCATGAATGGAATGGTTGATAGACTTACTTAATCCCTCTCTTTGTATCAGAATCATATCTCCATCTTTCACTTTATGCTTCTGAGGTGGTTTATTGCTTGTAATCGTAATTATACCATCTTCAAACATACGTTTCACCTGATTGGCAGAGAGTGAGAAGCACCTTCTGATTAATGATGATAATTTGAGATCAAACTCAAACTCGCACTTGATGTGGATTTTGATAACCTCATTGGATAGATTCAGCAAATCTTCCAATGAGGTATTAGGAATGACTTCGTATTCTACACTACCATAATCCAGCCTCAGGTTATTCTTTCTCTCCATTTCAGTAGAAAAAGCATACTTCCAGGCTGTGTCCTTATCATTCATTGAAAAACTATGGAATAATGTCTTGTCAATCAAATCCGGTTTACTGCGTGATAACAAAGTGAGGTTGCAGGTGTTGTCACACTTCACGCATCTGTAAATCAACCATACATCTATGTTCTTCTTTTGAGCATTCATCCTGAACTTGTCGCTACAATAAAATCGGTCACTATCGCAGTGACTGCATTTCTTAATTAATAAAGGGGTATTCTTCACCTTTACTTCCCATGTAATTGTTGTCTCCATAAATAAGCTATTATCTTTCTTTGCGGGTTAAGTAATTTTCCGGCAAAGTTGGATATTAGCCATTTGCATAATTCACAAGATGTCACAAGACGCTATGAAAAATTCTTTGTTTACCTGTCAAGTTCGTCCATCATTTGGGTTATTTTCTCTTTCAATTTATCCAGAAATTGTGTCCTGCTTTTCTTCCTGTTCCTGATTTCAAGAAATATCCGGTAGAAATCACCAATTTCAATATCAAAAAGAGTTTCGCAGCAGAAAGCGATTTCTTTCAGGTTCGTGTTACCATTATTAAAGCATTTTCCGGCATATAGTGCATAAATGAATTCTACCAATGAAACCTTACTTTCCGTCCATTGCAATAGTTTGCTTTCTATGATGGAGGCGAACTTAAGGTGTAGTTTCTCCGATAACGCATCAATCTCCGTGGAGAGATAATGAGTGAGTTGTTTATTTGCTAAGATCTCTGCTATGCTGGAATCATGCAAAGTGGAGAAAGAAGTATCTCTGTCCCACGAGTGGCAGTGAACATCTGAAAGGATATCATAATGCTTTCTCATGAAATACAGATGATCTGAGTCTGTTTTACCGGCTTGATAATAGTTATAGAAATTCTTGTCCGAAGAGATATTTTTCAGACTTTCATATTCCTCCTTCAGGTATTTATATTGAGCTGACGGTGATTTTCCGATCCGATTCCTTTCAATCTGATACAGACGGATATAAAATATCAGCAGACCGGATATTCGCGGTTTCCGGACTTTAAAGAAAAGAATCTCCTCCTCGGGATTGATAAACTGATAGTCAGCAATGGTTGCTTTTAGCCGGGCGAGTGAAGTCTGTATGAAGCCGACTATTTGCTTTATCTTATCAAGGATATCAATATCTTGTTGCTCAATTCTTTGGATTTCTACTTCTATGTCTTGCTTAATGTTCTTTACGAAATTCTCCATTCGCATTCAGCGCATCCATAACTTTCAGACGGTTGCTGCAAAACCTGCTAAAAGTCTGAATAGCAAATTACAATTGCCTTGCAGAGACAATGTAGTTAATACTAAAAATGATAAAATGAAAAACCTGTCTGAATAAGAATTATTCAAACGAAAGAAATTAGCCTGTGGTTTGTGAGGCTAATTATTAAGCAATAACAAATTTAAGAATTGTGCCCAAAATAGTTGCTTTTAGAATTCGGGGCAAATATAGTTCTTTTTTTGTAAATCCCCTAAATCTACAGTCAAAATGTAGATTCAGGGGATATTGAGTATAAAGAGTATTGAATTGAACTATCAGAATATATATTGTACACCAAACTGGTATCCGATATACAGTTGTTGCAGTTTGGTAGACTCAGTCTTTTTCCATAAGGAATGGTTCGGGAATATTTTGCTGTTGCTCACATCTTTGGTCATCATATAGTTTATGCCTACTCCTCCGAATAACTCAATGTGCTTCCCGATTCTGAAGGACGGAATGAGTGAGTATCCAGTATTCAAAACAGGTTCATCCGAATCGTTTCCGATGGTTGAGGCTTTAAGTTCATTGTTAATCCTGAACCAGGGGGTAACGGGAATATGAGCACCGAATCCACCTTCAGCCACCAATGAGTTATTCTCAGTTTTATGGTTATATCCAACGCCTATAATGCCATAAGTGTATCTGCCTCCCGAACGGAATGTGGCTACTGTACTTCCCAGTGCATCATAAGTGACGGCAACCCCCATCTCACCATTTTTAATGATGTTGATTAATCCGATGGGGCAGTTACTCTTATTCGCTATATTGACCAGTCCGGCAAATTGTACGCCATTGACCTCTTTTGCAATGTTGACTAATCCGGCAACCTGCAAACCGTTTACTTCTTTGGCAATATTGACTAATCCGGCGAATTGGAACCCGGTCATTGCAGAAGCTGTATTTGCCAACCCTGCCATCTGGAAACCACTGAACTTATTCTTATTTATATTAGCCAGTCCTGCGGACTGCACTCCCTGTCCGTCATTTCCTACATAGTTTGAAAGTCCTGCCATCTGGAAACCTTTGGCATCATTCAGAATAATGTTTGAGATACCTCCCCAGGTGAATGCCTCTTCGTTTCTGGAAATGCCTACAAGTAAGTTGAGTGAAACAGTATTCGTATACTGATGCGAATAGGCTCCATTGGTACTCAGGGGCGGGACAAAGCTCAATTGAAATACGGTTTTCTTGTCTTCATTGGATTGAGCAAACAATGCGCTATAAACTAATACACATAGTATTAAAACTAAAATCTTCTTCATCATTTTGGTTTTCTTTGTTACTAATCTTTATATTTCTATCATCTTGATTTCGGTTACAAAAGTAAGTTTAATAATTCTTCCTTAGAGAGTTTGTAGACGAACCATACTGTTTCTTATGACGAAATGATGAATATGAGTGATTATTCCCGTAATTTCTTTGGTGTGATAAGCCAATCCTCAACATGCGATAAACTAACTCCCAGAATGCAAGAATCTATTCTCGAAGATGCATAAAACTATTCATACTATAACTGTTATTAAATCTTACAACAACTGTGTTACTTTCTTACAATAGATATAATTCTATCTTACAACAACTGTTGTAAGAATAAAAATGTGCATTCTGAGAATTAGTTTCTTGCATTGTGGCGATTACTTCCTTGCATCGTTGCTATTCTTTTTGTTGGCACCGAAATTTGCTATTCGCGTTCTATATCTTGCATCCTGAAATTTGCTTGGGGATAAATTAGTATCTTTGTTATTCATTTTAACCACGACATTTCAGATGGATGGCAATTTTTATATATATACCGATCTCTCTGCCCTTCCTGTAGATGAATATGAAGCGTATTTGGCAGAAGGATTTGGTGGAGTTTGCACAGGTGGAACGGCTGTAATAGAGGTTTTTTCAGTCAGCCGCCAGATATCTAAAAACGACCTGGTGACAGTTTTGCCGTTACAGTCAGTATTAATCCGTGAGGTAAGTCCCGATTTCTCTATGACTTTTTTCAAAATAGATAAAACGATGTTCTTGGATACCATGAGTAGCCTGGGGAAGATTACTCCTGATTTTTTCTTTTATATGCGGAAGAATTTCCAGGTTCGGTTGACTCGGGGTGAAGTTCAGAGATTTCTTGGCTTCTGTCGTGCAATTGATTTTCGGAACAGTTCTGACGATCCCGCTTTCCGGCGGGAAACCATATTACACTTGTTGCGTATCTTTTATTGGGATTTCTACGTTCATTTCCGCAAGACCGTAAGCCGGGAGGGAGTTTCTATCCCCTTGAACTCTAATAAGGAGAATATTGCTTTCCGGTTTGCAATGCTGGTCTATGAACACTATAAGCAACATAAAGAAATGGCGTTTTATGCGGACAAGCTGTGCATAACTCCTCAATATCTGACCCGAGTTATTCAGGAGGTAAATGGTCAGTCGGCCCGCGAGTTACTTGCAGATCATGTTGTACTGGAGGTGAAGGCACTGCTTCGAGACGCTAATCTTGACATAAAAGATATTGTGCGGCAAACGGGGTTTTCAAACCAATCGTCGCTAAGTCGCTTTTTTCGCCGGCATACGGGTATGTCTCCGACAGAATACCGGCGTACAATTCACATTATTCGCTAACTACAAAAACTGATAAATGGAACGACTGGAAACACAAACTTGCAATGGAGATAGTACATCTTTTGAAAAAGAGATGCTGGCATTGTTAGATGAGCAGATTTTCTTGACAGATAGCGTGTTCGCCCGTCTGCCGATGGGCGTTGAAATTTACGATGCATCAGGTATACTCCGTTGCTTAAACGAACGGGCACGACTTATGTATGGTGTTGAGCTCGATGCGGTAATAAACAAAGTCAATCTGTTTAAAAGTCCTTATGTGGACGAGGCGCTTTTAGCGAGAATTCAATCCGGAGACGACATTGTACTTGAATTTGAATATGATTTCGACCGGATGAATAAAGAGTATTTCCATACTTCCAATAAAGATACCATTATCTACGAGGTCAAGATTGTTCCGATAACCAATAAGCAGGGGACTATCGTAGGCCATATATTGCTCACCAATGATGTGACCTCTACCAAAGAGGCGGAGTATCGGACTGAAGAAAGTAAGAAAAACCTGGAGATGGCGATGGAGGCTGCGAATATGTCTTCATGGGTATACGACGTGTACAAAATGGAGTTCGGGATCTTGCATGGAAATTCTGTTTTCAAAAGTGGTATGTCCTTGGAGCAATTGTTACCGATGCTTCATCCGCAGGACTGCGCTCCGTTAAGGGAACTATTTTCCCGGCTGATAAACAAAGAAGTCCTGCAGGGGCAGCTCACAGTACGTGTTTTCAATGAACAGGAAGGAGAATTCCGGCATTATGAGAGCCGTATGCGGCTTTCGACCGAGCATTTTGGTAAATTGCAGATTGTAGGTACCTTGCTGGATGTAACTGAAAAGCTCCGGATGGCAAAAAAGACACAGGATCTTTTAGTTAAGCGTGAACTGGCCATGAAGGTCAACGATATAGTTCACTGGGATTTTAATGTGCAGATGCAAACATTCGAAGCTTACAATGATCCGGTAAACGATTATGCTTCTGACAAGTTGGTATCTTTGGAAGAGTACTTGAATGTGATTCATCCCGAAGACAGGTCTTTGGTCAATGATGCGCTGCAATCTATGCTGTTGGGGCGGAATATGAATATAAATCTCACCTGCCGTATTCAGACCAGGCATGATGATACATGGCAGTACTGTAATATTACGGGTGTTCCTTTCGAATTTGGAGAGAGCGGAGATGTTATCCGTTATACCGGCTTTAGACAGAATATTTCCAAACTCCATCAATTGAACGAGGAGCTTAAAGAACGGAACTACAAGATGGAGCTGACTTTCAAAACTGTGGGTATGTCCTATTGGGATTACGATGTGAAGACCCGGCAATATCGGTCATTCAATGATCCGGTGAATGATTTTAATCCCGAAAAAGCAATTATGCCCGAGGATTATTTGAAAGCTGCCCATCCTGAGGATACGGAACGTGTTCGTGAAAATATGGTTGGCATGTCTGCCGGGCAGTATAAGGAGTTCTCGCTTCAGTATCGTTCCCGTACCAAATGGGATCAGGATTGGCAGACACTGATTGTTACCGGGCTTCCGTCTGAGCGCGACAAGAAAGGGAACGTCATTCGCTATACCGGTATCGCTTTCAACAATACGAAGTGGGAAAAAATGGCTCAGGAACTGAAAGAGATGAAGGATAAGGCCGAGCTCTCCGACCGGTTGAAGTCGGCATTTCTGGCCAATATGAGTCATGAAATACGTACACCACTGAATGCCATTGTAGGGTTCTCCGAATTGCTGGTCGACAGTGACGACCCGGATGAAAAGAAGGAGTATTGGCATATCATCGAGTCCAACAATGACTTGTTGTTGCGACTTATCAATGACATTCTGGATCTTTCGAAGATTGAGTCGGGAATTATTGATCGGAAACGTGAACGGTTTAACCTGACACAACTGTGCAATGAACTCTATGTGATGATGCGGTCGAAGATTCCGAACGCTGACGTGGAGTTGGTCCAAGATAATCCTTGTTCGGAATGTTGGATTTTCCTCGACAGTAACCGGCTTAAGCAGGTATGGATGAACTTCCTGACTAATGCGGTAAAATATACCAGATCGGGATATATCAGAATGGGATACTCGGTTGAAAAAGACGGAATTCGGTTTTATGTGGAGGATACGGGGACGGGTATCCCTAAAGAACTACAGGATCGGGTTTTCGGTCGTTTCCAGAAGTTGAATGAATTTGTTCAAGGAACAGGACTTGGATTGGCAATCTCCCGGGCAATTGTTGAAGCTGCGGGTGGAGAGATCGGATTCACTTCTGAACAGGGGATTGGATCGACCTTTTGGGCATGGGTTCCGTGTGAGATCTTTCAGCATGGAGACGTCGGTTGTCCGGAAACATCTCTTCCAAACCGTCGTCCGGTGTTTAGCGAAGACAGTGACAGGAAACTCAAAATTCTGGTGGCCGAAGATAACGACAGCAATTTCTTGTTAGTGCGGAATATTCTTAAGGATTACGACTTGTTACGGGTGACCAATGGTGTAGAGGCTGTTGAGGAGATTCGCAATGGGAAGTTTGATTTCGTACTTATGGATTTGAAAATGCCTGTCATGGACGGTTTAGTAGCTACTCGGAAGATTCGGGAGTTCAATAGTGACATCCCGATTGTAGCACTTACAGCCAATGCTTTCGATACTGACCGCGCCAGTGCTATGGATGCCGGATGTAATGCTTTCTTGCCTAAGCCGGTAAAACGGAAGCAACTGTTTGAACTCCTTTCAGGGGCCTGTCGGTAAGTTTGAGATAAATAGTAACTCGCTTGTTTAGTGTGCTTCGGTAGCAGCTTTTGGAATAACTTCTACCTTATTCTAACTCTGTTGCGTAGATATCGATTGTACTCAGTGCGTCCGAGATATCAGTCGGGGTTATCCCTTGACATTCAATTCTCAGTATCTTCTCCCAATCTTCAAAGTCTACGTTCCATACGTGGATCTGTGGATATTGGGTGAATAACTTTTCTATTTTCTTTATTTCCCGCCTCTTTTCTATAGAAGTCCGGAAGATTAAAATATTGTCTGTCATTGCGATAACTTATTTAATACCACTTATGTTATTTAGTCTGTTTAGTCTTTCTGGAAGCACTTCGTTTGATGCAAAGATAAGCCGAATAATCTTTCCGTAAAAAGTTTGTAGACCAACCTACAGATTCCTTATGACGAAATTAAGAATATGAGTGACCAACTTCGTTTTCCTGTATATTCATATCGCTTCATTGGGTTTGCAAAAATAGCGTTCGGATTTCGCATACGCTTGTAAAAAAACGACATTTTGCTATACGGTTCTGAAGCATTGTCTGTAATCTGATGGAGTAATTTTCAGGTGTCGCAGAAACAGTCTGCGCATATTATCTATGCCTGTCAAGCCACATTCATGGGCAATAAATTCCAATGTTAAATCAGTTTCTGTAAGAAAGCGGCAAGCAGCTTCCATTCTCAGTTTCTCTATGTATTTGGCTGGTGTAGTGCCTGTTTCCCTGGTAAATACACGTGCAAAATTTCTGGGGCTCATTAATGCCTGTTCAGCCAATTGTTCCACGGTTATCCGGTCTTTTAGATGTTCGGGAAGCCAGTCTTTTATATTCTGAATAGGTTTATGGTCACTGTCCTGGTGGCTGAGTGTCACGCTGAACTGGGCTTGATTACCCGGCCGTTTTAAATATACTACTAACTCTCTGGCTACTTCTAAAGCTAACGTTCTCCCGTAGTCTTCTTCAATCAGTGCTAATGCCAAGTCTATTCCGGAAGATACTCCGGCCGATGTATATACATGTTCGTCCTTGATAAAGATTGATTCGTTATCTACCTTTAGAGTAGGGTAGCTTTCTGCTAATTGATTGCATAATTTCCAGTGGGTTGCTACATTTCTATTTTCTAAGATTGAAGCCTCTGCCAAAATAAAAGCGCCTGTGCATACAGAGCATATCCTCCGTACTTTAGTCGATTGTCGCTTAATCCATGATAGTGTTTTGGCATCGACCATATCTGTGAGGCTTTCGGGAATACCCGGAATGAATAGGGTATCTATTTCATAATCCAGAGATTTGATAGAATTTTCACAGAGCAAACAAAGACCTGAGGATGTTCTGACTATCTTGTTTCTGTCTATTGATAAAGTATGTAGTTTATAGGTGGTTTTATCTTTGTTGGTATAGGATTGAAGACATTGCGTAGCAAGTGAGAAGGCTTCATAAGGTCCTGTAATATCGAGCAAAGTTGCATTGGGTACGACCAGGAATGCTATATGCTTGTATGTCTTATCCATATCCATTTTTTATCTGTTCTTCTTACAGACAAAGATAATGTAAATCAAATGCAGAACTTTCATGCTTGCATGAAAAAGTTATGCTGAGATGCAGCTTATCTTATCCAAAGATAAAATATGGCAGTTTTTGACGGAAGTTTGTCATTTCAGACAATTCGGGGTATGCCTATCTTTGCGGCGTTAACAAATTGTGGAATTTAGAACGGTATTGATTATGAGATTATTGGTATTTTTGACTAAAGGATTTGAGACGATAGAGTTTAGTGTCTTCATTGATGTTATGGGATGGGCAAGGACTGACTTCGGTTGTAAGGTTGATGTGGCTACATGCGGTTTGAATAGGAGAGTGGTAAGTTCGTTTAATGTTCCGGTTATGGTGGATAAAACTATCGATGAAGTATCGGCGGATGAGTATGATGCGCTTGCCATACCCGGTGGTTTTGAGGAATTTGGGTTTTATGAAGAAGCGTATCATGAAAAACTGATGGATTTGATTCGCAGGTTTGATGCTCAAAAGAAGTGGATTGCAACTGTCTGTGTAGCTGCTTTACCCGTTGGTAAAAGTGGGGTATTGAAAGGCCGAAAAGCGACGACTTATCATCTAAGAGGCGCCCATAAGCAAAAAGTGCTTCAGGATTTCGGAGCAATAGTGGTCAATGAACCTATTGTAGTGGACGATAATATCATTACTTCTTATTGCCCTCAAACCTCTTATGGTGTAGCTTTTTTATTATTGGAAAAACTGACTTCCTATCATGAAATGTGCTTAGTGAAAGAGGCGATGGCTTTTTGAAGAATAGACGTTTTTCTTCCAAATGTACTTTTATGCTTGCATAATTTATATATTTGCAGCATAAAAATCTTGTATTATGTTAAGAAAAGCACCTTTTTTCTCATATGTTGTAAGAATGGTAACATTCTTTGGTTTTCTTGGGCTATCTCTTTATATGAATGCCCGGAATATACAGATTAAGGATATTCCCCATATAGATAAATTGTCCACGAATGTCATCAATACCATTTTTCAGGATTCTGAAGGGTATATATGGTATGGTACAGCGGAAGGATTATGTCGTGATGATGGTTATAATATCCATACATTCAGGTCTGACTTTAAAGATCCGGATATGATGCCAAGTAATGTGATCACTTGTCTGGGAGAAGACAGTATCACACACAATATCTGGATTGGAACTGATAAGGGGTTATATATCTTAAATAAACAAACTTACACTATTGCATCTGCGGATATCGCAGAGCTTAAGGATATCAATATAGAGGGAATCATAGTGACCTCAGATCACTCTATATGGATAAATGTCTATAGAAGAATGTTCCGACTTTCGCCAGAAGGAGAGATTCAGAAAATGTACCCATTGCAATGTTCTACCGGTCCGGGAGAGGAGTATGTACTGTATGAAGATAGAAAACATCAACTGTTGCTCTCTATATCTGGTAAAGGATTACATAAATGGAATAAGCAAAAGGATGAATTTGAACTATTCTTCCCTTATACTGATAGGATAAGTGATCTTATACAAGATAGAGAGAAAGACTATTATTGGCTGGCTTCCTGGCAACAGGGGATTATTCGTTTGGATCCCTTGAATTCTGTTAAGGAATTGCAATATGTTCCTCAACCATTACCTATGAATTCTGCCGGACAAATAGCCAAGACGGCTTTACATCTTGTGCAAGATGATGTGAACAACTATATTTGGACAATATCATGGAGTGACTTGTTTGCCTATCAGGTCACAACGGGTGGACTGTTGAAGCAGGTAGATACCTCAACGTTTTTGCCGCAATATAACAAAGCATTAAAGCGTATTATTAAAGATAGGGATGGCAATCTTTGGGTGACTTCTCTGGATAATCACAACTTTATCATCTATTTTGATGAGGATAATTTGCATGAATATAATATCGCCCCATTGGAAAAACAAATAAAGTGGACACCAATTTTTGAAAATCTGTGTAAGGATGAGAAAGGAATATTTTGGGTTTTCCAAAGACGTCTCGGACTTTGTATTTATCAACCGGAGAAAGATAAAATCGAATGTTATACCAGTTCGAAAGCAGTCAGTGACAGTCCATTTCTGGTACTTTCTTATTTGCTGAAATCAAAAAAACAAGGGCTGGTATGGATAGTACCGCAAAGTAGCTGTGAATTATATGGCTTGAGCCAGAATAATATGGAGATAGAAATAGAACGTAGGGTGAATTTGTTTTCGGTATCAAAGACCTATGATGTTATCAATTATTTATTTGAAGATAATGATGGTAATCTTTGGATTGCAGCAGGTAATCATTTGTTTATCTACCAGATAGAAAGTGAGAAGTTGGAGCTTGTTTCTGATAATATAGGTGTTATCAAAGGTTTGGCTCAAACAGAGGATGGTATTATCTGGGGTATTGTAAAAAATAAAGGCATCATCAGGATTGACAGGGAAAGGCATATGACAGAATATTCTGCCCCTCATTCTTTTCTATGTGTAGCTGCAGATCATAATAAATTATGGCTGGGGACTGATAAAGGAGGTATTATGTTATTTGATTCTGAAACCAGCTCTTTTGAAGATTATAATACGGCATGTGGAGTAAACGGAGACAAAATTAGCAATATCATAGTGGATCGTTTTCATCATGTATGGATAACAACCAGTAGGGAGGTCAAGGAATTTAATCCTAAGAATGGAGCTTACAGAAGTTTCTATGCATCCAGTAAAAATATTGGTTTCAACCGTTTTCTTCCCCAGTCTGTGTTTGAAGATGCTGACGGGCAACTTTACTTTGGTGGTATTCCTGGTATATTATCTATTTCTCCTTCTCAACGTCTGGACAATATTTCCCAACCCAAAGATATTCTTATAACTGATATACGGATTATGGGACGGAGTATTCTACTGGATAATAAACGGCCGGGTAAATCATTGAAAGTTGTTGATATATATCCGGAAGAACAAAATATTGAGATACAGTTTTCATCTTTAGACTATCAGAATAGTTCGCGGATACGATATGCATATCGCTTATCCGGAATAGATAAAGAGTGGATATATTTGTCGGCAGGAAAAAACTCAGCTTTCTATAATAAGTTGAGTAAAGGTAAATATGTGTTTCAGGTAAAGGCTACAGATGGAAATGGTTTGTGGAGTGACCATGTGGTTGAGATCAGCCTTAACCGCCTTCCGGCCTGGTATGAAAGTTGGTATGCTTATACGGTATACGTATTGTGCATACTGGCGATTACCTACTATTTCTATAGAATGGTACGTAATCGCATTCGTATGAGACAAGCCATAGCAATGGGGAAAATTGAGCGCCAGAAGATAGAAGAAATCAATCACGCCAAACTGCAATTCTTTACTAATATCACACATGAACTACTCACTCCTTTATCTATAATTTCAGCCTCTGTGGATGAACTAAAGGAAGAAATACCAAGTAGTTCGCGGCTTCTTCAGGTTATGGAGAACAACACTTCCCGCTTAATCAGACTGATCCAGCAGATTCTTGAATTCAGAAAGGTAGAAAACGGAAAGTTGAAGTTGAAAGTTTCTTGTGGTAATATCAGCTTATTCCTGAAAAACTCCGTTTTGGCTTTTGCTCCTTTGGTAAAGAAGAAAAAATTATCTATTTCTTTGGAGGCGACCGAAGAGTGTTCTGGATATTTCGATGTAGATAAGTTGGATAAGATTATATATAACCTGCTTTCTAATGCTGCTAAATATACTCCTGAAGGAGGTGCCATAACCCTGTGTCAGTCTTATGATGAAGAAACCGGATTACTGAAAATCACTGTCAACAATCCGGGAGAATGTATTCCGGAAGAAAAACTGGCGCATTTGTTCGAACGGTTCTATGAAGGTGAATATCGGAAGTTCCATACTATTGGTACCGGCATAGGCCTTTCATTGACAAAAGATCTGGTGGAATTGCATCATGGCACTATCTATGCCTTTAGCAATAAAGAGGAAGGCAATACATTTGTGGTACAAATACCTGTGCGGCGGGAGGCATTCAAAGAAGAGGAAATTGATGAAAGTATGGAGTATGCAGCTTATAATGTTCTGCCTGTTGGTGAAGTAGAAGAAGCAGTTGCTACGGATATGGCTGAAAGAGAACCGGGTAGTTCCTCTGTATTGCTGGTAGAAGATAATGAGGATCTTTTGTCGTCTATGGTCCGTTTGTTGCAGGGCAGATATCATATCTTACAGGCAAGAAACGGGGTAGAGGCATTGGCTGTGCTTGAAAAAGAAGAAGTGAATCTGATTGTTTCGGATATCATGATGCCTGAAATGGATGGAATAGAATTATGTCGCAGGATTAAAGAGAAATTTGAAACTTGCCATATTCCAGTCATCTTGTTGACGGCCAAGATAACTGATGAGGATCAGGTAATGGGGTATGAATCGGGGGCAGACGGTTATATCTGCAAACCACTCCGCTTGTCTGTTTTATTAGCCAAGATAGACAATTTGTTGAAGAAGAGTAACCGTATGGGAATAGATTTTCGTAAGCAATTAGTGTTCGAAGCTAAAGAGTTGAATTTTACTTCTATGGATGAGGCTTTTATTCAAAAAGCAGTGGATTGTGTGAATGCACATTTGGATGATTGTAATTTTGAACATGCACAATTCTTGGCAGAGATGGGAATGGCGAGAACTACTCTGGCTGATAAGTTGAAGTTATTGACGGGGCTTACTCCTTCTGGATTTATCAATAATGTTCGTCTGCAAGCTGCATGTCGTTTGATAGATGAAAAGAAGAAAATCCGTATTTCAGATCTGGCTTATGCAGTGGGATTCAATGATCCTAAATATTTCAGCCTTTGTTTCAGGAAGAAGTTCGGACTGTCTCCTACAGAATACATGATGAAGTATGAGAATTGAATTTATTAGCGAGAAAGTACCTTTTTGAACCATCAGTCTCTCTTTTCCGGTAATAGTTCTCCTTCTTTTTATTTATATTCCTCTACTTTTGAGGACGTGAATTAATTCTAAATATAAATATGAATTTAAAGAAGGAAACTATGATTAAACTAAAAACGGCAACATTGCTGCTTGTCTTTGCATGCACCTTTTTCTGTGTTTGTGATAGCAGTGCCAAGACTGGAAAAAATTATTATGTAGATGCCTTGCAAGGTAACGACGATGCTAATGGATTGAGTAAACAAACAGCTTGGAAAAGTCTGGAGAGGTTGAAAGATATTCAGCTTCGTGCAGGAGATTCGTTACTATTTCGAAGAGGGTCTGTTTTTATCGGCATTTTGGAACTCTCAGCGAAGGGGAAGGCTGATAAACGGGTTATTATAGATGCTTACGGTATCGGTAGAAAACCATGTATCAAAGCACCGGACGCTTCACTATATACAATATTAGTACGGAACTCGGACTACCTTACACTACAGAACCTTGAAGTGGTAAATACTGGTACAGAACGGCTGGCACACCGCACGGGTGTAAAAGTGCTGTGTGAGAATTACGGTGTATCTCATAACATCATACTCAATGCATTGGAAATCCATGATGTAAATGGTAGCTTAATCAAGCAGAAAGGAGGTGGTTCTGGCATTTTAATTGTGAATAAAGGGCAAGATGTAATATCGACCTTTGATGGATTGACCATTGAGAATTGCATCATTCGCCGTTGTGAGAGGAATGGCATGATTTGGTCTTCCTATAGCAGCCGTAATAATTGGCATCCCAGTACCAATACTGTTGTTCGTAAAAACCTGATAGAAGAAGTTCCCGGTGACGGTATTGTTCCGATAGGCTGTGAAGGAGCACTGATAGAATATAACTTGATGCGTAATTGTCCGGGAACACTACCGCATAGCGAAGCTGCTGCCGGTTTCTGGCCATGGAGTTGCGACAACACTGTTCTTCAGTTTAATGAAGTGAGTGACCATAAAGCCCCTTGGGATGCACAAGGCTTTGATTCCGATTATAATTGCCATAATACGACCATTCAATATAATTTTAGTCATGATAATGATGGGGGGATGGTTTTAATTTGTAATTCCGGGACAGACGGTGGAGTAGGCAATCAGGGTACGGTAGTACAGTACAATGTGAGCATTAATGATGCTATTCGTCCACGTGCCACACGCAGTGGTATATTTTCTGCTACTATTCATATCGGTGGACCTTGTGAGAATACGCTGATAAACAATAATATCCTGCATGTTAATCCTAAGACGGCTTCGTTCATAGACCGTAGTATCATTACATCTGATTCATGGGATGGATATGCTAATAACACTATATTTAAAGAAAATATCTTTTTTGCTCCTCAGGAATCGGAGATTCGTCTTACCAAATCCACAAATAACATCTTTGATGGCAATTACTATCTAGGAAATTTCATAGGAAAACCTGCCGATAAAAGTGCCAAGGATGCTTCCGCTTATTACTATTCATGTATAAGTAAAGACCCAATGGGATTTGATAGTTTGTCTTTCCTTTTCGATACGGTAATTGTTGGGGATGGGGCTGCTGTACTGAAGGTAGTCAGTAAGGATGCCATTCATCGATTCTTTGAAGATATGAAGAATTGATTTTTTATCTGAAACAAAATATAGCGATAGTATTACCGGATAATAACGGTAGTGCTATCGCTATATTATTATTCCGCACCGTCTGAAGGTAGAGGGGGCTTTACCGAATTTCTTTTTGAAACATTGGCTGAAATATCTCGGATCGTTAAAGCCAACCTTATAAGCTACTTCTGATATATTGTATTGCCTTTCCGACAATAGGCTGCATGCTTTCTTCATGCGGACATTACAAATAAATTCACTGGGTGACAATCCGGTCAATGCTTTCACTCTTCGATAGAGCATGGATCTGGATATATGGATTTCTGCTTGCAAGAGTGGCATGGATAAATCCGGATTATCCATATGTTTCTCGATAGCAGCAAGTATTTGTTTAAGGAATGCTTGCTCGGATGGATTGGGCGCAATTCTTTGATACTTCGATTGGTTCTGCATTTGTGCAGACAATGCATTTGTTTTTGATAGCAATTGGGTAATATAGCCTGTAATATCTTCGTAAAGAGTCGAAGGAAGTATTATGACTTCCAGTTTTTCTGTAACCGGATTCATGAATGGATTGTCAATAAGGTATGCTCTCATATGTTTTTAGAATTAATGAAATAATATATGGAGCAAACTTCCGAAAAAGTGAGTAATAGGAGGGTGAATTATTACCGGAAACCTGCTTATAAGGCGTTTATAACCCTTTCCCGGTAATGATTCATCCTCTTATTCCTTATATCCACCTACTTTTGGCTAACGATTTAGAACAAAGAACATATATGCATCTTGTTGAATTAGTCACCTTAATTATCTAATAAATTTTAAAAGACGATGAAAAAGAATTCGTTTAGATTCAAAAGAAATCGAAAGGCGATAACAGCCTTGCTAATCTGTGTAGGTTTCGTCGGTATTCATCCTTTGGCGGTATTTGCCGAAGATGATGTTAATGTCGTACAGACAGTGCAACAACAGAAACAGACCATTACTGGTATTGTGAAAGACGCAACGGGGGAACCTGTGATTGGAGCCAGCGTGAAAGAAAAAGGAGATCCATCCAATGGTGTGATAACCGATATTGATGGAAACTTCAGATTGAGTGTTCCTGCTAATGCAACTATTGAAATCTCATTTATCGGTTATCAGACGGCCAGTGTGAAAGCCATTTCAGGAAAACCTTTAAATATAGTATTGCAGGAGAATACTGAGATGTTGGACGAAGTGGTTGTAGTGGGTTATGGTACGATGCGTAAAAAGGATTTGACAGGTTCTGTCATTCAGATTCGTCCGGACAATCTTGCTAACGAGGCACCCAAGACAGTACAGGATGTACTACGTGGTACACCGGGTTTGAATGTGGGTATGGATGCTTCTGCGAAAGGTGGTGGTTCTCTTCAAATTCGTGGTCAACGTTCACTTTATACAGACGGTGGGCATAATGATCCGCTGATTATTCTTGATGGCATGATGTTTTATGGAGAACTTTCCGAACTCAATCCGGATGACATTGCGCAAATTGATGTATTGAAAGATGCTTCTGCCGCTGCTGTGTATGGGGCAAAAGCTGCTAATGGTGTTATTATTGTTTCTACCAAGAAAGGAAAAAATGGTAAACCGATGATTAATTTCAGTACCAACTGGAGCTTTTCTACAATGGGAGCTAACCGTGATGTTTATGATGGGGAAGGTTATTTGAAGTATCGCCGCGATTGGTATGTTGCAGGTACATACGGTGTAAACCCTGAAACTGGTGCTTATGAAGAGTATCAGGCGGATAAGAAAAAATACCCTGCAGGATATTATGATGCTCCCACACAGGAAAATCTGAATAAATACGGTATTACCCTTGACCAATGGCGTGCATATACCAATGCGGGTTCGGACATTTCCGACCAGGAAGTATGGGGAGCCACTAGGCTTGGTTTACAGGGAAATAGCCTTGCCAATTTTCTCTTGGGACAAACTTTTGATTGGTACGATCATTCTTTTCGTACAGGTCTCAACCAGAATTACAACGTGAGCATGTCTGGCGCTACCGATCGTGTGAATTACTATTTCTCTCTGGGATATATGGATAATGAAGGAGTGGCAGTAGGTAATGATTATACCACTTTCCGTTCTAACATGAAAGTGAATGCAAAAGTTACCAACTGGTTTGAAGTAGGCGCTAATGTCAACTTCCAAGAGCGTACCGATGGGGATACTACGGTAGACTGGGGCAAGCAGATCACTGAAAACAGCCCATTTGCTTCTTATCGGAATGAAAATGGAGAATTGGAGCGCTTTCCGATGGGAAATGTTTCAGGAAATACGGGGTACAACTATGATTACAGACAACAATTTAAGGAACGTGAGTCGGGTTATACAGTACTTAATACTATTTTGAATGCCAAATTGACGTTACCGTTCGGCATCACTTATGCCTTCAATATAGCACCGCGTTACCAGTGGTACTATTACCGTTCTTTTCAGTCTTCAAAAGATCCTGATGTAACGGCAGGGTCGGCAAGCCGTAACAATGGTAAGCGTTTTGACTGGTCACTGAACAACACTTTGACTTGGGATAAAACTTTTCTTGAGAAGCACCATTTTACAGTGACACTAGTACAGGAAGCTGAAGAACGACGTTCATGGGGTGACAATTTGAGTGCCAACAACTTACAACCGACTGATGCTTTGGGCTTCCATTATGTAAAAGCAGGTGACAAAGAATCCAGTGCTTTCAGTTCGGATGATGGACATGAAACCGCTGACGGTATGCTTGCACGCCTGTTCTACTCGTATGATGACCGATATATGTTTACCGGCTCTATACGCCGCGACGGTTATTCAGCTTTTGGTACTTCCAATCCGCGTGCAACTTTCTATTCAACCGCCTTCGGATGGACTTTCACAAATGAGAAATTTTTCAATTGGGAACCGATGAGTTTCGGTAAGCTGAGATTTTCTTGGGGACAGAATGGTAACCGTTCATTGGCTAATCCCTATATTGCTCTTGCCGACCTGGGCTCAGGTACCGGAGGTACTTATGGTTATGTAGACGCAAGTGGTAATACGACAGAATATCGTTACTTTACAATGAACCGTCTGGCCAATACGCATCTGCAATGGGAAAAGACCACTGCCTGGAACATTGGTTTAGATTTTGGCTTTCTGAATAACCGTATCAGTGGTAGTGTTGAGTATTATCACATGCCTACTACACAGATGATTATGAATCAGTCCTTACCCGGATTTTCCGGTTTTGGTTCAGTCACTACCAACTTGGGAGAGGTGCAGAACCGTGGTGTGGAAATCTCATTAAGTACAACAAATATTAAAAATGATGTGCTGGAATGGAATACTACGATAGGCTTTTCATTCAATAAGAATGAAATCAAGCATCTGTATTATGAGTATGAAAATGTGCTTAATGCTCAAGGTGAAGTAATAGGTACTAAAGAAAGAGATGATATTTCCAATAAATGGTTTATCGGACAGCCTATTGGGGCTATCTGGGATTATAAAGTAACCGGTATCTGGCAGAAAGATGAAGTGGAAGAAGCTGCCAAGTATGGACAGCGTCCGGGTGACCCTAAGGTATGGAACAATCCTGATAATGATAAAGTAAATGCAGACGGTAGTGTTACTATCGTGTATGACAATGATGACAAGCAATTCCTGGGACAAAGCAGTCCGAAAGTGAATTGGTCTATGCGTAATGAATTTACTTTCTTCAAAGATCTAACTTTCTCATTCAATATTTATTCAAAGATGGGGCATGAGAGTCTGGAAACAGATTACCTGAATAAAGATAATGCAGGCTCAAAAGTGACGAATGGTCAGAATGTATATGCTAAGAAGGGATATTGGACTGTAGATAATCCGACCAATGAATATGGACGCTTAGATGCACAAGGTCCGTCGGGAGTGACTACACCGGGCAAATTACATAATCGTTCATTCATTCGTCTGGACAACATTTCACTTGCCTATAAACTGCCCAAGAAGTTCATTTCACGCTGGAGTATAGAAAAGGCGATTATTAGCGGAAGCATCAAGAATGTTGCAGTCTGGGCTAAAGACTGGAAATACTGGGACCCTGAAACCGGTGGTTTGGCTCCGAGAACCTTTAATATTGGATTAACTTTAACTCTTTAATTACATAACGGATATGAAAAAGATAAAAAATATAGCATTGATAGGTATGATTGCTGTCGGTGCGTTGTGTTCTTCTTGTTCAGAAGACTTCCTGAAACCGGACCCGCTTTCATTCTATGAACCTGAACAAACCTTTACTACTGAAGCCGGATTGCGCTCTGTTGTAGCTACGCTGGATAGACACTTGCGCAATTACTGGACCTATTATCAAGCTGCCAATCTGGTAACTCCTTTCTATACATTGTTTATGCATACCGATTTAGCTGTTGCCGGAAAAACGGATCAGAGTACTATCTGGGCAGATCCATCCGAACGCCTGACTCCTTCGGACGGAATGGGCGGCGGAGGCAGCGAAGTGAATCAGTTCTCGTATTTCTGGGGTGAAACTTATACAGGTATAAAATCAGCTAATACGATAACCAGCTATATCGGCAAAATTAAGGATATGGACGAAGCTTCCAGAAATAAATACATTGGTTGGGCTTATTTTCATCGGGCATATCGTTACTTGTCATTGGTCTTTATGTTTAAGGATGTCCCATTGGTGACAAAGATTATAGAAGGTCCGAAGTTCGACTATAAAACAACTTCCCGTGAGGCCATTCTTGCGAAGATGGTTGAGGATATGGAATTTGCCGTACAGTGGGTTCCGGAACAAAAGGATATGAAAGAGATCGGTCTGGTCAATAAGGGAGCTTGCCGCATGTTACTTTCTAAACTTTATCTGGCAACCGGACAGTGGGAGAAGGCTATTCAGCAGCTGAATGAAGTGATAGATAACTCCGGTTATTCGTTGATGACGAATACCTTTGGTACTTTTGTCACTCCTTTCAATACAGAAACGTGGCCTATTCAACGCAATGTGATCTGGGATTTGCACCGACCTGAAAATAAGTTGATAGCCGAAAATAAAGAAGTGATACTGGGTATGCCTAATCGCGGTATCGGTTCATCGAATTCTTTTGTTGCTTTCAATACAATGCGTGCTCTGGGTCCATTGTGGGATGACAAGAGTAATCTATTGGACCCTAATGGAGTACAAGCTGTGAAAAGTTTTGCTCGTAGCGATAAGAATTATGACTCTAAATATGATTATAATCGCTCGATAGGTCGTGGTACAGGTTATTTGCACCCTACTTATTACTCTCAATATGGTATGTGGGAAGTGAATGGAGTAGATGATGAGGGAGATTTGAGACGTAGTACAAAGAGCGGAAACTGGATGATGATGGATTCTGTCAGGGTCAATAATCCTTCTTCCAAATATTATGGTCAGTATCTTCAGAAGTCTTGGTGTAAGGATACAATCCGTGACTGGTTCGGATGGCCTCACTATAAAATCTATTTAATGGACCAGAATGCCGAGGCGAAAGAAAGTAGTACACAGTTCAATGGCGCTTCCAGCAGCTCCACTACAAGTGGCATAGCCGACTGGTATTGCTACCGTCTGGCAGAGGCTTATTTGCTGCGTGCTGAAGCAAAATTTTATAATGGCGATCCTGCCGGTGCTGCTCTGGATGTAAACAAAGTGAGGGAGAGAGCTCAGTGCAAACAGCTTTACACAACTGTAACCATTGGAGATATCATGGATGAGCGTGCACGTGAATTGTATCTGGAAGAATGGCGCTATCTTGAATTGAGTCGTGTGTCTTATTGCCTTGCCCTAAGCGGAAAACCGGATGAATGGGGAAATACGTATGATGTGAATACTTATGATAAACAGGAAGGTACAGACCCGAATGGTGGAAGTTATTGGTATCAACGCATTATGCATTACAATGAATTCTATAATAAAAATCCGGAGTTGATTGTGAAGAACCATAAATATACCATTGACAAGCGTAATCTGTATTTGCCTATTCCACAATCAGCTATTGATGCCAATCGTTTGGGAAAACTACGCCAGAATTATGGCTATGACAAATATGATGACAGTGTGCCGATGTGGGGAAACTGGCAGGAGGCTGTAGCCGACGAAGATAACCTGTCTAACTAAATTGGGCTTCGGCTCTTCTGAGTAGTAAATTCGCATTTTTTCAATAGGTATTATAAGGAACGGGGTGATCGTTCTTTTCTTGAGATCACCCCGTTTTCATTTGTATCAATCAATATAGAATCAAGTATGAATAGAATAACAATGAAAGGACTGTTTTTTGCTTTTCTGACTCTTATTTTTTGTTCCGGATATTTTCCGTGTGCAGCAACCGAACTTCCGAAGGTGTCCGATGTGTCCGGTATTATCCATAAAGTGAACAGATACTGGCAAACTACGCATCCTAAACATAGTTGGTCATTCTGGGATCATGCTGCCTATCATACCGGAAACATGGAAGCTTATTTCCTGACAGGGGATACCGCTTACTACAATTATTCTGAAGCATGGGCTGGGCATAATCAGTGGATGGGAGCCAGAAGCAAAGATAAGTCTAAATGGAAATCCGGCTATGGTGAAAGTAATGAATATGTTCTGTTTGGCGATTATCAGGTGTGTTTTCAGACATATATCGACCTTTATACTGTGGAGCCTGACGAACGGAAAATAGCCCGTGCCCGCGAGGTTATGGAATATGAAATGAGTACCGATCGCTCCGATTATTGGTGGTGGGCTGATGGACTCTATATGGTGATGCCCGTTATGACTAAACTGTATAAGGTGACCGGAAATCCGCTTTATTTGGAGAAGCTGCATGAGTACTGGGAATATGCCAATAGCATTATGTATGACGCAGAGGCTGGTCTGTATTATCGTGATGCGAAGTATGTCTATCCTAAACATAAAAGTGTAAATGGTAAAAAGGACTTTTGGGCGCGTGGTGATGGCTGGGTACTGGCTGCATTGGCCAAAGTGCTGAAAGACTTGCCTCAAGATGATAAATACCGGTCAGAATATGTCGACCGTTTTCGGACAATGGCTAAAGCCGTAGTCGCCTGTCAACAACCGGAAGGTTATTGGACCCGAAGCATGCTCGATCCGCAACATGCTCCCGGGCCGGAAACCAGTGGAACAGCTTTCTTCACCTATGGTCTGCTGTGGGGCGTCAATAATGATTTATTGGATAGAGAAACTTATGAACCGGTAGTATTGAAAGCATGGGAATATCTTGCTACAGTGGCTTTGCAACCGAATGGGCATGTAGGCTATGTACAACCTATTGGTGAGAAAGCTATCCCCGGACAAGTGGTGGATGCTAATTCTACTGCCAATTTTGGTGTAGGTGCTTTCTTATTGGCTGCTTGTGAAATGGTACGTTTCATCGAAGATGCGCCTATCGTCAATGAAGGATATCAGGTGACGGATAAAGGTGCCTGGTGTTGGTTTGCCGATCCTCGTGCCTTGCATTATAAAAGTAAAGATGGCAGTATAGACCGAACCTATATCGGCTACATTGATACTCATGGAAATATAAAAGCCATGCAATATGATTTTCATAAAAAGCAGCAGAAAGAAGTCCTTATCCGTTCCTGCTTCCAGCCGGATGATCATGATAACCCGACTTTCCTGATACTGCCTGATGAGCGTGTCATGATATTCTATTCGCGCCATACGGATGAACGTTGTTTTTACTATCGCATCTCGCGGGAACCGGGTGACATTACAACTTTAAGAGAAGAGAAGAAAATTATCACTGAGAATAACACCACCTATCCTTCTCCCTTTATTCTTTCCGATGATCCGGATCACATCTATCTTTGCTGGCGTGGAATAGGCTGGCATCCTACGATTGCCAAGTTATCCCTACCGGATAAAAAAGATAATATAAACGTGGAGTGGGGACCTTACCAATTGGTACAGTCTACCGGAGCGCGTCCCTATGCCAAATATACGTCGAATGGAAAAGATAAGATTCTTTTCACTTATACTACAGGACATCCTGATCAGGAGAGTCCAAATTTCTTATATTTCAATTATATCGATATACACACTTTGCAACTGGAAGATGTGAAGGGAAATGTGCTTTCGACCATAGCCGATGGCCCGTTTCAGATAAATAAAAGAAGTGAGTATGTAGAACAGTATCCTTATACGGTGGTAGATAGTCCTGAAGAGCGTGACTGGGTATGGCAGATAGCCATCGACAAACCGGGGAATCCTGTTATTGCCATGGTTCGTATCAGTGAAGACAAAACCTCACACAATTATTATTATGCCCACTGGACAGGAAAAGAATGGAAAAAGAACTTTCTGGCTCATGCCGGCGGACATTTTCATCAAAGTTCTTATATCGAGAAGTGCTACAGTGGCGGAATGACTATTGATCCTGCACAGACAAATGTGATTTATTGTTCTGTTCCCGTAGAAGGCAAATATGGACGGAAATATGAGATACAGAAATATATGCTGAATGATGGGGGAGATGTGGTTGCCGTTGAGGCTGTTACCCGTAATTCCCGGTACAATAATGTGCGTCCCTATATTATTCCTGATTCGGAAGATACTCCGTTACGGCTGACATGGATGCATGGCAATTACTATGACTGGATTGTAAGTGCCACACATCCGCTGGGGTATTGTACTGCGATTCATTCCGATTTTCGAGGTTTCCCTGTTAAGACTGAAACAGAGAATATTGAGATGACAGTTGAACAAGCTAAGGATTTTAAATTTGATCTTAAGGAAGACTTTGTAATTTCCGTAACCCTGAAGCCTGATACGGTAAAATATCGTGGTTGTCTGTTGCAATTTGGAAAACTGGGGTATTATCTGAATGCCAATACTATGAAACCAGAGGTACGTTATCAAAGAAAAGTATATACCAGTACCAATATGCTGGGAACAGCTGATACTTGGGCAATCATGCCACGTGGTACGAATGGTAAATGGTATGTTCCGCAGAAATACTCCGAGTTACGTTTAAAGTTGGAATATAAGAACGGTATTTTGTGTACTTATGTTAACGGTCTGCTTGATCAGACCATTGAACTATTGCCATTTGTCAGGTGATATTAACGCCCCCATGTTAATTCAATATTGGTCTTTACGATAAAAACAGTCAAGGATACTATATAACCATAATTTAAGTATACACATCAATGAAATCAAATATACTAATTCTCTTTTGTTGTTTCTTGTTTTTGGCGTCCTGCCAAGCTCCTTCTATTGAAGAGTACACTCTGCTTCCTCACCCAGTGGATATCAAATATATACCGGGAATGGTGAAACTAAAAACGCAACCGACACTTGTTTATCCGGGTGAACTGGCAAATGAAGCATTACTGCTCCAATGTTACTTGTCTTCTGATTTCTCTGTCCAGGCCACATTAAAGAAAAATAAGAAAAAGGGAGATATTATATTACAGTTAGATCCGGCAGTATTACCAGAACAGGCGGAAGGTTATATCTTAGATGCTACTTCTGGGAATATAGTACTTAAAGCCAATTCTCCTGCGGGTATATTAAATGCTATCCAGACATTCCGACAGGTTCTCAAAGTAAAAGACGGCAGGCTGATTGTACAGAAATCAACTCTTACGGATTATCCCGTTTTCTCATGGCGTGCTTTCATGTTGGACGAAGGACGCTATTTTAAAGGGAAGGAGGTCGTTTTTGATTTGCTGGATGAGATGGCGGCATTGAAGATGAATGTCTTTCACTGGCACTTGACAGACGACCAGGGCTGGCGCATAGAGATAAAGAAATACCCCAAACTAACGGAGATTGGTGCATGGCGTGACTCTTCAGAAATAGACCATTTTGGCAGCAATCGATATGATGGTAGACGCCATGGAGGTTTTTATACCCAGGAAGAGATTAAAGAAGTAGTAGATTATGCAGCGAAAAGGAATATTACTGTTATCCCGGAAATAGAGATGCCCGGGCATGCCAGTGCCGCCATTGCCGCTTACCCTTGGCTGGGGACAAGTGGAAAACAAATCAAAGTTCCTGGTAAGTTCGGAGTGCAATATGATATCTTTAATGTGGCTGATCCACGTGTGATACACTTCTTGAACGATGTAATGGATGAAGTGATAAGTTTGTTTCCGGCTCCTATATTCCATGTTGGAGGTGATGAAGTGAGATACGATCAATGGAAAGAGTCCACACTTGTTCGGGAATATATGAGGAAGAATGATTTGAGGACTCCTGCCGAATTACAAGTGTTCTTCACAAACAATGTGTCTAATATATTGGCTTCTAAAGGTCGTCGGATGATGGGTTGGAATGAAATAACCGGTGATAAACTGCATGAGTTTCAATCGGAAACAGATACGAAAGGAAAGCAAAAGTTGGCTCCGGGAACAATCGTGCATTGCTGGAAAGGAGATCCTAAATTAATCAAGGAAGCTATAGAGAAAGGATATGACGTGGTAAATTCCTATCATTCGTATACTTATCTGGACTATACTTATGAAGCTATTCCACTGGAGAAAGCTTATAATTTTAATCCTGTGCCGGAAGGTCTGACAGAGAAACAAAAGGGTAAGGTACTTGGGCTGGGCTGTCAGATGTGGGGAGAGTTTATCCCGACGGTGAACAGTATGAACTTGAAAATCTATCCGCGCTTGGCTGCCTATGCTGAAGCCGGTTGGACTCAATCTTCTAATAAGGATTACAATCGTTTTCTGAATGTATTGGATGCATTCTTGAAGAAATGGAAACAGGAAGGGATTATTATCGAAGAGAATAGTGCATGGTAAGAAATACCGGAGAGGGGCATATTGGATTAATGCCCCTTTTTCTTTATCGGCAATCGTGGAAACAACTTCCTGAACCGTACCAAATGTGTCGTAATATTGCTTCCGGCTATAATAAACGTCACAGCCAGGATAATCAATATAATTCCGCAACACAATCTGGGTGTCAGACTTTCCCCGAAGATTGTTACTCCGAAGAATACAGCCGTTACAGGTTCCAAAGCTCCGAGGATGGCTGTAGGGGTAGAACCTATATATTGCACAGCTTGCGTAGTACAGAGGAAGGATATGGCTGTAGGGAAGATTGCTAATGCAATCAGGTTCCCCCATAAATACCATTTATCGACAACATGCAGGCTCTGCCCGAAATCTACACGGACTAAAAAGAGCGACAGACCGAAAAGTAATACATAAAAAGTAACTTTAAGCGTTGCCACATCCTTTAATATCGGTCGGTTTACCCCTACGATATAAATAGCATAGGAGAGGGCCGATGCCATGACTAACCCAACACCAACCAGACTAAGCGTTGTACCGTCTCCTCCTTTATATAGTAACCCAATACCACTTAAAGCCAGAAAGATACATAAGACTGTTTGTAATGTGATTTTCTCTTTGAAAGCGACAGCCATAATCAGTGCCACCAAAATAGGATAGACAAACAGTATTGTTGAGGCAATACCGGCTTCCATATAGTTATAGCTTTGAAACAGGGTAAGAGAAGAAATGGCGACCAACCATCCCAGTATGACTAACGGCAATATTTCTTTCCGCTTTAGACTGAAACTTCTACCTCTCGCTTTGAGCATAATCCCCAGGATGGGAATGGCAAACAGATATCTGAAGAAAAGAACAGAATCCGGATTCATTCCTTCCTTATATAGTGGAAGGGTAAAGAGGGGGTTCATACCATAAGTGGCGGCAGCAACGGCTCCCAATATATATCCTTTGACCTTTGTATTCATAAACACTAAATAATTTCTTAGTTCTGGTTTTCTTTGGGGGTGCAAAGGTAAATCTTTCCTTTATATATTGTCATTACAAACCTCTTAATTTTTGCTTTTTCCTGCCTTGGATGACTTCAGTTTTCGTATTCTCAAAATATTATTTATCTTTGCGCCATGACAAAGACATTCAAATCGGATTTGGTTTAATAAACAATCTGTGTTTCTGATACAGATTGTCCCTTCGTTTACTCTCGGATAACTTCTTTCGAGAGTAGTTTTCTATTATTATAATTCAAGTTTAATCTGCGTACAATGATGAAGGCATTGTTATGCTTTCCGTGTATGCAAAATACATTAAGAAAATGAGTAACGAAAATAAAACAATTCACGATTTCGAACTTAAATTAATCTGTGACTTCTTCTCCAATATGGAACGCCAAGGACCCGGAAGTCCTGACGTAACACTGAAAGCGCTGAGCTTTATAGATAACCTTACCGAAAAATCCCTTATCGCCGACATCGGTTGTGGAACAGGAGGACAGACAATGGTATTGGCCGGACACATTCCCGGGCAGATCACCGGACTTGACCTTTTCCCCGGCTTTATTGATATCTTCAATCGCAATGCAAAGCAATCAGGTTTGCAGGACAGAGTGAAAGGCATTGTCGGTTCTATGGATAACCTTCCTTTTCAGAATGAGGAATTAGACCTGATCTGGTCGGAAGGAGCCATTTATAATATTGGTTTTGAACGGGGACTGAATGAGTGGCGTAGGTATCTGAAACCGGGAGGATATATTGCCGTTTCTGAAAGTTCGTGGTTTACTGACGAACGTCCTGCGGAAATCAATGACTTCTGGGTGAATGCGTATCCTGAAATAGATACGATTCCCAATCAGGTGGCCAAGATACACAAAGCAGGATATCTTCCCGTCGCTACATTTATTCTGCCGGAAAATTGCTGGACAGAGCATTACTTTGCTGCAAAGATTGAAGCTCAGAAAATCTTTCTTCATAAATATGTGGGAAATAAGATCGCCGAAGAATTCAGTTCGCTTCAGTTTGATGAAGAAGAATTATACAGCAAGTATAAAGCATTCTACGGTTATACATTTTTCATAGCAAAAAAGATAGAACAATGATTCATTTGAATAATTACGGTTGGAATGACAAGTTAAGCCAACTAAAGCAAGAGTCAACATACAATGCCCTTACACATGGACGTATATCCATCGTACATCGCACATGTTACGAGGTCGTTTCAGAAAACGGTCTGTTTCAGTGCGAACTGACGGGGAATATGATGTATGGAAAATCAGACTTTGAGCTCCCTTGTACCGGTGATTGGGTGCTTTTTCAACCATTCGACGAACATAAAGGGATTATAGTGGATATGCTGCCTCGTGAACGGACTTTATATCGCAAGAAAAACGGAACGGTTGCCGATAAACAGGCCATTGCCTCGTATGTTGACAAGGCATTTATCGTGCAAAGTCTTGATGATAATTTCAATGTTCGCAGAGCCGAGCGTTTCATGGTTCAGATGCAGGAAGAGAATATTAATCCTGTACTGGTGTTCAATAAGGCTGATTTAGGGTTTGACAAGCAGAAAGTTGAAGAACAGATCAGACACATTGCCCGTCAGATACCGGTGTTTTTTACGAGTATTCATCAATCTCAGACGATTCTCCAATTACGGGAGTCTATATCGGCAGGCGAAACGGTTGTGTTTGTCGGCTCTTCAGGTGTAGGGAAAAGTTCTCTGGTAAATGCGCTTTGCGAGAAATCGGTATTGCTAACGTCTGATATCAGCCTGTCCACGGGAAAAGGAAGACATACTTCTACTCGTCGGGAGATGGTATTGATGGATGGTTCAGGCGTATTAATCGATACTCCGGGCGTTCGGGAATTTGGCTTGGCCATTGACGATCCCGATTCTCTTGCAGAGGTATTGGAGATTTCAGATTATGCTGCATCGTGTCATTTCAAGGATTGCAAGCACATCAACGAACCCGGATGTGCCGTTTTAGAAGCGGTAAGTAGTGGCGTATTGGACCGCAAGGTTTATGAAAGTTATCTGAAACTTCGACGGGAAGCGTGGCATTTCTCTACTTCCGAACATGAAAAGCGTAAAAGGGATAAATCTTTTTCAAAACTCGTGGATGAGGTGAAGAAGCGTAAGGCAAATCGCTAATTTCTATTATAAGAGTGTGTCATTTACCTATTGGGTTTGTGACACACTTTCATTTTATATTTTCAGTGAATTATAAAAACGTAGGTGTGAACTCGATGCCTAAGGCACGGGCAATATAACTTCTTGCCGTACCAACCTTCTCTGCTAACTCCTGTTGAGTTATCTTTAGTTTGTAAACTCTTGCAGATATTTAACTCTGATTTTTCTACACTATACCTTCACAATCGAGGAAACTATAGTTAGGGTTCATAGCTCTTGATACAGTTTTGCCGGGACACTTTTCTTCTGTAATGCTAGTAGAAGTGTTTTATTTCCGTTTCCTGTAAAAGCCGCCCCCATTACTTTGGGGTCGAGTGGAAATTCTTGTACCTTTGCACTCGTTTTTAGAAAAGAAGAATCACGATGATCAATAAATATGAAGAACGTCTGGGAACCGAGCGTATGTTGCCACTGGTTTTCAAGATGGTGCTTCCGGCAGTAGCAGCACAATTCGTCAATTTGCTTTATAGCATTGTCGACCGTATCTATATCGGACACATACCGGGCATCGGGACGGATGCATTGGCAGGCGTAGGGGTAACAATTTCTCTCGTGGTGTTGATTTCTTCTTTTTCAGCAATAGTGGGCGGTGGTGGTGCACCGTTGGCTGCCATAGCCCTCGGACAAGGTGACCGCCAGCGTGCCGGAAAGATATTGGGGAATGGTTTTACCTTGCTGATTCTATTTACTTTAATTACTTCCTTCATTGCCTATACCTTCATGGAGCCTATCCTGCTCTTTACAGGCGCTTCGGAACATACATTGGGCTATGCGGTCGATTACCTTTCCATTTATTTGCTGGGAACTGTTTTTGTAGAGATTTCCACCGGACTTAATTCCTTTATCAATGCGCAGGGGCGTCCTGCCATTGCCATGTACTCTGTCTTAATCGGAGCTTTATTAAATATCATTCTTGATCCTATTTTTATCTTCTGGTTTGATATGGGGGTGAAAGGTGCTGCTTTGGCTACGGTGATTTCTCAGGCTTGCAGTGCCGCATGGGTATTGTCTTTCCTGTTTTCCCGGAAGGCTTCTCTGCCTTTGGAGAGGCGCTATATGAAGTTGAACCGGGGAATTGTTGTTGCGATGTTGGGACTGGGAGTATCTCCGTTCATTATGGCCAGTACAGAGAGTTTGGTGGGCTTTGTGCTGAATAGTAGCTTGAAAGATTTTGGAGATATTTACGTCAGTGCGTTGACGATATTACAAACTTCGATGCAGTTTGCCAGTGTGCCGCTGACGGGGTTTGCGCAAGGCTTTATTCCGATTGTAAGTTATAATTATGGGCATGGTGACAAGCAGCGTGTGAAGGACTGTTTCCGTATTGCACTGATTACCATGTTCTCTTTTAATCTGATTCTGATGCTGCTTATGATTCTGTTCCCGTCAACGGTTGCATCTGCTTTTACAAGTGATGAAAAGTTGATAGAAACGGTCCGTTGGACTATGCCTGTCTTTCTGGGTGGTATGACCATTTTCGGCTTGCAACGTGCCTGTCAGAATATGTTTGTTGCACTGGGGCAGGCTAAGATATCCATTTTTATCGCTTTGCTCCGCAAGGCTATTCTGTTGATTCCGTTAGCACTGATACTGCCGCATTATATGGGAGTGACCGGAGTATATGCGGCTGAGGCTATATCCGATGCTACGGCTGCAATTTGCTGTACGCTGTTGTTCTTTTGGCAGTTTCCTAAGATTTTGGGGAAGATGAAATAGGCTAAGGCTTTATAATTTTTCTCTTATTAATACATTGTAATTAGTGATAATGTGTTATTTATATAATCATATTTTAAACCCAATTGTATTTTGTAAGAATGAATTTCGAGCATTATATTGAATTTTGCAATTTGATATATATCGTTGAACTCCATACAGAAAAGATAATTTGAGTTTATATTCTCTTTTATTTTCTTTGCTAAATATTCAGGGGTGATATTACTAAAGCCTATTCTTTGCATGGTGTCACTCTTTTTTTGCTTGAGATATTCTAATTTCTCCGAAGTAATAATAATCTTTGAAGTATTCAGACGTTGAAATACAGGGGTTATGGAATTGATGGCCATAGCTTGATCGGAAGTATCTATGATATTAAAATACACTCGTTCTATTTTGTAGGTTAAAAATGTCTTAAATAAATCTGCGTATATACAGCGAATCTTAAATCCATTAGACTCAAAGTCATAACCAAATTCATTATTGTCTTTAACATTAAAAAAATTGTCTTGATCGGAGGAAGGTTGCAATATAATATCATGATATTGAATGAATCCATTTGTGAGAATGGAAGATATGTAAATTTTCAGAGTAGAGGATAATGTTACATCAGCTATTCCTACGAACCCCTGAAAATTTTGTAAACCCATTTTTAGTCTGCCAATGAAATTATTGGAGACGTTATTTATGTAAATGAAGAATAGCTGTTCACTTGATTTATACTCAATCTGGGATAAATTAATATGTTCAGATAAACTTTGATATAATAAATCGTTTGCGTTTTTCCATGATGTGTTGATTTTAGAAATGTAATCACCGCATAAGAAGCTATGAGATTCTGATTTGTCTAAAAGCTTAATTACGGCATTATAACATGCTACCCCGTATTCAGAATCTTCTATTTGTAGAGTATCAAAAACGAGAATAATCTCATGATGTTTCTTTTGGGGAATTAAAACTGACTTTAGTACTGAATATGATATACCTTTTTTCTCTAATAGTTCTACTAAAATGTCGTGCATGTTGTTAATCTCTTTGCTCATCTGTAAGTCAGAGATATTGAAGTATTGTTTCATAACTTCAAGCATTGTATTATCTCTCGAATCTATTGTGTATATAGTTTTACTCATGTTTTCTAAATTCTATTGGTGAGTATCTTGTTTGGGATGGTTTTGATTAATAATCTGTGAGGCCTCTTTCAACTTAGAGGACAATTAGGTTATAGAATGGAATTTATTCGCTGTTCATTGTGCTGATAGGATAATCTTTCATGTCATTCTATTTTCTGCAAAGGTAAACAATAAAACCAAAGTAGGAAGAAAACCCCATCGTTTCCTTCCTACCCGATTCTTTATTTTCAGAAGTTTTTTTATTATGTCACAAAGACCTTTTTTATCATTTCTTCTTCATTTCTTATTTACGGTGCTTCCGTCACATTAACTGTTACCGTCACATTCTTTGCCGCATCCGACAGATTCTGTATCTCAAAGGTTGCCGCTGCATTTGCCGGGAATGGTCCTGTGGGGAAATCCTTTGCATTTTGGTCCAGCGTCAAGGTATAGTCTATAGCTTCGGTGCTATGTCCTTCCGTCTTATCCGCTTTCAGCCAGGCAGGCAAACCTACAATCCGGCTACCGCCTTTGGCAGTCACAGTAAGTTTCATGGACGAGGTGGTTCCTGCATTCGCCTGTTTCTGCATACTGAGTGTTCCTGTGATCACATCCGGTGATTCACTTCCGGCAGTGTAGGTATTTGCCGCATCCGGTTCTGACGGTGTAACTGCTGCTGCAGCAACTGTCGGCACTCCTACGGCTGCTTTCACTGCAATCTGGCTTTCTTCGCGTCCTGCCTTGCTGCGCAATAAGATGATGGCTTTCGGGAAAAGATTCCCAGAATATCCATCGGCTTTTGACACTTTACAAGTATAAGATGCCGATCCGGCACGGGTTACCGGTGTGATTTCCGTCTTCAGCCACTCGGCACCGCTACCCGCGGAGCTTGTATAGACAATGCTGCATTCCGCTTCCGAATTGCTGGTGAAAGGAATACTGAAATATTCAGTCTCATCCGGGGAGACGGTGGCTGTATTGTTACCCGCAATAGTGGTTGCTCCCACTCCTGTCAGTGTCCCGATAGCCAGCTCATTTTCCGGCTGATACTCAAAGTCCCCGCCATCCGTCCAGTCCGAAACGGTGATGTTCACATCCAGCTTGAACGGGTCGGCGTCGGTGATGCGCACCGTGTAGCGGTGGTTGGGCTTTACCTCGATGTAACCGCCCGTGCCCGCTACCGACTGCTCAAACTCTACCATGTAACTCACCTCCTGCGGTATATCCGTCTGGTTCAGCGCATACTTTCCCTTGATAATCAGATACCCCTTGTCGGCAATCGGACTGGGATAGCTGTAGAAAGCCCCTGTCTGTGTTCCCTTATTGGCATTGGTGCCGTCAAAGTCACGGTCGGGGTAGGTGATAAGCGTCTTGTCCGGATCGGCATCTTCCACGGGAACCACCGGAAAGAAGGTAACGCCTTTGCGGCCGTGCCCCATCGATACACCGGTGATGGTGAGATGTGACAATTTCTCGTCATTGATGATATCGAAACGGGAGACGATACGCGACAGTGTCATATTGATGCGGGTACGGGACCCCATACTGATATCCCGCAGGTCGAGTGCGGGGCTGTAGGAACCTACCATCGGCAGGGGTGTCAACAAGATATCTGTATCCGTGGCAGGGTCCAGCAACGGAGTGGTAAAAGTGAGAAAATCCGTTTCAGTGGGAATCCCCGCTTTGGTCACAATGTTATAGTCCGCACCCGGTGAACTCTGTTCCAGCGCTACGAAATTGGTGTATTCCGCTCCGGCTTTCAGCAATTTCGGCTGATTGGCAATGCAGTAGAATTTGGTGAACAGGCCTTTCTTGGGACGCAGGGTGGCGAGTGCTACGTTGTCACCCTCCACGGTCAATATAATTTTCGTAGCGTTAGGTATCGTAGAACCGTCCGAACGATAACAGAACCGTTCCTGATAAGTATATGGCCCTTCCTCCTTGTCCGAAGAGAACACATAAATATCCAGCGAAGTGATTTCATTCTCTTCGGTCGTGGCGATGGGGGCATCGGCGCGGGTGGTGCCTGCCGTCTTTATGTTCAGCTTGTTCTGAAAACCGAGGATGATTTCGCGGCGCGTCGGGTCATTGACCAGCGGATCATCACCGGGAGTAGTGGCCGACGGCACTTCCGCTTCGCTGCAACCCGCAAGGGACAGGGCAAGCAGGCCTATCACCCATGCGGAAAACTGTTTTCTATTTTTAATCATAATCTTATTGTTATTAATGGGTTACTGAATTAAGGAGCTACAGCAGCCGCACTCACCAGCACTGTCACGTCTTCCATGCCCGAGATGTTGTTTTTCAGCACAATCGGCGCGGCTGTGAAGTCGGTAACGGCATCCTTCACGGTCAGGGTGAATGTCTGGCTACCGGTAGCATCCGTCGGAGCGGTTCTTGCAAAGGCGGTGGTCTCGGCAATGGTGAACCAGGATGACAGTGTGCTTGCCGTCACGCCTTGCGGAGAAGTAATTTTTACCTCAACGGTGCTTCCGTCAGTGCGGGGCACATCGGTAATCTTATAGTTATTGTAAGCGGCTCCGCCTGTTGTCCCCGTCAGTTCAATCGTTGTAATGGCAGGATCAAGCAATTCCACCGTCAATTCCAGTTTCTGGGTTGCATCTCCCAGATTGATAATCTCGAACTTGCTGTTTGCATCGCTGGCTGCCGTCACGTCTTTCAGCATAAGCGTATAGTACTCTTCCACCGGAGTAGAAACAGCAACATCCGTGGCGGGAGTACCCGTCGTGCTCGGCGCAGGGCCTGATTTGCTCTTCGAAACTTCCAGCCAGGGAAGCTGATTGGATAGCGCCAGCTTCGTCCCGAACGGACAGCTTGCCCCGAGTGTGATGCTGCTCTTGCTCGTTTTATACATCGTGAGTTTACCATTCGCCTGATCGTATAAGTTGAAGTTCCCCGTAGCCGCATCCGGTGTGGCAAAATCCAGTACCGGTGCCGTGGCGGGCGGCACAATGGTCAGCGTAGTATAAACCGATTCGTCCTGTGAAGCCGATTCATTGGCCAGTGTCAGTGTAACGGGAACATAAGGAGTGGCGGCAGTCAGCGTGTATTTGAAGGTCATGGTAGTGGTGGTCACTCCGTCCACGACTTCCGACTTGTAACTGGTATCGTCATGCTCCAGCCAGTCGATGTCCCATCCCGTTGTGGTGCTGAACTTCGGCTGTACCTTGCCGCTGGCCGTAGCGGTCAGTGTGATGGTTTTCTCCGTACCGTCGGCCGTCACGCTGATTTCTTTGGTGGCGACGTCCGCATCGGTTCCTTCCACATTCAGGGTGGTCACTACGGGCGCGGCATTGTCGGGCTTGACGATGACTCCGCCGCCACTGGTCCAGTCCACAATTTCAAAGAAGGCGGTGATGGTGGCTTCCATCACTTCCTTGATGTGCAGGGTGTAACGGGTGTTGGCCACTACGTCTATGAATGCAGTCGCTCCGCCGGTATCGGGAGCGCGCTGTATGTCGAGATGGTATTCCACGGGCACGGGGTCTTTCTGCATCGGGTTCTGGTATTTGCCTTTGATGATGAGGAACGCCTCGTCCGTGTCTTTCAAAGGATAGGTGTAGAGGGCGCTCTCCGTCACTCCCTGATTGGCTTTGGGCAGCATCAGATAGCTGCCTTCGGCTACGGGGTACTTAATGAGGCTGGCAGTACGACCGGCATCATCCAGTGTGGTCAGCGTCCCCGGCATCACGGTAGCCTGGTTGCGTCCGTTTCCCAGCGCGACGCTTTCAATAATCAGTCCCGTCTTGGCGGATTCATTGTCGATGTCGAAGCGGCTCACGCGGCGTTTCAGTTCGATGTTCACCGTGGCGATATTGCCCAGTATCTTCGTTGTGCCGCTTCCGGTCATTACTAATGGAGTGCCCAGAGCGGTGCCTGCCGGCTCCAGTTTGGCGGTACAGTACTTCTCAAAATCCGTGGCTTTCGTGCCGTCGGTTTCTATGGCTCCGGTGGCGGCGTTGGTTTTCACCGTTACCAGAGGGACTATCGGGTCTCCGTCGGCTTTGTAGAGTGTGGTGCTGTTGGCCACGCAATACAGTTTCAGGTTGGGGATACCCTTCAGTTCCGTCGGGAAGATGGAGGCCTTGCGGGCGGTTCCGGCACCGCTCAGTTTGAAGGTTTTCGCTGCGGTGTCGTCCTGTGCGGCGGCTTTCCACGTTTCCAGATACTGGTAGTCTCCGCCATCGGTGGTGGCTGCAAATACATAGATGTCCAGATTGTCTATCTGGTTCTCACTTTCGGAGGCGATAGCGCGGGTGTATTCCTGTGACTCTCCTCCGCCACTAAATACGAGACGGATCTCTTTGCCCGCTCCTTTTACCGGAGCGTCGTCGGTGCCAAGCTCCGCCTGGCTGCATCCTGCAAGCAGGGCCAGCAGAGCCGACATCCAAAGCATGTTTTTCGTTTTCATCATTTGTCTATACTGTTTTTGAAAGTTAATAATCTTATTGTGAGGCATTTCCCGGGCCGTACTGCTACGTGTGGCGTAGACGGTCAGCTACGCCGGTAGTAGACGGCCGTCTATGCCATCCGTAGGTGGTCACCTACGCCTGCCGTAGCAGTAGGGCTGCTGCCGGACTATCCTAACGGGTTTTCATCCAAGCCGCCATCTCCGCCGCTACTGCTGCCTCCGCCCGAAGGTGCCGTGCCTATATAGATGGTTTTCATCACGCTGCGTGGCACTTTCAGCATGGTCTTGCTGTTGCTGCCGAATTGTGTGGTTACTTTGAGTTCATACGTTCCGTCCGCCAGATCGGCAGGGATGATGAACGTCAGTTTCGAGGGATCGTTTGTCACCCAAAGGTCTTCGGTTACTTTGGTTTCCTTTCCTGAACTGCTTTTCAGGGTGATACCCACTGACGGGTCGGTTCCCACCACTTTCAGCTTGCCGCCTGTAAGGGTGAAGGCGCGTCCTGCCGTGGCCGAAGCATCCTGTGCACGGGTGGAGGCATCCTGTACGCCGCCGATGTACATGGCGCTTCCTTTCTCGCCGATGATGCCCACTGTGGTTGCCTTGATGGCTTCCCGCAGGTCGGCGCCTACGTTGAAGTTCACCACGATGGAGTTCTTTGCCGGATTCCAGGTGGAGTTTTCTATGACGCCGCGGAAAGCGACTGAGGCGTAATACAATCCCGTGTTCACACTCATGCCGGTCATCAGCATGCGTTTGATGACCCGTTTTTGCAGGTCGAAGACGTGGCGGATGGTTTCTTCACGCAGGCCGGAGTCCTCCGCTTTCAGTTCGGCAATGATGCGGTTTTCGTCCGCACTGCCGATGGATACGGGGACGAGGATCATATCCTCTTTGTTGTCCACGGTCACGGTATTGTCCGCCAGTTGGCCGTTGATTTGATACTTGATTTCGTTTGCCATAATTTATAAATATTTATAATGAATACTATCGGTAAAACCGGAGTCTTGCCGTTGTTGATAATCGAATAATTATGGCATGAGGAATGAGTTTCTTGGAGAAAAGCCGGGAGGGAGTTTCACAAAAAAAACATTCCAACATGTCAAAAAACGAAAGCTCGTTTGACATGTTGGAATGATTTTATAAATATAGGGTAACGCTTAAAAGTCAGGCGTTAGTGTGCGATGTTATCAATTGATCAACAACTGCTATTAATTTTTTTGCAGGTTCAATCATTGGAGATATATCCTCTTCAGTAACATTATAAATACAATTATAATCACCTTTTTCGCGCATAGACTGTAATTGGGATAGTAAACGTCCCAGTTCTATGTCTACTAAGTTGGTTCTAACAAAATGCATCCCAAATAGATTGACTAATCCTTCATGGCTTTTGAATGCATATCCATACTCTATAAGAAGTGCAGAAACGGCATGAAAACAAGCATAATAAAGACGATTAGCTACCACTTCCCAAAAACAGAGAGTGACATTACCTTCCGCTTGTTTCTTCATCCGATAGTTTCATAATAGTGCTACTCCTTCCTCATTTACGTTTTTATAGAATGGTGTAAAGCTACTGGCTGCCCACTCCTTAAGAGTATATAGTACAGGATTGATGCGTTCGTTCAGGTCCCATCCTAAAGCGGTGAAAGGGAATGAAACGTTGTCATAGTCTGATTTCTCCAGTTTATCCTTATCTAATATGATAAGCACATCCCAGTCAGATGTTTCATCAGCATCTCCGCGAGCTCTCGAACCATACAACAGAACTTGTGCTCCGGCAGGTAAATTAGTTTTTGCTATCTTCTTTAAAGAAGAGAATACTTTGTTAAAATTGCGTTTCATAATTCAACCTCCTTTATTTTATCAATAATCTTATTGTTTTGATGAAGGCTTTACAAAGATAATCATAATTTCTATTCTCAGTATCCCGAATAATAGGTTTTTACGTTTTTATCAAAATATATATTCTATTTATAGAGACACTTTTGTGTATTATAAAAATCATTCCAACATGTCAAAGAACGAAGGATTCTAAATCCTAATATTAGAGGCAAGCGGATTACAAATCCGCTTGAATATTTTTTTAAAAAGGTCTGCAATAGAAAAAATACTGCTTCTTTGTCTTAAGAGGATAGCCGTAGCTTGATGTTGTAAAGTTGTAATTAATGTCAAGGGTCCGTGCTGATGCATCACCGTATCCATCCTTTGACCAATGTCGTCCAATGTTAAAAACTTGTTTTTGAAGAGAACTAAAATTAATGCTGTAAGAAGCAATGTCATCATAATTAGTTTGAGATCTACCGGAGAAAAGTCTGTATTGATCCATCGTTACGAAACTCCATCCTGAAGGTACACAACTATTGACGGTACTCCACGTTTCTTCTGTATGCCGTGAATAAATCCAGTAATTATTCAGTGCATAAGTTGTCATTCCGTACACAACAGGTGAACCTGTCCATTCATCAATTTTGTAATCAGGAAACCTAGTATCATCTGCTTTAAAGTAGAAATAGTATAGATTTTTTCCAGTTCCATTGATAGTGACATCACCCTTAAATGTAAATTTGAAAGTGGTAGTAGTTCCCGACGCTTTACTTTCCAGGTTTACGATCTGATTGTCTTTTGCACCTGAATCTGTTGAGCTTTCATCATAGGTATAAGTTGTACCTCCTTTAAATGTCACCGTAAAATTAGTTATTCCCCAAAGGTTTGTATCTGTTGTAGATAATTTCATGTCTACGTCTGTTGCTGCCCGTGTGAAGGTTATTCCGGATTTATTTGCTGTAAACGTGGGCAATGATGATTTAAAAGTAACCGCAATTGCTTCTTTTTTTGTATCATCCGATGAGTTTTTTACATAGAGTGTTCCACCGTTCACATCACTGAGTGAGAAACTGCTTGTTTTGTATTTTATTACATAATTATACTCTTTCGTGTTAGATTCCTCCATGTCAGCTTCTACTCCTCCGGGTAATTGTAATACACTTCCTCCTAAAGAGTATACTTTCAACGTTACTGTAGAATAATAAGACGATTTCAACTGATACAAGTTCAGTGATTTGTTACTTGATATATACGAATTAACAGAAGGATCTGTACTGACTACCTCAATGGTGGGCGTTTGGAATTCTCTCGCAATATTCATCGTCATACTCGTACCTCCCGTTGCATTAGTGAACACGATTTGCGTATCATCAAAACTTGTTGCGTCTTCCTTTAGTTTGAAAGTGAAACTTACTGTTTTATTTTCCGGTGTGCTACGTGTAGACACTGGTGTAATGTTCTCCAGCCATGACGGGGATCTGCTTATGGTAGGTTTACTATAATTATCCATCGTTAGGGTGAATTGCTTGTCCTTGATGATAGGCATAGTTAGCGTGGCTGTGGTGGCTGTAACAGATGAGAGAGAGATACCGCTACCTTCGTTTGAAAGTGCCAGATTATTGATTCGGTTAGGTAGTAATTTCACTTTGATATTCTCAACTTTAGTCTCGTCCGAATGATTTTTTATAGCTACGGTAATTTCTTTTTCCGTCAAGTCGGTAGCATCCGTGCTTGCCCATTGGAAAGTATATTCTTGTGTAGTATTTACACTTGAAGTAGGATTAACGGTAATGCCCGAATGGGCTGGAAGTTCCACTTTGCTGCCGCCAATAGAAGTGATATTTATCGTGCCTGTAGATGTATTGGTGCCGATAACTTGTACCAGATAGAGTATATTGTCCGTTGCATCCCATTTATTTACTCCGTCGGGATTCATTGTTCCGCCTGTGGGTTCTACGACAGGAGTACCAAAGGTCGTATCTATTAATATCACTTCTTCACTGTCCCCTGCCTTATCTGTCAGGTGCAGAATGCCGCGAGGATAACTGCTACCTGTGTAACTTTCATTGAAAGAAATTTTGTACTTCACTTGTTGCGTGGCTCCTGTTCGTGTTGTGGTGACGGGGACTTCTTCCAATTTCAACCAGCCGTCAGTAGGGCTGTTACCGTTATAAGTCAGTTGTGCATTTACCCCGGCATTGGAACCTGTGGAAACCGTAAAGCTACTTCCGGTTTTGAGCACCAGTGTCACAATATTGGTGCTGATGTCGTAAGTGGTTTCACCCACAGGCAGCAAATCAGCTACCGCAATTGTCTCCAATCCGTTGTCGGGTTCGTAATCATCTATATAGTCTCCTGTCTCCCAATCCACCAGACGGATATTAACCGTCAGTTCAAAAGGGTCGGCTTCGGTTATCTGCACCGTGTAGCGGTGATTGTGGTTTATCTCGATTAGGCTTCCGTCACCATCGGTCACACGTTCGAAAGGGATGCGATAAGATACCTCTTTCTTTTCATCCGTCAGGTTCATGGCATACAGTCCTTTCAAAATCAAAAATCCTGCATCTATGGCTTTACATGGGTAGCAATAGAAAGCTTTGGTGGTAGTTCCTGCATTGGCGTTCAGTCCGTCGAAAAGGCGGTAAGGGTATGTAATCAGTTGGCCGTTCGTGGCAGGAACATCTCCTGTCGGACGAATGGGGAACAGTGTTACACCCTGTCTTCCGTTTCCCATACTGATATCTGTGATAGTAAAATGAGACTTCGTAGTATCGTTTACTATATCGAAGCGTGCCACGGCGCGAGTAAGTGAAACATTCAGTCGTACGTAAGTCCCCATTCTGTATTCGCGCAAGTCGGTGGGCTGACTGTTGGCACCGGACATGGGCAACGGGGCAAGCAGAACATCGGCATTAAAACCGGTCGGATTTAATAGCGGGGTATTCAGTTTAACGAAATCGCTTTCAGTAGGCGTTCCGGGGCTTGTTATCATGTCTCCGGGTACGCTGGACTGTGGTTGCGAACTTTGTTGTAACGGGGTATAATTCGTGTATATATTTCCTGCGGCATCATTCATTTCGGTTTGATTGGCTACGCAATAAAACTTGGTGAATAAACCCTTGCGGGGGTAGAACACTACATTTATTTTCCCGGCGGCCTCGTCCGCTTTCAGTTCGAGAGGGGAAGCACCCGCGGGCAGGGTTCCGGCATCCGAACGGTAGGCGAAACGTTCCTGAAAGGTGTAAGGCCCTTCCTCCTTGTCACTGCCGAAAGCATAAATATCGAAACTTTCAATGCGGTTTTCGTCCTCCTCAGCTATACCGTCGCGGGTGATAGTCCGGCTTTCGGGTGTACCGTTTACAAGGATCAGCTTGTTTTGTAGAGAGATTACCACCGAACGGCGGTTAGGGTCATTGGCCTGCGGGTTCTCCGGTATTTCGGGAGTGCCGCCTATTGTTTCCACTTCGGAGGTGCAACCAGCCATCAGGCAGGACAGTATCACCAATGAAAAGTGCAGAAAGAATTTAGCGAATGTTTTCATGCTTGTTACTTTTATGCGGTTATTACTTATTTCCATTCCTCGTTCTTTTTATTCTCTATTATGTTTTCTGTTTTTCGTTCTTTATTTTTCATTCTTCATTTTCTTCAGGTTCTTCCTCGCCTTCTCCGGTTCTACTCCCAGTGCCTTGCGAAACCATTCTTCCGCTTTCTTCCGGTCACCTTCCAGATAGGCCAGCACACCGAAATCATTCCATGCACGCGGGTCATCGGCCACCTTGTTCAGATATTGCCGTGCGCTAACCGGATCACCTGCCATGATTACCGCCGAAGCCGCATTGATATTGGCCAGCACGTCGTCCGGAAAGTGGTAGGCGGCTATCTCATAAATTTCACGGTATTGCTCCGTGCCGGGGCGATAGAATGCGGCTACCCGGTACATCTCCTGCAATGATAGCAGGCGGGGATGGGTATATATCAGACTTGCCGCCTCTTCGATATTGAAAGCGCGGGCCTCATAACCTACCGTGATACGGATACGTCTCAACTGCGGAAAATAGTTTTTCAGAAGTTCCCGATATACGGTTCCTCCGTGCATATCCATCAATTGTTTTTCGCGTCCTTCAAAAATGCCGGTTCGGGCAATGAGAGACAATACTTCGTCACCGTGATTCATGGGGCGGCGTTGCAGAAGTTCCACCAATCCATCCCAGTCTTCGGGTACGGAAGAAACTTTATAAAGATCGCGCCCGGGTGCATACGTGGCACGCATATACTCTTTGAAGCAGCGTGCACGGTTGGAAGCCAGTATTTCATTGTCTTTGTATGTCCCGTCGGGCGAGGCATAGCCGCAGATGGAGATACTCGAAATATTTGCCAGATTCCCTTCGGTGAGCGGGCGCATCAGGCTGTCCAGTTTCTCCAGTTCGGGGCGGTTGTTGTGGAATTCGCGGCGGACGTCATAAACTCCGGTAGGGTAGTCTATATATAAGGTGGTGCTTTCCGAACGGTGTTTCTGAGTTTCCATATCGGGGATGAGGTAAGTCACCATGGCTGTACACTCAGCACAGGGCATACAGTCCGGCCTGCTTTGGGTTTCTTGCCAGTTGGCGGCATTTTCATGTCTTTCTGTAACTGCCTGCGGGATTGCCGTCTGCTCCGGCAGATTTACAACCTGTCTTTGTGAAACGGCCATTTGCCCCTGTGAAACTGATATCTGTCCCTGCGGAACATGGAAAGAGCTTGTCAGGGCAAGATCGGTTATCACCGGCTCTACTCCGAGCATCTTCATCCGGCAGCAATCCCGCCGTTCGCGCATCAACACCAATGAAGCGTGTTCCATCCATGGGCTATAAGCAACGGATACCTTATAAATAATACTGTCTTTCCGGTTTCGGGCATAAAGCGTACGGTAAGGAGGCAAATAACCGGGAGACGGTTGAAGTGTTTGCCGCCTGTGGTCGGCACGGGCACGGCGACGTCCGCTCACTACCACAGCGGGCAGCTCTTGCAGACGCCCTGCGCCACGAAGCACGGGAGTGAACAGATAAGCCTCCGCATTCCCCGCTTTTGCATCACTCAGATTGAGTAGCAGTTCTATGTGAAGACTGTCTCCCTGTGTAAAGACATGCGAACCGAGTGTTAAAGTTCCGCCCGCCCATGCTTCCGCAGTCAGCAGTACCCCAACCAGACATCCTATTATTTTCTTCATCCTTTTCATCCAGCCTCTTTAATTTTTAATTGTTTTTTATCCCAGTCCTCCGCCTTCCGCCCAGTCCGACGAACTGAGTTGTGTCACTACAATTTTCTGCCCGATGGTTACCAGCAGGTCGAATTCCTGTTCCGTGTTTTCATCCAGACTGACAGGCAGTTTACGAAAGAACAGTTGCAAGTCAATCTCCTTCATAATCCGCTCATTACCCCGGTAGATGCTCAACAACGGATGTGATCCTGATGTCAGGCGATACGTTACTAATTCTCCCGTCAGTTCATCGTTATAGTTCATCGCCGCCTTGGCTTGATGCCATATTACCGGGCTGCCTATGGAGGGAAATGTGAAAGCTCCGTCACCACTGGCTAGCGGTATGTCGTAACCTGCCGGAAAGCCGTATTCGCAAGGCACGCCCTGCAGGCGGAATGTATAGCCTCCTGTTCCTTCCGCCGGATAATATCCGTCTTCCCAATGTACGGTAATCCGGAGGACGGCGTGACAGTGGGTCAGGTAGATGGTTCGGTTCACTGAATTTCCCGTAGCGGGAATCTCAAACGTGCTATATCCATAGTATAGCCTTTCGGTGTTTGAACGATATTCGCTTGTGGATGTCCCTGTGGGTGTTCCCGTAGCCGAAGTCATTGCCAGTTCACGGATTTGCGTCACGCCGGGTTGGGGTGCGGGTACTACATCGCTTTCATATTCCCAGTTTCCCCATGCCACGAGGGTATATCGTCCGGGAGCTAACTCTCCCTGCCAATACTCCAGACTGTCACCTTTCAGTAACCGGATGTCCTTCAACACTCCGTCCGCATCGAAAAGGAACTGGTGGATGTTGTCCACATACATGGAGAGTTGTCCGGCGTCGGGCCTGCCGGCATAGCGGTAATTCAGCCGTACATTGTAGGGACACACTCCCGGTTCGTCAAAATCGAACGTGCAAGAGGTGCAGAACCATAGTATGCAACAGAGGATTACCATAACTTTCATCGTATGAAATAAATGAGTGACACACCGGCCCGTGTAGGCCCGAAATAATTCCTTTTATAATGTCCCATGCGCTCGCCGCAGCCCGCGCACCGGTATTTATCATATTCCATGCGGGCATATCCGCCACCAATTACGGCTTCTATCGAGAAGCGGTCGCCCAGCACCCAATGGTAACCGTAAGTGATGCCTCCGCCGTACAGGTCGCCCCGGTAAATAATGTCTTCCATACCCGAAAAAAAAGGGATCTGTCCTACATTGTAGTAAGCGTAATGTCCGTGCACTCCCAGGAAGTGTCCCTCGAACTTACGGCAAGGCCAGTAGCGTAATTCCGGTTGTATCAGGCAGAGATTCAGCTTCATATCATTGCCGAACTTCCAGGCGTTATAAGCCCCGTTCAGTGCCATTGTGAAATGACGGCTGATGCTGGTTTCCACTCCTGCATTAGGTGTGGTAGTTCCCCACAATAGCAGGTCGGTGCGCAATGCCACGCGTTGGGCAAAGGCAACGGTACTCATCAGACTGAGCAGCAGGAACAGCAAATAAAGTCGTTTCATGGCAATTCGGATTTATTGCACAGTTTAAATATGGGGTATGGAGTTCTCGATAAGGCATTCGTTCACGGGAAGTTCGGCTATGGAAATTTCCATCAGATAAAGGCGTGTCATCTGATTGACAATGCCCAGTTTGCGGGCTGTCGTCCCATAACAGGAATAGAATTTTTCGTCACTGGGGCGGTTGAAGTAAACGCCTTCTCCCAATGCTTCAAGAATGGAAAGGAGGTTGATTTGATGATATGCACAGGCAAGGCGGTAGGATTCCGGGCGGTTATCAGACTGGTTATCCGGTCGATTTTCTATCAGTGCTATTAGGCGTCCTTTTGATAGCTTTTGCAGCAGGTACGCGATTTCGGAAGGCGAAGGATTAAGTGAAGTACTTAACTGGTAATCCTTATACTGTATGTCGTGCAGTACCGCCAGGGCGAGTTTTGTTCTGAGTGTTAACATAGCGCTTGCTTTTTATGTAGATTATTGTCTGTTTTGTTTGGAATGTTCCGATTCCCGGTAGGAAACGGAACGGGCGCTATCATAACCGTAGATTGGACAGATAAAAATCATCTTCCATTTTAAAAAGGCAGACAATTCTTAGCTCTTCCTTCCCTCTATTCTTAGATTTAGTAATGAGATTCCCCTATATTGAGATATGGGTAGGGGAATTATGTATTCAAACAAAAAAAGTGAAAGCTTTTTAATCAATACAAAGAGCTTTTCCGCTGATATACTATATTATTACAGGAATATAATATTTATTGACATGACTTTTTGAGACAAAATCTAACTTTCAGGATAAGAGAGATGTTTTTGTCGTGTCTGGTGTTGTAATTTAACTGATTTTTTACAGAAAACTGGGAAACTTCGATAAGTATTTCCTGCTTTCCTTGTTTATTTCAATTGGAAATTGTTTCTTTACCGCCGGAATCGTTCCGTTTCCTACCGGGAATCGGAACAGAAATATGAAGCTCATTCTGAATGCTTTTCCTCTCTTTATCATCCCTATTTCCCTTTTCCTTTTCTTTCTTCTTCCATTCCTTTTCTGCCATCGGATTAACCAACGCTGCCATCTGCAAGTTTACCACCGCCAGTTGTTCATCAGAGAACGATCTCAAATAAATATGCGTAATTTCCTCTGAAGCATGGCTCAACCCTGCACTAATCTTCGATACGGGTATATCCTCATTATATGCCAATGTCGCCCACGTATGGCGTGCTACGTATGAAGTCAGTCTCACTTCCAATCCCAATCGCTCGGATAACCGATACAAATGTTTATTGTAAAGTCGCAAGGCACTTTCATACTGTTTTCTTTCCCCAGGTATACTTCCCGATTGGCGTATAATCTTTAATAAATAGGGTGAACCCGAATCATCACATAAATATCTCTCGATAATTTCCCACATCCACGGTTCAAGCGTAATCGTCAACATCCTCCCCGTCTTGCTACGGCGATAACAAAGCACATTATCCTGAATATCCGTTTTCCTCAAATAGGCCAAATCAATAAAAGGAATCCCTCGTAGATAATAAGAAAGAATAAACAGATCCCGTGCCATCCCCAAACTGGGCGTATCCTCCAAATCAGCATCCGCCACCATACGAAGTTGTTCAATACTCAGCGCCCTTTTCCTCGTCTCCTCATATCCCATAAACACCTCACAAAAGAGTTGCTTAGCGTCTTTCAGCATTCCCTGTCTCTCAGCCTCTTTACAAATAGCCCGCAACGCTCGGAAATAGCATGCCGAAGTATTACGTGAACACCCCGAAGCCCACAAATTGTGTTCGAATCCCAAAAAGAATCCTGCCGTCAGTTCCCTAAAAGTAACTAACTCCATATTGGTAAACCCTTCCAAACTATGCAGCATACTCCTGCAAGTATGTTCCGCCGAGAACTTAAACAACTCGCCCAAACTATTCGCATGAGTTATAATACCCTCCTTTAATGTCTTCATTTTCATCACACTGTTCTTTTAATTAATATCTCCTCTCAACTCTACCTTCCATCATTTGTTTTGTATGGAAAAGAAGGAAAACATCAAAAGTAAGAACAGGAAATATGGCTACTTGTCATGAAACGAGCATAAATGTCTTCACCTAATGTCTATAAACAAAAAAAGTAGCCATCTACATCAGATAACTACTTAATATCTTATACCTTCGCCTGGAATTCTCCTATTAGAGTTACCACGCTGACATTGAAAACTTTATATCTTTTGATTCAAGCATATCCCATGATTTAACCCACTGATTTTTTACGTGCTTTTGCGGTAGTTTGCTCATGGAGAATACTGAAGGCAAAGATAAACCTTTTTAATAATCCTACAAAATTGCAGAGCTTTTTCTATTTATAGTATTTGTTGTCAATTCTATTTTCATCTTGAAGTCGGTGTTTAGGTTTCATCTTACTCAGCTATTGAATTATTTAGAAAATTCTGCATTAGATTATTGTAATCACGTATCTTAATAATTTCACTGCAGCTATTTTTATAAAAATGAGTCCAATTGAATTTGGATGAGCAAAATTTTCTCCATTTAGAATCGTTAATTGCCTTATAAAATGGATTTTCTATTTGATTCTCCAAGCATAATCCGCTATTTATATCTAAACATGCATCGTTAAAAAACCTCCTACGTTCCAGAAGATCAGTTAAATAATCAAATGAACGAATATTAATTTTTAATTCGCCAGCTATTTGATTTCGTTTTTCTATTTCTAAAGTATTTTCAGTACGCCTTCCAATAATGATTGTAAAGATAACTCCGGGGTTATTAATGATTCGTGTTGTTTGTGATGGAAGATATTTTTTCAACCATGTCTTATTTTCAATCAAATATCGCTTCCAATCTCTAATCTGTTGTATTGCATTACTGAAATCTTTTGCAGGTACACCACTTGTTGTAAATAATTTGCTATTAGGTTTTTCAATTTCAATTAGTTCATATATTATTCCATTACTTCGCTGATCTATAACATTTACGAAATCGGTTTCATGATCACTGCCGAGTTTTAATTTTGAAATTGTTAAATAGCAATTATCACTTCCGAAAAAAAAGCCAGCATGATCGCAAATAAATTTATGAAAGTCAGATTCTTTCAAATTTGAGTTTAGCATATTTTTCCAAGAGTTTACTAATCCAGCTATGATTGGAGAATTCTCCACCTCTAAACTCTCCCAATTATATATTTTATTATTCTCAATCATATATTAAAATAATTGTCTCAATGTTTCGATACCCATTCCTGTTATGTGATAAATATTTATTTCTCCGTATTGTTTTTTCGAAATCATATTTTTACTAATTAAATAGTTTATATCATTTTTAATTTCCATATTAACTTCTCTTACTATCTCTTCTTCAGAAGAAGGCTCCTTTAATAGTTTATCTAAGATGTTTTGTTGAAGATTAGACAACTGTATTCTCTCTATTTCTTTATAACTTTCCTCTATGTCAATAGGTGTATTTTCATTTATTTTTATTATTGCAAGAAAGTAAGATCGAGCCTCGTCCGTTGATAAAAATAAATCTGAAGATCCATTATCTTTTAATGATTTTCTAACAGTAGGAATCCCTGTTGCATATTTTTCAGCAAGACGCATATTTTTCAAAAAATCTCCTAAGCGAATATTACGATAATTTCGTGCAGCTATATTCATACTTAATAAAGAGTTTTCATCAATTGGCGGCATCGGTCCAGGATAGCTTAAAAACTCTATATATCTAGTATCCTCATTTTTATCTACTCCTTTTATGAAAGTTTTATGTATTCGTATTTCGTTAGGCATAGGATTGCTATAACTTCTATGGTAGAGTGCATTAACAACAAGTTCTTCTATTGCTTGATAAGGGTAATTGTAAAACTTGTCAATTTCACTTTTTAAAGGATCTTTGTTTATATATTGCTTTATAATGTTGCTATTAAAATAACTCATGATGTCTCTTATCTGAATATGAATGGGACCTGCAAATGTTTTATCTGAGTATTTTGTACCAGCTTCATCTTCAAATTCTATAAGATTAGTTTTACATCCAGGAAAATATTTTTCAGGATTTCTGCTAAACAAGAGCAATCCTATATTTAGTGGTTTAATATTCTCGTTAGTTCCTCTGGCTATTTGCATTTTCAAAGCAATATCTGACAATGAAAGTTTTGTTGTCTCTTCGTATAAATTGCTTTTTATTTCTTGCAAATATGCTTGAATAAGCCCTAAGTCTAAATCATTTATAGATGCTTGAGTATTTACCCTATCATCAAAATGTCTATATGTTGCTAGTTCTCTTAAATGCTTTTCTAATATAGGATTTGTTGGAACTGTAGCCGTTCCTTGTCTTACATACATTCTATAAGGAGCTTCTTTTCCTAAAGTTGAAGGAACAGAATAAGGACGTTCCTCTCCCGTTGTTACCCAAATTACAAGAATATGTTTACCATCTACTATTTCGACACTTATTTCTGGGAATATCTTAGGTCTAATTTTATGACATAAAGATATGAAGTCTTTTTGATAAGCATCCAGTTGGTTTTGCTGTAAACCGAATGGTGGTAAAACAGGTATTCCATCTATTTCTTCAATACCAATTATAATATACCCACTACCACAATCATTTATATCATTTGCAAAAGCGCAACTAGTCCTTAAAATCTCTTCTGGATTCCAACCTTTTTTAAATTCAATTCTATTGGATTCAACAGTTTGACCATTAATTAAATTATTTATATTTATTGGTAACGACATAAGCGAAGAATTAATAATTAGTTATTTCATTTATGCAATCAGATGTTGCTTTAGGTTTTCCTATTTGATAATATCTTCTAAGCATTCCACGAAAGCGACCTCCCAGCCATACTTCTTTTTTTAAGATGGGCCAAAATGAATCTATTGTTTCATTATGCGCTCTTAACGCTGCGACTTTAACAGCCTTGTCTAATTCGATACTCATTTCATCAACAGTTATCGGTAGTGGATTTTGGGTGATATCTCTATGAACAAATAGTCTTCTCAGCACATCTTCTCTTTTAAATCTCATTGAATGAAACTCTCCATGTGTTATCACTAGGTGTTTGGGTGTCAAGACTAATAATATAGTCGGCAGAAGAGGAAGTGTTGATCCACAGGTGTCTAAATCCACTAAATCTATATTAATTTTTTGGGACCTAATTTCAATTATAGCATCTAGTGCATCTCCGATAAACAAATTTACTTTTTTCCCTTCTTTATTAGAAAAAATGTACCATTTCCCAATTTTAGAAAATGTGTTGAAATGATTTATTCTGGCTGTTTTTTTGAATTGTTCAAGCTTAATTGGCATTATTTCAGATGCGTAGACCTCATTGCTAAATTCTATCCATCTAAAAGTTTGATGGCCTGCTCCGGCGTATGCTTCATATACTATTTTAGGTTTTATGTCTTTTGCTATTTCAACAGTAAACAATTCTTTTTCATCTCTATAGCTAGCTCCAAATAAGTCATATTTAATACGCAATTTTCTTACTTTACTACGAATGCTTGGCAATGTTCTATTTGGAAATATTTTCTTCAACTCTTTTGAATCAAAATCATTTTCTTGAAGATAAACTAATAGTTGTTTTTCTTCAGAGTCAGACCATTTTGTTGGCGGATTATATGCTTTTCTTCTTTCCAGCATTATTTAATTTGTTTTTCTAATTCATCTCTAAAATTTTCCATAGAATCATGAGGTATAGGAGGAGCTATACTATGAACACGTATCCAATCTGGTGAGCCATTGAATGGACTTTGTATCCAAAATTGTCCCTGCCCAAAACTATTTGCAACATAAGATAATTCTTTATCTAAAAATGCAAATTGAGCATTCCGAGGATTTATCTTCATGACTATTCTAGTTGGGCATTGTTCGGGAACAATAGGATGTAAATCTTGTGGATTTTGGGTACTTAATATCAAGTTTAATCTAAATTTTCGCCCTTCTCTTGCAAGTCTCTCAAAATTAGAACGAAGTCTGTTAAACACTTCAGCCATCCTACTTGATCCTATAACTTTATTTGCAGGTATTATTTGATGAGCTTCATCAAAAAACACATAAGTGTTTTTTAATTTTTTTTTGTTCTTATATAGCCAACTAACAAGTTGCATTTCCCACATAAATCTCTCTTCTTGATTAAGGTGGTCAAGATATAATATAGTTGTTCCTTGGTGATCAAATGCATCTAAAGGATTTTGATCACCTTGAAGAGCAGATAAATCCATGTCGAAATATTTCTCAAGATCTCCTAAGATTCTCCTAGCTGCTTCAAATGTGACTCTGTTATAAGAAACACCACTTGTCGGAACTATTATTTGATTTCCTGTGTTTCTAGTTAAAAGCCTTGATATTGCAGTTGCTAATCTTGATAAAGAATGTGGTTCTTTATTATTCTTTAATCCATCTGTTAAATCATCGAGAAGTGTTGCTGCTTGAATAGATGTTGTGTTAAATAAATATTCTGCATTACTGGGAAATTCAAGATCTTGAAATCTTAGACTAATAGGTTTTACCAGAATTCCTTTTTTAGCAGCGAGTAGTTTTAATTCTTCGACATCAGTATTTGAATTTTCATCTCGCGTAGTAGGTATTATAAGCTTAAATTTCCCAAAATATTTTTGAGCTTTTATATATTCTTCATCAGATATCACAGGTTGCCATCCAGACGCTTTTGTTTTGGGTACAAACTCAGGAAATAATAATTGTGCAATATCACCTTGTACATCTGTCAAAATGACTCGATTTTGAATTCCATGTACACTACCATATTTCATAATTTCAAATGCAAAATTTTTCAGAAATACAGTTTTTCCTGATCCGCTTTCACCTACAATAAATACATGTTTATTATCAAGCTTTTCAATATTCCATAAATAAGGGATAAACTTTTGATCTTTCCACCCATATGGCTTGTTCCCAAAACCAATCATTCCTAATTGAAGTCCTTTTTCCGGAACTTTCAAAATGTCTCCTAATGTTGGATTCAAGTTATCCTTATCTCTCTCTAAAGAGGGAAAGAATAATCGGCTATAGCCAGATGGTGGTCGCTGAATTGCCGAATCTATGAAATTGTTATTATCCATAGTTGACAATTCTTTGCTTAGAAAGACTTGTATTACCATTGGCTGATGCGTATGTGGACCATTTAGTTCTTCCAATGGGGAACTGGGATCCATCAATTCATCTTCTTGATATAACATTGTCGTTCTTTCTGGTTTAAAAGGAGATACTGCTTTTAAACCTATTATCCGTCCTGCATACCAAAAATCAATGTATTTTTGTTCAAAAGGATTTTCCTTTCTTCTATCTTTAATGATAATTGTTGCTCCTATTGCTAATTGAGGCATTGTTTCAGGATCATTTACAATATATTCAGCTAATGCCCCATTTTCATCCACAGAAAATGGAGTATTAATATCATGATATGGTTTTGCAACTACAATTTTCATTTTATCCATAATACTTATGCTATAAAATCAATAATATTTAACTCTTTCTTTTCAAAAGCAGCTCTCATTTGTTGTTCAATTATATACTGTTCATGACTTAAATTCGCTCTTTGATTTGCAACTTTTAACACCAATGGGGCATCTCCTCCCAATTCATATTGCCATATGGCTACAGATATTGCAAAATTGGCCATTTCCTCACTCTCTTTCCACATGAAAAAAGGTATTTCAATTCGTAAATAGTTATATGGTTTTGTCCTTTTTTGATAATAACAGGTTAGAGGTATCAACTCTTTCATAATATTATCTGCAAAATATGACATTCTAGTATTTTCAATGTATTGAATCAATGGTGTTCTATATCCGGGCATTAGTATCTTTCTTAATAATAGAACATCTGTTCCAAAAGATTCAATTATACTGGAAGTAATACCTTGTCCCTTAAAATATTCTTCAATTAAATATTCATTTCCATTTTTGATTGTATTGATAAAAACTTTTGAGTCCCCTATTTTGTTGGAAACTGAAACAAAGAATCTGTTTTTTTTAGACCATGAAAGAAGATTTTGTAATCCTTCTTGTATATCTGATGGAACCATACTATTTGAGATGTAAGGTCCATCTTTGATACAAACAACTGTTTGTTTATTTTCAAAATCAATATCTTCAATGGTGTTGAGTTCTAAGGTGTGTTGAAGTTTAACACCTAATCCTAACGAATGTGCTGCTGGTGATGATTTTATTCTGTCATATTTATAAGCAAATCTGAAAGGTTTCCCGTTGAAATTTCTTATATGATTTAATAATGCTATTCTATTATTTTCTAATGCAAGATCATTATTAGTATATGCTTTGTAGCCATCTTTGAAAATATTATTATCAATTATAAAAACAGAAGATATATCCCTTGTTTTTGTGTAAAAATAGGGTTTTTCATATCCTTTTGTATATTTGAAGTCTACAATCGCAGATCTAGCTAATATCAAATGAAAAGATGGGGTTATAATCCTACTATTATCTCCAGATATCCCAATAATATCAATCCCATTAAGTTGATTTATTTCAGGTATCTGTATATTTATTCTTTTCAGATTTTCTATAACCTTAATATCTATCGTATGACTATTCTTTTTGTTATTTATATCATTCCTCTTTTCTTCTCCATATACATCTTGATCTAAAGCATCAAGCTCTTCATTACTTATAAATGCAATGTCATTATCGAACGTACCCCTAGGAGGTAGTTGATTATATATTTCCCCTTCTATAAGTGAATTTAGAAGGTTCTCAAAAGAGCTACAGAAATTATTATTTTTGTTCATTTGTTGTCTGATTCAATAGATCTCTTATGTCAACTTTTAAAACAGATGCAATATTCGCTAATGTCTCTAAAGAGGGTTGCATTTCATTTTTGCTCCACCTAGATATTGTTGTTTGGCTTTTACCTATTTGTTCTGCAAGCCATTTATTAGTAACTTTTTGCTCTGCAAGTACAACTTTTAAACGATTGAGTTCCTTTCTATGCATACTATTTTATGTAATATGATTATTAATATTCGTAATACGACAAAGATAGCCATTGATTTTAGAATTGCCAAATAATACAGATCATTTTGTTTAACTTGAATAATGATTGAAAAATCATGGTCTAGGCTTCTTCTTCTTTCTCTTTTTCGGTTTAAATAAGAATCTCTCTGGAATATTCGGACTTGATGTAGAATTAGTCATCAATGAAAAATATGATAATATAGAACCCCAGCAAGAATTACTTTCCTTGTTATCATATTGTTGATTAGAAATATGGTTATTATCATCCTTTAAATCAATTTGTTTATCTAGATGGAAAGAAGGATTACTTATTGCGTTGATCTCAGTATTAATAGAAAACAAGTTTCCCAGATTTTCTTCTTGATTGATGTCTGTTCTTCTTTCACTTGATTGAATTTCTTGTTTTTGTAGTTTAATTTGCTCAGATATAGAGCCGTTCTTCATCATGTTGTGGTAGCTAAACGATTCTGACTGTTGTCGGTTATAGCCAAACAGTTTATCAAAGCCTTGTTCCACTTGTTGGAACGGATTTACACGGTCAAAACCACCTTTGATTATTCCGCTCTTAGTGTTCTTATGATTGGTGAGTGGTGATAGCTTCTTTTTGTTGGTTTGGTCTTTCCGGCTCACAATCAAATGACAGTGCATATTCTGTTCATTGTTGGAACGGCTACGGTCAAAATGGATCTTGCCATAAAATTTTATATCCGAAGCGGATAGTTCTTTGTTGAAGTTATTGGCATATTTGGGGATAAATACCTCACGGATATAGCGTTTCATGGCTTCGACTTGCTCCTGTTTGGTGTTACCCATCGTCCAAAGTTCACTTTCCGATGGGCTGACATGAATAGCGTAAAACTTAGCATCTGTTTTCAATAGTTGCCCGATATTTGTATCTATATCCTTTATCACCTTTGACTTATAGATATTATCATCTTTCAGATTGAAAAAGCCTTCGGTATAGATCCCTTTTTCCATGCGTTCCAAATCTTCATGTTCCAAATAATTGGTTAGTTGTCGACTACTACCTGCATTATTATATGTGCCGTTCGATGGCGGGGCAAAGTCTATGTGCATAATCCTATGTACTTATCAGATTGATAATTTCAGCTTTCAGGTTGTCTTTTCTTTTGCTATCCATCACACCACAAGCAGAAAGTTCCGAATAGAGTTGTATTAGGTGAAGCAACTTTTTATAATCCCGTTGGTGTATTTGATAGAGTGCATTAATCTGTTTGGACTGACTGTTTATAACATCGGCATGATTGCAGAACTGTTCACTTAACTTTTTGAGTACCGCTGTTTGTTTCTCTCTATTGGATTCCAATTGAGAAAGGATAAGCGTTTCCAATGTCTTACCAATACCATCAAACCGAACTGCAATGGAATTAGCGGTTCATATCATCGGATTTAGTTGTTCTTCCTCGTAATGGCGGATGAAGCGAATAATATCATCCTGCCGTTTGTTTGTTTTCGCCAGTTCCGATTTTACAGATTCCGGTGCTTCGGATGGATTGATCCCTTGAAACGGCTATTTTCTGCTACCTGCCAGAAAAAAAAGAAATCCCCGATAATACTTGATTATCAGGGATTTGCTTGATTTTTCTTTTATTTTCAGTGATCCGCTTGGGGCTCGAACCCAAGACCCCAACATTAAAAGTGTTGTGCTCTACCTGCTGAGCTAGCGAATCAAACCTTTATTGCTGTTAAGCGGGTGCAAAGATAGGTACTTTTATTTAATTTGCAAGGAATATGAGGAAAAAAGTTTGCATTATTTTTCTTCTATACCCTCTATTGGTTGATCTTCAGTGGTTTCTGTCTTATAAATATTTTCTTGATTAATGATGTATCGCTGATAATAGGAGAGCATCAGAGTGGTAAGCGGCAAAGCTATAATCATACCCAGCATTCCCATTAACGATCCCCAAATGGATAGGGAGAGCAGGATAATAGCCGGATTCAGGCCGGTAATCTTTCCCATGATACGGGGAACGAGATAGCCATCTTGTATGATTTGTACTACTATAAATACAGCAGCAGCCGAAGCTATGATGATCCAGAAATTATCACCGGTATCCGCAGCTTTCAGAATGGCAAGCATGATGGTGGGGACAAAGCCGATGATTTGTAGGTAAGGCACCATATTCAGTGCACCAATGAATAATCCCAAACCAATGGCCAGCGGGAAATCAATAATCAGAAAGCCGATACTGAATAGAATGCCTACGCACAAAGCTACTAATGCCTGTCCGCGGAAATATCTGTTCATGCCGTCTTTTACATCATTCAATATGCCGGTTACTGTTTTCCGGTATTTCTTTGGCATCAGGTGTGCCCAGCCTTCGGAAATACTTTCGTAATCAAGCAGAATAAATACTATATATAATAGGATAAGGAAGACGGTGAAGAACCCGAATAAGAGGTTGATAGACTCCGATATAAGCGACCATAGTTTAGGAACGGTTACTTTAAGGGCATCCAATATATTCTCTTGGCTGAACATTTGCTCTAAGATGTGAAGGTCGATATTCTGCCGGATAAATTCGGAGAGGGTAGTGGGGACATTGCTTGCTGTATGAGTGGTGCTGAAGTACTCTATCAATAAATCCTTTACCCGCAGGAATTCCTGAATCATGGGCGGCACAAGCAGATAGAACGCAACGCTTCCTATAACGCTGAGAGTAAACAAGGCACAAAAGATAGATATTATTCTGTTTTTTAGCCGTAGCTTATGCTGGAAGAAGCTTACCAACGGATATATCAGATAAGCAATAAGCCAGGCAAGGAAGAACGGAAGCAATACGCCGCTCAATCGCTTCAGGAGCATTAATACCCCAATGATGATAGCACCGAGAATGACAGCACGGATAAAACTGTCGAATGTAATTTTCTTACGCTCCATAAGGCTTTTGCTTTTTATTTATAGTTTATCCACCGGCGGCAGTCCGATCTCCCTTTATTGCCCGCAGATAACATTCACGGCAGAGGGGTTCGTATTCGGCTGTTTCTCCCAGAAGGACTTGTTTGTCGTTCTTGACAGTGCGGTGTGAGAAGGAGGCTAATTGTCCGCACTTTACACAGATAGCGTGGACCTTGGATACTTCATCGGCAATGGCGCAAAGTCCCGGCATAGGGCCGAAGGGAAGACCGCGGAAGTCCATATCCAGACCTGCTACAATAACACGTATGCCATTGTTGGCAAGCTCATTACATACATCAATCAGGCCATTATCAAAGAATTGCGCTTCGTCGATACCTACTACATCAATTTCTGAAGTGAACAGCAGGATACTTGCCGATGAATCAATCGGCGTAGAAGCAATGGAATGGCTGTCGTGAGATACAACCTCTTCTTCCGAATAGCGCGTATCGATGGCAGGCTTGAATATTTCTACGCGCTGTTTGGCGAATTTAGCGCGTTTCAGACGACGGATCAGTTCTTCTGTCTTACCGGAGAACATTGAGCCGCATATAACTTCGATTCTTCCTCTACGATTGGTTTCCTGTATATGGTCTTCCGAGAATAATACCATTGTTCTAAAATGTTTATTTTAGCCGCAAAAATAACACTTTTAATGGCTTTCCGATATTTTTTCATTATTTATTTCTACATTTGCGGCATTAACATTTGTGATGCGAAAGGAAATGCAGACATTATTGGACGACATAGAACTGGATATTCAGGAACTGAAATATTTAATGCAAGTTCTTGCAACAGACGCCAACCCTACATTGAAGGTAGTAGCTAAACGGAATATACAGCAGATGTGTGCACGACTGGATGCTTTGCAGAAACTGCTGGACGAAACTCCTGTAGAGGTAGTTGCCATTCCTGAAGCTCCTGTCGCTCCAGTGGTTATTCCCGAACCGGCCGCTGCTCCTGAACCGGTTAAACCGATTCCTGTAGAACCAGTCGTTGTTGAAATCACCAAGTCGGTAGAGGTCGTATCTCCCAAGCCTGAGCTCAACCCCAAACCCGAGTCTGAACCGTCCGCAATAATATCTTCTGCATCGCCTATTTTAGCAGAACGGATAAAACCGGCTACTGATCTGCGGCATGCTATCAGTCTGAATGATTCATTCCGTTTTGCACGTGAGATTTTTGGCGGTAATACTGCCCGTATGAATGAAGTAATACACCAATTGGGTGCTGCTCCTTCATTGGAAAAGGCATTGGAACTCTTTTCTTCTACCGTTAATCTTGATGAAGAGAATGAAACGGTGGTTGATTTTATAGAACTTCTTAAGAAATACTTCAGCTAAAGCAATTACGGATATGGGAAAACTTTATGTAGTGCCTACTCCGGTAGGAAATTTGGAAGATATGACATTTCGGGCTATTCGTATTCTGAAAGAGGCGGATTTGATTCTTGCCGAAGATACGCGCACTTCCGGAATCTTACTGAAGCATTTTGAAATAAAGAACGCAATGCAATCCCATCATAAGTTTAATGAACATAAAATGGTGGAAAGTGTTGTTAATAGAATAAAGGCAGGTGAAACTGTTGCGTTAATATCGGATGCAGGTACACCGGGAATCTCTGATCCGGGCTTTCTGGTAGTGCGTGAGTGTGTTCGCAACGGTATTGAGGTACAATGTTTGCCGGGGGCTACAGCTCTTGTGCCGGCTTTGGTTGCTTCGGGCTTACCGAATGAAAAATTCTGTTTCGAAGGTTTTCTTCCGCAGAAGAAAGGACGTATGACACGTCTGAAGATATTGGCAGAGGAACGCCGTACCATGGTGTTTTATGAGTCTCCCCACCGTCTGGTGAAAGCGCTGACTCAGTTTGCAGAGCATTTCGGTGCGGAACGTCAGGCATCTGTATCCCGGGAGATCTCGAAGATACACGAAGAAACGGTGCGTGGCACTCTGACTGAATTGATTGAGCATTTCACAGCCAATGACCCGCGTGGAGAAATAGTAATAGTAGTAGCAGGAATAGACGATTAAATAACTTCATTAACCAACGTAAAACAAAAGCGTATGAAAAAGTTAGCAGTTTTAATTGTATGTGCGGCCGTTATGGCATCGTGCGACGGCTTGTCAGGTGGAAGTAAAGACCAACTGAAAGCTGAAAATGATTCTCTTTTGATGGAACTTACTCAGCGTAATGCTGAACTGGATGAAATGATGGGTACTTTCAATGATATCTCTGAAGGCTTCCGCCAAATCAATGCCGCCGAAAGTCGCGTAGACTTGCAGCGTGGTGCGGTTTCAGAAGGTTCTTTATCAGCTAAACAGCAGATTGCCACTGATATTGAATTTATCCAGAAACAAATGCAGGAAAACAAAGAGCAGATCGCTAAACTGGAAGCTATGCTGAAAAGTAGCAAGAATAACTCTACCCAGTTGAAGAAAGCTGTAGAATCTCTGACCCAGGAATTGGTAGCCAAAACCCAGCGTATCGAGGAATTGCAGGCTGAACTTGCCTCCAAGAATATTCGTATTCAGGAATTGGATGCAGCTGTGACTGGCCTGTCAACTGACAAAGAAGTGCTTACTGCCGAAAATGAAGCAAAAGCTAAAACCGTAGCTGAGCAGGATAAGGCACTGAACACTGCTTGGTTTGTTTTCGGAACAAAGAAAGAACTGAAGGATCAGAATATTCTGACAAATACCGGTCTCTTCCAGAAAAAGCAAGTGCTTAAGGATAGTGATATCAATAAGGATTACTTTACTCAGGTTGATATTCGTACAACGAAAGAAATTAAGTTGTATTCCAAGAGTGCAGATGTCTTGACCACTCATCCGGCAGGTTCTTATGCTTTGGAGAAAGATGATAAAGATCAGCTCGTTCTGAAGATTACGAATCCGAAAGATTTCTGGAGCGTATCCAGATACCTGGTTATCCAAGTAAAATAACTTAATTAAATTATAAGAATGGCAGGGAAGGGTTATCCCTGCCATTTTCTTTTTATATGCAGTACAAGAATATTTTTTTCGACCTGGACGATACTCTCTGGGCCTTTTCTTTTAATGCCCGTGATACATTTGAGGAAATGTATCGCAAATATGAATATGATCGCTATTTTCGGTCTTTTGAACATTTCTATGAACTCTATGAGAAGCGTAATATCGAATTGTGGGCAGAATATGCAGATGGAAAAGTGACAAAGGAAGAATTGAATCGTCAACGTTTTCTCTATCCGCTGGAGGCAGTAGGAGAGGAGGATGCGGCTTTAGCGAAAGCTTTTTCTGATGACTTCTTTGCGGTTATTCCTACAAAAAGCAGATTGATGCCCCATGCGCAGGAAGTGCTGGAATATCTGGCACCTAAATATAATCTTTATATCCTCTCCAATGGATTTCAGGAACTGCAATGCCACAAAATGCGTTCTGCTGGAATTGACCATTACTTCAAGAAAGTAGTTCTATCAGATGATATTGGTGTCTTGAAGCCATGGCCCGAGATTTTCCATTTTGCCATGTCGGCTACCCAGTCTGAGCTGCGTGAATCGTTGATGGTGGGTGACAGCTGGGAAAATGATATAACGGGTGCTCAGGGAGTAGGCATGCACCAGGTGTTCTATAATGTAACGGGACGTACCGAGTTTCCATTTAAGCCTACTTATCAGATTACAGATTTGAAAGAGTTGCTCCAATTGTTGTGACATTGAGGGATTAGTTGTAATTTTGTCAGCGTAAACACATAATTTGCAGCTATGGATACTATTTTACCTTTCGCTTTGCTTTGTTTCACTTCTTTCTTTACGTTGACAAATCCTCTCGGGACTATGCCCGTCTTTCTGACCATGACCCATGGAATGACGGATAAGGAGCGACAGTCTGTAGTGTCTCGTGCTACATTAGTGGCTTTCATCACGATTATGGTCTTTACCTTTGCAGGTCAGTTCCTGTTCAAGTTCTTTGGGATCTCTACAAACGGTTTTCGTATAGCCGGTGGTGTCATCATCTTTAAAATCGGTTTTGATATGTTGCAAGCACGTTATACACAAATGAAATTGAAAGATGAAGAGATTAAAACTTATGCCGATGACATCTCCGTCACCCCTTTAGGGATTCCGATGCTTTGCGGTCCCGGTGCCATAGCAAACGCCATTGTGTTGATGCAGGATGCCCATACTATCCAAATGAAAGGTGTACTGATTGGTATGATCGCCTTTATCTACTTGATTACATTTTTCATCTTGCGTGCCTCTACGCGACTGGTAAAAGTTTTAGGGGAAACGGGAAATAATGTGATGATGCGCCTGATGGGACTTATTCTGATGGTAATTGCTGTGGAGTGTTTTGTGAGTGGGGCAAAGCCGATATTGGTGGATATTTTGAAAGAAGGGTTGATATAAAAATACCCCCAAATGTCAGGTTGGACATTCGGAGGTATTTAAAATGTTCAGTTATCGTATGATTGTCACCATGGATAATTCGTATTCCAGTTAAATGCTACAGTTTGATAATAGGCCAAGCTGACACTGCTTCCACCTTCATCAACTCCCACCAAGGCTTGAATTATATAGAGGCTTCCATCATTCTCAAACGAACAGTTGTTCTTACCCGGTGTGTAGGCAAAGTAATAGTTACCGTCGTCTGCACTCGCTTCACCCATTTTCTGAACCGTAGATGGAAATCCGACAGGTGTACCATTAGCGGCATTGACGATGAACTGGATATGGTGTCCCTTTTCCAAAGTCACTCCTGTTGCACCGGCTGCTGTTTCTGAATAATAGTAGGGACTTACCAGTCGGTACAAACCATTACCACCTTCTGCCTTTTCTATATCCACTTTCACACCGTCACCTACCAAACCGTTATCGTCGATAGTTCCTGACCATGAAGTATAGAACTGAGCGCTACCGGCTGCTACCCAATTGTACAATTTGCTTAAATTAATTGTTGTGGTAGAATTGCCTGATACAGAGGTGTTATCCTTTGCTATGGAAAGAGTCGCTTTATAAGAAACACCTACTTGAATGTTGCCTACTGCAATCGTATAAATGGCGGTATTGCTACCATCTGCAAATGTTACCTCAGCCGGTCCGCTCAATGCAGGATCATTAAATTTTGCATCTACGGCAATGGTCGATGCACCTACATTGGTATTGCGTGTCAGAGAAATCTTGATTTCAGTCAACGTTTCAGTACCTGCTACGCTATAGGTTTGTTCGCTCTGGTCGAACGTATATTTCACTTCGCTGTTTATCGGGGCTTTGTCCCAATAACCATCGGTACTACAGCCGACAAACATGACAGCCGCTACCGACAGCGCTATGGATAAAATTGATTTATTGAAATTCATATAATGCTATTTTTCAGTTTGTTACCTATGTTCATTAGTTGTCTGTAACCGGAGACGGAATTGATGTTACCGGATTATTGTCTGATGCCGAGATCAATGAGTTACCTTGTTCTTCACTTTCAGGGATACGGTAGATCAAGGTGTTATCACCAGCCGGCACGTTAAATACATAAGCGGCAGGGAATCCTGCTCCACGACGGTCGATACCTTTGTTCAGTCGCAGAATATCAAAATAAGAAAGGCCCTCACCCCAAAGTTCAATACGGCGTTGCTGCCATACTGCATCCTGTACGGCTGTTGCACTGGAAGCGGTACAAACATAGGCAGGGTCACGATAGTCATTTACAAACTTTTGTAAAGTAGCTGCGCCGGTTGAAGGATTTCCACCCATAGCTTGTGCTTCTGCCAAAATCAAGTACATTTCTTCCACACGCATCAGAGGAATGTCGCTTGCGTTAGTGCTTTGAGCCATTACTCCTTTATAAGGACCGTATTTCATTTGGGTATAAGCGGGGCAACCATATTTCGTAGCTTGGGCTACTTGTGTTGCATTCAAATTGTCAGAGTGCTTATTGGCATCGAGCCACCATCCTTTACGAACGTCTGTATCAGGAATCTCGTTATACAACTTCTTGTTGATCATACGCCATGATCCTACTGAAGCATATCCATAATTCAGTGATCCCATATGTGAAGGGAAATTCACAATACCGGAAGTTACTACACGGTCTGTTTCAGCGATTACAATGGCCCACATCCAAGAGTGGTCACTGCTTTCCGTAAAGCCCGGAGCACCTGCTTCTTCGCGGCTATAAGGTGTACCACTACCGTTGATGGCTTTTTGAGCGTCTTCAGCTGCCGCAGTCCAATTTTGCATGGTCAGATTGACACGTGCACGTAAACCATAAGCCACTTCCTTGCTGATATAGCGCTTATCGGTACCGCGGGTTTTGTCAGTAGCTTCTAATAAAGATACAGCTTTGTTCAGGTCACTCATGATCTGATCGTAAACTTCTTGCACGGTAGACCGGGCGCAACCATTAGCAGCAGCCTCATTGGCATTTTCGTTTGTAATCAGAGGAACGCAAGGCTTGCTTTCATTCCCTTTATAAGTATGCTGATACATCTGTGCCAATACAAAATAATCGAATGCACGTATAGACAAAGCTTGTGCCAGGTAGTACTTTAGAGAGCTATCTTCCGTAGCCGGGTCGATGGTACTCACTACTCCATTAGCAGTATAGATCTGGTTGTACATCGTACGCCATAATATGTTTGTCGGGCGATAGTTAAAGAAAAGATCCTCAAAAGTCATAGAACGGGTAAACCAGTTATAGTTTATATCTAAACCAACCATATCTGTGCCGCGGCTGTCCAAGTTCAGCATAATTGAACCATAACCGAAGTCGTCGTGTCCAAAAGAAGTGGGGATGGCATTGCCATATACACTGAACATCGCAGTGATACCCGTTACACTTGCCGATACCATTTCTGGGTCGTTTTTAACAACTTCTTCTTTCTGGTCGCTTGTAACAACAGCACCCAGTGGTTCGGTATCCAAATCATTACACCCCACAAGCAATACACTTGCAAGTGCCGATGCGAATATTTTAAATTTTATATCTTTCATTGTTATTCTGCTTTATAGTTAGTATAGTTTAGAACGTTAATTTCACTCCTGCCGAAATACTGCGTAATGCACCATACGTAGAGGTGGTAGATGATACATAACCTTGACGTGGATCTAATCCTTTACGTGCAGCAAACAATGCAACATTGTCGGCAGCACCATAAACTCTAAGTGATTCTATTCCCAGGTTGCGTACGATTCTTTTCGGCAATGTATAACCTAAAGTAATATTGTTAATAGACAAGTAGTTGGAAGAAACAATCCAGCGGTCGGAGCTTGAACCTGCATCATAGTTTTCGGTTGCACACAAACGAGGAACATCTGTATTCGGATTCTCTGCCGTCCAAGCTTTAGCAATGTCCTTATGCCAGTTGTAACCGGCATTACTGTTGCTGCCACCATGCATCAAGTCTTGATAAGTATAATCCCACAGTTTACCACCCAGCTGATAAGAGAACTGGATAGAAAAATCAAAACCATAGAAATCCAAGCTAGTACCAAAACCACCATAGACGGTCGGAAGCAAATCACCGGTAGCTTCTTTGCAATTAGAAGCGACAGCATAGTCTGCTGTTGTATAGGCGTTTCCTTCATCATCTTTCGCCCAGAACAAAGATTGTCCGGTAGTGGGGTCAACACCTGCATATTTCACTAGATAAAGTTGGTACATAGATTCACCTTCGCGATAAATACGTGAACCATTGATTAATTCACCATTCAAATCAGGATGCAGCTTATTTACTTTATTTTTCAGGAAAGTAGCATTCCCAAAAATGTTCCACTTCAAATTATTGATATCAATCGGAGTATAATTCAATTCAATTTCTACACCCGAGTTAGTCATCGAACCAATGTTCATTGGAATAGAACTGTAACCGTTGGAGTTTGCTACCGGCTTATTATAAAGCATGTCGCTAGTCTTACGGTTGAAATATTCTATTGTACCTTCTAATTTATGGTTGAGCAGTGTGAAGTCAGTACCTATATTGAAAGAGTTACTTTTTTCCCAAGTGATATCTGGATTACCTTTATAATAAAGTGTACCATCCGAGAATATACCATTAGCACCGGTCATGGAGTATTGATCCAGATACGGATAGTAGTTTGCATAACCGTTTCTCAGCAATGCATCGTTACCTTGTTGACCAAACGAAGCCTTTAGCTTCAACATATCAATCCATTCTGTATTTTCCAAAAATGCTTCTTTGCTGATAACCCATGCGACACTGGCCGACCAGAAGTTACCCCAACGTTTGTCAGGATGGAAACGAGAAGAAGCGTCGCGACGGTAAGAAGCACTGGCAAAGTATTTTTCATCAAAGTCGTAATTGATTCGACTGATAATACCTCTGGTAGAATATTCGTCACGAGCACCACCACCACGTTTGTTATCGATAGTGTTGTTTACCGTGAAGTCATAATCCTTATAAAGATTCTGCCCGGTTGCATAACTATATTCATAGCGGTAGTCATAGCTCTCATAACCTAACAGAACATCGAAATTGTTCATGCCGAAGCTTTTCTTATAAGTAGCCAGGTATTGCTGGTTGAAGGCGGATGTACGTATGTGTTCTTGTTGTGCAGTACCACCGTAACTTGCAGACTGTCCATAATACTTGTTACCCAAAACATTATAACGTGTATTATCAATATAGGCACCTAATGAACCTGTTAGTTTCAGTCCTTCAATTGGGGACAACTCGATGAACCATTTACCGTTAAGGATATCCATCAGGTATTCTTCCTTATTATAAAGCAAGTCACCCTTGGGGTTTGACATGGACATAAAGTTACGCGTGCTGTTTGTACTGCTACCATCACCATAATCATAAATCTTGTTACCTGAATTCTTGTCGTAAGCTAGTGAACCATCAGCGTTACGTACATACATCGGATAAACTGGAGCAATATTATTTGCCAGTAAGAAAGCGTTTCCTGAAGAAGCAGTAGCTGTTTGGTCGCCCGGATACTTGCTCTTAGAGTTAGTATATCCTAAGCTGGTGCCGAATTTCAGCCACTTTTTTGCTTGGTAGTCTACATTCAAACGCGTAGAAATACGATTGAAACCTGAATTTTCGATAACACCGTTATCTTCCAGGTAACCGGCAGAGAAATAGTAGTTCAAACGATCTGTACCACCTGATACGCTCAAGTTATACTCTTGACGCATTTGACTGGAGATCGTTCCATCTGTCCAATCATCCGGAGTATAGTAATATTGTCCGTCACTATAGCCCAACTTCGCATTTGGATTGATTTTACCATCCATACCGATAAGACCCTCACCTTGAGGTAATGTATATATTTGGTAACCGATTGCCGGGAACAACTGTGTATTAGCATAAGTGTGCGCTGCTTCTGGGGTACGTCCCAATTTGTAATAAGCGGCATTGTAATGAGCCTTATAGAGAGTCTCCATGTACGTATCAGGGTTTTCCATCACGTCGTATTTGCCTACTTGACGGGAATTGCTACCCCAACGTGCATCTACAGATACACGTGCATTACCGTCCTTACCTTTTTTAGTGGTAACCAAGATAACACCGTTAGCACCACGCGCACCATACAAAGCTGCTGCGGCAGCATCTTTCAGTACAGTCATAGTTTCAATATCCTGTGAATTGATAGAAGAAATATCACCATCAAAAGGAATTCCATCTACTACATATAACGGATTGCTGCTGGATGCCATAGAACCAATACCACGAATACGTACTGTGGCTGAAGTTCCTGGTTGGCCGTTGCTGCTTGTAGTTTGTACACCGGCTACACTACCCGACAATGCGTTGGTAATGTTGGATACTTGGCGCTTTTCTAGTTTATCTGCCTTTACAACACTCGCAGATCCGGTAAATGCAGACTTCTTTGCAGTACCGTAAGCTACCACTATAACTTCGTCAAGCATCTCTGAATCCACCTTCATAAAGACCTTCATAGTAGGTTTAATAGCCACTTCTTGTGTCTGCATACCAATGTACGAAACCTGCAAAGTCTTCGCAGAACTATATGGCTATATTTTATTAGTAATCAATGATATAATAATAGCGAAAGAACTAAAATGAAGATAGTAATATTTAATAATATTCTGATTGACAAGTCTATATAATATAGTAGTATGTATTTATATATACCTAAAATATACTGTATTGATTACCTAAATATCTTATTCTTAGAATATTATTATTTTCATAAGAATACAAATGAGTCATAAAATAAATACTATAGGATTTAACCAATAAACAAATGTCTGGAATGATTAATTTTTCTACCTACGTATCGTAATAGCTGATATAAATAAAGCGGACAAAGTATATTGTCCTGTTCTTTTCACAAAAGAGCAATGTATATGACTAAATATAATTGCAATTAGTTTCGTTTTTTGGAATAAATGGTAGCATAAAAAAACGACAAATGGAATTAAATCATTAATGAGCAAAAATAATCTTTGCAACCAGGTAGTTTATCGCCTATACATAACTGCTTCACACTAAATAAACAATTATTTGCAACGAGTAAAACTAACACAAAAGAGGATATGCCCAAATTGGCATACCCTCTTCAACTATTATAGTTCTGGAATAACTATTTTTACGGCAAAGTAATAATGACAACTCCGTCTGAAGTAGCTCCATTAAATCCACCGGAAAGTTCTTCAATAAAATAATAAGGAGCCAATTGGATAGTCTTTTCATCAACTACCTTATTGAATTCAGTAGGTACTCCTTTAAAATTAGAAGGATGGTAAGCAAGGACATCACCACCACCGACATAATTCAGGCCAATAGCAAATTTATTGTAAAGGACAGCGCCATCCTCAATCCAAAAATCTAAATTAGATACTCTAGCTGTTGAAAGCATAAAGTCTCCAACTAAATCTGCCGGTAACCCATTAGCATAGTATCCATCATAAGGTCCAACTACGCGATAACGGTCAAAACCTTCAGCCTTGAATACTTTTACTTTGTTTGTACCTCCGAAGAAGTAGTTATCCGTAAACGTTCCCTCTCCAAGCTCTTGCCAGTTATAATCTTTGATTACAGTAAAAGAAGCCTGGGCAGTTCCGCTTATTGCAACATCTCCCTCCGGTACAGATAATGCTAATGTAACGGTTATTACCTGACTTATTTGTAAAGGGGTAACATCAACCGTTATAGTCGTTTTGTTTTCGCCGGCAGCAAAATTAAAGCCGGTAACAGTGCATCCCTCAAATGGCATTTTATTGAGTACAGCAGAAATAATAATCTCTCCACTATACGCTGAAGTTGTATTCGAACGAAGCAAATCTATTGTAAAAGTCGGCTCTGCCGGTGACACAACAACACCATCTAAAGATTTGGAAATAAAGGTAACTCCCTGCCCCTCTCCTTCAGTATACAAAGGCCCTTCCTGGTCTGTATTACAAGCAGAGAACAACAATACTGTCAAAAAAGACAATAAGACTGAAATTCTATTGATATATTTCATAATATTTTTTCCTCTAAAGTTTGTAAAATGAATCATTCTTTATAATCTCCTACCGGATTCTGGTCAGTTTTTACATCCATGTTCACATTACCATCGAATTCACTCTGCGGAATAGTCAATACCCACATATAGCATTCCGGATCGTCTGTCGGACGATTACCCAGCAAGGCATCAGAAGGCCATCCCATAGCGGCTGTACGACGGAATCCTTGTTTCAGACGACGTAAGTCATAGATACGTCCAAACTCACCCCATAACTCAACACGGCGCTGTATTATGATTTCTTCGAGCAGCGAACCTGTATAATCGCTACTTGTAGCTCCCAGGCTTGTGCCGGTCTTCGTGCAGGTATATCCTTCTACACGTTTGTCCATAACGGCTTTCAAATCCTCAATGGCAGGTGTAGTTTCACCCAAACGGCATTCTGCTTCGGCAGCTGTCAGATACATTTCTTCTACACGCATCCAGATGTAATCTCCGGTCCAAGTTTGTCTGTCGGAAAACTTAAATTTCTCTTGCTGATAACCACCGGACTTATTATTTTCATTTTCCGGATCCCACCATGCCTTACGGGCATCTGCTGGGTTAATCAAGCCATACAACTCTTTGCTAATCTGCTTACGAGCATCTGCTCCATACTTTCCATCACCTCTTTCGTCGCAAGCATCCATATGCGTAAAGAAGCCGGCATACACAGTAGATTGGTCGGAAATAATTTCAGCTCCCCACATCACATTACCAACGGAGGAATCATTCAATCCGGAAAAACTTGAAACTGGCAATACAGTGCAACCACTAACCGTAATAGCATTTTTCGCTGCACTTTTGGCAGTAGCCCAATCTTCCATAACCAATGCTATACGTGCCTTGAGTCCCAAAGCAACAGCGTGGTTAATGTGACTGACATGCTTCCGCTTTATTCCGTTCAGCATATCGACAGCTTTATTGATGTCCGAAGTTATCTGGTCGTAAACCTCTTGCACAGTCGCACGTGCCTTGCCCGCAGTACCTGCAACGGTTGGCTCAGTATAGATAGGACAACACTGATCCGACTCATGTCCTTTATAAGTCCGGGCAAAACTTTGTGCCAGCATGAAATAAGAATAAGCACGTATGGCATAAGCTTGTCCTATAACATAGTTAATCTCCTCTGTTGTGCCATCCATTGTTTCTTCAGCAGCAAGAATGTAGTTTGCATTAGAGACCCATGTATAATAGCCATTCCATAAATCGTAAGAACGCCATGCTCCGCTGGAATAGAAAGATTTTACGTTATAAAGGCAATCATACCAGAACCAGCCACTACCTATAGCGCTCATTATCATGTCCTCACCCATAACATCAGCCATCAAATTATAAGAACTGATACCAAAGCTTTGGTGAGTGTTACCTGTAGGAGACCAAGAAGCGTACATAGAACGATAGATACCATTCAGAGGAACTAACGCCGCATTGGCGTTTGCCAGCAAACCATCTCCGGACATAGAGTCGGTAGGAGCTGTTTGAAGTGCATCGTCCAAGCATGACGACAAACTTGCACACCCCACAAAACCAGCAAAAATATATTTGAATATCTTTTTCATACTTGTTTTTATCTTAAGTAAATATTAGAAATTAATTTCGACGCCTAATGACCAAGTCTTATTAGGTGAATAAGAATAGCTTGTCTCACCGCTAAAGTTGTACTGCGGGTTCATACCTTGTAAATGAGTGAACAATGCCAAGTTATCTACAGAACCAAAAACACGTACAGAACTCAATTTTACCTTTTGCATCCACGCCTTTGGCAATGTGTATCCCAATGTAATGTTCTTAATAGCAAAGTAAGACGCATCTACTAAGAAACGATCATTCGTTGTACTTTTTCCTGCAATTTCAATACGGGGAACATCTGTGATATCACCCGGTTTCTGCCAACGACGGAGCGCATGTTCATTCCATGCATTATTATAGTACATATTATTCATAGAAGCACTGTACAAGCCATCATATACCTTGCCACCAATAGAATAGGTAGTCAAGATAGAGAGGTCAACACCTTTCCAGGAAAGGTCAGTACCAATACTACCATAAAGATCAGGAATACGACTTCCTAAATAATACTTGCTTTTGGCAGCTTTTTCATAATCACTGCTGACACGTTCGTTAATCATGTTGCCTTCATCATCGGTATCATATACCCAATACAACTGGGCACCGGTTGCAGGGTCAACACCTGCAGCTTTTGCCATATAGAATGTATTGATAGGCAAGCCTTCCTTGATACTATAAATACCATCGATTATTTCCGGAGTCTCTCCAGTCAGCTTTAATACCTTATTCTTTACAGTAGAACCCATCCAAGTGATATTCCAAGTAAAGTTGTTGGTCTTGACAGGAGTACCCTTGATTTCAAATTCAAAACCACTGTTACGCATGTCACCAACATTTGCATTATAGCCACTGAAACCAGTAGAAGTAGCCATCGGGTAGTTCAGCAACATGTCGGTAGTCTTCTTATTATAGTACTCAGCATTAATACTCAAACGGTTGTCCAAGAAAGAAGCTTCAATACCAACATTGAAATTACCGCTTTTTTCCCAACTTACATCCTTATTCTCCAATGTAGATACCAAGCCACCAATCTGGTTGGAATTTGCCCAACCCAGATCATAGAGACTCTGCCACAAATAATAGTCGCTAGTATATACTCCACCAGAAATCTTCAGAATGTCATCATTACCTTGCTGTCCGTAGCTGACTTTTAAAGAAAGATTATTTATCCAACTGACATCTTCCATAAATGCCTCTTTGGAAATACGCCAGTTTCCACCGACTGACCAGAATGTACCCCAACGGTTATCTTTATAGAAACGAGAAGAACCATCCGTACGGAGAGAAGCTGAGAAATAATACTTCTCATCATAATTGTAGTTGAAACGTCCTAACCATGATTCGATGCGGTACTTATCTGTATAAGAGTCTGCATCGTTAAGGGTTGTACCCGGACGCAATTCCAAAATACCATCCACCAAATTAGTCTTTGCAGCTTTCAGATATTCATATTGGTAAGCATAGAATTCATGACCGGCCATTACATCAAAATTATGAAGACCAAAGGAGCGGTTCCACATCAACAGTTGATTAAAAGTATAACTCTGCATACGAGTGCTGTATTTAGATAACAAACCACCAGCAGCAGCCTGATTGCCATGATACATATTCATATAATTCATTTGTGATGCCTGACGATAATCCATACCAAAGTTTATAGCCAGTTTCAAGCCTTTTAACACTCCGAAATCATCCTTGTCAGAGCCAAAAGTTAATCCGGTACGCAAACCGGCAACATCATTCTTTACGCTTGACTTATCATCCAGTAAACCTCCCAACGGGTTATAATCAGAATAGCTACCCGGACGACCACTTTCACCATAATCTAATTGTGGACGGCCATCTTCTCCTAAAGCATTATTACCTTGTGCATCCTTTATATATACTGGGAAAAGCGGCGATACAAACTGTGCAGAATACCACACATTAGATTGAGAACTACCAGTATATTGACTATAGTTTGATACAGAATGCGTCAATGACGTATTCAGATTCGCGCTGAACCAGTCCGTCACTTCAGAGTTTATGTTAGCACGTGCACTATAACGCTGGAATCCGGTAGTTACCAAAATACCATCTTCGTTCAAGTATCCCAAAGAGAACATATATTTGGTTTTCTCAGTACCGCCAGTCAGTGACAGCTGATGCTCGTGACGAAAAGCATTATCTTTTTGAAGTGCGTCCATCCATCTTTCATCCCATGCAGAAGTTGCATCGGCGCGTACTGTCCCGGTTGTTGGGTCAATGATATTCCCCCAAGTATAGTTCTTAAATGGATTATATTGTTCACCGCCCAACGTACCGCTCAAGCTATTACGAGCAGCTGCTTCTGCATCGGTCCAGGTATATCCGTTGGTAAATGCAAAACCGTTGCGCAAACCTTCGTAAGTCAACTGCACATAATCTTTCTGACCAACCATATTATACTCTTTAAGTGCACGTGAAGACCAGCCTACGGTAGAACGCCAAGTAACCTGAGTCTTGCCTTCTTTACCTTTCTTAGTCGTAATCATCACGACACCATTGGCACCGCGAGCGCCATAAAGAGCACCAGCGGAAGCATCTTTCAGAACCGTCATTGATTCTATATCAGAAGGATTGATAGAAGACAATGTACCATCATAAGGAATACCATCCACTACATACAGCGGACTCTGTGATGCATTTATAGAACCATAGCCACGAATTACAACCGAAGCTGATTCACCCGGTTGACCGGTCCCAGAAGTTGTTAAAAGGCCGGTAGCTTGTCCTTCAAGTCCTTTTGATACATTTGTGATAGGACGAGACTGCAACTTCTTGTTGTCGATTGTAGAAGCCGATCCTGTAAATGAGGATTTCTTCGCCGTACCGTAAGCGACTACCATGACTTCATCAAGCATTTCAGAATCAGATTTCATAAATACTTTCACAGAAGACTTAATCGCAACTTCTTGTGTTTGCATACCAATATACGAGATTTGCAACGTCTTCGCAGAACTCGGTACTATATATATAACTGATATTAAGATGATTATATTTGTTTGCAGAACTCAATGAAAGAAAATAAATATTTACCAAAACATTGATTTTAAGGTGCATAAGAAATGCTAGTGCATATTTGTATCTACCGGAATTATCCTTGATTTGTATTTTAAATATCTAATTATAAGATTATTATCATTATATAACAAGCGAAAATAAACAATAAAACCGGTACTATGGGTTCTCATCAATACATAATTGTATAATATATTTTAAATTGTTACCAAAATCAGAACGATATACTTTATATCTAAAATTGATTCTTTTAAATGTCTTGATTTTTATTCAAGAAAAGCACTATATTCGATCGGATGCAATGTGAATGCATACAATTAAAAAATAAGAAAAGAATATAGAGATCAAAAACGATAGATCCTTGTTATTGACTACATTCTCATTATCGAAACTTGTTCGGGAGGTATACTCAATAGTTGCTCATGCTGAATGAATGTAAAAAGATCGCTCGCTCCCCAGTGAACGGTCTTAAAAAAACTTAGCTAAATATAGGTATACAATGATTTATATAAAGAATCGCACTCTTGATTTTTGAAAAAATAAGATAAGCCCCACTCTTTCATTTGGCATAAAACAAATGAAAGAATGGAGCTTATTAATAGGTTAATTCACTAATTCCTTATTTAGCAGCCTCTAAGGACTCTAAATAAGCATCCCCATTTAAGTACAGATATGAAGGATTAGCACAAGGTGAGGCAGCCCCTTCGCTATAATCCGCCATCTTAATATACAAGGAGTTGGCAGGGAAGGTAATACAGCCAGCCTTTTCATCATAAGTCCCCAATGGGTATGTCGCAATATTTGTTGACAGATTTCCATATACAGAACCGATAGAGAACATTCCATATCCCCAGTCCATGCCTAAATCAACTGGTGATAATGCCGCTCCCTGGTTGGTCACATCAATAGTAAAGAGGTATTTGCCCGGTACCACATCGCTTTCCTCATTAAAAGGATAACCATCGTAGCCACCATACTCATCTACCGTTTCTGTCGCTACACGTGCAAACGGACTGTCAAAGCGGAAACGAACGCTGGTAGCCGTTTCTGCCCGTTCCAGTTTTACAGCCATCGGCATTGAAGGATCAACGCCGAAGAAAGTAGATACAGTACCGTCTAAATAATAACCGGTGCCGATTGATTCCCATTTAATGATACTGAAATTAACAGAAATTTCATTATATCCACTAGTGTATTCACTTACATTATCACCACTCACGGCCAGCTTTAGATTATAAAGAATCCCTGCTGTCGCTGATGGAGTCTCCACAGTCAACGTCGTAGTTGCCTCTCCGGCAGCAAATGATGCTGTAGAAGGGCATATAAATATATTCTCTTCGTTATTCAAGACCTTTATATCCACAGAACCAGCTGCATCAGTTACAGAACGTTTTAGTGTAAGGATAAAAGAAGTAACTCCAGGTTCAACTTCTACCGTTTGGGTATAATTACCTGCAAAACAAATTCCTTGGTTGCCCTCCTCTAATCCTCCCGGAGTATAACTTTCCGCATCCGGATCGCAAGCCACAGCCATCAATGCAATAGCAAACAGGCTAAATATTTTATTGATATATTTCATATTCTATCCTTTTTATAATTAACTTATTCTTCATCAGGTATCGGAGTTGGAGCAGATACCAACGGATTATTTTCCAACAATGGATTGTATTGTACCTCTTTGTTGGGGATACTGTAAATTTGGACCGGATCACCTGCAGCAATGTTAAATACCGCAGTTTTTGGGAATCCGCATCCCAAACGATTAACACCTTTATTCAGGCGCATGATATCGAAATAGGCTAAACCCTCACCCCAGAATTCGATACGTCGCTGATGCCAAACAGCTTCCTGCACAGCTTCACCTGTTGTAGCTGTACATTTATAAGACGGATCACGATAGGTATTTACAAAAGAATTGAGAGTGTTCACACCACCGCTTACATCATTGTTCATGGCTTGTGCTTCTGCTTTAATTAGATACATTTCCTCTACACGCATCAAAATCACATCAGTTGCATTGTTATTTGATCCCCATTCGTCATTCATTGGGCCATATTTCACTTGTGTGTAAACCGGAGCACCTTTTTTAGTAATATAAGCCTGTGCTGCTGCCGGCAGATTTACAGATACACCTGTATCATCCAGAAACCATCCTTTACGTACATCACTTTCAGGAATCTGGTTGTAGAGTTTTGGACTGATTCTGCGCCATCCTCCCACAGAGGCATAGCCATAATTCAGTGACCCCATGTGAGATGGAAAATTACAAATACCAGTAGTACTTACACGGTCTTTATCCGTAATTAAGATACCCCACATCCATGAAGCATCTTCAATATCAATGAAAGTTGGTTTGCTCACCGCTGCGCTACTATATGGAACCGAAGATGTACTGGCAAGTGCAGCTTCTGCATCTTTCAATGCATCTGCATAATTGTGCATAGTCAGGTGAACACGAGCACGTATACCATAAGCAACATCAAGACTAACATAACGCTTGTCGGAACGGGTTTTCTTAGTGTTAGCCAATAACTCAATAGCCTTATTCAAGTCACCCAAAATGAATTCATAGGTTTCTTTTACCGTAGAGCGGGCACAGCCATTTGCAGCTGCCTCTTCTGCATTCTCGGGAGTGATAATGGGTACCCCTGGAGCATCTTCATGTCCCTTATAGTTGAACTGATATAACTGTACCAACGTAAAGTAATCGAATGCACGGATAGCCAATGCTTGTGCCAAATAAAATTGCAGAGTAGGGTCAGACGTTTCATTATCTACAGTGCCAATAACAGCGTTGGCTGTATAAATCTGGTTGTAAAGCGTACCCCAAAATTCGATGGTAGCCGTACTCGTACTTAAGCAATCGCTATAATCGGCTGAATTAGAATACCAATTGTAGCCTGTTATATCAGCTACAAAATCCGTAGTTCTTGAATCAGTAGCTAACATAATAGTAGGATAACCTATATCACTATGTACGTTATCATCTTCGGTATAAATTTTAGCATATTGTGTAAAGTTAGCTGTAATAGCAGTTACACTAGCTTCAATTTTAGAAGGGTCAGCAGCAACCACATCCTCTTTTTGGTCGGCTGTAATAGTAGAACTTAGTGGGGCAGTATCCAAGTCAGTACATCCGACTACTAATGCACCGAATAGAGCAACTTGCGTTATCTTATATATTCTTTTCATATTCTTTCTTTTTTATAAAATTCAATCATTTATCAGAATGTTACTTTCAGGCCACCAGAAATGGTACGTATAGGAGTATAGCGGTCTGTTGAGGCAGTCGTATAGCTCATACGTGGATCAAGTCCTCTGCGGGCAGAGAAAAGAGCCACATTATCAGCTGCACCGTAAACACGCAAGCTTCCAATACCCAAATTTCTCAACCATCTTTTAGGTAGTGTGTAACCTAATGTAATGTTATTGATAGCGAAATAGTCAGAACTTGTTAACCAACGATCTGAACTAGAATTGGTATATTTATCAATTGCATCTATACGCGGTATATCAGAATTCGTGTTTTCGGGTGTCCAGGCATTCAGTATATCTTTGTGCCAGTTATAACCAAGGTCATGTGAGCCACCACCATGCATCAACGCCTGATAACCACTATCATATATCTTGCCACCTAACTGATAAGCACACTGGATAGAAAAATCGAAACCGTAAAAATCCAATGTAGTACCGATACCTCCATAAATAGTGGGAAGAAGATCACCGCTGGCCTGGCGGTTTGTGTTATAAGCAGCCGACCAGTCACTGGTTTTATATTCTGCTCCGTCAGTATCTTTAGCCCAATACTGCGCCTCACCACTTTCATGGTCTACACCTGCATATTTCGTCAAATAGAACTGATATAAAGATTCACCTTCACGATAGATATAAGATCCATTAATCATTTCCCCTTTCAGGTCAGGGTGTAATTCAAGAATCTTATTTTTCATCATAGTTCCGTTCCAATTGATGACCCATTTGAAATTGTTAGTCTGAATCGGAGTGTAATTCAATTCAATTTCAATACCTGAGTTACGTACTGAACCGATGTTCATCGGGAACTGTGTATAACCGTTGGACATAGCTACCGGCTTGTAATACAACATATCTTTCGTCTGGCGATTGAAATATTCGATAGTACCATCAACGCATCCTTTCAAAAGAGCAAAGTCCACACCAACATTGAATGAATTGGATGTTTCCCAAGTGATATCTTTGTTTCCTTTATAGAAGAGTACACCGTCAGAGAATACTCCTTCCGAACCGCTCACTGTAAATTGATCTTGGTAAGGATAATAGTTTGTGTATCCTTTATAAAGAAGGTTATCGTTACCTTGTTGTCCGAAAGAAGCTTTCAATTTCAGCATATTAATCCAGTCAATATGAGAAATGAAGTTCTCTTTAGCCATATCCCATGCAGCACTTACACTCCAAAAGTTACCCCAGCGATTATCCGGATGGAAACGTGAAGAAGCATCACGACGATAAGAAACACTTGCATAGTACTTTTCATCGAAATCATAGCTGGCACGTGTGATGATACCGATAGTAGCATATTCATTGTAGCTGCCGGAACCATTTTTACGGTCGATCACATTTGAGGCAGTCCAGTTCTTATCACTATACATATTGTAGCCCAGAATATAATGAGATTCAGTATTATAATCCATACTCTCATATCCGGCCAAAATATCAATGTGATGCACATCAAATGCTTTTTTATAAGTCAGTAAATATTGTTGGTCAAGAGAATACGTGCGTGATGAATACTGTTGTACAGAACCGTTTTGGGATGCAGACTGGCCATAATACTTGTTACCTACAATATGTAAACGTGTATTATCCACATGCAAACCTAAAGAAGCAGTCAAAGACAGACCATCCAGAATATCTACTTTGGCATACCATTTCCCATTCAGGATATCCATTAAATATTCTTCCGTATCATAGAGAAAACTACTCATTGGGTTAGACATACTCATAAAGTTACGAGTGAAGTTTGTACTTTCACCATCACCATAATCATATATCCGATAACCGGTATTAGCGTCATGCATAATCTGACCTTCAGCATTACGAACATACATTGGATAAATGGGGGCAATGAAGTTACCTACAAAAAAGGCATTACCCGATGAAGTGGCTGCATCTGTGTCCTGATCTCCAGGATAGCGACTTTTTACATTTGCATAGCTTAAATTTACACCGAACTTCAGCCATTTCTTAGCTTGATAATCTACGTTTATACGACTAGAAATACGTTCGAAACCAGAGTTCTCAATAATACCGTCATCGGCAAGATAAGCAGCAGAGAAATAATAACTCAATTTGTCAGTACCACCAGATACGCTCAGATTGTATTCTTGACGCATGTTACTTTCAAACATTTCATCTGACCAGTTATCCGGTGTATAATAGTAATCACCATCACTATAACCTAACGTTGCATATGGATTCAGTTTGCCATCCCGACCTATCAGGTTCTGACCATTGGGCACATTGTAAATCTGATATCCTAAACCTGGAATCAAATCGGCATTAGCCTGTTGATAGGCTCTCTCAGCTGTATATTTACTATTATATACATAACCATTATATATGGCAGAGTATGCAGTTTCCATGTAAGTAGCTGCGTTTTGCAATACATCGTAGTTCTTCACTAAACGCGAATTAGCTCCCCAACGTGCATCCAATGATACCAATGTCTCTCCGGTTTTTCCTTTTTTAGTTGTTACCAAGATAACACCATTAGCGCCACGAGCACCATACAAAGCTGCCGCTGCTGCATCTTTCAGTACTGTCATTGACTCAATATCTTGTGAGTTGACGGCAGAAATGTCACCTTCGTACGGAATACCATCTACTACATACAACGGATTATTACTGGCATACATGGAGCCAATACCGCGAATACGTACTGTAGCTTTTTCTCCCGGCTGTCCATTTGTACTTTGTGTCTGTACACCTGATACTGTTCCGGAAAGAGCATTTGATATATTTGAAACCTGGCGTTTCTCCAGAGTTTCGGACTTTATCACAGAAGCTGAACCTGTAAATGCCGATTTCTTAGCCGTACCATAAGCGACCACCATTACTTCATCAAGCATTTCAGAGTCGGACTTCATGAAAACTTTTACAGTCGACTTTATAGCCACCTCCTGCGTCTGCATACCTATGTAAGAGATTTGCAATGTTTTCGCAGAACTCGGTAGGTCGTATCTTGTTGACAATCAATAACAAATATATATTTATAGAACTCAAATCAAGACAAATATAATTTATTAAATATCTAGAAACTAAATATATACAGAACATGAACATATATTTGTATCTACCTAAAAGTTCCTTTATTTTATTTTCAAATGCTTAATTATCAACTAGTTGCTGTTTGATTGTGAATATAAATGAGTGACAAAACCAATACTATGGGTTCAAGTAGAGATTAAAATGTATGAAATACTTGAATTTTCTACCCAAACCAGATTGGTAAATTGCATGCATATCAATAATTTACCACGTAGTCTTGATTTTTCAATAAAAAAGTACTATGTACAGTTGGGCTTAATACGAACAATTTCATTCTCACAAACAACAAATAACAGTATCGATAAAAACGATAAATAGAACATTTACTCTAACTTCCAATTAGCCTATATTAAATCAATATTTATTCTCTTATATAATAGAGAATTACAGGTTTAATTAGAGAAAATAAATATAAGAAAACACCCTAAAAGTCATATATAAAACTTTTAGGGTGCATTTCAGCTAAAACAACTTTATTTTAAGAAGACTTTATTCGTATCCCGGATTCTGCTGCCCTTGAATATTAGGGTTAACATCAACTTCTGCTTGTGGAATAGCTAATATTATTCTGTAATCATCCCAGTTCGGAGATATTAAATCCGTTGAATTTAAGTAATGGTCAGTACCCTCACCTGGTGTTTTTTCACGGTTTAGGGTTAAACCTAGTCGCATTGCATCGTAGAAGCGATGACCTTCCATGACCAGTTCCTTTCTTCTTTCTTTCAAAATAAGCTCTTCTGTCGCAGTAACATCTGTTAACTCGGGAACTGCACGTTTTCGAATCTCATTCAAATAGAAATCTGCTTTATCCTGATTGGGAGTTGATTTTTTCAGTGCAGCTTCAGCAGCTATTAAGTAGATATCTGATAAACGAAGTACGCGTACATTATTAACCGGTAATTTCCCATTATAGCCCGGGTATTTATTGATAAACCTTATCTCTCCATTATTATCCGCTTCAAAAAGTCCTGCACGTATATCATTTGGATATTCAGATATTAAAGTAACAAATGCTTTTGTAGCAATTAACTCGCCATATCCATCAGGACCTGCTACATAACCAAATAATTCAAGGTTACCTGAACGAGTTTCATCAATGTCAATATCAAAAACTGATTCCGAATTTTCTTTTTGTGCCCAAATAGAAAGATACTCTGCATTGGAAACCAATGAATAGGGGCCATCCTGTGCTACTTCATCAGCATATTTGAAAGCATTGTCCCAATCTCCTTTATAAAGATAAACACGTGCTAACAAAGCTTTTGCTGCCCAACGATTAATATGCCCATAGTTCGTTTCTTCATTTAAAAGACCGATGGCCTTCTCTAAGTCTTCTATAACCATCTTATAACCGTCAGCCACACTTGCACGTGAGGGTAGTTCATCTTCTGAGATAACCCGATCCGCCAAAGGAACCCCATAAGACGTACCATTATCTTTCAAATAAGGTGTACCATAAGTTAGTAATAAATTGAAATGGCAAAGAGCACGGATAGCAAGTGCTTCACCTTCCGAATTATCACGTTCAACTGTTTCTGGAATATTATCAATAACAGCCAGCATTGTATTGGCGCTATTGATAATTCCATAAGGAATACTCCAAAGACCTTCAGGAGAATTGTTAATCCGGTGAATAAAACGATAATAATTCTCTGTGCGAGAAGCGGTCTGACCTATAGGCTGTATATCATCGCCACCGACTTCACCTCGTACCAAGAAATTACATCCATAAAAACTGGTATTTGTCAGCGTATAATACATTCCATTCAGCGCTTTGTCCAAGTCTTTTTGCTCGCTCAAAGCTTCTTCTGGGGGGAGAGCATCGTCGGGATTTACCTTCAAGAAATCATCACAGGAGGTAAATACAATGATCGACACAACTGTAGCTAATATTAAAGATTTGATTTTCATATTTGTTTCTTTTTTAATGTCAGTTAATTATAATCCGATTTCGAAACCAAATGTAAAGGTCTTTAATGCCGGAAATGCAAAGGAGGTGACTCCATTGATAGCTTGTTCCGGATCTACATTCTTATAAGCGGACCAAGTCAATAGGTTACTTCCGGAGAAGAATACACGTACATTATTCATTTTGGCAGAACGAACCCATCTGGATGGTAAGGTATAGGATAAACTTAAAGTTTTCAGACGGAGATAATTGGAACTTTTCATATAGCGGTCGCTGGCATAACGAGCATAGGGATTGCCATTAACACGACGAGGAACATCAGTTTTATCACCCGGTTTCTGCCATCTGTTCAACTGGTCAGCTGAGATATTGTAGTAAGGAGTTTCACCATCTGTTCCCAAATAAAGTAACTCAATATCATCCATGATATGTCCGCCCAGTGAATAAGTAAATAAAGCATTTAATTCCACACCTTTCCATGAAAGAGTATTTCTCCATCCACCAATAATAACCGGATCTGGTTTTCCTATAATAACACGTTGTGCTTTACTCGGGTCCTTGGTCAATTCTTTATTAAGGCTTCCATCATTGTTCTTAGTATTTAAAACCCATTGCTCTTCACCGGTTTCCGGATCAACACCGGCCCATTCGCGACTCCACCAAGAGTAATAAGACTCACCTTCACGAAGAATACTGGTACCATCAATAATATCTTTGCCTCCATATAATTTTTTCACCTTATTGGAATTATGTGATAGGTTCAGGCCAGTAGTCCATTTCAGAGGAGTATCTCTAAATACATCCACATTTACATCCAACTCTACACCTTTATTTTGCATTTCACCCACATTTTTCAGAATTGAGGAAAAACCTGTAACTAAAGATACCGGTTGACTCTGAAGCAAATCTTTTGTGTTGCGATTATAATAGTCGAATGTAATACCTACTCTATCGAAAAGTCGTGCATCGAAACCGATATTGAAATTATAATTCTTTTCCCATGATAAATCGGGATTTGCTAACTGACTAGGGAATGAACCAGGATTCTTCATATAGTTATAACCATATCCGATGAGCTGCATGTGTCCGGTCAGACTATTGGGTAATGTACCATTAACACCATAAGATGCACGGATTTTCAAGTCATTGATATAAGCAAGATTCTCCATAAATGCCTCTTTGCTGATTCTCCAAGCGGCAGACACAGACCAAAAGTCGGCCCAACGTTGATTTTCGCCCAAACGGGAACTTCCATCACGTCGATAATTAGCAGAAACATAATATTTGCTATCATAATCATAATTAATACGAGAGAGGAATGATAACATACGGTCATCGCTATGGCCAGAATAAGCGGTTTGAGGATCTGAAGCATTCCCCATTTCCGGTAATTTATCTGTTGGATAATTTTGGTTTACAGCTTGAACCATTTGCGTATGACGCATATCTATATCCCATCCAATCAAAGCATCTAGGTTATGCAAACCACCAAATGAATGATTGTAGTTTAATACAGTGGAAGAATAAAGATTCTGGAACTGATATGGAATCTTAATCATCAAACCGTTCTTACCCGCATTTGATCCATTTTGGGAATTGCTTGGCCACCACGTTTCTGAATTATTGAGAATGAAATCATAGCTAACAGTTTCTTTCAAGGTTAAGCCCTCAATAAATTGATATTGTGCCCATAAGGAGTTGGCACTTCTGAATACATCCGAAGTATTCCTTTCCAATCCCATATTTTCAAGTGGATTCATCATTCCTAACTGTGGGAAGGGAAAATCATTGTAATAAGAACCATCTTCATTATAAATAGGGATATTCGGCATACATACCCAATTTACCAAAAAGTAGGGATTAGCGTATGAACTTCCTTCATCTGCCATTCTTGAGAATTGCTTGGAGAATGTCACATTAGCACCGAATTCCAACTTATTATCTGATGATTTATGGCTAACATTCAAGCGACCGGTAAAGCCTTCGATACCAGTATGAATAGCCTTACCCTGCTCATCTTTATAAGCAAGGGAAGCATAAAACTTATTTTTCTCATTTCCCCCCTGAGCAGAGAACTCATAATTCTGACTGAATCCGTGATCTCTGAAAAGTACATCTTCCCAATTAGAATATTTATCGAGTAGAGGAGCATAAGAATCGGCCAGTTCTTGCGCATAAGCTTTTGCATTGGCATCATCATAACCGCCATAAATAACTGCTTCGTTATATCCGGCTTCGTAAACCAGTTCATGTGCTTGTTCCCCATTCACTTTCGGATGATTATTCACCGCCCAGTCTGAAAAACCAAAACTAGCTTTGAAATTTACGCTTGTTTTTCCTTCTTTTCCTCTTTTGGTCGTAATCAAGATAACACCATTGGCAGCACGCGAACCATACAAAGAGGCAGCAGCTGCATCCTTCAACACCGTGATGGATTCAATATCATCAGGATTAATCGATGCCATTACATTATAGGCTTTACTGTCACCACTAACACCAGATACAGCGATATCACCTGAGATGACAGGGACACCATCTATAACATAAAGTGGATTATTTGAAGCATTCATAGAACCTGTACCACGAACACGTATACTTAAGCCAGCTCCCGGTTGGCCACTACTTTGATTTACGGTTACACCTGGAGCACTACCTTGCAATGCCTGTTCAAATGTAGTTACAGGAATGTCTTTCAATGCTTTCTCTGCATTCACGTTACTTGCAGCTCCAGTGAACGAAGATTTCTTAGCTGTACCATACGCAACTACCATAACTTCTTCAAGCTGTTGTGCGTCGGCTTTCATTACAATCTTTAAAGTAGTTTTAATGGCTACTTCCTGAGTTTGCATACCAATGTAAGAGACTTGCAATGTTTTCGCAGAACTTAGTACGTAATATATTATTGATTATCAGACTTGTGTTTTCAAGAATAGAACTATATTATAGATAGCAATAAGTAGCTAAATATCTGATAATATGTGATATAAAAACAGTAAGATATATCTGCATCTACCCTATTCATCCTATTTTTATCCATATATGCGTGATAATAAAGACAATACAACTATTATGGTTAAAATAAATAGTTCTAAAATGGCTACCATGAGTTTCTGACAAGACATGAATGTATGAAATAAATGATTTTTATAAAAAAAACTATTTATAGCTAATGTATGAATGAAAAGCATTTTATTATGTCTCTTTTTTTGTACAAAATAGTATATCTAGCAAAGTTGAATACATATAGTCTTACTTTTATAAATAACAAATGATTTTTTAGGCAAAAAAACGAGTAATAGAGTATTCTTATTTACCTGTATCCTACTTACATAAGCTCAATATTTATTCTTATGTGCTATAACTTAGGAAGTGAAGAGTTAAACTTGATAATATAAGATTATTTATTTACTACATATAAATACATATTCTAAAAATTCTCATAATCCTGAGTCAGTTAAATGATGAAAGAAAAACATATTATATTAATTTATAAATATGAGAAAAAGCAGGTGTATCTCACGACATACCTGCTTCAACACTTTATTTAAAAACTCAATGAACCAAAAGTTCAAAGATGATTATCTTAATTATCAAATGGCTCAGAAATAGCTTCTTTAAACACTTTAATAACATTTGAAGGATCAGACGTATCAGTCATTGTTATGACAGAAGGATTCTTTTCATCATCTGCTGATAAATTAAATGTCACTCCCGTTGTTCCTTTAGAGAACGGGTAAATCATAAGATTCCACCCCAGTTGTTGGTAGAAATCTATTCCAACCTGATTACCACTCAAAGCAAAAACAATTTTGACTTGATTATCCCCCAATGTTGTTACATTAAAGAATAAATAGCCATCATTAAATCCTTCACACATCCAATAGAACGCCATTTGAGAACTTGAATAGGGGGTAAGAAATGCCATATTCAAATTTATACCATTAGGATCCAAAGCCTGCCTCTTAACGGCTGCCCAATAAAGTTGTCCCAATTCACCCATATTTTTATATGAGAAGAACCATTCGCCATTAATGAGGAAATAAGCCAAGGGGAATTTAGGTGTCAAGACAACTTCTCCTGATACAAGCTGTCCGTCATCTCCTACATCTTCAAATTCCAAGGTCTCTATTTTTTTTCCATTCAATTCCAGTGCCGTCATAAATCTTAATCCTGTAGGAGTCATTATATATGGAACTGTTACATTCTTATCTTCTCCATTTTCCTGATATGTAACAATGAAAGTCCGATAAGATTGTTTCACTGAGGCAGTAAAATCTCCATCAGTATAGGTGAACTGGGCGAGTCTTGATATCTTTCCATCCATTTCAATAATACTGTTCAGGTAGTCCTCCCAGCTTTCATTGAATGGAGTCATAATAATTTTATTTCCTGTTTTTTTCCCCTTCAGCACCACTTTTTCGGCAGTTGCTTCCATTATAGTGAATTCATAATCACCTTCCATTCCTTTTCCAGCCGTACCTATCCCCAGGTCATTTTTAGGGTCAGAGAATATATGGAAAATTTCATTATAAGTATCAAAACTCAATGTGGGGCCTGCTTGCTCTTTCATTCTGTAAGTACTTGTAGCTTTGGATGTAGCATCACCTGTAATGTCTGCAGATACCGTCACCTTACCATCTTCACCGAAGAAAGCCAATACATTATAACCACCATAGATTTGTCCACTTGCCGGATAATATTCCATCAACCAACCGTTCTGAGCTCCAACCAATACAGCCTTGTCCGCTGCCAATCTCTCTTCTATTCTGGTTGCTGCGTTTTCACCAAAAATATCTTCCGCTTCCGGCGAACATGCTACAAAAAGAAAAGAAAAGGTCAAGAAAAAGAGATAAATATATTTTTTCATATTCTATTTTCAATATTAAAAGGTTCCTAAATCCAGATCACCAATATTTTCTTCACGCTCTTGGACAATGTTATGCAGCATATCTATATCAATTCCCCAAGATTCCGCCAGATATTCTTTCACCATCTCAAATTTCTGAAGGATGATAGCAGCACCTGCCTCGCCGGCTTCATTCAAGATATTTTGCCATTGTGCTTTGGTGTAAGTCACATAAATAGCTATTGTCTCTACAAAATCTTCCTGAGTTTCCGTACTGGCATAGTTGGAGACAAAGCCCATTTGTCTGGCCTCTTGGTCCGTAATATTCATCCAGCCCGGTCCGGTATACTTACCAGCGGATATTGTATTGAAATCCGTAGAATAATTTTTTGTCTGGTGCAAGATATGTGCAAATTCATGGTGCATAGTTTTGAAATACCACTCATTTAGTATTTCAGCATCCGGATTTTCCGGATTCAGACCGTTAACATTGAAGAGCGTGATCTTCAAACCACCTTCTGCTGTTCCCAATACCATGGATCCACCCGACTTCTCATATTCCGGTGAACCGACAAAATGCAATACTTTAGGACAGTAAGTCGCTACGAATTCTTGACCTACCAGCTCTTCATAAGCTTCAATCCACAAATATTTCACTAATTTGGCCAATGCCACCGATTTATCATAAGCAGCCGGTGTCACATTGTACTTCATATCTGATTCTATGTCCTCAAATCTGTACTTCAGATCAATATTGTATGGTTCGGTATAGTTATTCAAAATCCATGTTTCAAAAGCATTGCGTTCCGGAGAAGACGTATCAAAAATGCTTTTGGAATCCAAGTCTTCTTCACTGCAAGACACTGCGGCCAATGCTAAAGCTAATAATATAAATACTTTTATCTTTTTCATACTCTTATTTTTTATTAGTTTCTGGGATTAGCGTCCAAACCTGCATTAATTACGTCCTGAGGTAATTGGAATGCTCTTCTGAGGTCATTTTTAGTCAGTATATCAGGACTTAGCCCCTCTCTATTATGTGAAATCTCAATACCGTAACGTTTGATGTCATACCAACGCAGACCTTCATGAATCGTTTCTATTCTACGGAGATGAAGAATACAATGGATCAGGTTCTCTTGTTTCTCATCAACAAATTGAATAATCGGATTCAGCTCTTTTTTTACAGTACGCTGTGCAGCGCTTTCTATAGGAATCGGTGTGTATTCTATATTTTTATAAAAAGTATTGATATCATCCTCTGTAACGACAGGGGCTTTACCTACATAACAAACTGAAGTCAGCCAATCATTGATATCCGACACTGCCTTCCCATACTCAGGTTGTGCTTTCATGATGTATGCTTCGGCACGGCAAAGCAAAGTCTCATTGGTTGTAAAGGGTACTATGACCGCATGACGATAACCGATTCCATTTACCTTGTCTGTATATTCGAAATACATAGCTAATTTAGGGAAAGGCATTTTCTCCTGCGGGTTCCAAATTGTATTTGCAGCCACTAGGTTTGCAGCAGTGCCCCAAATGCCATCAGCACGAAGATTTTCATTATCACAAATTTCCTTGGCTTGCCCATAACGTTGTGACATACTATAAGGCCCATAAATGTAAGGCCATGAACTATTTATTGGAGTAATCAGCAAGTTGGCGGGAGACTTTGCCGCGATAAATGCGTCTCCTACATTCGTAGGATTAGATAATGTGCCAAAGTCGGCATCATAAGTACGTAATACTTTAGAAGGTACAGTTCCCAATACCACACTTGCATATTCTATTACCTTTTCGTAGTTTGATTTATCTGCTTGTAAATAATACAGATAGAAGCGAGCTGCGAATGCATGTGCAGCCTTTCTGTTGAAGTGATATTTGGGTACGGAATACAGATTGTCATTGATTAGTGGAAGTCCCTCTTCGATATCTGCTGCTATTTTAGAATAAGTTTCTGCCAATGTACCTCTTACATAGTGAGGAGCAACTTCTGCTTCAGGTGTAATTGAATAAGGAATACCCAATTTATTGCCTGCTGTTTCATAGTTGTATGCTTCGCAAAAAGTAGTAGCCAATACAAAGTGGCCATAAGCACGGCATATCAAAGCTTCGCCTCTCTGGGCAGACAAACTGCTTGGATTCCCCATTTGTTCAATAGCCTGTAGGGCATGATTAGCCGAAGCGATTGCCATGTAGCATGCATCCCAGATTCCTTGAGGAGCATCTCCATCCGTATCGGTAACAATGTCTTGCCACAAATATGCATCTTCTTGTGACTGGCTTTCAACAGAATATAAAGAACCGTTATCCATAGCATTATCTGATGCCATTTCAGCCATCATGATCGGGTAAGCAGTAGGATAGGCTGAAACCAGCAAAGAAGTGATTTTAGCTTCGGTATCTATTTCTGCTCTGTTATCCGGCATAGTGTCCAGAAAGTCACTACATGATGAGAGCATAAAAGCAGCCGTTATAGCTGAATATAGTATATTTATCTTTTTCATGTTTCTAAGATTTTAATATTTAAATTCCCATTCTTAATGTTAATGTAAACTGCTTGGGTACCGGAGCTGCAACACCACCTGTATTGAAGAATTCCGGATCTTGTCCGTTCAGTTTGTCATCAGAATAAATCAGGAAAAGATTGGTTGCCTGCAATTTTAAAGACAGGTCACTCAACTTCAAATGACTGATCCATGATTTCGGGAAATCATAAGACAATGATATTTCTTTCATTCTAATGAAGTCTCCCTTAGCTATACGGGCAGTAGAATAGTTGTATGCATTATACGCACGACTCAAATATTGATCTTGCTGATTCATGCGTCTATCTGCAATGACAGGGACATTGGTTCTGTTTTCATCACCTGTAACAGTCCAGCGATTTTTAAATTCTTTAGGCATAGCGTCCAAATCAGAATATTTATTGCTGAAAACAGGATCCAGGCGTACTACATTGCCAAAAGAGTAAGTAATAAAGGCATTCAACTTGAAGCCTTTATAACTAAACACATTACCAAAACTTCCTGTAATAGTAGGATCTGTAGGACCTTCATAAACTAGATGATCTTTATTATTACGTTCTTGGAAGTTGATGTCACTTGTAGTCAATACACCTTTCTCATTGATGAAAGTCGGTACACCATCTTCATTCAATCCCTTGAAGTCCATAGAGAACAGTGAACGTACCGGATAACCTTGCTGTGCAAATCCTGATCCTGAAATCATGTCAATCACACGTGAGTTTGAGTATAACTCCGTAACTGTGTTCTTTGCATGAGAGATTATAAAATCGGTATTCCACTTGAAATCCTTAGTCGCAATGTTGCGGGTAGAAAGGGTGAATTCGACACCATGCGAACGCATACTTGCGACATTTGCATATTTGGCAATCTGCCCTCCTACACCCATTGTGTTGATAATACCGATCAGATCATAGTTATTGCGTCTATACCAGTCAAACACCAAGTTAATGCGATTATTAATAAAACCGATATCTGCACCAAGGTTTATTTCGTGTTTCTTTTCGTAGGTGAGTTCACTGTTTTCCAAATCGTATATTTCCAGACCTGACTCAGATACACTGGCAAATGGTCGATAAGGATTATATGACTGGATTACCACACGTGAATTGGTAACATTAGCCGGACCACGATCAGCTGTTAAAGAGTAGGACGCTCTTAGTGTCAAGTTGGATAAGGTAGGGGTAAGATCTTCAAAGAAAGCTTCCTCATGCATGTTCCATGCACCCGAAACGTTCCATGTAGGTAACCAGCGTGAAGAACGGCTCTTACCTAATTTATTAGAACCTTCATAACGCACTGTACCGTTTACAGTATATCGACCTTTGTATGAGTAAGTACCAGTTGCAAAGAAGGCTACTTCACGAGAACGGGTCTCTTCAACTGTATAGTACTGAGAGTTTTCTTCTTTTCCTTGTTTGAAGAACAAATATTCATAAGAAGGCAACATACCCATATCATATTGCATACCTACACCATTGAACCAAGTCTTGCTTCTATCAGTTGCAGTCAACTGCATACCACCAAAGAGGTTGATTACATGATCTTCTGCAAAAACATCATTATAGCTGATAGTGCCACGGAAGTCATAACTGTTCATTCCATACTTGGTTTCACGATAGAAACCACCAACTGGCAATACAGACAGCGGTAATGAATTGGCAACATCTGGGTCTGTATACAACCATGGGTTAGCATCTCTCATGGTAGCATCATCCATGGCGCGATAAGCCCATGCCTGATTTGAATAATCGGTAATACTGTGAGATTGCGTTGTAGAAGAATGTTTATAAGCACCCAGAGCTGACAATTCCACTTTTTTGAATGGCTTCCATTTCAATTCACCTTGAAATTTTAAATCTACTACATTCAAGTCCATGTTATTATTATCCAATTCATGAAGAATGTTGAATGGAGCATAGTTACGAACATAGTATTCATTTGGATCAAGAGCGCGTGAAGTGTTCAATGCATAAGAATACGGATTGATATCAAAGTCACGTCTAACCTCACCACTTACTACGTCTATGCTGGAACTTAATGTTCCGGGAGCCTTTTGTTTACGATAAGAAGTGCTTCCAATTAAGTTCAAAGAAACTTGTTGCGAAATATTATATAAAGCATTGATATTGGCAGTATAGCGCTGAACAGAGCTTTGCTTGGTCCATCCCGGATCGCTCATCGCACTAAGAGAGGTGTAATACGAAGCTTTCTCAGTACCACTGGACATGCTGATAGCATGATTCTGCGAGATGCTATTATTAAATAGGATATCAAACCAATCAGTATTTCTGTATTCAGCCTGCTGTAGGTAACCATTTATTGCCTCTGGTGTATTAGCCAAACCAAATTTACCGTTAGAGTAATCATTGATAAGGTGATACATCTTACCGTATACACCACTATCAGAAGCACGATACACGTCAGAAAAGTTTAGATAGCCATTACTGGCCATTGTTTTGTACACGTCCATTTGTTCCTGAGAATCCATGATATTGAAGTTTCTATAGTTAGGCTTCATACGCATTGTGAATTCTCCTGTATAACTGATTTTGTTACTACCAGCTTTACCTTTCTTAGTCGTTACAACAATCACACCCGCCATAGCGCGTGCTCCATAAATAGAAGTAGCAGAACCATCCTTCAAGATTTGGAAACTTTCAATATCATCTGCATTTAATCCAGCTATAGCGGAACTGATCAATGTAACAGCATCTCCTGAAGACAAATCGTCAGCACCTACTTCCGTCACGTCTTCCATGATGACACCATCTACCACCCATAATGGCTTCGAACTACCATAGATAGAAGTAGCACCACGCACGCGAATTTTAGGTGCTGTACCAAAAGTACCGGATACGTTCTGTACAGATACACCGGCAGCTCGTCCTTCTAAAGCACGGCTTATTTCTGCCATACCGTCCATTTTCACATTATCTGCAGACAATTTTGTTGCTGCTCCGGTAAATAAGCGCTTATCCATACGTTGCATACCGGTAACAACAACTTCTTGAAGTATTTCGCTATCAGTCTTCATTGTTATCTTCAAATGAGACTTAATGCCTACTTCTTCTTTTTTCATACCAATGTAAGATATCTCCAATGTTTTCGCAGAACTAATGCGGTGTTTATTTTACTAAAAATCAATCAATTAACATATATTAAAGGACTAAGTATTACGTACTTTCAATCTTGTAATTATTTGAATATAAGTATTTTATATATACCTAAATTAATTAAAGTCTACCAGCATTACCCCATATTAAGAAGATATCATATTGAAATTCAGCAATATACTGTTTTAATTAAGGCGTAAATGAACTATCAAATGATTACTGTGCGTTTAATTCACTGCACGAATGTACAAAATAATACATAATTGGAAATCAATTATGATCAGTGGTTCACGCGTAGAGGCAAATATAATTGGAAGTCTATATTTTTCAACTAAAAGTCATCATTCACTTTTTCACTAAATTCATATTTAGAGAACAAGAGACAAGAAAAATAGAAAGGCGAAAACTAAATAGTACAATTTATAAAAAGGCTACCTCAAAAAAATGAGGTAGCCTTATTCATATCTTTTGTATCAGATATACTCTGTTACAAACTTATTTTCCAAATAACAGGAATAGTAGGAAACAATTATTCCGGTAATTCTAATGTTTCTGTAAAGCCACTGTATAGAATTCCATACCCGCCTTCTACAGCAACAGCTCCACGCATTGCGAATAGCAACTTATTGCCTTGACGTTGCATGTCGGTAGGAGTGAAATACACCATTCCATAAGTAGCATGTTTATATCCAGTAGCTTGTAAGTCCCAATTAACCAGAGTTTGGCCATCTTCACTCAATGTAAAGACCATGGGATATCCTTCTGTTATACAATCCGGCAACTTGTATATATTACCTTCTTTAGCTTTCAATATAGGCTGTTCCCATGCTTGGCCGAAAAGTTCTGAAGTATATATCCCCGTTCCGTAATCCTCCCATGTCAACTTTCTCTGAGCAGTTACAGTTATTTCACCGGATTTAGAAGGTGACAATGCATCCTTGTCATCTATGGTCAGTACAATCTCATATTTGCCAGTAGCGCTCAAGTCATCTATAGAACCGAAAGCTAATTCTGCGTACCCCACTGCTTCGCCTTTTGCAAAGGCTATATTGGAACTTTTCAAGGTGAATACACCTTCTTCTACTGTAGCTTCATCCATGCTAATACCGACTGAAGCCTCTGCATCTGTATTTCCACGATACACGGGAACCCGGATGATACCATTGTCTTCAGCACTTACTTCCACATTCATTTGAGTAGATGCAAAAGCTGCTTCAACTCCGTTTACACCATATTTCGTACCTTCTGCATCTGTATCGCAGGAGGTAAAAGCTGCCAAACAGAGCAATATAGCAGCATATTTCTTTATTGTATATAGTTTCATATTTTCCTTCATTATATAGGTTTATAAATTATTGAACTATAGGATTCTGATCCGCAGAGGTAATATTCTCATTACCATCTATTTCAGACTGCGGCAGAGGAAGGATAAATAATGGAGAAGCGGCATTAGTGTTCTTTGTCGTTACCTTCTCTGTATGATTAGAGCCTTCATAATTACGATTATACCCCAAACCTAAACGCTGCATATCGAAGATACGTCCCACTTCACCCCAAAGTTCCACACGACGTTGGAATAAAATCTCATCCATTAATGTTTCCAAAGGAGCATTAGTGTCAGAATTATAAGTATTTGCATCTGTACGGGCAGCTAAACGCTCCTCAAACTTACTATCTCTCGCGTTTCCTAAAGTTTTTATTGTGGTACGGGCAGCACCATATTCTTTCTGATGACATTCGGCTTCAGCCTTTATTAATATCATCTCTTCTGCTCTCATAAGTAAGTAATCACCTGTACGGGTGGTGTAATCTGCCATTTTAAACTTAATTTGGCAGTAACTCGTATAAGATGAAGCTGTCTTTTCTTCATCAGAAGGAATGGCCCCACGGAACCACGCTGTTTTACGCTCATCTGTATCAGAAATCAGTTTATACAACCCTGTGCTTATGCATTGGCGTGCTTTAGAAGCATACATACCCGGTGCATCAGCATCCATATGCGAGAAGAAGCTTGCAAAACCACTGGACTGATCGGCTATAATTTCCATTCCCCATAAAACATCTGCTGTTTTTACACTATTATTCCCGCCCAATTCGGCTATAGTGGCAACTTTCAATGAAGGTTTCTTTAAGGCTTCAGCAGCTGCCGTCGCAGCACCTGCATAGTCATGTTGAGTAAGGCAGATACGGGCTTTTATACCATTAGCTACATAGTAATCTATATGAGATATATGCGTTTGCACTTTATTACTGATACTTCCTAACAGATCAATAGCTTTTTCTATATCAGAATTGATTTGAGTATAAACTCCCTGAACGGTTCCACGAGGACTTCCCTCCGAACCGGCAACCGTTGCCCCTGTATACAAAGGTACACCGGGTGCATCCTCATGTCCTTTATACGTTTGTTGGTACAATTGTATCAGATAGTAATAGGCAAACGCACGCATGGCATAGGCCTGCCCTACAACGCTGTTCTTAAGTTCCGGATCGCCTCCCATTGTGTTTTCTGAAGCAATGATATAATTTACATTACTAACAATAGTATAATAGAAGTTCCAAATAGAATAAGGACGTCCAGCTTTATTTGAATAGTCTCCATGAACATTCAAACGATAATCTTCATAAAACCAGCCTTGTCCCTGCTCTTTCATTAAATGATCTTCAGCCATCAGATCCCCAAGCAATTGGATAGCTGTCTGTCCGCAGTTTTCTGAGCCCCAGTTTGAACTCCACCCTGCTACATATAACATACGGTATACACCGTTTATAGCAGTTTCTGCGCTACTTGCATCTGCAAATATCGTAGAACCTGATACCTTGTCAGTCGGTTCCGTATTCAATTCATCGGCACATGAGCTGAATGCAAGAAGGCCGATTAAAGAAAATATATATAATACTTTTTTCATCTTTTATATTATTTAATCAGGTTTAGAAAGTGATATCAATTCCGAATGAAATTGTTCTGACAGGTACGTAACCAAAATCAGTTCCCCCAGTGAAGTTATATTGAGGGTCCATACCTTTTAGGTGATTGAACAACACAACATTATCTGCCGTTGCAGTCAGGCGTGCAGAATCGAATCCGATAGATTTCATCCACTTTGAAGGCAGAGAATATCCTAAAGCAATATTTTTAATAGCAAAATAGGAAGCGTCAATCAAACTGTTATCAGTAACAATGTAACTCTTTCCGATTTCAATACGCGGAATGTCTGTGATATCGCCCGGATTTTTCCATGCACGTTCCAGCATTTTACTCTTTGCCTGTCCTACATAATTGCCATATAATAAGGTATTATAAATACCATCCAATACTTTACCACCAATAGAATATGTACAAAGGATACTCAAATCAAATCCTTTATATTTGAATGTATTATTAATGGAACCATATAAATCGGGAATACGGCTACCCTGAATTTCTTTGCATGCAGTAGCCTTGGCCATATCGTTAGTTATATACTTTTTGCCCTTAACTCCGTTTTCATCGGTATCCCATGCCCAATACAGTTGTTCTCCAGTTGCGGGGTCAACGCCAGCGGCAGTTGCTGTATAGAATGAATATAAAGTCTCACCTTCGCGAATGATATAAGATCCGGAAATGATTTCCGGTTTATCTGCCAGCTGCAAAACCTTATTCTTAATCGTAGAGCCAAGGAGCGTTAAGTTCCAGGTAAACGGAGTATCTTTAAAGATATCAACTCCCAATGTGAGGTCAATACCTGTATTGCGCATACTACCAACGTTCTTGTTGTAGCCATCAAAACCGAGTGAAGTTGCCATTGGGAATGACATTAACATATCTGTCGTCTTACGTTGATACCATTCGATAGTAGCAGAAACACGATCAAACAATTTTGCTTCAATACCAATATTCAGGTTAGCATTTTTCTCCCATTTCAATTCTTTATTTTCCAAGGAAGTTACGGCCGCACCGCTCATCGACGAGTTTGCATAACCCAAATCATAAAATGACTGCCAAGCATAAAAATTCTGTTTGGTACCATTTAATATGGCATCATTACCCTGTACACCGTAGCTGGCTTTTAATGACAGATTATTAATCCAAGTAATGTCACTCATGAAAGATTCGTGAGAGATACGCCAGTTACCACCGACCGACCAGAATTTACCCCAACGGTTATCCTTATAGAAACGAGAAGAACCATCGGTACGGAAACTGGCAGAAAGGTAATACTTATCGGCAAAGTCATAATTCAAACGTGATAACACAGATTGAACTGCATAATTGTTCTGATAAGAAGATGCTCCTGTAATCGTTGTAGCTGCATCCAGTTCATAAAGTCCACCAAATGGGAATCCCGTCTTGGTTGCTGACAAATAATCATATCTGTATTTATAAAATTCATGTCCAACCAAAGCTTCAAAATGATGATCACCGAACTTTCTGTCGTATGTCAACAATTGATTGAAAGTATAGCTGAATGTACGTGCAGTAGCTTTCTGTATAGTACCTTTTACGGCTACAGAGTTGCCGTTGTATGGATTATAATAAGTTGCTCCGGCTGAATTGATTAAGTCAAAGCCATAATTAACAGAGAATTTCAATCCTTGCAGGAATGTATTTTTCAAATCACCTAATTCCGCATATACACGTCCACTCAGGTTATCGCTTTGAGTAGAATACATATCATCATATAGGGTAGCAATTGTGTTCCACTCTGAACTGGCACCGGCCGGTCTGTTTTTACCATAGTCAAAAACGGCATTTCCCAAATTGTCATAAACCGTAGCACCATTGGCATCTTTCTCAAAGACAGGGAAAATAGGAGCCATTAATTGTGCACTGTACCAAACATTGGATGAACCGGATGAATTTTCAACGGCTGTATTACTCTCATTACGAGAGTAGTTGGCGCTCATTCCGGCTTTTAACCAGTTTGTAACTTCAGAATCTATATTCAAACGTCCATTATACCGATTGAATTTTGTTGTCTTTAACAGACCTTCTTCATCAAGATAGCCTAAAGAAAACATATATTTGGTTTTGTCGCTTCCACCACTGAACGAAGCAACATACTCTTGACGTAAAGGATTGCTTTTTAAAGCTTCATCCATCCAGTCTTCACTATATCTTAATTTGGCATCACTACGCACTTTTCCTGTCACAGGATCGATCAGTTCTGTAATACTATAATTAAAAGGGTTATACTGTTCATTCTGGCCCAGCATAGCAGTGGATCCACTTTTCATAGCCTCTAATGCGGCAACACCTGCCAACTCCGGAGAAACTCCACCGTTGATAATCTGATTATTCTTATATGATTGGAAGATTGTTTCTAAATAACCGGCTTCGTCCATCGTTTCATAACGTGGAATAGCGCGTGAGGAAACACCCCAATTTGCTTTCAAGTTCACTTTTACCTTACCGGAATTACCTTTTTTGGTAGTAATCATAATCACACCATTTGCACCACGAGAACCATAAAGAGCACCAGCAGAAGCGTCTTTAAGAACTGTCATCGTTTCAATGTCATTAGGATTGATTGCTGAAATGTTACCATCATAGGGAACACCATCCACTACATACAACGGTGATTGTGATGAATTGATAGAGCCATAACCACGGACTACTACAGAAGAGCCTGATCCCGGCTGCCCTGAACCTGAAGTAGTTTGCACACCGGCAACCATACCGTCCAATGCTTTCGTAACGTTTGCAACTGGTCTTTCTTTCAACTTCTCAGACTTGATAACTTCCGCAGAACCAGTAAAAGACTCTTTCTTTGTGGTACCATAGGCTATGACCATTACTTCATCCAGCATTTCAGTATCCGACTTCATAATAACCTTTACATTCGGTTTTATTGCAACGTCCTGTGCTTGCATACCAATATACGTAATCTGAAGCGTTTTCGCAGAACTTGGTACGTTCGATAAAGTAAAATCACCATCTACACCGGTAATAGTACCAAGTTGAGTACCTTTTACCAATACAGAGGCTCCAATAACTGGCTGCCCATCTTCTTCAGAAATCACAACACCCGTGATTGTCTGAGTTTGGGCAGTTACTAGGCCTATTCCAACAAAAAGACAGGCCAATAACAGCATTAATTTTCTTTTCATAAATTCTCTCTTAAAGTTTAACTTTACATTAATTGTTTCTTTACTCTAACAAAATGCAAATATATTAATAAAACTGAAACGAACAATTATTTTGTTGAAAAAACCTTGTAAATCTATCAATTTGTTAATCAAATGCTTGTTTTTATGCTTAACAGCAGCTTTTTTGCACTTAAAAAACCTAAATGACATTCCGATTGCTATCACTCTGAAGCACCTCTCAGGCTATCATTCCTTAATAGGTACCTCACCTTTTAAACTAAAAGTGTTAAAAATGTGCATTGGGAGGATTAATTTGAAAGTCATTTTACGTAGATTTACCTTTTTTATAAAGGAAATACAAAACAAAAAACACTTTGTAAAGCGTACTTTTACAGATATTAAGTCTTCTTTATTTCTTGTATAGCACATTATTTCGTCTTATTTGTTCATAGTATTAACTAAAATAACTAAAGATGAACAAGATTATTTACAGTTTAGTGTACAACCGGAAAAAGAGCCTTAATAAACGAGGCGTAGCTTTAGTACAGGTAGAGGCTTACTTGAATAGGAAGAAGAAGTACTTCTCTACTAAAGTCTATCTGAGACCGGATCAATGGGATGCGAAAAAACTACTAGTAAAAAACCATCCTAATGCAGATGCCTTAAATCGATTGATTTATGAGTTTATGGCCATGATAGAAAAGCGCGAACTTGAGCTCTGGCAACAGGGTAAACCTATCACTTTGGAGATATTGAAAGAGATGCTTTCTGAACAGCAAGAACAGGAAGATAAATCTTCATTTATACCTTTTTTTAAGCAGGAAGTGATGACTTCCGGCTTAAAGGAAAGCACCAAGCGTAATCATCTCTCTACGCTTGCACTATTGCAAGATTTTAAAAAGAATGTAACATTCTCTGATTTAACTTTTGAGTTTGTATCTTCATTTGAATATTTTCTGCAATCGAAAGGGTATCATACTAACACCATAGCTAAACATATGAAGCATTTAAAACGGCATATCAATGTAGCTATTAATAAGGAGTATATGGATATACAAAAATATGCCTTCAGGAAATATAAGATCAAAACCGTAGAAAATGGACATACGCATTTGGCGCCGGAGGAGTTAGAAAAAATGGAAACTTTGCAATTGACTGGAAGATATATAAAATACCAGAAGACATTGGATGCATTTCTGTTCTGTTGTTACGCAGGTATGAGATATTCCGACTTTGTAAATATGAAGCCGGAAAACATTGTGGAAATGCATCAGGAGACCTGGTTAATCTATAAGTCTATCAAAACCGGTACAGAAGTCCGACTTCCATTATATTTATTATTCAACGGAAAGGGAATTCAGATTTTGAATAAGTATCAGGCAAATCTACAAGATTTTTTTCATTTGAGAGATAATTCGAACGTGAATAAAGAGTTGATTATCATTACCCGATTAGCCGGGTTATCTAAAAAAGTGTCATTCCATACAGCACGACATACTAATGCAACGTTATTGATTTACAATGGTGTTAATATTACAACCGTGCAAAAACTTTTAGGGCATAAGAGTGTGAAAACTACGCAAATATACACTAATGTTATGGATATGACAATAATAAGTGATTTGGAGAAAAACCACTCATTAGCTCATCGTAAAAAAGGAAAATAAGTCTCGTTGAATTAAGGTGTAACCGTTTGCCATGAAGCTTTAGGAATATTGGATAATTGAGTTACACCTTTTTTATGACTTCACATATCTGGTCTATTTGAGATTCTGTTCTATTTCTCTTCTTTTTCAGTTTCTTGTATTATCTGTCTTTCATATTTAAATAGTAATATAAAGGAACTTAAGAAGCATCACATGCAATGTTGCCATAATATGCCTATTCCATAGCCCAAATACTATTTAAAGAATAATCTAAAATGAGAGTTATAATTACAAATAAGCAGATAACAATCTTTAGTAACAATGCTAATAATCAAAGTATTACAATGTGTCTATTTCTTGTCGACAAGAATTTAAGAGTTTGTCGACAAGGAGTTAACTTCTTGTTCTCAAACTCCTAACTTCTTGTTAGCAGTAAACGACATTCCTGACTTTTATTCAACAAGGTGTTCCATATAAAAATTCTTTCTGAATCACTTGGAAGATTATCCTATTTTATTATCTGTGTAAATGAATATATCCATATTTAGAATTAATATATGTCAAAAAAATAAGACCATATAATATACTTCCCTTATGTATGTAATTTACCGATATGTTCCCAATATACTCTTCAAGCATTTCATACATATAAATGTTTTTTCAAACCTATAGTATTGGAATTATAATTCATCGTTTAGCCTTATTACCTATTAATATCTTGATAAACAGAATCTTGATATATAAATAAAGGATCATTTGAGTAGATACATGATTACAAAACTATTTATTATATATCTGGTAATTAGCTATTTAACAAATTGTAATTATCTCATGAAAAGTTCTTCTGACATTTGTTTCTCATTGATTATCAACAAAATATCACCTACCAAGTTCTGCGAAGACTTTGCAGGTTTCGTACATTGGTATGCAGACACAAGAAGTGGCTATTAAACCTACCATGAAGGTCACAATGAAGTCTGATGCTGAGATGCTTGATGAAGTAATGGTGGTTGCCTATGGTACGGCAAAGAAGTCCCAGTTTACGGGTTCTGCTTCTACTATTAAAGCTGATAAAATTGCAGAGCGCCAGGTTTCTAATATATCGAATGCCCTTTCAGGACAGGTAGCCGGTGTACAAACTACAAGTGGTAATGGACAACCGGGTACAGGTTCTACTGTACGTATTCGCGGTGTTGGTTCTTTGTCTGCAAGTAACAATCCATTGTATGTAGTGGATGGTGTTCCTTATGATGGTGATATTTCAGCTATCAACTCACAGGATATTGAGAGTTTGACGGTATTGAAGGATGCTGCTTCTAATGCATTATATGGTGCACGTGGTGCCAATGGTGTAATTTTGGTGACTACCAAAAAAGGAGCTACGGGAAAAGCAACTGTAAATCTGGACGCTAAGTGGGGTACTAACCGTCGCGGTGTGTCTAACTATGATGTTATGACTTCTTCTCAGGAATATGTGGAGAACTACTACACAGCAATGTTGAATGGTTATGCTGGTGGAGATCCCAATAGAGTATTGTCTAATGGAATGACTGGTAATCAGTATATTAACTCATTGCTGTTTTCTAAAGACGGTTTGGGATATCCTGTTTACACAGTGCCTAATGGTGAGGGATATATAGGTGTAGACGGTAAACTTAATCCGAATGCTAAACTTGGCCGAGTGTATGGAGATTACTATATTACTCCTGATGACTGGGAGAAAGAGTTGCTTGACAATGGTAACTTACGCCAGGAATATAACGTAAACATTAGCGGTTCTACTGAAAAAATGAACTATTATATGTCAGCCGGTTATCTGGATGATAGCGGTCTTATCCCAGGCTCATCATTTTCACGCCTTTCATTCCGCCTGAAAGCTGATTATCAGGTGAAGGAATGGTTGAAAGTAGGTGCGAATGTTGCCTATTCTAATATCGTAAGCCGTTATCCTGATGAACAAACTACTTCAGGAAGTTCTACTAACTTATTTTATATAACTAATAACATTGCGCCTATCTATCCCTTGTATATCCGCAATGCAGACGGAAGCATTAAGAAAGACGCTCGTGGTTTCACTATGTATGACTATGGCAATGGTATGTATACAGATGGTACTACTGCTCTGAACCGCCCGTTCCTTTCTCAATCTAACCCGGCATCTGCTTTGCAGTTGGATAAGAATGAGTACAATATGGACATCTTGAGTGGACGTGCTTTCGTAGAAGTATCTATTATCGAAGGATTGAAAGCGACTGCTAACTGGGGTATGGACCTGGATAATACACGTTATACAGAATTGATCAACCCTTACTATGGACAGTATGCAGGTAATACCGGTGGTGTGGTAGGTGTTTCTCACAGTCGTGTATTCAGTATCAATCAACAGTATTTATTGACTTATAAGAAGAACTTCGGTGATCATAACATTGATTTACTGGCAGGTTTTGAATCTTATGATTATAAAAATCAGGCTTTGTCCGGTAGCAAGCAGAAAGTTTACAATCCTAATATTGTAGAATTGAATAATGCGATTAATACTCCGAGCGCAAACTCCAGCACAGCTAATTATGCTACAGCAGGTTTCTTGTTCCGTGCTCAGTATGATTATCTGGAAAAATACTTTGCCAGTGCTTCCTTCCGTCGTGACGCTTCTTCACGTTTTCATCCGGACAACCGTTGGGGTAATTTCTGGTCTGTTGGTCTCGGTTGGTTGATGAACAAAGAGTCATTCTTGCAGAATACATCTTGGATTGATATGTTGAAGTTCAAAATCAGTTATGGTGCACAGGGTAATGATAATATCGGTAATTACTATGCATACTTGGATCAATATACTGTTTCTAACAGTAATAATGATTTTGCATTGGCTCTTTCTTATAAAGGTAATAAAGATATCACTTGGGAAACTTCTCATAGTTTCAACACAGGTTTTGATTTTGAATTCTTTAAAGGCCGATTGAGCGGTACTGTTGAATACTTTAGCCGTAAGACTACAGATATGCTTTATAACAAACCGATGAATGCTTCTGCCGGTTATGCCAGTATTCCGATGAATGTTGGTTCTATGACTAATAAAGGTGTTGAATTGGATTTGAACGGACTTTTGATTGAAACGAATGATTTGACCTGGCGCATGAATTTTAACTTGACTCATTTCAAGAATACGATCAATGAACTGGATCCTTCATTGAATGGTGAGATGATTAGTGGCAGCTACATTTATCGTGAAGGCGAATCCAGATATCAATTCTATCTGCGTAAATATGCCGGTGTAGATGAGAACGGAGTAGCACAATACTATAAGGATATTACAGATGCGGAAGGCAATGTGACCGGACAAGAAAAAACTACGGATGCTCCGAATGCTACCCGTTATGCAACCGGTGATATTCTGCCGAAGGTATATGGTGGCTTCGGTACGAGCTTGAATGCGTATGGATTTGATTTCTCTATCTCTTTTGCTTACCAGTTGGGTGGACGTATGTACGATAATGGTTATGCATCTTTGATGAATTCAGGTACCGATCCTGGTCAGAACTGGCATAAGGACATTCTGAAAGCTTGGACTGCTGATAATAAAGGCTCTAATATACCTCGTCTGAGTGCAACAGACCAGTATGCTAACTATTTGTCTGATCGTTTCCTGACTAAGTCTGACTATTTGAGCATCAACAGTATAACACTGGGATATACATTGCCAAAGAGCTGGGTACGTTCATTGAATATTAGTTCACTACGTGTTTATATGTCAGCTGACAATGTAGCTTTGTTCAGCAAGCGCAAAGGTTTCGACCCTCGTCAGAGCTATACAACTGCCAGTGCAGACGTATATTCTCCTATTCGTGCTATTTCGGGAGGTTTATCACTTTCATTTTAATCTAAAACAAATATAGAATTATGAAGATTAACAAATATATATTACTGCTTTCTGCAACCATGGTGGTGGTTTCTTGTGATCTCGATAAGTTTCCTGAAGGAAGCACCGTGACACAAGACCAGAAAAATGAGGTGGTTGAGTTGTTGCCAGACCGTATTTCTTCTGAATTGAATGGTTTGAAAACAGGTCTTTATTCTCATACAAACCTGTTGACTGATTATAATAACCACATGGACTATGGCTTTCCGGCAGCTTGTATGATTTATGAAACAGCCGGACAGGATTTGCTGACTTTGAATGACCAAACCGGTTATAATAAGTTTATCAGTTCTCAACGCTTATTAGACAGAAACATTACGTCTACATTTAATGCTTTTCTGTGGAAGCTATATTATAAACACATGAAAACCGCTAATGATATTCTTAAAGCTATTCCGGCAGATGCGGCAGACGCTTCTTTAAAGAAATATCGTGGTCAGGCATTGGCTTCACGTGCTTTTGATTATTTGCAACTTATTCAGACTTATCAGTTGACTTACATAGGTCACGAAACAGCTAATGGTGTACCTCTGGTACTGGAAACAACTTCTGATACTGAGTTGATGAATAATCCGCGTGCAAGTGTACAACAAGTATATGGCCGTATTATGGAAGATTTGGATGAAGCTATTACTTTGTTGACAGGTGCTTCTGCACGTGCCGATAAAGCTGAAATATCAGTAGAAGTGGCCTATGGTCTGCGTGCTCGTGCTAACTTGCTGATGGGTAAGTGGGCGGCAGCGGCTTCTGATGCTGCTAAAGCTTATGGAACTTCTGCTCCTTATTCTGTTGCAGATGTAAGCCAACCGACTTTCTATAATGCTACAGATAATGCATGGATATGGGGTATCGTAGTGACTACGGAAGATTATCTGGCAAAAACCGGTATCGTAAACTGGCCTTCTAATCTTTGTTCACTGACGGGTATGGGATATACGACGGCAGCTAGCGCTACTGACGTAGCTTACCGTCTCATCAACAAGAATTTATGGGCTAAGATACCAGAAACGGATGTACGTAAAGGTTGGTGGGTAGATGAAGATTTGCACTCGCCTGTTCTGGATAACGGACTTGGTGAAGACTATGCTTACTATTGGGCAAACGGTATGTTTAATGGTGGAACATTCCCTAGCAAATTTTCTCCTTATACAAATGTGAAGTTTGGTCCTGACAATGGAACTTTCGCAGATACAGACAATGCACAAGACTGGCCGTTGATGCGTGTTGAAGAGATGAAACTGATTGAAGCAGAAGCTCTTGGACGGGATAATCTGGCTACAGGTAAGCAGAAATTGGAAGAGTTCGTAAGACAATATCGTGATCCGTCTTATACCTGTACTGCCGGTTCTTTGGACGCATTTATCGATGAAGTTTGGTTCCAGCGCCGTGTTGAGCTTTGGGGTGAAGGTTTTGCATTATTCGACATCTTGCGTTTAAAGAAACCTATTATCCGTCAGGGAGCTAACTATCCTATCAACAGTACATTTGCTGAAATTGCTGCTGAGGCTCCTATCATGATTTACCGTATTCCTGAGGCTGAAACATCTGTGAACAGTGCTATTACAGAGGCGGACAATAATCCGGCTGCAATGGCTCCGACTCCGGTGAACTAATAAGCACATTATTAAATAGGAAAAGAGAATGGGGTGTATTCGGATTTACGGATACACCCCTATTTTTTTATTAGTTTGTAAAATAGTAGTGGAAAATATTTGTAAAGTATTAGATTTCTGTAACTTTGCATTTCCCTTACTTAATTATTCTAATAAATGATGCCTATGAAGAAATTACTACTTCTGTCTTTAGTCCTTTTGTGTAGCTTAACTGCATGGACTGCTCAACGCTCTCCGGAAGAAGCTTTATCTATAGCCCGAACTTTCTTTATACAGTCATCTGAGGCTGTAACCCGTAATACTGGTGATATTCAGTTGGTGGCAGTTTCCAATGATTTGCTAAAATCTGTATCTACCCGTAGTGTGGAAGGAACAGCTTTTTATGTTTATAACCATGGACAGTCTGCCTATGTGATTGTTTCGGGTGATGACCGCATGAAACCTGTATTGGGATATTCTGATAGAGGTGCTTTTGTAATAAACAACTTACCTCCTAATATACAAAGTTGGCTGGAAAGTTATAATGCTGTATATACGGCTTTGGCCGGTGGTGAACAAGTGATAAAAGAGCCTCGACTGCTGACGCGTGCCGTTTTTCCAGAAACTGTAGCTCCTATGTTGGGCGATATCAATTGGAATCAGGATGCACCTTATAATAATGCTTGTCCGTTAGTACAAGGAAGCCGGAGTATGACCGGTTGTGTAGCCACAGCCATGGCGATGATTCTGAAATATCACAATTTCCCTGTAAAAGGCAAAGGCACTCATTCTTATAAGACTTCATCAGGACTTGAATGTTCCTTTGATTATGGAAGCACCACCTTCAGTTGGAATGAAATGCGATCTCAATATGTCGGTGGCAACTATACTACTGAAGAGGCAAATGCAGTTGCAGAATTGATGCATGCCTGTGGTGTTGCTGTTGATATGGAATACTCTCCTTCCAGTTCCGGAGCTTACCCCTTTAAAGTGGGACAAGCTTTGATCGATTATTTCGGCTATGATGAGAATCTGGGGTACGTATGTCGTCAATATTTCACTTCTGAGGAGTGGATGAATATGATTAAGACAGAGCTCAGTGAGAGGCGTCCCGTACTTTATAATGGAGCATCCAAAGATGTAGGACACGAATTTGTTTTCGATGGTTACGATTCTCAGGATATGGTTCATGTGAACTGGGGCTGGGGTGGTTTAAATAATGGCTATTTTGAAGTTGTTTCCTTGGATCCGTCATCTCCGGGAATTGGTGGAGGCACAAATCTTGGAGGAGGTTTCATCTATCAACAAGGGATGCTTATCGGGTTGCAGCCTCCTATAGCATCATCGAATTATACTTCTCATTTTCATCTTGCAAAATTAGAGGTTAGTAAAGAAGAAGTTTCTAAGGGAGAAAAATTTGATCTTACGGTTACTGATATGTATAATATGAGTACGACTTTTAAGAACGGTCATTTAGGATTCATTGCAGAGAAAGATAGTAAACAATATGTTTTATGGAGTGCATCCTTAGGAAATGTAAAGACTAATTGGGGAACCCAAGGGCAGACTTTCTCAAATATCACAATTCCCAACGATTTGGCTGATGGAACTTATGCATTGTATTTAGCAACGAAAGATGTGCGTGAAGCCTCTTGGAGCCGTGTACGTGGTGATTATGGTTCGGAATCCCAGTTTACACTTATTGTTGCCGGCAATAAATATACTCTTACCCCATTTACGGGTAACTTGATATTGCAGAAAGATTTGGATGGAAGTGTAGAAGTCTTGCATAATCTATATAGTGGTCGTAAAGGTGATTTCAAATTATTACTTTCCAATAAGAGTGCAACAAGTGAATTTTATGGTTTAGCAGGCGTAATGTTTCTCACTACAGATGAAAAACCGCAGATCATAAGTCTAACCGGGTATACTCAGTTAGAACTTAAACCAGGTGTGGATAATAAAGAAATAATTATTTCCGGAAATTTAGTTTCTAATCTAACAGAGACGTCTACTAATATTCCTGTCGGAGATTATTATATTTGTCCAGGTGTGCAATGGGGGGAATATGTATATGGTATCGGTGAGGAACTGTTGGCCGTCACTGTTAATAGAACATACGGAACCTCTAATCTAGTGGTAGACAATGCACACTTGGAGAAAAATCAGCTTCAAGTAGGAGAAAAACTTAGGCTGATGGCAGACTTATCACTAAGTGGAACTGGCAATGTATATGACAAAACTTTGATGGCAGCGATTTTCACTGTAGGTCAAAGCTCAACCTCTAATTTGCATTATGTAGACGTTTTTATAGAAAAAGACCAACTTTTTGAATTGAAGATGGAGATAGATCTACAAATAGAAGAGGGTAATTATAGCGTTAGTTTATATAAGCCGGAGTTGTTGGGAGGATATAATGGGAATAACCCACTGTGCAGTTTCAAATTCTCTGTAGGACCGGCTACTGGTGTTGAAGATGAAGTTATTAATACGAATGGGATAATTATCTACCAACAACCTGTAGAGGATATTCTGTCTATTCGTACGACTAATATTGCTAAGATAATTTCTGTCTATAATTTATCCGGACAACAGATGATACAGCAAAAAGAGTTCGGAGATAAAAAAGAATATTCCATACCAGTAAGAGGGTTGACCGCAGGTTACTATATTGTAGTATTACAGTCGGCTGATGGTAAGGTATACAAGAGCAAATTTATGAAACGTTAGACTATATATATTTATAGTACTGGAACGAGGCTATTCTATTAACTTAGGATGGCCTTGTTTTTTCTATTCTAATGAACGATTTTCGCTTTAAAACGTTCATTTGCGATAGGATCATCAAAAAAAAGTATTCAAAATCATCTGACGAACCATATATTTCAGTAATTTTGTCTTCCTAATGAACAACAAGATAGTGATTTGTATCATTCGTTGAGGTGCTACTAAAAACAACTAACCCCTGACTATATGAGGTGTACACTACTCTTTCTATTTATTCTTCTTGCAAATCGGCTTCTTGCTGATAATGTAACAGCAGAGCAAGCTCATGCTTTAGCTACCGATTTCTTTAAAACGAATGTTCAAACCCGTAGTACTGCTGCGTCACCACAGTTACAATTAGTTTGGGATGGGGAAGATGCGAATACCCGTAGTGCAGGGAATCTTCCGGCTTTCTATGTTTTTAATAGTACCGACCAGAAAGGTTTTGTTATTATTGCCGGAGATGATGTGGTTATGCCTGTACTAGGTTATTCTTTCACAAACAGCTTTGTGGTAGACGGGATGCCTTCTAATCTGAAAAGTTGGATGAATGGGCTGAAAGAACAGATCAACGAGGCAAGAGAGACGGGACTGAATACTTCTGATGTTGTATATGAAGCGTGGAGCGGAGTGTCGGATATGACAACCGGAGATGTGGTAAAGCAGTATCAAACGGCGGAGTGGGATCAAGAGAGTCCTTATAATACGCTTTGTCCTAAAATAGAAGGCACCCAGACTGTTACAGGGTGTGTGGCAACGGCTATATCCATATTGATGCGATATCATCAATGGCCGAATGCAGGAACGGGTACTCTTCCAGCTTATAGTTATGAGGCGCTAGTTAGTGGAGCTAAAATTCACCAAAATGTATCGGGGAGAACTTTGGGACATACTTATGCTTGGAACGATATGCCACTTCAATATGATCGGAATTCATCCGAGATTTCTAAAAATGAAGTTGCAACTTTGATGTACGACTGTGGTGTTATGGCTCAATCACAATTTAATATCGCTTCTGCCGGTGGAACCGGTGCCTCTACATTGACAGCAGTTCATGGATTGGCAGAGTATATGAATTACAATAAAAGCATGTTGTGTCTTCGTCGTGAATGGTATTCGGATGCAGAGTGGATACAAATGCTGGAAAATGAAATAATGACAGTAGGCCCTGTGCTTTACGGTGGAGCTACTCTTAGTAATGAAGGACATCAATTCATATTGGATGGATATACAACGGAGGATTATTTTAGAGTAAATTGGGGGTGGAGTGGCTATAGCAATGGTTATTTCCTGATTTCAGCTTTGAATCCGAATAATCAGGGAGCAGGTGGTAGTACTGGCGGTGGCTTTGTCGCGAATCAAGACGCTTTGTTCGGGCTAAAGCCGGCGGAGGGAAATTCAAGCTATCAAACATTATTGGCCATGCTTGCTGGGAAATCTCAAGATGGGACTTATTATTCCGGCTTGGAAACCTCTGAAACTCAATTTAATGTAAATTCTTCCTTTATTGTGAAGTGCGGCTTCCTCTGGAATTTGGGATTAGACTCGTTCTCGGGAAAAGTAGCTTTGGCTATGGTTGATAAGAATCTGAATATAAGAGAATTTATATCAAGAATTTCGGATATTCCAAGTATGCAGACATATTATACAGTGTCCTTTGCTCCTTCCTGTAGAATCTCATTGACTCCACAACCCGGTGATCGTATTGTTGCAGTCTACAAAGGAACAAATGATGCCGAATGGAAAGTGGTTCATGGTGGTCCTGATACCACGAATGAGATTATTGTTAAGGCTGATCCTACTTCAATTATAGAGACGAAGCAAGAAATACAATTTACTGCTTTCTGTGATAAGCAACAGGAAACCGTGGTTGTTCATTTGCCGGAGAATTCCCACAGGTTGAATCTATATGATGTAAACGGGCGTCTGTTGAAACAAATATTGTCTGAAGGAAAAGAAACTATAACTTTCTCTTGCCGGGAATATCCTACGGGAGTGTATCTTTTGCAGGCTGTAACGGACAAGGGAATCCATCAATGTAAGTTTTTAAAATGACAAAGAGAATTAATATTGTAATAGCAACCTTACTTATACTATTGGCGGGTTGCCGTTCTGCGAAAAAGGAAACAATGGTCACCTCTGATATGCAAAAGATAGAAATGAATTCTGGAGTAATTACTCCACAGTTGACAGGTGGTAATCCGGCCTCTACCTCTCCGGTGGTTTATATTTATAAAACCAAGGCTGATTATTCACACCAGGTACCGGTGATGATGGATGAGGCTCGTACCCGCATTTTGTCCTATCCTGCGCCTGGGGATTTGAAAATGGGGGATGGGTTACGTCTGCCTACTCTTTTGAATAAGGGATACTTGCTGGATAATAAGGGAATAGGTCCTAATGTGGCTTTTCTTACCTATACGTATGAAGAGTATAGCCAGTTGCCCACAGCACCTTCCATGACCGATCTGATGTCGCATATTCTTGATAAGTATCCTTTACTGGAAATTCGTGCATGCGGTCGCCGTGCTGATTATAAAGATATTGTTATAGAATTAAATGAGAAAATAGCAGAAGGATTTCTGCAAAAATAATTATATTTGTCGCCCAATATATAATAAATAGGTATAGTAAATGAAAGAATTTGTAATCTCCGAAGTACAGGCAGAAACGGCGGTATTGGTTGGTCTCATCACAAAAACACAGGATGAGCGTAAGACAAACGAATATCTCGATGAACTGGAATTCTTGGCTGAGACAGCCGGGGCGGAAGTAGTGAAACGATTTACCCAGAAGCTGGACCAGGCACATTCTGTTACCTACGTCGGCAAAGGTAAACTGGAAGAAATTAAAGAATATATTCGGAACGAAGAGGAAGCCGAACGAGAAATCGGTATGGTGATTTTCGACGATGAACTCTCCGCGAAACAGATACGTAACATTGAAGCTGAGTTGAAGATCAAGATATTGGATCGCACCTCGCTAATTCTCGATATTTTTGCCATGCGTGCACAGACAGCCAATGCAAAGACGCAGGTGGAACTGGCACAGTATAAATACATGCTTCCCCGTCTGCAACGTTTGTGGACCCACTTGGAACGCCAGGGTGGTGGTTCCGGTGCCGGTGGCGGTAAAGGTTCGGTGGGACTTCGCGGTCCGGGTGAAACGCAGTTGGAAATGGACCGTCGTATTATCCTGAACCGTATGTCATTACTGAAAGAACGTCTGGCAGAGATTGATAAGCAGAAGTCAACTCAGCGAAAGAACCGTGGGCGTATGATACGTGCGGCATTAGTGGGATATACCAATGTGGGCAAATCCACATTGATGAACCTGCTTGCCAAGAGCGAAGTATTTGCAGAAAATAAACTGTTTGCAACATTGGATACTACAGTGCGCAAGGTGATTATTGATAATCTACCGTTCCTGCTTTCAGATACGGTTGGTTTCATCCGTAAGTTGCCTACTGACCTAGTGGACTCTTTCAAGTCGACACTGGACGAAGTACGCGAGGCGGATCTGCTGTTGCACATTGTGGATATTTCACATCCGGATTTTGAAGAACAGATAGAAGTAGTCAACAAAACATTGGCGGATATCGGTGCATCCGGTAAGCCAATCATACTTGTATTCAATAAAATAGACGCTTACACCTATGTGGAGAAAGCGGCTGACGACCTTACCCCCAGAACAAAGGAAAACTTGACACTCGAGGAACTGATGAAGACTTGGATGGCAAAGATGGAGGATAATTGCCTCTTTATCTCTGCCCGTGAGAAGATCAATTTGGAGGAACTGAAGAGTGTGGTTTATGCACGCGTGAAAGAACTGCATGTACAGAAATACCCTTATAACGATTTTCTTTATCAGACCTACGAAGAAGAGGAAGAATAAACTAAAATTTGTTGGTCATGAATTACAGACATTTAACCGAAGACGAAGTACTCCGGTTGAAAAGCCAGTCGTGTCTGGCGGATGATTGGGGGAAAGTAATGGTAGCAGAAGACTTTGTTACCGAGTTTGTACATCACACCCGTTTCTCGGGAGATGTATGTTTAGGCGTATTTCAATCAGAGTTCACATTGCCGGGTGGAATTAAAAAACATTCCGGTTTGCGTCATGTAACACTCCACAATGTCACGGTGGGGGATAACTGTTGCATTGAGAACATCCAGAACTACATTGCTAATTATGAGATCGGGCATGACACATTCATTGAGAATGTAGACATCATCCTGGTGGACGGATTGAGTAAATTCGGTAATGGGGTAGAAGTATCCGTACTGAATGAAACCGGTGGGCGTGAAGTACTTATCAATGATAAACTTTCTGCGCATCAGGCTTATATCCTGGCGCTTTACCGCCACCGTCCGGAATTGATTTGCCGGATGAAGTCTATAACAGACTTCTACTCCAATAAGCATGCCTCTTCGGTAGGTACTATCGGCAATCATGTGATGATACTCAATACAGGTTCTATCAAGAATGTACGTATCGGAGACTATTGTCATATCTGCGGAACTTGTCGTCTTTATAATGGTAGCATTAATAGTAATGCGGAAGCACCGGTACACCTTGGTCATGGAGTTATTTGTGATGATTTTATCATCTCTTCCGGTTCACATATAGACGATGGAGCTATGCTGAGCCGTTGCTTTATAGGCCAGGCCTGTCGTTTGGGACATAATTATTCTGCGTCCGAATCGCTTTTCTTCAGCAATTGTCAGGGAGAGAATGGCGAGGCATGCGCTATCTTTGCCGGACCGTTCACGGTGACGCATCATAAGTCCACTTTACTGATTGCCGGTATGTTTTCATTCATGAATGCCGGTTCGGGTTCCAACCAGAGTAATCACATGTATAAGTTAGGCCCTATCCATCAGGGAACATTGGAACGTGGTGCTAAAACTACTTCCGATTCCTATATTCTTTGGCCCGCCCGTGTAGGCGCTTTTTCATTGGTAATGGGCCGCCATGTGAATCATTCCGATACTTCTAACTTGCCTTTCTCCTATCTGATAGAGCAGAACAATACTACTTATCTTGTACCGGGTGTCAACCTGCGAAGTGTAGGAACCATCCGTGATGCACAGAAGTGGCCGAAGCGTGATGGACGTACGGATTCCAACAAACTGGATTTCATCAATTACAACTTACTCAGTCCCTATACCGTGCAGAAGATGTTCAAGGGACGGGAAACTTTGCAGAACCTGCGCCATGCTTCGGGCGAACTTTCCGATATCTATTCTTTCCATAGTGCGAAGATCCGTAACTCGGCATTGGTGAAGGGTATCAAGTTCTATGAGATCGCCATCCATAAATTCCTTGGAAACTCTGTTATCAAACGTCTGGAAGGTATTGAATTCAAAAGTAATGAAGAAATACGTGCCCGCCTGAAGCCCGACACCACAGTGGGTAGCGGTGAGTGGGTGGACATTTCCGGCCTGATAGCTCCGAAGAGCGAGATAGATGCCCTGATCAATGATATCGAGTGTGGAAAAGTAGATCGTCTGAAGTACATCAATGCTGAATTTGAGAAGATGCATCAGAACTACTACACTTATGAGTGGACCTGGGCTTATGAAAAGTTGGAGGAATACTACGGAATCAAACCGGACAATATTACGGCTACAGACATCATCCGCATTGTAGAGAAGTGGAAGGAAGCGGTAGTCGGGTTGGACCGTATGGTGTATGATGATGCCAAGAAAGAATTCTCGCTGGCTTCTATGACGGGCTTCGGTGCCGACGGCTCGCGCGCAGAGAAAGAAATGGACTTTGAGCAGGTGCGTGGTGACTTTGAAAGTAATCCGTTTGTCACTGCCGTGCTGAAACATATTGAAGATAAGACAGCGTTGGGTGACGAATTGATAGGTCGTATGCAGAGGGTGTCATCATTTTCACTCTAATTAAAGAAATATTTCAATAATAGTTCTTACCTTTGTGCTACGATTCATTAATTTAATTTACGAGTAATTATGGCAACAACACCTCCGTTCAAGTATCAACCTATGTTTGAGCATGGGGAAGATAAGACTGAGTATTATCTGCTTACAAAAGACTATGTATCCGTAAGCGAGTTTGAAGGAAAGCCCATTCTGAAGATTGAAAAAGAAGGTCTTACAGCAATGGCTAACATGGCTTTCCGCGATGTGTCATTTATGTTGCGCCGTTCGCACAATGAGCAAGTTGCTAAGATTTTGCGCGACCCCGAAGCAAGTGATAATGATAAATATGTAGCACTGACCTTCCTGCGCAATGCAGAAGTAGCTTCAAAAGGCGTGCTTCCTTTCTGTCAGGATACCGGTACGGCTATCGTTCATGGTGAAAAGGGACAGCAGGTATGGACTGGCTATTGTGATGAAGAAGCTCTTTCGTTGGGTGTCTACAAAACATATACTGAAGAAAACCTGCGTTACTCTCAGAATGCTCCGTTGAATATGTACGACGAGGTGAACACGAAGTGTAACCTGCCTGCGCAAATAGATATCGAAGCTACCGAAGGTATGGAATATAAGTTCCTTTGCGTGACCAAAGGTGGCGGTTCGGCCAATAAGACTTACCTGTATCAGGAAACAAAAGCAATCCTGAATCCCGGCACTCTGGTTCCTTTCCTCGTTGAGAAAATGAAGACGCTGGGTACAGCTGCTTGTCCTCCTTACCACATCGCTTTCGTCATTGGCGGTACTTCTGCTGAGAAGAACCTGCTGACGGTAAAGCTGGCTTCTACTCATTATTATGATGAGTTGCCCACTACGGGTAATGAATACGGACGTGCCTTCCGTGATGTAGAACTTGAGAAAGAAGTGTTGGAAGAAGCTCATAGGATTGGCCTCGGTGCACAGTTCGGCGGTAAATATCTGGCTCATGATATCCGTATCATTCGTCTGCCTCGTCACGGTGCATCTTGTCCGGTAGGTCTGGGCGTTTCCTGCTCTGCCGACCGTAACATCAAGTGTAAGATCAACAAAGAAGGTATCTGGATTGAAAAATTGGACAGTAATCCGGGCGAACTCATCCCGGAAGAAATGCGTCATGCAGGCGAAGGTGCCGTGGTTAAGATAAACCTGAACCAGCCGATGGCAGATATCTTGAAGGAACTGACTAAATATCCGGTGGCTACACGTCTGTCATTGAATGGTACGATTATCGTAGGCCGTGACATTGCACATGCTAAGCTGAAAGAACGTCTGGACCGTGGTGAAGATTTGCCACAGTATATCAAGGATCATCCGATTTACTATGCCGGTCCTGCCAAGACTCCGGCTGGTATGGCTTGTGGCTCTATGGGCCCCACTACTGCGGGACGTATGGACTCGTATGTAGAGTTGTTCCAAAGTCATGGTGGCAGCATGGTTATGCTTGCAAAGGGTAACCGTAGCCAGCAGGTGACGGATGCTTGCAAGAAGTACGGTGGTTTCTATCTCGGTTCTATCGGTGGTCCTGCCGCTATCTTGGCGCAGAACAACATCAAGAGTATCGAATGTGTAGAATATCCCGAACTCGGTATGGAAGCTATCTGGAAGATTGAAGTGGAAGACTTCCCTGCATTCATCCTGGTAGATGACAAAGGCAACGATTTCTTTAAACAATTGAAACCTTGGAATTGTAGTAAATAAGAGGAATCTTTCTATAGATTAAGTGAAAGCTGTCCCGAAGAAGTTGATAAACTCCTTGGGACAGCTTTCTTGGTTTAATAGATGTAGAACTTGATATGCTCCTTCCTTTTTCCCCTAAAGCTTTCATGTTAATGTCATTATGCTATAGGCAAAACCTTGTTTTCCATATGGGGGCTGTGCAGCCCACAATTGCGGGACGAACAGCCCCCATATGGAAAACGTAGAGCCCGCAACTGTGGGATGAAGTTTTGCTACAGGCAAAAGAACAAAAACAATAAAGCAAAGCTTGGTTTTCATACGACCTTCTTCCCGTTTTTCTTATTGTTCCTAAGTATTCCATTGTGGAGTCTATAAGTTCTGCAACAGGTTTGCCTACACCATCCTACATCATCCTACACCATTTTACGCTATTTATTTGCTTGATAATCAAGAGAGAACGGTTGTCGGTGTAGGATGTAGGAAATAAAGAAGTATTTTTTTTAGTGTCACTAACCTCAGGTGGATATCAGAAAAATAATAAGATATTCTTGTATGCCGATACTAATTTCTATCTTTACACCTTCAAAATCAGATTAATCTTATTGACAGTTATGGAAACTACTCCCCACATTTCTCCGAAGGCGGACTCCCGTGTTGTTTGGCTGGATGTCGTGCGACTGATAGCTATGTTTACCGTGGTTTGTTGTCATTGCACAGACCCTTTCAACTTTTATCCGGGAACGGCTCCGAATATTGAAGATATCAAGTTTTGGGGGGCTGTCTATGGGGCGGTGCTGCGTCCGTGCGTACCTCTTTTTGTGATGATAACGGGAGCTTTGTTGCTTCCTGTGCGTGGGGATGCATCCGTATTCTATAAGAAACGTATTCCACGTGTGTTTTTTCCGTTTCTTATCTGGTCGGTAATTTATAATCTTTTCCCTTGGATTACAGGATTGCTGGGAGTGGAACCGCGGGTGATTCTTGACTTCTTCCCGTACTCGGGCGAAGAAGTGATGCGCCAGTCTTTAGTTGTCAGCATGGGATATATTGCCGAACTTCCTTTTAATTTTTCTATCCTCGATGTACACATGTGGTACATTTATTTGCTGATAGGACTCTACCTGTATTTGCCGATATTCTCCGCCTGGGTGGAGAAAGCTTCGGAGAAAGCCAAACTCTGGTTCTTGGCAGTATGGGGAGTGACATTGCTTATACCTTATTATAATGAGTTTGTAGCGCAATACTTGTGGGGAACTTGTTCGTGGAACTCATTCGGCATGCTTTATTATTTTGCCGGCTTTAATGGATACCTGCTTCTGGGGCATTATCTGCGCAACCATGACTGGACTGGACGGCAAGCTGCACTGATAGGTGTTCCTATGTTTGTGGTGGGCTATGCGGTTACTTTCTTCGGTTTCCGCCACATGACGGCATTGCCGGACTTTACGGATGAAATGCTGGAATTGTTCTTTACCTATTGCTCACTGAATGTGGTGATGATGACCATTCCTGTATTTATGTGGGCAAAGAGAGTGAACATTCGTTCGGAGCGGATGATAAAGGCATTATCCAATCTGACACTTTGCGGTTTCGGAGTTTATATGATACACTACTTTTTCACCGGTCCGTCAGTGGTACTGATGCGGGCGGCAGGTGTTCCGTTGTGTTTGCAGATACCTGTCGCCGCAGTGGTTGCATTTGGCGTTTCCTGGTTCCTGGTGGCAATGGCATACCGTTGTTTTGGAAAGAAAACGAAATGGGTGATGGGATAGTCTCTGTAGGATTATCCTAATTCAATATACTTCTTCATGGTCAGACGGTTTTCACCGTCCAGGCGTTGGTATGAAACTTCATTCATAATGCTTCGTATCAGGAATATACCCAGCCCGCCAATGGCACGTTCTTCAATGGGAATGGTGATATCGGCATCCGGGGCATTGGTCGGGTCGAAGGAAAGTCCCTTGTCGGTCAGTAAGAAGATTAATTGATTGTCTGTCAGGCTGGCTTTTAGTCGGATTTCATGATGCTCTTCCAGCGGGTAGGCATACATGATAACATTGCTGACAGCTTCTTCCAGTGCCAGATTGATATGCATGGTTGTTTCTGTCGGCAGGGACAAGTCAGAACAGAATTCTTCTACAAAGATTGCCAAGGCTGTGATCTCATCCAGCTCGTTGGTTATTCGGATCTCTTTTTCCATGATGTTATGGTTTTATTGTTTTAGGTTCATAATGAATTAGCAGAATGGTCATGTCGTCACTGGCCTCTGCTTGTTGTACATGGGAGGCTACGGAACGAACCACTGTATCTACTATTATGCGTACGTCGAAAGTGCCCAACGGAGCCAGAGTTGATAATAGGCGATCTTCACCATACAGCTCTTTGGAGGCGTTTTCAGCCTCGGTTATTCCGTCGGTATAAAGGAAAAGACGGGTATTCTTTTCAAGAGTGATTTCTTCATCGGTGTATTCCATATCTTCCAGTACTCCTACGAATAACTGTATTTTTGCCTTCAGTAGCGTTGTATTTCCGTCTGCACCTATTATAATAGGTGGATTGTGTCCGGCATTACAGAAACGCAGGCTTCCGGTTTTCAGGTCGAGTATGCCGATGATGAGGGTAACGAACATATTGGCCTCGTTGTTTTCGGAGATAGAACGGTTCATCTTGCTCATAATCTCGGCAGGCGAGGTGGCCTGTTGGGCGAGGGTGCGGAACAGGCTGCGTGCAATGGCCATGAAGAGTGAGGCCGGAACACCTTTGCCCGATACGTCACCGATGACGAAGTAAAGCCGGTCATTGTCGATAAAGAAATCGTAGAGGTCGCCGCCTACTTCTTTGGCAGGATGCAATATGGCATGCAGGTCCACGTCTTCCCGTTCGGGGTAGGGTGGGAAGATTTTGGGAATCATTCCCATCTGTATCTCGCGGGCAATGGACAATTCGCTTTCAATGCGCTCTTTGGAAGCGGTCGTTGTGCGCAGTTCCGAAACGTAGCCCGACAATGACTGCTGCATATAGACCAGTGAGTCGTGCAAATCTTTTATTTCATCTTTGGAGTGTACTTCGGGTAATGCCACATCAAAACGTCCCGTGGCAATGGAACGGGCGGATTCGGAAAATTTTCTGAGCGGACGTACCAGTCTGTGAATGATTTGATAGATCAACGGAAGCAGTACCAGCATACCTGCCAGGAAAATATAGATGATGCGGTGGGAGGTGGCATCCAGATTGTGGAGTATCACCTGGCTGGGGCAGATGGTGCATACAGACCATCCACAGTTAGGGATGGCGGTATATAGAGCGTATGAGTCCTGTTCCGCATTGTTGAATTGTGCTGTGCCGGTCACACCGTTAAGTATATTGCGGCCTATTTCCTCTTCCTGAACATCATTCTTGCCCAGGGCAACGGAGAAAATGGTTTCGTTCATTATCTTTTCCCGGTCGGGGTGGGTGAGGAAACTACCGTTCCGGCTGAGCAGGAAGGTATAGCTGGATTGGTAAGGTTTCAACTTATTTACCATATCGGTGAAACGGGACAGTGAAATGTTGGCCGTAAATATGGCATATACCTCTCCTTGTGGGTTGCGAAGAGGTAGCGCGTATGTACTCATAATTGTATTTCCGCCTCCCGTGTCGTAGTAGGGTTCGCTCCAATAACTCGTTTTCAGAAGTTTAGGTATCAGATACCAGTCCATGCAGGGATAATCGTAGTCTGCTCCACCCAGTTTCAGGTAGTTCACGATCTCTTCTGCCCCCTCGTTGATGCTGAAGGCGTATGGCATGAAGTATTTCCCTTTCTCCTTATAATATCCGGGAATAAAAGCGATACCGCTTCCTACAATCAGGCTATTGTTTTTCACGATGGCGGTGAGGACATCTTTTAGAGAATCGGGGGTGCTTAGGTTTTTCTCCACAATCCAGACGGACTGTTCGAGGGTAGATTCTACAATCTGCAACTCTCCGCTGATTTGTGTAGCTGTGTTGCGCAGCAGTCCGTGTGCATGGTCTATGGCATCTTCCGTTATCTGCTTCCGGCTGTAATTATAGAACAGCATCATGATGCAGACAAAAACTATCAGCGTGAAAGACAGCACATAAATGCTTAGTTTGGTGGCAAACGATGGGGAAAAAAATGCTTTCATGGAGGAATGATTATATAATTAGGGGGATATGGTGATGTGCAGTGTTGTTTATTTTACAAAATCCTCGTAGCGGATACTGGTACTTCCGGCAGGCGTCAATATCATTGCAGCGCGTGCAAATCCTTCCCGGCTGAGGCGGTAGGTACGTTGTCCGCTTTGCTGGTCCACTTGCAGGCGGAGAACTTCCTCCAGCATTTTGCGTTGGTGGTAGCGGTTGGTGCCTATATTGCCCTTTTTCACTTCTTCCATAACCATATCGAGGGCTTCTTCACGGTGCTCGTTGGTCCATGCCCAACCACGCATACTGGCTTTTACCAGTTTGCGCACGACTTCCGGATATTGGTTATAGAACTCTTCCGTGACGTACAACCCATCTTCAGGCAGGTTGTAGCCATAGTCGGCAAGACGTATGGAGTATATCGAATTAACGTTCATCCCGTATTCCGATAATTGGAGATACTCATTATAACTTCCTACCAGGCAAGGATCGGCAGCCCCGGAAAGAAACACATTGACTCCGCTGTTGAACCGTATCCATTCTACCTGTTTCAGGGCGTAATGCTCTGCAAGCCGGTCAAGTAGTTTTTGGCTCAGATGATTCCATACGGCTATCTTCTGGTTTCGCAAAGATTCCTCGCCTTTAAGAGGAGAGTGGCTGATAAGCATCAGACTGTTTTCCTGTGAGGTCTGCATGACGTTTACTACACGTGCGCCTGCAAGCCGCTCCATGAATGCGTATGAAAGGTTCATGATTACTACCGGGGCACGACCTTTCTCCATAAACGAAAAAGAGCTTTCTGAGATGGCAGGATGTTGTACGCATACGTCAATTCCCTCCTCTTTATAGAATCCCAGCTTATCCGCCACGTAATAACCGGTAAATTGGGCTTGGGCGGTCCACTTCGGGGTGAGCATGATGCCTTGTGCTTTAGTCTGGGGTGAAGCAAGTAGTAAAGGCAATAGGAAGATACTGAAAATAAATCTTTTCATCATAATATTTACCGGATATTAAAGAGAGAAGTGCAGCCCGTCATTTCAAAGATGTTTTTTATTTCTGGCCTCATAGCCTCGATAATCAAACTTCCCTGATTTTTCTGTACGCTCTTTTGCAGGATAAGAAAGCATCGCAGGCCGGAACTGCTGATGTAGGACATTTGTTCGCAATTGACGATGATATTGGGCTTGTCTTCTTGAAGCAAAGGCTGTATGGCTATGCTGAAGTCGCGGGCGTTGGCTGTATCCAACCGGCCTTTTATATCCAGTACAATGATGCCGTCTACTCTGCAAATGTTTGTGTCCAGCAGAGCGTCCGGTTTAAAGTCTATATCCAACCGTTTCACTAGAGTCAGCAGATTTTGGGTGTCCGTAGTTCGGTAGTTTACTTCGTCCATTGTGCGGTGAATAAGGAAATGCCCTAATCCTTTGGTGAGCTGCTCTTCGAGGGATGGCTTTTCATCCGGACTTTTTTTCTGGAACGGATCAACTGCGATTCCTTCGTCCGTGATCTGGAAAGTCAGCCTTCCGGGAGTGATATGTGCCTGAAGCTGAATTTCGCTTGATTCTCCTTTCGGATAGGCGTATTGAATGATGTTGGCTATTATCTCTTCTATCGCGAGATTCATGCTCATCGCTATTTCCGAGGGGATGTTGAGTGATACTCCCAATTCTTCCATAAATTGGGAAATACGCCCGGTCTCATTCAACTTGTTGTTGATAATAATTTCTTTTTCCATGTTCTTTCGTTAATGCTTTATAGTAACGTGTATAGTAGCTGGCTTAATATGTGCAAATATCCCTATTTCCCTTTATATCGAACGGCTTTCCTCGCTTAAAAGCGTCCCACTTTGGGTGGAATGGCTGAAATGGTACTTAATACTACTTGAAAATGGTACTAAAAAGATTGTATATATTGCCCCATAGTTGATAAGTTTTATAACTTTGCGCCAGAAAAATATATCGGATAAACGAACACCTGTAAAATAAAAAGCGAAAGGAAAAATGACCAGTGTAATCATGTTGTTTATAGAGCTGCTGCTCGATATCGTCGGTCTTGTTACAGGAGGGATTATCTGGGCACATTCTTCTGAAAGCAAAATTCGTAAGGCTTGGGGAATGTTGGCTACCACTCTGTCGCTACTTCTGCTGTGCGATAATGTAGAGTGGATGTGGCTTTTTAGCCGTGGAGTGGAGGAGATACCCCGCTTCGTTGAGGTGCCTATGGATCATTTGTCTATTTGGCATATTGTACGTGTGATTTTCTTTTTCCAGCTCTTTTCGCTATTTCCCATTGCTTCACTGAAGCCTGGATGGATGACGCTGACAAGGATCACCAATTATTGCATTCCTATACTGCTGATTGTTTGCATTGCTTGCTGTTATCAGTTCTTTAACGGGCATTATACGATGCTGAAGTCCTTCGCTGCTATTGGAGAGAATCTGGGAAAGCAGGATGTAGTGGTTAGACTGATGTTGTTTGTCATCAGCGTATTGATGCCTTCCTTGAACTTTCTTCTTCCTTATCTGAAGCGTTGGATACCTATCCGACGGGTACAGAGTAGGGGGATGTATATTTATATGGGATGTTTTGGATTGATTATGTCGGGGTATATCTGGCTGATGTTAGGAACCAGTGGTTTATGTTTTAACCTTTTCGGATATTTTGTGGTTGTGCCTACTATCTTGCTGAATATACTCTATCTGCGCAATGATAACCCGCTCTCTTTACCGCCATTGCCGGTAATTGATTTAAGTCGGCAGGAAATAGAGGCAATCAAGGAAATTGAAGTGTCTCCCGTAGTGCTTGAACTTAGTGAGCAACTGATGGCCTTTATGAAAGGGCATACACCTTTTACCAATCCCCAATATTCATTGCAGAATGTGTTGACGGATATAGGAACCAATGAGCACCGGTTCAATAAGGTATTGCGTTACAATGGTTTCTCAGGATTTCGGGATTATATTAATTTCAATCGCCTGCAATATTTTAAGGAACAGGCGGCTTTACGGAAAGAACTGACAGTGAAAGAACTTATGTTTATGAGTGGATTTACTTCGCGTTCCAGCTTCTATCGCTATTTCGCCAGTATTGAGAAAATGTCTCCGAGCGAGTATATGGAAAGACTTCAGCAGGAAGGTTAGGGGATTTCACCACGGAGTAACACTGAGTTTCACAGAGTTCAATATTCAATATATGCAATTAAAGAAATAAGATTCTGTGAAACTCAGTGTTACTCTGTGGTGAATCATTGTATCTTATTCTTTTTCTTCCACTGCTCGTACTTCTTCAGCACTTTCAGTCCGTCGCTATTATACCAACTATATCCGTTACGGCGTTCGTGTCCTATTTCTGAGATATCGAACTTCTTCACTCCATCGCGGTCACTAAAGAAAGGACGGTTATCTTCCAGTGTATAGAAGCGTGCCCACAAAGGAGGACAATCCGTACATGGTACCATGCGGTAGTCTTTCTTTCCTTCGTCATTGGTGAAGAACTCTTTCTTTATGCCTTCAATCTTGGATGACTTGAACCATTCAACTGCATTTTCTATACAGTTGATAACCTCTTGTGAGGGATTGGGCAGAGACATTAATAGAATGACTATTTCGTCAGACTCTTGTCCGCTCAGTGAGGGTAACTCATAGGCGCGTGCTTTAGCGGGAGCAAGGGTGTGTTCGTCATGTTGTGCACACCAGACGGTTGGTTTACCATTTAGGACAACTTGCGTTTTGAGGATGCACTCCACACCTTTGTTGAATGCGGCGCGAGCACGGTTGCAGATGCTGTCGGGGACATATTCATAAGGGGCTTTCTTTTCGTATACCTCGCGCAGAAGTTCCATTACATTTACCATCGCGTTGTCATTGTAGGTGATATGTGTGTAGTAACCTTTGGGACGGGGCCAGAACTGAGGCCAGCCTCCATTGGGATATTGTGCTTTGAGGATATAACGGATACCGTCCAGCGCACTGTCTCTGTATTTCTCAATATGAGTAGCCAGATACAGGCGGGAGAGGTATTGGATTTCCGTACTGGTGGCGTCGTTGTCTATGGTGCTTTCGTTCACTTCATCTTTGGAAGCAAGTACATCTTCCAGCTCTTGTTCTGTTAGTTCGGCAGGCATATAGATATTTTTAGGCCAGCCGCCGGTAGTTTGTTGATAGAGCAGGACATTGTCGCCAATGCGGATGGCTTCAGGAGTTTTAAAGAATTCGTCGTTTAACTTGGGTGCCATCTTTACCCAAGTTTTATACGGCTTTTTTTCTTTGTAGTTTACGGTTTCTTGTGCGAATAAGTTTGTCAGGCACAACAAGGCCAGACAACACAGGCAAATCTTTTTCATGGTCGTTGTTTTTTATAGTTCTACTGATGGCAAAAGTAGAGGAAAAAAATTCGCCTGATGGGGAATATTTGTTTTATTCCAGGTATTTTGTTACTTTTCCACTGATTTGCAACAAAGAAATCTCGCATAATTTAGTGTTATACTCCGCTGAAAGAATTCTTTCTTCTGCATCTAAAAGACTCTTCTGTGCTTCACGCATTTCGATACCTGAAAGATTTCCCAGCATATAACGCTCCATGGCAATCTCATGGTTTTCTTTAGCGGCTACAAGGTTCTGGCGTTCCAGGTTCAGCATTTGCAGGTTGTTCTGGTAAGCTTGCCATAAGTTGCTCAGGTCTGCACGTAAGGCTTGTTCCAGTTGTTCGCGTTCCAGGCGGGCATTCTGAATGGCAATACGTGCATTGTTGCGTTCCCGGCGACGGTTTCCGTCGAACAGGTTGAAACCGATAGTCAGGCCGAAGTTGGCACCAAGATTACCGCGTTGGATGTTAGTGGCGATATCGTATTTGTTGAAGGTATAGCCATAACCGCCGTTCATCTTCAGATAAGGATAGTCGCGGGAACAAACCTTTTTGTAATCCAACTGGGCAAGCGTGTTGTTTTGATAGGCTTTCAACAGAGAAGCGTTGGTTTGCAGAGTCATGTTCCAAAGCTCTTCAAAGTTTAGTCCACCGTCTACGTTGATCAGACTGTCTTGAATAATGATGGGCTGGTCTACATCTTCGTTCGCCATCAGTTCGTTCAGTTGGATACGGGAGGTATGCAGCAACTCTTGCTGTTTCATATACTGGGCACTGTCTGCATTGAAGTCTACCTTTGCCTGTTGGTAATCCAGACGGGAGAAGTTACCGATGTGATAACGCTCTTCCACGATACGCAAACGCTCTTTGGACAAAGATACGGCATAGCGGAAATTATTCAGACGGATCTTATGTTGCAGATAGTTGTAATATTCGGCAGCGATGTTGGCTATCAGGTCTTCTACGGCGATACGGGTATTGGTTTCACCTTGTCTTTCCAACTCTTTCAGACGTTGGTAGTTGGCGGTGATGTTGAAGCCGTCGAAGATAGTCCAGTTCAGATTAAGTCCCACGTTCATGGTCTGATCGAATACACCATTCTCTTTGACATGTTCTCCGGTAGCCCGCACTTTGCTGTCTGTATTGTCTACGGTTCCTTTATAACTTGCAGAGAGATCAAGTGTCGGCAGATAACCGGCGTTTCCCAGCGTGGCGTTGTTTTTGCTGACTTGTTCCTCGTTGCGGGTAATGCGCAGCGAGTAGTTATTTTGAAGCCCGTATTCCAGGCAGGACTTTAATGTATAAGATTGCGGCATCTGCGCTTGTAACGCAAGCGAGGTGCTACAAATGGCTATGAGGGATAAAATCGTACGTTTCATGATTTCTTTAACTTACTTCTGTTAGTAGATACATAACTATATATGGCAGGTACGATGTACATAGTGAGGAATGTGGATACCAACATACCGCCCACTACGGCTGTACCCATGGCAATGCGCTGGTTACAACCTTCACCCGAAGCGAATGCCAACGGTATCAATCCGAGAATGGTAGAAGCACTGGTCATTAGGATGGGGCGCAAACGTTGCAAGGATGCATCCTTGATAGCTTCCATTTTATCTTCTCCGGCTTCTTGTTTCAGGTTGGCAAACTCTACAATAAGGATACCATTCTTTGCCACCAGACCAATCAACATGATGATACCGATCTGACTGAAAATATTCATTGTAATATCGTTGAAGTACATGAATATTAAGGCTCCGGCAATAGCCAAAGGTACGGTAAGCATGATAATCAATGGGTCTTTGAAACTCTCGAACTGTGCTGCCAGAATCAGGTAGATCAGCAGGATTGCCAATACAAAGGCAAACATCAGACTGGAGGAACTTTCTCTATATTCTTTGGAGTCTCCCGTCAGTGCGGTACGGAATGTATCGTCCAATGTCTCTTTGGCAATCTTGTCCATCTCGTCCAACCCTTGTCCGATGGTTTTCCCATCAGCAAGTCCGGCAGAAATAGTGGCGGAAACGAAACGGTTGTAACGGTATAATTGCGGAGGAGCGATACCGCCGGTCAGTTCAATCAGATTGTCCAACTGCACCATTTCACCTTTATCACTACGAATATAGATGCCTTTCAGGTCGGAAGGTTTATTGCGTTGCTGGCGGTTGATCTCACCCAATATCTCGTATTGCTTTCCATTCATATAGAAATAACCCATACGCTGGCCACTCAATCCGTATTGGAGTGTTTGCGCAATATTGCGTGTGCTTACTCCCATGATACTTGCCTTGTCGCGATTGATATTGATGCGGGCTTCCGGCTTACTGAACTTCAGGTTTACGTCAGCCATTTGGAAAACAGGATTTTCATAAACTTTCGCCATAAATACCGGTAATACTTCTTGCAACTTTTCGATGTTGGTAGCTTGTAATACGTATTGCACCGGCATACCACCACGTCGTCCACCGAAAGAGGATGATTGTTGTACAAACGAACGTGCCTTGGTCTTTTTCTGCACAGCCTTCGAAATTTGTTCGGCTACTTCCATCTGTGTATAGTCACGATCTTTCATGTCCTTCAACGTGATACGTACATTACCGCTACCACTTGATACACGTGCCGTTACCGATTCTGCATCCGGCAGAATGGAATCTACCAACTGGTTGATGTCTTCCGTATAATCTCGTATGTATTCATAGGTTACACCCTCTGCTCCACGTGTATTGATACTGATTTGTGAACGGTCTTCCAATGGTGCCATCTCGGCAGGGATGGCATTCCACAGAAATACGATAATTATCAATGTTGCTAAGATAAGTGGCATAGCCAGCCAGCGCTTGTGCAGGAATATTTCCAATGACCGGCTGTAGATGCGGTTCATTCCTTCGAAAAATGGCTCGGTTTTCATATAGAACCAGTTCTTCTTTTCTTGTTTTACCAGCAGTTTGGTGGCAAGCATCGGAGTGAAAGTCAATGCGGCAAAAGAGGAAATGATAACAGAACCGGATACCACGATACTGAATTCACGGAAAAGTCGTCCAGTCATACCGTCCATAAATACGATGGGGAAGAATACGGCTACCAGTGTGATGGTGGTAGAGATTACGGCAAAGAAAATTTCCTTGGCACCCTCGATACCGGCTTCTTTGGGTGGCATCCCGCGTTCAATACGGACATAAATGTTTTCTGTCATTACAATGGCATCATCCACCACCAGACCTACTGCCAGCACTACCGCCAGCATGGAAAGTACATTGATGGAGAATCCTGCCAGATACATTACGAAGAATGCTCCGATAAGCGAAACGGGAATCACGATACAGGGTACCAGTGTTACACGCCAGTCGCGCAGGAAAAGGAAGATAATGATAATAACGAGAATGAATGCTACATATACCGTTTCCTTTACCTCACTGATAGAAGCACGGATAAACTTGGTATTGTCGAAACCATAAGAGTATTGCACGTCATCCGGAAGGTCTTTTTGCATCTGTTCCATACGTTCATAAACGGCATCGGCAATCTTGATGTGATTGGCACCTGGTTGAGGTACTACAACAATACCTACCATCGGTACACCATTCATTTTCATGTAACTCTTGATGTCCGCCGGTCCTAATTCTGCCCGTCCGATATCGCTGAAACGGATGATACGGTTATTATCTTCCCGCAGAATCAGATTATTAAATTCTTCTGCCGTATGCATCAATCCCAATGTACGGATGGTGAGTTCCACCGTATTACCTTCGATACTACCGGATGGAAGTTCCACATTTTCTTTATCTACCGCATTCTTAACATCGATGGGTGTAATACCGTAACCTGACATCTTGATAGGATCGAGCCAAAGACGCATGGAATAACGTTTTTCACCCCAGATACTAACACTGCTGACGTCTGAAATAGTCTGCAACTGTTCTTTGACAGTGAGGTCTGCTATTTCGCTCAGTTCCAGTAAAGAACGTTTGTCACTTTGCAATGCTACCATCAGGATCGGTGTAGCATCCGCATCTGCTTTTGATACGGTAGGAGGGTCACAGTCGCGAGGCAGATAACGCTGGGCGCGTGAAACTTTATCACGCACGTCGTTTGCGGCCGTTTCCAGGTCTACGGAGAGTTCAAATTCTACCGTAATACGGGATGAACCTTGTTGGCTGACACTGGACAAGGAACGGATTCCCGGGATACCATTGATGTTTTGCTCCAATGGTTCGGTAATCTGGTTTTCGATAACATCGGCATTTGCACCCGGGTAGGAGCAGGATACCGAAATGATGGGATTATCCACTGACGGATATTCGCGGACGCCGAGATAGCTGTACCCGATAAGTCCAAAAAGCAGGATGATAAGGGTAAGCACTGTGGAGAGCACCGGGCGCCGTATGCTGAGTTCGGATATGTTCATAAGGCGTCTGGTTTAATAGATATTATCCAATGTTACGGGTAATCCTGTGCGGAGCTGCAATGTTCCGGAAATTATAATTGTATCTCCGGTCTGCAAACCCTGCAATACTTGGGTTTCAGCTTCTGTACGTATGCCAGTTTGTATTTCTACAGGTTGGGCTTTTCCAGATTTATAAAGGAAAATCTTGTCCTTACCCATTTCCGGAACGATAGCTTCGGATGGAACGGCAAGGGCATCATGGATTTCATTTTTACTTAAGCGAATATCCGCATAGCGTCCCGGCATTACATTACCGTTGGCATTGGGGTAGAGGGCACGCAATGTCAATGTATGGGTGTTTTGATCCATTCTCGACTCGCGTGCGTACACTTTGGCATGGAACGTTTCAAGCTTACCCTCAAGTCCGAAGTTTACTCCTGCACCGATTTTTACGTCATTGGCATAACGTTCGGGAACGGAAAATTCTACTTTCAGCGGAGATACTTTTGTAAGTTTGGCAACGATGGTAGTGGGGGAAGCATAGGTTCCAACACTGACTTGGCGCAGGCCGATTACACCGTCGAATGGAGCACGGAGCTCGGTTTGTGCAATGTTAGCTTCTATCAGGTCTATATCTGCATTCAGGGTTGCAAGTTCAGTTTTTACCTGCTCGTAGGCTTCCTTACTGACTGCATCCCGCTCCAACAATGCATTCTGGCGGAATACGCGGTCTTCTGCCAATTTCAGTTGGGCAACAAGACGCTGCAACTGTGCCTGTAAAGGCCGGTCGTTCACTTTAGCCAGCAGTTGTCCTTTTTTAACCTGGCTGCCTTCCTCAAAATTGATTTCTATGATTTTACCTGAGGTTTCGAAAGAAAGATCCACTTCCTCATCAGGCAACAGGCTACCGCTGATTTTGATTTCATCTTTGAGCAGCTGTGGCTTTATGATCTTTGCGTTTACATTTAATGCTTTTTTGCCATTGCGGTTACTGCTCATAACTTTGTCGGCAGCTGCCAATTCTTTATTCTCTTTAGGAAGCTGGGAATAAATACCCCAACCTATCAGTCCGGCACCAATGAAAATGATAATGCCCCATTTAACTTTTTTATTCATGTATCAGTATTAGTATTATATCAGATATTAAGTTAGATTATGTAGCACTAATTTGGACATATTAGGAACAGAAAGGTTTAATGCGAAAAGCGTTAAAAAAGGTAATAAAGTGATAATGTAATAGCACAATAGCGTGTTATTATGATAGGATGATAAAGTAATAGACTGATAAAACGTTATCACATTGTTGCTTTATCAATCTATCGTTCCTTTTAATATGCAGCCCGGTATTTACCTTCCTCTTTGTCTTCCAACATGTTAAGGTATGAGGCATAACGCGATTCGCTGATGTAGTGTTCCTCCACAGCTTTTCGTACGGCACATCCCGGTTCGTGGCGATGAGTACAGTTACCGTAACGGCAATCGGCAGAGAACTTAAATATCTCCGGGAAATAGTGTCCTATTTCCTCCTCTTCCATATCGAATGTTCCGAAACCTTTGATGCCCGGTGTGTCAATGATATATCCGTCTCCCGGAACGGGAAACATCTCAGAGAACGTAGTGGTGTGCATTCCTTTGTTGTGGTAGGCGGAAATCTCCCCCGTTTTTACGTCCTGTTCAGGCAATATTGCGTTGATGAGCGTTGATTTTCCTACACCGGAGTGACCGGAGAAAAGTGTTACCCGCCCTTTAAGTTCTTCCTGAATGAGTTCAATGCCTTCACCGGTTTTGGCGGAGACTTTAAAGCAGGGATAACCGATAGTGGTATAGAGATTGATGAGGCTGTTCATATAATGAAGTTCCTCTTCATTGTATGCGTCTATTTTATTGAAGATGATCTTTACCGGAACACGGTATGCTTCGGCAGAAGCCAGAAAACGGTCGATAAAGGTGGTGGATGTTTCCGGATAGTTGACCGTTACGATAAGCATGCTTTGGTCAAGGTTTGCAGCGAGAATATGCGATTGCTTGGAGAGATTGGAAGCACGACGGATAATGTAATTTTTCCGGTCTTCTATTTCACTGATGAGAGCAGTTCCTTCCGGATTCAGAATGATTTGTACATAGTCTCCCACAGCTACCGGGTTGGTACTGCGAATGCCTTTTAACCGGAAGTTACCCTTGATTTTGCACTCTACACATTTACCTTCGTCGGTTTTTACCAAATACCAACTACCTGTATTTTTTATTACCAGTCCCCTCACTACTAATTAGATGAGTAATGAAGAATGGAGATATTCTCCATTCTTCATTAAATTATTATACGGTCATGATTTCTTTGTCCTTTGCAGCCAGCATATCATCAATTTGCTTGATGTATTTATCGTGAATCTTCTGCAATTTCTCCTCACCTCCTTTTTGTGCATCTTCTGCCAGGCCGTCTTTAACAGACTTCTTTAGGCCATCGATTGCATCACGGCGGGCATTGCGTACGCTCACTTTGGCAGTTTCGCCTTCACCTTTACACTGTTTGGCAAGTTGTTTACGGCGTTCCTCAGTCAGCGGTGGGATACCGATACGGATGATTTCACCGTTATTTTCCGGCATGATGCCAAGGCTGGAGTCAATGATAGCTTTCTCAATCACCTTGAACATACTTTTGTCCCATGGCTTGATGACAATACTACGGGCATCCGGAGTATTTACGGCAGCTACGTTATTGATGGGAACCATGCTTCCGTAAGAGTCCACACGGATACCGTCCAGCAAACGAACGTCTGCTTTTCCGGCGCGGATGTGAGCCAATGCTTCTTCCAGATACATGACGGCCATATCCATTTTTTCTTGCGCTTCATCTAAGATCTCTTTTACTTCTCTCATATTTCTTAGTTTTGAATTGTGCTTTTAGAATTTTTGATTGAACAAAAGTAGTATAATTTTGTCTATTTGCAAAATATTAGCTAACAGGAATAAAGCAAATTGCTTATATTTGATAATACGAATATCTCTGCATATACTGGTGAGGGAGAGAATGACTGTCTGCGATGATTTTACTTAGCAGTTGCGAGAAAGAAGGATAGAAATGGCGGTGTGGCTATTTAATCTGATAAATATGGAATTGAAAACAGGGCAGAGATTTTAAAACAAAAAACTCCGGTAAACATCTGCCTACCGGAGTCTCTTACTATTTGATTGTTTTTTATCAGTTATGTACCAATGTACCTATTTCTTCTCCTAACATTACCTTTTTCAAGTTTCCTATTGTATCCATGTCAAAGACAACAATGGGGAGATTATTTTCCTTACACATGCATGTTGCAGTAAGATCCATTACTTTCAGTCCACGTTTCAGAACTTCGTCATAAGTGATATCGTCGAATTTTGTGGCAGTCGGATCTTTTTCCGGGTCTGCGGTATAGATACCATCCACACGTGTACCTTTTAGCATGACATCGGCTTCAATCTCGATACCGCGTAGAGAAGAGCCCGTGTCTGTAGTGAAGAACGGATTTCCCGTTCCGGCAGACATTATAACGACTTCGCCTGCTTCCATGCTTTCGATGGCTTTCCATTTATTATAAAATTCTCCGATAGGTTCCATGCGTACGGCTGTAAGTACACGTGCCTTTACGCCGGTGGCTACTAGGGCAGAGCTTAGTGCCAGACTGTTGATTACAGTTGCAAGCATGCCCATTTGGTCACCTTTTACGCGGTCGAAACCTTTGTTTGCACCACTCAATCCACGGAAAATATTTCCACCGCCGATGACGATACCTATCTGAACGCCCAGTTCATGGATTTCCTTGATCTGTGCTGCATATTCGGCAAGGCGCTTCTCGTCAATGCCATATTGTTTTTCGCCCATCAGGCTTTCGCCGCTGAGCTTTAACAGGATTCTTTTATACTTTGCCATATGATATTACATTTAGTTTCTGCAAATATACGCTTTCTGTCTGTAAAGATTAACTTTGGTACAGAATTTTTCTACTTAAAGTTGCCTGCATGATGCCACGGAGAGATAAATAGACGATGAAGGCGAGCCAGAGGGCATGATTTCCCATCCATTCGTGTAAAGAGTAATAAACAAGGAAGAAACTGCCGGAAGCTACCAGCATGGAGTAAAACATTTGTCGGGTGGCAGTGGCTCCTATAAAAATGCCATCCCACAGGAAAGCGGCAAAACCTGTAAGTGGGATTGCCAATACCCAATAAAAGTAATTTCCGGCTTCCCGGATGACGGAGGTTTCATTAGTCAGCAGTCCTAGGAATGACTTGCCTCCAAAGAAATAAAGCAAGGTGAAGCCTGTGGAAAGACCGACACCCCAAATGAAGAGCTGGCGAACTGTGCAATATAATGCCAGTCGATTATTGGCACCAACATATTTACCCACCAACGCTTCTCCTGAATAAGCAAAACCATCCATGATATAAGAAAATAGAGTGAATAATTGCATTAGCAAAGTATTGACGGCCAATACTATTTCTCCTTGTGCCGCTCCGGCAGAAGTGAAAAATAGAGTGACAATGACCAGACAGAGGGTTCGTAGAAAGATATCCCGGTTTACCTGGAAAAAACGCAGCATGGCTTCCTTTTTCAGTACTTCATGCCAAGCAACGTGCTTTTTAAGTCCTCCATAATATCGCCTCCATAATAATAATGCCATCAGGAAACCGGCATATTGAGCTGTAAGTGTTCCCCAAGCTACCCCGGCAACTTTCATGTGGAACAGGTAAACGAAACAAAGGCTTGCGGCAATATTCACAATATTTTGTGTGATGGCGATGTACATCGGGAAACGTGAATTCTGCATACCGATGAACCAACCTGCGAATCCATAGAGTCCGAGCATAGCAGGAGCTCCCCATATACAGATCCGGAAATAGAGTGTAGCCAATCGCTCTACTTCCTCTGTAGTTTGTATAAAAGTGAATGCCAGCTTCCGGATGGGATATTGCAATGTCACTAAGATAATGGCGATAAGTAATCCTACTCCGACAGACCGTAATAAAAGTCGTGCAACTTCATCCAGATCATGTTTGCCGTATGCCTGTGAGGTCATTCCACTGGTCCCCATTCTCAAAAATCCGAAGATCCAATAGATAATGTTGAATAACATTCCGCCCACGGCAATGGCTCCGATATATGCAGCGGCTCCCAGATGCCCTACGATTGTTACATCAATCAGTCCCAGCAGGGGAACTGTTATGTTTGATATAATCGAGGGTACAGCTATCTGAAGTATTCTTTTATTGATAATATTCGGAGTTTGAGCAATCATTTTAAAACTCTGGTTTGTTCTATTTACCGACAAAGGTACTCTTTTTGTCGCAAACGGTAAAAAAGTACCTGATAATAACAATTTTTATAATACATAATGTTTTAAAAATGAGTATATTTGCGGTAACAAAAACTGGGTAATATTTAATAAGAGATGAGAACCTTAACTTTGCTATTTTCATTAATAGTTACTTTCCCCTTTGTGCTCTCTGCGCAAACGGCGGGAGAACTCCTACAGAAGGTGTCTGCTGCCTTGTCTGAGGGGCAGGATGATTATGTTGTGAGTCTGTTTCGTCAGGCGATAGCTGCCGGAGCCGATCAGACTGAAATGTATTACTGGACTCAAATAGAAAAAAACAGTGCCGTGGCTCCCCGTCTGGTCAATGAGTTGGCAACCTATTACAAGCGTAAGCGGAATTATGACAAAGCTTATCTTTTTTACAGAGAATTCTTGCAGTATCATTCCGAAGATGTTCCTGCACTTGTGTCGTGTGCCGAAATGGAGATGATGAGAGGCAAGGAAAAAGATGCCGTCAAAACTTATGAAAAGGTTTTGATGCTGGATGCCAATAATTTGCAAGCCAATATTTTCCTGGGGAGTTATTATTACCTGCAAGCAGAACGCGAAAAGAAGAAGCTGGAGGATGATTATAAGAAAATAACTTCTCCTACACGGATGCAATACGCCCGCTATCGTAACGGACTCTCTGATGTCTACTCCAATGTTTACTCCAAAGCAAAGGACTATTTGCAGCGTGTGTTGCAACTGTTTCCTTCCACAGAGGCGGGAAATACCTTGGAAAAGATCAGGAAATTGGAAGCGGAAATTAAGTAAGCTGTAATAGGCTTTCTGCGTTTTCTACTGCTCTTTTGCAATAATAACCCGAGGCAATCTTTTTATTGATCTCCTTTATATTTCTGACCATTTCGTTATAGGATTCTGCGGAAATGGATGATAATATGGAGTCTAACTCTTCCAGTGAATCAATACACACGCCTATTTTGTTCTCTGCAACAAATGAGGCCAATGCTGCTTCTTTCCATATAATTATGGGAAGATTGCAGCGTATGTATAAGGATACCTTGTGTGGGTTGTTTACCCTCAGGTATATCCCGAAATCTCCCGAGCAAGTATGGATAGAGTCTCCTTCCCATATTAAGCCAAAGTGGGCGCTGACTTGTTCTATTAACTGATCAGAAGGCACAAAACCTTTAAATTTGAACAACGTCTTGTCTTCTATTTTGGCTTCCTCGAACCCTCCGCCGTAAAGTTCAAATTGCCATTTTGACATCACATCATTCAAAGAGTACAGGTATCTGTTTTTCTTGTAAGTCAGTGCTCCTGCATAGATCACCTTAATTGGTTTCTGATTAGGTTCCTGTGTATTGTTGTTTACGGAAGGAGATAGATAATCGAAAATCTCCAGGCATACCATAGGTTTGGTGTATCCTTGTTCTTTCAGCCATATCTCCATCTTATCGTTGTGTACGATCAGTACATCCGAATGGTTGAGGCGTTTGATTTCCTGCTCTGCTGTCAACTTCTTTCTTCTGAAAGTTCCCAAGTCATGGATAATCGTGATAACCTTTCCCCGTTTCAAGTGTATGATATTACATACGAAAGAGTAATACTTCTTGAAAGGATACTGGACGACTACCACGTCATTGGCAGAAACTGTAAACAAAACTTTTAATACTCCGGCAAGGGTTATTAAAAAGCCTGCTATCTTGTTGGAATAAGTGGTTTGCGGTAGTCCGGCATTTTTATATCCCAGTTTAGAGAGAGTCTCTTCTATATCTGTTTTTGCCTTATTACCTGCATTGTTCAGGCCATTATAGTTTTTGGATAGATAATATCGGGTCATTATTTTGTTCTTTTAGATTGATAACTCCTTTTTAGTGAGCAATATGGCGGATGCAATAGTATCATCCATATCGAAATATGCATATTGTCCCAAACGTCCTCCGAAAATGACACGGGAATCTTTTTCAGCCAATAACTTATACTTATTGAAGCATTTTAAATTCTTTTCATCATTGATGGGATAGTAAGGTTCGTCGGAAGGTGTGTATTCCTGAGGATACTCTTTGGTTATGATGGTTGAAGGCTGTTTTCCGAATTCAAAATGTTTATGTTCGATGATTCGTGTAAATGGGTATTTAGCTTCATTGTAGTTGATTACGGCATTACCTTGATAATTGTCAATATCCAGATGGATATGTTCAAACTTCAGGCTCCTGTAATCCAGTCTGCCAAACTTATATTCAAAATACTCGTCGATGCAACCTGTGAAAAGTATCTTTTCTGCTATACTCTGAAAATAAGGTATGTTGTTAAAATAGTTCGTATCGATTTGAACATCGATATCCTTTAACAGATTGTTGGTGAGTGCAGTGTATCCATCTTTAGGGATACCTTGATAGGGATCGTTGAAGTAGTTATTGTTATATGTAAGGCGGAAAGGTATTCTTTTGATGATGGAAGCCGGCAGTTGGTTGGCGGGGCGTCCCCATTGCTTTTCCGTATATTCCTTAATAAAAGTGTAATATATGTCGTCTCCGCAAAGTTTCAGTGCTTGTTCTTCTAGATTAGCAGGCTGGGATATGTCTTTATATTTAGAGCATTGTTCCTGAATTTTATGTTTTGCTTCTTCTGGAGTATTTACGTTCCATAACTTATTGAATGTATTCATATTAAAAGGAAGATTGTAAAGCCTTCCTTCGCTGTATGCCAAAGGGGAGTTAACGTAATTATTGAATTTTGCGAATCTGTTTATGTAATGCCAGACTTCTTCATTGTCCGTATGGAATATATGTGCTCCATACCAATGTATTTTTATATCACTTTCTTCTTTGGTGTAAATATTTCCTCCAGTGTGGTTGCGCTTGTCAATGACCAAGCATTTCTTTCCGTTTTCATTCATAATCTGAGCAAAAACAGAACCGAATAAACCGGAACCCACAATGAGATAGTCATATATATACTTTTTCATTTATTTAATGCTTCTGGTTTGCAAAGTAACAGAAAAATAAAATCTTATCAAAGCGTTTGAATATGTAAAAGTATGTGGTGCAATGCAATTATAGCGTTATCCGTCTGGCAAACGAGTTGGCTACGTATTATAAATGTAAGCGGAATTATGATAAAGCTTATTTCTGCTCTCATGGTGTATGCCGAAATGGAGATGATGCGGAGGAAGGAAAAGGATGCATATCAATGCAATGAGTGAAGCACAAAAATGGAGGGTAGAAATAGTCTTGATTATTAGTGCTTTACAAGGAGTTAACTTCCTGTCGACAAGAAGTTAACTCCTTGTTGACAAACTCCTAACTTCTTGTCGACAAGGTCTTGATATGAGTGAAATATGACTTGAGTTCAAGTTCTAAATGCGACACCTGTTTTTTGAGTTTGTCAAAGAATGTATTGTACTTCCTTAAACAGATATCCTCGTACCTTTCCTGCCTGATCTTCAAGAATAAATCGCCCGTCCGGTTCTACGCATAACAGGCGTGCAAGGAATTCACCGTCTGCGTCGGCATAGCGGTGGAAACCTTCCCGACGGAAAAGAGAGCGGGCATATCGTTCGGCAATACAGTTGGCGGCATTGCCCGAAGAGTCTGTTTGCAGAAGGATATAGTATTCTTTGAGTCGCCTCATGATATTGGCGAGTATCAGATAGCGTTCATGTTCTTGTCCTGTGATCTGCTTTAGAGATACCGGGTTGGGAGCGTCGCTCCGAAAGGTTTCCTGGTTTATGTTGACACCAATACCGGAAATGCTGCGTCCAATGTGATGTCCGGAGAGGTCGTTTTCTATCAGTATGCCGCAAATCTTCTTCTCGTTCCAGTAAATGTCGTTTGGCCATTTAATGGAGATACCTTCTGTCCATTGGTCCAATTCTTCTTTGATGGAAAGGGAGACGATTTGAGAAAGGATGAACTGGCGACGGGCTTCAATAAAAGTAGGATAGAGCACGAAACTGAATGTGATGTTCCGGCAATCTTCTGACTCCCAACTGTTGCCACGCTGCCCTTTACCGGCAGTCTGGCGCTCGGCTATGACCGTCGTGAACTCTCGGACAGCGGATTGTTGTTCGTTGCAAAGTTGAGTTAAATAGTTATTCGTAGAGTCTGTTTCCGGCAATATGATCAGTGGGACAGGAAACTCTGCGGGAGTAATCATCAAATTCAGTTCTTTCTTCATATCAGGGCATCATATTCGGTACGCATTTTCTTGGTGAACTTCTTTAGTACTTCCTCATAAGCATGGTCGATGAGGCTCTTTATCAGTTTATCGTCCACATCTCCATCAAGGAAGATTTGGTTCCAGTATTTCTTGTTAAAGTGGTAGGCGCCCTCAATAGCTGAGTAATGCTCACGCAATTCTATTGCATACTCCGGATCACACTTCATACAGATTTTGTTAGAGCCTTCCAAGTCAATCAGTACAAACATCTTATCCATCACTTTCATCACAAGTGAATACTCGTCGAACGGAAGACATTCCGTTACGGCTTTTTTGGCGAGACAGTATTCGCGGGCGGTTTCTATATCCATACTTTCTGTTTTTAATTTCTATTAATTTACGGGTGTCCGGTTACGAAATTTGCTTGAATTTCACCAAATCCCATCCGCGGAACACCAGGGCGATTGCGATAATTTCCGTAGTACCTTTCTTTTCCTGTACTTTCGGACAGGCTACATATTGCGCCAACTGTATTCCTGCATCTTCCAGCAACTTCTCCACTTCTGCATCTTTGGCGTCGCGGGGGCAATACTTCACTTCAATGGCATAGCTGTACGGCATATCGGGCAGTTGCGGAAGGTTGGGTATCAGGTAGAAGTCGGAGAAGCCTTTGTTCATTTCGTATTCGGGCATTGTTATGTAGTAACTGTTCATGCCCATATAGCTGAGGAGAAAGCCCTTGACGTGCGCTTCACCTTCCATGAATTCGCGGATGGAACTTTGTTCCTTTAGCCGGGTGGCGATATATTGGAAGTAGCTTTCCCATTCACGGGAATAAGCCATGCCGTACATCAGTTGATTCAGTTCGTCAACATCCAGGTTCATGTGTCCGGCGGTGCGGTATGCGTCTGCCAGATAGCCGTATAGTTGTTCGCGCACCACTTGGTTGGGGATTGTCAGTTGCAGCATCGGTCCGCGTGTACCCGCTATTGTCAGCATTCCGTAATAGAAGAGCAGACTCTTGAAATTATCCGTTTGCGCTATCTCCACGGCGGGGAAGGACTCTTTTATCCTGCCAACCGTTTCACCCTGTGTGATGATTTCTTGAATGATACTGGCATTTTTGCCGAAGTTTTTGTCTATAAGGATGAGGTGGCGCAATTTGTTATAGTCAGTGCGGCAGTTGGTGTCGAGCATGTTTTCGGGTGGCAGTTGCGTGCTTAAATAACTGTTCACGAAGTAGAGAACCATATCTGAATTATATATTGGCAGTTCCTTTAGTGAACGACCTGAGAAACAGTAATTATCATACCACGGTTTCATCATGCTGATCAACTCATCGACGGGATGAATGATTTTTCCTTGCTGCCGGTAGTATTCCAGCAATTCCCGTACTTCGGCTTCGGTGAATCCGATCATGTTGTTGAATACCGGGTTGGTGCTTTGATTGCTGGCGATATTGAAGCCACTTGTGAGATCGTCCATCGTTACAGGGCTGACACCGGTGATGTACATACGTTCCACAACCCTGTCAGTATAGTCTTTGACGGTTTTGAGAAAGTTCCGCAGAAAACCGTCGCCATGGGTGAGGGAGCGATAACGGGTATTGCCGTAGTTGACCAGTACGTTGTTGGCAAAGTTATCGTATTCGTCGAGGATGAGGTACATCTTCAGGCCTTGTCTCCGCAATGACAGGCATACCGCGGTCAGCTTCTCGGAAGCCACTTCTTTTTGTTGTACCATTTCAAGGGTGTCTGGTGGCAGTAAATCTGCATATTTCAGACAAAAGTCCGTAAATATCATGTCGCAGTTACTGTTGAATGAGGCTTCCATTTTTTCCGGGTCGGAGACGATACTGGAGAAGCTCATCTTCAGCACAAGATACTTGTTGCGGTCTGGGGTAGGATGTTTTCCCACGTATAAGTTACCAAACAGTTCATCAAATTGTTTTTCTGTCTTACAATCATAATAGCATTCCAGCATATTGAGGAAAAGACTCTTCCCGAAACGACGGGGGCGGACGAAAAAGAAGAAACGGGCAGTCTGTTCTATCTGTCTGATATATTCCGTCTTATCGACATAATAATAGTTATTACGGATAATTGCAGGAAAGTCTGTCATCCCGTAAGGGATTAGCTTAGTGGAATTTGCCTGATTCATAAATAGAGTTTTTTTAGAATATTTCCGAACGAAGATAGAGAGTTTTCCCGAAACGGGCAAGAAGAATTACGAAAATGCTGTGTAAAAGCACTTTTCATGTTTGATTCAGAACATTGGCGGATAAAATGCATCTTTGATATGCTTTATCTCAAATGCATCAGCTTCACCGACAACGGTAATGATATCAAAGCGGACAGGGGCATCAATACTGAAATGTTTGATGTAAGCATCAGCGGCTACTACAATATGGCGTACTTTCTGCCAGTTAACAGCATCTTGCGGTTCGATGTACTCTGTATTACTACGGGTTTTCACCTCCACCACAATTAATAGTCCGTCCTTGACTGCCACAATGTCCAGTTCGAGACGGTTTTTTCGCCAATTACGGTGGTTGATGGTGTATCCGTTACGTTCCAGATACGCCACTGCGGCGTCTTCTCCCGTCTTTCCGAGGGTATTGTGTGCTGCCATACCTATATTCGTCCTTATTTTTAGCTGTTTCTATGCAAAAATACGTTTTTTCTGCTTTGTATTTACAGAAGTAAAACTAATTTTGCAGGAAATATGAGAAAGAGAGATAAAACGTGTGCGAAAGCAACACCCGAAGAACCCAAACGCGAACAGCGTATTGTTTGCCTGATGAGCGAGGAAGAGCTGCGGATTGTAGACCGTTATCTGGAGAAATACAAGATAACGAATAAATCGCGGTGGCTGCGGGAGACTATTCTCATGTTTATCCATAAGAATATGGAAGAAGATTATCCGACCCTTTTCGGTGAGCATGATATGAGACGATAAAGAGAATTCTTTAATCCTAATTAAATTGAAGCGGATGGACGATAACTATTATATGAAACAGGCGTTGATTGAAGCACGTAAGGCTTCCGAAAGAGGAGAAGTACCCGTTGGCGCAGTCGTTGTATGCAAAGACCGTATTATAGCTCGCGCCCATAACTTAACAGAAACTTTGACTGATGTGACTGCTCACGCTGAAATGCAGGCTATTACTGCCGCAGCCTCTACTCTTGGCGGAAAATATCTGAATGAATGTACTCTCTATGTTACAGTAGAGCCTTGTGTTATGTGTGCGGGGGCGATTGCTTGGGCCCAGATGGGAAGACTTGTGTTTGGTGCCGGAGATGAGAAACGTGGATATCAGCGTTATGCATCTCAGGCCTTGCACCCGAAAACGGCAGTTTCACAGGGCGTTCTTGGTGAAGAGTGTGCAGTGCTTATGAAGGATTTTTTTGCGGCAAAACGTCGCTGAATTCTAATATAGTTCCTTTTTTTGATCTGTATTTCGTATTTTATCCGTATATTTGACTACTTAACAGATTCTTAAAATACATTATGTAATGGAATATCATCGTATATCTTTTATTCACAACGATACAGAGTATTCATTTATCAAAGCTATGAATGACAGGTTAGTGGGATATGCCTTAATGTCTGCTTGCCGACTGGAAGTTCAAATTTATATGAAGGAGAATAATCTGAGAGGTAAATACATTCTTACCGGTATGGCAAAAATCTGATTACTCTTTAATTTCTTCAAAATCCACGTATTCTCCTTCATCTTTAGAGAAAAGTTTCTTGTGTTTTCTATGGATATCATTTCCAGGGGAAGTTGTTTCTCCGTTGGATTGCGAAGAAGCATCTTGTTGTTGATCACCCGAGAAAGAATAACCTCTACCGGATTGATAACTTCCTCCGCCATTCTGGTAAGTACCTGAAGAACTATGACGTTTCCCCAGTCCGAAAACTGTTCGGAGAACGGTGCCGATGATGCTGAGTCCGATGACCAGAATAACGACTATAATGACAAATAAAAATCCTAAGATGTGAAACATGGGCTAATCGTTTTTATATATTGTTCGTCTTACGAACGATAGTACAACAACCGTGCCAAAAGATTTGTTTAGAGCTTCTTTCTCACAAACCAGCACAGAATGATGTACCAGCCAATGACAGCTGCAAGTCCTACAAAAATAAGCAAAGGAATGCTGACTATCAAAAACAAATAACGGATTTTATTTTCTTCCCAAGAGAAATTCTTCAGTTTGAAGGCGAACATTGGGAATTCAGATACCAGTAACAGAGAGAATAACACGATGCAAATCAATAAACCATACAGGACTACTCCACCTTGTATCAGCCAATCATGGTATTGTGCCGCTGCTGCTGCCCAAAATAAGGTATTGGCAGGAGTATTTAGGCCGATGAATGAGCTGGTCTGGCGTTCGTCAATATTAAATTTAGCCAAACGCAATGCTGAAAATACAGCAATGAGGAAAGCAAAATAGGGAACATATTCTTGAAAACTGCTCATCCAGTCGGGATAAGTAGTTTCGCGTAATAGAGAGAATACAATTACTGAGGGTACTACTCCGAAGCTGACGTCATCTGCCAAAGAGTCCAATTCTTTTCCAATAGGAGAAGGAGCATTCAGCAACCGCGCTGACATTCCGTCGAGGAAGTCAAATACAGCGCTGATAATAATGAAGGTAAGAGCCCATTCATACTTGAACTCGAAAGCCATAACACATGCAATACAGCCTGAGAACAGATTCAGGCATGTCAATGTATTGGGGATATGGCGGGTAATACAGTTAGGCATTGTTTAGTTATTTTAGTTTGGCTATCACAGTCTGGTTTCCTGTAGTGGTTTGTCCCATCTTTACGAGCACTTCTGTACCTAACGGGAGATATACATCTACACGGGAACCGAATTTGATAAAGCCCATGTGTTCATCGATATAACAGTCTTCACCGGGTTCGGCATAGGTGACGATGCGTCGTGCCATCGCTCCGGCAATCTGACGTGCCATTACTTCTACACCTTCGGGAGTTTCAATTACCACTGTAGAACGTTCGTTGTCCGTACTGGCTTTCGGTAACCAGGCTTTCATGAACTTTCCGTTATGATGGGCTACCTTCTTCACGGTTCCGTCTACCGGATACCAATTAGCGTGTACATTGATAACACTCATAAAGATGGAAATCATGAGCCGACGATCGTGGAAGTATTCATTCTCATCCACTTCTTCTATAACTACTATTCTACCATCGGCAGGTGCCACCACTATTTTCTCGGTGTCTTCCTGGCCAAACAGGCGGATAGGGCATCGGAAAAAATTCACCAGCATTCCATACAGGACAATACTTACCACAGCTACGATATAGAATGGCAATTTGCATTCTAATCCAAAGTAGAGAGCGGAATTAACAACCAGTAGCAACAATAAACTGCCGGCCAGTGTATGTGTCCCCTCACGGTGAATTCGTATCTTTTTTAGTTTTTTTAGTCGACTCATGTAAGTTGTTTTATTCTTCGAATAGAAATTATCGGCAAAAATAGGCTTATTTTGAAAATCTAACAAGCATTTGGGGCGAGAAATGCAGATGTTGATAACTTTTAGGGAAATATTTTTGTTAGGTCTTATATACGTTGTACTTTTATGCTCTCAATTGAAAGGAGATATTTATGCAGGATTTTGTTCATTTGCACGTTCATACCCAGTACTCCCTCCTCGATGGTCAGGCCAGCGTAAGCGCGTTGGTGGACAAGGCTATGAAGGATGGAATGAAAGGGATAGCCGTGACTGACCACGGTAATATGTTCGGCATTAAAGAGTTCACAAATTACGTTAACAAGAAGAATGGTGGGCCGAAGGGAGAGATTAAAGATCTCAAAAAGCGGATAGCCGGTATTGAAAGTGGTGAGATAGCTTGCGAAGACAAAGACGCGGAACTTGCTGATTGTCGTGCGAAGCTTGCGGAAGCGGAAAATAAGTTGTTCAAGCCGATAATCGGTTGTGAGATGTATGTAGCACGCCGCACCATGGATAAGAAAGAAGGTAAACCCGACCAGAGCGGTTGGCACTTGATTGTGTTGGCTAAGAATGAGAAAGGATATCATAATCTGATAAAACTGGTATCCAGAGCCTGGACAGAAGGATATTATATGCGTCCGCGTACAGACCGTAACGAACTGGAAAAGTATCATGAAGGATTGATCGTCTGTTCAGCTTGTATTGGTGGTGAGGTGCCTAAAAAGATACTTAACGACCAATTGGAAGATGCAGAAGAAGCCGTGCGTTGGTACAAAAATCTTTTTGGTGAAGATTATTATCTGGAGTTGCAACGCCATAAGGCAACCGTGCCCCGTGCCAATCACGAAGCTTATCCGCTACAGCAGAGGGCGAATGCCAAGCTGATAGAGTTTGCCAAAAAATACAATATCAAACTTATTTGCTCCAACGACGTTCACTTTGTAAACGAGGAACATGCTGAGGCACACGATCGTTTGATTTGTCTGAGTACGGGTAAAGATCTGGATGACCCTAAACGCATGCTTTATACCAAACAAGAGTGGATGAAGACAAAAGCTGAAATGAATGAATTATTTGCAGACATTCCCGAGGCTTTGTCCAATACGCTGGAAATCCTAAATAAAGTAGAATATTATTCAATCGATCATGCGCCTATCATGCCGACTTTTGCTATTCCTGAAGATTTCGGAACAGAAGAAGGGTATCGGCAAAAATATACTGAGAAGGATTTGTTTGATGAGTTCACTCAGGACGAAAATGGTAATGTAGTATTAAGTGAAGAGGCTGCCAAGGCTAAAATCAAACGCTTGGGTGGATATGAAAAGTTATATCGTATAAAATTAGAAGCGGACTACCTTGCCAAACTTACTTTTGACGGTGCTAAAATATTCTATGGTGATCCTCTGTCCGAAGAAGTAATGGAACGATTGAAGTTTGAACTTTACATTATGAAGACGATGGGTTTCCCAGGGTACTTCCTTATTGTACAGGACTTCATTGCTGCCGGGCGTAATATGGGTGTCTCGGTAGGTCCGGGACGTGGGTCGGCAGCCGGTTCGGCAGTAGCGTATTGCTTGCAGATTACAAAAATCGACCCCATTAAATATGACTTGCTGTTTGAGCGTTTCTTGAATCCCGACCGTATCTCCTTGCCTGATATCGATATCGACTTTGATGATGACGGACGTGGTGAAGTGCTTCGCTGGGTGACACAAAAGTACGGTCAGGAAAAAGTGGCGCATATTATCACATATGGTACGATGGCTACCAAACTTGCTATCAAGGACGTGGCCCGTGTGCAGAAACTTCCTCTGTCGGAATCTGACCGTTTGGCCAAATTGGTTCCCGATAAGATACCTGATAAAAAGCTGAACCTGCGGAATGCTATTGATTATGTTCCTGAATTGCAGGCGGCTGAGGCTTCTCCCGATCCTTTGGTGCGTGATACGCTGAAATATGCTAAAATGTTGGAAGGTAACGTACGCGGTACGGGTGTGCATGCCTGTGGTACGATTATTTGTCGTGACGACATTACCGACTGGGTGCCTGTTAGTACGGCTGATGATAAAGAAACGGGTGAAAAGATGCTCGTTACTCAATATGAAGGTTCGGTAATTGAAGATACAGGCTTGATTAAGATGGACTTTCTGGGATTGAAAACATTGTCAATCATCAAGGAAGCTGTAGAGAATATTCGCCTGCACCGCAAGCTGGAGTTGAATATAGATAAAGTGCCTATTGACGATCCTGCTACTTATAAACTATATAGTGATGGGCGTACGATTGGTACATTCCAGTTTGAGTCTGCCGGTATGCAGAAATATCTGCGTGAGTTGCAACCTTCTACTTTTGAAGACTTGATTGCAATGAATGCTCTCTATCGTCCGGGACCTATGGATTACATCCCGGATTTTATCGACCGTAAGCATGGGCGGAAACCGATTGAGTACGATATTCCTGTCATGGAGAAATACCTGAAGGATACGTATGGTATTACGGTATATCAGGAACAGGTGATGCTTTTGTCCCGTCTGTTGGCTGACTTCACTCGTGGTGAGTCCGATGCCTTGCGTAAAGCGATGGGTAAAAAGCTACGTGACAAACTGGATCACATGAAACCTAAGTTCGTTGAAGGCGGACGTAAGAATGGACATGATCCGAAAGTACTTGAAAAGATTTGGGGAGACTGGGAAAAGTTTGCATCCTATGCTTTTAACAAGTCTCATGCTACTTGCTATTCATGGGTAGCTTATCAGACGGCCTATCTGAAAGCTAATTACCCTGCCGAGTATATGGCAGCCGTAATGAGTCGAAGTTTGTCGAACATTACCGATATCACTAAGCTGATGGACGAATGTAAGGCTATGGGTATCAAAGTTCTTGGTCCGGATGTGAATGAGAGTAATCTGAAGTTCACTGTTAACCCGGAAGGAAATATTCGTTTTGGTCTTGGTGCAGTGAAAGGTGTGGGCGAAGGTGCCGTGCTGAATATCATGGAAGAACGTGAGAAGAATGGTCCTTTCAAAGGTATATTCGACTTTGTGCAACGCGTCAATCTGACAGCTTGTAATAAGAAGAATCTGGAATGTCTGGCTTTGGCAGGAGGTTTCGATGAGTTCCCGGAATTGAAACGCGAGCAATATTTTGCCGTGAACTCTAAGAATGAAGTTTTCATGGAAACTTTGGTACGATATGGTAACCGTTATCAGGCAGATCAGGCAGCTGCCGCCAATTCCTTGTTCGGTGGTGAGAATGTAGTTGACATAGCTACTCCCGAAATTCCTGAAGCTGAACGTTGGAGTGATCTGGATCGTCTGAACAGGGAACGTGATCTAGTGGGTATCTATCTTTCCGCTCATCCGCTGGATGAATATTCGGTTGTGTTGCAACATGTTTGCAATACGCGTATGGCTGAACTGGAAGACAAAGCGGCACTTGCCGGACGTGAAATAACGATGGGAGGAATTGTAACTTCTGTACGCAGGGGCATCAGTAAGAATGGTAATCCTTACGGCATAGCCAAGATTGAAGACTATTCAGGTTCGGCGGAACTTCCTTTCTTTGGTAATGATTGGGTGACCTACCAGGGGTATCTGGGTGAACGTACTTTCCTCTTTATAAAAGCGCGTTGCCAGCCAAAACAGTGGCGGCAGGATGAATTGGAAGTAAAAATTACCTCTATGGAATTGTTGCCGGATGTAAAGGAGAAGTTGATTTCCAAAATCACCATTCTGATACCGCTTTCCGTGCTAAACCAGGCTTTGGTTACAGAGCTTGCGGCGCTAATGAAAGGGAATCCCGGAACGACGGAACTTTATTTCAAAGTGAGTGATCCTGATAGTAAGACAGTGGTAGATATGATTTCCCGTCCGGTGAAACTTTCCGTAGGACGTGAGTTAATCTCTTATTTAAATGATCGTCCGGAACTGGAATTCCGGATAAATTAGTATCTTTGCTTCCATAAAGATTTTGACAGTAATCATTAAACATTAAATAATTAATCAATAACGCAATGGCTTTAGAAATTACAGACAGCAACTATAAGGAGATCCTTGCAGAGGGTAAACCTGTAGTAATTGACTTTTGGGCCCCGTGGTGTGGTCCTTGTAAAATGGTAGGTCCTATCATTGAAGAATTGGCAGAAATGTACGAAGGACAGGTTCTTATCGGTAAGTGCGATGTAGACGAAAATGGCGATGTAGCTGCTGAATACGGTATTCGTAACATCCCTACTGTACTATTCTTCAAAAACGGTGAGTTGGTTGACAAACAAGTAGGTTCTGCTTCCAAATCAGCTTTTGATGATAAGATAAAAAAAATGCTCCTTTAAAGAGCATAATATAAATAAGGTATTAACCCTTAAAAAACTAACTATTATGGGACTGGAAGACGATTTCTTAAAGGATGATCTCGATGACGAAAAAACCATCGAATACATCAAGAATTATTTGCCGCAGGAGTTAAAAGAGAAGTTCTCTGACGACGAATTCTATTATTTCCTCGATTTGATTGACGAGTATTATTCTGAAAGCGGCATTCTGGATGTAGAGCCGGATGAAGAAGGATGTGTCGAAGTGGATCTGGGGCAAATCGTGGATTACATCATCAAGGAAGCCCACAAAGACGAGATGGGTGACTATGATCCGGAAGAAATCCTGTTCGTGGTTCAAGGTGAACTGGAATATACGGAGTCATTGGATGATGATGAAGAATAGAAAGGTTCAGTTAAGTAAAAAAGGAGTCCGGACAGTTTGTTCGGACTTTTTTTGTGGAATTATTCCACACTTGTAGAGCAGATTCTACACTCTTCATTATTCTTGTTAAGTCATTTAATGCGTTGGCTATGAATAATAAAGGTACAACCATCGAACTTTGGCACGCCAGTTGTGTTTTTTATTTATAGGGTTTTTAACATTAACATAAACAGAGAGCTTATGAAATCGTTTTTAAAGAAGAGAGAAATCAGAATAACGAGAAGGCAGGCAGTGATTGCCGCAATAGCTGTAGTGGTGTTGGTAGCAATTTATTGGTTTGTTACCCACCGACCGGCACCTGCACCGGATCTTCCGGTGGTAGCTGTGGAACCGGTGATACAGGATGACGTGGAAATCTATGGTGAATATGTAGGACGTGTCCGTGCCCAGCAATTTGTAGAAGTCCGTGCCCGTGTAGAAGGGTATCTGGAAAATATGCTTTTTGAAGAGGGTACCTATGTGACGAAGAATCAGGTATTGTTTGTTATCAACCGCGACCAGTATGCCGCGAAGGCAGACAAGGCGCGTGCGCAACTAAAAAAGGATGAGGCACAGGTACGCAAGGCACAGAACGACCTGGAGCGTATCCGTCCTTTGTATGAACAGAATGCTGCCAGTAGGTTGGATTTGGATAATGCAGTGGCTGCCTATGAAACGGCTGAAGCAAGTGTTGCTATGAGTCAGGCTGATCTGGATCAGGCAGAGTTGGAATTAGGATATACCATTGTTCGCTCACCGCTTGCAGGGCATATCAGTGAACGATATGTAGACCTTGGTACGCTGGTGGGGACGGGTGGTAAGTCTTTGCTTGCTACCATTGTGAAGAGTGATACAGTACTGGTAGACTTTAGCATGACAGCATTGGATTACCTGAAAACCAAAGAACGTAATGTGAATCTGGGACAAAAGGATTCTACCCGTTCCTGGCAGCCCAATATTTCTATAACACTGGCAGATAACACTGTTTATCCCTTCAAAGGTTTGGTTGACTTTGCTGAACCGCAGGTTGACCCACGTACTGGTACATTCTCTGTTCGTGCTGAAATGCCCAATCCAAAACATGTATTACTTCCGGGACAGTTCACTAAAGTGAAGCTCTTGCTGGATGTACGGGAGAATGCAACAGTAGTTCCCCTGAAATCCGTTATCATCGAGAAAGGTGGTGCTTACGTGTTTGTAATGCGCCGTGATTCCACTGTAGAACGTCGTTTTATAGAGTTAGGTCCTGAATTCCAGAACCAGGTAGTAGTGGAAAGAGGTCTGGTGCCGGGTGAGACAATAGTGGTGGAAGGATACCACAAACTAAGCCCGGGTGTAAAAGTTAAGGTTAATAATGCCCTGTTGAAGAAAGAAGAAGGGGAAGAAGTTGACGAGAGAAGAAGGGAACAAGGTGACAAGGAGCCTTCGGTATAATAGTTAAATCAGGATTGCGTAAATATAGCGTAGCCCTTGTCCCCTTGTCAACTAACCTCCTTGTCAACTAAATTATCATAAAAAAACAGACGCATATGAAAGTAAGTTTCTTTATAGACAGACCGGTATTCTCGGCTGTCATCTCCATACTGATTGTCATTGTGGGTATCATCGGATTGACGATGCTCCCCATTGACCAATATCCACAGATTACGCCACCAGTGGTGAAGATTAGTGCTTCGTATCCCGGTGCCAGTGCACTGACAGTATCACAGGCGGTAGCTACACCTATCGAACAAGAATTGAATGGAACACCGGGAATGCTCTACATGGAGTCCAACAGTTCCAATTCCGGTGGCTTTTCCGCTACAGTGACATTTGATATTTCCGCTGACCCCGATTTGGCGGCAGTAGAAATACAGAACCGTTTGAAACTGGCGGAGTCCCGTCTTCCGGCAGAAGTGGTACAGAACGGTATATCCGTAGAAAAACAGGCAGCCAGCCAGTTAATGACTATCTGTCTGATGTCTTCTGACCCGAAGTTTGATGAAATCTATTTGAGTAACTTCGCTACACTGAACGTACTCGATTTGCTTCGTCGTATTCCGGGTGTAGGGCGTGTCTCCAATATTGGTAGCCGCTACTATGCTATGCAGATTTGGGTGCAACCGGACAAATTGGCAAACTTCGGACTGACCGTAGCCGATTTGCAGAATGCTCTGAAAGATCAGAACCGTGAGTCTGCAGCCGGTGTGCTGGGGCAACAACCTGTACAAGGATTGGATATTACCATTCCTATTACGACTCAGGGACGTCTTTCTACTGTAGGGCAGTTTGAAGAAATCGTAGTTCGTGCAAATGCGGATGGTTCCATTGTTCGTTTGCGCGACGTGGCACGCATCTCGCTGGAGGCATCTTCATACAATACGGAGAGTAGTATCAACGGTGAAAATGCAGCGGTGTTAGGCATTTATATGCTTCCGGGTGCCAATGCTATGGAAGTGGCAGAGAATGTGAAGAAGGCAATGAATGAAATCAGTAATAATTTTCCCGACGGATTGAGTTACGAGATTCCATTTGATATGACGACATATATTTCAGAGTCTATTCACGAAGTATATAAGACTTTGTTTGAAGCATTGATATTGGTAATTATCGTGGTATTCCTGTCACTGCAAAGCTGGCGTGCTACACTTATTCCGATTGTGGCAGTACCTATTTCCCTGATTGGTACGTTCGGCTTCATGCTTATATTCGGTTTTTCGCTCAATATACTTACCTTGCTTGGATTGGTACTTGCCATCGGTATTGTGGTGGACGACGCTATTGTGGTAGTGGAAAACGTAGAACGCATTATGCACGAAGAGAAACTGCCACCTTACGAGGCTACGAAAAAAGCGATGGAAGGATTGACGGGAGCGATTATTGCTACGTCTCTGGTATTGGCGGCTGTGTTTGTACCGGTTAGTTTCCTTGGTGGTATCACAGGGCAGCTTTATCGTCAATTCACGGTGACAATTGTGGTTTCCGTATTACTTTCTACGGTGGTTGCATTGACTTTGAGTCCGGTAATGTGTTCGTTGATATTGAAACCGGAATCGCATAAGCGAAAGAATATCGTATTCCGTTATATCAACTATGCACTGAATATGGGCAACCGTAAATATGTTCGCCAGATTTCACGTGTGATAGGAAATCCTCGCAGAGTACTGGCTGCATTTGGTGTGGTACTGATAGCTATCTTACTGATAAATCGTTTGATACCGACCAGTTTCTTACCTGTGGAAGATCAGGGTTACTTCAAAGTGGAACTGGAACTGCCCGAAGGCGCTACACTGGAGCGTACACGTACTGTGTCGGAGCGTGCAGTAGAGTACCTGATGTTGAATCCGGCTGTAGAGTATGTGCAGAGCGTGGTGGGTAGCAGCCCTCGTGTAGGTAGCAGCCAGGCACGTAGTGAACTGACGGTTATTATGAAGCCGTGGGGGGCACGTGACGGACAAACCATTGATGAGGTGATGGCACAAGTGAAAAAGGATTTGCAGGAATATCCTGAATGTAAAGTATATCTTTCCACGCCACCGGTCATCCCGGGATTGGGAAGCTCGGGTGGTTTTGAAATGCAGCTTGAGGCACGTGGAGATGCCACATTCGATAATCTGGTGCAAGCTACGGATACATTGATGTATTATGCATCACAGCGTAAGGAGTTATCCGGACTGTCATCATCTTTACAGGCGGATATTCCGCAACTCTATTTCGACGTGGATCGTGATAAGGTAAAACTGGCGGGAGTGCCGTTGGCAGATGTCTTTTCAACCATGAAGGCTTATACAGGTTCGGTATATGTGAACGACTTCAATATGTTCAATCGTATTTATCGTGTATATATTCAGGCTGAAGCACCTTATCGGGAACACAAAGAAAATATCAACCTGTTTTTTGTACGTGGGGCGGACAATGTAATGATACCGTTGACTTCTCTCGGAACAACTTCCTATACAACTGGACCGGGTAGCATCAAGCGCTTCAATATGTTCAACAGTGCCGTAATTCGTGGTGGAGCGGCGGATGGTTACAGTTCCGGTCAGGCCATGGAAATCATTGAGCAGATAGCTCGCGAACACTTGCCGGAAAATATAGGTGTAGAATGGAGTGGACTTTCTTATCAGGAGAAACAGGCCGGAGGACAGACAGCAATGGTATTGGCATTGGTATTCCTATTCGTATTCCTCTTCCTGGCAGCACTTTACGAAAGTTGGACAGTGCCCATTGCGGTGTTACTTTCATTGCCCATCGCTGCGCTGGGAGCCTACCTCGGAGTGTGGCTGTGTGGATTGGAGAACGACGTCTATTTCCAGATCGGATTGGTAATGCTGGTCGGTCTGGCGGCAAAGAATGCAATTTTGATTGTAGAATTTGCTAAAGAACAAGTAGATCGTGGAGCGAATGTGGTTAAGGCGGCTTTACATGCATCGCAGCTGCGCTTCCGTCCTATCCTGATGACGTCATTGGCATTTATTCTCGGTATGTTGCCAATGGTTATTGCCAGCGGACCGGGCTCGGCAAGCCGTCAGGCTATTGGTACCGGTGTATTCTTTGGAATGATTTTAGCTGTGACGATAGGTATTCTTTTGGTACCATTCTTCTTTGTACTGATTTATAAGGCGAAGGCAAAAGCGAAGAGTACGAATATTAAGAAAGTTACGAAGCGATTTAAACGATAAGTTATGAAAAGAAAATATACAATATATTACATGATGGCGTTGGTGTTATTGTTCAGTTCCTGCCAGTTGGGTAAACATTATGTACGTCCGGAACTGAATCTGCCGCAACAGCTTGACTCAACGGAACAGGACACGCTCTCTCTTGCTGACCGGCAATGGTGGGAACTCTACACCGATACTACACTGCAAGCACTCATAGAGCGGACGCTCGAATATAATAAGGATATGAAGATAGCTGCCGCACGGGTGAAGGAACTGGCAGCAATGAAGCGCATCGATTTTGCTAATCTTTTTCCGCAAGTCAGTGGAAAGCTGTATGCGGACAAGGAAGCGGAAAACTATGGCGGAGACAATTATGATTCAGACCGGAGCTATGAAGCTAAGGCAATCGTTTCATGGGAAGTGGATCTTTGGGGAAACTTACGTTGGGCGAAAGATAAGAGTATGGCGGATTTCTTAGGTTCGATAGAGGCGCAGCGGGCACTGAAAATGAGCTTGGTGGCAGAAGTGGCCCAGGCATACTTTGAACTGGTAGCTTTGGATAATGAACTGGCTATTGTCCGTCAGACACTGAATGCCCGTAAAGAAGGTGTACGGTTGGCAAAGCTTCGTTTTGAAGGCGGACTCACTTCCGAAACCTCTTATCAGCAGGCGCAGGTGGAGTTTGCACGTACTGCAACATTGGTACCGGATCTGGAGCGAAAGATTTCCATTAAAGAAAATGACATTGCTTTCCTGGCAGGTGAATATCCACGGAAGATAGAACGTTCGGTGTTACCCGAAGAGGTTAAATTGCCGGAAAATCTTCCTGTAGGACTTCCTTCCACATTGCTGGAACGCCGTCCGGATGTACGTCAGGCGGAACAGAAATTGATTGCAGCAAATGCGACAGTAGGCCTTGCGTATACCAATATGTTTCCCCGTTTGGCTCTGACAGCACATTATGGTTTGGAGAGTGCTGAATTCTCGGATTTCCTGAAATCACCTTATCATTTCCTGAGTGGTTCCCTGTTGACGCCGTTATTTGCGATGGGTAAGAACCGGGCGATGCTGAAGGCCAAGAAAGCAGCGTACGAACAGGAGGTTTACTCTTACGAGAAATCAGTGCTGACGGCTTTCAAGGATGCGCGGAATGCGATTGTAGATTTCAATAAGATAAAAGATATCTATGAGTCACGCCTGCAACTGGAACAAGCTGCACAAACAAATGTGGAGTTGGCTCAGTTACAGTATATTAATGGCGTAATCGGATATCTGGACGTGCTGGATGCACAACGTGGATATTTCGATGCACAGATCGGATTGAGCAATGCGATACGGGATAAGCAGATAACACTGGTGCGGTTATATAAGGCACTCGGTGGGGGATGGCAGTAGGAGGGTTAAACCTCCGGTGTATTCAGGAAGAAGAATACAGACATCCCGATAAGAATGATTCCCAGTACGCCATAGAATAACCGGGCACGTTTTCTTCCTACACTCTTTACGGCGAACTGTGTGTTGCGGGCAGTGAAAAACCACTCCCAGTCAAACACAGCCGCCAGTAATGAGATGATGCCGGCCACTACGAATATACCTTGTACGATGTATTGGCTCATAAGATATTAATCCAGATTTTCCATTGTCAACTTGCGCGAACCGTCTTCCAGTTCCTCAATAGTCACTTTAATTGTGTTGCCAGGCAACAGTTCTTCCACCAGTTCCGGCCATTCAATGAAACAGAGTGCACCACTGTAGAAGTAATCTTCGTATCCCATATCATATACTTCTTCCAGCTTCTTGATCCGATAGAAGTCGAAATGGTAGATCAATTCTCCTGCTATGTCCGAACGATATTCATTGATAACGGCAAAGGTGGGTGATGTAACGACGTCTTCAACGCCCAACTCCTGGCAAAGTGCCTTGATGAAAGTAGTTTTACCGGCTCCCATTTTTCCATAGAGAGCGAAAACAGTATTGTCCCCCATAGCAGCGATAAACTCGCGGGCGGCTTCATGGATGTGCTCCAGAGATTGAATTTTAATTTCCATACTATATTTAATTATGATTTTACTTTCAGTTTCGTCCACTTAGTGTGATAAGTGGGATAATCATCTCTTCCATCGAAATGCCTCCATGTTGGAAGGTATCGGTGTAGTAGCTGACGTAATGGTTGTAATTATTGGGATAGGCAAAGAAATCCCGACCTGTGGCGAAGATATAGCGTGTACTCACGTTGGGTGAGGGGAGGTGTATCTCAGAAGGGCGGGTGATTTCAAACACCTGTTTGGGATTGTATGCCATGTTGCGTGACAGTTTATAGCGCAGGTTGGCATTAATTTCTTTACTGTTGCTTTGCACCTTTACCGGGTTGTCTACGCGAATGCTGCCGTGATCGGTGGTGATGATAACCCGATACTGACGGCTGGCAAGTGCTTTCAGCAAGTCGCTCAGCGGTGAATGGCGAAACCAGGAAAGGGTGATACTACGGTAGGCTGCCTCGGTAGAGGCGAGTTCACGTATCATTTTGCTTTCCGTTCGGCTGTGACTCAACATGTCGATGAAATTGAATACGGCAACATTGAGGTCATTCTGCGCTAAGGCGGGTAGTTGTGCCAGCAGACGTTCTGCACTGGAAGCATCGTTTATTTTATGGTAAGAGAAAGTATCACTGCGGCGATAGCGTTCTATAATGGTACGTATCAGTGGAGCTTCATTCAAATTTTTGTTTTCCTCTTCGTCCTCATCTATCCATAATTCGGGAAAAAGCTTAGCTATCTGGTCAGGCATCAGCCCGGAAAAGATAGCATTGCGGGCGTATTGTGTGGCAGTGGGCAGAATGCTGAAATAGAGTTGCTCTTCAATGTTGAATAAACCGGATAATTCATTGGCAAGAACGCGCCATTGGTCGTACCGGAAATTATCAAGTACAATAAAGAAAATCTTTTCACCTTTGTCCAGCAGAGGGAAAAGGATACGTTTGAAAAGGTCCGGGCTCATCAGAGGGCGGTCGGTGTTTTCCGAAGAGGGTTTGCGTGTGTTAGTTGCCCCTTTTTCGTCCGATACCCAGTTGGCATAGTTCTTCTTTATGAATTTGGCAAAGGCAGAATTAGCTTCTGCTTTCTGCATGGCAAGCATCTCGCTCATAGGGCTGTCTGTAGCTTCCAATTCCAGTTCCCAGTATACCAGGCGGCGATATAATTCCATCCAGTCGGTTGCCGTCAGTGAGTCATTGATTTGCATGCCTATCTTACCGAAATTTTGTTGATAAGCGGTTTGTGCAGCTTCGCTGACTATATCCCGACGATGCAGATTCTTCTTTAGCGACAACAATATTTGGTTAGGATTGACGGGTTTGATCAGGTAATCCGCAATCTTTTGTCCGATAGCCATGTCCATGATATTCTCTTCTTCACTCTTGGTGATCATGATAACAGGGACGGTGGGGCAGATTTCTTTTATTAATGCCAGAGTTTGCAGACCACTCAGTCCGGGCATGTTTTCGTCCAGAAAGATTAGGTCGTAGGTTGTAGCGCGGCAGCGGTCGAGTGCATCCTGTCCGTTGGTTACGGTATCTACTTCGTAGCCTTTGCCTTCCAGAAACAGGATGTGCGGTCGCAACAAACTGATTTCATCGTCCACCCAAAGTAATCTATCTCTCTTCATATCTGTTAGCTATTTCAGTCCCCAAAGATAACACCATTTTCCGGGTCGTCCTCTTCCGTAGGCAGATTTTCTTCTCTCTGTCGTTCTTCTTCCTCTGTCGGCAGGTTCAGCAGAGGTTCATCCAGTGTATAGCCTTTTAGTTCCGGTTCCGGTATGGAAGAGAAGTGTGTACGGTAGAAGGCATCATAATCATCGAAACTATATTGTTTGATTAATTGCGCATAGTTGGCCTCCGAGATGAGTATAGCACGCATACCACTGAGCCGTGCCGCCATTTCGGGATTTGAATAAAGTCGACGGAAATACTGCTGTGTTTCATCGTAATTGTTGAACGGACGAATTTGCAACATACCGATACCCCGTTCGTGAGCAAATGCAAGGTCGAAGTTCTTAACCAGGAAAGTGGAGAAATTATAGCGTGCCACTTCAAACAGAAGCATATTCTCGTTTACTTTTCCTTCTTCATAAGCAAGGATAAAGAGGAACGGTACATTGCGCTCTGTGCTGAAAGCACTGTCCGGTGGGAGAATAGCGGTACTGCTCGAACTGTCGCCCAACAAATTGCCTGCCTCGGCCAGTTCGGCACTCCGTCGTTGCCAGATAGAACCGAATGTATTGCTGTCACGGGCCAGCAGACGTCCTTCCTGTATGCCTTTCAGTATATGGGCGGCCAGATCGGTGATTTCGTTCTGCGGATATTGCTGTACAAGTTCTTTCAGAGTGGCGAGGAACCTTTCTGTTTCTCCTCCCTGCAGTCGGGTGACGGCTTCGAGGAACATAAACTTCGGGCGATGTTGCCCTAATGGATATATTTCGGAAGAAAGATGTTCGGCAGCCCGCACAGTGGCTGTGTCGCCCATCTGGAAATGCTCATAAGCACGGACATAGAGTGAATCTTCACGTTGTTTACCATGTACGGCATTCTCTGCGAAATCCGGGTCAGCCAGTGTCTTGGCATAACGGCTTTCGGGGAATCGGGCGATAAGTTCGGCTTTATATTTTTCAGCGGAACTACCTTTTTTCTCATAATATTCTATAGCCAATTCCGTCAGGAATAACTGATAATAGGCTTCATCAGCTTGCGCGAAGTCCGGGAACTGCCGTATGAGCCTTTCGAACATGGCTTCTGCCCGTTGGAAATCGTGCATACGATCCTTGAAAACCATTCCGGCACCGTATAAAGCTTCCGATAGCAATGCGTTGGATGCCTGCATGGCCTCTTCTGTCAATGGGATCTGTGCCAGATAGTATTCCGGACGATGCGTATCATTGGCGATACTGTCGGTAGTTCCCTTTTTAGGATCTTTTTCTGGGGAGACAGAGCTTTCTGTTGCTTCATTTTCCTGACTGTTCGGGATACTGTCTTTGGGGGCAATATCTTCCGATTCACTGTAATCTATTTCTTCAAAATCGTCCAGTGCAACCACAGTCTTATTTTTCCTTCGCCAGTTGTCTTCCAGTTTTCTACGTCCCCACAAACGTTGGAACTCTGCTTTTCCCTGCTCCACTAATTGTGGATTATAGAAATACCAATCCTGCTTTCCACCTATTGCCGGCTGGGTAGTTTGTGGAGTAGTGGTATTCCCTTGCCCTGGTTTGCTGATAATCGAAGTTGCAGGTAACTGACTTTCCGCTTCTTCCCGCATCTGCAGGCGGTTTGTTTCCCGCTCTGCTTCTTCGGCCGCCTTGCGTTCTGCTTCCTCCCGGGCGATGACCTGTGCAATGATGTTTTCTATGACGGCCATTCGTTCCGCCTCCGGCATCCCGGCAAGGTGCTGCAAACTATCCTGCAACTGTATGGTATTGGTATGAGGTACCAGTTCGTCCAATATTTCCGAACGGGTGGTAATATCGGCATATTCCCGGTGTGTCTTATCTATCAATCCTATTGCCTCTGCATATGCTTTCTGCGCTTCAGCATAGCGTGCCTGCTGCCAGTACAAGTTTCCTAATGTCAGTTGAAGAATTCCTTTCTCCACACCATTACGGGTGCTCTTTTCTATTCCTTTGTGATATGCGGAAAGAGCCTGCACCGTGTCTTTCCCGGCCAGGTAAACATTACCCAATGCATAGTAAATCTGATCCAGATACTCTTCGTTTTTCTCGTCTTTGCTCAGCCGCAGTAGCTTCCCTGTTATCTTACGGCTATTGGCGGTGGGCATCACTTCCGTCTGGCGGATACGGGCACTCAATGCCAGTTCGTACGGAGGGTTGAGACGAATTACTTTGCTGTATGATTGATAAGCTTGTTCCGGTTGTTGCAATAGCTGGTAAGTCTGTCCCAGGAGATAATAGCATCGCGCTTTTTGCTGTTTGTTCTTCTCGTTTTTGGCTGTCTTTTCAAGATGAGGGATGGCTTCTTTGTATCGCTGACTGCCCAACAGGTAGTTTCCTGTTGCCGAAGCATAAGGGACTGCCAGTGATAGTGGCAGACTATCATTATTTACCCGGTTCAGAGCATCTTCAGCATCGTATTGCCAACCCAGTGCTGAGTAGCAGCGGGATAGCCAGATCAGAGCTTCGGAAGTGATATTCGTCTGTCCGTCATAGAGGCGCACGATATAAGAAAAGGTTGAGGCAGCTTCCGGGAAATCTCCTTTCTGATATTGTGCTTTTCCCAATAGCAGCCATGCACGGTGTATGAAAGGATTGAACTCCCGACGTGCCAGCCATTTTTTGTATTCGTCCGTGTATGCCCGTCCTGGTTTACGTATGGGGCGTCGCTTGATAGAATGTTGACGAATAGCTTTTTGCGCTTTTTCAATGGCTCGCTCATAGTCGGAAGTACCGATACCTGTAGTTTCTTTATTGCCGATGGGATAGAGGGGGAGCATTTCCATGTAGTTATCCTTATTCCCTTGTTGCTGTGCCTGCAATCCGGCTTTATAAGCTTCGTTTCCGTTGAAGTAGACGTTGTAACGGGTGGTTAGGGCATGATAGAAGCGTGTGCCGGCTGTATTCTTTCGGGTAGAACATCCGGCAACGAGCATCAAAGTGACTAAGATGCCAGTGAGGAGGATTGCTTTGCGTTTCAACTATGCCAGTAAGTTTTACGGGTTCTGCGTTTTCTGCCGTAAAGATAAATAAAAACTCTTTCCCAGCTTACATACTACGTATATAATGATGGAAAAGAAGATGATAGCTGCGCCGGAAGGAACGTTGAGATAGTAGGATATCATTAATCCGCCCAGGCAACTGAGATAACCGATGCCGATGGATAGCCAGATAATGCGGTGGAAACGATGCGTAAACAAATTCGCAGTCATTTGTGGGATGGTGAGCAGGGAAATAACCAGCACAATGCCTACCATGCGCAGACATGCCACAATGGTCAGTGCAATGAACATCATCAGTACATATTCGAATATTTGTACGGGAATACCTTGTGAACGTGCAAATTCCCGGTCGAAAGCAACGTAAATAATCGGACGCAGGTATAGGATAAAGAAAATAGCCAATATCACTGCAAGTCCTGCCAGCAAGGCGATGTCTCCGAATGTAATCGTCAGTATATTACCGAACAGATAAGCGGACAAATCAGGTGCAAACCCGGGTGAAAGGAAAGTGAACATGATACCCAATGCCATCCCCAGCGTCCAGAATACCGCGATAGCTGAGTCCTCACGCATATCATTGCGTTTGCTAAGCCATTCCACGCCAAAAGCCGACAGTACCGCAAACACTCCGGCTGCCAGAATAGGAGAGATTCCTGTATATAATCCCAGACCAATTCCTCCGAAAGAAGCATGTGTCAGTCCGCCACTAATGAACACCAGTCGCCTCGTTACGATATACGTACCGATAAGTCCGCAAACAATGCTTGCCAGCAAACTGCCGATGAGGGCATGTTGAAAGAAGGTGTATTGCAGTAGATCCACTTTAAAATCTCCTCTCTCCTATAATCAGGAATATTTCATCTTTGATATTGTTTGGCAAAGCTATTCCACGCAGTTGCAAACTGCGTACCCATCCGGCAACGTCGATGTCCTGCATCGTATAGAATACGTCCCTGAATTCATCTTCCTGTTCAGGAGTGTAATCTTCGGGGGCAATGCCGATGTACTTGTCCAGTTCTTCATCATCGTAGTACTCTATCTTTTTGCTGACAGCAGCTAACAGACTGTCCCGTTCGCATATTTCGTGCTGTCCGCAGCATTCTGCGTCGGCCTCTTTCACTTCAGGCATGGCATCCAGTTCTCCGCGCTCTATTTTCTTTTGCAAGCGTTGGTTACGGATGTATCCTGCCAAAAGGGCGATACAGACAAGTGCAATAAGACTTATAATTAATATCCACATAGCTTATTCCTCTATTTCAATCCCAAATCCTACTTGTTTCAAATCTTCCCAGTATCCCGGATAAGACTTGGACACCACTTGCGGATCGGCAATCCGTATGGATGGCGTCCGAAGGATGGCGGGTGCAAATGCCATTGCCATCCGGTGGTCTTCATAAGTCGCAATAACGGGATGGGAGGCTGGTTCGCAGCGTTCACCGTTCCAGATTAATATACTGTCCTGTTCCGATTTTACCACATATCCCAGTTTATTCAATTCTGTAATAAGCGCTTGAATGCGGTCGGTTTCCTTTATCTTCAAGCTCTGCAATCCGGTAAATCGGAAAGGTATGTTCATTAAACAACAAGTCACAACGAAAGTTTGTGCCAAGTCGGGTATATCCACTAAATCTTCCTTTAAACAGGTAACGGGAGTTCCCATCTTAGTCAGTATCACTCCTTGGTCGGTATATGTGGTGTGTACACCGAGTTTGGCAAATATTTCAGCTCCCCGACTGTCGCCCTGATAGCTGCGTGGGAGAAGTCCGGGTAATTTTATTTTCGTTTTTGTAGATTCCTTTTTTTCATTATCCTGAATTAAGGCAACCATCTGATACCAGTAAGAAGCACCGCTCCAGTCACTTTCTACTGTGAAAGGTATGTCTCTGTACTTTCCCGGACGGACGGTGATACTACTTTCAGAACTCCAGGCAGCGTCTGCACCGAATTCTTTCATTAGTTGCAGTGTTAGATTAATGTAAGGGCGGGAAATGATTTCTCCTGTAAGATTCAACCTCAATCCGTTTTTCAGGATGGGACCGATCATCAGTAAAGCAGATATATATTGTGAACTGACATTTCCGGCAAGGCTGATTTCTTCGCCTGTTAATTCTGTACCTGTGATGCGTAAAGGAGGAAAGCCTTCTTTTCCGGCATACTCTATCTGTGCACCCAGTTCACGTAAGGCATCCACCAGAATACGTATGGGGCGTTGTTGCATCCGTTCGGTACCGGTAATGATGCGTGTACCCGGTGTTACACTGAGGTAAGCCGTGAGAAAACGCATGGCGGTTCCGGCGGCAAGAATGTCGATATGTCCGGGATTCCCGTCCAGTGCTTTTATCATGACACGGGTGTCATCGCAATCGCTCAAATTGCTTGGCGCGATATGCCCTTGGGCTAAAGCGTGTAATATCAAAGCCCGGTTGCTGATACTTTTGGAAGCCGGGAGCTGGATAGTGGTGTGCAAAGTGGCTGGTGCCGAAAGTTTATAGCGCATAGTTGTATTCCTTCTTAAACATAATAGCTGGTTTACAGGCTACAAAAGTACGATAAATATCTGAATAAAGAAACTTGAGTTACATGACTTCTATCCGAACTGTGCACAGATTTTTTTCGTATCTGCTCTGTGTCTGCTCCGTACTTACTCCGTATATAATAGAGGTATCACTGACCGAATAGGCTACGGAGTAGTTACGGAGATGATACGGAGAGCATACGGAGCTGGCATGGAACCGTTCTGAAACGAATTTCGCCAACGGGTTATTTAAGAGGTGCGTAGAACGCAAGTAATATATGTATACGAATATCTTTTTTGCGTAAGGAAGCTTACTCTCAGATTATCAAAAGCTTACAAAATATTAATTCCCAGTCGACAAGAAGTTAAGAGTTTGTCGACAAACTCCCAACTTCTTGTTGACAAACTCTTAACTTCCTGTAAATGGAAAAATAGTATTTTTTTCGGTTTCCTTACAGTCTCAGGATTACAAATCCGATTGAACGGCGGTTATAACACAAATTCCTGATAGTTCTCTTTGTTTATTACTTTGAAAGACGCTTCCGGATAAGCTGTTGCGAAACTGATAGGGGCATTCGGTTTTTTGTCTCCCCACTTGAATTCAAAAGCGGATAAACCTTCGGTTGATTCATCTTTCTTCAACGAACACTATATCTTTTCTGAAATCAACCGGTGATACACCGGCCTTCCGTTTGAAGAATTTTCCGAATGAAGACTGGTCGGAGAAGTTGAGGGTGGTGGCAATCTCCTGTATGGAGAGTTTGGAATGTGTCAGTAAGTTACGGGCTTCGCTGAATAGCATTTCGAAGATGAAATCGCTCACGCTTTGTCCTGTCACGAGCTTCACGATCTGTGTCAGATGATGGGCAGATAAGTTCAGGTGGGCAGCATAGAAATCTACCTTATGTTCTTCACGATAATGCGTTGCCAGTAGTTCGATGAATGATTTGATAATACTTTCGTATCGAGTCAGGCAGCCGTCCGTATGGGGGAGGTTGGTTCGTTCAAGGATGTCACTTAAATCAAGATAAAAGGCGAACAAACGGTTCAGAATGACTTCTTTGTGATAGAAATGTTCTGTACGGTCAATATTCTTATTGATGCTGGCTAATCGTTCGGCTAATAAAACAGCGTAAGGATGCGCTAAAGGAACTACCGGTTGGTTATATAGCCGCACACCGTATTTGGTCCGTCGGTAGATCATGTCGGTGGAGTCCATTTCATCCGTAAAAGCCTTGCTGACAAAGAGACATTGACATTGAAAGTCATCACTACATTCATAAAAATGAAACAGATGAGCAGAAGATAGAAGTAAAAGCGTATCCGCTTGAATATCATACGCCTTGTAATTGATTACGGTATGTCCTTTTCCGGATAAAACCAATAAGATGATAAAAGCGTCCAGATGGATATCTGACGAAAACTGTTCTTCTGCTTCTCGATACCCGATAGTAATGCAACTGATTTTCTTTCGTGTATCATTCCTGCTGCCACTAATGATGGGGAGTTCACTGATGTTTTTGATGCGTATGGAAGAGGCCATTAGGTGTGATTTTATGTTGTACAAAGATAATGTAAACCTTTGAAATCTCCAAATTAAACCAATTTTGCCCAATTTGGGATTTCTCTCCGGCAAAGAATTTATCCGACCTTTGCAGCCGTTTTGAGGTAAATGATAATTTAGCGGCGAGAATTGTTACGCGGAAGTATCTTAAATTCTCCTCCTCCGTCGGAGGAGGAGTACCCGTAGGGGGAGGTGGTAGGTAAAACAATAAAATACCTATTAATAATAAGATAAAGGAATTTCTTTCTCACCTACCACCCCGCCCGTTGGGCACCCCTCCTCCAACTGGAGGAGGGGAATTGAGATAGTCAGAATATTAATAGCTTCGCCGATAAATTATCATGTTGATGCTCCTTTATTAATTTAATAGGTATTATGAGAAAATTGAAAGTATTATTTGTCTTTATCGGTGCATTGAGCATTTCGTTGGCACCTGCACAAACCTTTCAGAAGATGACAATTGAAGAAATGTTCGAGTTGGCAGATGCTAATAGTCGCAGTATTCGTATGTTCCGTCTGGCGGAAGAGGAAGCCGGACAGGCAGTAAAGGTGGCCAGGAATGCTCAACTTCCTTCGATTGACGTATCCGTTTCGGCAAGTTATTTGGGGGATGCCTGGCTGGCAGACCGTGATTTTACAAATGGAGAGAATGCCGCTATGCCGCACTTCGGCAATAACTTTGCAATAGAAGCATCGCAGGTAATTTATGCGGGTGGGGCTATCACGAGCCGGATTGCCATTGCCAAATTACAACAGCAACTGGCAGAGTTGGATAAAGAAAAGAACAGGCAGGATATCCGCTTTTTGTTAGTAGGCAATTACTTGGAGATGTATAAATTGCAGAATCAGGCTGAAGTGTACCGGAAGAATATAGAGCAAACCCGGAAATTGGTAGAAGATATCAATGCCAAACAATCGCAAGGACTGGCTTTAAAGAATGACATCACTCGTTATGAGTTGCAACTGAAATCTTTGGAACTGGCATTGACACAGATTGAAAATGGTATCCTTATCCTGAACAATCAATTGGTTACGGTATTGGGTTTGCCCCAGGAAACAGTGATAAATGTGGATACTACCTTGTTGGGACGACTTCCCAAGCCCTCGGAAGAAGCTATTTGGCAGGAAACGGCGGTATTGAGTTCTCCCATGCTGCAACAGATGAAACTGAATATCAAGCAGTCGGAGTATAATGAACGGATTGCAAAGGCTGAACGTTTGCCGTCCATAGCTCTTTTTGCAGGTGATAAACTAGATGGTCCTATTACGATTGAAGTGCCTCCCATTAACAAAAATCTGAACTATTGGTATATCGGTGTAGGAGTGAAATTCGATATTGCTTCTACTTTCAAGTCGGGTAAGAAAATTCGTCTGGCACGACTGTCCACCCAGCGTGCGCAAGAAAACGACTTATTGTTGCAGGAGAATGTGCGGACGGAAGTAAAAGCGGCATATATCCGTTTTCGTGAGGCTTTTACCATTTGCGATACACAAGAGAAAAGCCTGGAATTGGCAGCGCAAAACTACAGTGTGGTGAATAACCGCTATTTGAATGATCTGGCGCTGATTACTGATATGCTGGATGCCAGCAATTCTAAACTGAATGCGGAGTTGCAGTTGGTGAATGCACAGATCAATATACTTTTCAATCTCTATAAGTTGAAGAAGACGGCGGGGTGCTTATAAATTGTCGTCAAGTAATTTTTCATCCGCAGATGACACGGATTATGCGGATTTTATTTTTCTGAAAGGCATAGCTCAGCCGTAGGAACTGTGTAATCTGCGTTATCTGCGGATGAAAAATGGTTTTTGATATATGAATGTAAACTAATGAATTAAATAAGACATGGAACGTAAAAAGAAAAAACTGATTTATAACGTAGTGGTTAGCCTCTTACTTATCACCGGACTGGTGTGGGTATGTTCCCATTTCGTTCATCTCGGCAATGTAGCCTATACAGACAACGCACAGGTGAAACAACTGATTGTCCCCGTCAACAGCCGTGTACAGGGTTTTATCAAGAAAATCTATTTCGATGAATACCGGGAAGTACATAAAGGCGATACTCTGGTCTTGATTGAAGATTCCGAGTTTCGTTTCCGCCTGGCACAGGCTGAGGCTGATTTTCAGAACGCCATTTCGGGAAAAAATGCGGTGGCCACCACAGTACATACTACTCAGAATAATATAGCTGTATCCGATGCCGGTTTGCAGGAGGCAAAAGTCCGGTTGGATAATGCCGAACGTGAATACCACCGGTATAAAAATCTTTTGGCACAGGATGCCGTCACCAAACAGCAGTACGATGCCGTGCAGACAAATTACGAGGCATCCAAAGCACGCTATGAACTTCTGCTTCGTCAACGTCAATCTACAACTTTGGTAAAGCAGGAACAGACCCATCGTCTGGAACAGATGGATGCAGGTATCAAACTGGCGCAAGCTGCCCTGGAGCTGGCGCGTCTGAACCTTTCTTATACCGTTATCCTCGCTCCTTGTGACGGAACTACCGGTCGGAAAGAAATTCAGGAGGGACAACTGATACAGCCCGGGCAGACTTTGGTTGACATTGTCGATGAAAATGAGAGATGGATAGTAGCTAATTATAAAGAGACTCAGACTACCCATATCCGGGAAGGCCAGCCGGTAGAAATAGAAGTGGATGCTGTGCCTGGAATAACGTTTAAAGGTGCTGTGAAATCTATTTCCCGCGCTACGGGTGCCAGCTTCTCTCTTCTGCCGCAGGATAACTCTGCCGGAAACTTTGTGAAAGTAGAACAACGTATTCCTGTCCGTATAGAATTTTCTGCCGACAATCGTCCGGAAGATATGGAACGCCTGCGTGCCGGTATGAATGTGGAGTGCGTAGTAAATTATTGATATTATGCACGAAACAGGACCTTTTTCCATTCCGGCCATCCGTGATTTTGTTCCTCCTAAGTTGCGTCCTTGGATTATCATTGCCTTTGTCATCGTTTTCCAGTTTTCCGGTGGTCTCTATTTGGCGGCAGTCAGTGAGATGGTCGGTTCTACGGCATTGATGCAGGAAGATATTATGATGGCAGGCTACGCTTCTATGATAGGCATGGGACTGACATTCGCCATCATGTTTCGGCTGAAGTTCCGCTTTGCTTCGAAAACTTCATTGATGACGTGTAGCATTGCTCTGATTGTTTCTAATCTGATATGTATGCAGACGCATAGCATTCCTGTGCTGGTGATCACCTGTTTCTTTGCAGGAATCTTCCGCATGTGGGCTACATTCGAATGTAATTCCACCATTCAGCTATGGCTTACCCCTAAACGGGATTTGTCGGTATTTTTCTGTTTTATCTATCTATTGGTGCAGAGTTGTATTCAGCTGTCGGGACTGATAACAGTCTATACAGCATTTTGGGCAAAGTGGGAGTATATGCATTGGCTGATTATTGGTTTATTGTTATTGGTGATGCTGGCTACATTGTGCCTGTTCCGTAGTTATCGCTCTTTGCCGAAGTTGCCGTTGTTCGGTATCGATTGGTTGGGGGCTTTGATGTGGGGACTTGTGTTGTTGTGCATCCTCTTTGTCTGTGTGTATGGGGAACATTACGATTGGTATCAGTCTTTCCAGATCCGGGCGGCAACCGTCATCGGTATACTTATTCTTGCATTGAATTTATGGCGTGCATCTTTCATTCGTCACCCGTTCATTGCTTTGAAGACCTGGACGTATCGTGCCGTATGGTTTCCCTTTATACTATATATAGTAATAGATATTCTGCTGGCGCCTTCGCATCTCTTTGAGCATATCTATATGGAGAGTATATTAGGGTATGATACCCTGAATGTAATTTCGCTCAATTGGGCGGTATTGCTGGGAATTATAGTGGGAGCAGGCTTTACCCTTTTCACTTTTTCCCGTCGTAAGTGGCGATATAAGACAATGACTGTGATTGCATTCTCTTCCATTACGGGTTATCTGATGTATTTTTATTTCGGTATTGACTATGCTTTGCCCAAGGAGACATTGTTTGTGCCGCTGTTCCTGCGCAGTTTCGGGTATGTGATAATAGCTATTTGTTTTCTTACAGTGCTATCTCGTGTCCCTTTTCAGCATTTCTTTCAGGCGGTGTCCGTACAGTCGTTTGTCAGTGCCGGATTTGGTGGGGCTTTGGGAACGGCTATACTGGGGCATGCTCTTAATGGGGCAATGAAAAAGAACTCGATGTTACTGGGTTCGGTAGTGGATCATGTAAATCCTTTCATCAGCCGGATACCCGTTGGAGAAGTGTACGGTGCTGTGCAGCAGCAGGCTCTGATGGTTTCTATGAAAGAACTGTACGGCTGGCTCACTCTGATGGCTTTGTTCTGTCTGTTGGCCTTCCTGGTTTACGAGAGTGATATTCGTCCATATAAAGTACTGCATCCTACCTATCGTTCCATTCGTCGTTTTGTGAAGCATGAGTTGCGTATAGACAAAAAACTGGAAGCTACAGCATAAGTTGAGATTTTTTTGTTCTTGTATTGGATAGCTTTGGCTAAAATTGGTAGGGGGAATAAGGTGAATTATTATTATTTTTGCAGCCCGAAAGTGGACGTATATTCCACGAAATGTATAAGTTAAGTTTATATGGTAAAAGATAATTCAAAGCTGTTTATTCTGGTCTTATTGGGTATGCTGACGGCCTTCGGGCCTTTTGTCACGGACATGTACCTACCGAGTCTTCCGTCTATGGGAGAATATTTCAGTACAAGCTCTTCAATGGTTCAGTTAGGACTGACTACCAGTATGATCGGACTGGCCGTCGGACAGATATTCTTCGGCCCTTTGAGTGACCGTTATGGTAGACGCATACCGTTGCAGGTTGCTATGTGGTTGTTTATTGTGTCAACGATTTTCTGTTTGTTTGCGCAGAATATTCAGCAATTCGTCGCTTTCCGGTTGATACAAGGTATTGCCGGGGCAGGGGGGATTGTTATAGCCCGTTCCATTGCTACGGATAAATTTTCGGGCAAAGATCTGGCAAAGATGCTGGCGATCATTGGAGCCATTAATGGCATTGCTCCCGTGGTAGCGCCTATTATTGGCGGAGTGTTTACGGAAGCCATCGGTTGGCAGGGAATTTTCATAATTTTACTTGTATTGGGTGTGCTCCTTTTGATAGGATGTATGCGTTTCCGGGAATCACTCCCGGCGGAAAATCGCCTGGCTACGAAATGGGCGGATACTTTTAATAGCTTCAAGGTGGTGCTTCGCAATAAACAGTATGTCTGCTATGTGCTACAACTCGCTTTTGCACAAGGAGTACTGTTTGCTTATATTGCTTCCTCACCTTTCATAATACAGCAACATTATGGTTATTCGCCCTTTGCTTTCAGCATTTGTTTCAGTGTTAACGCCATTGCCATCGGTGGTGCGGCGGCATTTTCCGTGAAGTTTCGCCGGCCTGCGAACGGAACGCTGGTCGGTTGTATGGGTATGCTTATTTTTTCTTTACTCGAATGTTCCGCTTTGGCTTTGGGTTGCAGCTTCTGGATTTATGAACTGCTGCTGATAGCGGTTCTTTTTATGATGGGAATGACGTTTACCACCTCTACCGCATTAGCCATGGAGTGTGAGCGCACGAATGCCGGAACAGCTTCGGCACTGTTGGGTGCTGTTTGCTTTTCGTTCGGCGGCATTGTCTCTCCCCTGGTAGGCATTGGAAATATCCTGGTTTCTACAGGGGTTATATTTGTTATCTGCTCTTTCTGTTCCCTTTCCTGTATTTTGTTGGCTTTAGGTAGAAGGCGTACGAAGCTTTACTTCGCATTCAGTACATCCCAGAAGCGTTGAGGCAGGTGAATGTTAGGCACATCCGCAGCCTCTTTAAATAAAGGAGCAATCTCTTTCGGGGCGAATCCGGCAATACCGCATCCTATCTCTGTCACGAGGAAAGTATATTGTGAATGCTCTTTGGCAAAGCGGATAAACTCATCTACATAAGGTCTGATGGCTTCCGGCCCACCATGCATGGTCGGAATGCCATAGGTCTGTCCCTGTAATCCGGTTCCTTGTCCCCAGATGGCTCCCCATTTTTTCCATGCCAGATAAGCGGCTCCGCCACCATGCGCGCCTTCCAGGTTGCTGCCAAAAACGAATATCTCGTCCGGATGTAGTTCTGTGATACGATTAGAGGTAATTCTTGTTTTCATACTTTTGTGATTAGGTCATAATTAGTTTTTTCTTCTTTTCTTCATTTTTAAACTCTTGCTTTTCAGCAAAAGTAACCTTTAGGTAACTATCTTACCGATTTGTAACTTCTTGTTTATAAGTAAAATAGTATATAGCTTTGCATCATCGGAAAGTCACTGACTGCATTTGCGAAGTTAGTGAAAAAACTGATGAATGCAACTATTTTATAAACAAATTAAAAGCAAAAAAACAATGAAAGAACTTGCAGTAAAGAATTACAAGACCGCAGAAGGTCAGAAAATCAGTCAGGGTGGTAATGAATTTACAGTGAAACCGATTGTTGAGCAGACGGATGTGGACCAATGCCGTGTGAACTTTGTAGAAGTGGAACCGGGTAATTTTGCCTATGGATATCATTATCACGAAACGGACGAAGAGGTGTTCTATATCATCAGTGGTACAGGAATTGTTCGCACAGCAAATGGGGATGTGACGGTAAAGGCCGGTGATGCAATAACTTTCCCTACGGGTCCTGAAGGTGCACATGTCATTCGTAACGGTTCGGATACGGAAAAGTTGGTTTATATTGACTTCGATACGAATAACCTTCCGGAGATTGTACATCTTCCCGATACAAATCAGGTAATGGCTTACGGGAAGTTCTCTAATGGGGTTTATGATAAGAAGTAAGGTTTTCCTGCCTTCACCTCCGGAAGCTAAAGAAACTTGTATACTATGGGACTCTTCTGATTTTTATTGTAACTTTGCATAATGCATAACTCTAATATTGGGGTATATGAAAATTAGAGAAATGCCCTTGGATGATATCGACCTTCTTGTTAAACTCAGATTTGATTTTATCAGAATTTAGGTTTCATACCTATTAAAGATATCACTAAGTAAGTGAACATAATTAGTTCATATTATGATAAATGATAATTTTAGGCGCGGATTACGCGGATTACACGGATTTTTTTATGGATTGATGTAATAGCGCAGCCTTTAATCCGCGTAATCCGTGTAATCCGCGCCTAATCTTTATAACAGGTTTACAAATTATCATTTATAGAACAAGCTAATTTTGCATGAGCACTTATGCAATTAAGGTTATAATATTAAAGATATAGGAAATATGGAAATAGATTTAACGACTCCGGCTCTATTGTTTTCGGCAATTTCATTGATTATGTTGGCTTATACCAACCGTTTTATGTCGTATGCCCAGTTGGTACGTACTTTGAAGGAACAATACCGTGAAAATCATTCGTCGGTAACTGCGGCACAGATTGCCAATCTTCGTAAACGTCTGTATCTGACGCGTGCTATGCAGGTGACAGGGACAGGCAGCTTATTGTTGTGTGTCGTAAGTATGTTCTTTATTTATATACAACTTTATCTTGTATCCATCTATATCTTTGGACTGGCAATGGTGTTGCTGATTATCTCTCTGGCTATCTCTGTGTACGAGATTTATATTTCGGTGAAGGCTTTAGAGATACATCTGGATGATATGGATGAATAATCGGATAGAATGAGTAATCTTGTCCCCATATTAGGAGTGAACAGGCACCGTCTGTTGATTGACGGTGAGGGGGTGACCACATTGGTGGCTTTTCATGGTTGTCCTTTGCATTGCAAGTATTGTCTGAACCCTCAGTCTCTATCCGATGATTTTGATTTCCCGCTTTATTCCTGCGAACAACTGTATGAGAGGGTGAAAGTAGATGAACTTTACTTTCTTGCAACTCGTGGTGGTATTACCTTTGGTGGTGGTGAGCCTTGTCTGCGAAGTGAATTTATCAGCCGTTTCCGGGAACTTTGTGGGAAGGAGTGGAGGATTACAGTAGAAACGTCTTTAAATGTACCCCGGAAGCATCTGGAGATTCTATTGCCTGTGGTAGATGACTATATCGTAGATATCAAGGATACGAATGATGAGATCTATCAAAACTACACAGGAAGAAGCAATCATCAGGTGCTCGGAAACCTGCGTTGGCTTATAGAGCACGGAAAAGCCGAACAGATCACAGTCCGTATCCCCCTTATTCCGCAGTATAATATGGAGGAGGATACTACGCATAGCATAGATTTACTAAAATCTATGGGACTGAGTCATTTTGATGTATTTACGTACCGAACTTAAAAATTACTTCTTATCAGGCTCCGTCCAACGGTCATAATGTACATTCTCCGGTTTCCATTTATCTTTCGGAAGTGGGGTCTCTGCCGGATAACCGATAGGGATTACATTCAGAGGAACAATCTGTTCGGGTAATTGGAGTATTTTCTGTACTTCTTTTACCCGTTCGTCTATAGGATAAACGCCTGTCCAGACAGCTCCTAATCCTAAAGCTTGTGCAGCCAGCAACAAATTCTCACTGGCGGCGGAGGCGTCCTGTACCCAGTACTCTATACCCGCACCACTGATAGCTTTAGTTAAATCTCCGCATACGGCAATAGCCAACGGAGCGTCTTTGACCATCTTGGCGTAAGGAAGAGTAGAACCCAGTTCATTCATTGTTTCTTTGTCTCTGATGACAATGAAAGCCCAAGGCTGCCTGTTGGTTGCTGTAGGAGCTGCCATGGCAGCCCTTAACAATTGCTCTATTTTTTCATCTTCTACTTCTTTCGGCTGATAAGAGCGAATACTGGTTCTTGCATGTATGTTGTCAAGAACCGAAAGTTTATTATCCTGTTTCATGCTAGGTTCCTCCATCTTATTAAGTTGATTGGGTTTTGGTTGGATAGATAATGCAGTTACTACTATAACCAAAGCTAGATTGAAAGTGTTCAGCGCATAGTGCATTGTTTGCTCTTTGGGCCTTTTAGAAAGATATGAGATGATTAGGGTACATAATGCGATGCCTGCCAGTAATCCCAGGAAGAGTATCCAGTCGAAACTGAAAGCACTTGTCGGTTTGTCTGCCGAATGCTCCTTTGCATACTCCATGACCTTATGTACAGACTGGATAATGGCTACGGAAGATTCTGTGGCTCCGGATATTCCATCCACTTCTTTATGGATTGCTTCCTCTGGTGAAAGATTGTTCCATTGTTGTAACAGACCGCTGTTTCGTACTTTGGCAAAGTAGCTGGGTGTTTCGGAGTTTTCCAGAGCTACTACTTTTAGAATACGATTATCTTTTATATAGATTTCCAGAGGAACATTTCCGCCGTACCCGTTAATATCTTTTGTTAGTTGCCGGGTAGATATTATCTGTACTCCGTCATCTGTATGTCGTAGTATCCCGGAAGTTCCTGTTTGGCTTTCTGTTGTATTTTCGCTTTCAGAAAGAATGTTCCCAAACTTGTTTCCCTTGCAGATGGTGACTGCCAGAACCAGGAAGAAACAGGTTATCAGGCTAATGATGACTTGGGCTTTTAATGTTTTCATATTTAGCTGCTATTTATAGTGTATGCAAATTTAGGGGATTTTTGCTGAAAATAGCAAGTACTTATTAAAACATAGTTGCAATAATCTGAATAAACAGTATGAGGAATACCATTGCAATGGGATAAACCGTAGCGTAAGCCACACTCGGAATGTTGCTGTCAGTCATAGAATCAGCTGCTGCAAGTCCTGGAGTACTGGTCATACCACCGGTGATGGTTCCCAGCAAGTCGAGTATGTTGATTTTGAATACAAACAGTCCGACGAACACCGCTACTAACATAGGTACCAGCGTAATTGCAGCACCCACTCCAAATAGCAACCAGCCGCTTTCCTGGAAAGTCGCTACAAGATTGGTGCCTGCCGAGGTGCCGACTTCGGCTAGGAATAGCAATAAGCCCAACTGGCGTAATAACTGATTAGCAGGTCCGGACATAGACCATAGAATAGGACCTGTCTTACCAATTGCACTTAAAAACAAAGCCACAATCAGAATACCGCCCGTCAATCCCGGGGAGAAAGATAAACCACCGGGGAAAGTTATATTCAGTTTACCGAACAATACCCCTAAAACAATACCCATTGCGATAGGGAAGAAGTCTGTGTCTGATAACTTTTTAGCATTGTTTCCCAGCAAGCGAGCCAGTCCTTTGAGTCCTTCTTTTTCACCTACCACCATTAGTTTATCACCGAATTTTAAAGTCAGATCCGGCGATGGAGACAGGTCGATACCGCTTCGGCGAACACGTGTGACAGTACATCCGAAGTTCTTCATCAGGTTCAGATCTCCCAATTGTTTATTGATCATATCCTTTTTGGTCAGCAATAAGGATTCGATCTCTTGTGTGTCTACTAGAGGCAATTCGCCCTCTTCGCGTTTTCCTACTAAAACTGAAAGCTGGCTCAGAGCTTCTTCACTACCCACTGCCTGTATATAATCATTTTCATGTAGCATCGTTTGTGCTGTGGGAATGGAAATTCTTTCATCATGTTTATGGCGTGAAATAACAGCACCTGTCATGGCCCGTGCGTTGATTTGCATCAAGCTACGGTTGAATACGGCGGGATTGGTAACACGATAGATACAGGTCGTCAGTTCGGGAAATTGGCCGCGGCGTTCTTTTTCCAGTCGACGGGCCTCCTTGTCCAGGTCAATACGCATGATACGGGGGAGCAGTTTTACAAACAAGATAACACCTATAACCCCAAACGGATAAGCGATACCATAGGAAATGGATGCCAACGGAGAATTTGTACTGTCGATGGCTACGGCAAGTCCCGGTGTACTGGTCAGCGCACCGGCTATCAAACCTACCACACTGGGCGTATCGATGTCGAATAGGTATTTGAGCCCGACAGCTGTAAGAGAAGCCGAGCAGATAATCAGCATGGTAATTATGATCAGGGTCTTTCCTTTGCTTCGGAACGAGTCGAAGAAACCGGGGCCGGCCTGAATACCGATAGTAAAGATAAAAAGTACCAATCCGAAGTTTCCTAATTCTTTAGGAATGACTACACCGAAGTGTCCAAAGAGAAGGGCAATGAAAATCACTGCGGAAACATCCAGTGATAAACCTTTAATTTTGATTTTTCCCAGCATGAAACCCAATGCGACAATGAGGAAGAGGGCGAAATAGGAGGAATTAAGTAGGTCAGCAAACATGAATTTAGATTATTTGTTAGTTTTCAATAATTCTTCTACCGCTATTTTCAGCTGTGTATCTTCGCCTTTTACAATTGTTTCGGGTGAGTTGGCTACTTTAATATCCGGTTCCAACTGAGTATTCTCCAGATAACTGCCATCAGGCAGGCGGTAACCAATCACAGGAATACCGAATACCAAGGTAGGATCTTGCAGGCGTTCCCATGATACACTGGTCATGGTGCCCGGGACAGGCATACCTACCAGCTTGCCCAGTTTCTGATGACTGTATACCCACGGTGTGCCGTGTGCATTGGAATAGTTGGCTTCGCACGTCAACATGATGGATGGTTTGTTCCAGCGGCGGCTGGGCATATCGCAGGCTTCACGGCCGCGAACCACCTGTGTGAAGTATTTCTTACCACTGAACAGTATCTCTATATCTTCGTGCAGGCGACCGCCTCCGTTGAAACGTGTGTCGATGACAATCCCTTCACAATTATTGTATTTTCCCAAGATATCTGAGTAGATGGAACGGAAACTGTCATCACCCATAGACTTGATGTGCACGTAGCCCAGTTTGCCGTTCGACCATTTTTCAACATCTGCCGCACGTTGTTTTACCCAGCGTTCGTAGAGCAATGCGCTGAGTTCACTGTCCTTGATGGGGATTACTACTTCTTCCCAACGCTCTTTCGTTTTAGGATTATAGAGTGAAACAAGGGTTTTCTTTTTTACCTTGTCATTGAGGAGCACGTAATAATCAGTTTCAGGAGTAATCTCTTTGCCGTCAATCTTTTCAATAATAATGCCGGCTTTCACCTTTGTGGTAGCCTTGTCGAACGGACCTTTTTCTATCACTTCGGCAATGAGCATCCCTTTATCCTGGTAGTTCCAGTCGAAAAGTAGCCCCAGACTGGCTGTAGGCTCACTTTGTCCATCCGGATAGAAACGGCCTCCGGTATGAGAGACATTCAATTCGCCCAGCCATTCGCTTAAAAGTTCGGAGAAATCGTAATTATTATTGATGTGTGGCAGAAACTTACGATAGGCTGCCGTCATGGCGTCCCAGTTGACTCCGTGCATATTGGTGTTGTAGAAACGCTTTTGCTGTTGCTTGTATACATGATCGAACATATACTCGCGTTCGGCTGCCAGATCCAGTTTTACTTGAGCAAGATATTTAATAGGTTTTAAGTCATCGGAAGCCATGTTCATCTTCTGCATATTCTTACCGTTCAGAATGAAGAGAGTTTTTCCTTCTTTATCCATTTCCAGAGAAGTCCATCCGGCATCTACTTTGTGGAGTAGCTTGGTTTCCTTCTTGCGCAGATCCATTTTCCATAAGTTACGTCCGCCTTCGGCGCTTGCCAGGTAATAGAGGGTTTTGCCATCTTTGGAGATGAGAGTACTTCCCATATTCGATGAGTTTGGTGTCAGACGTACGATGCGGTCTTCTATGTTTTTCAACTCTACCACGACATCTTTTACCTTACTGCTGTCTTTATCAGCTATCTTCTTCCGGTCGGAGTTTGCTTCTTTATACAGTTCGTAATCCTCTTTGCTCAGACTGAATTTATCGTATGCATCCTGATTCAGGAATACCAGCATGGCATCGTCCAGAGAACCCCATGAAGCGTGTGCACGCATACCGTAGCGTTCGGTAATGAAAAGAATGGCATTGCCGTCGAGCACGAAGCTGGGTGAACCGCTTGTGTATCCGCTATTAGTCAGATTGACAATCTCGCCATTGCCTTGTGCACTGACCAGACCTATATCCGAGTATGGATCGTGCTTGTTTCCGATAAATTCCAATGTAAACCATTTGCCGTCCGGAGACCATGCATAGTCAAATCCTCCGCCTGTGCTGTACCAGGTAGAGCCATCGGTGATCCGGCGTACTTTCTTGGTCTCCAGGTTGAGCACCATCAGGCGGTTACGGTCTTCAATGAAAGCTAACTCCTTACCGTCGGGTGAGAATTGCGGATGTAAACGTTCTACGGTGGTAGAGGGTAATAGCACCTCTTCCTTTATTAAAGTTGCGTTCGGGAAATTCGGATCTTCTTCCCGAACTATCTTAGCCAGATAAATCTGCCAGTTGCCATTGCGTTCACTGGCGTAGGCCAGCGTCCGGTTGTCCGGAGCAAACGAGAGACCATCTTCTTCTGCTGCTGTATGTGTGATCTGTTTAGTCGTGGCATAGTCCGCAGATGTGACGAATACTTCACCACGTACAGTGAAAGCAATCTGCTTGCCGTCCGGTGAAACTGTAGCGGAAGTTGCTTTATCTGGATATTTCAGATAGGCTATTTGCGGCTGGTCGTCACGAATGATTTCCACATTTATCTTCCGTGGATTCGAGCCTTCTTGTTGGGTATAAATCTCACCATCGTATCCATAGCACAAGGTGCCGTCGTTACTCATTGAAAGGAAACGCACGGGATGGGTTTTAAAGCTGGTTATTGTTTTTATCGATTGGGGTTGCGAAATCGGGAAAGAATATACGTTGAATGAGCCACCATTACGTTCGCTCAGGAAGTAGACGGTTTGTCCATCCGGTGATACTATCGGGTTGCGATCTTCGCCTGCATGCTGGGTAAGGTTGGTGTGTGAACCTGTTTTGGTATCGTACATCCACACATCGCGGGTGATGGAAGAAGTATGGTGCTTTCTCCATTCATTTTCACCTCCCTTGCGGTCCTGATAGAAAAAGCGGTTGCCGGACTTATCAAAACATACCGCTTCGGCAGGGGTGCCCAGTACTTGTTCGGTGCGTCCGCCGACTGAAGGAACTTTGTAGAGTTCAGTCATGGCGGCTGAAGGAAAGAGAGCGCTGCCTGCCGGATCCTGAATAGATGCTGAGAATAAAATATATTTGCCGTCCGGGGTAAAAGTAGCAGGGACTTCATTGGTTGAATGAGTAGTCAGTCGCCGGGCTGTTCCGCCATTTGCCGGCATTACAAAAATGTCGAAATTTCCATTCCTGTCACTGGCAAAGGCTATCTGTTTGCCATCCGGTGACCATACCGGGGTACATTCGTAAGAGTCTTGTGTAGTGAGCTGTGTAGCTGCTCCGCCCTCGGTTGGTACTTTGTAGATGTCCCCTTTATAGCAAAATACAATTTCTGTTCCGTCGGGTGAGATTTGTACATCACGCATCCAGAGTGGAGTCGTCGCATAGCTGGTTATTGCCGTGAAACTAAAGGCAATGTAAGCAAGAATTTTCTTCATAAGTATATTTAATGTGTTTTTATGCAAATATAGGTGATTAGTCCGTAAATATGAAAAAAAGTCATTACTTTCCATTACTCTGTTCAATCTTTGGGTATCCACCGATACGATTTTTGCTGCTTCTATAAATGCTGAAATCAACTTTTTACAATATAGGTGGTCTTAAAGTATATGAGAATAGGATTGTCACCTACTGTTATTCAGGTTTTTGGCTAAGCAATTGAATTGATTCAGTAAACTCAACTATAATCTCAGATAATTCAGGATTGTCATTACGAAGAATTATTGTTGCAAAGTTCACAACACCTTCTGCATCGACAATTGAGGATGAAATCATTGTAAAAAGTGCTTTTCGATTATAAGTGGAAAACCAATATTCAAACAAGCGGCTACGCATACGTTGTTTATTATCACCGGTCTCACAAATATATAGTAATGTAGAATTATTACATCTAAAGAATTCATCAACAATAGAAACTATAGTATCGCGGACTTTACGATCACGGGGAGATTTGTGATTGTTGATATTGGCAATGATTAATTGGTATGAATTTTTGGATAACAAGACATCATCTTCCATAAAACCGACAGAATAATGCACACCACCATCTGTAAAGAATTGATAGAATCCGTTCTGTTCGGTCGGTTCTACTTGATAGGGAGTTTCCCCACTATTAATACGTTCCAATGAAAGATGAAGTATCATAGAGCAAAGAATTTTTCAGCCTCTTTACCCGTTCGTTCTTTATATGTCTCTTTCATTGATTTTTCCAATTGAGCAAGACATTTTCGTTTTTTCTCTCTCGCAGCTTGAAACTTGTCAAGAGCTTCTTTTTTTGTAATCTTTGTTTTTGCCATATACTCTATTTCTCCTTTCTACTTGCAAAGATAACACTTTTCGTTGATAATCATTTGTTTCATAATTAAAAGTAGGGTTTGCGTAAATAGGGGTAGCGGTTTACACTATGGTTTACACCAATGGGTAATTTTCGCGTCAACCACAGCGTCAACCGCACCATTAGGTGGAAACTCGTAAAAAAGCAAAAAGCATCGATAACCTTGCGATTATCAATGCTTTATCGGTAGTCGGGATGACAAGATTCGAACTTGCGACCACACGCCCCCCAGACGCGTACTCTACCGGGCTGAGCTACATCCCGAATTGCGGATGCAAAAGTAGTGCTTTATTTTTAAATAGCAAATATTTCTGTTGATTTTTGTTTTGCTATTATCTTGTTAGATAACACATCTCTCTTATTCTTAATTTGTTATGATGGAAAGTTTATTCTATTTAAGTTTCGCATGTAGCCTTTCAGCCTACATGCGAAACTCCAGTTTTATTATTTTAGAAAGTATCTGTCGATTCTTCTTTCACCCTCTTCAGCAAGTTTTCTACATTTTGAGAGTGGTAATATAAGATACCTTCCAGTTGTTTCAGAAAACCTACATTGCTTGCCAGTTGCGTAATGAATTGCAGATGCAGACCGATTTCCCGGTTGGCTTGCAGCAACGTCTTGTGCGGGAGTGTACTTTGCAGCATATAGAATCCGCTGGCATCTTGTATTTCTGCAATGCCGTTTCCCCATTCGTGTGTACCTAACAATTGTAGAACATGGATGAATTGTCTTAATTTGCGTTTCAGACATTGCAGGCTTACATATTCCGAAGATTCTTTGACATACGCGATGTTCATGATGTCAATCAGTTGTAAATAGTACGCTTTCATGGCTTCTTCTGACGGGAAGCCCGTGCGTGGGTGCATTGCTACGTTGGGTAATTCCTGAGCGGTTACCGGCTGAGTGTTGTTTTCCATAAATCGTTAAGTTTTAAAAGGTGAATAATTCGATTCATGGGAGAGGAGAAGGAATTGAAAAAGCAATCCCTGCCTGTCCCATTGTCGAACACTAAACTCACAGCTAGTATTTGGAGGTGCATTAACACTCCCCATGGGGGTACAGGGACCGCCATATAGGAGTGGCGTGGACGGGCATAAAAATGCCCGCCACGGATTCTTGGCAGGTTTCCCTGCTGTGAGTTTATAATGGTTCGACATCACAAAGGTACAATAAAAAATAAAGTAGCAATGTAAATAGGGGAGGAAAATACATCTGTTCTCCGATTAACTTTATTAATGATGCGAATCAGAAGTTGAAATTCACATGAACAATACCGAAATAAAGGATCGATGAATAAAACTGATCTTCGGAAAGGTATGACTGCGAAAAAAACGCTGCTCTGTTCTGAAACTTTAGAGAATCAATGTATTATAGTCTCTCTGAAAATCTTTATCTTTGCGGACAGTTTGAAAACAGAAGTGAATAATAATTGATACAATAACTTAAAACAACCAGAATCAAATGAAGCAGGATATGATTGTTATCCTTGACTTGGGTAGTCATGAGAATACGGTATTGGCTCGCGCCATCCGTGCGTTAGGTGTATATAGTGAGATCTATCCTCATGATATAACCGTTGAAGAACTGAAAAAGTTGTCCAATGTAAAGGGCATTATTATCAATGGTGGACCGTGTAACATAGTAGATGGTGTTGCCATCGATGTGAATCCTTCTATCTACGAGGCGGGAATCCCAGTGATGGCTGCCGGTCATGACAAAGCGACTTGTGCGGTGAAACTGCCACAGTTTACTGATGATATTGAAGCTATCAAAGCAGCTGTTAAGCCTTTCGTTTTCGAAACTTGCAAGGCCGAAGCTAATTGGAACATGACCAACTTCGTGAATGACCAGATTGAATTGGTACGTCGTCAGGTGGGTGACAGAAAAGTATTGCTGGCCCTTTCCGGTGGTGTTGACAGTTCCGTAGTGGCAGCTCTGTTGCTGAAAGCAATTGGCAACAATCTGGTATGCGTGCATGTAAATCACGGTCTGATGCGTAAAGGCGAATCCGAAGATGTAGTAGAAATGTTCGGTAATCAGCTGAAGGCGAATTTGATCTATGTAGATGTTACCGACCGCTTCCTTACTAAACTGGAAGGTGTGGAAGATCCCGAACAGAAACGAAAGATTATCGGCGGAGAGTTTATCCGAGTATTCGAAGAAGAAGCGCGTAAACTGGACGGTATCGACTTCTTAGGCCAGGGAACTATCTACCCTGATATTGTGGAAAGCGGAACGAAAACGGCCAAGATGGTGAAGTCTCACCACAACGTAGGCGGTCTGCCGGAAGATCTTCAGTTCGAACTTGTGGAACCGTTGCGTCAGCTTTTCAAAGACGAAGTACGTGCATGTGGTCTTGAACTGGGCTTGCCTTATGAAATGGTTTATCGTCAACCCTTCCCCGGTCCCGGTCTGGGCGTGCGTTGTCTGGGTGCTATCACACGCGATCGTTTGGAAGCTGTGCGCGAGTCCGATGCTATCCTGCGTGAAGAGTTTCAACTTGCCGGACTGGATAAGAAAGTGTGGCAATATTTCACCGTGGTACCCGACTTCAAGTCAGTGGGTGTGCGCGACAATGCCCGTTCTTTCGAATGGCCGGTTATCATCCGTGCTGTCAATACGATTGACGCGATGACCGCTACCATCGAACAGGTAGAATGGCCTGTCCTGATGAAAATTACGGATCGTATCCTGAAAGAAGTAAAACATGTGAATCGTGTTTGCTACGATATGTCTCCGAAGCCTAACGCTACTATCGAATGGGAATAAAAGACTTTTTGCTAAATAGCTAGCGCATTAAGTCCTTTCGGATACTTCATTTAAAGATACTTTCCGTATCTTTGCTGTCTCTCTTACAAAAGGTGGCATCTTTTGCTGTAAAAGATGCCATCTTTTGTGTTATAAGATGCCACCTTTTGCTACAAAAGATGCCATCTTTTGCATGGAAGGAATAAGGGAAAGATATCAAAGGTAGTAATTAAAAACACGTAAAGACTATGGGAATGATTTACTTGGTAAGAAAGAAACTCTTCCAGACTAAGGAAGGTGCAAAACAACTGTATTATGCCGTGCAACGTACACTGCAACCCAGAGGTGGGGTGACCGAAGACATACTGGCAAAACGAATCGCTCACCGGACGGGCAGGAGCGAAGGTGATGTAAAAGGAATATTGGCCGACCTGCCTCACTTCATAGAAGAGGCCTTGAAGAATGGGGAGTCGGTATCCATCAAAGGACTGGGTTCTTTCCATATTGCGATAACCAGCGAGGGCTTTGAACACCCCGAAGACGTGATGCCGGGAACCGTGCGCATTTCGCGCGTTTACTTCACCGCTGACCGCGGCTTGACCAGGGAATTAAGCAGGGAAATGAGATTTTTCCGCTATCCGCTGAGCAAGTACTTCCCGGCAAGTATGTTGAGCAAGAAAGTTGTGGAAGCGGAAAAGAAGGCGGAACTGCAAGGAGAATTTCCGGAAGAAGAGATTACTGAGAACCCCTAAAGAATACCCCTTCCACACTCTATTCCCTATGAATAAAGGGGTGCAGAAGTGTGGAAGGGGAAATAGTACAGGTACACAGTGAGGTTATACCCCCATGCATTCCCGATAAAAATCGAACATTTCGTAAATGGTATCTTTGTCGGCAGTCTGGTTAAGGCAGATGTCTCCGACTTCTTTCAATAGAGTGAAGTTGATGGCGCCGGCAGTGTTCTTCTTGTCATGCTTCATCAACTCATAAAGTTGGTCGTACTGTTTGCAATTAAAGGCAAAGCCACCGTAGTTCTCTTTGATGAACTGAATGGTCTGGCGCATTTTCTCTTTCGGAAAACCTACCTTTATATAAGAAAGGTATAGCTCGCAAACAATTCCCCAAGCAACAGCATAACCATGTAATACGGGGCGACCTTCGGCAAGAGCCAGACTTTCGAAGGCATGACCTACGGTATGTCCCAGGTTCAGTGCCTTGCGGATGCCGTGTTCCAGCGGATCTTGTTCCACGATATCCTCTTTTACTTGTACGGAACGGCCCACCATTGATTTCAGTGCAACGTAATCTATCTTGTCCGTATCGAAAGCCAATAACTCGGCAAGGTGCTCCGGGGTACTGATAAGACCGTGCTTCAACATCTCGGCGTACCCGGAGAAGAAGTTGTGGGCATCGAGGCTGCGCAGGAACTCCGTTTCAAGAAGTACACTGGCGGCGGGTGCGAAAACACCGATTTCGTTCTTCAACCCGTTGAAGTTGATACCCGTTTTGCCTCCTACGGAAGCATCCACCATGGCCAGCAGGGTGGTGGGGATATTGATATAGGCAATGCCCCGCTTGAAAGTAGAAGCGGCGAAACCACCCAGGTCGGTCACCATGCCGCCACCCAGGTTAATCAGTAATGAATGGCGTGTAGCTCCCTGTTCGCTCAGAGCTTGCCAAACGGAAGCCAGGGTTTCCAGATTCTTGTGTACATCTTCGGCACCGATAACGATTTCGGTAGCCTCTTTCAGTGCCGGAATGTCATTGAGTTGCGGCAGACAGAGGCGGTGGGTATGCTCGTCGGTCAATATGAAGAGCTTGTCATGGGGACAATTCCCGATGGCGTTTGTCAGACTGCTTTCCAGTTTCTCGCAAAGGATTACTTCTTGTTTACTCATCTGATTAATTACAAATTATAAATTACTGATTGTGGATTCTAAATTATGAAAGAGATGGATACCTTCTTTGTTAATTGTGGTACAAAGATAGCTCTTTTGGCAATAAAACGTTATCTTTGCCCATCGATTTTTGATGGGCTGGCATGATGCTTCTGCCATCTGCCCCCCACAATCTATAATTTAATAATTAGTAATTCATAATTTTGAAATGAGAGCATTACTACCGGTTTATTGTCGTCTATTAGGATATTTTGTGATAGCTTTGGCACTGTTTCTTCCGTTCCTGATGCTGATGCTAGGGAAAATGACGGATTCCAACCTCTTGTTTTATAAAGAATGCTCTAAGCTGCTGATGATGCTTGGCGCATTGATGATTCTGTTTGCCTATACCAAGAACGAGAATAAGGAAACTGAGCAGGTCCGTAATACGGCTACACGTAATGCTATGTTCCTGACCGTATTATTCATCTTTGGCGGTATGCTCTATCGCCTGGCGAAGGGAGACATCATGAGCGTGGATACTTCCTCTTTTTTGATCTTTCTGATACTGAATGTTCTTTGCCTGGAATTTGGTATAAAGAAAGCGGCAGTTGATAGGTTGTTTAAGCGAGATCGTCGATAATTAGAACATTTTATTTAAACCTCATTAAACTTTTCCATTGAAAGCTTGTCAAATGAAACAGTATAAAAACAGACATTTTGTTTCATAAAAAACAGGCGCATGAAAAAAGTAATCATCGGAACAGTGTTATTGCTGACAACCACACTTTCCGCTTTCTCACAGACTAAGAACATTACCGTAGCGGGGCGTGTCATCGAGGATGACACGAAAGAGCCCGCAGTACAAGCCACAGTACAGTTACTTTCGTTACCGGACAGTGCATTTGCGGCGGGTATCGCCACTACAGCGCAGGGATATTTCACCCTGCCCAAAGTGCAGGCCGGGAAATATGTATTGAAAGTTTCCTATATCGGCTTCCAACCTACAGTGCTTCCTTTGCAACTGTCGGCTCAAAATCCCAATAAGAATGTAGGTACGCTGGCTCTGAAGACGGATGCCGTGATGCTGGCAGAAGCGGTGATTACCGCAGAAGCTCCGCAGGTACAGGTAGTGGAAGATACGTTAATGTACAATTCCAGTGCTTACCGCACACCGGAAGGGGCCATGCTGGAAGAGCTGGTGAAGAAACTCCCCGGTGCCGAAATTGATGATGACGGTAACGTGAAAATCAATGGTAAGGAGTTGAAAAAGATCATGGTAGATGGAAAGGAATTCTTTGGTGGAGACGTGAAAACGGGCTTGAAGAACTTGCCGGTGGAGATGATCGATAAGCTGAAGACGTATGACAAGCAGTCGGACCTGGCACGTATCACGGGTATTGATGACGGTGAGGAAGAAACCGTACTTGACTTGACGGTGAAGAAAGGTATGAACCGTGGATGGTTTGGTAATGCGGATGCAGCCGTGGGTACTGAAGACCGCTACGCAGCCCGTTTAAATGTAAATCATTTTGTGGATAAGACACAGGTAACCGTTATTGGTTCTACCAATAACGTGAACAACCAGGGCTTTTCAGGTGGTGGAGGTGGACCCCGCTGGCGTCGTAACAATGGTTTAAACGCACCTAAAGAATTGGGTATCAGTTTTGCCACAGAGAATAAGAAGATAGAACTGGGAGGAAGTGCCCAATATAATTATAATGACGCTGATATCTCTAATATCAACTCGTCCGAGCGCTTCTTGCAGAATGGTAATTCATATTCCAATTCCAACTCAGTCAACCGGAACAAGAATTCTACATTCAGAGCCGATTTCCGTATGGAGTGGAAGCCGGATTCAATGACGAATATCATTTTCCGCCCGAACTTCTCTTATGGTAAGACGGATAATGCTTCGAGCTCATTGTCGGGAACTTTTGATGCAGACCCATTCAGTCTGGTTGCCAATCCGAACGATTATCTTGATTTTGATAAAATAATTGCCGGGGACCCGTTGAAGGATATTCGTGTAAATGCTACGAACAGCGGGACACTTTCCGACAGCAAGAGCATTTCGACAGATGCGACTTTACAAATTAACCGTAAGCTGAATGATAAAGGACGTAACATTACATTCCGCGGACGCTTCGGTTACGGTGATAATGACAATAATCAGTATACGGAATCTACGACACGTTATTATCAGATTCCTACGAACCCGGACTCTACTTTGGTTCGTAATCAGTATATCACTACTCCGACCAATAACTATAATTATAGTGCACAAATTACGTATAGCGAACCGATTGCACGGGCCACTTTCTTGCAATTCAGCTATCAGTTCCAGTATAAATACAGCGAGAGTGACAAGACGACTTATGATTTGTATCAGATCAATCCGGAGTGGGGAATTGGCGAGCCGTTGCCTACCGGTTACGAGAACCATGCAGTGGATAGCTTAGGTAAATATGCCGAATATAGATACTATAATCATGATGCATCCGTATCGCTGCGTTTCATTCGTGAAAAGTATCAGTTGAGTGCAGGTATGTCTTTCCAACCACAGAGTTCCAAGCTTTCTTATAAGAAAGGAAATTATATGATCGATACGACGCGTTCCGTGTTCAATTTTGCTCCGAATGTCGATTTCCGTTATCGCTTCTCCAAGGTAAGCCAGTTGCGCTTTAACTATCGCGGACGTACCGGTCAGCCGAGTATGGAAAATCTGTTGCCGATTGTGGATAACTCCAATCCGTTGAATATCCGTGTCGGTAACCCGGGCTTGAAGCCTTCTTTCACGCACTCTATGCGTTTGTTCTACAATACGTATAATGCGGAACTTCAACGGGGTATCATGACGCATGCCAGCTTCTCGGCTACGCAGAACAGCATCAGTAACAGTACCGAATACAATGAACAGACCGGTGGACGAACCACGACGCCGAAAAATATTAATGGTAATTGGAGTGCTTTCGGTATGTTTGGATTCAATACGGCACTGAAGAATAAGAAGTATACCATCAATTCATTCTCTAATATTAATTATCAGAATAATGTGGCGTATCTGTACAATCAGGAAACTAAAGTTGATGATAAGAATACGACAACGGGCTTGACGCTGAGTGAACGTTTGAACGGTGCCTACCGCAATGATTGGTTCGAATTCGGGTTGAATGGCTCTATCTCTTACACTGCCGAGCGTAATAAACTGCGTCCGGACAATAACCAGGAACCTTATACTTTCTCTTATGGTGCCAATACCCAGTTGATGGCTCCCTGGAACATGACTTTCACTACCAATATCGCCAATCAGAGCCGTCGTGGTTATACGGATTCAAGTATGAACCGTAATGAGCTGATCTGGAATGCACAACTCTCGCAGACTTTCTTGAAAGGTGCGGCAACGATAAGTTTTGAAATGTACGATATCCTGAAACAACAAAGTAACATTAGCCGTTCATTGACGGCAGATGGTCGTTCGGTTTCGGAGTACAATGGTGTTAACAGCTATTGTATGGTGCACTTTATCTATCGCCTGAATATCTTTGGTAACAAGGCTGCCCGTGAGAAGATGGGTAGAGGTGGATTTGGTGGCCCTGGTGGTCCTGGCGGTCATGGCGGACCTGGTGGACGTCCCGGTGGATTTGGCGGACGCCGTTTTTAAAGTAAACTGACCAGTTATTATTATAAGTTTCCCCTTCCATTCGCTTTCGCTGAAAAGAGATGGAAGGGGATTCTGTTTTTTAGCGTTTCCCTGCGTTGAAGCAAAAGCCTACATGAAATTCTATTCCTATGTTGTGGGGGGAAACAAGTGTTTGGTCTTCTTGGAAGGAATATTTGAAGAGATCTTTGGGAAACTCCTTATCAATGGGAAGAAGGCCATATTCGGCACCGATGCCGGCAAAAAGATTTTTGTATTTGAAATCTACTCCGAGGCTTAAACCGATGTCCAGACGTTTTAGCCCATCGTTTTTTTCAAAGGTCTTATGCATTGCTTTACTAACATTCACCGATGAGGTGCTACTGCCTTCACCGGGTGCAATAAGTCCATCATCGTCAAACCTTTCCTGGGTGACAAGCACCCAGTTTACTTTGCTTTTTCCGCCAATTCCATAAGCGATGTATGGACCTCCGCTGAATTGAAATCCGCAGTTGTTATTCAAAGGCAGATATGCGGCAACTTTGATGGGAACTTGTAAATAGATTCCGTTTATTTTAGAATCAATTCCCAATACCATGTAGATTTGTTTGCCTTCCTCATTAGTGCCAAGGGCTGTTATTCCTTCGTCAACAGAATAGCTTCTGTTAAGGAATTGTAGTCCGGTCTGCATGGACCAAGTTTTGTCAATAGGGAATTCTACGCCGACTCCGAAACGGTACCCAAAGTTAGCATTGTAATTTTCATTTTGGGTAATGCCGGTCAATCCGGTTCCACCTTGTACACTGATTTTTACTTGCGAATGACAGATAGTAGTTGACAAGCCCAGCACGAGGGCGATTAAAAGATGTTTTTTCATATTTCATAGTATTAGTGTGTAATTACGCAAATATATGTAAATACTTTAAAGACAATCTCTTTTTTCTTATAAAAAAACAGGAATTCTTTTATTTTCTCTATATTTGCTTTTGTGATTGACTGGAACTATATACTAAACCAAGTAGCTACCGTCGCCTTTGATATTATTTACTTTGGCGCTATCATCGGAACAATTGTTGTCATCATTCTCGACAATCGTAATCCGGTGAAGACATTGGCATGGATATTGGTATTGATGTTTCTGCCTGTTGTGGGACTGGTCTTTTACTTCTTTTTCGGGCGTAGCCGGAGGCGCGAGCGAATAATAGAGCAGAAGATTTATAACCGTCTGTTGAATAAACCGATGGTGGAATACCTGGCGCAGGATGCCACTACCTTGCCTATAGCTTATAGCCGGCTCATTTCTTTATTTCGCAATACAACCCAGGCGTTTCCTTTTGACGGCAACCGTGTAGAGACTTATACCAGCGGTGCTTCCATGTTGCAATCCCTGTTGCGGGAACTGGCTAAAGCCCGGCAACATATCCATATTGAATTTTATATTTTCGAGGATGATGCCATCGGGCGAATGGTGCGGGATGTACTGATAGAGAAAGTACGGGCGGGCGTTGAAGTACGTGTCATCTATGATGATGTAGGATGCTGGCATGTGCCCAACCGTTTCTATGATGAAATGCGTTCGGCAGGTATCGAGGTACGCAGCTTTCTGAAAGTACGTTTCCCCCTGTTCACCAGCAAAGTGAACTATCGCAACCACCGTAAGATTGTTGTGATTGACGGACGAATCGGTTTTGTGGGTGGGATGAATCTGGCAGAACGCTATATGCGTGGGTTCTCATGGGGGATTTGGCGCGATACGCATCTTTTATTGGAAGGCAAAGCCGTGCATGGCTTGCAGACCGCTTTTTTGCTCGACTGGTATTTTGTAGACCGTACTTTGATCAGTGCCTCCCGTTATTTTCCGAAGATGGAGGCGTCGGGTAATTCGTTAGTACAGATTGTGACGAGTGATCCTATCGGTCCCTGGAAAGAAATTATGCAAGGATTGAGTATGGCAATTTCCGGTGCGAAGAAATATTTCTATATACAGACCCCTTACTTCTTGCCTACAGAACAGATACTGGCTGCTATGCAAACGGCCGCATTGGCAGGAGTTGATGTTCGACTGATGCTGCCCTTGCGTGCGGATAATCGCCTTACGCATTTAGGTTCTTGTTCCTATCTGGCGGATGTATTGCAGGCTGGTGTGAAAGTTTATTTTTATAAGATAGGTTTTCTGCACTCCAAACTGATGGTGTCGGATGATGAACTTACTACTGTTGGCTCTACCAATGTGGACTTCCGCAGCTTCGAGCATAATTTTGAGGTGAACGCTTTTATTTATGATACTGAAACTGCACTGCAAATGCGTGAAATCTTTCTTCAGGATCAACGCGAGTGTGTGCAGGTCTTTCTTAAAAACTGGGTGAAGCGTCCCTGGTGGCGGAAAGCTGCCGAGAGTGTGGTGCGACTGATGGCACCGCTCTTATAAACTCTCAACTTTCAACTTCTCAAAGAAGGAGAAGTTCACACTGCCATATACCCGTCTCTCTACAAAGTTCGGATGATCTTCGAAGTTATCTTTCTTTCCATGTTCCAATACAAGCAAGCCTTCCTCTTTCAAGAGGTTGTTTTCGAAGATAAGATTAGGAATGGTTTCCAATCCCTGCAATTCGTACGGAGGATCGGCAAAGATAAAATCGAACTGTTCACGTCCTCCTTTGATGAATTTGAATACATCGCCACGGATAGGGATACATTTGTCAGTCTTTACCTCTTGCATTATCTTGCAGATGAAAGCATGGTGGTCCCGGTCTTTTTCAACGCTGATTACGCGGTCGCAACCCCGTGATACCAGTTCGATGCTGATGCTGCCGGTTCCTGCAAAGAGATCGAGTGCGGATACTCCGTCCTCAAAATCCAGATAATTGGCAAGTACATTGAACAGATTCTCTTTGGCAAAATCCGTTGTGGGACGTGCCTTGAAAGTACGGGGCACGTCAAATCTTCTTCTTTTATATATTCCGCTGATTACTCGCATGTGGTTATTGCTTGTAGGTCGAGGTTAGTGGCAGGGTTCATGATGAATACCTGCCGGATAAATTTTCGTAGTTCGCTGAGCAAAGCTTCTTTGTCGGACAATTCACCGGTGAGGTGCATTTCGTCACGTTCCTGTTCAAAGCCGAGTTGCTTCCATATATATAATAGGTAATAGATGCGGTCCGCTGTCTGTTTACATTCAAAGGAGTTGGCAAGCAACAGGTGATTGCGGTCGTAGCAATACAGGTCGGCGGCATCTTTCCGCAGATGCACGTACATTTTCCGACTGTTGCCCAGGCGGCTTTTGCTGGAGAAATGTTCGATGAACGAGCTTGCCTGCGAATAAAATCTTACATCGGGATATTGTTCGCACAGGAAAGAACGGGCACTCTTGTCCATACTGAACAATACTACGGCATTATTCTTTCGCAGAATGTTGTATTGCACAATTTCGTTTTCCCGCTTCGGGTGGTTATGATAAAAAAGTGTTTCCGTCTGTTCGTCTTCAAAGAACTCCAGTGGCACGAGGGTAAAGCGTTTGTCCGCCATGAGTATATTTACCCGGCGATAAGGGTGTTTAAGCCATTCTATTTCACGGAAAGTCTGTTTAAGATTGGCTGTGAGGGAGAGTGATTCTTCTACTTTCCGGTCAAAGAAAGAGAGCTCGCCTTCACCCAGAGGGTTGAATACAGAAAAAGAAAATCCATCCGCACTGAGGCGGATGGATAACGTATATTGTTCCGATTTACTAAAGTCAATCGTTTCTATCATACAGTGTTGCGGATAGGGAATTATTCCCAGTTACCTGCATTATTGTTAGCAGTTTCCAAGCTACCGATCATCAGACCGCAGTATTTACCCAACTTAGTCTGTACGTCTTTCATGTTAGCAATTTCTTGCTTGTCCAGACCACCCAGGTAAGTTTCATACGGAGTCTTAACTTCGAGCAGACAGAAAGGAGCACCGGATTTAGCTGTATCGTTCTTGATAGCCATTTCGAATTGTGCGCCGCCACCGTAAGGAACATATCTCATAGAATCGGGATTGAAACCTTTTGGGAAAATAGTATCCAGTACTGCAACCCACATTGTGTCACGCTTGAAGTTTTCCAAGCCTGCTTTCTTTACCTCGTCGTATTTACCTGTTTTCTTAGCTTTGTTGATGATAGCAATAGCTTTCTTTTCTGTCATACCGTCTTCCAACTGCTTGTCATTCAATTCACCTTCTTTGTAGATGAAAGGCAATTTCTGGTTTTTAACAAAGTAGATCAAAGTGTCGAAACTTGCCGTGTACTGTTGGTGGTTCAAGTTACGATACTCCTGCTGTGCTTTACGGATGTCCATTAAGCGGGCAATAACTGCCTTCTCTCTGTGCTTTCTAGCCTTTTCGAAATTAATAGGACCCATAATGCTAGCATAGCAGATGTAGATCAGTACCACTGCACACAAGCCTAAAACGATATTAAATACTGTTTTCATGATAAATATGTTTTTTAGTTGTTATATTCGTACCGCAAAAATAAAATAAATAATTCTAATGGCGATAGTTCCTGTAACTTTTTTCTATTACAAAAATGATAAATAACTATTTAGAAACGCAAATTAAGGAAAATTTTCCTTATGAACCAACTTTTGAGCAAGAAATAGTACTAAAATCATTAGCTGCCTTCTTGTTATCTCCCCGTAATGATGCGGTTTTTGTGCTGCGCGGATATGCTGGTACAGGAAAAACTTCGCTGGTCGGAGCGCTGGTACGGACATTGGATAAGTTGCAACAGAAGTCAATTCTGTTGGCTCCTACGGGGCGGGCGGCGAAAGTCTTTTCGGCTTATGCGGGGCATCCGGCGTTTACTATTCACAAAAAGATTTACCGTCAGCAGTCTTTCTCCAATGAGGTGAGTAACTTCTCTGTAAACGATAATTTGACTACTCATACCTTATATATAGTGGATGAGGCTTCGATGATTTCGAACGAGGGGTTATCCGGTGCTGTGTTTGGTACAGGGCGTTTGCTGGACGATTTGATACAGTTTGTTTATTCCGGTACAGGATGTCGGTTGATACTGATGGGGGATACGGCGCAGCTTCCTCCGGTGGGTGAAGAACAGAGTCCTGCTTTGTTTGCCGAGGCACTGAAAGGTTATGGGTTGGAGGTGATAGAGGTAGATTTGACGCAGGTAGTACGTCAGGTGCAGGACTCCGGTATATTATGGAATGCTACCCGGTTGCGCCAACTTATAGCTGAAGATGCCTGCCAGAGTCTGCCAAAGATAAAGGTATCGGGGTTCGCTGATATAAAGGTAGTTCCGGGCGATGAACTGATAGATACATTGAGTACTTGTTACGACCGTGACGGGATGGATGAAACCATCGTCGTATGTCGTTCCAATAAGCGGGCGAATATCTATAATAATGGTATACGCGCGCAAATCCTTTGGCGGGAAGATGAATTGAACACGGGCGACTTGCTGATGGTAGCAAAGAATAATTACTACTGGACAGAAAAAAGTAAAGAAATGGATTTCATTGCCAATGGTGAGATAGCTGTTCTTCACCGGATGCGTCGTACACGTGAGTTGTATGGTTTCCGTTTTGCGGAAGTTCTGCTCACTTTTCCTGATTACGGGGATTTTGAACTGGAAGTTAATCTATTGTTAGATACTTTGCATAGTGATGCACCGGCTTTGCCTAAAGCGGATAATGACAGGCTGTTTTATGCTGTGCTCGAAGATTATGCCGACATTCCTGTAAAACGCGAACGGATGAAAAAGATGAAGGCTGATCCGCATTATAATGCTTTGCAAGTGAAGTATGCTTATGCCGTTACTTGCCATAAAGCGCAGGGCGGGCAATGGAAGAATGTATTTCTTGATCAGGGGTATATGACGGATGAATATTTGACACCGGATTATTTCCGCTGGTTATATACGGCTTTTACCCGTGCCACAGGTACTTTGTATCTGGTGAATTACCCGAAAGAACAAATCGTATAAATAGCTGGGATTAAAAAAAATATCTGTTCGCATGCAGTAATTAACTATTTACTGCATTTTCATTATACGAATCCGATATAAAAAGACTAAAACAATGAAACACATCTATTCTATTCTAATGTTGATTTCACTCTTGTTTGTGGGTACTGCATGCGAGGATGACTATCGTGATATGGTATTTTTTACGGGAGAGGCGCCTATTTACCAGATTGGGACTTGTGATAATCTGATTGGTTCCGTGAATCTCTATCAGGATAAACCGGAAGGTATTATTGTCGGTGTGGATGGAGGTGATGGCAACTATGTCATAATAAACGGAAACGATGCCGTGGTAACCGCTGCTTTTGTGAAAAATGAAAATGGCTATCAGCGTATATTGGTTATTCCTAAAGGAATAGGTGAGACTTCGATAACGGTAAGAGACGGCAGTGGTTCTTCGGCAATGTTGAGAGTGAAGGTAGACGAATGTGTGAAATTTGTTTGGTCTAAAGAGAAAGATGGCATTGTGGTTATTGGAGAAGCTACAGAAGAACAAAAGAAGAATATAGTGGATGCATTCACTAACTTCTTTACCGTAAAGGAGGGAGGACGTTATGAGATGATACCGGATAATGAATCTGATTTGTGGGAAAAAGGAATCCTGCGTGTCCGTCCGGATGATTCTACTATTGCTCCTTTCGTAGGACAATATGAAAGGGTACCGGTTCTGGAAGGTGAAGTGGAACATTCAGGTCTGCTATTTAAGTATAATAATGAAGAGCATCTTTATACTTTCAATGCTCCCAATCTTACCAGGCTGTCTGTAATGGAATATATCGACTTTTGGGAAGATGTAACCGAAGTCTGTCCGGTGGAAGTCCCGACAGGATGTAAAGTTTATCATGTGGAACGCTTAAAACCACGTAATCAGAGTGGAGAATAATTGAAAAAGATATACTAATCTAACCTTTTTTGTCAAGAGAGAATTTATGTATGTTTAACGGAACGGGAGGGTTTCGGCTTTCCCGTTTCTATTTTCTGCAAACAGATGATGTGTTAACCTGAAACGGATGATGTATTTTACTCAAACAGATGGTTTGTTTGGGGTGATTACATCGTTTGTTTTAGTCCATTACATAGTATGTTATCATGTAAAACATACTATCTTAACTCATTTCACTTCTATAGATACAAAACTAAATCAGGATTACATTGACAAAGATACGACATCAGAATGTCAAAGTCAAGTCTTTTGCCAGTTATTTACTTGCACAGGCGAATAATAATCCGCCTGCCTTCACAAGTCAATTATTAAATTCCGGCAAGTTCCAGTACCTTTTCTATTGCTGCATTCAGTCCGTCAATGTTCTTTCCACCTGCTGTTGCAAAGTGAGGCTGGCCGCCGCCGCCACCTTGAATCAGTTTGGCGGCTTCTTTCACCAGATTTCCGGCTTTCAATCCACCGGCTACAAGGTTATCACTCAACATTACTGTCAGCATCGGTTTTCCTTCATTGATCGTTCCGGCAACGAAACACAGGTTTTCTGTAATCTCGCCACGTAGTTGGAATGCAATATTCTTAATGCTTTCTGCGGGTATCGGAGCACAAATCTTAATTACCTTTATGCCGTGGATTTCCTGCATGTTTTTCAGCAATCTTTCCTTTATCTGCGCCTCTTTCTCCCTCATGAAGTCTTCCATCTGCTTCTTCAATCCGGCATTCTCTTCAATGTACTTGCGGATGGTTCCGGCCAAGTCGGGTGCATTGTTGAAGAGCGCTTTCAGATCTTTCAGAGTATCTTCGATGGTGTCCATCAATTCCTCTACGCGTGCACCGGTGTAAGCTTCGATACGGCGTACGCCGGCAGCAACGGAGCTTTCAGATACAATCTTTATCATACCGATGTTTCCGGTAGCGGCAACGTGTGTACCTCCACAGAACTCAACGGATGAACCGAACTGAATAACACGCACATGGTCGCCGTACTTTTCACCGAACAAGGCGATAGCACCCAGTTCTTTGGCATCTTCAATAGGAATATTGCGGTATTCCTTCAAAGGTATGTTAGCACGGATTTTAGCATTCACCAGATGTTCTACCTGGCGGATTTCTTCGTCCGTCACTTTCTGGAAGTGAGAGAAGTCGAAACGTAGTGAGTCGGGGGTTACTAAAGAACCCTTTTGCTCTACATGCTCGCCCAGTACTTCGCGGAGTGCAGAGTCCAGCAAGTGGGTAGCCGAGTGATTGGCTGCACAGGCAGCACGTTTGTCGGTATCTACACAAGCCATCATCGGAACTTCCGGATGTGCGGGCAATTTCTTGGTGATATGTATCGGAAGGTTATTTTCCTTCTTTGTATCAATTACTTCAATCGTTTCGAATTCGCTGACCAATACACCTGTATCACCTACCTGACCACCGCTTTCGGCATAGAACGGGGTATAGTCCAGTACAATCTGATACAATGTCTGGTTTTTCTGTTTTACTTGGCGGTAACGAAGGATACTTGTTTCATATTCCGTATAGTCGTAACCTACAAATTCAGTGGTTCCTTCTTTCAGTGTAATCCAGTCGCCGGTTTCTATGGCAGCGGCATTGCGGGCACGTTGTTTCTGCTGTTGCATCTCGGCATCGAACTCCTTGATGTCGGCAGTCATACCGTTTTCACGGAGAATCAGTTCCGTCAGGTCGAGCGGGAAACCGAAAGTATCATATAAGGTAAAGGCATCCTTACCACTGATTTCTGTCTTTCCGGCAGCTTTGGCGTCAGCCATCGTCTTATCCAGCAAGCGGATACCGGTTTCCAGTGTACGGAGGAAAGAGTCTTCTTCTTCTTTAATAACTTTGCTGATCAGTTCTTTCTGTGCTTCCAGTTCCGGATAAGCTTCACCCATGTTTTCAATCAGAACCGGGAGTAATTTATACATGAATGCCTGTCTCTGCCCCAGGAATGTATAACCGTAACGAACTGCGCGGCGCAGAATACGGCGGATTACATAACCTGCCTTTGCATTCGAAGGCAATTGTCCGTCTGTAATAGAGAAAGCGATTGTACGGATGTGGTCGGCGATAACACGCATAGCGATGTCCGACTTCTCGTCTTCACCATACTTCTTGCCGGTCATGTTGCCTATAGCCTTCAGTATGGGTTGGAATACATCTGTATCATAATTAGAAGTCTTATCTTGTAGTGTGCGCACCAGTCTTTCGAAGCCCATACCGGTATCGATAACTTTGGCAGGAAGTCCTTCAAGGCTACCGTCGGCCTTGCGGTTGAACTGCATGAACACAAGATTCCATATCTCGATTACTTGTGGGTGGTCTTTGTTCACCAGTTGACTACCGGGGATCTGAGCCTTTTCTTCTTCAGGACGTGAATCGATATGTATCTCGGAACACGGACCACACGGACCTGTATCACCCATTTCCCAGAAGTTATCGTGTTTGTTTCCGTTGAGGATATGATCTTTTGGCAAGAACTGTTCCCAATAGGAAGCGGCTTCATTGTCACGTTCCAGTCCTTCTTCGGGGCTGCCTTCGAATACGGTGGCGTAAAGGTTCTTCGGATCTATCTTCAGAACATCTACCAGGTATTCCCATGCCCAGTTGATTGCCTCTTTCTTAAAGTAGTCACCGAACGACCAGTTACCCAGCATCTCGAACATGGTATGGTGGTACGTATCGTGTCCTACTTCTTCCAGGTCATTATGTTTTCCGCTAACGCGCAGGCATTTCTGCGAGTCCGCGACTCTTTTATATTTTGCCGGGTGGTTACCCAAAATAATATCTTTGAACTGGTTCATCCCCGCATTAGTAAACATCAGTGTCGGGTCATCTTTAATTACCATTGGAGCCGAGGGCACTATCTGATGGCCTTTGCTCTCGAAGAAACTCTTGAACGAGTTTCGGATTTCATTTGCAGTCAACATACGTCTGTCTGATTTATGATTTTATGATTTATGATTTATGCCATGAGGATTTATGACTTATGCATCACATGATTTAAAAGAATAACTTGCCGAATACTGTAGATGTTTCCCCATCACTGTTTTCTTATAAATCATAAATCATAAATCATAAATCTTATAATTCTTGAAAAAACTGTGCAAAGATAGCTTGTTTTTATTACTTTTGCCGTATTAATGAGCGAAATATTTCCAAAAGATGCGCAAAGTTTACTACATTTATAATCCACAGACGCAGACTTATGACCGTATTTACCCTACTGTCCGGCAACGGATGGTGAGTCTCCTGCGCCGTTTGTTTATCGGCATGGGCTTAGGGGCAGGTAGTTTCATTATTCTGCTGATTATCTTCGGTTCACCTTCCGAGAAAGAGTTGAGGAAGGAAAATAGCCAACTTTTAGCGCAATATAATGTGCTTTCCCGTCGTCTGGACGAGGCAATGGGGGTATTGCAGGATGTGCAACAGCGTGATGATAACCTGTATCGGGTTATATTTGCGGCTGACCCTGTACCTTCGGCTATTCGTCAGGCAGGGTATGGCGGCACTAACCGTTATGAACACTTGATGGATATGGCGAACTCCGATCTGGTAGTGAATACAACTCAGAAGATGGATATGCTTAGCAAGCAACTCTATATCCAGTCGCGTTCCTTCGATGATGTGGTGGATATGTGTAAGAGCCATGACGAAATGTTGCGTTGTATCCCCGCTATCCAGCCTGTTTCCAATAAAGACCTTCGCAAAACAGCTTCCGGTTACGGAACGCGTATCGACCCTATTTACGGAACTACAAAATTCCATGCAGGTATGGACTTCTCGGCACCTTTAGGTACGGATGTTTATGCCACAGGAGATGGTACGGTGATACAGATGGGGTGGCAAACCGGATATGGTAATCGGATTGTGGTAGATCATGGATTTGGTTATCAGACCGTATACGCGCATTTGCGTGATTTTCGTACTAAGGTCGGCAAGAAGGTGGTACGCGGTGAAGTTATTGGCGGGGTAGGCAGTACGGGAAAGAGTACAGGCCCTCACTTGCATTATGAAGTTCATGTAAAAGGTCAGGTAGTCAACCCTGTCAACTATTACTTTATGGACTTGAGTGCTGAGGATTACGACCGGATGATACAGATTGCTGCCAACCATGGTAAAGTTCTCGATTAACAGCTATGGATAAAGACTTGAAATTATATTATTCCATCAGTGAGGTAGCCCAGATGTTCGATGTGAACGAGTCCTTGCTTCGTTTCTGGGAGAAAGAGTTTCCACAACTTTCTCCGAAGAAGGGGAGCCGTGGGGTGCGGCAATATCGCAAAGAGGATATTGAAACTGTGAAGCTGATCTATCATCTGGTGAAGGAACGGGGAATGACATTACCCGGTGCCCGCCAGCGAATGAAGGACAATAAAGAAAACACTCTTCGTAACTTTGAAATTGTAGATCGTCTGAAAGCTATTCGTGAAGAACTGCTCAGTATGAAGAGAGCTCTTGACGGATTTACTTATGAACAGGTGGAGGAGCTGAAAAAAGATATTCAGGAAATAGAAGGATGAATAGGATTACTTTATACCGTGTAAGGAAAATGGATAAAGTCTCAAATCCCCGATTACAAAAAGTTAAGAGTTTGTCGACAAGAAGTTAATTCCTTGTTGACAAACTCTTAATTTCTTGTCTACTAAAAGTTGATATCTTGTAACCCGTTGATAACTAACGATAAAAACTCTTCGCATAGAAGCGTGGTTTGTGTATAAATATCGCTTATTTTCATTTAACAGATCATCTCTTTTATACAATCTTGCTTTATAGATTCCTTATAACCTTATGGATGGAGCCTGCCCAATAATTACGCAGCCCGAAACCTCTTGCTTTACCACCGGTTGCCCAGTCTTGTATTATTTCTTTCGTTTCCGTATTGAAGAATACTACTTGATAAGAACCGTATGCTTCTGCTTTGTTCAGTAATTTGGCAATGATAACCAAGCCAATACCCGGTTTCTTTTGTGTGGGAAGTGCGTTCACAATTTGCTTAATCTGATCTTCACTCAGCATATAGCTTGCATTGGTCGTCATCAATTCTTGTGGATCGATAGCTTCATTGACCTGATTGACAGCATCAAGTGAGATTTCATTAACTCTTACTTTCAGCTTCTTACTTACGTCATATTTCTTGGCTTCGGTAATGAACAATCGGTTAATTCCATCAAATGCTACTTTAAATTGTGCCGGGGTTTCTGCTGCGCCAAATACTTTAGCTGCTGAATAGTCCACTCCATAGAAATTGATACTTTCAACTTCTTTAAGGAAGTTCTTGTTTTGTCCGAAACAAATCATGCTTGTTGCAAGGAACAGAAGGGTGAATAGCTTTTTCATACAATTAATAATTTAGAATCAGTACTCAGTTTATTATTTTGTCAAAATTAGAAATTAGTTATCGTAAATCAAAGAATTTGATGCTTTTTCTACTCATCGGAGGCATTTGTATCTGAGAGATATATTCTGCCGGTTCAAACCGGATGGTAGGAGCTACCCGTATTTTAGAGCGGAATAAATCTTTAATTTCTTTGGCAAAGCTTTCGCTGTTTTCGTCACTGCCAATCCGAATCAGTATCTCGTCTGTACCTAACTTATTGGTGTACACCTCAACAACGTAGTTCTTTACCCGCGGAATATCATCCAATATGTCGAACAATGCAGGTGGATACAGGGTTGTTCCTTTGTATTTTATCATTTGTCCTTTTCGTCCCAGCACAGAACTTAACCGGATGGTGTTTCTGCCACATGCACAAGGTTCCGTATATTGGTAACAGATGTCTCCGGTTTTGAAACGAAGTAAAGGCATACCTTCTACCCCTAAAGTGGTAATGGTTACTTCTCCCGGTTCTCCTACCTTCACCGGAAGGTTCTTGTCATCCAGAAATTCTACAATGATAAGTTCGGGTTGCAGGTGTCCGCCATGGAATTCAGAACATTCGGTGAAGGACGATTGCATTTCCGTAGAGGCATAAGTGGAATAGAGTTGGAGTGACGGCCACTTTTCGCTGATACGCTGTCCAAGGGTGTTCAATGTAAAATCGGGGTTACGCAGTGCTTCGCCGATACATACACACTTCTTCATAGAACAGGTGTTATGATCAATCTGATTTTTCTCGGCAAACTCTATCAATTTAATCAGGAATGAAGGAACGACCATGCCGCAGGTAGGGTGAATACGGTGAATGGTATCCCATTGCAGTTCCGGTATACCGTTGCCTACACGGGCTACTCCCATACCGAGCTCTCTGGCTCCCAAGTAGTAGGCAAGCCCTGCCATGAAGCGGCGGTCTATGGTGGTCATCAGTTGCAGTATATCGTGTCGGCTGCATCCGGCGGTATTGAAGGACAGATACTCGTTGTATGCCAGACGGTCCAGGTCTTTGGAGGTCAGTACAAAAGTAACCGGATCTCCTAAAGTTCCGGAAGTGGTGACATAGTCGATAATATCATCCGGGTCTACACAGATGAATTCACTATTATGTAGTTGCAGGTCTGTTTTGGTGGTAACGGGAATTTGTTGGAGGTCTTCTATCTTCTTGATTCGGGTGATGTCTATGGAATGTTCTTTGAACATTTGCTGATAGAAGCGGGAATGTGCCTGCAAGTAAGCCAAGGTTTCAGTGAGCCTGGCTTCCTGATACAATTTAATCTCTTCGGGAGAGCGAAACTGTATGTCTGGATTCTTTTCCATATTATTGTTTTTTATTGATTTTTTGTTGGATTCGTACTTTCTCAGCTTGTTTGGCTATGGGCATTGTTAGTGCTTTCTGCCAATAGGTTATGGCTGTATCAGTTTGTTGTATTGCAGCATAATAATTTCCCAATATCTCGTAAACGTAATAGAATGAAGGATTAGATGCTTCATAAAGATTCAGGACCTTTGTTTCTATTGTTTCTTTTCGCTGTGTCTTTTCCCGGATGAGCTTCGTTAGCTGTTTATAAGCCATGAACTGTTTGTAGTTTGCTTGCCTGATAAAGTTGTCTTCGGGAATAGTCAGATTCAAAGTGGCGATTTCGTGATGGAAATCTATGGTATCGCTGAATATTTTGTTTAGATCGTATGCCATATACTTGCCGCATTGCCAGGGAGAAGTGGATACATACATGATCTGTTTCTCCGGTAGGAAAATAACAGAGTGATGGGCTATGAGTTGATTAATAGCCATTTCATTACCCATGCCCAAATCAATATTGTCCAATCCTTTTTGGTTGCGGAGAATGGAAGCAGCTTTCATCGGGTCGATAGGCTTATTCTCTTTCAACAGTTCTTGCAGACGGGCAAAACGATAGGGACTATCGGAAGTCGCAATGTTTTCCTGGTTGCGTTCATCGTTGCGGAAAGTATCTGATTGATAATGGTTGGTACAAATAATCTGATTACCGCTACTTGTAAAAAGTGCCGTCTTCTCCGGTGACTTTTCAATGATAGCGGCTCTGCCATCCCGCGCAGAACCGATCAGTATGGATTCGGAAACAAATGTTTTTCGCTTCAGGGCGATAGCATAAGCTTCATCAATCGTTGAGGCATATTGCAGTATCTCTCTGGTTAGGATAGAGATGGGAGTGGCGGATGCAGTCGGCATATCCGATTTTGCAGCATTGATAGTCACCGTGAGTCCGGTTTCATTCATGCCCGAAAGTACACCGATCATACCCGGCCAACCCACGGATGCAAATTTATAGCCTTGCTCGGGCTGATAAAAAGATACCAGCTTGTTGTGTGCAAACTTATCCCCCATGTAAAAATCAAAATTGCGTCCGATGATGAGGGAAGAGTCGGCACTGTTTTCTCCCCAGGTGGCAAAGGAACTGCAACCTACCAACATGTAATCTTGCATGGCATGTCCCAGATCGTGAGCCGAATGATAATTGAGCTGGCGCTCGTAGGGAGTACCGATAAAGTCGTACTCATGGGTACAGGAGAGCGAAATACCATAAATTTCATCTCTGAATTCTTCCGGGACATTCTCTCCTAAATTACGGTTGAAAAGTACGATGAAGAAGCGGAGAAACTTAAGATAATTGTCAGAAGGTACTATTTCGCGTATCTGGTCAACAAAGACTTTCTCCTGATAGTATAGCAAATCAGAAGAAAGTTTGCCTATGGCCTCACCGCGCTGGAATGCATCGCCACTCACCTTCAACTCCCACAGACCACTGTTGCTTTGCCGCAGATAATTGCCCGCATATTCCCGAAGACTGTCTGTCTGTACCAATTCTCCGTTGGCCTTGGGGGTGTAGTCGGGAGTCAGCATATCCGCAGAGAAATAGAGGATGCTAACAAAGAGGATAATGACAAGGAGAAGCACCCCTATGCCACATGCCGTATATTTAATTGTTTTCTTTAATATCTTATGCATGTCCTATTCGTTTAGCTAAATATTCATGTCCGAGTAATTCGCCACAAGTGATGATGGAGGTTAATGTAACTCCTAAAGCACCGTGGACATTCAGGTTCTGTCCTGTGAGAAATAAGTTTCCCAATTTGGTCCGGGTGGAAACAAAACCGATCTGCGGACATTTGTAATCTTTGATAATTCCATAAGCAGAACCGTCGCAAGTACCCGTAAAGTCTCTGTAGCTAAGGGGAGTAGTGGTATACATAGTCTCGATGTGATCGGTAAAATCGATCCCGTGACTTTTGATGAACTCCAACAATTGCCTGGCTTTTTCCATTTTGAAGGCTTTATAGTCTTCACCTCGTTGTTCGGGAAGTGTATCCTGCCAGGCAGACAGCTCATCTATATACATGGGAGTCAGAATGGAAATGACGTCTGCATAATCACTGTTGCGGGAAGATGCTTGTGTGGAGATCATGCAATTGGTGGTATATCCCATATTGACTTTCTTATCATACCATACATCATTGTCTCCATGCAGATAGAGGTTCTGATTCAGATACGGATAACTTTTCTCTTTCATAATCAGATAAAGAGTGAAAATACCGTATGTGTTTTCTAAAGAATTAATACGGGAGATATAGGCATTTTTGATACAGCGGGTTTTGTCTAGCAAGGTTAATGTTTGTTTGGGGTGTACGTTAGAGATGATGTATTTGCTTTCTATCCGCTCTGCATGGTTTATCTCTACCCCTGCTACCTGATTGTTCTCTACAATGATACGGGTGACTTCACTGTTGTTCAAAACTGTTCCGCCATGAGTGCGAATCACATTGATCATCTCAGAGGCCACTTGCATACTTCCGTCAATGAACCGATAGGCTCCTTGTATGTAGGAGTTGTTAATCATGGCGTGTTCATAGAAGTTGGAATGTTCTCTTAAGCCACCATACAGAAGTGCCGAACCGGCCAATACCGATTGCAAATCAGGATTGGTGGTAATCTTATCTATCATTCCTGCTGCTGAGGTATTGAAGAACTTCATTCCTTCAGTAGAAATAATACCTTTCTTCAGATTATCCACACTGATCAGGTTGCCTACCTCTTTCAGTAACGTTGTATATTGCCGGAGATTTTCTTTTTCGTGAGGAAATGATTGGCAAAGGGTATCGGTAAAACGTTCGTATCCCATGGCGTAATCATATACGCGATTCTTATAGAAAATCTTATCAAAAGCATTTTCATCCAGCTTCCGGACCTTGAGGTGATCCATGATTCCTACATACCGGAAAAACTGATTCATGACTTGTCCTTCATCCAGACTACCTATATAATGAATTCCTGTATCCAACAAATGTCCTTTCCGGCGATACGTCTGAAAGCATCCTCCAAACAGTTCGTTCTTTTCGAGCACACATACGTTATACCCTTCTTTACTAAGTATGGCTCCACATTCAAGGCCACCTAATCCGCTTCCAATGATGATGATGTCATACTTACTCATGGCAATTGCTTTTTAAGTATATAGATGGTATTCGATGTATATTTATCGTTTCGGATAGTCTTTACTTCCATTCCACACTCCCGGGCTATGCTCTGAATTTGAGCTTCGGAAGTGAAGCAGAGCTCATCCGTAGTGCGGTTGAACTTGACAACTTGGGTAGAGAGAACTTCCGTGAGGCGGGTTAGCCGATGCTTATGGGTCTCAGCGGAATTTCCATCACGTACGATAATCATTCCTTCAGGACGAAGAAGATTGGCACATCTCACTAACAAGTCATGTTGATGTTCATAATTCATGTAATGCAATACGTCATTCAGGATGAAGACATCACTTTCCGGGAACTCATAAACCGATGCGTCAGCATGTTCAAAGCGAAGGTTTTCACTACGAAGCCAGCCGTGTTGAGCTATAGCTATTTTATCTTCGTCATAATCGATTCCTAATATTTGCCTTTCTTTGGATATCATAGACAGCATATAGCACAGAGGACCGAGACCACAACCGATATCTGTAATCTGTCCTTTCATCGGAATCAGTTGATTGAATAACTGGTAATTGTGTTCCATCTTTACTTTGATACGGATGTACCACTCGATGACAGGACTTTTATAGATATAGTTCAGTACCAATGCCTCATAAAATGCCGGATTCGCCGGTGTATTCTTTTCCAGGCAAATGCGTGTATATTCTTCTTTCATATAGGAAGAAATACGCTTGGTACGTTCCTGGTAGGTAGTTCCGAATGAATCATCGTTATAAAGTATGCGAGGTAATATTTTAGAGTAAATAATGCCTTTGCGGACATAGAAAGGTTGTGCCTTGGCTATAATCTCTCCATTGCCGTATAGCAGAATAGGAATAATATCCAATTGCAGAGTTTCTGATAAATAGAAAGCACCTTTATGAAAACGTTTCATCTTGCCGTCATAGGTTCGGGTACCTTCGGGGAAAATGGCAATGGAGTATCCTTCTCTTACTTTTTCCCGCATCCGTTCCACACAAAGTTCATATCCTTCGTCTACATGGAAGAAACCTGCATATTGAATAATTTTTCCAAATACCGGAGAGTTCCATACCCAGTGATTGGTTATCATGATAATCTTCGGGGAAAAAGATAATAACTCCAGGATATCAATGAAAGACTGGTGGTTAGCTATTATGATAGCCGGCTTTTTGAATGTCTCATTGGTTACGTTGATGTGTTCTTTACGTACAAATGTTGCCACTACCAATATACCTTTGCAAGTAATATTGATAATTCGGCAAACAAGCTGCTGCTTATAACTGCGGCGTACCGGAATGAGGTATAATAAGATAATGAAAATTCTCAGAATGATGCATCCTGTAACGAAGAGCATGAAAAGGAGGATCGTGCGGAGTAAGCCTATCAAGGTATACGGGGGCAATCCCTTAGAAGCCGGTTTAGCAATAAAGAACTGGAAAATAATAGGTTGTATGGTATAGGCTACTAATACCACCGCAGCCATTCCAAGGATGGAAATCAGTGAAATGGATTGCAGGGCGGGATGTTTGGCAAATACTAAAGTTCCCATTCCCACAACGGCTGTGAATGCAGAGAAGAAAATAGCTGTCTTATGGGAATTCAGGATCGCTTTTCCTGTCCGGTATTTGTTTTGGAGTCCATCCATGATGAAGATACTGAAGTCGTCTCCGATACCGAAAATGAAAGTAGAGAGGATAATATTGATAATGTTGAATTCGATACCCAGAATCCCCATTAGGCCCAAAATAATGGTCCAGCTGATAAGCATAGGCAGGAAACTGATCAGGGTTAATTCTATACGCCCGTACGAAATCAATAGGGCCAGGAATATAAGGAATGAAGAAATATAAAGTATCAGGTAAAAGTCATTATTGATGGCAGAGACCCATTGATTAGTGAAATAACTCCGGTCGAAGACTACAACATCCGTATTATCCTTGAATTGTTGATAGACTTCTTCCTTATTATCATCAGTGATGCGTACCTGGGTAACGAGCATCGTGATGGAGTCAGCGCTTGTTTGCCATTCGTTCAGTAGGGTAGTGGCGATACTGTTTGTATCGTCCTGATAATTATAGGGCTGGAATGGGTGTTCTAACCATTGGTAAAATGCATCGAAACTACCTTCCCGGAAGTGATAGGTACGGGCAGCGTCTTCTATGTATTTGCGAATAGTTGATATCTTTCCCGACTCTCCCCAATACTGGTTCCATCGTTCCAGACGCTTTTGCTGTTCTTCCGGTGAAATTAAGAATTGCTCGGCAGATGCATACGCTTTAATAAGCCCTTGTTCTTTAAAAGCGGATAAGTGCTGATTGGTATTTGCATAGCTTTCGAGTGCTTCTGTCATGTCTTTACCTACACTGACAAAAAGTACGGTTTTCTCTTGGGCATTGAAAAGCTGTTCCAGTTTAGCCTCTGCCTGTTTCAAGTGTTGAGGCTCATAGTTGAGGCTCATCATGTCTTCGTTAAACCTGACTTTTTGTGAAGTAAATAAGCCGATGAGGGTAATAATAATGATACCACCTACTAACCATTTGTTCTTTTCATAAGGATAAGCATTGATTTTTTCAATAAAGCGTAAGACCCTGCCTTGCTTCACATCAGCTTGTCCTTTCAGAAAATGTGGAAGGTAAATAAGACAGAAAAGAGTAGTACCAATAAGTGCCAGAGAAGCAAACAAACCGAAATCGCGTAGCAATTCGGAAGTGGTAAAAGTAAGTCCGAAGAATGCACCTATTGTAGTAAAGCTGCCTACTGTAAGCGGATAAGTTATTTCTTTAATCAATTGCTGGACAGTAGAAACATGATTTTGATGGGCCAGCATGTGTATGGAGTAACTCAGCGCAATACCCAGAATAGCCGAGCCGGCACCTACGGCAATTGCAGAAATATATCCCTGAATAAAGTAGATTAGGCATAAAGCGAACAATCCCCCGAATAAAACGGGAGTGACAATGAGAGGGATTGATTTCTTATGCTTAAACACCAGCGAGATGAAAACAATGATAATCAGCAGTGCGATCGAAGAAGTAATAATGGTATCCTTTTTAATCTGTCGTGCATTATAGACGCTGACCGAGGGACCTCCAAAGTAAGATGCGCGAATGGAAGGATACTCTTTCTGAACCTGTTGCAACTCATTTTCAAGTATTCGGATCAGATTTTCATTCTCACCGGTACTTCCTGTTCCAAATACCGGAGTCATAAACATCAGCAATGTATTTCCGTCCTTCGAAAAGATGTGTCCGTTGTTGATTTCATAATTGGTTTCCAACTGAAAATCCTGCAAATGCTTTAAGACGTTATTTCCAAGTCCTAACGGGTCTCTTTGTATATAACCTCTCAATGCTATACCTGCGGGAGAAAGAAGGTTGGTATAGTTCTTTCGCATCATGGCTTCTATGCCTTCCTGTGTTAAGAGTGAGTCGAAGTGCTGATAGTCTTTTTCCGTCAAGAACAGCGGAAGATTTTCATAAACAAAATCTGTTGCTTTTTCAATGGTTGTTTCATCTACTTCCGAAAAGATATCTTTAATCCAGGTTTGGTTAGACTCTTTTAATAAGTTTTGTTTCAGTTGGTCTCCGACCTCTATCATTAGATCCGGAGTTACTATAGAGTCGGCAGGAGAGATTAAGATGATAATCTTATCCTTTATTTTTAGATTATCAAATACCTTGGTGATGTTCTGGTTGTTCTTCGTATCAGGAAAGAAACGGGTCACATTCTCTTCAAACCTGACTTGCCAGGCGAAGTACCCCATAAAAAGGACACAAACACAGAGTGACAAATAGAAGAGAACTTTGTGTCTTTGAAAATAATTATATAGTCTGATAAAGAACTGAGTCATGTTGTTTTCGGCCTTCTGTATATAGTGAGCAGGCTGATCGTTATAATACCTGCCAATATACTACAAGCGGTTGCAAAGATAACACTTCCAATTAAATATTGCTCTAAAACCGATTTCACATTTTCAAATGAAATATCGGTAAGATGAAGTTCAACCGGCCTGTTCAAGACTTTACATCCTGTCAGGTAACTGCCATATAATAGGAAAGGAATCATGGGAGGAATACTGATATTAGCTGCTACAATAGCTATTACTTTGTTGAGTTTAAGCACATGAGCCAAAAATAAAGTGGCAAGCATCTGGTATCCCCAAATCGGGACTATTCCCATAAATATACCTAACATAATGGCATAGGTAATCTTCAGATTCGATTCTTCGGACTGTGTAATGTGAGTCCGGAAGAATTTCCGGCAATTACTCCAGGTTAGTTTCCGGAAGAAGTTACGCGGATAAATCCAGAGGAAAGTGATGAACACTAAGAAGGTATTCAATATGCTGATGCGAGTGAAATCCCGGAAAGGACGGAAGTGGGAGACACGTTCTTCCTGGGGCGGATAATAGACATGTATGGGTATATTGCGGACCGTGGTTCCTCCCCATACTGCAAAGACCAGTGCTTCAAGCTCAAATTCATATTTAGCGGTATAGTAGAATCTCTGCACATTGATTTTATGTAATGGATAGAGCCGGTAACCCGATTGGGTATCCTGAAGCTTTACTCCGGTTTCAAGTTTAAACCAGAAGTTGGAGAACTTATTAGCAAAAGTATTCTTGCCCGGCATATTGTCCGAAGTCAGATTACGGGCACCTACCAGCAACGTATCCGGTTCTTTTTCTATTTCTTCCATGAAAATAGGAATGTCTGAAGCAAAATGCTGTCCATCGGAATCTATAGTGATGGCATATCGGTAGCCGGCTGCTTTGGCCTGTTTTAATCCGTTCTTTAAGGCAGTTCCTTTTCCTTTATTGGTAGGATGGGTGATGATATGCAGGTTCGGATAGTTTTCCAGAAGAGTAGGGGTGCTATCGGTAGAGCCGTCATTGACAACGATGATATCTTCTACATAGAAGAGTACATCTTCAATTACGGTAGTCAACGTCTTTTCATTATTGTAGGTAGGTATAATAACTACAATACCAAGTTGCCTGGCTTTCTCATGCCATAGTTCCTCGCTACGTTCTTCCATGTTTATTTGCCGATTAGTTGTGCTTTTAATTTGATACAGATATCTTTTGAAGATGCTCCTTCAGCCAGAATCTGGAATGTATCCGTTTCGTTTTTTTTGATAGTCAATGAGAGCTTTAATTCCGGTGTCTCATTCGGATTAATAACTGAAAGAAACTTGCATGATGCTATCTGCTTGTATTGCAGGGGAGCTTGCTGTATTTTTTCTATGCACTCTTTTATTATTTGCAGCATACAAACGCCCGGAACTACGGGTTGTTGTGGAAAGTGTCCGCTATAAATAGCATGTTGTGGGTTGAGCATGACTTGCACTACCCAGTCTGTTTCATTGATATGCTCAGAGTGCGTGACTTTATAGAAATTGGGAAGAAGTTCAGCCATATTAGTTTGGGTTTTCTTTTAATTTGTCCAACTGTATACTTAGTCGCAACCAGGGATGTTTGATTTTTATCTGTTCGGGATGTCCTGAGTTGAACTCCGATAGATAGAATACTGATTTACCGAATCCCCTGCCTGTGACTCTTTTTTCAAAGGTACTGCTTTTCTTTTTGATGCGGATATTCTTTCCACTTAAAAATAGATTCTTGAAGTCTGTTTCCAGTAATAGCAGCATTTTCTTTTTCTTCATGGGCTCTATGCAACTGTTGACGTGAAATTCATTTTCCCGAAGTGAAAAATCAAAAAGACTGAGTCCAAAGTAAGTAGATGCCAATATTCTTATTTCATTATCCGGCAATTTCCGTACAATTAATAAACCGCTGAAGTGATGCTTCATGAAGTCTAACTGCATATTGTATTTTTGCGAATATTCTTCAGCGCAAATGATAGGTGTCACATAAGATGTGGCATCTCCTGCTATTGTTTTTGAGGAGCTGCAGGAAGTGAATAGATACAGAATAAAGATCAGATTAGCGAATAGAAAACTTTGTTTCATCTTTCAAAGCATTAAATCTCTTGTTGTAAAACTCATATTCCGTATAATTGGTGGCTGTTTCGGAAAGGCGTAATTTGTAAACCGACATATCTTTCTTATCCAGGTATATTTCAATTTCCGAAATGTAAGTTTGTATGGCTTTATTGACCGGCTTAATCTTCACTATATAATAGGAATCATTTTCAAAATATTCCAGTTTGTAATCGGAAGACATTTTTGAGAGATCGCCTATCATGCAAGCTGTGAGCATATCTTGCATTTGATTCATCATCTTATTGGCGGTTAGGCTCATAACGCTTTTTTTACCGTCCGATACAATTTTAAGCCGGGAGTCGTTTATCACTATTAGGTAGTTGACGGGTTGGGCGTATTCCATACGTATTTTGCCACTCTTTTGGTAATAGAACTTTCCTTTGGAGGTTACCTTCTCATCCAGAATATCCAGGTACTTCACTTGTGTAAAGTCACTTTCAATGGACTGCATGGTTTGTGCTTCCTTTGCCAGACGGTTTTCAAAATCCTGGGTATGGATTAGTTTCTTCATTGTCTGGGCATGGGTATAGGAAATACCCAATATGATTGATAATATTATTAGTATGGTTCTCATAATGCTTTTATAACATGCTGTCCAGACGGACAACTGTATATCCCTGTTCTTTAATTAAGTTAAGTATCTCTTTTAATAACAGGTCACTGTCCGGCATCCGATCGTGTAGAAGGATGATAGAACCGGGGCGTAACCTTTTCTGAATACGCTTCAAAACTTTCTCTTTGGAAGGTTGCAGTGTATCGAGTGTTCTGATATTCCAGCCAACAGGAGTGTATCCCAATATGCGGACAGCTTTTGCTATAGTAGGATTTGTGACTCCAAACGGTGGGCGGAATAACTTGATTTTCTGCGAAGTTACTCGTTCTAATGCAAACTGGCAAGCTTGCAAGTCTTTTTTCATCCGCGACAGACTGTACAAGGGAAAATGATTGGTATGGGTAAAAGAATGATTACCAATCAGATGTCCTTCGTTGATGATTTGTCGGATCAACTCTTCATTCTCTTGTACTTTGTGACCGATGCAGAAGAAACAAGCCGGTATTTGTTGTTCTTTGAGTACTTGCAATACTTTGGGGGTTTGTACCGGGTCCGGTCCATCATCAAAGGTGATAGCTACAATTTTATCTTCAGTCTGTTTCTTGCAAAATACCTTGAGATAGATGTTAGAACGGATGTTGCAAGATGCGTAGACTAGAAAGATAATCAGTAATGTGATCAGGATTTCCACTATCATTGTTTTTTCCGGATTAAAATAAGTGAATGGTTAATGGAGTGATAGTGATTATATATCAGAACTGTCTGTCCCGGATTTAGATTCTCTTCAAAAGTTTTAGCCACTTTCCATAAAGCAAAGGAAGATGCTGTAGGATATTCACCACATTCATTCTTAAAGGTGGTATATGTTGCTGTGGGAAACAGGCTGTTTTCTAAATCAGTATACAGGGTATCTTCTTTCAGGTTTCCATTCTTACCGGTAACAAACCAATCGATTTGTCCGGCTGTTAATCGGTTACTTTGCAAAAAGCGATGAATCTTTTCAGCTACTTCCTGTGTACTGCTCGCATGAATAAAAGTTGATATACCGGCAAGTTCTGCTAATGTGGATTCGGTGGTTTCTCGTCCCAATAGGAAGAACTGAGCACCTTCGCCTGCTTGTATGCCTCTTAGCAGTCCCAGGCGTTGTTGTATGGCGTGACTGTTAGGGGTAATCTCATCAATAGCTCCTACGAGGACATTTTCATCACCTTCCCAGATTCTCATCATACCGTCCAATAGTGCACTTTCGAAACTCAATCCCCGGTGCACATACGTCATGTTGTAAGCATGTATCTGGCGGAGTAATGCTATTTGGGCTCCGATGGTATTGAAGGTTGACTGGATAAAGGGGGTTGGGTTCAGTAGTTGTTCTTCATTCTCAATGATTGTATTCAGGAACTTCTCTGTATCTGCCAGGCATCCGAGTCCGGTTGCAGTGATGATCGCATGTACTTTTTCGGAAGGTAGGGTACTGATACATTCCAGTCCGCAGGCAACTCCCATTTTGATGATCCGGCTCATACGCCTCCGTAGTGCGGCATTGGTGATAATACTCTTGTAATCCGGTTCGTTAGCGGATAAATAAGGGGATTCTCCGGAAGCAGTATCCGCGTGAATAGAAGCAATATGATTGATATAGACAGGTTGCATCATTTCTCTTTTAATGTGGAAAACAGGATTGAAGAATCATTTCCACCGAATCCAAAAGAATTCGATAGTACATTACGAATGGGTAGTCCCTCGCGGAATGAGGTTTCGGGCATCAACATGTTTTCTTCTATAGGTCCTTTGAAGTTCAGATTGGGATAGATGAAACCATGATATACGGAGAGAACAGAATAAACCGCTTCAATTCCTTCCGAAGCTCCTAATGCATGACCGATAAACGCTTTGACAGAACTGAACGGAGGAATTTTATCACCAAAAATCCGTCGGATAGCAAGTCCTTCTGAAAGATCATTACTTGGAGTTCCTGTGCCATGTACATTGATATAATCAATCTCTTCGGGAGGAATTTCACTCTTAGCTATGGCTTCTGTCATAGACCAGAATGGTCCGTTTCCTTCGGGTGAACTGCCGGTTTGATGAAAAGCTTCATTCACATTCGAATATCCGCTTAATAAGCAATAAGGCTCTTTCCGGAGTAATTTCTCTGATTGAAGCACAATATATCCGGCTCCTTCTCCTAAGTTGAGGCCTGCACGGGATGCGTCAAAAGGACGGCAGTGTTCCTTATCCAAAATCATAAGTGAGTTGAAGCCGTTGAGGGTAAACTTGCACAAGGCGTCCGTACCTCCTACAATGGCAGCGTCCAGTTGGCCATTCCTGATCATGCGGGCTCCTAACATGATAGCATTAGCTGCTGATGAGCAGGCTGTACTGATAGTGGTTACAAAGTCATTTACTTTCAGATAATCTGCTATCATTTCAGTACTTGCACCGCAGTCATGAGAGATGACTTCCCGTAATCTTCCTTTTCTATTGTCCTTTTTAAAGGCGTTGTAGAAATGTTCACTCAAATCCATACCACCTACAGAAGTGGAAGATATGAGACCTACACGCAAAGTATTCAAATCTAACCGGGCGTCATCAACTGCTTCCCGGGCAGCTAACATGCCTAATAAGGCTGTCCGGGAAAACGTTTTTTGTATATCTAAAGAGAGTAACCGTTTTAGTTCTTCATTGCTGTATTTTACCTCTGATACGGGTACATCCAGTTCCGTAGGGAAAAGAGTTACTTTCTCCATACCATGCTGATGTTTCCTGAGTGAAGCTATATTTTCTGCAACACCCAGACCAATACCTGAAACAACACCTAAACCGGTTACATATATCTTCATTGTTTCTGATTTTCAGAGATATAGTTAGCTAATGTACGTATTGAGTAGAAAATCTGTTTCCCTTCTGCAGGATTCTTTATTTTGATTCCATAGTTACGCTCTAAAATAAGAATAATCTCAAGTGCGTCAATAGAATCGAGTCCTAAACCACCGTCACCAAACAGAGGTTCATCAGGATTAATCTCTTCGGGTGTGACTTCTTCAAGATTCAGTTCTTCTATTAATTCTCTTTTTAGTTTTTCTATTAATTCTTCCATATCAATGTTGTACTTCTATTAGTTTAAAATCAGCTTTATACTCTTCCATTAAAAGGTTGCACCATCCGGTGATGCAAGCTTTTAAATTACCTTTCTTCATTACAATTCGTGCATATTCTTCCAGTTTATCCGCATCGAATTCTTTTTCTATGAAGAAAGTATTTTCTCCTTGTATCTTATGACGGATACATATCTCACCAGCTACAACGTTAGGCAGAGTGTATACAAATACCGTTGGACTGGCTGCATGGTCACCTTCCTGATTGATAATCATCTGATGACGAATATCCGTATTCAGTGAGGCGGCAGCATTAACCAGCAATATCCCTATTTCTTCCGGTTGAAAGTTTTTCTCCTTCAACAGATATTCAACAGCAGTATATCCCAGTTTGCAAAGGTCGTCCATTTTGTAGAATTTCATGTTACTTCCACCTGTATTTTTATATGCTTCGCGGATAAACTGCGCAAAGTTTGGGGCAGATGATGAAAAAACGGTCTCTCCATTCATACTTAAACAGCTATTCTCAATGGAAACAGTTGCGGTTGTATGAACTGTCACCGATGATTGCACTCTTGAGGGCTGTTTCTGATATGCGGGAAGTGTCAATACGATAGCAGCATTACAACCTCCGAAACCGGATGCTGTTTTGATGCAGTGTTTCATGGGTATTTCCTGATGGTCAGCTTGCACCAGAATAGGCATGCTGACACCGGGCTTTTCATAGCCTAATGTACCGAATAGTACGTTTTCCTTTAGTTCGTGAATACAGATAATAGATTCAATCACTCCCGATGCCCCTAAAGTATGACCGAAATAAGATTTCAAACTATGAACCGGAACGGTTTCCAATCCGGCTAAATGAATAGCTTTCGATTCCATTTCATCGTTATAGACAGTAGCCGTTCCATGTGTATTCATGAAACTAACGTCTTCGGCAAGGACTGCGGCTTCTTTCATGGCCTGCCGTATGGCGAAGTAAAGTCCGTCTCCTGTACGTGACGGGCCTGAAATATGATTGGCATCGTTGCTAATGGCTCCTCCGGACAGGATGATATCCGTATCGTTTCCTTCCGAACTCAGCAGGATAGCACCACAAGCCTCTCCTAAATTGAGTCCGTCTCTCCGGGCATCATAAGGGCGGCATCTTTCGGTACTGATGGATCTGAAAGATAGAAATCCGCTGGTAATGAAGTGGGAGAGGATATCACCTCCCGCTACTATGACTTTTTTGTATCTGCCGGATTCGATCCATCGCTTTGCCACAATCAGAGCGGATACTCCTGATATGCAGGCATTAGAAATAACTTCTACTCGGTTGCCGGCCTGAAAATATTCGCTTATTCTTCTTCCCATTTCCCATAGATGAACTCTGATATCAGGGGTGTCGGGATGATTGGCCAACAGGTCGATATTACCTTTAGTAGTGGATAGGATGAGGCCACAATCTTCATCCGCCAGATTCATTTCGGAATGGGACAGAATATCCTGAATGGCAAGTATGAATAGTTGTTCCAGACGTGTGTACGTACCCAAATTCTTTGCTCTTTCCCATTGTTCCAGTTGAATCGTGGCAGCTAATATAGAGGTATCAGATATGATTCCTGCTTCATGCCTGGTGATTCCGCTTCGATATTCCCGGATTGCTTTTATATTCTCCCGGGTATTTGCTCCTAAAGAACTGATCAGAGTATCTGCTGTGATATATACAGTTATAGGATGTTCCATTTCTTTTTCCACTCCTGATAAAAGGCCGGAGTTGCTAACTCCAACTCCCTGTTAGTATTTAGAAAAACCTGAGTCGTACTTCCGGTAGCAACGATATTGTTGTCTGTAGCCCGGTATAGTACATATTCGAATTTAATCTTGGCAGCTTCACAAGAAATGTATCGGGTTTCAATGATAACTTCTTCACCGAAGGATAAGGATTGCTTAAATTGGCAGTTTAATTCAACGATGGGTACCATATATCCTTCACTGTAGATATCCATATATCCTAAACCATAATGCTTCCCGAAAGACTCCCTTCCATCTTCAAAATAGCGTACATATTCACCATGCCATACGATTTGCATGGAGTCTATTTCACTGAAACGTACCTTTATTGTGGTGCGGTCAATGAGTGCAGGTGTATGCAGATTCGTTTTTTGCCTCATTTCTTATCTAAAAATATTTTCATCCGGCATTCTGCAATCACTCCTTCCGTAGTGCTTACACAAGCAGATACCAAAGTAATGTCGAATACTTCCTGAATAACCGTAATTTCAGTGGATAATTTCTGTCCTGTCTCCGGCAAACGGTGAAGGGTTAATTTATCTACCGAACCGATAAAGCCTAAGGGCACCGGCTCATTTTTCTGTAAATAGATATATCCGATCCGTGCCGCTGCCGATTGGGCTATGTGTTCAATAATACCTGCTTCCTGCAATTTGCCTTCCTGGCAGAAGATATTATCGTCAGTGACTGTGAGACCTGAATAGGAACAATCATCTTCAATGCCACAGAATGAATCTACCATAACGATTGGCAGTCGTTGTGGTATCAGGTTCAGGATTCCTTCACCGGATATGATAGGAGTTCTTTTCATTTCAACTTACATTTTACAATACTGTGTCCCAATCCCAGGTTATCATATATTTCCTCTATTTCCAACCCTGATTCTTGAATGCACCGTGTCATATCGTCGGAGTGATACATTTTGCTGTTACCATTTGCCATAGCAGTAAAGTATATACTGATCTGTGTCAGGCAGTAGGCAGCAGTTTCGAACTTCTGTCGGTCCCAGAATGTTTCCATAATGTAGAGTCGCCCTTCTGTAGACATGGACTGAGCAGCCCGTGAGAGTATACTGATAACTTCTTTCTCGGAAAAACAATCCAGAAACTGACTCATCCAGATCGCATCAAAACCTTTCGGGAAAGGTACATTTTCATCGAGAAGATTTACACCATGTCCATGAATACGCTCGTGGCCGGCCATTTTTTCCGTCTTTTGCTTCATCATTTCCAGTTGTTGGGGTAAATCCATAATGGTAACTTCTACTTTCTCGTTGTATTGCACACATTTGGTAGCCCATCTACCTGTATTGCCTCCTACATCGAGCAGAGTCCGGGGAGAGTGGCTGAATACGATTTCGAGTGCCTGGTCGAAAGAATTGTCCGAATAAAAATGGTCGAAGCCGAACCAGCTTTTCTGTGCCTGCCCGGGTAAGTCGGATAATCCCTCGTAAATAGTAGGCCAGTTTCCCAGTTCTTTCAAACCTTCGGGGCGGCCATTTAGCAAAGCTTCTTCCAGGTGGAACAGACCTTTGTAATTGACGTCCTGATTAAAATTCATGTTCACTTGTGCCATCTCATCGTTCAACAGGAACCATCCGGCCTTTGCCAGTATATATTGATCGTCTTTTACCAATACAGTACCTATGGTGAGGGAGGCTTCCAGTAGAACTTGTGCTGCATATCTGGATAATTCGGTTTTCTGGCTGATCTGTTCCAGTGACAGACCTTCCCGATTATCGGATAGCAGGCGGAAAATACCGAATTTCAGCATCAAGCGTGAGACCTGAAATACGACGGGGCCAAAAGCGATTTCCTGGGCCAATCGCTGTGCTTGCACAGCGGTGAATCGCTCTTTGGCATATCTCTTTTGTAATGAAGGGAATAGTTTCATTCTGTTGATTTTTGTTTATTCAGACGGCTTCCAGAAAGAATAATAGTTAAACCATTGTTCGGGATATTGGCCGATTATTTTTTCCAGAGCATTCACATATTGTTCCAATAATAATTGTTCTGCTCTTTTCTCTTTCGAACCGGACACTTGCTCAGCAAGTATAAAATGGAAATGATAGGTTTGTTTAGCCTCCCGCATGGCAAAATAAAAGACTACCGGAACTTTCATCCGCGATGCCAATAGGAAAGGACCGATTGGAAAATGTGCTTCGTGTCCCATGAACTTGCAAGTCAGCAGTTTATCTGCATTCAGATAGCGGTCTCCTTGAAAACAAACATATTCCTTATGATCCAGTGCCTCTGTAATTTTAAATATATGTGCCAGATTATCTTCGTTGACCGGTATAATCTTGTAAGGTTGCTGCTGCCCGTTCTTTTTCAGTATTTCTTTAATCTTTTGATGTTCGGCATCGTACATCACCACATTCATTTTTTTGCTGTAGTCATTGAAAAAAGGAGTTCCGATTTCCCAATTACCAACATGTGCACCGATCATGATTACTCCCTGATCTCCATCCAATACATTTAGAAACTCCTGATAGTGGTTGAACTTGAAATGATACTTGTCGATCATTCCATTTCCAATGGCTACCTTGTCTATAAGTATCTGTCCCAAACGATAATAGTTGTTCAGCAATAGTCTCACCGACTGTATGCGGTTCCGTTTTAAAATACGACGGGCATATTGCCAGATACTCTTTGTTGCTTTCGGAGCGAACGGAATAAAATAAAGAACAATCAGAGACAGAAAACCATAAGCGGCTTTTACACCACAATACCTGATCAGGTAAATAAAAAACAGGTATCCGGATACACCGCCACGGGTTTTACCTTTCCACATCTTGTTTATTCGTTTTTGTTTTCGGCCATACGTGTGATGACGAGATTATAGAAGTCCTGGAACGTTTTGATTCCGACAAAATCTTGTCCGGTTACATTAAAACCGAAGTTCTTTTCAATCAACACTACCATATCTACCAAGTCCAGACTGTCTAACTCAAGGGTTTGCATGAGCGGAGCATCAGGCTGGATAAGATCGATATCTACTTCAAATTCCTCGGATAAGGTTTCTCTTATCTTTTCAATGATTTCTTCGTGGGTCATACTTATATTACTTTACTTTTTTAATAATTAATGTAGAATTGGTTCCTCCGAATCCGAATGAGTTTGAGAGGAATGTATCAAATTCCATATTTACTCGTTGGGCAGGGATATTAAGTTGGGCAGATGCTTCATCCGGCTCTTCGAAATTCAGATTGGGAGCAATGAAGTTATTTTGCATCATTAGAGTAGAATAGATTACTTCACTGGCACCTGCCATCCACATTTCGTGACCGGTCATAGACTTGGTGGACGTCACGTATGGGCGATGTCCTTCAAATACCTCTGCTATGGCTTTTGCTTCATTCAAATCACCTATTGGTGTAGAAGTGGCGTGCGCATTGATGTATTTAATTTCATCCAATGCGATTCCGGCATTCCGGATGGCCATTTCCAATGAACGTTTTGGCCCGTCTATATTAGGAACAGATATGTGATCTCCGTTGGATGAAAAACCGTAGCCGATAATTTCTGCCAGTATGGGGGCTCCTCGCTTAACAGCCGATTCATAACTTTCCAGTACCAGGCTGGCGCCTCCTCCGCTGGGTACAAGCCCGTCCCTGCTTTTATCAAAAGGTCTGGATGCTTTCTGGGGTTCAGTTTCCCGATTGGAAAATGCACTTAACCCGTCGAAACTACCGACTGAGAATGGATTTACTTCCTGTGCGCCACCACAAAGAATGCAGTCCTGCAATCCCGATTTGATAAGCAGATATCCCATGCCAATGGCGTGGGAACCGCTTGCACAAGCACCGGAGATTGTGAAGTTTACTCCTCTGAGTTTAAAGATAACTGACAGGTTCATTGACACAGTTGAATTCATCGACTGGAAGATAGAACCGGAACCTACCAGAACGGTATTCTTCTTTTCCCGGATAATATCCACAGCATTAATAATCGGTGCAGTGCTACTATCATTTCCATAGAGCACCCCTACTTCGTTCGCTTCCAGGAATGCTTCATCGATACCTGCATTTTTGAAGGCTTCCACACTTGCCAGATAGGCATATTCTCCTTGTTCAGGCAGGCAGAGACGTTTTCGTCTGTCCAGCATCTTTTTGAGATCAGGACGCTCCAATAAGCCGGTCAGTGCGGACAGATATCCCATCTCTTTCCGTTGAGGATCGATGCCGATGCCTGATTTACCGTTATATAATGAGTCTGTTACTTCGCCCAGATTCTTGCCGATGCATGAGTAAATCCCCATTCCTGTAATGACAACTCTTCTCATGTATGCAGTCCTCCATTGATTGAAATAACCTCACCTGTAATATAAGAGGCATTGGGAGAGACTAAAAAACTTACGAGATCAGCTACTTCTTCCGGTTCGCCGAAGCGTCCGGCAGGGATATGTTTTTTCCATTCGTTCTCGTTGATATCTTCGGTCATTTCCGTGCGGATGAATCCGGGCGCTACCGCATTGACGGTCACGTGCTTCTTTGCCACTTCCTGAGCTAATGCCTTGGTAGCAGCAATGACACCTCCTTTGGCGGCAGAATAATTGGTCTGCCCGGGCATGCCCTTGATCCCCGATAATGAGACGATGTTGACAATACGTCCGAAGCGTTTGACAAGCATGTTCTTAAGCAATGCCTGGGTGACATAAAAGAAGCCGTTCAGACTGGTGTTCAGTACCCCGCTCCATTCTGCTTCGGTCATCCAAAGCATCAGATTATCTTTGCGGATGCCTGCATTATTTATCAGCACCTCGATATATTCATCCGGATGTTGTTCGCTCCAGTTATTTAAAGTTTCGGATACTGCCTTTGGATCAGTAACATCGAACTTCAATAGTTCTCCGTCGCCTCCTTTTTCACGAACTAATTGCAGTGTGTTTGCCGCTTCCTTATCGTTGCTTTGATAATTTATCAGCACGGTATATCCCATTGCTGCCAACTTGATGCTGACAGAACGTCCTATGCCCCGGCTTCCGCCTGTTATTAATGCGTATTTCATTTATAAATTGAATTTCTTATTTTTCAAGTATTCACTCATAGCCTCTATTTCCTTGTACTTGGGAGTATCCTGGGTAAATACAGGGAAAAATGCCCGGATCTCATTGTATACGCAACGCGATTCCGTACTGAGCTTTTCCTGTATCTTTAAGTAATCTACAGCCTGTACGATACCCATAAACAGGATGCTCATAACCTGGAAAGAATTCTCTATGACTGTTTTGGCTATTAACGCAGAATTAGTTCCCATGCTTACAATATCCTGATTATCATTGTTGTTTGGGATACTGTGTATATACATGGGATTAGATAACGTCTGACACTCGGCTGTTGTGGAAGTAGCTGTAAATTGTGAGGCTTGTAACCCATAATTCAATCCTAATACTCCCAGATTGACAAATGGAGGAAGTATTCCGTTGATGCGATCATGGAACAGATAGTTCAATTGGCGTTCACTTAGCATTGTCAGTTTCGTTATGGCTATTTTCAGTTTATCCATCTCAAAAGAGACGTAATCACCATGAAAGTTTCCGCCATGATATACATTTTGGGTTTCCGGATCAACAATCGGATTGTCGCAAGCTGAGTTGATTTCGTTTATCAATACTTCTTCTGTATTTATGAGGGTGTCATAAACCGGTCCCAATATTTGTGGAGTACATCTTAACGAGTAATAAGGCTGTACTTTATGTTCAAAAATCTTTTCTTCATGTTTCTGTCCGTACAGTTCATTCTCTCTCTTGAGAGTACATTTACTGTCGGACATCCAGACTCTCATCATTTCAGCTATCTTTTGCTGCCCTTTATGAAGTTTGGCATCATTTAGCGGCTGAGAAACAAAATCATCATACGATGCGGCAATTTCATTCATCATTACCGAGGCGCATACGGACCAGTTGAGCAATTGGCGGGCATAAATCAAGTTAACAATGCCAATGCCTGTCATGACAGAAGTGCCGTTTGTTACTGAAAGCCCTTCACGGATATGTATGGAGAAAGGTTTGAGATGATTCTTCTCAAGTACTTGGGCAGTGGGTTGTAGCTGTCCTTGATAGAACACTTCTCCTTCACCGATCAGTGTCAACGCTATATGCGCCAATTGCACTAAATCGCCACTGGCACCTACACTGCCATGCTCCGGTATATACGGAAAAATATCCAGGTTAATGAACTTGACGAGTAGTTCGACCAGCTCTGTATGTATACCTGATTTCCCTTGAAGAAAGGTGAATAATCTGGCAATCATTGCTGCTTTCACATAAAGAGGAGGCAATGGTTTTCCCGCTCCGGTAGAGTGGCTCCTGATGATGTTGTATTGTAATTCCGTTAATGATTTATCTTCAATCCTATATTGAGCCATAGGACCGAACCCTGTGTTAATTCCGTAAATAATTTTATCACTGGAGAATTCCTTCAAGAAACGAAAACTCTTATCTACTTCTTGAATACATTCATCGGAAATAATTACTTTTTCATCATCAAACAGTAGCTTCTGGAGCGTTCCCAAATTTATATATTTGCCGACTATCATAGTATACTTCATTGATATAGACTGCAAAAATAGCTATTTTATATCAATAATAGATGTCTATGCAAAATAAAACTTTTTTCTGCAAGGTGGTTTTTGACGGACCTGAATATATTGTAAATAATGTTATTCAGTAACAGCTTCCAACAATTTTATCTCATGACTGGTATCATTCGTATTACAGCTTCCATTGAATTTAGCCTGTGATTCTATTTCCAATTTGGTGGTATAGATATTGCCCTGCATCACACAGTTGGCTTTCAGGGTGAGTTCTTCCTTCACGTATGCATCACCGATGATAGTTCCGTGAAGGCAAGCGTGTGTACAAGACAGGTTGCCGTGTATTTTTCCTTCCGGACCGATGACTATTTTTCCGGTACACCGGATATTTCCTTCTACAGTTCCGTCGATACGCATATCTCCATCGATGGAACAATCACCTTTAATTAAACTTTGACTGGAAAGCGTGGTTAATTTATTGCTTACCTTGTCATCTATTCCTTTTTTTGAGTTAAACATAATGAGTGTGCTTTTATAGTTTTTTATCCTTCTACACGAGTTACTTGCTTAATGTTCTGTATCTGTTTCAGATTATTACAGATGGTTTTTACATCATCCACATCATGCACGTACAATTGGATGTTTCCTTCAAAAATACCGTCTGTTGTTTCGATGGACAACTTACGGATATTTACATTCAGCTGACGTGAAATAACCTGCGTTACTTCGTTCAGCAATCCCATGGCATCTATACCTTTTATATATATATTCACCAGGAAGGAGAGTTCCTTATGGGTATCCCACTCTGTAGCTAGAATACGGTTTCCGTAACTGCTCTTCAAACGTGCGGCAACGGGACATTGGCGTTTGTGGATAATGATACGGTCGTTTTCGTCCATATATCCCAGTACATCGTCACCCGGAATGGGGTGGCAACATTCTGCCATGATATAATTCTTCTGGATATTCTCTTCCGTCAGTTTCAGGATTTGCTTCGTATTGATTTTCTCCTTTTCTTGCAGTGGTTTTTCTTCAATCGGTTCTTTGTTGTCCTTGTTACCGCCGAACGAGAAGGTGAGAAACTTCTTCCAGTTGGTTCCTTGTTTCTCTTTCAGGGCGTTTTTATCCAGGTCGCCCAATACGATCTTTTTATTGCCGATGGCTATCAGAAACTCGTCCCGGTTTTTCATATTATGGGCTTTCACTAACTTGTCTATCAACAAGTCGTCCAATCGCAGTTCTTCTTTTTTGAAGAATTCGTTCAGAAGGGTTTCGCCTTCTTTCTGGCTGTTCCTTTGCTCTTTGCGCAGGATGGCGGCTATCTTGGCACGGGCACGGGCAGTAGTGGCAAATACTTCCCATTCCGGTTGTACGCGTTGTGATTTGGAAGTCAGAACTTCCACCTGGTCACCACTTTGAAGCTTGTGGCTCAGAGGGACAAGCTTATGGTTTACTTTTGCGCCGATACAGTGGCTACCGATGTCAGTGTGCAGGGAGAATGCAAAATCCAGTGCCGTAGAGTTCTGCGGCATAGTCTTAATTTCGCCTTTGGGGGTAAACACAAATATTTCCGATGCAAACAAGTTCAGCTTGATGGTATCGAGGAAGTCAATGGCATCCGGTTGCGGGTCATCAAGTATTTCTTTGATGGTGCGCAGCCATTTATCCAATTCGCCTTCATCTTCGCTGCCTCCGCCATCTTTATATTTCCAGTGGGCGGCGAAACCTTGTTCGGCTACGTCATTCATCCGTTCACTGCGGATTTGTACTTCAATCCATTGCCCGTTGTTTCCCATAAGGGTGACGTGCAAGGCTTGGTAACCATTGGCTTTGGGATGACTCACCCAGTCGCGCAGACGGTCGGGGTGGGGTTTGTATATTTTAGAGATGGAGACATAGATATCAAAACAATCGTTCAGTTCTTCGTCCGCATTTCGTGGTTCAAAGATAATACGTACGGCAAGTAAGTCATAGATTTCTTCGAACGGTACATGTTTGGTCTGCATCTTGTTCCAGATGGAATAGATGGATTTAACACGCGCGAGGATACGGAATTTCAGCCCCATTTTGTCCAGCTGGGCACGTATCGGAGTAGTGAAATCATTGAATACTTTATCACGTTCGGTTGCTGTGGCTGCCAGCTTTTCTTCGATTTCCTGATACTCTTCGGGATGTTCGTACTTGAAACTCAGATTCTCCAGTTCTGTCTTTATCTTGTACAGTCCCAGGCGATTGGCGAGGGGAGCATAGATATACAATGTCTCGCCTGCAATTTTGAATTGCTTGTTGGGAAGCATCGAACCTAACGTGCGCATATTGTGCAGCCGGTCGGCTATCTTGATCAGAATTACGCGTATATCATCGGACATCGTCAGCAGCAACTTCTTGAAGTTCTCTGCCTGTGCCGAAGCGCGGTCACCGAAAATACCACCGGATATTTTGGTCAGCCCGTCTACAATCTGGGCGATCTTCGGGCCGAATATGTTTTCTATGTCTTCTACGGTATAATCCGTATCTTCTACCACATCGTGCAGCAAGGCGGCACAAATGGATGTAGAACCAAGACCTATTTCGTTGCATACAATTTGTGCCACAGCGAGGGGGTGCATAATGTAAGGTTCGCCCGAACGGCGTTTGATGCCCTTATGCGCCTGATTGGCAAAATTGAATGCCTTTGTTATGATCTCAATACGCTTGCGGTGTTTGGTTGCCAAGTAGTCGTTTAACAGTTGCTGGAAAGCCTGTTCAATCATTTCTTCTTCGACTTTTTCTTTATCTTTCTGGCCCACATTCTCTTCCATATCCTGTTCTCCTTTCTTCAGTTGCTGCAAAAATAAGCAATTTTCAACATCACACAAGTATTTGTGCCTTTATTTATATATCTTCAATTGCTTTCCGGCAGAAATGTTGGTATTGCGCAATCCATTCCAACTCTGAAGTTGCTTGACGGTGACGCCATAACGACCTGCAATACCACCCAGTGTTTCGCCACTCCGTATCTTGTGGTAAGTCAGCTTCCCGTTGCCGGTTGTAGCGCGTCTTGCTGTAGAGCGGGTTTCGGGGATGGCTACAGTACGGCGGTTTTTGAATAATTCATTAGAACGGTGGGCGTAGATAGTGTCCTGGCTGTCGATAAATGTACTGATGTAATTCATTGGCAGGCGGAGGGTTTGTGCCTTGCTTTCACCGGGAATTATATTCTTTTTATATTGGGGATTAAGACTTTTGATCTCTTCCATACTCACGCTACAGATATCGGCAAGCTGTTCGAAATGTAAGTTTTTTGTTACCTGTACTGTATCTGTTGCGTCGGGAATGTTGGTTTCCATGGGGCAGATGTTGTGCTTGCAGTAGTAGGTCATCACATAGTTGGCGGCGATAAACGCGGGTACATATCCACGGGTTTCTTTCGGCAGGAAGTTATAGATTTCCCAATAATCCGTTTTCCCTCCGGCACGGCGGATGGCCTTGTTGATGGTGCCCGGGCCGCAATTGTAAGCGGCAATCACCAGATTCCAGTCTTGGTAAATGGCATACAGATCCTTCAGATAGCGGGCGGCAGCCCAGGTGGCCTTGATTGGATCGCAGCGTTCGTCAACGAGGCTGTTGCTTTCCAGGCCATACATTTTTCCGGTAGCCAGCATGAACTGCCACAGTCCGCAAGCGCCTGCGCGTGAACGGGCGGAAGGGTTGAGAGCGGATTCGATAATGGGCAAGTATCTGAGTTCGAGCGGCAGTCCGTAGGTGTCGAGCGCTTCCTCAAAGATAGGCATGTAGAAATTGCAGGCGCTCAGCATGAACGATACGTTATTGCGTAAGCGTCCTGTGTACATATCTATGAATTTGCGTACAATTTCATTGTATGGCATTTCCATCACGGCAGGAATACGGCTGAGACGGTCGATGTAGACGGAGTCACTGAAAAACGGATTCTCAGTGGAAGTACTGCAATCTTTGCCTAAATCAATATAATTCTTTGCTTTCCAGTCGTTGAGCAGGCTGTCCAGCGGATAGGTCATACTTGGAGGAAGTTCGATGCTTTCCTTTCTTTCCGTTCCGTTGTCGCGGATAAGTACATCCACGCTTTCTTGCGCTTGCACCTGGAAGGTGAAGAGTGACAGACAAAACAGGAACGGAGTGGCGATAAGCTTCTTCATATTTACAGATTTATTCTTCATGTGTGATTATTCTTTGGTATGGCTTTATTCTCATTTAAAAACGGAAACTGCATTGCAGTCCGACGGATTTATTGGAGGTACCGCTGCTATATGGGTTGTTGATAACAGCCGGTTCTATTCTCATACTAAGGTCGGGCGTTATGTCGAAATTAGATAATTCCGCATCTACATACGCATCGATGACTGATATCAGATAAACACCGATAAAAGCGAAGATACTCAGGTCGCGATATCGGCGGTATGTATCCTTTCGTTTTCGGAGCGTTTCTACTATTTGTGTCTGGGAAACCCTGTCGATGTATCCCGGGGGGAGCAGATCAGTGATACTGCTGGCATCCCAGTTGCCTTTGGAGGCGTCCTTGTACGCTTGCATGTAGTCTTTGTACATTTTCCCGTTCCAAGTCAGTGCATATGCACATCCGGCAAAGCCACCATATATAATAGGTAGTTTCCAGTATTTCCGGTTGTATATTTGTCCACCACCCGGAATTACCAGGGCGAGCCATGTCGCTTTGGTCGGATTGGGAATAAAAACTTTTTTATTGAGTTCCTTATTCAGACTGTCCGCAGGCGTATCGGGCACTTGCGGGGTGGGGGCGGAGGTTATCTCCAACAAACGCTTTTTGTTTTCGGCAGCAATACTGTCGGCTACTGCGAGGCTATCAGCGGTTGAAACCCGTTGCAGAATAGGATCGCTTAGTGCATCCAGGCTATCCGGTACAATTTGCGGTATCTTCCGCAATGTGTCCGCAAGCTCTTTTTGCTGTCGTTTGGCAGCGGCACGCGGACGGTCCTGCCCATACATAGCAATCCCTGCCGTCTGCACGAGGCAAAGCAGCAGGGCGATACACCATTGATATGTTTTAGTTCCTTTCGTCATTTATTTTTTTAGAGTATCGAGTATGCCGATAATACGTTCTAAATCCTCTTCGTTATTGAACGGGATACTGATTTTACCTTTTCCTTTCTCCGAACAGGTCAGCTGCACTTTGGTGCTGAAGAAGCCGGATAGCTGTTGTTTCAGCATATTAAATTCTTCGGGCAACTTGGCTCGTTTGGGAGCTATTTTGCGTCCGCCGCTTTTCACGGTTTCGCCTTCGCTCAGAGATTTTACTAATTCTTCCACCTTGCGTACGGAGTATCCGTGCTCGATGATTTCTTCGAATATCTTCACTTGCAGCTTCGGATCAGCCAGAGTGACGAGTGCACGGGCATGCCCCATGTCAATCTGCTTGTTTTGTATGGCCATCTGAATAGGTGCAGGCAGCTTCAACAGGCGCAGGTAGTTCGCGATGGTAGTGCGCTTTTTACCTACACGTTCGCTGAGACGTTCCTGTGTCAGGCCGTATTGTTCCAACAGGTGCTGGTAGGCAAGAGCGATTTCCACAGAATTCAGGTCTTCGCGCTGTATGTTCTCGATAAGCGCCATTTCCATGACGTTTTCGTCGTCGGCGGTGCGGATATAGGCGGGGATGCTTGTCAGTCCGGCAAGTTGCGAGGCGCGGAAGCGGCGTTCTCCGGCAATGATCTGATATTCATCGTCCGAGAGCTTACGCAAGGTGATGGGCTGAATGATACCTATTTCAGAGATTGAGTCGGCAAGTTCCTGAAGCGCCGTTTCGTCAAATTCATGACGTGGCTGATTCGGGTTGACGACAATCTTCGACAACTCTATTTCGTTGATGGAAGAAGAGCCTTCGGTCTGCACTTCGTCCATTGAAAGCAGAGCGTCGAGCCCGCGTCCTAATGCATTTCTTTTTTGTGCCATGGTTCTTCGTTTTTAAGTTAATTGTTGCGACTAATCAGTTCTTTGGCAAGTGCCATGTGGTTTTTGGCTCCTGTGGAGTCTGCGTCATACAAGATGGTAGGCAGACCATAACTTGGGGCCTCGCTCAGTTTGACGTTGCGTTGCACCACGGTTTCGAACACCAGTTCCTGGAAGTGGCGTTTCACTTCATCGTAAATCTGGTTGGCCTGGCGCAGGCGTGAGTCGTACATGGTCAGCAGGAAACCTTCGATTTCGAGTGCCGGGTTCAGTTTCGACTTGATGATTTTGATTGTATTCAGCAATTTACTGATGCCTTCCAATGCAAAGTATTCCGCTTGTACGGGGATAATCACAGAGTCGGCTGCGGTCAGTGCGTTGATGGTAATCAGTCCCAGTGAGGGCGAGCAGTCTATCAAGATATAATCAAACTCTTCCTTCAGCGGGGCAAGTACTTCTTTCAATATCTTTTCCCTGTTTTTCAGATTGAGCATCTCTATCTCGGCGCCCACCAAGTTTATGTGTGAGGATATCACTTTCAGTGTATCAATCTCGGTGTCATGAATCGCTTCGCGGACATCAGCCCGGTCGATAATGCATTCGTAAATAGTGCATTCCGACTGCTTGATGTCGACACCCAAACCGGAAGAGGCGTTTGCCTGCGGGTCTGCGTCCACAACGAGCACTTTCTTTTCCAGGGTGGCGAGTGAGGCTGCGAGGTTAATCGTAGTCGTTGTTTTTCCTACACCACCTTTTTGATTTGCCAAAGCAATAATTTTTCCCATAATCTTAGTGTTTATTGGCAGCGAAATAAGTGATAATTCCGTATTGCGCCTACTAAAAAAGAGAAAGATTGCAAAATCTGTTGATAAGTCGCCTTTTTTGTTAATAACTCAAAGCCGTTTTATTTCATTTCGACCTGTTCCGGCACTTTTCGTTCTCTTGTTCAGCTTGCAAATATACGTAATTATCTTGAAATGAAATATCTTTTTTGTCTCGCTTGCAGAAGATTAAGATTTGTTTTAAGTGCCTGTCCGCATTTGGGACGTGGTTTGTGCGAATAATCATGCGTTCTGCACTTTCATCTCTTTCAGCGGCTTTAGGCCGTTGTGTGTAAGGCGTTTAGGCTGAAATCTCCGGTCGGGGACGGCTTTCAGTGCTTTCAGCCTGTTACCGTATCAATATCCTTTGTTTCGTCTTCCGGCTTATTTGGAGTCTGTACCCGTTCGCGCTCCAGCGTTTCGGGACGTAGCATTTCGTGGGGGAAGTATTTGCTTAGTGGGTAACGGAAGAAATCCATGTTCTGGCGTAGCCTTCCTGTTAACATGCGATCTGGTTTGAAGTAGATGCGTGAAACCCGCACCTTGCCCGGCATCACGTCGTCGGGATGTTCGAATCCCTCGCTTGTTATGGCGAGGTTGAAGGAGCCAAGTCCTCTGATAGTGACGGACTCTCCCTCGCTGAGTGCTTCTTCGATGTATTTGGGTAGGTCCACCAGTACGCTTTGCACGTCGCCCTCACCCATGCCTTTGCGACGGGCCATGCGTTGCGCCAACTTTTCGGTAGTTACTCCGCCACGTGGTTGCAGGGTACGTTGCACAGCGTAGTACAGCTGCTTCATTCCTTCCTTGGAGCGGAAGAGTTTCTTTCTTACTAAATAAATCATTCCCATATCCTTGTTCCTGTTGATTGATGTTGTTGTTGATATCTATGCTTTTCAATGTCAGTAGCATAGTACTTTAATGCCTGAAACTCATTTTCCTATGAACTGTAGCTCCCTTTGCTTTGCTGCGTAAGATGGCATCTTGTGTTGTTTAAGATGGTATCTTATACTGCACAAGATGGCATCTTGAACGGCAAAGGTAGTCATGCTTCAGTAGATATGCAAGCTTTTTGCGGGGGAAAGGTAAGGAATGTGTCTGTGATGGATAAGGGAATGCTTCGTGGTGCGGACGTTAAATAAGCGAAACTTCTCCTCCTTTTGCCACTTAAAGCTGGATGGTGAACGTGCCTCTTTATGTGGTGGGAGGCTTCTTCCGTTAGGGAGATTTTCTCCAGAAACATTACCAAGTTATTTTTTAAGTGTTACTTAGTTGTTTTTTTCGCTTACTACTATACTTCTCTTGGTCATCTTTTGTGCATTCGTAACGGTATAGAAAGGAATAAAAGTGATTAGTGTTTGGTGATAAGTGATTAGCGCCATTCGGTATATTATTTTTTAGACGCGGATGACACGGATAACGCGGATTTAAAAGGCTGCGCTATAAACGTGGATAAAAAAAAGATCCGCGTCATCCGTGTCATCCGCGTCTAAAAGATTATTTATCATTTAGTTTATAACCCTACAGAAATGCACAAAACGTGACCAAGAGAAGTATAAATTGAGATTGGCATATACCTATATATTGGTAAAAGCCGGAGCGGTAACACATATTAAGTACCAGAGTTTGCGTTTTTAATATGAGATACATATCTTCGCAGGCTATTCAAATACTTGTCGATTAAGAAAGTGAATAACAGCAGAAAGAAGAGAGTAGTTATAGCATGGGTGCTGATGATGGCACTTCTGCCGTTCTTCGTGGTGAAGGCTTTTCACCATCACGAGGACGAGCATGCTGCTTCCTGTTCCCATGCAGATCATCCGCGCCATTCGTCCGATGATTGTGCTATCTGCCACTTTTCTCTTTCTCTTTTCACGGAAGCGCAGTCTGTTGACTTCCGTTGTATCTTAACGCCCATCACATTTGAGCAGGTTGTTCATCAGGATAAGATTGTCTATACACTCTCTTATTCACATTATCTACGTGCACCTCCCATAGCTTGATTACATAATTTACATTCATGTGGAGACGGGCTTTTATAGCTTGCCTCTCATTGTTTTATTCTAATCAAGATTGTAATCAATGCGTATAGGAATTATTCCGGGCGTGCTGGGGATGTTGTGTACAACCCTTTCCGTCCATGCGCAGAAACCCGATTCAGTCCGTAATGTAGCTTTGCCTGAAGTCGTGATAGCGGAAACCTATCAACAGCTTCAGAACAAAAAGACTGCACTTACGCTCGAAGTGGCTGACAGGGATTTCTTGCGGAAACATTTCACGGGTAACTTCATGCAGGCTGTGGAAAATATCCCCGGCGTGCAGGCTATGGATATCGGTTCGGGATTCTCCAAGCCGATGATTCGTGGCATGGGCTTTAATCGGGTGGCTGTATTGGAGAATGGCATCAAACAGGAAGGGCAGCAATGGGGTGCAGACCATGGTCTGGAGCTGGATGCTTTCAATGTGGATGCCGTGAATGTAATGAAAGGTCCTGCTTCGCTGCTTTATGGCAGTGACGCCATGGGCGGAGTGATTGACATTGCTCCGGTGCTGGTGCCGGCAGAGAATATGTTGTTTGGTGACGTGACGCTGTTGGGTAAGTCTGTGAACGAAACCATAGGCGCTTCACTGATGCTGGGTATCAAAAGAAATGCATGGTATACGCGGTTGCGTTACTCGGAACAGCGCTTTGGAGATTACCGTATCCCGGCAGACACGATTGTTTATCTGACTCAGAAGATGCCGGTCTACGGTCGTCGGCTGAAAAATACGGCGGGATGGGAACGTAATGTCAATTTCTTTACCCAATATCAGAAGAAAGGATATAAGTCGAATCTTGCTGTGTCCAATGTTTTTCAGAAGACGGGGTTCTTCCCCGGAGTACATGGAGTTCCCGACTTGTCACGTCTGGAAGACGACGGTGACAGCCGGAACATCGATCTTCCTTATAGTAAGGTAAATCACCTGAAAGTGACCACTCATCAGCAGTATGCTTGGGAGAAGTTTATTCTGTCGGGTGATATCGGTTATCAGAACAATCACCGCGAGGAATGGAGTGCGTTTCATACCCATTACGGAACACAACCTCTGCCGGAAACTGATCCTGACAAAGAACTGGCCTTTAATCTGAATACTTTCAGTTTTTCGGCAAAAGGACGGTGGATCGGTTCTTCTTCCTGGGAACACCGGATGGGGTGGGACTCTCAATTCCAGCGAAATACGATTTCCGGTTATTCTTTCTTGTTGCCGGAATATGATCGTTTTACTACCGGTATATCCTGGCTTACGACGTATCGTCCGGATAATACGTTATCCGTCAGTGGAGGTCTACGGTATGACTATGGTCGCATGCGTGTCTTTGCTCATGATGATCCTTACCTGGCTACTTATTTGCAGGAACAGGGATATGATGAAGAGCAGGTGGAGTTCTACCGGTGGAACAGCCGCCGGGTAAACAGGAGCTTTGGCGACTATTCTTTATCATTGGGTGTGGTATGGACGCCCTCGATGCGGCATCAGCTGAAGGTAAATGTCGGACGGAGTTTTCGTCTTCCGGGAGCTAATGAACTGGCTTCGAATGGTGTGCATCACGGCACATTCCGTCATGAACAGGGAGATGCCACACTTTCGTCCGAACAGGGTTGGCAGATGGATGCTTCTTATCAGTTGAAGTACGGGAGATGGTCCGTATATGTTTCTCCTTTCGTCAATTGGTTTAGTAATTATATCTTTCTGCGGCCTACGGGGGAATGGTCTGTCTTACCCCATACGGGACAGATTTACCGTTATACGCAGACGGAAGCCTTGTTTGCCGGAGCGGAGGCGAGTGTGGAACTAACTGTTTTGCCCACTCTCAACTACCGTATATCCGGTGAGTATGTCTATACCTACAATTGTGATGAACGTATTCCTTTGAGTTTTTCTCCGCCTGCTACGCTGCGCAACACGCTCACCTGGCAAAGGAAGCGGTATATGCTTTATGCTGAATGGCAGAGCATAACCAAGCAAAATCGTGTGGATCGTAATGAAGACCGCACGCCGGGTGCAAACCTCTTTCATATAGCTGGCTCTCTTGATTTACCCGTTGCCGGAACGGAAGTGGAGATTACTCTGACTGTCCGTAATTTATTCAATACGCGGTATTACAATCATCTCAGTTTTTATCGGAAAGTGGAGATTCCCGAACCGGGGCGAAACTTTCAATTATTAATTAAAGTACCATTTAAAAAATTATTCAAATGAAAACAAGATTTTATTTCCCGATGATTCTTTCCCTTTTAGTGATAAGTGTTTCATTACTTACTGCTTGCGGAGACAGTGACAATCCGCTTAGTGATACTACAAAACCGGTGATTGATCTTAAATCGCCTGCCGAAGGCGGAGTGCTGGCGATAGGCAGTGAACACGGAGTACATTTTGAGATGGACTTATCGGATGATGTCATGTTGAAATCGTACAAGATAGAGATTCACAATAACTTCGACCATCATTCGCATGATACCCGCACTGCTGAGACGACTGTTGATTTCACCTTTAATAAGTCTTACGATGTTTCGGAACAAAGAACGGCTCATATCCATCATCATGATATCGTGATACCGGCTAATGCCACTCCGGGAGATTACCACCTGATGGTTTACTGTACGGATGCTGCCGGAAACGAGGCGCATGTCGCACGCAATATCGTGTTGAGTGCGACGGGAGGAGATGACGGACATCACGAAGAATAACGGTTTACGCTGGTTTTATTCGATATATCGAACAATATTGTAAGTAGATGTTCATAATTAGTTCACATAATGACAGGCGGATAAATGATAATTTAGCGGCGAGGGAATGGGTACGCGGATAAGGCGGACGAACGCGGACTTTAATCTTTTAGACGCGGATGACACGGATGACGCGGATTTTTAAAGCTGCGCTATACATACCGGCATATCACACCGAAGGAAAAAAGAATCCGCGTCATCCGTGTCATCCGTGTCTGAAAGATTACTTGCACGCCGAAGGAGAACCTTGCTCCAGCGCTACGCTGGTAAATTATCATTTATAGTGCAAACTAATTATGAACATCTACTTATTATTTTTATTCGATATATCGAATGAAACGCAAACTCTGGGACAACAAAAGCAAAGTATTGTATTAGGTGCTTTCTTTATTTTTGCCTACTTTTGCATAGAAAATAAAGATGAATATGGAAAATCAGAGACCTTTAATATTGGTTTCCAATGACGATGGTGTCATTGCAAAAGGCATTAGTGAGTTGGTTAAGTTTCTTCGTCCGCTGGGAGAAATAGTTGTGATGGCGCCGGATGCGCCGCGTTCGGGTAGTGCAAGTGCGCTGACTGTAACGGAACCCATTCATTACCAGTTGGTTCGTAAAGATGTAGGGCTGACAGTTTATAAATGTTCCGGTACTCCGGTAGACTGCATAAAACTTGCCTTGCATACGGTGCTCGACCGCAAACCCGATCTGATAGTCGGTGGTATCAATCACGGTGATAACTCTGCCGTGAATGTGCATTATTCCGGTACGATGGGAGTGGTTATCGAAGGTTGCCTGAAAGGTGTGCCTTCCATTGGTTTCTCTCTTTGCTGTCATGATCCGAATCCTGATTTTGAGCCTTCCGGTCCTTATATCCGTGAGATAGCCCGTCAGGTTTTGGAAAAGGGGTTGCCTCCGTTGACTTGCCTCAATGTAAATTTCCCCAATGTACGGGAACTCAAGGGAGTTAAAGTCTGCGAACAGTCCAAAGGACAGTGGACCAATGAATGGGAGAATTTTGCGCATCGCGGTGATACCCATTACTACTGGCTGACCGGTGAGTTCCAGAATACCGATTCCGATAATGAAAAGAATGATCATTGGGCACTCGATAACGGCTATGTAGCTATTACTCCGACCAAGGTGGATGTTACGGCTTACGAACTTATAGATGAACTGCAAAGCTGGTTTTGAAGAAGTTGAGAATTGAGGAAGTTGAAAGTTGAGAATTAGCTGCGCTATGATGCTGCATAATAATTCTCAACTCTCAACTTCCCCAACTCTCAACTTCATAAAATTTTCAATTTTATGAAGTATTACTTGATTGTCGGTGAAGCTTCCGGTGACTTACACGCATCTCACCTGATGGCTGCTTTGAAGGTTGAAGATCCGCAGGCGGAATTCCGTTTCTTCGGAGGCGACCTGATGGCAGCAGTGGGTGGAACGATGGTGAAGCACTATAAGGAGCTGGCTTATATGGGCTTTATCCCGGTGTTACTGCATTTGCGCACAATCTTTGCCAACATGAAACGCTGCAAGGAGGATATCGTGGCATGGCAGCCGGATGTAGTGATACTGGTAGATTATCCCGGTTTTAACCTGAATATTGCCAAGTTCCTGCGAGCCAAGACGCAAATCCCGGTCTATTATTATATCTCTCCGAAGATATGGGCGTGGAAAGAATACCGTATCAAGAATATCAAGCGGGATGTGGATGAATTGTTTTCCATTCTGCCGTTCGAGGTGGAGTTTTTCGAAGGCAAGCATAATTATCCGATACATTATGTAGGCAATCCTACGGTAGATGAAGTGACCGCTTTCCGTGCGGAACATCCTGAAACGTACGATGATTTTATTCGTGAGACCGGATTGGATCCTAAGCCGATAATCGCTTTACTGGCGGGTAGCCGGAAGCAGGAGATAAAAGATAACCTGCCCGATATGCTTCGTGCAGCTTCTGCTTTTCCTGAATACCAATTGGTTTTGGCCGGTGCACCCGGTATTTCTCCTGACTATTATCATGAATATATAGGCGGTGCGAAAGTAAAGATTCTTTTCGGACAAACCTATCGTTTGCTGCAACAGGCTGAAGCTGCATTGGTAACTTCGGGAACTGCTACGCTGGAAACGGCCTTGTTCCGGGTGCCGCAGGCTGTTTGCTATCATACGCCGATAGGAAAAGTCATTTCGTTCCTGCGCCGTCATATACTGACGGTAAAGTATATTTCATTGGTGAATCTTATTGCAAACCGTGAAGTGGTGAAAGAGCTCGTGGCTGATACGATGACAGTAGAGCAGGCCCGTGCCGAACTGGAACGTATCTTATATAATAAGGAGTATCGGCAACGAATGCTCGAAGGCTATGAGTACATGGCATCGCGTCTGGGAGATGCCGGTGCGCCGAAGCATGCTGCACAAGAAATGATACGCCTGTTACACCTGCATTATTGTAGTGGGAGCTAAAGGAGTAGAGGAGTTACATAATGAAAGTCTTTTTGCTTCAAAAGGCTATAAAATAGTTAAAAGAGATAAAGCCGGTGCAGTAAATGCCCGGCTTTCGTATTTTATAGTCAGAATACACGAAAGATTATGAACTAACAATTTTTACGAAAACAAGCAAAAGGACTTTGATTATGAAGAGATTACATTGGCTATTTTTTATGATGTGCTTGGCAGTACTACCTGCGTTGCAATCATGCGATGATTTAGATGACGGATACTCTATCGGTGATTTCTCTTATCCGAATTGGAGCACCGTACGCGTGAAGGGGAATACTTTCTATCTGGAAAGTGACACTTGGGGAACGCTTTGGCCTATTAATACTAATATGGGTTGGTATCAGCCTGTAGACGGGCAGCGTATAATAACAATCTTTAATCCCATCTATGATAATTATGAAGGATATGATCATGCCGTGAAGATTGAGAAGATCTGGCATGCCCTGACGAAAAGTGTGGAACCGCTGACATCGGAGAATGACGAAGAATATGGTAATGATCCGGTATTTATTTATAAAGGGGATATCACTATCAGTGGGGGATATATGAACATTATCTTTATGCAGAATCTGCCGAAGAATTCGGGTACGAAACATCGTATCAGTCTGGTACAACGTGCAGAAGATGCCGAGGTTCCTTTAGCAGAAGAAGGTAATGATGACGGATATATCCATCTGGAGCTTCGATACAATGATTATGATGACCTGAGTGGAGTTCGTGCTCCCGGATTGGTGTCATTCAATCTGAAAGAATTGAATATAACTTCTGAAACGAAAGGTATCAAGTTAAAGCTGAATTCAGAAGTAAACGATGAAGTCGAAATTACCTTTGAAAAACAATCGGATAATTCCGCAAAAGTTTCTAACTTAGATTTCTCAAAGATGCAATTGAAGTAAAGTAAAGTGTTTTGTGTGTGAGGCCGGGTGAATGTGAATTCCTCCGGCCTTTTTTTATTTCATCAACATTAAAACGTAGAGGTAAACCACTGCTGCGGGGATTGCCAGTAAAGCACTGTCGAAACGGTCGAGCATTCCACCGTGGCCGGGTAGGATGTGACCCGAATCTTTGATGCCTAACTGGCGCTTCATTAGCGATTCCGTTAGATCCCCCCAAGTACCGAAGATGACAACAACCAGTGCCAGTCCGGCCCATTCCCAAACAGACAGGAATGAGAAGTAGTAGGCGAATACGAATGAAGAAGCAATAGAGAACACACCACCACCGATGCTTCCTTCCCATGACTTCTTGGGGGAAATACGTTCGAACAAACGATGCTTGCCGATTAACGAGCCTACACAATATGCTCCAGTGTCACTCAGCCATATAAATACAAAGATGGAAAGTGGTAGGATGGGATTGTAGGTCACGCTGCTTTCTGCCGGGTTATATTGGAAAGCCAATACGTTGAGCAATGCAAACGGTAATGCTACATACAGCTGGCTTAACATGGAAAAGGCCCAGTTGCCAATGGGATTCTTCTTTTTCAGATACAGTTCTGTAATTATCAGGTAAAGCAGTAATGCCAGATAAGGCAGAAATACCTGGGCTCCGATAGTAGATTGACAAAAGCCCATTACGGCCAAGAAGAGATAAGCGCCTCCCAAAGCGGTAATTGTTTTATTGATTTGTACTTCACCGTTTTGGTTTATCAGGTGGGCAAATTCGTGTACGCTCAGTGCACCGATAATGGTGAACAGGATACCGAATGAAAGGGGGCTGTATAGGATACAGCCCACCAATACTACTACGAATAACACACCTGTGATGGCGCGTTTTAAGAAATTGCTTTTCACGGTAATTCCGTTTTTTAGTTCTTTATTCTTTTGCGGGTCGTTCTACAGAAACTTTGGTACCTTCTGCTGAAACCTTTGTTTTGCCGGTTTCTGTTCCGCCTTCAACATTGTTTTCTTCTTCCGCTTTTACTTCTTTTTCGCTCTCCACAGCTTCTTTGGCGGCTGCGTCTTCAGCTTTCTTAAGTTCTTCCGAAATCTTGTTTGCACTGATTTCTTCAGAACGGGAAGCCCAAGGACGTTTTCCGAAGATTTCTTCCACATCTTCTGCAAAGATAACTTCTTTATCTATCAGCAACTGTGACAGTTTGGCGTGCCCATCCTTATGTTCGGAAAGTATTTTCTTAGCACGTTCGTACTGTTCGTTCACCATATTCTTCACTTCTTCGTCAATCAGTTCAGCAGTTTTTTCGCTGTACGGACGATTGAAAGAATATTCATCGTTGCTATAATAACAGAGGTTGGGCAACTTTTCACTCATTCCTAGGTAGGCAATCATGCCGAAAGCCTGTTTCGTAACACGTTCCAGGTCATTCATGGCACCGGTCGAAATACGTCCCAGGAACAAATCCTCAGCGGCACGTCCACCCAATGTGGCGCACATCTCATCAAGCATTTGTTCTTTGGTGGTAATCTGGCGTTCTTCGGGCAAATACCAGGCAGCGCCCAGTGCACGTCCGCGTGGAACAATCGTTACTTTAATCAACGGATTGGCATATTCCAGTAACCAGGAGATAGAAGCATGTCCTGCCTCGTGGATAGCGATGGAACGACGTTCCGCTTCCGTGGTGATTTTCGTCTTCTTCTCCAGACCACCAACAATACGGTCTACAGCATCGAGGAAATCTTGTTTGCCTACGAACTTTTTGCCGTGGCGGGCAGCGATCAGTGCAGCCTCATTGCAGACATTGGCGATATCGGCACCGGAGAAGCCCGGGGTTTGGCGTGCCAACAGGTCTACGTCTACTGTATTATCTATTTTGATGGGGCGTAAGTGTACGCCGAATACTTCCTTACGTTCGTTGAGGTCGGGAAGGTCTACATGAATCTGGCGGTCAAAACGTCCGGCACGCAGCAAGGCTTTGTCCAAAACGTCTACACGGTTGGTAGCAGCCAGGATGATTACACCGCTGTTGGAACCGAAACCGTCCATTTCTGTCAATAACTGGTTCAATGTGTTTTCGCGTTCATCATTTCCACCCATTGCGGCAGCTTTGGCGCGGGCACGACCTACGGCGTCAATTTCATCAATGAACACGATACAGGGGGCTTTTTCTTTGGCTTGGCGGAACAAGTCACGTACACGTGATGCACCTACACCGACAAACATTTCCACAAAGTCGGAACCAGCCAGTGAGAAGAACGGTACGTTGGCCTCGCCTGCCACAGCTTTGGCAAGCAGGGTCTTACCGGTTCCTGGAGGGCCTACCAGCAATGCACCCTTGGGTATCTTACCTCCCAGGTCTGTATATTTTTGCGGTTCTTTCAGGAATTCCACAATTTCCTCTACTTCCTGTTTGGCCTCGGCAAGTCCGGCTACATCTTTGAATGTAACTTTTACGGGAGTCCCCTTCTCAAACAGTTGGGCACGCGATTTACCGACATTGAAAATGCCGCCACCGCCTGCGCCGCCACCACCGCTCAGACGGCGTGACATGAATATCCAGAAACCTATAAGGAAGGCAATAGGCAGAATCTGCCACAGTACGACCCCGAAATAATTGCGTTTCTTTTCGTAGTTGATAGAACCGTCAAAGTGCAGTTCATCTTTTTCCTTTTGCAGGAAGTTTCCCAAACTTTCACGAGACGGTGCTTCAGTTGTAATCATGGGATTTTTACCCACTTTACTAGAGTCTGCCTGAAATACGTTTTTAACGTATTGTGGCTTGATATATGCTTCTACAGAGTTATCATCATAACCGATGATTTTGCTCATATAGCCGTCACGTACGTATTGCTGGAATTCGTCATAAGAGACACTTTTGATTCCAGTACTGTTTTCATTGGTGATGTACAAGCCCAGAAGCATCATGGCTATGATCATATACAGCCAGTTCAGGTTGAACTTGGGCATATTTACCTTATTGGGCTTTTTGTTAGCGTTATTATTATTGTTGTCCATAGGGCTTATTAATCAATGTCAGGTATTTGGGTTAATTTGGCGTCGGCCCAGAGATTTTCCAGATTGTAGAAGTCTCTCGTTTCGGGTAGAAACACATGGACCAATATGTCGGAGTAATCCATTGCTACCCATTCGGCATTGCGCAATCCGTCTATTGCAAAAGGTTTGCTGTTAGCGCCTTTGCGGGTGAATTCCTTTACGGACTCTACAATGGCGGTCACTTGGCTTGGGGAGTTTCCCTGACAAATGACGAGATAGTTGCAGATAGTATCGCCAATTTTAGAAAGATCTGCTATTACAATATTTTTTCCTTTTTTATCTTGTATACCTTCGGTTATTTGTTGAATGAGTTTCTTTGATTCGTTCATTACTTATTATTAAAATTAAACAGTTGACAAATATACGCTGAATTCTTGTATCAAACACCTAAAAGGGAAAAAGTCTTTCAATTTTTGATTTTTTTTAGGTATATATTTCTTTGGCATACGGCATCTTAGCAGATTTTAGAGAAAAAAACACGAGAAATTGTTTTGGATTATCAAATTCTTTGTATCTTTGCAACCGCAAAACAGGAACGACCTGTTATTGGGCTATGGTGTAATGGTAACACTACAGATTCTGGTCCTGTCATTCCTGGTTCGAATCCAGGTAGCCCAACTAAAAAAGCTGCGAATGTAATAAGTTCGTAGCTTTTTTGCTTTTTTGTCCCTAAGTCTATTAACGTCTAATACGATAATGAAGCTTATGAAGAGATTCATTCTGTTTCTGCTGCTATTTTTCTTTATTTTAGGATTAGAGGGTAGAGCATGTGCCGAATGTGGTAAAAGCATTACGGTGAATGCTGTCGATCATCAACGTCTGAAATCGAAAGCGTATGAAGCAAAGGCATATTGCGTTAGTAAGGGATTCAGTACGAATTATTGTTTCTTAGTAGATTTCAGCATACATTCTGGTAAAAAACGTTTCTTTGTTTGGGATTTTAAAGGAGATTCCATTAAGTATGCAAGTCTTTGTGCCCATGGTTATGGGAAAGATAGTACACCTTCCAAACCTGTTTTTAGCAATACGCCGGGAAGTCTTTGCTCTTCTCTGGGAAAATACAAAGTAGGTATTCGGGCTTACAGCAAATGGGGAATCAATGTTCATTATAAATTGCATGGTCTGGAACCCACTAATGATAATGCTTTCAAACGTATTGTCGTATTACATTCTTATACTCCTTTGCCTGCGACAGAGGTTTATCCTTCACATCTTCCATTAGGCATGAGTCAGGGATGTCCGGTGATTTGTAATGAAACGATGAGGCAAATTGATGTGTTGTTAAAGGCTGAAACCAAGCCTGTATTGTTATGGATTTATAATGATTGATCATACTTTATGTTTTAAGTAATAATGTAGCAATTCTATTCAAAATAATTAAAACTATGGCAAAAGAGTTAGAACTCAAGTACGGCTGTAACCCTAATCAGAAGCCGGCCCGCATTTTTATGCAGGAGGGGGAGTTACCTATCGAAGTCCTGAACGGACGCCCGGGATACATCAATTTTATGGATGCACTGAACGGTTGGCAGTTGGTGAAAGAATTGAAAGCGGCTACCGGAATGCCGGCTGCGACTTCATTCAAACATGTTAGCCCTGCAGGTGCGGCTATTGGTCTGGAATTGGATGAGACAATGAAACAGATTTATTTTGTTGACAACTTGCCGCTTTCTCCTCTGGCCAGTGCATATGTGCGTGCCCGTGGTGCGGACCGTATGTCATCTTACGGAGATTTTATAGCTTTGAGTGATGTCTGTGATGAGGCGACTGCCCGTTTTATTAACCGGGAAGTATCCGATGGTGTTATTGCTCCGGGATATACGGATGAGGCACTCGAAATTCTGAAGAACAAGCGTAAGGGTACTTATAATGTGATTAAGATTGATCCTTCGTATAAACCTGCACCGATTGAGCGTAAGGATGTGTTCGGGATAACTTTTGAACAGGGACGTAATGAGATTCAGCTGAATGGCAGCGAACTGTTCGCTAATATTCCTACGCGGAATAAGACTTTTCCGGATGCTGCAAAGCGTGATTTAATGATAGCGCTTATTACTTTGAAATATACGCAGTCCAATTCTGTATGTTATGTGAAAGACGGACAAGCGATTGGTATCGGGGCAGGACAGCAAAGCCGTATTCACTGTACCCGTTTAGCTGGAAATAAAGCTGATATCTGGTATCTTCGCCAGCATCCAAAAGTATTGAATTTGCCCTGGGTAGAGAAAATCCGCCGTGCCGACCGTGATAATACGATTGATATTTACATTAGCGATGACCATGATGATGTGTTGGCTGACGGTATTTGGGAGCAGTTCTTTACAGAAAAACCGGAAGTGCTGACGCGTGAGGAAAAGCGCGAATGGCTGAATACTCTGAAAGGAGTAGCTCTTGGTTCAGATGCTTTCTTCCCGTTTGGAGATAATATAGAGCGTGCTCACAAGACTGGTGTGGAATACATTGCCCAGGCAGGAGGTTCAGTACGTGATGATCATGTTATTGAAACCTGCGATAAATACGGTATCGCTATGGCATTTACAGGTATCCGTCTGTTCCATCATTAAGATAAGATATAAATAACAAAGAGGGTGTTTCAAAATGTTGAAACACCCTCTTTGTATATATAGGCTTAAAATTATTCGGCGCTACGAATGGAATCGTCGATAACCTTAATCTTTTGTTTTACCAATTCAATATCTGCCTTCAGTTTTTCTACTTTGCGGTTTAGTTCTGTCAGCAGGCTGTTGCCTTTCTTTGAAGAAGCTGTCAGGAAGCCAAGATTATTTTCATAAGTCTGCAATTCGTTCTTCATGGCATCTGCTGCACGTACCAGTTTCTCGCGTTCGCGATAGAGTGACTGAGGGTTGCCTTCCTGAATACTGCTGATGTTAGATTTGAAGTTACTCAACTTTTTATTGGCAGCGCTGATGTTGAAGTGGTCGAACAATTTGTCCACTTGTCCGTGGTATTGCTTATACAAACGGTCTTTTTCCTTGAAAGGTACATGGCCGATGTTATTCCATTCCTTCATTAATTCGCGTACCAACTGAGTAGCTTCATCCGTATCCATATTCTCATCAATGGCACCCAACTTCTCGATGATTTCCTTCTTCTTATTCAGGTTGTCTATCTCAACGGAACGTTGGGAGGAAGTAGCCTTATTCTTTTGTTCGAAGAAGTAGTCACAAGCGGAAATAAACCGTTTCCATATTGCATCAGAATATTTCTTTGCTACCGGACCGATAGTCTTCCATTCTTTTTGCAGTTTGATTAGTTCGTCAGCGGTTGCTTTCCAGTCAGTGCTATCTTTCAGAGCTTCAGCTTTCTCACAAAGAGCACGTTTCTTATCCAAGTTTGCATTCATGCCCTCTTTCAGGGCTTTAAAGAATTCACCTTTCTTGCGGAAGAATTCATCACACGCTTTACGGAAGCGTTCGAATATCTTCACATTCATCTTTTGCGGTGCAAAACCGATGGTCTTCCACTTGTTTTGCAGGGCAATGATCTCCTGTGTTTTATTGTCCCACGCAGCAAAATTGGTCAATTCGTTGTAGTCTATTGCTTCAATGATTTCACAAATCACTGTTTTTTGGTCAAGATTATGCTGCTCTACTTCCTTCAATGATTCGAAGTGTTGTTGATGACGGCGATTTACGGCTGTGGAAGCAGCTTTAAATCGATTCCATACTTCGTCACGCAGTTCTTTTGCAACTGGACCCGTGTCACGGAATTCCTGATGTAGCTTTTGTAACTGGTGGAAAGCTGACACAACATCTGCTTCATCAGCCAGCTTTTCGGCAGCTTCACATAGATGTGTCTTTATTTCCAGGTTTTTCTTGAAGTCATATTCGCGGAATTCATTATTCAGCTTCAACAGATCGTAGAACTTCTCCACATAGAGTTGATAACTCTTCCACAGTTCGTTGACTTTGGCTTGCGGAATAAGTTTCACTTCATTCCACTGTTGCTGTAACTTCTTGAATTCTGAGTAGGATTTGTTGGCATCGTCGGGTGACTCTACCAGTTCTTTCAGTTCCTCGATAATGGAAAGTTTGATTTGCAGGTTCAGCTCTTTTTGTTGTTCCTGTTCAGCTGACAATGCACCTCTCTTTTCTTTAATGACGGACATGATATTTTTGAATTCCTCTTCAACAGCATCCGTTGTCGGAATGAAATTCTCTGCTACTCCCCCGTTTTCGATAAACAGCTTCTTTGTCGCTTCTTGTTCGGCATTATGAAGCTTATAGAAAGCCTGTTTCAGACTATCTATCTCCTGTTTGCCGGCGTTTTCCACATCTGCGGAAATCTCTTTCAATTTAGCCAGGATTTCTTCCTTGCTTAGCTTTTGTGCGGCTTCTACCGGCTGCTCTTCCTGCTTTGCTTCTTCAGCCGGAGTTTCCGTCAGAGCCGGTTCTGAAACCTCAGCTGCTTTCTTTTCTTCTTCTAATTCCACCGCCTTTTCGGGGAGATTAGTGTCATGAGTGTCCATCATTGTACATACATTTTAAAAAACGGTTTTACCCGTTCGGGTTACATTAGGTCACAAATTAATGAAATAAAACAATTACTTCATACTTTTTTCCTTAGTTTTTTTTCATTTTTCTTGTTTTAGGATAGAAGTACGGTAATTCCCATATATAACATCATGCCTATAATATCATTGGTAATCGCAATAAACGGACCGGTAGCGATGGCTGGGTCTACCTTCAACTTTTCCAGTGTCATAGGTACCAGTGTGCCGAAGATAGATGCGAACATCACTACTGCAAACAGGCTGATAGAAACGGAATAGGTGACGGTGGCAGTTGCGCCGAACCGGACAAAATTATATATATATACTAATAAGGAAATAATAGTAGCGTTGATAAGGGCCACTACGGATTCCTTGGTAATTTGCTTGAAAGTATCTTTTGCATCCAGCGAGTTGTTGGCAAGGCCCTGTACGATGATGGCCGAAGATTGTGTTCCCACGTTTCCGCCTGTACCACCGATCAGCGGGATGTAGAGTGCCATCTCGGGATGGGCTGCGAAAGTAGCATCGAAATTACCTAAAATCATGGAATTGCCGATACCACCCAGCATACCGATAATAAGCCATGGCAAGCGGGCACTGGTCTGGCGCATTACATTATCATCTGTTTCCACATCCTGGGAAAGACCGGATGCCAACTGGTAATCACGTTCCGATTGCTCACGAACTTCATCCATGACGTCGTCTACGGTGATTTGCCCCACAAGCCGTCCGATACTGTCGATAACAGGAACGGCTACCAAGTCATATTTCTCAATGGTCTGTACCACATCGTCTACAGATGTGTCTACGCGTACAGAAATGGGGTCTTTCCTCATCACGTGTTTAACCTTGGATACAGAAGGGGAGGTAATCATCTTTTTCAGTGGAAACACTCCTTGCAGGCGGTTTTCGTCGTCGATGACATAGACATAATAGATCTCATCCAACTGCTCAGCTTGCTGGCGCATCTCTTTCAGGCACTCCGGCATACTCCAGTTCTCGTTTACGACCACCATTTCAGTACCCATCAAACCACCGGCGGTGTCTTCGTCGTACTTCAACAGGTCTACGATGTCTCCTGCCTGTTCGATGTCTTCAATGTGAGAAAGAATTTCTTCCTGTTTCTCTTCATCCAGCTCACGCATCAGGTCTACGGCATCATCCGTATCCATGTAGTCCACAAAGCGTTTGGCAATGGTTTCCGACGGGAGTATTTCCAGGAATTCTTTACGGACATCCTCATCCATTTCCATCAACACGTCTGCCGCCGTTTCGTTATCCAGTAAGCGGTATACGAAACGTGCTTCCTCAGGACTCAGGTCATTGCACAGTTCGGCAATATCCGCAGGGTGCAGGTCTATAAGGAGTGCTTTGACGTTCTCAGCGTCCTTTTGTTCTATGAGGTTTTTGACATTGTCAATGTATTCTTCGTCCATCTCCATAATCTTTCTCCTCTTTTTAAAATGATAATTTAGCGGGCTAAGCCGTGATAATTTTAGGCGCGGATTACGCGGATTTCACGGATTAAAAGCTACGCGCTCATCCGCACAATCCGCGCCTAAAATCTTTAATTATCATTTTTTGGTTTCATCACTTGTTTCTCTAATCTCTTTCAAGGCCTGTTCAACCCGGTTGGTCAGACTGATAAATTCCTGTACTGATAGTTGTTCTGGTCGTTTGTTAAACAAAACGTCTTCCGTCAGCGGACAATCTTTGCCGAGTATCGGCTTTATCGAATTTCTCAGGGTTTTGCGGCGTTGATTAAAAGTCGTTTTCACTACTTGTTTGAACAGCTTCTCGTCACAACCCAACTCTTTCGTTTCGTTTCGCGTCATACGGATGACTGCGCTTTTCACTTTGGGTGGCGGATTGAATACATGTTCGTGTACGGTGAAAAGATATTCTACACGATACCATGCCTGTATCAATATGCTCAGGATGCCATACGTCTTACTGCCCGGTCCGGCGGCAATACGTTCGGCCACTTCTTTCTGTATCATACCGGTACAACAAGGTATCAGTTCTTTGTTATCCAACATCTTGAAGAATATCTGGCTGGATATATTATAAGGATAGTTTCCTGTCAGTACAAAAGGTTGCCCGTCGAACAGGCGTTGGAGATTCATTTTCAGGAAGTCATCTTCAATGATGTTGTCTTCCAGCGACGGATATTCTTCACGCAGATAGGCTACGGACTCATAATCCAATTCCACCACCTTCACCGGACGTTCTTTTCTCACCAGAAACTGGGTCAATACACCCATGCCCGGACCTACTTCCAGAATGGGGAGGCCGGGACATGCGTCTACCGTATCGGCTATATCCTGTGCCACTTTCAGATCTTTCAGAAAATGCTGGCCGAGAAACTTTTTAGGCTTTACTAATTTCATTTATCAACTAAATCGTTACTTTTGCACCGCAAACGGAGACCGTCCTTTTGGGAAAGTGCTGTATTTGCAGCCCACAAAGGTAATCCTTTTCGACGAAGAATAACGAATTCTGCATGAATAAACTATTAAAAAAGACACTGAAGATCCTTTTACCGGTCGCTTTGGGCGGTTTTATTCTTTATTGGGTGTATCGAGATTTTGATTTTGCACGCGCCAAGGAGGTACTTCTGCATGGAACGAACTGGGGATGGATGCTGTTTTCGTTGTTTTTTGGTGTGATGAGCCATGTTTTCCGTGGCTGGCGTTGGAAACAGACGCTTGCGCCGCTCGGAGCTTATCCAAAAACGAGCGATTGTGTGGATGCTATTTTTGTTTCCTATGCCGCTAATCTTGTTTTACCCCGTGTAGGCGAAGTTTCCCGTTGCGGTATGCTTGCCAAATATGACGATGTTTCTTTTGCCAAATCGCTTGGAACAGTGGTAACGGAACGCTTGATAGATACATTGACCATTCTTTTGATTACCGGGATTACTTTTCTGATGCAGATGCCCGTCTTCCTTCGTTTTTTTGAAGAGACAGGTACGAAAGTCCCTTCGCTGGTGCATCTGGTGACATCTCCCTGGTTTTATGTCGTTCTTTTTAGTATCATTGGTGTATTAGTATTACTCTATTTCCTTCTGCGTATGCTTTCTTTCTTCGAGAAAGTGAAAGGAGTGGTGCTGAATGTATGGGAAGGTGTGATGTCATTGAAGAGTGTGAAGAATATACCGCTTTTCCTCCTTTACACGGTGTTGATATGGGGATGTTACTTTTATCACTTTTATATTACTTTCTATTGCTTCGCTTTTACTGAACATCTCAGCTTTCTGGCGGGTCTGGTGATGTTTGTAGGCGGCACTTTTGCTGTGATTGTCCCTACTCCTAATGGGGCGGGACCGTGGCATTTCGCTGTCATTACAATGATGATGCTATACGGTGTCAATGCTACTGATGCGGGAGTTTTTGCCCTGATAGTACATGGTATACAGACATTGTTGGTTATTATATTGGGTATTTATGGCTGGTTACATTTGTCGTTGGTAAATCGTACGAAACAGAATCCGTGAGGCGGAGGTTAAAAGACGAAAAAAGATAAATAATTCTGTTTGTTTGTCGTTCTGTTCTTTTGTTGTAACTTTGTAATCAAAGAAACGGAGGCTTGATATGGAGCAACAACAGAAATTTTATCCGGTAGGAATACAGACTTTCTCAGAAATTATAGGAAAGAACTATTTGTATATTGACAAAACGGGATACGTCTATCGCATGACGCATTCCGCTTCTAAATATATGTTTCTAAGTCGACCGCGCCGTTTTGGCAAGTCGTTGCTGGCCAGTACGCTTCATAGCTATTTCGAAGGTCGGAAGGAATTGTTCAAAGGGCTTGTTATCGAGAAATTGGAGACGGAATGGATGTCATATCCAGTTTTTCACTTTGATATGAGTCTGGCAAAACACGTGGATAGGGAACGGTTAGAGAGTATGTTGAATATTCAGTTGTACAGATACGAAGAAATCTATGGTCGACTGGATGGGGAAGTAATGTTGAATGATCGTTTAACGGGTTTAATTCAGCGTGCTTATCAGCAGACCGGCAAACAGGTTGTTGTCTTGATTGACGAATATGATGCTCCGCTTCTTGATGTAATGCATGAGGATAAGAATCTGCCCATACTTCGCAATGTGATGCGTAACTTCTACAGTCCGCTGAAAGCCTGTGACCCTTATTTGCGCTATGTGTTTCTGACCGGAATCACGAAGTTTTCCCAACTGAGCATCTTCAGTGAACTGAATAATATCAAGAACATCAGTATGGACGAACCTTATGCTGCCATCTGCGGCATTACGGAAGAAGAAATAAAGGAGCAAATGAGCTATGATCTGGGTTTGTTGGCGGAAAAAATGCAAATAACGCGTGATGAAGTGCTGGCAAAATTGAAAGAGAACTATGATGGTTATCATTTTACCTGGCCTTCACCAGATATTTACAATCCTTTTAGTCTGTTCAATGCTTTTAACGATGGCAAATTTAACTCCTATTGGTTTGGCAGCGGTACTCCTACTTATTTGATAGAGATGCTGAATAAATTTGGCGTTCTTCCATCTGAAATAGGCGGAATAGAGGCTGTTGCTGCGGAGTTTGATGCTCCCACGGAGCGTATGACCAGTATTACTCCCTTGCTCTATCAAAGCGGCTATATCACAATAAAAGGTTATGACAGTGTTTTCGACATATATACGCTTGATATTCCTAATAAGGAAGTTCGTATTGGATTGATGCGTAATCTGATTCCTTCATATATCACAAATGATACTTAATCTTTTGGGATATTATGTTGATGTAGAAGTACGTACTCCCCGTGGTCGTGTGGATATGGTGATGCGCAGTTGGACGACTCTCTATGTTGTTGAGTTGAAACTTGATAAGAGCGCTGATGCGGCTATGCAGCAGATTGACCTGAAAAACTATCCCGAACGTTTTGCGCTGTGCGGACTTCCGGTAGTGAAGGTGGGGATAAATTTCGACACGAAACGACATACGCTGGCTGATTGGAAGATAGAACCCGTTAAATAATTGTGGGGCTACAATACCTTGTCTACAAGAAGTTAAGAGTTTGTCTACAGGAAGTTAACTCCTTGTCGGCAGGAAGTTAACTCCTTGTAATCCTCTGATAATCAGTGCCTGTTTTAGCCTCTGATTTTGCGTTTTTTATCCTTGTGTGCGTGCCTTGTTCAGTGCTCCTATCAGATATTTCCCTTTGCTGTTCACTATACTCCACTTGGTTGCGTGTATTATTTTCCAGACTTCGTTTCCCAGCCGTCCGTAATCGGACAACTTTAATATCGCTTTCGTATCATTCGGATCGTTGATATGCAGCCCGTCCAGTGCGAGTAGGAGACATTCCAGGTTGTGGGTATTCTTGTTGTAGGCATATCCCGGAAACTCAATGAAAGAATATTTCCTCCATACCCCGACATCCTCCCCCGGCGGGGGAGTTAGAGGGGGAAGTTCTCTATTTTCGTTTGCTTTGTTTTGTTCTGTTTTGTTTTGTTCGGAATTGTCGGCATTTTCGGTGAAATTGTCTGCATCCTGCATGCAATTTTGAGGGTTTTGCATACCATCGGTCTCTTTATCGACTTTGCCGTCTTTACCGCCTTTATCACTTTCTTCCGTCTTCACCAGCATGTAGGGCAGGGACTCTAAGTCCCTTTTCCTACGTTTGGTTGCTTCGAGCCATACTCTCTGGATCTCTACGGAAGTCAGTATTCCGTGTTCCTTATAGGTTTCTTTGTCGAAGAACCCCTTTTCCATCAGTGTCTCCACAATTCCCTGCATCTCTTCTTTCGCAATTTCCCTTCCCACTTTGTTGGTGAAGAGTGTACACTGTTCTTCATTCCATACCATGTAGTATCCGTTTTCCTTGTATATCTTGCACACTAATTTCATGACTGCCGTTTCCGCTTTCATTCCATACCTGGCTTCTATCAGTTCCATAGCCACTTCTTCGAAGAAGCTCACCTGAGTAGGAAAATAAGGTATGCTATTGTATATCATTGCCATAACTTCATTCTTTAATTGTTAATCATTAATCATTAATTGTCAACTGTCAATTGATCGGTCTCCATTCCAGAAAGTTTTCCAGTTGGAAGCTTCTCCACGCCTGTAGTTCTACATCCCAGTAGATGATGTGCCCTTCTATATGATGTATATCGTATTTCCGACGGAAACATTTTTCGTATGGAAGTAGTGTTGCTTTTACAAACTTGAAGGTTCCGTCCTGTTTGTAGTATGCCACAAGTGCATATCCATACTGCATGTGGCTGATGAGGCTTTCAATTCTGTCGGTCATCCATAGTGCTGCGTCTTCCGTGTAGGCTTTTTCGAGCATGATTCGTATTTTCCATTTCTTTCTGAGTGCTTCATAGATTGAAGCGGGTTTCTTTAGTTTTCTCATTGTGTTTAATTTTAAATTATTAATTCTTAGTTCTTTAGTTGGTGTTTATGTCGGGCATGAAAAAAGAGAAGACATCACTTTGGGGATAAAGCGACATCTTCTCGATTTGCGGGGCTTAATCTTTGCTAAAGCGGGGGCAAAGATATAGTAGATTGTATATAGGGTGTCAATATTTAATTATTGTCCATTTATTTCTTATCTTTATTCTTGTTTTTACTCTTCTTCTCCATCACTTTTTGTAGGTGTTCACCTCTCCAGATTTCTCCCAATTCTATTTCTATTGTCTTGGCTGATAGTGGAGTATTGCTGTCGGAGAGAAAAAGTCCCCATTCAGCACCCTTGTCTGCCAATTCGTGAATGGATATGTTTTCTTTTTTACCGAAAAATCCTTTGTCTCTCCAATTGAGCAGTTCTATCATCCCTTCTTTTCGATATTTGGGAAGTATCCCTTTTACCACTCTACCTTTAGGGCGTCCGGGTTTTCTCTTAATCTCTGATACATTGCCTCTTAAAGGTGAATTTTCTGCCTGTTTCAGGTCTTTTTTTCAAGGCTTTTAGCCATCTCTTTTTGTTTCATAATTTCACTTATTTAACGTAATAATAAAATATATATTAAATGTTTGATTTGAAAAACGGGCAAAGGTAAGTGTTTCTTTTGTTTACAGGCAATAGGTGTGATAGAAAAAGTTTTTTTGCCAATAAGAAATATGAGGGTAATTTGTTGTATAATAGAGTAATACGTTGTATCTATAGGGGTGTCCAAAAAACGTTCGTTTAATGGGCACAAAGATAATGGGTATTTTTCGAATGTGCAAAATGTTTAATAAAAATATTTTTATGATAGGCTCTTTTTACTGCTATATCGCTGATTATCAGTCTAACTTTTTTGTCGATAAATATATTTAATATCCTTTCATTTTTGTCCTTTTTGAATTTCTTATTTTTCTCAAATCTTGACGCCCATTAAACGAACGATTAAAAAATACTTTTTTGAGTTTAATGTCTTCGTTTCTATCTTATTAAGTTAAAAAACTATTTGTTTCGGTTTGAAAGAGAATATGTCTCGTTCAAACCGCGAAGCGCACCCGGAACTATACTGAAATCCTCAATAGTTTTCTTGCAAGTGATTGAAAATCAGAAATATTGGTTTGCCGCCCGTACTCGTGATAAGCAAGAGTTTGCTGTCCGAAAATCCCTAGATAAGTTTAAGGCAGAAGAGGGTCTGGATCTTGATTACTATCTTCCCACGCGAACTGTGGTATCTCAGCTGAAGTATCGCCGTAAGCGTACTGAGGTTCCTGTTATTCGAAATTTAATCTTTATCTACGCTACTAAGCAAACTGCCTGTGATCTTTCCAATGTTTATGGTGTTCGCCTTTATTATATGAAAGACCTTTTCACTCATTCCATGTTGGTGGTCCCTAATAAACAAATGGAAGACTTTATATTTATTATGGACTTGAATCCCGATGGAGTCAGTTTTGATAGCGAACCCTTTGCTATAGGGAATAAAGTAAAGGTCATCAAAGGGGATTTTAGCGGCATTGAAGGTGAGATTGCCACACAAGCCAATAAAACCTATGTTGTTATTCGTATTAAAGGTGTCTTAGTCGCAAGTATTAAAGTCCCCAAGTCTTATCTGAAGCTAATCAACTAATTATATATTAATCTCCATGAATTCTTTACTTTCTTGTGCTTTTGAGCTTCAACATGTCGCTCATGAGCTGATGTATCTTGGTATGGACGGTGAACCTATCTATTCCGATACTTTTTGTCGGTTGAATAAGGAAGTTCTCGTTAAGTCCAATTCTCTTTTTTCCTCTAAGAGTTCCGATATCGAAGAAGAAGCCAATCTGTGTCTGGCACTTTTGATGGGTTACAATGCTACGATCTACGATTATGGAGATAAAGAGCAGAAGAAGCAATCTGTATTAGACCGCGCTTATAACATTCTGGAACAACTTCCAGCTTCCTTGCTTAAAGTTCGTTTGCTGACTTACTGTTATGGCGAAATTTATGAAGAGGGTTTGCTTCAAGAAGCTCATTCCATTATGGATAAGTGGGACAAAGGAACTTTAACTTCCGAACAAGCGGAAGTTATGGAAGAATTGAAGAATATTGAAGAGAATCAATATCCTTTTGAAATATTACAATGACAAAAATACTTATACCGTATGGAATCTATGGAACAAAATGATCATTTTATTCCTGATGGAATGAATGATTTTGAACGCAGTGTAAAACGCGTTGGCGATTGTTTGCTGGCTTTTATTGGTCTTATTATTTTTTCGCCTTTATTTTTGATTTGTTATCTCGCGGTAAAGCATGAAGATGGTGGTGCAGCCATATTCAAACAGGAACGTATTGGACGTTTTGGTCGTCCCTTCTACATTTACAAATTCCGTAGTATGAAGTTGGATGCCGAAAAGTATGGTCCGGCACTTTATGCCGGTGGTAAAGATGAACGCTTAACAAAAATCGGTAAATTTCTTCGTGAACACCATTTAGATGAGCTTCCCCAACTTTGGAATGTCTTTCTTGGTGACATGTCTTTTATTGGTCCCCGTCCGGAACGGAAGTTCTATATAGATCAGATCATGGAGCATGATCCTCGTTATCGCTATTTATTTCAGATCCGTCCGGGAGTTACTTCGTATGCTACTTTGTATAATGGGTATACGGATACAATGGAGAAGATGTTACGTCGGTTGCGGTATGATTTGTTTTATTTGGAACGTCGCTCATGGTTTTTTGATTTCAAGATACTGTTTATGACGTTTATGAATATTGTGTTTGGGAAAAAGTTTTAAATATGTTAGTTGCTTTTATTCTGAGAATTACGCTAATCATAGACTAATAATTAATTTATATAAAAAGGTTTGGCTATCTTGTTTATCATTGGACAAAAGGGGGTTACCTGAAGTAGATCGTAGGCAATAATGTTTTTGATAGCCATGTTCTGAACACTAATAACTAATCATTATGCAAGCAATTATCTTAGCTGCCGGTATGGGAAAACGTTTGGGTGAATTGACCAAAGGTAATACCAAGTGTATGGTAAACGTTAATGGTATATCACTTATTGATAGAACCTTAACCCAATTATCGAAATTATCGTTATCTCGTATTATAATTGTAATAGGCTATAAAGGGGAGAATTTGAAAAATTATGTTGGCGACGAATATAAAGGGGTGAAAATAGAATATATTAACAATCCCGTGTATGACAAAACTAATAATATTTATTCGCTTTCGTTAGCAAAAAAGGAGCTTCAAGAGGATGATACTTTGCTTATCGAATCGGACTTGATATTCGACGATGCGCTCTTTTCAATGATAGTTGATAATTCCTATCCGAATTTAGCCTTGGTTGCCAAGTATGAAACTTGGATGGATGGTACGATGGTGCGTATAGATGCGGATTGCAATATCGTAAATTTTGTGCCTAAGGATGCCTTTAGATACGAAGATGTAGATGTCTATTATAAGACGGTGAATATTTATAAGTTTAGTCGTGAATTCTCGACAAATGAATATGTTCCTTTTCTTGATGCTTATAGTCGGGTGATGGGAAATAATGAATACTATGAACAGGTGTTGCGTGTGTTGACATTGCTTAATTCATCAACTCTAAAAGCTTTACCAATTCAGGATGAAAAATGGTATGAGATAGATGACGTACAAGATTTGGATATTGCTTCAACTGTATTTTCTTGTAGTGAAACTAAGTATGAAGAATATCATAAGCGTTATGGAGGTTTTTGGCGTTTCCCTAAATTATTAGATTATTGTTATCTCGTCAATCCATTTTTTCCATCTAAGCGCATGAAGGATGAACTTCGTGCTAATTTTGATACATTGCTTGCGGAGTATCCTTCAGGAATGTATGTGAATTCTCTGTTGGCGGGGAAATACTTTGGCATTAAGCAGGAGTTTGTGGTGGTAGGTAATGGTGCTGCCGAACTTATCAAGGTTGTGATGGAAGAACATACACGTGATAAAGTGGGGGTTATCTATCCTACTTTTGATGAATATCCTAACCGTTTACATCCGGAGCAAATAGTGGCTTATATTCCCCAAAATACTAACTTCACTTATGCGGCTGATGATTTGATGGATTTTTATGCGGATAAATCAATTTCTTTATTATTGCTTATAAATCCGGATAATCCGTCTGGAAACTTTATATCCAAGCAGGACGTACTTAGATTGGCATCCTGGTGTGAGGGTATGAATATACGTTTGCTTGTTGATGAAAGTTTTGTGGATTTTACTACGGGATATGCAGACAATAGTTTACTGCATAATGATATACTTTTGCAATACCCAACTATGATGGTTATGAAATCCATCAGTAAATCTTATGGTGTACCCGGTTTAAGATTAGGTGTATTTGCATCTTCTGACGTGGATTTGATAGCTCGTATAAAGAAAGAGGTTTCCATTTGGAACATCAACTCTTTTGCGGAATTCTACTTGCAAATTTATGGAAAGTATGAAAAAGATTATGCCAAAGCGTGCCAGAAGTTTATAGCAGAGCGTGAAATGTTTTTTAGGGAGTTGACGCGGATTTCGTATTTGCACGTCATTCCTTCTCAAGCCAATTATTTCTTATGTGAAGTCATAGACAAATATACTTCTGCCGAACTGACGCAAAAGTTGATAGAGCATGATGTCATTATCAGTAACTGTGGATTAAAATCAAATATGCGTGGACGGAATTTGATTCGTTTAGCTATTAGAAGCAGAGAGGACAATTCAAAGTTGGTTGATATTTTAAAGTCATTGTAAGTAAGATGAAGAATAAAGTTCTTATTGTTCAAAATAAGCACATTTGTGATTTGAATATATCACCTAAAGAGTGTGTTAGTTGGGTTAATGAATCATTCCGTATGAAATATGAAGCTCAACTTCCTGCTAAAATAAGCGTTCATCCGCAAGGTAATGATTTCTTTACTTCTATGCCGGCATTACTGCCTCAGCCTTATCGTTTTTTTGGTGTTAAAGAAGTGTGTCGAATAAATGGTAGAGAACCTGCATTAAGTAGTGATATACTTCTTTATGATAGTATAACAGGGCATTTACTTGCCTTGATGGATGGGGATTGGATAACAACTATGCGAACAGGGGCAGTTGCTGCATTGTCTATAGACAAGTTGAAGAAATCCGATGCGCATACATTCTCTTTTATAGGGTTGGGCAATACAGCTCGTGCGACAGCGATGTGTTTATTATCTTTGTATGCAAATAAAGACGTGAAATTTCGTTTATTGCGTTATAAGGATCAAGCAGACTCTTTTATAGAAAGATTTCAAGAATATACTAATGCTCTATTTGAGATTGTTGACACTGTTCAAGAACTGATCTCTGGAGCGGAAATTATCATATCTTGTATAACTGATGCGTCAGATTTAATCTGTACTGATAATACTTTATATAATAAAGGTGTTTTACTGGTACCTGTCCATACTCGAGGTTTTCAAAATTGTGATTTGTTTTTTGATAAAATTTATGGTGATGATAGAGGCCATGTGTGTGGCTTCAAAAACTTTAGTAAGTTTAGGGCTTTTGACGAATTTAGTAATGTTCTGTTGAATCGAAATCCGGGTCGTGAGAATGATAAAGAACGGATTATTGCATACAATATAGGATTAGGGTTACATGATATTTTATTTGCATGTAAAATATATGAGCGTTTAAATAAAGCCCAATTTCCTTTTTTTATGCAAGAAAAAGAAACTGCTAAATTTTGGATATAATAATGGGAAAAGTAACTATAAGTTTTGTATGGGCATTTATACAGAAGTTTGGTAATACTTTCTTGTCTTTTATTTCTAATATAATTTTGGCAAGATTGTTATTGCCAGAAGACTATGGTGCGATTGGTATGATTATGATTTTTATAGTCATATCAAATACATTTATAGATGGAGGGTTTGGCTCTGCCCTGATTCAGAAAACAAATCCAACAACAAAGGACTATTCAACCATTTTTTATTGGAATATTTTCTTCTCAATAGGATTATATATCGTTTTATATTTTTGTGCTCCATTTATAGCATCTTTTTACAAATTACCCTTATTGAATAATCTGTTGAAAGTTCTGGGGGTAGTGTTAATAATTAATTCATTGAGTGTAGTACAAAGTACTCAGTTAAGAAAAAAATTAAAATTTAAGGAATGTGCCTACGCTACAGTTATATCATCCTTGTTAGCTGTTTGTGTTACAGTCTTTTTGGCATATAATGGAATGGGAGTCTGGAGTTTGGTTATACAGCAGATTCTTGTGAGTGTATTTAGCTTCTTACTGTATTTGTATTTTAATAAGTGGATACCTTCACTTGTGTTTTCATGGAAATCATTAAAAGAATTATTTAATTTTGGATTTTTCATGTTATGTTCGTCTTTTCTTAATAATCTATGCAATAATATTCAAGGACTCATCATAGGCAGACAATTCTCTTCAACGGTAATGGGGTTATATACACAGTCTGCAAAATTGGCAACTGAGTCGTCGAATAGTATTGCTTCAGTCGTAGATCAAGTTTCATATCCTTTATTGGTAGAGGTCAAAGATGATAACAGGGCATTGGAGAAAATAATTCGACAATTATCATGTAATTTATTATTTCTCATTTTTCCTTTGATGTGTTTTCTAATAATGGTAGCCAAACCTTTAATAGTCTTTCTTTTTACTGAAAAATGGATTGATTGTGTTCCTTATTTTAGGATATTATGTTTGTCTGGTATTGCTGTGACATTTCAAGGTGTTTCATATAATTCTATAGCTGCAATCGGCAAAAGTTGGTTGTTATTTAAGTGGAATTTGGTAAAGAGAATATTTGCAATGACTTTAATTTTTGTAGGTTTGAAGTGGGGGGTATATGGCATATTATGGGCAATGGTTGTAGGGACTTATGTGATTTCATTTATAAATATGTATCTTGTTTCTTCTCAAATAGGTTATAATTTGGGTAAGCAATTTAGAGATATCATTCCTATAGTATTAATAGCGACATGCCCATTAATGTTCTTATTTTTGATAAAGGGAATATTTGAAATATCAAATGAATATGATTGCTATATGGGTATTATATATTTGGTTCTATACTTCATAATATCATGGTGTTTGAAGATAGAACAATTGGGTAACATAGGACAAATATTAGCCTCAATTTTTAGACGATGATTAAAATAGCATGTGTTGGTGATGTAATGCCTGCTGGTGTTCATCATGGGAAGAAAGATAATTATATAAAAAGTGATGTCTTAGAATTTTTAAAGTCATTTGATATTAGAGTTGCTACACTGGAATGTGCGATAGGAGATAAACCTAGTTTTGATCCTGAGAAGATGGTACGAAAACAAGACATTGTCTATGCTCCGACTTCTGATTTGTACAGAGTTAAAGAAATGGGGATTGATGTTGTCAGTTTGGCAAATAATCATGCATTTGACTTAGGTGAAGAGGGGTTGATTAATACATGTAAACAACTTGATAAATTAGGGATAAAGTATTGTGGTGCTGGATTGAATTCAGAAGAAGCCTCTCGCCCTGCTGTCGTTACATTTGCGGGAGTATCAATTGCGTTTTTGGCTTTTTGTGATTGGAGGATGGATACTGTTGGATATGTACCGTTTGCAACTGAAAATAAAGCGGGAATGAATGAAATGAGAGAAAAGAACATAAAGGAAAGTATTGAAAAAAATAAAAGTCAATATGATCATCTTTTTATTTTTCTTCATTGGGGTGTAGAATATTCCTATTTTCCTACTCCATCAATGAAAACATTAGCTGATAAAATCCTAAACTGGGGAGCTGATGGAATCATAGGTGGACATACACATAGGATTCAGCCACTGATAAGTAGCCATAATAAATTTATATACTTTAGTTTGGGTAATTTTTTCTTTCCAAACAGATATATAAATAAGCCTAGACCTACTTATTATCCAAGTGAAGGTGAAGATTTGTCCAATTGTCCATATTCTTATGGATGGCCTTATGTCTCACATCCTCTATTAATGAAATGGAGGGAAACAGAGAATATCGGTATGATAGGATGTATAGAAATAAATGATAATGTTGTATGTGCTAGTTATAGATTAACGAAACTCTGCGACAATATAATAGAGGGGAGGATAAGAAAACCTTTTCTTTTTAAGATCTCACAATTAATGGTTGGTCTTCCTTTCTATTCGTTTTCTTATTTTCTTTTTAGAGCTATTAGGTCTATATATTTTAGAAGCAAAAAAATGAGTAGACTCATTTTTCGAAAAGAACTTGAACAAGAGATTATTTATCGTAATCATGAATGTTAATTCGGGCAATTTATGAAACGTAGATTATTTTCACTTATTGAATTATTACTGAATTGGGTAGTCATGACTTTATATACAAAACCCAAATGTATATGCGCGCTCTTTTCCCATAAAGAGTATTGGAGTCATGCGAGTTATTTTCCAGAGAAAAAAAGTAAGCCACAGTGTCGTGTTTTTTTTGAACAACTAAAATATATAATAAAAGATGGTGCTCCCAACGAGTATTATTTTATGTATGGTTTGGATGTTAAAGGCGATAAGGAAGTAAGTGAATATGTAAATTATGCACCGTTCATGAAGCGCAGGGATGAATTGAATTTAAAGTCTATTCATAATAGCACATGTCTTTTGCGAAATAAATTTTATTTCGGTTTAATAGCTGAGAAATTGGGCATTAACACTCCTCATATTATTGCTTATATCCGTAACGGACATGTTTATCTGGTAGATGTGAAAACGGAAATGTCATTAGACGATTTTGTGATATCCGGTGATTATGATATGTTTTGTAAAGTCATAGACGGTGAATGTGGAAAAGGAATATTCGCATTGCAGATCCGAAGCGGAAAGATATTTGAAAATGGAATAGAAATATCATTAGTTCATTTTAGGAATGATGTAAGTAGTGCTACTTTTATTTGCCAAGAGAAAGTAGTGCAGCATCATGAAATGGATAGATTGTATGATAAGTCTGTCAATACGATTAGACTTGTGACGATAAGAAGTCTAAAAGATGGTGAAATTAAAACTATACCGCCTATTCTTCGTATAGGTGCTAATGGTAGTATTGTAGATAATACTTCACAAGGTGGGATTGCTGTTGGATTTGACATAAGTACAGGTCGATTAGATGAATATGGTATATATAAGCCAAATTATGGATTGAAAACGAGAGAACATCCTAACAGTCATATTGTTTTTAGTACATTTATTATTCCATTCTTGAAAGAATCCATTGAAATGGCTATAAGATTCCATACCTTTTTTTTAGATATTCATTCAATAGGATGGGACATTGCAATAACAGAAAATGGACCAGTATTTATTGAAGGTAATGATAATTGGGAAATTAATGGGCATCAAGATGGAAATCATGGTCTTAAGAAGGAATTTATGGAATATTTTTTTAATGAATAATTTGATTTAACTATATGAATTTAATTCACCGTTTGGCTTTTAGGTATAGTGGTAATATTTTAGCTAAAGCATTGGTTCGTCCGATTTACAGAATGTTTGTTGCATGTAAACTTAATCAGAAAAAAAGAGTGTTTCGTCGAAATGCTAAGCTTTTGTTGGAAAAGCTTAAGGAGGCTTTAGATTCTAATGGAATTCTTTTTTGGCTTGAATTCGGAACGTTGCTAGGTGCATATAGGGAACATGGTTTTATAAAGCATGACTACGATTTGGATATTGGTGTATTCTTTCAGAATACGACGATGGTTTATGACGTATTGACAAAAGCTGGCTTTAAATTAATCAGGGAATTTAAAGTCGGAGATGATGGTGTTGATGGTTTTGAACAAACTTATGAATATGCAGGTGTTTCAATAGATGTTTTTTCTTTCATAAAGATGAAAATGGAGCATATTGTAATAGCTTTTCTCCGTTTGAGGGTGAAAACAAAAATCTTTCTCTGTTGCAAGTAAAAAAAATATCGGTGCCTTACAAAGGACTGTCTCAGATACTATTTGAAGGCATGATATTGAATGTACCTGATGAAACGGACAAATACTTGCAGGCTCATTATGGTGTGAATTTTATGATTCCGAACGAACATTTCGATTATAGGAAGGAAGCTACGAACATAGTTTGGTACACTCGTGAAGAAAGGATTGCTAATAGTATTTTTTTTGAATAAATCAACATTGAATAATAGTTTTAATACAAGAAGTATATGTTAAATAATGCTCTTTTGTTATTTTATGTTTATATGATTAGTAGTGAGTTATTCTTATTATGAATTTAATTTATAAATTGGTGAAATCAAATTCATTTTTATTTAAAATGGTCTATTATTTGAGGTTATTAGCATTTCCTCTATTTATAAGGTTAACTTGGCGAATTAATAATACAATTGAGAATAATGCTTTGTATTCTTCCATAGATAAAGATATTAGAGGGGGTAATAATTATATAAAAATAGGAATAAAAAGTAGAATTTATGGTTTGAAGATATATGTTCGTGGAAAAAATAATAAAGTTATTATAGGTAATAATTGTGTTATAGGTAAGAAGTGCAGTTTTTGGATCGAAGGCGATAATAATACGATCATTGTGGGTGATTCTTGTACATTTACTCATACAGTACATTTATGTGCACAAGAATATGGCTCTTCTATTAATTTAGGTGAAGATTGTATGCTTTCTAATAATATAATAATTAGGACTAGTGATTCACATCCAATATTTAATAGCGACCGCGAACGGATTAATGAAGCAAAGACGGTTTGGATAGCAAAGCATGTTTGGATAGCCCCTCAAACTACTGTTATGAAAGGTGTTACAATTGGAGAGGGCGCTATTTTAGCATCTAATAGTGTTATTACAAAGGATGTTCCAAAGAATTGTTTAGCGGCTGGAATTCCTGCTAAGGTTGTGAAAGAGAACATATATTGGTCAAGAGAACGATTGTTTTAATGATTTTATAATGAATAATATTGTTAGTTATAATCCTAAAGTTAGTGTTATTATTCCAGTCTACAACGTAGAAAAATATATTGAGCGTTGTGCACGTTCTTTGTTAGAGCAGTCATTGAAGGATATTGAATATATTTTCGTTGATGATTGTTCTCCGGATAATAGTATTACAATGCTGGAAAATCTTTTGAAAGAATATCCGGAAAGACAGCCGCTTGTGAAAATATTATTTCATGAGCCAAATCGTGGACTTGCTTATACTCGTCAAGAGGGAGTTGATGCTGCGAAGGGAGAATATATAATTCATTGTGATAGTGATGACTGGGTGGAACCAGAAATGTATGAAACAATGTATAACATTGCGATTAAACAAAATGCAGATATTGTGTGCTGTAATTACTTTGAGGAATATAATCATTGGCATAAAAGGGTTGAATATTCGTATCTTTATGAAACTCCTGAGATCTTATTGGCTTCCATTCCTACAACATTGAATTCTGCAGTATGGAATAAACTAATACGCAGGACATTGTACATAGCTAATAATATTCGGTGGTTTGAGGGGATAAATATGCAAGAAGATTTAGGAATTACTCTAAGATTAAGGGTTCTTTCCTTGAAAACAATTGTTGTACCTTACGCTTTCTATCACTATAATAGGCAAAACCTATTTTCAATGGCGATGAAACCAAAATTGAATTATATCGAAGAACAAATCTTATGTGCAAAATTGCTTGAGCAATGGATGTTATTCCATTTTAATGATCGTTATAAGTATTTGGTTGATAAAATTAAATTTTGGGCAAAGTCTGGACTTTTCATTCATTCAGGCATACAAGATATTAAACGTTGGAAATCTACTTTTCCTGAAACAAACATTAATATTTGGCGATACAAGCAGATGCCATTGTATAATCGCCTTCCAATGTGGTTAGCTTTACATGGTTTTGGTTCTCTAGCGAAAATGATTGTGTATATAAAAAATAAGTTAGCCTATATGAGAGCAAGTATTCGTTGAGTGGATAGGCAGATTGTTATGATAATTAAGGTTAAAGCGATATCATATTCTGTGTTAGCATTTATTGCTCTATTCTGTTATCTCTATCCTATTGCCTTTAATTTTTTACCTTTGGATACAGGTGAGTTACTCCATTTATGTGGGATTTTATACTTTATATTTTATGTAGGAAGATACTTGAACAAAAAAATATATGAGATGCTGAGAATAGCTATTCTCGTAATGATTATTGGATTGTCTGCAACAGGGGTGTACAATAATGCTTATGACTTATCACTAATAAAAAAAATATTATCTTTTTTTTTATATCCTTTTTCTGCTATGCTTGTAGCTAATTTAATTTCAAAATCATCAAAGTCTTTTTCTTTTTATGTATTATTGGAATGGATTATATATGTAACTATTGTGCAGGGGTTAATATCAATCTTTATGTATTTTGATAGAAATCTGCAGGAGTATATTATAGGTCATATAAGTTCAGGTATGGAGCAAGAAAACTTCATGGAAGTTCAAGCAGCTTTTCGAGTGATAGCTTTATGCAAGTTCCAATATGCCAATATGGCTGTGATGTACGGTCTTGCTCTTTTCTCTGCAATATCATTGGGCTTTTCTAATAAATCTACTTTATATCAACATAAAATTTTGTATGTGCTTTCGATAGCGTTCATTTCTATCATGGGGATACTCTCTGCCCGGACATTTTTTCTTATGATTTTTCTCTCTTTCCTTTATTATTCTTATTTATTGTATAAGCGAAAAGGTATTTATTCTTTTATGTATATATTATTAATAGTATGTTCGATTATTCTTTTATTAATTATAAGTATCTCTCTTCTAGAAAATAGTGAATATAGTGCTACATATAATTGGGCATTTGAATGGTATATCAATATGAGTGAATCGAAAAGTTTTGAAACAGGTTCGTCAAATAGGTTATATGAGATGTATTTATTTCCTGACAATCTTAAAACATGGTTATTAGGGGATGGGCAGTTTGTTACAGTGGATGGATTGTTTTATAAACAGACTGATGTTGGTTATTTGCGGAGTTTATTTTATTGGGGACTTGTTGGTACAATTGTATTTTATTATTTTCAATATAAATGTTGTAAATTAATATGTAATTCAACAAGAGATGGCATAATAAAAAAATTATGTTGGCTAATTTTTATTTGGTTGTTAGTATATAATGTTAAAGAATTTTGGCATGCTAATCTTTATTGGGCATTGTTTTTAGTGACTTTGATTAAATTTAAATATAATAATTCTCAAAATGATTTCAGTATGTATGGCTACCTATAATGGGGAGCGTTTCTTAAATGAACAAATTGATAGTATCCTACCGCAACTTAGTGTATATGATGAATTGGTAATTTCTGATGATAATTCTACTGATTCGACAAGGGATATTATAAAATCTTATCAAGATTCTAGGATTAAGTTTTTTCATAATGAACAGAGGAAAGGGGTGACACACAATTTTGAGATGGCTTTGATTCATTCAAAAGGAGATATCATTTTACTTGCAGATCAAGATGATGTTTGGCTCCCCAATAAGATTGAGGAATTAACACAATTTTTGACTAAAGGAGATTACGATGTTGTGACATGTAATTGTGCATTAACTGATATTAATTTGAATATTATCCAAAATGAATATTATACAAATAAATCCCCTATTGATAAGTCAGTTTGGGGAAATCTAGTTAAAGATCTTTGGCTTGGGTGTTGTATTGCATTCAGACGTGAGATTCTCTTGGCTACATTACCTTTTCCTAAAAAAGCTGCAGCCCATGATTTATGGATAGCTCTTTATAGCCAGTTGCATTTTAAATGTGGCTATTACCCCAAAGTGCTACAATTATATCGAAGACATGAAAACACAGTGTCTTTTGCAGGTGGTAAAAGTACTCATAAACTATTATATAGGATAAATTACCGCTTATATCTTGTGTATCATTTATTAATTAGAAGTATAATAAAAAAACAATAGACATGGAAATTTATTTCATCAATCCCCCATTCAAGGCTGAATTTGGGAAATTTTCTAGAGAATCTCGTAGTCCGGCAATTACTAAAAGTGGAGCTTTATATTATCCTTTATGGTTAATTTATGCTGCATTATATTCAGAGAAGAATGGTCACAAAATACATTTCTTAGATGCTCCTGCTAAACAGTTGAATGAAGAGCAATCTTTAGAGATTATCCAAAGAAATGAAAATGAACATTCTTTGTTCGTACTTGATACAAGCACACCTTCTATAAAAAGTGATGTGGATTTTGCAAAGAAAATAAAGCAACTGTATCCTAAATCGTTTATAACGTTGGTAGGAACTCATCCTACAGCTTGTGCAGAAGAAACACTTAGTTATTCCTCTGCAGTTGATGCGATTGCGATAGGCGAATATGACTGTATAATAAAGGATTTGGCTGATGCTCTTGAGAAAGGTGAGAATATCTATACAGTTAGAGGATTGTGTTTGCGATCGGATAACGGGTATGTTCGAACCGCAATAATGCCTCCAATGAAAAATTTGGATGACCTTCCTTATGCAGCAAAGTTTATTAAAGAGTATTTGAATGAAAAGGATTATTTTTTTGCTGCGGCAACCTATCCTTCTATACAAATATTTACGGGCCGTGGCTGCCCTTTCCGCTGTAATTTTTGTGTTTATCCGCAAACTATGCATGGACATGCTTTTCGGTCTCGTTCAGCTGAAAATGTTGTCGGGGAATTTGAATATATAGCTAATAATTTCCAAGATGTAAAAGAGGTGGTTATTGAGGATGACACCTTTACAGCTAATAAAAAACGAGTGATGGAAATTTGTCGTTTGCTGGTAGAAAAAGGGGTAAATAAACGTCTGAAATGGTTATGTAATGCTCGTGTTGATCTAGATTATGAGACAATGAAGGCTATGAAGAAAGCGGGATGTCGCTTGATTATACCTGGTATTGAGAGTGGAAGTCAGCAAATCCTTGATAATATAAAGAAAGGTACTAAGGTTGAACAATTTTACAGCTATGTATCTAATGCTAAAAAAGCTGGGCTTTTGATACATGCTTGTTATATGGTAGGTAATAATGGTGAAACAAAAGAAACAATGAATGAGACATTGAGGTTGGCATTAAAACTGAATACTGATACTGCACAATTTTTCCCCCTTATTCCATATCCTGGCACAGAAGCTTATGAATGGGCAAAATCTAATGGCTATATTGAAACTAATTATGCAAAGTATTGCTTACCTGACGGTACGCATAATACACTTCTGTCTCTACCAGAGCTTTCTGCTGATGAAATGGTTGCATTTTGTAATATGGCGCGCAAAAAATATTACTTACGTTTTAGCTATATATTTTATCGTTTGAGGGTTGGGTTGGTTAATCCTTCTGATTTGAGGCGTTCATTTAAGGCTTTTGGGAGATTAAAACATTATCTTTTTAAATGAGAAATGGGAATGTACGGCAAAACGTTTCTATCATTATGCCTGTGTATAATGCAGAAAGGTTTATAGATGAAGCAATAGACTCTGTTATTTCTCAAACCTATTTTGATTGGGAATTGTTGATTGTGGATGATTGTTCTACAGATAAATCTTCTACAATAGTAAAGAATTATCTGAGAAATGATTCTCGCATTAGATATTTGAAAACGGATAAGTGTTCGGGTTCGCCAGCATTTCCGCGTAATTTGGGGATAAATGAAGCTAAAGGAAGGTATATTGCTTTTCTGGATAGTGATGATATATGGCTACCTAATAAGTTAGAAGACCAATTGAAAGTTCTTGTTCAACCTGAAATAGCAATTGTTTTTTCGAATTACGAAAAGATTGGGTGGGATAGTAAACGCTATGGGCGTAAAATTATAGCTCCGTCAATTGTGGATTATCTTTTGCTTCTCAAAGGGAATTGTATTGGATGTTTGACTGCTATGTACGATACAGTTAAAGTAGGTAAAGTTTTCTTTAAGAATATGGGACATGAGGATTATATAATGTGGCTTTCCATATTAAAAAAGGGGTATCAAGCTCGAAATACAGATACTGTGGCTGCTCTTTATCGTGTAGGAGGTCATTCTATATCTTCAAATAAGTTGAAAACAATGTTATGGCAGTGGAGTATTTTGAGAAATGAAGAGCAGTTACCTATTTATAAGGCTACTTATTATTTTATTTATTATATGGTCAAAGCTTTGAAAAAGATTGTAATCTAACGGGGTAAAAAGAGTTGTTACTACAGTAAAATCGTTTTATATGAATATAATAAAGGCTAACATAGATCAGATTGCGATTATTGAACCACAAATACACAGTGATTCTCGTGGCTATTTTTTTGAATCCTTCAATCAAAAAGAATTTGAAGAGAAAGTTTGTAAAACTACGTTTGTGCAAGATAATGAAAGTAAATCTTCTTATGGTGTACTACGTGGTTTGCATTTCCAGAAGCCACCTTTTGCCCAAAGCAAATTGGTGCGTGTTGTGAAAGGGGCTGTATTGGATGTAGCAGTAGATATCAGAATCGGTTCTCCAACTTTCGGTCAGCATGTTTCCATAGAACTTACAGAGGATAATCACCGTCAATTTTTCATTCCTCGTGGTTTTGCTCATGGCTTTAGCGTTTTGAGTGAAGAAGTTATTTTTCAGTATAAATGTGATAATCTTTATGCTCCTCAATATGAAGGTGCTATTGCTTGGGATGATCCGGATTTAGGCATTGACTGGCATATTCCTAAAGATAAAATGCTACTAAGTGAAAAAGACAAAATACACCCTAGGTTAAAAGAGGCGGAATGGTTATTTGATTATTCAGATATGCTTTATTGTGTTCCTGAATAATTGATGATCATGAGAATATAGAAATGCGAATATAATTTATTAGGGAATAATAATGGATATAAATTATAAGCTTATTGATACCCAGCGAATCATTAATTATATTATTTCTTTTCCTAAAGGTGTTTCCGTAGAGGAGATCATTCAAAATTCCGGTGCTGACAAGTTACGGGTATATCCCGCTCTTTTTGAATTGGAACAGAGTGGATTCTTGGAAGTACTGAAGAGGGAAGAACTTGGAGCACCAATAATGGTACGTAAGAGAATACATTAACATAAGCGACAGGTAACAGCGGTTATTTTGTTTTAGGCAGCAGCCGGGATTACTCCGTAATAAGGAGTGGTTCCGGTTGTTTTATTTAGTTGTGACATAAAATAAATGTAAAACGGATGCTTACAATTAAAGGAAGCATAGAATACATTAGTAGCTGTATGTATTTGTTGCCGATGGCTATCGGTACTTTTAATAATATGGCAATAAATCTTGCTCGTTCCATTTTTTTTTTCGTCCTTTGCTAAAAATGTAGATGTAAGCCGAATGGAGAAAGTTTGTATAAAAGGGTATAAATCCTTTCAAGACATAACACTTGAATTGGGGCAAATTAATATACTTATTGGTTCTAATGGTTCCGGTAAGAGTAATTTCTTGTCGTTTTTTGAGTTCTTGAATAAAATATACGAACAGAAGATGACTGAATATGTAGCGTTGAACGGTGGGGTGGACAAGTTCTTTCATAAAGGGAGCAAAGTAACAGATGTTATTCAGGCAGAAGTGTTTTGGAAAACTAACCGTTATCAAATTCAGCTGAAAGAAGGAGACGGCAGATTTGTGGTGGCTCATGAAAAATTGGGCTATGCTGCTGGAAGTATGATATATTATAATGATATAGCCAACTATACCAATGAAGCAGGCATCAAACAATACAAAGGGTTGAAGCGTGGAGACTATATCAATAACTATCTGACAGAAATAAAGAAATATCATTTCCATGATACCGGCAAAACCTCTCCGTTTACAAAAGAAAGCCACATACAAAATGATCGTTATTATCTGTATGAAAAAGGAGATAATTTGGCAGCTTTCCTTTATGCCATTCACGAGGAAACTCCAATTGTGTACAATCGTATCGTGAAAGTGATTCAAAGTATCGCTCCTTATTTTTCCGATTTTTATTTTCATCCGACAGCCGCCAATACGTTGCGTCTGCAATGGAGAGATAAGTATAGTTCAATGGTGTATGGTCCTACTGACTTTTCGGATGGTACCATTCGCTTTATAGCTCTGGCAACATTGTTTTTGCAACCCACTCCTCCCAAAGTTATCATTATCGATGAACCCGAATTAGGATTGCATCCCGTGGCGATACAAAAATTGGCAGGTATGATGCATGTCGCAGCTTCAAAAGGTACACAAATTATTGTGGCTACACAAAGCACCGACCTGCTCTGTCATTTTGAACCTGAAGAAGTGATTACAGTTAATCAGGTTGAAGGAGCGACCCAAATGGTTCGCCTCAATAGTGAAGAACTGAATCATTGGCTGGAAGATTATACTTTGGGCGATTTGTGGAAGCAGAATATCGTGAAAGGAGGGCAACCTGAATGAACAGACTCATTATAGTATGTGAAGGTGAGACGGAGCAGGAATTTTGCAAGGATGTGCTGGCGTCCTATTTTCGAGAAAAGAATATCTATATAGAATACCCCACAATTAAACATTCTAATGGTGGCATTGTGCCTTGGGCTACTTTGAAAAGACAATTGATTAATCATTTGCACGAAGGAGAGGTGTCAGTTTCCATGCTTATTGATTATTATAGAATCAGGGATTCTTATTTGTTTCCTGGCTGGGAGGAAGCGAAACAAATAGAGAATGTCTATGATAAAATGAAGTGCTTGTTCTGCCGGATGAAGAATGATATGCCGGAAGAATTAAGAGATCGTTTTATACCATATATTCAGTTACACGAATTTGAAGGACTGCTTTTTAGTGATATTTCTGTATTTAAGAATAATTTTACTTCCGATGAACTGCAATTTAGTGAATTAGAAGAGGCTGTGAAATCGGCTGATACACCGGAAGAAATAAATAATGGTCCGGCTACTGCTCCATCTGTACGTTTGATGAAGGCGATTGCGGGTTACAACAAAGTGGTATATGGGGCTTGCCTTGCTTCGGAGATCGGCTTAACTTCTATTCGTAGCAAATGTAAGCTGTTTGATGAATGGATTACTCTGTGCTTGTTGTAGATAAATACCTTACCCATAATACTTTATAATAAACTTTGGAATAACCGTCCTGGTTATCCAGTTTTCTTTGGCTATTCTTGAATATATCCTCACCTTTGCATCGTTGGCCAACACAAGAATACGTAAAACGAAGTTGAACTAAAATGTAAAAGGAGGAAGATTATGCCTTTATTGTATTATGCGAGACAATCGCAGTTGAAAACGAAAGATGGGGTTAAGCAGTGGCACCTGACACTGAAGAAAGTAGGAAGAGCTGTAAGTTTACAACAGTTGGGAGAGATGGTAGCTGAGAAGTGCTCGGCAACGCCGGGTGATGTACACAACGTAATCAGGAACTTGATGTCGGTGATGCGGATGCAGTTGCTGAATAGCCGTACGGTTCGTTTGGATGGTTTGGGGACATTTACGGTGATCGCGCGGACACGGGGCAAGGGGGTGGATAAAGAGAAGGATGTGAATCCGAATCAGGTAACATCCTTGCACTTCATGTTTACTCCTGAATATACGCGTCCGGCGGCATTGGGAACCACGCGTGCATTGTGGCAAGGTGTGGAATTTGAAAAGTGGACGGGTGGAACTGCTACTGATGGAAATGAAGGTTCCGATGATGGTAACGGAGGAAATGCCGGTGGTGACGGAGGCCTCGATGAGAATCCACTTGGGTAAGTGGAGAATTGAGAGTTGGGGCTGCGCGGTCCATTTATTATTAAAGCACAAAGTAATTAACATGAAAAAAGCGGTTTTGAATAAGATTCTGAAAATTGTAATAGCAGTGGCTTCGGCTATATTAGGAGCTTTGGGAGCTAATGCGATGAATATGCGATAAAAATATCGTGATTATAAAAATGAACGGTGGGAATATGGTTTGAGGGACTATATCTCACCGTTTTTTTCTATATCGGGGTACTATATACACTTGCTATTTCGTCAAAATTAACACTAAAACGTAAAAAAACAGCTTGAATTATAGTCTCTTTTTTGATTTAAAATATTGATAGGTAGTTTGTTGCGCAAATTGTAAATCAAAATACTGAATTCGAAATGTATATTGCCTTTTTTCCCCCTATTTTTGAAGAGCAGATAATTGCTATTATTAATTAATACCTTATTTGTTATATTATTATGGAAACTCAAAAAGAAAGCATTATGGCAGATGTCAAGAAATTAGCACCATTCATCCAGAGGTGGGAGGGTGGCTTCGTAGACGATCCCAACGACTTGGGAGGAGCAACCAACATGGGTGTTACTATAGCAACCTACAAGGTATATCGCAAACGGAAAGGACTTTCCGAACCTACAGTAGACGATTTGAAACATCTATCGAATAATGAGTGGATCGATATCTTGAAGAGCTTGTATTGGGATAAGTGGAAAGCCGATCAGATAAAAAGCCAATCTGTTGCCAATATTTTGGTAGACTGGGTATGGGCTTCAGGAATACAGACGTGGTTGGTGCAACCGTATCAATAACCTCTATTTCGAAGAATAATGATAAGGCGAATTCTTACATATTATGCAGCCTCTCTGGATGAGTACTTGCACCACAAGTTCCCGCAGCCCGAAGGTATAGCGGAAGTGGGATTCATTGGCAGTGGTGCGAGCGAAAAGCCTTGCAAACTGATTGTTTCACTTGTCAATATTGAGCGTGAAACGGCAGGAGGCATCTCGGCAGGCATCAGTCGTAACAGTTCGGACTATATGCGGACGTTTGCGCCGTTATTGCTGAACCTCGACTTGATGCTTGCTGCTGTATATGACGAGAAACGATACGCCGAGTCGCTTTCCGTATTGTACGAATCGTTACTTTTTATTCAGTCGCATCCCTATTTTGAACTGGATGGGCAGAAATATACGGTAGAGATCGTCACACTTTCGGTACAGGACATTAATAATATCTGGACCACGCTGGGCGGACAATATTATCCGTCGGTGATGTGCAAGCTGCGCAGGCTTGCGGTGGATGCGGAGGAAGCCGTCAGCAGTGGTGGTATTGCCCGTGAACCATCGGTCAGCGTAACAAAATAGAAAGGAGAAAAAACAAATGAGCCAATATATAGCCATAGCTGCCATACGTATCGAACACAATTATTACAATCCGCCCGAAAACAGCTTTGTGGGATTAGAGCCGACGTCCGAAACCAAAAAGTTGATGAAACAGCGGGGAGTGATGTTGAGACAAAGTCGTGGAAATGAGTGGCAATGGATCATGGCCGATGATGCATCGGGATTTGCAGATAAGGATGTACTGGAGTTATCTATGATTGTGAAGGACCCTTGTTTTCTGCAACAGATAGAGAGTGACGGATATGACCCCGACAGTTTTTACAAATTCAACGCGGAAAACGGATTGGTGGAAGTGAATGCCGACTTTGTATGGAGAAAGGATACGAACGGGCAGAAGTTGAAAAATGAGTTTTGCCGGATTGTTTTGAAACCGGTAGAAACGGCATCGGAGAAGTTGCGAATGCTCTATATGAAAGTAGAGCAATTGGGAAAAGAAGAGATACGGGAAGAAAACAATGTACAATTCGCAGCCATAAAACAAGAAATAAGGCAGTTGCAGGAAATCTGTTGTCCGAAATTTACTATCCGATTTTGTTCCTGTGCGTATTATTGGGAGTATCTGTGTGTATTCAAGGATGAGAATGATATGCGGGGAAAGGATCTCAGACTGCGAACTCGCGAAAATGTAGTGGCTTTCGGAGCGCCGGAAAAGTATGAGAAAACAAGCTTGGGAACCAATGTCTGGAGACTTGTTTCTACAGGACGGATCAAAGCGAAGGAGCGGTACGACATGCCGATGCAACTTTATATTGGCAGGATGTTGGAAAGCCGGTTCATTTCACCGCCGCAAATAGGGAAATTCCAGTCGGATTCTCCGCATACCCTAAGAGAAGTATGCTATATTAAAGAACAATAATTATAAATTTTAAAACTGATAATTATGGGAAGCATGAAAACTCCCGGCGTTTATATCATAGAGAAGAACGCCTTTCCGAACTCAGTGGTGGAAGCGCCAACCGCTATTCCGGCTTTTATCGGCTATACCAAGCAGGCCGTGAACGGGAATAATGACCTGAAGAATGTGCCGTGGAAAATTTCATCGATGACGGAGTATATACAGTATTTCGGTGAGGGGCCTGACTTGAAGTTCGAGGTAGATATAAAGGATGGCTCACTCTGTATTGAAGGAAAAAACTGTTATACATTATACTACAACATGATGTTGTTTTTTGCTAATGGTGGTAGTACCTGCTACATTGTTTCAGTTGGCAGTTATGAGGATGCTTTGAACAAAAATGCTATGCTCACTGGATTGGAAAAGCTGACCCTTGAGCAGGAAATTACGTTGGTGGTCATACCTGAAGCTGTAAATCTGAATAGTAATGAAGAGTTTAGGGATATACAGCAACAGATGCTTTCTCATTGTGGTGACAGAATGAAAAACCGTTTCGCGCTGCTTGATATTTATCCGAAGGCAGATGAAAATACAAACATAGAAGACCAAGTAACTATCTTTTGTACTAATATCGGTTCCAATTTTTTGTCTTATGGCGCAGCCTATTTCCCTTGGTTGAATACTTCGGTAGTGGGAGATCGGGACTTGACGGGCGATGTGTTTGTATGGACTGATAATATTTATGCTAACCGAAACAAACTCTCCGATATTGATCCTGCTTTTTCCGGTATAGTGACGGCTTTCTGTGAAAGGACAGACGTGTTTGAGCTTGAAAAAGATGCAGTAAAGAAAGTGAATAATCATACTTTTGAATTTGCTGATGTTGTGGCAGGGAATATTGAAAATAAGGAAGGAAAAGTAATTGGTGTAATGACGGTGGATGATATCACTAAAGAGGGGGAAACAGAGGTGATAAGTAAAAGAATAGAGGTTGTTTGGGTTCCTTCCACTGACAATATTGAAAATAAACAAGCCTTCCATCAGGCGTTGTACAACGGTTCATCTGTTTATAAGCAGGCTATAAAAGGTGTGCTGAAAAAATTGAACCAGCTTCCCCCGTCTGCAGCTATGGCAGGAATTTACACTATGGTAGATAATAGTCGCGGTGTATGGAAAGCCCCTGCCAACGTAACGTTGAGCTATGTGGACAGTCTGGTAGAAGACATCGACGACGATCAGCAGGCTGATTTGAATGCCCCTGCTCATGGAAAGGCCGTCAATGTGATACGCCTGTTTCGTGGCGAGGGTATAAAGGTGTGGGGAGCACGTACACTGGATGGAAATTCCTTGGATTGGAGGTATGTGAATGTACGCCGCACCCTGCTATTCCTGGAAGAATCGATAAAGAATGCTGCCCGCGCTTATGTATTTGAGCCGAATGCTGCCGGTACATGGATTAACATGAAGTGCATGATTGAGAATTTTCTGCGTAGTGTGTGGAAACGTGGCGGACTGGCAGGCGCGACTCCTGAAGATGCCTTTGAGGTGCATATAGGCTTGGGCGATACCATGACTGCTGAAGATATATTGGACGGTATCATGCGTATTACAGTTCTCGTGGCTGTTACCCATCCTGCCGAATTCATTGAGATTACATTCCAGCAGCAGGCACAAAAGAGTTGATAACCGATTGTTGAACTTAAATTATAAGAATCATGGGAGAATATAAGACCCCCGGTGTTTACATCAAAGAGAAGAATGCCTTCGGTAATTCCATAGTGGAAGTTGAAACCGCTATTCCGGTCTTTATCGGCCTTACCGGGACAGCCCAGGATGGAACCTCGTCCCTGCTGAACAAGCCGGTGCGGATTTCGTCAATAACGGAGTACAACACGTATTTCGGAGGTGCGCCCACACCTCAGTTCATGCTTTCTTCTGAAGAGATTAAGGATGATGACGAGGATAAATATTTGTTTTGTTTTCCTGATAATGAAAAGAAAATGGCTTTGAAATGCAAAGCGCCGGAACATATTTATACCTTGTTTTATCACATGGTACTGTTTTTCGCCAATGGCGGCGGAACGTGCTATGTAGTTTCATTGGGTGGATATAACGCTGATTTTTATGAGTCGTATTCGGCTAATAAGGACACTGTGTTTGCCAATATCAAAAAAGAACAGGACATCACAATGGTGGTAGTGCCGGAAGCGGTAAACTCAGCCAACTGTATGAATGTTTATACTGATTTGTTAAAGGAACTGGCCGATAAGCAAAAATATTTTGCTTTGCTGGATGTGCCAATGGAAGCAGGTGCTAAGACAGAGGAAATATCGGATTCATTTGGAGCAGGCATAGGTACTACAAACCTGCAATATGCGGCAGCTTATTATCCCTGGCTCGAAACTTCGGTATTATCGGACACTGACATTGATGGAAGGGTGCTGGTCTGGACCTATAATGTAGATACCACTTCAATGACCTTTAGTGGCGATTCGAAGGTGGATGAGTATATCAAAAAGTGCTTTACTATGATAAGCACAGAGAAGGATGCTACCGGTAAGGTATTGAAAGCGGGCGATATTCAACAAGTTAAGACAGATCTTCATAATGCCCTGTTGCAGAATTGGCCGCAATACAAATTGCTGGCGAAGAAAGTGAAAGACTATTTGAACCTGTTGCCTCCCTCGGCTGTAATGGCCGGTGTCTATACGATGGTAGACAATACGCGCGGTGTGTGGAAAGCTCCCGCCAATGTATCCGTTAGCTACGTGAACAAGCCCGCTGTCCCTGTTACGGACAAAGACCAGGAGATACTGAACATGCCGATGACCGGAAAAGCTATCAATGCCGTCCGCGCTTTCCCCGGCGAAGGTATCAAGGTATGGGGTGCCCGTACATTGGACGGCAATTCGCAAGACTGGCGTTACATCAACGTTCGTCGCACGATGATTTTTCTGGAACAATCGGTTAAGAATGCCGCTCGTGCCTATGTATTCGAACCGAACGATGCCAATACATGGATCAACATGAAGTGCATGATTGAGAATTTCCTGCGCAGTGTGTGGAAACGTGGTGGACTTGCGGGTTCAACACCTGAAGAAGCTTACGAAGTGCATGTCGGTCTGGGTGATACCATGACAAATGATGATATACTGGAAGGAACTATGCGCATCACGGTATTGGTAGCTGTTACTCGTCCGGCAGAGTTTATCGAAATCACTTTCCAACAGCAGGCGCAGAAGAGCTGAGAATAATTAAAAATTAACAATTAAAAATTAGAATATTATGGCAGATAATGGATCAGCACAGAGTCAGGACACTAAGATGTGGCCGTTACCGAGTTTTCATTTCAAAGTGACATTGGGAAGTGTGGGTGAAATATCTTTCAGTGAAGTGTCGGGGCTTGAAACCGAATTCGAGGAAATCACCTATCGCGCCGGTGACAGCAATGATTTCACAAAATTGAAGATGCCCGGGCTGAAGAAAGTGAGTGACATCACTTTGAAAAAAGGTATATTCGTTTCTGATTCCCAACTATGGAAATGGATTGGTAATGTGAACATGAATATCATCCAACGCGAAAACGTAACTATCAGTTTGCTGGATGAGTCACATTCAGCCGTAAAAACCTGGTCGTTGACAAATGCCTGGCCGAAGAAGATTACGGTGGAAGGCTTCAAGGCCGATGGTAACTCAGTAGCTATGGAAACATTGATTCTGGCACACGAAGGAATACAGATTAGTGAATGATTTTTATAGATTATGATTGAGAACCTTGCATGGAAATTTCTGCCACCCTATGAGTTTTACTTTCGGGTGTGTTTTATGGAGAGACTTGTCTCACTGTTTTACGCCTCGTTTACGGAAGTCAGCGGTTTAGGGTGGAACTATGAAAAACAGACACAGACGGGAGCGGAGAATACTGCCCAAGAATTGCCTAAAGCAATCAAATATGGCAAAATAACTTTGAAATCACCGCTTGTGCCTTTGGCTGCACCGTTTGAAATCTGGGTGAATGACTGTTGTAACAGTTTGAACATGAAAAATGCCAAAGATCAGATTATTGCCCTGGATATGGTCATTACACTACAAAGTCAGGCCAATGTTCCGGTTGCAGCTTGGCTGTGTTCGCACTGTTATCCGATAGGATGCTCACTCAGTGGATTGGATGCCGCAAGAAGTGGACTTGCAATGGAAACTGTCACTCTGAATTGTAATCGGTTAGAACGTAAACTGTAGAAATTATGCCTGTTGTTATAAAAGAAATGCATATCAGGACGGTTGTAGAAAAACGAATCGTCACGGAGGTGGAAGTTTCGGAAGAGCTTATCCGAAAGATTGAAAATCGCGTAAGGGACAGGTTGGATGCAGAAGATAGCATCCGACTCGGTTCCCGGCAGTGGCAGAGAAAGAAAAATGAGCGTTAGTAATGCATAAAGAAAAAGTGAAATGGGACAGATGACCATCACAGCCTATACGGACGAGAATTTCAGTAGCGAATATAAATCTGCGCTGGAACTTCCCATCAATCCCGATAAGGTGAAGTTCACGAAAGGGATCCAATATGCGGAGGACAAGCAGTTAGGGAGCTTGAACGGGTCGAACGTATATGCACGTTACCGTCCGGAGACCCTTTACTTTGAGTGCCTGCTCGATATGACCAATGCCTTGGATGATGATTGTGAGAAGAAACCCGTCCACGATGTGGTGAACGATCTGGAACAACGCCTTTATTGCTATAATAGTGAAGGGCATCGTCCATCGTTCGTCAAGGTGCAGTACGGTGACATTCTTTTTTTCGGGCAACTCAAGACGCTCGAAACGGAATATACTTTGTTCGACTTGGATGGTATACCTCTCCGCGCTGAATTGAAAGTGACACTGACGGGCTATTGCAGTCAGAAGGAAGAAAATAAAAGATTCCCGAAACGTTCGCCCGATGTGTCTCGGATGGTCACGCTGAAGGAAGGGCAAACACTGGCAGCCCTATGTAATGAAGTTTATGGTGACCCGCTCCTTGTGGGCGAAGTTGCCCGATTTAATAACCTGAACGGTTACAGGAACGTACCCAGCGGTACCAAGATCCTGTTGCCGATGTTAAAAAAATAATTAAAATTATGGCTGAATCGCCTTCTGTACACAAAGACCGCGTACTAGCTTGTTCCGTTTATTGTAACGGGAGCAAACTGAAAGATGAGTACGCTTTGGTTTCCGCTATGGTGCATCAGGAACTGAACCGCATTGGCAAAGCAATATTGAAGTTTAATGCCGGAAATATGGACAAGCAGACTTTTGACGAGAGTGATGCCGACCTTTTCAAGCCGGGCAATACTATCCGTCTGGATGCAGGCGATATTGACAAGGAAGATACGCTATTCGATGGTGTGATTATTGGGTTACGCATCATTACCGATAGGGATTTTCGTTCCTATATGTTGGTGGAGTGTCGTGATTATGCCTATTCCGCGACGCAAGGACGTAAGAATCGTATTTTTGAGAAGAAGAAGGACTGTGACATCATTAAGGAAGTATTGTCGGCTTACGGTAGTGTGGAAGTAGACTCCACACCCTATCAGCACCCCACGCTGGTACAGTATTATTGTTCCGATTGGGACTTTGCCCTTTCGCGTGCCGATGCCAACGGTCTGTTCATCTTTACTGACGGTAGTAAGATTAAGGTGAAGAAGCCCGATGTGAGTGCGTCGCCTGTACTGACTGTAACTTATGGTGTCGACTTGACTGCTTTTGACCTTGAACTGTCCGCTGATGACCAGTTTACGCAATATGAAGCGATGTCTTGGGATCCCGCTACACAGAAAGCTGTGAAAGTGTCCGCTAGTTCCCCCTCGCTCAATAAGCAAGGGGACTTGCAGCCAAAGAACATTGCCACAGGCGATAGCTTTTTGTTGCAAACTGATGCTCCTACAAACGAGAAAGCGTTGAAGCAATGGGCGGATGGCATGGCATTGAAAGCTGGATTGGCACGTTATCAAGGATCATGCAGCTTTTACGGTTCCGCCAAGGTAGTGCCCGGCTGCATCATCGAACTGAAAGGCTTGGGCAAACGATTCAACGGCAATCTGTTTGTCGGCTCAGTGACGCATACTATCGAGAACAACGAATGGATGACCGAAGCGGGTGCAGGCGTTTCATCCCTGAACATTACTGATGAAACGGATGTGGTATCGCCTTCCGCTTCCGGTTTTCTGCCCGGTTTGCAGGGACTTCATGCGGCAGTGGTAAGGAAACTGGACGGCGATCCGCTGAAAGAATACCGTATTCAGATAGAATTGCCATGGATGGATGGAAAGAACAAGCTGCTTTGGGCAAGGCTCTCCACTATGTACGCCACAAATGCGTCAGGTAACTTCTTCCTGCCCGAACCGGATGATGAAGTGGTGGTGGGCTTTATGAATGAAGACCCCGGGCATCCCGTCATATTGGGCGGGGTGTATGGTGAAAAGCACAAACCGCCTTATGAATACGAGGCAAAGAATAATACGAAAGCCATCGTTACCCGTGAGAAGATGCGAATAGAATTCAATGAGGAAAAGAAGGTGATAACGATTTCTACTCCCGGAAAAAACACGGTGGAAATCAGCGATGATGACAAGCATATCAAGTTGACCGACCAGAATAAGAACGAAATTGTGATGAACAGTAGCGGTATTTCCCTCTCGTCGGCAAAAGATATCACACTGAAAGCGAAAGGCGCCATCACAATAGAGGCCACTTCAAAAATCAACGCCACCGCCAAGCAGGATGTTAGCCTGGAAGGACTGAACGTGAAAATGGAGGCTAAAGTGAGTGCAACTGTTAAAGGCAACGCCAAGGCGGAACTTTTAGCTTCGGGCCAAACTACTGTTAAAGGTGCAATGGTCATGATAAACTAATGGACAATTAGGAAATGGATTTTTAATTTATAACTTTTAATTTGAAAATTATGCCTCCAGCAGCAAGAATAACTGATATGCACACCTGCCCCATGCAGACCCCGGCGTTTCCCTCGCCGATACCGCATGTGGGCGGACCGATAGTCGGTCCAAGTGTGCAGAATGTTTTGATAGGGAAAATACCAGCAGCCGTCGTAGGTGACATGTGCGTCTGCGTGGGACCGCCGGATACAATAATAAAAGGTTCATCCACTGTAATGATAGGTGGCAAACCTGCAGCTCGTATGGGTGACAGCACCGCACATGGTGGCACGATAGTCGCCGGATGTCCAACAGTGATGATAGGAGGATGAAGAGTATGAGCGAAAAGAATAATATATTGGACAATGATGGCTTTCTGGGAAAAGGTTGGAACTTTCCGCCCACGCTGACAGAAAACGGTGTAAAGATGGTGTCTTATGAGGAGGATATCCAGCAAAGCTTGTATGTTCTGTTGAGTACGTCGCCCAGCGAACGGGTGAACCGCTATGACTATGGTTGTCCACTCCGTAAGTATACTTTTGAGGTGATGGATACGGAAATAGTAACGCAGATGCGGAATGACATCACAAGGGCGGTTATGCTTTTTGAACCGCGTATCACGCTGGAGGACGTTTCTTTTGAAAAAAAGGAGGAGGAAGGAGTACTGTTGATAAAATTGATATATACCATTGTTAGGACGAATAATCGGAGTAATATGGTTTATCCGTTCTATTTGAATGAAGGGACAAATGTATAACCATATATAAGAGATAACGAGTATGTACATGGGCAAACAATATAAGAATGAGGCGGGAAATAAGGCTTCACGGCAGGTGAAGTGTGGGACGAGGCAGGAAATGAAGATAAGAGATGAAAGGTTGGGTAACCTTTGCACAGAAAAGCTTCTTTATGGGGCGAAAACTACAAATATTGTTCAATTGTTTAGTTTTTGGGATTATTTAAAAGGTAATTTGCTAGAGGATGATAAAGATCGTTTTTATTTCCGTAGGGCGAGTTTTAATCCTTTGAATTATTTTGCTCAAAGAGATAATGTGCCATATGAGAATAGTCATACAGCCTATCACACAACTTCTGTACATGGTGCGCAAAACAGTTTAACGAACATAAGAAACCGACATTATCCGCTTCTGCCAGGAATGAGTAATATGGCTAATATGCTACTACCCGGAAATCCCATTGGTGTTATAAGGCGACAAAATACAAGCAGTAGATTTGCGTCTGCAAGTTGGGAAAGACATGCCAGAATAGAATCAATAAATGCATTTAATAATGAAGCTACAAATTTAGGACTTAATGTTACTTGGATTAATAATGCTCCAGTATTCGGAGCACCCAATGTCGGAATATTTGTATCTTCTTTTTTTATTACATATACTAATCCTATATTGGGGAACTATGAAGTTGGTGTTGTTTCTAATATGGCTGGGAATATAGGAATGGCTGCAAGAACAACAAATATTGTAAAAGCTGTAATCAATTATCAACAAATTGGTGCTAACCAAATAAATGCATGGATTGGACAACTTTTTCCAGTAATGGTTGCAGTTCCAGCTATTAATAATGGTGTAATTAATATAAACAATTTTCAGGGTACGGCATGGGCTTTTTCTGATTTTACATGATTAATCTTTTTGTTTTATTAAGAAATAAATAAAAATTATATGGCAATGGATATCAGGCATAGAGGTACGTTCCGCACCGATTACGAGGCCGATTGGGCAAGGCTGGACGACTTCCAGGTTCTGACTGCCGAAGCGGATAAGCTCTTGCACCGCTTGATACGAGCGAGCCGGGAGATTCCCTATCATAATGCGGACGGACAGGAAGTCATACTTGTATCCTTCTTGGAGAGGCATGTGCTGACCGTGCTTGCCGATATTGCCCGCAAGAAGCTGTCGAACTATGGTAACAGCTTTGCCAATGTACAAGGTACAGCAATACAGGCTGCCTATACCCAAAAACTACGACAGGACATCAATCGGTGGATAGCTCGGTTGGACAGCTATCTGCATAACACTTGGCAAGCAGGGAATAACAGCAGCCCTGCCGCTGAAACCGCCCGCTGGTTGAAGGATCGTCTGGAACAGTCATTGTCTGCCGATGAACTAGATGGAAACAATAACTATTACCGGATGCTTCGCACCGTGACCGCTATTCAGGAGAATGTCGATTACTATCTGAATCAAATAAAGGACAGTGGCGATATGAATCCGGCACTGTCCCTGCTCATTGTCTATCTGAAAAACTATGGCAGCATTGCTGAGGTTTTCAACCGCCGCCTTGCCACCTTGCCTGAACTCTATCGTAAGGACATCCTGCATGCCGTACCACAGGATGCGGTACAAGACAACGTCTATGTCATTATCACACCCACAGAAGGTATCGGAGGTTTTACCTTGCCTAAAGATGAGCCATTCCCCGCCGGGCAAAATGCCACAGGAGAAGAACTTATTTATCGGACTGAAAAAAAAGAATATATCAGCCCCGTGCAGTGTGTGGAAGCGGATGCACTGTACGGTTTTTCCAATCCTTCTTATGGAGGAGCTTTGGAACTCTATAAACAAACTATACAACTTCAAGATACAACCGATGCTCAAACCCTTTTCGTACATGGTGAAGAATTACGCATAGGCTGGCAAGTGGAGTCCCCTATGCTTGTGTTGAACGAAGGAGAACGGAATATCAGTATCTATTTCCATCTTACAGCCGATAGTTCTATACCCAACAATACAAAAGGTTTTGTCCTACAACTGAGCGGAGCGGAAGGCTGGATGGAGCAAACTAGCGAGTGCTATATCGAATCCGGTCGGTTATATTTCAGCTTCAGTTTGCCATACAATGCAGTTGCTCCTGCATCCTGTATGGAAGAAGTACATGGCACAACAACAGAATATCCTGTCATCCGTATCTTGACAGATAATGCGAACTGTCCTTACAAGTGGGCACAACAGCTCATTTTCGACAGCGTGGAAATAAAGACGGAAGTGAACGGTATTCGCAACTTCAGCTTCTATAATGATCAGGGTGAAGTAGACACTACGCAGCCCTTCCATCCCTTCGGTATACAGGCAGAGTGTGGCGTCTGTTTTCTCTTCGGTAACGAAGAAATGAGTCTGAAAAACTTGCAGGAAGTCCGTTTGAAAGGCATATGGAAGGAATTGCCCGAAACAGAAGAAGGATTCAACAAGATGTATAAGGAATACGGAACAGATGCGGACGCATTCAAAGTTTCCACCGAATATCAGATAGGTGGCAGGTGGAAAAAATGCGGTGATGAGCAAAAGCTATTTAGTTTTAATGAAAACGGAGATCTGAATTCTGCCGAGATAGTATTTAGCTTTACAGTGCAGCCACAATCCATTTCCAGCGATGAAACTGCCGTTCCTTACGAATACAGTCGTGACAAAGACGGTTTCTTCCGTATCACCTTGGAGTCCCCTTCCAGCGGCTTTGGCACAAAAGCCTACCGCACCTTGTTTTCTGAAACGATGGTACACAACAGTGGTTGTAAGGAAAAGAAACGTAAAGACTTACCTTCCGAACCTGTTATCCCTGTGATGGTGGATGTAGAACTTTCTTATATCGCTACGGAAGAGACGACTTTAAGTGATATGGAACGTTCGTTCATTCGATTAAGTCGTATTACGGCACTATCCCGGCAGGAACCATTCCCCATTACTAAAGGAGAGAAGCAACCGTTTCTGCCTTCTGTCCCGGCTGAAAATCTGTTGTATTTCGGTTTACTTCATGCACTAGGAGAGCAGAACCTGCGGTTGTACTTCGATATGGTATTGCCTCAGGAAAAGATCCCATTCTATGACCCGCAACCGGGCAGGCAGGTAACTTTGGCATGGGAATATTGGAACGGAAACGAATGGCATCCCATTGCCATAGAATCCGTCCTTGCCGAAGAAACGCTAGGATTGACGCAAAGCGGATTTATAGAAATCAATCTGCCGGAGAAAATAAGCGGTAGCCATATGGATAAACAAGGTAGGGCATGGATACGTGCCGCCGTGACAGGCGATTTGTCTTCCTGCCTTGCTGTACGAGGTATCCGGACAAACTGTATTCGTCTCATTTCCCAAAATGGAGATGGTATTCCGTTGCCTGCCGGAACGATACAAGGTATAAAGGAACCGGATGAACGGATTGAAAGTGTCACCCAGCCATTGAGTGGCTTCGGAGGCAAGCCTGCCGAAACAGCAACTGGGGTGGCTGTGCGACAAACTTCACGCATCAGTAACCGTCACCGTGCCCTCATAATAAAGGACTACGAGCATCTTTTACTGGAATTTTTTCCCGAAGTGGATAAGATACAGTGCATTCCTATTCCGCAGAATAAAGGAGCATCGAAAATATGCCTGGTGGTATTCAGCCGTGCGGAAGACAGCCGTTATTTCCTCTCTCCGGCATGGAAACTGGCGGAAATACAGCAGCTTGTCCGGCAATATGCATCTCCGTTTGCTTCTTTGCGTGTAATTAATCCCGTTTACGAACGTGTGAATGTTCACTGCAAAGCAATCCTGTGGGACAGCGTGCCGGATAAAGGCAAGGCAGTCCGGCAACTTGTTGTTTTGGCACAGAACTATATCGCACCGTGGTATCGGAAAGAAGAAATTCCAATGCTTAGGCAACGTTACTCCTACAAGGAACTTCATGCCCGAATGGTGAATCATGAGGATCTGATGCGGCTGGTCACGTTGGAAGTGAACGGTAAGAGTTTGTCGCGTATAGATGTCGATACCGTGGACTTCACTTTCGAAGGCAAGCACCCTTGGAGTGTATTGCTTCCGGTAATAAAAATAGAACTTCTTTCTCCCCACGACGGCATAGAGAAAGCCGAAATCGGGAGTAACTTCATAATAGGATAGTGGTTTATGGAAAAGAATAATAACAGGCGGAACCGAAGTGTGCTGAAAAGCTATTTTCAGAAAGGTGATGTACCCACAGAACAACAGTTTGCTGAACTGATAGATTCCGTGTCGAACATTGTGGAGGATGGGCAGGTGATGAGAACTCCCAGTGGATGGGCGTTTTTCCCTGGACAAGCCGGTCACTTGGATATCGGGCTTTACACGGAAGAACCTCTCACAGAAGTGGATATACCCACATGGACTCTCGCTGTCACACCCGAAAAGAAGCTGACTGTAAGGAATGCGAAGGGAGAAGCGGTGATGGAAGCGTTGCAAGACAAATCGATAGTATTGTATGGTAGTCTGAAGGTGGAAGACGAAATTACCGCAACGGCTTACCAGACGGCAGGCGGAGGGGGAATCACCCCCAGCGGTGAAGGCTATCTGACTATCCCTGCCGACAAACAGTGGCATGATTTGCCAATCGATGTGTCGCGCGAAGGTTTCGGTTGCCGTGTATACTCTGTATATGCCTCTTTTCGTGAACAGGGTACGGGGCTTTGCCAACTGACACGTGTTACCGCGCTTTGGCTTAACTTTATGCAACAGCGAATTGAATCACCCCAGAAGCACTGGTGGGGATGGACGGGCAGCGTCCGCTTCCGTTGGCAGATGCGGGAAAAGAATATATACCTGCAAATACGTACCAAAAAGCAACTCCCATCCGGTGAGATACATTGCCGAGTGGTGGAAATGTATAAAGGATAAGCTGATGGGAAAAGGTAATAATGGACACTATATCAGGAAGTTGGCGGAAAACGAAAATCTGTACTCATACCTGCAAAGGCAGACACTTGAAGAAGTGCACCGCCTCTCAGGAAAGGTATGGACGGATTTCAACGCTCATGATCCCGGGGTGACCCTGGTGGATATCGCCAACTATGCGTTGACAGAAATGGACTACAAGCTCGGTTTCGGTACGATGGATTACCTGACCGGGGAAGATGGAATCTTCGAACCTGGACGTTTCGGACTCTTTCCACCCGAAAAGGTGTATACCACTGCCCCTGTTACACCGGAGGATTATCGAAGACTGTTCTTCGCCCGCATTCCGGAACTGGAAAACGTATGGGTGGAATGTAATGCGGCAACCGGCGGCTACACTGTCAAGATTGCTCTTCCTCCCTTTGAAGAAGAGGATAACGGAAAAACGGTGGTAAAGCAGGTTGCGAAGATTTACAACAGCCACCGTAACTTGTGCGAATACCTCGACAAGGTAATCATCGTGAGGTCTGCAGAACTGGAATTTCATGCAGAATTTGAGATAGAGCCGGGTAAAGATGCGTCTATTGTGTTGGCTAGGCTCTACGGAACCATCTTGCATTATCTTTCCGGCGGAGTGTATATCTGTGCGCCGGAAGAGCTGGAAACCTCCGGCTTGTCACCCGAAGAGTGGTTGGAGGGGGCGGAAGGCATTGTGCGTGTGGTAATTCCTATGCAAAAGAACACCGAATATGAGTTATATAAGAGACTTTGTCAGGTGGAAGGCATCCGGTCGTTCAGCACTTGCTACCTGATGAAGGATGGAAAGCCACAGACCGATTTCTCCGAAGGGTTCAGCTTGAAAATTCCATGTATGGAGAAAGAACTGAAAGTACGTATCCGTCAGGGGCGCTCTGTTATGGGAGTCGATATGGAAAAGTTCACAAGATATCTGAAAACCTTTTATTATGCTCAGAAGCGTATCAGCACGAATGAAAGCGACGTAAAAGGAATTGGTTGGGGAAATATGGTAGGAACGTACCGCAACATTTTCACCTATTCCCCCATAGCCGGAGAGTTCCCCGCATGTTACCGTCTCTCACTCGGACAGGAAACTCATGCTTCCTTTGAGGCATACTTGAAACTGTATGATCGGACAATACAACAAGGATTGGAGGAAGTGAAAGAACTTCCGAACGTGCTTTCCATTGAAGAAAAAGACATGGGGCGTCATTCTTCCTTTCGGAATATCTATGCACTGAAAAGTCGTTATCTGGATTTTCTTGATCACCTGTACGGAGTAGAGAGCCAGCCCGAATGGTTGGAAGAGTCAAACTGTTATGGTGAAATGGAGAGTGAGACGATTGGACGGCGAATGTCATTCTTGCGTCATGTTGCCTATCTGATAAAAAATAGAGCAAAGGCGCGGGATATTACGATGTCGGAGGGAGAGCATAACGCTCCCATAGTGAAGGAGTGGTTTTGCAGGTTGTTGGGCATTAACGGGAACGAGGAACATACCGTGGGCAATGTTCTTCCCGGGCATAATCTACAACTGATAGAGAAGAAACCCGACCGTCCCCTGGCGGACCGACTGGATGCTCTGCTTATTGATGAACGTATGCTGGAACCGGAGCACGTGACGGCCGTAACTTATGAGCAACTGGCAACGGATGAGGAAGGAAAGCGTAAAGAATATAGCCAGTTAAGAGCGGAACTGCCGATATTCAACCGGAACAGGATAAGCGGCGACTTATTCCGCCACGGCATTTCTCTTGGTAACTACCGGATTGTAGAAGCTAAAAAGGGTGAGTATCTGTTGGTGGTCCACAATAAGGAGAAAGGCGGATGGACCAATCTTGGACGTACCGATAACAAAAAGAGGTTGAATACGCTGGCGAACATCCTGCGGAGATATTTACTGGAATTGAACCGGGAGTGTGAAACGGTTTACGTATTGGAACCGGTATTGGTGAGAAAAACGGAACCTTTCCGGCTACTGATTGTGCTTCCTATGTGGACGCTTCGTTTCCACTCGCCGCGCTTCAGGGAGATGTGCAGGGAATTATTGCGCTCTATTATTCCCGCCCACCTGGCAGGCCGGATATACTGGATGGATGAGATAAGTATGCAAGGTTTTGAACATTGTTACAAATTATTAATGAGGGCTTTGACCAACAATGACTTGGCGGATTACAGCGCCCAATTGCTGGAAGTCATATACGAGTTGCTGGGCAAAGCCGTGGAAATACAGATATTAGATGATACGAATTGAACATATATCGTTTGAGTTCGCTGCTGCGGACGAACGGTTCGTACACGACTTGTATGCGGACTGGGATGGCTTTTGCCGTAACTATTTTGAAAAAACGGTGGATGAATGCCTTTCTCCTTTGGATAAAGACAAGGTGTTGCATGAAATAGAACTGTTGGAATTGGATTTGGGGAGTATCCCCGAGGAAAACTTCTACCGTGAGTTTCCCCGGCGCCTCAAAGCGGAACTGCTGAAAGTGTTGCCTTCATGGAGCATACCGACGGAGAGCGAACGGAAAAAGACGGATGCTTCACGCCTGGAAAATCTACTGTTCTATCTGGAACATGGTTATCAGAAGGTGGAATGGGACAATAGTGCTTTTAACCTGACGGAAGAATTGGATTGGGCCGTTTTGCAACAGGCGCTTCATGCAGAGGGTGTAGTATCTCTCTGTATGAGAAAAGATCACGCTTTGTGTCGTTTGCTATGGCAGACAAACGATGACAATACTCTTATCCGACTCTATACCGACTTACTTTCCATGTCATCGTTTGGCTTGTACGAGAAACGTCGTTTCCTTGCAATACTTCTGGAGATGAAACCCGGTATACCCGTGCGTTTTATTCACGAGGATAATGATGACAACAGGCTGCAAAATATGGCGGAACTACTCGATACGCTGTCTGTCCGTCGGATAATGGAAACAGAAACGGAAGAACATGCCGAAGTCGATCTGCCCCCATACTGGCATTATTTGTATGAATGGCTTATCAATTATTATCCCTTTAACGGGATTGCTATCTTTGGGGGTAAAGGAGATTTTATCCGCCATCTGCACCATCGGTTGCTCACATTCATCCGTAAGCGAAACTACTCTTTCTATCTCTCCAAAATGGAACTGACAGTCAACTTCCTGCTTGAAGTTTTCGGACCTGATTATTATAGGGATGTATTAAATGCTATCTATGACCTCCAACCGCACTATGCAGACGGTTCACCTGTGTATGACGGATATTTAAACCGGGAATTGTATCGTATCTTTTTACAACTTTCTCTACTTCGTCTGCCGATGGCGGGAGAAAGTCCGAAAGAGAATCTGGATTCCGGGTGGAAGCAAACGGCATATCCTACAGATATGGAAATGGTGGCAGAATATCTAAATGATACGCAGAAAAATATGGCGGACAAACGAAGCTTATTTAGGCTACTGATAAAGGAAAAGCCGGAAATACTGATGGATTGGTTACAATCGGAGGCTGCCAAAGACAACGCTCTACTTAGTGTTATAGCTAATATGGTTGATACTGATCTTCTCAACCGTCTGCTTTCTTCCGTTTCTTTCATGGCGATGGAAGTGGTTGACCAGGTAAGAACCTATCTACTGAACCATATATCGAAAACAGAATGTCTAAAAGGGATTTCTGAAACTCAGTTTAACTTTATTTTTTGCAAAGCAGTGTTGCTTTGGATAGAAAACGAACACTGCGGTCTTTCGGAGTCGGAACGTATCGAACAACTTCTACATCAGTTCTATCAGGAGTTTTCAAGTGGTAGTAATGAGTCTTCTATCAAAATATTATCTGAAAAATTGTACTTGTCGGAAGATGTTTGGAAGCAAGATGCAGGAAATGGTAAAATACGTGTCGACATTCTGAAACTTCGACAGATATTAGCAGACAAGAGTATACCGGAACTTGTAAAACGTAGAATCACGGCATTGTTCTTGGAACAATCCATAGAAAATGAAGAGAATGCCATATGGCTGTTACACGAGCATGAAGTATTGGAGTATACACTTACTCTAATAAGTCAGCCGGTTTTAGAAGAAATTATCAGGCGGTCGGTTGTGCGGATGAACGGTATATCTCATATTGCGGAATTGTTATCCCTGTTTGATTGGCTGGTAACTAACGAACAGGCCCTCTCAGCATATTTGAAGGATAGGACATTCGGACTGAAGGTACAGATGATTTTATGGCTGGCAAAAGTTTCCCAATCGTCAATGAAGATGGAGGGCACTGCGAGAGAAATTCTTTATTTACTTCTTATGACATTGTTTGGCAAGGAAAATATACCGATTGTCATTAAACTGGTATTTCAAGGAAGCATTAGGGAGACAGAAACCAGGAATGAGGAATATGATGATATGGAAGCAGTACTGGACCTGCTGATGACTATCGAGGCAGGTAACGGGAATCCTGCAAAAGTAAGGTTTGAGGAATGGGTACGGCAAACCCAAAAAGACTCCGACATCCTTCCCATATTGTTGGAAAACCGCTGGAACGCTGGAAATGGCTTTACCGATTGGCTGGAAGACGCTACCATCTTTACAGATGATAAGCGTGAGTTGTTACAGAGAATGGTTGTCGAAAAAGTACATGAATGGGTGGGGCTGCTACGTAGGCAACCCGAAGAAAGCAAGGCTGTAATATTTGTTGCAACCTATTTGTCAGCGCCTCTTCTTCTGCAAAGCGTGGCACAAGCGGACTTCCGTCAAGCAGCGGTATTGTCGGAAACGATTGAATGGCTGCAATGCAAAGCTGATGGGATTCCATTCCTTACCGGAAATGACAGGCTTTTTTCAACGGCTCTTTCAGAAGCATTGCTGTTCTTTATGCAAGATAGAGATACATTAGGTGGAAGATCCTTAACGGAAAAAGAGGTGGTAAAAAAGTTCCTGGCTCATTTGTATTTTGTCTATACCGGGAAGACTGATTTCCAAAGCGATGCGGAATGGACGAATTTATCGGTCAATCTGGCTGTTGACTTGGAAATGGAGGCATGGCAAGATGTATGGGAGGACGAGTTTGCTGATGTATTGTTACAAAAGAATATAAGCAATACCATATTCAGTCATCATATTGTTTCCGTTCTGGAAAAGTATCCGGAGAAATTTTTGGCATGGCTGGAGAAGGATGCTGATCTGGTTTTAATAAAACGGATTGTCGATGTATCGGATATAACCATACTGGAACAATTGAGTCTGTTTTTGTCTGCCGTTGCAGGATTTGAATATCCTGATGATTTCAGGCAGTTGACAAGCTGGCTCAGCCGATTCGCTAATGATCGGGTATTTGCTTCAGATATAACCAGAATATTGCTGTTATGGGTAAGGGAAACAAATTGGAAAAAACAAACGCCGGAACAAATGGACGATTATTTCATTTCCCGCCTGTTCGGTAAAAACGTAGCCCGATTACCGATAGAGTGGATTGCAGATGATACTTTGCCGGAAAGTGTACGAAAAAGAATGCTCTACAACCATATCTTCTTCCGACCGAAAGAACTGTTGGCCTACATTCGTCAGTCTGTGGTACGGAATACATTGCATACAGATAAATGGTTGGAATGGATGAATACCGGAGAATGGCTGCGGCTGGTTGCAAGTCTGTCTCTTTCGCAAGCAGAACTGTTGCAGCAAGTTATGGATTACATATCGACAAATTATCCGTCTCAAAAGGAACATTTAGAGACTGCTCTGGTAACCTATATCATTGAAAATCCTTCGGAAGAATGGGCGTACAATAGCAGGGAAGAGAATATTCGCTCATTTGTGAAATCACTTCCTATCCTGCAAGAAAAAACAGAAAATGAACTTAAAGACATAGTGAATATGATAAGTGAAAAATTAATGCCGAAAGAGGACAAGAATTGGCTAACCGGCGAACCGGTGTCTGATTCTAAAATATTCTTTGTTAATAATGCAGGTCTCTGTCTGCTGTCTGCATGGTTTCTCCGATTGCTGAGTATGCTCGATTATCTGAACGAGGCAAGGAAGGATATCAAAGATACGAAATCAAGAATTCGTGCCATGTTCTTGTTACAATACCTCACTTGTCAAGAAGAAAAGGAATACCGGGAAACAGAATTGGTGTTCAATCGTCTGCTTGTTGGGTTGCCGATGCATATCCCGTTGCCAAAACGGCTGGAACTGACTGCCGAGGAAAAACAAATCGCTGATAGCTTACTGTCGGCAGTAAAAGCGCATTGGTCCAAGATGAACGGAACATCGCTGAAAGGATTTCTGCAAAGCTTTGTTACCCGTACAGGTCGCTTGGAGGAACAGGACGAAAAATGGCTACTTACCGTGGACGACAAGACGCATGACATTCTACTCGATTCCGTTCCCTGGGGATTCCGGCAAATACGTTTACCGTGGCTGAAGAAATACATACAAGTAAAATGGCACGATAAGCAGGAATTCTGATATTAAATATTAAATAAAGAAATCGTATGGAAGCAGAGAAAGTACATCAGGAAAAAGTAGCACGTACCATACAGCAAAAGCAGGATGGCGGCGGTGCATTACAATTTGTTGATAACCGTATGGTGAACACACTTTTGCAACGTGTTGGCTTAGAGGATGAAGAAGGATTTCAGATGAAAACTGCCCAGTTACAGTCTGACGAGGAAGAAGATACCTTGCAGGGTAAATTTGAACCTACTGTTCAGCGTGTGGAAGATGATGCAGAGGGCGTGCAAATGAAATCGGATACTGTATGCCAACAGAAACCGAATAATACCGGTTTGCCTGATAATCTGAAAGCTGGGGTCGAAAGTCTTTCGGGGTTTTCAATGGATGATGTAAAAGTACATTATAATTCTTCACAGCCTGCCACTGTCCAGGCACTAGCTTATACGCAAGGAACGGACATCCATGTGGCACCCGGCCAAGAGATGCATCTGCCCCATGAGGCATGGCATGTAGTCCAACAGCTGGCAGGACGTGTTGAACCTACTACGGAAGTGGGTGGTATGCCGGTCAACGACAATATAGATTTAGAACATGAGGCGGACGTAATGGGTGCCAGAGCGAATAGCTTGTAAAAGAATAGTCTATGAATGAATTTATCGGATGGTTCAATCAAGTTTTGACTATTTCTATCCAGCTTTATTTCCAACAGGAGTGTGAATACTCCTCGCTGGAAGAAGTAAAACCACCTGTAAACGGATGGTTGGAAAAGGTGACTGGCGTTCCCGACTTGACATTTGACGAACGGATGGTGGTCATGTTGGCGTTGATGCCGCATGTCTGTCCGCAGATACTGGACATCTTTTTTGTACAAAACAAGAACTTCGACCGGCAATATACGGAATTCGGTGGTTGGAAAGGCTTGTCACATGGAGGTTTTCTGCCAACTGGTGAGACTGCCTCTTTTATCCTTGCCGGAGAAGATACGGAAAAACGGAAAGGGGTGATCCGGTTCTTCCAGAAGGATCACTGGTTCTACACAAAGAATATCCTCCGTCTGGAAGGCGCCGGAGAAGGTGAACCCTTTCTCAGTGGGCAATTGCGTGTATCGGAAGAATTCTTAAGCCGTGTCTTGCTGGACAAGGAATATAAACCTGATTATAACATCGGCTTTCCCGCCAAACGCATTACCACGCAGTTGGAATGGGAAGATATGGTACTGGACTATCAGGTAGCTATCGAATTGGAAGAAATCAATGTATGGATTTCCTCCGGTAAGACTGTCATGGAGGATTGGGGACTGTCCCGTATTCTGAAAGCTGGATACCGTTCGCTGTTTTATGGGCCTCCGGGTACGGGAAAAACATTGGCTGCGACTCTTTTGGGCAAGAAGAATGAGATAGACGTGTACCGGATAGACTTGTCCATGATTGTATCCAAGTATATCGGCGAAACGGAAAAGAACTTGGCAAAGGTATTCGACCTTGCCGAGAACCGGAACTGGATTCTGTTTTTTGATGAAGCGGATGCTTTGTTTGGCAAACGTACATCCACCAATACATCCAATGACCGACATGCTAACCAGGAAGTGGCTTACCTGTTGCAACGGATTGAAGATTTTCCCGGCATGGTCATTCTGGCGACAAATCTACGCTCGAACATAGACGAGGCATTCTCCCGCCGTTTCCAGTCGGTAGTTTATTTTCCGATGCCGACGGAGGAACAACGGGCTGAGTTATGGCGGAACATGCTTCCTGGGAAATGGTTGGGAAAGGATGCGGAAGAATTGATAACTATGGCGGCGGAAACGGAGTTGTCCGGTGGGGCTATTACGAATGTAGTGAGGCGGTGTGCATTGCGCATGATCCAGTCAAAGAAGAAACTGCTGGATAAAGTAATGTTGAAAGAGGCATTGCAGAAAGAAAAAATAAAAAGTTGAATGTAAGTATGCTTTTTGATAGATTTAATTCGTACAGTATTTATTGCATGGTTTAAGAATAAAAATGTATATTTGCGAAAACTAACTTTTAAACGTTATGAGTACAATTTTGCAATTAGCTCCACAGAATGTGTGGAAGCATTTTTATTCGCTGACTCAAATTCCCCGTCCGTCCGGACACATGGAGAAAATAACAGAGTTCCTTGTAAACTTTGGAAAAGGCTTGGGCTTGGAATCATTTGTCGATGAAATAGGCAATGTTATCATTCGTAAGGCAGCTACTCCGGGTATGGAAAACCGCAAAGGCGTCATTCTTCAGGCACACATGGATATGGTGCCTCAGAAGAACAATGATACTGTTCACGATTTTACAAAAGATCCTATTGAAACCTATATCGATGGTGATTGGGTAAAAGCTAAAGGTACAACGCTGGGAGCTGATAATGGTCTGGGTGTTGCTGCTATCATGGCAGTGCTGGAAGATAATAGCTTGAAGCACGGTCCGCTGGAGGCTTTGATTACGAAGGATGAAGAAACAGGCATGTATGGTGCTTTCGGTTTGAAACCGGGGACACTGAAGGGGGAAATTTTGCTGAATCTTGACTCGGAAGATGAAGGCGAACTTTATATCGGTTGTGCCGGAGGTATTGATCTGACGGCTACACTGGAATATAAGGAAGAAGCGCCCGCTGCTGATTCTGTGGCCCGTAAGATTACCTTGAAAGGTTTGCGTGGCGGACATTCCGGTCTGGAAATAAATCAGGGACGTGGTAATGCCAATAAACTTTTGGCTCGCGTGGCACATGATGTGCTGATTGAATTTGATTCTCAGCTGGCAAGTTTCGAAGGTGGAAATATGCGTAATGCCATTCCTCGCGAAGCGTGTGCTGTATTGGTGTTCAATCCGGAAGATACGGAAGGGCTGGAAGACTATATTAAAGAATATGAGGCGCAAATCAACGCGGAATATGCTCCAATTGAAAGTGACATTACTTTGACGATAGAGCCGGTTGAGCTTCCTGCAGCTATTGTACCTGCTGAAATTCAGGACAATATGATTAATGTGTTGATGGCTTGTCAGGATGGCGTGATGCGCATGATTCCTACAGTGCCCGATACCGTGGAAACTTCATCTAATCTGGCAATTGTTATCATTGGTGGTGGTAAAGCGGAAGTACGTATTCTGGCACGCAGTTCTTGCGATACGATGAAAGAATTCCTGGCAGACAGTTTGACGGCTTGTTTTGCCATGGCAGGTATGAAGGTAGAACTAAGTGGAGGATATTCCGGCTGGCAGCCTAATGTGGATTCTCCGATTTTGCATGCTATGAAGCTGTCGTATAAACAACAGTTTGGAGTAGAACCTGCTGTAAAAGTAATCCATGCAGGTTTGGAATGTGGTATTATTGGTGCCAATTGTCCGGGATTGGATATGATTTCCTTCGGACCTACACTGCGTTCTCCGCATTCACCGGATGAACGTGCATTAATTCCTACAGTTCCTAAATTTTACGATTTTCTGGTAGCAACACTGGAACAAACACCTGAAAAGTAGAGAAATATCTATAGATTTTAAAAGCGGGGAGAATGTTTTTTTGAACATTCTCCCCGCTTTTTTTATTTGATATTTTTATTAAAAAAAATGCCGTTACTTTATAGGTAACGGCACAAAATATGGTGCAAACATAAGTGTTTTTCCATAAATGTGCAAATAAAGCTGTTCTTTTTTCTATAATTCTTAAAAAAAAGAGTAATTGTATTCAAAAAACATTCAATTATGAAACAAAAATTATTATTGGAGATGCTATCCTCTACTATTCTGGAACTTCGTGCCAATGGTCAGTGGGGCACTGCACATGTATACCGGAGCGCACGGAATTCTTTCTCTGCATTTAATGATGATAAGGATATACCGTTCTGCAAATTGAATCCGAACCTTTTGAAACGCTTCGAAATTTATTTGCGCCAGCGAAGATGTAGTTGGAATACGGTATCTACTTATATGAAGGTGCTCCGGGCGGTTTATAACCGGGCAGTAGATAATGGTTATGCCTTGTACATACCAAGGCTTTTCAGGCACGTACATACAAGTGTATGTGCTGATCAGAGAAGATCTTTAGATGCTTCTGATATTGGAAATTTACTTTATGAAACAGAGAAAGTACCTATTAATGGTACTTTACCTTTAAACGTACAAAAAACAAAGATACTATTTGCGCTTATGTTTTTGCTGCGGGGAATCCCATTTGTTGATCTGGTGTATTTGCGTAAAGCGGATATCCAGGATAATATTCTGAAATACCGTCGTCGGAAAACCGGTCGATCATTGACAGTGGCGTTGACACCTGAGGCTATGAGATTGATTCGAATGGTAGCTAATACAGATAAAAATTCTCCTTACCTATTCTCTTTCCTATCCAGTCCTGAAGGCACAGAAACGGCCTATCATGAATATCAATCGGCATTGAGGGCTTTCAACTATAAATTGTCTGTGTTGAAGAAATGGATGGGAAGTCATGCTCATCTAAGTACGTATACTATTCGCCATACGTGGGCGACAATGGCTTATCATTGTGAAATACATCCGGGCATCATTTCAGAAGCGATGGGACATTCATCTATCAAGGTTACGGAAACTTATTTGAAGCCTTTTCAAAATCAAAGGATAGATCAAGCTAATCAAGAAGTTATCTCCTTTGTGAAAGAGTATGCTGCTGTCTTCTAAAGAGTGGGGCGGATTTTATAGAATTTCATTATAAAACGCTGATATTTGACTATTGTAGAAATGCAAATAATCAGCTAATTTCCTGGGATATTTTCTCCGGCGGTTTTTCTTGTTTCTTTTTTTATAACTTATATATTGGAGCATATCGCTGTATATCAGTAAAATATCGTACTTTTCTTTAGTTGGTTTTATTAAATGTTCCTCTTTCTCACTTTATTCAATCTACTCTTTTCTTACAAATTAGTTTGATAGGTAATTTCTTTCATGTCCCGATGTACTATTTGACTAATAAAAGCCTTTTTCTAGAGTTTTCTTGTACGTTTTTTCTTTTTATTCAACAATTCCGTTACCTATAAAGTAACGGTATATAATGGGACGAAGATTATTGATCAGACTATTATTATTCTTTATTTTTTTAAATTTATAAATTTAAAGTTTTTTATTATGAACAAGAAGTATTTGAGTGTAGCCCTGTTTGGAGCCTTGATGATGGTTTCTACGGGTGTATTTACGTCTTGCAAGGACTATGACGATGATATCGACGGTCTTGAGCAAAAGTACACGGATCTGAACACTGAACTTAGCGCACAAAAGACGAGCTTGGAAAAAGCTTTAGCTGGTGTACAAGCTGATGCTGACGCTGCTCAGGTTGCTGCAGATGCTGCAAAGGCTGCCGCTGATGCTGCTAAAACAGAAGCAGACAAAGCTGTTGCTGAAGCTTCAGCTGTTAAAGCACTTGCTGAAAAAGCTGCAAGCGACGCAAAAGCTGAGGCTATCAAAGAGGCTAAAGCTTACATTGATGAGTTAATGAAAAATGTAGCAACAGATGAGGAACTTTCTGTACTTTCAGGTAAGATAGATGGTATTCAGAGTGACCTGAATACAATGAAAGAGGACTTGAAAGATTTAGGCGTTGATTTGAATGCAGAAGTAGAAGCACGGGCAAAAGCCGATCAGGCATTGCAGGTTCAGATTGATGCTTTGAAGAAGTTTGAAGAAGCTACTGGCAAGAAGTTTGATTCCCTTCAGGGGCAGTTGGACGCTATGAAGAAAGAGTTAGCCAATTTAGGTTCTAAAGAAGAAATTGAAAATCTTCTGAAGAAAGCTAATGAGGAGATGCAAAAGGAAGTAAGCGATCAGTTGAATACTTTGTTAGGTGTGCTCTCTGCTCGTTTGAACAGCCTAATCTTTAAACCGGCTTTCTATTATCAAGGTATCGAAGCTATGGGAGCTTATTCCTATAATTATAACGTCTTGACTGTTAATAAGATTAATGCAAACGGAGATTTTAAAACCGATGCCCCTAAGGTCGGAGTTGCTACTTCTATGACTCCAGGCTTAGTTGCTGAATATCATATGAATCCTTCTATTGCAGATTGGAAAAAGATTACTAAATTGACTTATATTTCTGCTGATAAAGAATATAAAACAAGAGCTAATGGTGTAGTAGAAGCTATTGTTGACAACTTTAAAGGAGACAAAGGTCTGCTGACTGTAAATTCTCATTTAGTGAATGGTACTGTTAAGGATATAGAACAGGATAGTAAAGTTACAGTACTAGCTTTGGAAGCTCATTATAATAATGGCAAGCAAGACACAATCATTACTTCTGATTATGCTGCAATAAAAGCGGTGAATGCTCATAATTTGACATTGGCTCTAAGTCAGCCATTCGAGCAAAATGAAACGGTACATTTGTATAAGACTGCTGCTGAGGCTATAAATGCTACAGCTACTCGTGAGATTATTTGGAATCATGAGGGTGAAGATTTATCTAAGCTTATCAATACTCATTTTGATGAAATAGTTGATCCGGAAGATTTGACTAAAGATATTCATAAAAAACTGGATAAGTATGCTTTTGATAAGACATCTGAAAGTTACGGATTCAAATATTCTTATGAACTGGTTGGCTATCATGTAGGTGATAATAAAACTTCGGAAAGTGCTCATGCTGCTTTGAATGGTGCTATTCTTAGACCACAAATGCCGAAGGATGGTTTGCAGCAAGAATTTGGAGCAGAACAGAATAAGGCTGAAAAAGGTCGTGAACCGTTGGTACGTATTACTTTAACTGATATTAAGAGTAATAAGATTGCAGCAGTAGGGTATATGAAATTTAAGATTGTTGACACTATTACAGAAAGTGATGTTGTATTAACTCCGAATTTTGACTTTGCTGATATCTATACTGTAAATTGTACAGAAACTCAAAAAGAACTGAAACTTACTTGGCATCAATTTGAAGAACAAATTATTGCCCAACTCGAAAAGCAAGGCATTTCTAAAGAGGATTTCCATGATAACTTTACATTGGATGGTGGTGTAAATGATGCTACTCAATACGATGGAATTTTGCCTGCTTCTAAAGTTGCGACAACTAAGTATGGTATCGTATCTCAATCTATTCAAGATGATGGCGGTAACGAAACTCAGATATTGAAATGGATGGTTAAGAATAACCAAGCTTACCAAGTATTTAAAAATAAGGAAAGTATGAAGGCCATCGTTCGTTATACTAAAGTAATCGATGCTGCTAAAGGTATCAATCAATATGTATATGTGACGTTGAATTGGACTCCATCAAAACGTAATGTAACACCGGCTGGTACATTGGCTGACGCTGATAAGAACAGAGCTTATTGGTATGCCAAAAATGATCCGAAAGCTGGAACTGGCTATAGTGATATTCATGCTAATGTTGAAACCGTGGGACAGGAAGGTGCAGACGATGAATTCAAATCTGATATCTTGAACACATTTATGGGTAATGATGTGACAGTTACTGGTATTGATGCTGTTTATACCGCATTTACGGATGCTAAGTTGACTAAAACATTCACTTTCGTAAATCCGCAAGGAACTGCTTTGACTCCGGTTACAGGTAATTCCGGTCAGAAATATGATATTACAGTAGGTAATAATGGAAAGACTTTGTATGCAAATAAGGTAGGTGCTCCTCTTATTAAATATCCTGTTGTAACTATCAATGCTTCTACATTAGAATATAATGCGGATAACGCTACTAATGAATGGGCTAAGGATATCTTGAACTATGCAGATCACAATGAATTGGCGGATAAGCAAACCTTTACTGCAAAAATTCAGATAAATGCAGCTAATTGTGACTATGTTCCATTTGCTTTGTCTAACAATACATTCTTTGCGAAGTTCTTGCGTCCTGTTAGTGTAGCTGATCCTCATGAAACTAATTTCTTGGATGGTGAAACAGGCGGCTCTAAAGCTATGTTGAAATTGACTTTCACCGATTGGCGTGATCATAACTTTGATAATACTGCGGTTACTAAGGGAGAAAACTACTATGAATATTATGGTATCAAGTCTATCTCTTGTTTGGAAGATCAAATCAGAACTGATATGAACTCTATTTCTGGTGATTTTAAAGATTTGCTAAGTGCTGCAAGTAAGAAGATTAAGTTCAATTTTATAGAACCGACAGAAAATGATATTCAGAATGGTAAGGGAGCTGTTGCTCATTACTTCGGTGAACTGGTATATGAGAATAATAATACAACCGTAGGTGATTTCCAGATTAAGGTTCCGTTTGATGTTAAGTACGATTGGGGTACAATCCGCGTATATGTAATCTGTAAAATCGCTGCAACAGTAGCTAACTAATTCGGAGTCATTCGAATCATAAATAAGAGTAAGGGTAAGTAGTACCCTTACTTCTTTATACTTTTCAATAATAAAAGATGAAACATCTGATTTTTGTTTTTGTACTTGCCGCTCTTTTTAATCTTTTATCCTGTCAATCAGTGGATAAAAAACAGGCTGTAGTGGATTTATCTGAAGAACAATTTAATGATTTCGTTAGTGGATTGGTTCGGGAAGATACTCTAGCTGTAGAAAATTTAGTGGATAAGTTTATGACTTGTGTGCAAAACAAACAATACGAGCAGGCTGTTTCCATGCTTTACAAGCTTGATCCTGAAGATGCATGGAATGAGCCTCTCCAACTTAGCAATGAAGAAATGAGCAACGTAGTCTGTATGTTGAAGCAGATTCCAGTGTTGAGTTATCGTATAAACAATATAAAGTTTAAAACAGCCTTGATGAATGAGGTGAAATGTACTATAGTAATGAGGGAAGCTGACGGAACAGTGCCGGAAGCTGCCAATAAGTGGTACTTTAAGCCTGTAAATTATTTAGGCGGATGGCGTCTCTGTTTGATGGACTCAAATTCATAAAATTAATGATGCCATTATAAAAGAGAAAACTACTCTGTGAAGACTAGTCCTTTTTTTCACCATCGTGAAAAGTAAAATGTTGTTGTGTGAGGCTGTTTCCAGTGGGAAGCGGCCTCACTCTTTTTCTGCCATCTTGTCTCCTGTCTTGTCATTCGTTTCATTTCCTGCCATTCTTGCTTATTTTCTCCTTGTCTAATCTTCTTATTTTTGATGTAGATCAAGAAATATGTTATAAAACATACTTTTATGTAATATATCGCTCGAAGTTTCGAACAAAGGTATTATTTTTGTGTTATAAAACATGATTTCAATAGGATAACAAGATTTTTAAGGAGGATAACAAAATGAAAATGTTAAAGAAAATTTTTAAGCACATCAGCGAAGCTGATAAGCACGTTTGGGGTTACTCTACAATTTATTAACCCCCTTTTTATGAGTGTGTATTTGATTTTTAGGTATTAGTTTAATTTTTAAGGTTATGAAAAAAAAGATTTTTAAAACATGGAGAAACATTCTCGCCGAAGTAGGTCGGAATGAGATGTTGATGATGGGTTATACCCTGAAGAAGTAAAAAAGCATTTGAACTAAACTTTATGAAGCGAGGAGTACGTCTTGAAAACGTATTTCTCGCTTCTTTTTATATCCCTTTGAAAGCTTTTTTATATAAAAAACAGCTTTTGTTTAAACTTTATTCCCTTTCTTTGTTGTTAGTACAAAGACTAACAGAATAGTATCCATGGAAAAAATTCAAAGAATTTGTAGTTTGGTGTTGCTGGCAGCGTTTTGGGGCTGTGTGCCTGTGCTGCATGCGCAGTCGTTTGATAAGTTGTGGAAGCAAGTGGAGCAAGCACAGGAAAAGAGTTTGCCGCAAACTGTAATTAAACTGACGGATGAGATATTCCGGAAGGGGGAACGCGAAAAGAATACCCCGCAGATGCTTAAAGCCTATATGTGCCGGAATACGTATCAGAATATACTGACGCCCGATAGTTTCTATGTCAATCTGAAAGGATTGGAACAATGGGCGTTGCATGAGCAAAATCCGGTCAGCCGTGCAGTGTTGAATTCACTGGTAGCGAATATCTATGCCAATTATGCAGATAATAACCGCTGGGAATTGCGGAATCGTACTTCGCTTAATCTGGGAGAGACGGCTCTACCAGCGGATATCCGCGAATGGAGTGCCAATTTGTTTGTGAATCAGGTAATAAAATATACCGGTGAAGCCTTGAAAGACTCTACTGAGTTACTGAAGACATCTTCACGTACTTATATTCCTTTTGTGATTTTAGGAGATGCAAGTGAATACTACCATCATGAAATGTATCATTTGCTGGCATCACGTGCTATCGATGCTTTACAGAAAGTCTCGTGGTTTGATACGGATTCTTTGGTGAAGAAAGACATTATGGGCATTTATGGGCAGATGATAAATACCTATCGGAAGATGCCTGATCGGGAAGATGCTTCCGTACTGACTATGCTGGATTATATGGCTTGGCGTAACCGTGAAGGAGATGTCTTGCTTCGTCCCCGTGCTGTAAAAGAAGGTGAGAGCGAAGCACCGAACCAATATCTATGTGCATTAGACCGTATCATTAAAGACTATGCTAAACGTGATGTATGTGCAGAGGCGTATCTGGCTAAGGCCCGTTATTACCGCAATATGAGTAAATACCCGGAAGCATTGCAAACCTGTGATGAGGCTATTAGTCTTTACCCTGACTACAAACGCATATCCGCATTACGTGAACTGAAAGAAAGCATATTGCAACCTCAACTTAACCTGACTGCAAGCAAGGCTACTTACCCCGGTGACTCTTTGAAATTGAGAGTGACTCATCGTAATCTGGATGGATTTACAGTGAACCTGTTTCATACTACTTTATTGAAAGAGGAAACTGATATGCCACAGATCAATACCTCTTTTTATAAGAAATATGCCCGTAAAGTGAAGGCAGAACACTTCTCTTTGTTGCGCCCGGATAATTACCAGTCGGCAGATAGTACATACAGCATGCTGATGCCCGGCGAACCAGGTGTTTATGTTATGCAGATTGTACCTGATGACAAGAAAGGAAAAACTTCTGAAAACTATCTCTATCTTACTCGCTTCAAGGTGTTGACCTTACCTTTATCGAATAAGGATTTTGAGGTTGTAGCTTTGGATGCTGAGACTGGAAAGCCTATTGCAGATGCTCAGATTACTTTCTATTCCAGTTACGGAACAAAGAACAATGAGGTGCTGGAGCAGAAAACTACAGATGCTTCGGGCAAAGTGGTAATGCCGTGGGTCAAGCAATTCCGTGCGTTGAGTGCTACGAAAGGCACTGATACAGCAATGCCATTGCAGCGTATTTATAATAGCTCTAATGGAGTCTGGAATGGCACAGATGAAGAGTTTGATGAAGTGAAGATTTTAACGGACCGTTCCATATATCGTCCGGGACAGACTATCTATATAAAAGGTATAGCTTATGCCCAAGAGGGAGATACCGCCAAGGTTCTTCCAAATGAAACTTATACGGTGGAGCTCTCGGATGTGAATGGTAATGATATTGGAGAGAAAAAAGTCCGTACCAATGAATTTGGTTCGTTTACCACAGAGTTTATACTGCCTGCTGCCTGCCTGAATGGGTCTTACACGATTGAAGTTGAGGAAACTGATGGCCGGGCATTTATACAAGTGGAAGAATATAAGCGTCCTACATTCGATATAGTTTTTGATCCTCAGAAGGATTCCTATCAAGTAGGAGACAGTGTACAGGTGAAAGGTACGGTGAGTTCCTTTAATGGTGTGCCTTTGCAAGGGTTGGAACTGAACTATACCGTAACCCGTAGTCTGTTTTCGTGGTGGAGATCTTATGGGCAGAGTTCCACTTCACTGGCTTCCGGCACAGTGACGATAGGAGATGACGGAATGTTCTCTATTCCTGTCCGCCTGCAAGGTGTGAAAGGGGAGAATGCCGGTTTTTATACCTATCAGATAGAAGCCTCTGTAACCAACCAGGCCGGTGAAACACAAAGTAGTGTGACCACGCTGTCAGCAGGCAACCGTTCGCTTGTTTTGTCTGTCGAAACGGAAGAGCGCATTTGTAAGGATGACAGTATCCGCCTGACATTCGTGGCGCGGAACCTGAATATGCAACCCGTTGCCGTGAAGGGTGATTATCGCCTGGTACAAACTGTAGATGGAAAACAGGAAGTCCGTTTCAGCGGACAGTTTACCTCGAATGTGGAAGTATTGTTGCCGGAATGGAAGAATTTGCCTTCAGGTGCTTACGAACTACAATTAGCAGCCAAGGACGATCAGGGTAGGGATGTTGATTACAAGCAAAATATCGTACTCTTCTCCTATGACGACAATCGCCCTCCGGTAGATTCACCAGTCTGGTTTTATGCACGCAATGCGGAGTTTGATGCCGGACATCCTGCCCAATTCTGTTTGGGGACTTCTTATAAGGATGCTTATGTCATGCTGGATGTATTCAGCGGTAAAAAGCGTTTAAGCAGTACGGTACTTCAATTATCCGACTCTATTGTTCGTTTTGATGTTCCTTATAAAGAGGAGTATGGAGACGGGATAGAGTACCTGTTTGCTTTTGTCAAGGGTGGTGAATTCTATTCTGAAAAGGTCAACTTGCAAAAGCGTATGCCGGATAAAGTACTGACAATGAAATGGGATGTATTCCGTGATAAGTTGCGTCCCGGACAAGAAGAGGAGTGGCGTCTGACGATAAAGACACCGCAAGGTACACCGGCTGATGCTGAGATGCTTGCTACTATGTACGATGCTTCTTTGGATAAGCTGTATCCCAATCGTCAGAATTTTAATGTGAATTATCCCCGTTTCAATCCTCAGATATATTGGTCTTATGGATATACAGGTGGAGCTTTCTATTCTTGTCATTTCTCGATGAAGGAGTGGAAAATTCCAGCATTTATCTACGATACTTTTTATTCGGAAGAAGGCATAAATGAAGCAATGATAATCGGATATCGTTCTGTGAAGAGAACGGATGTAACAGGAAGCGTACAGGTGAGGGGCATAGCATCTCCGCAGACAAAAATGATGGCTATGGCGGATAATGCTTCTGCTGATCTGACAAATATGTTGGCCGGAAAAGCGGCAGGTCTAATGTTTGAAGAAGAAATGTCGCAGGAAATTGGACAGACGGCTGATGATGTAGAGTCGGGCAATACCCCCGAACTACGTACAAACTTCGCTGAAACGGCGTTCTTCTATCCGCAACTGCGCACCAATGAACAAGGTGAGATTTCCTTCTCCTTTACGATGCCACAAAGTCTGACGCGTTGGAATTTCCGCGGATATTCCCATACAAAGGGAATGTTGACCGGTCAGTTGGATGCTTCTGCTGTTACGGCGAAGGACTTCATGCTGTCTCCCAATATGCCGCGTTTTGTACGGGTAGGGGATAAGACCAGCATTGCTGCAACCATTACCAATCTGACAGGTAAATCTTTGAAGGGAACTACGAAATTTATTCTTTTTGATCCGATGACGGATAAAGTGATTTCCACTCAACGCCAAGCTTTCACGGTAGAAGCCGGGAAGACCGTTCCTGTAAGCTTCCGTTTCACAGTGACGGATAAACAGGATATGTTGGGTGTACGTATGATTGCTGACGGTGGCACATTCAGTGATGGCGAACAGCACTTGTTGCCTGTATTGAGCAATAAGGAATACATTACTGAAACCCTTGCCATGCCGGTACGTGGTGAAGAAACCCGTACGTTCTCTTTGGACAGCCTGTTCAATTACAACAGCCGCACGGCCACCGACCGCCGACTGACAGTAGAATTTACAGGTAATCCCGCCTGGTATGCCGTACAGGCATTACCCGTATTGAGTCAGCCCCGTACAGATAATGCTACAGCATGGGCAGCCGCTTATTATGCTAATTCCCTTGCTTCTTACATTGCCAACAGTCAGCCGCGCATTAAAGCTGTATTCGACAGTTGGCGCATGCAAGGCGGTAAGAAAGAAAACTTCCTCAGTCAGTTACAGAAGAACCAAGAGGTGAAGAATATCCTTCTCGAAGAAAGCCCGTGGTTGCTGGAAGCTACTACTGAATCCGAACAGCAAGCGCGTATTGCTACTTTGTTCGATCTCAATAATCTGTCGAACAATAATATGACCACCCTTATTAAACTACAGGAATTACAAAATGCCGATGGCGCCTGGAGTTGGTACAAAGGTATGCCGGGTAGTCGCAGTATGACGGGATACATCACCGAACTCCTTGTCCGCTTGCCGTTGCTTACCGGACAACAGAACTCCGCTGATGCCCTTTCCATGCAGCAAAGAGCTTTCAACTATTTGCATAGCCAGGCATTGCAGGAATATCAGAATATCCGTAAAGCAGAGAAAAACGGGACGAAGATCGATAATCTTTCATATCCGGCAATGACGTATCTCTATCTGATAGCTATCTCCGGTGAAAGAGTGCCTTCTGCCAATGAAGCCGCTTATCGCTATTTCCTCTCTATGGTCGGCAAGAACCTGAGTTCGAATGCAATGGGAGTCAAGGCGCAATCAGCTATCATTCTGCAAAAGGCAGGTCGCACGGCTGAGGCTAACGAATTTATCGCTTCTATTAAAGAGCATCTGGTGCAAACCGATGAACGGGGTGCATACTTTGCTTTCTATGAAAGACCTTTCCTTTGGGGAACACAACCTATTTCCGTTCATGTGGAGGTAATGGAAGCCCTGAGGATGGCAGGAGGCAATGATGCATTGATAGAAGAAATGAAACTTTGGTTACTGAAGCAGAAACAAACTACAAGTTGGAATTCACCTGTTGCAACGGCAGACGCTATTTATGCATTGCTTTGCCAAGGGAGTGACTTGTTGGCATCACGTGGTGATGTACGCATTGTTCTTGGCCGTAAAGTGCTGGAAACATTCTCACCTGCCAAGACCACAGTTCCCGGATTGGGATATATCAAGGAAAGCTTTGCAGAAGGTAGTCCTGAATTGCGTGCCAAGTCCATTACTGTGGAAAAGAGGGATGCAGGCATTGCCTGGGGGGCAGTCTATGCACAATATCTGTCGCCTATTTCCGATGTAAAACAGCAAGGTGGTGAACTGGCTGTAGAAAAGAAACTCTATGTAGAGCGTACTTTGACAGGTGGAAAGAAAGAATTGCAACCCATTACCGCTTCCACGCAACTGGCGGTAGGTGATAAAGTGGTTTCCCGTCTGACGATACGTCTAGACCGTGCCATGGATTTCGTTCAACTGAAAGATCAGCGTGGTGCCTGCCTCGAACCGATGAATTCACTTTCCGGTTATCGCTGGAACGGTGGAATAGGTTATTATGTGGAGATAGAAGATGCTTCCACTAATTTCTTTTTCGATAGTCTGAGCAAGGGTGTATATGTGTTGGAATACAGTTACCGCGTTGCCCGTAGCGGGCAGTATGAAGCCGGGCTGGCAACAATTCAATGTGCCTACGCTCCCGAGTATGCAGCTCATTCAGCATCAGTGAAGGTCGAGGTGGAGTAGAAATTTTAAAACCTGCTTTTAGGAACTCTCATTTAAAACACCTACTTTTGTGCATCCTAAAATGAAAACGAATGAAACGAACCTTGATATGTATATATGCGCTTGCCGCCGTAGCACTGACTGCTACGGCGCAACCGCGTTTTTCATCCAATAAAGAAACTCACAACTTCGGACAGATCGAATGGAAACATCCCGTTAGCGTGCAGTATGTCATTACCAATACGGGCGATCAACCTCTGGTGCTTACTGATGTAGACCCTTCCTGTGCCTGTTCCGTAGCCCAGTGGACACAAACTCCCATTGCTCCCGGTGAAAAGGGGAAGATCGTCGTCGATTTTGATGCTAAGGCATTGGGGCATTTTGATAAGTCCATAGCTGTTTATTCCAATGCGCAGCCCAATCTGGCTTATCTGCACTTTACAGGTGAGGTGGTGCGCGAGATAAAAGACTTTACGAAAACATATCCTTATCTTATCGGACAGATACGTATTGACAAAAATGAGATTGATTTCCCTGATACGCACCGTGGCGAAAAACCTGTCATACGGATTGGCGTAGTGAATCTGTCGGATCGTTCGTATGAACCGGTATTGATGCACCTGCCTTCCTATCTGGATATGAAAGTGGAACCGAACGTGCTTCAGAAAGGTGAGAAAGGGCTTATCACATTAACTCTCAACACAGAGAAACTGACAGACTTGGGACTGACACAGGCATCAGTTTACTTGTCACGCTTCACAGGTGACAAGGTGAGTGATGAAAACGAGATACCTCTTTCTGCTATTCTCCTGCCTGATTTCTCCGGTATGACCGATACGGACAAGGCAAATGCTCCGGTAATCCGTCTTTCGGAGACAGATATAGACCTGAGCGTACAACTGGCTAAGAAGAATAAGGTGAAACATGATATACAGATCACCAATACCGGACGCTCTCCGTTGCAAATCAGTAAATTGCAGGTGTTCAATCCTGCTTTAGGAGTAAGTCTGAAGAAGAGCGTGTTGCAGCCGGGCGAAACCACCCGCTTGCGTGTGACGATAGATAAGAGGAATATCGCCAAGAAGAAACGCCACCTGCGCATTCTGATGATTACGAATGATCCGATGCAGCCTAAGGTTGAGATGAATATCAAAGCGAGTTAAAGATTTATGATTTCATAAATCATAAATCTTATCATAAATCATAAATTAGAAATCATAAATCTTATCATGGAACATCCTGAAAACGATGAATCCTATAAAGGATTGGTTGTCAATGCAGGCATTGAGCAACCTTCGTCTGTCAATCCCTATCGCCGCCCGAAACCTAAAAAGCGTCAGCGTTCCGTAGCGGAGTTTGTAGAAGGTATTGTAAAAGGAGACGTCACTGTGCTGAGTCAGGCGGTTACTTTAGTGGAAAGTGTGAAGCCCGAACACCAGGCATTAGCACAGGAAGTTATTGAGAGATGCCTGCCTTACTCAGGGAACTCTATCCGTGTGGGGATCAGTGGCGTGCCTGGAGCCGGAAAAAGTACCTCGATTGATGTCTTCGGCTTGCATGTGTTGGAAAAATACGAAGGTAAGCTGGCAGTGCTTGCCATCGACCCCAGTAGCGAGCGCAGTAAGGGCAGTATCTTGGGTGATAAGACGCGTATGGAGCAACTCTCCGTCCATCCAAAATCTTTCATCCGCCCCAGTCCGTCGGCAGGTTCTTTGGGTGGGGTAGCCCGTAAGACGCGTGAAACGATTATTCTTTGTGAAGCTGCCGGTTTCGATAAGATCTTTGTAGAGACGGTAGGTGTGGGACAAAGTGAGACGGCTGTACACTCTATGGTCGACTTCTTCCTGCTTATCCAGTTGGCCGGAACAGGCGACGAACTGCAAGGCATCAAGCGTGGTATCATGGAAATGGCGGACGGTATTGTTATCAATAAGGCAGATGGTGATAACCTGGAGCGTGCTAAATTGGCCGCATCGCAATTCCGCAATGCTCTGCATCTGTTTCCTGCTCCCGAGTCAGGATGGACGCCACAGGTGATGACTTATTCCGGCTTCTATAACCTGGGTGTGAAAGAGATTTGGAAGATGATTTACGACTATATTGCTTTTGTGAAAGATAACGGTTATTTTGAATATCGACGTAACGAGCAAAGCAAATACTGGATGTATGAAAGCATCAATGAACGTCTGCGCGATAGTTTCTACCACAATCCGGCCATAGAAGCCATGTTAAGTGATAAAGAACAGCAAGTACTGCAAGGCAAACTCACTTCCTTTGTTGCAGCAAAGAGCTTGCTAGATACCTATTTCGGAGAATTGAAGAAGAATTAGTTACGGGCTACAGAGCTACAAGCTACAAGTAGCTGCGCTATCATGCCCCTCAAGGCACTTGTAGCTTGTAGCTCTGTAACTCGTAACTAATTCACGCTTTTTTCCCTTCCTTCTCAAAGTCCGCCTTCGATTTACTCTTCGTTACGATATATACGCCAAGGAATACCAGGGCGATAGCTACACCTTTTTCCCAACCGAATACACCCAGTCCCATGATAATGGCGGCAATAGAAGCTACGATGGGTTGCATATAGTTGTACATGCTCACCACTGTGGGCCGCAGCAACCTTTGGGCGGTCATAATGAAGATATAGGCAAGGAAGCTACCACCTATTACTACGTAGCCCACTTGTACGTATGCCGCGGTAGAAATTTCCGTCCACTGAATACCTGCCACATCATGATAAGAGAATGGAATATAGCACATGGAGGCATAGATAAACATCCATTTATTCAATGTGATGGGAGAATATTTCTGCGATAAGCCCTTGAACACAGTCAGATAAATAGAAAAGCTGATTTGCGCTACCAGACAAAGCAAGTCCCCGATAATACTGCTGTTACCGTTGCTTGTGGCCTGACTGCTTAATATAAGTGTCAGCGCTCCCATGGCCCCTACAAAAATACCCAGTACTTTCAGGTTCGTGATAGGTTCCTTCAGATAAATGGCAGCGATAATCATGGTTACGATAGGAAGTGTGGTTGTCACGATGGAGGCATCGATGGGTGAAGTCATTGAAAGCCCGAAGATATACACTCCTTGATTGAACACCAGTGCAAAAAGTGAAGCAAAGAAAATCTTCAGCATATCGCGGTGATCCACGTGTTCGTGCTTACAGAATGCAGACAGTAGCCAGAAACAGGCGGCTGCACCTACCATGCGGAACGTAGTTACCGATAAGGCTGAAAACTCCATAAGTGCGGATTTGCCGATGGGCGCCATCAGTCCCCATAAAATATTGGCAGTCAGGGCGAATATGTGCCCTTGTACATTCTTATTCATACTCTTTTTTCTTTTGAGGCTGCAAAAGAACAACTATTTTTTGAAACTAAAAAGTCTTTTCTCTTTTTATATACTTGTAGTCTGTTGGAAGTATATATCGGATGTGTTGTATCTATATGTCGGACGTGTTGCATCTATATGTCGGATGTGTCGTATCTATATATCCAACGCCACCGATATATAGATGTTAAAGGAACAGGATGAAGAAGGGCGTTTAGCCTTCTAATACGATTCGTCCTATCAATCATGCTGTTCATGCAGTGTAAGGAAACCGGAAGATTTACTATTTCTCCTTTTTACAGGAAGTCAAGAGTTTGCCAGCAAGAAGTTAACTTCCTGTCGACAAACTCTTAATTTCTTGTCGACAAGAAATTGATACTTTGTATCATCTTGATAATCAATGATAAAAATCACTTATACAAAAAGGCGTTTGTGTATATATATTACTTTGTTTCCTTACATACCTCTTACGTATTCTGTCACGGAATCGGACTTGCCTGAAATTACATAGCTTGTTGTGGATGAGAACAAGCAATGTAATCATTCATAACATTGCTTATTCCGGATCATAAGACTGCTTGTTTTCAGATGTATTCAATACAATTAAGTGTTGTTTCTTCTTTCAGTCTTTCAGCTTTTCCTAAACTCCCTGTTCATCGGCATTTCAGCTGAAAGATACCTGAAACTACTATAAAACTGGAAGTTTCAGCCGTAACGCCGATGGACAGGGGATTCCGTGAGGTCTGAAAGAACGGAAAGAGTTTTTTCTCAAAAATAGCGGATACGGAGTGATACTTCATTTATAGTCCATAACGGCATAGGAATGAATAAGACTCACCACAAATTACACAGATTGACACAGATTTATTAATCTAATAATCAGTAAAATAGAATCTGTGTCAATCTGTGTAATCTGTGGTGAATTAATTCATAACCGAAAATGAATAAAACAATCGCCTTAATCTTCTTTTAAATCATGTTGAAAGACGTTTTTTAATTTTTATGAGCTATTTTTGTATTCTGTAAAAAAAAGAGTTAATCAATATCTTCTGTCTGTAGAGGTGATGCTTGTTGTACTTTGTCTTTAAAAATATTTGTGTACTTATTAATTGGATAAATACTTAGTTTGTATTATGAAGCGTTATAGGAAAATTTCATATGTATTAGGGGGAATCTTGTTCCTTGTGGTGGGAATGCTTGCTTTTCAGGTATATGAGAGTGGAATGGAAGAACGCCGAATATGTAAGCAAAAGGCGGAAGTTTCACTGAAATCCGCAACGGAACTTTGGGCAAATCGGGAATTTGATAAACTTGGAATTCCTTATTCTGTTGGAGGAGGCGAACCGAATAAGGAAAGCAAGCAGCGTCGTATAATGCTAGCGGAAGGAGAGACAGTGGTAGCGGTCGATTCGATAAAAGAAGGAAAGCGGTTGATTGCTTCACAGGACCTAAGTGCAAAGGTTGGCTTTCTGTTTTTGGTGGACAAAGCGGTTTTCAGTGTTTTGAATGAATTATGGCAAGAAGATTTGGATGATAGCCACACCTATTGTTCCGGTGCTCTTATGTTGCAATTGGAATTACCGGGTGACAGGAAAGGAAAAAAGTTTATGGTCGGAGACTCAACGCTGATGGCCGATAAGTTTAAGTTGGGAACCTACTATCTGGATGATATGTATTTTCTTGAGTTGACGGCTTATCTTTCGCTTCCTTCCCCATGGTTGTGTGCCGATTGGGGGAAGACCGGTATTGTTTCTTGTTCTATTGCAGTTGTCTTCTGTTTATGCATATTTGTCCTTCTCTTTTGGAATAATCGAAAAAAGGATAACGACGATGAAGCGGCCGATCCGGATGATTTCGTAATACGCATCTCCGAAAATAAATATCAAATAGGCGGTGTCCTGTTTGATGAAGAGGCGTGTACGCTTACTTTTGAAGATCGAAGTGTGGTAAAATGTCCTATGCAGTCGTATAAACTACTTTCTGCATTTGTCCATGCAAAAAGTCATTTCTTATCGAATAACCGGATTGTTGAAGTTTGTGGTTGGAGCTTAGAAAATATCAATATTAATCAAAACAGAAGAGTAACAGTAAGCCTGCTCAGGAAGTTACTTGACACTGAGAAGTCTCATGTGATAATAGAATCCGGTCAAAACGAGCAAAAAGAGCAGGGCTTTTATATGCTTATTGAAAAATGATAAGTGCTTTATTATTAGCATATAAAGGGGGAGTAATGAAAATTTTACTCCCCTTTTTTACTCCCGTAAATGCATTTTGAATCTATTTATTATTTACATTTGCCGGCATAATAATCATTGATGAAAAACATAATAATCAAATGAAAAACAAGATGAAAAAGATTCTGGTATTTATGGGAGTTGTAGCTATTGTTATAGGAGGACATGTTTACAGTAAACAGTCATCTGCCAAGATGTCTTCTTTAATGTTGGAGAATATAGAAGCGTTGGCAGATTCAGAAACAGATGGTGTTCGCTGTTTTGGTAAAGGTTTGGTTGATTGTCCGCTTAATCACGATAAAGTATATGTGTATTATGCTCCGTATAGCTTATATTATTAGCGTTATATCTATCCTGCTATTCATTTCTTGTACTCCAAATCCGGTTGTTTCCGGCAAAAAGGCATATACTGATTTCCCACAGGAACAAGAATTGAAGGCAAAGACGATACGGCTGGATACAGCTTTATTCCGCTATCCTTCCCGTCTGCATGCCAGGGACGGGAAAGCAGTGGTGCTTGATTTGCATGGAACAGACTATTTCTTTCATGCGTTCAGCTACCCTGATTTCCGTTATCTGTCTTCTTTTGGGAGGCGTGGTGATGCACCGCAGGATATGCTCTCTGCCGAAAATTTCCGATGGAATGGGGCTTTTTTGTGGACATTAGATTCCAATAAGTCAGAATTAACAAGGTTTGGGTTTGCTTTATCCGATGATTCACTGCTTCGTCAGGAAGCGGTGAATCTGGATAAAGATATTCTCAGGGCATTGGATTTTGTGATGTGTGAGGACTCTACCTTTATTATTCCCGATTATTCGGGTGACAGTCGCTTTTGCAAAGTAAGCAAGAGTGGAAAATTGATGTATAAGTTTGGTGCTATTCCTACGGTCAATGAAGACGCTTTGCAGAATGCCCGTCCTGCTTTGGCGCAAGCATGGCGTAGCTTTATAGATTACAATTCCCGAAATGGGATACTTGCTGTTGCTACTCAGTTGGGTGAAGTGCTCGAAATTTATAATCTGAAAGACAGTACGCATGTTGTGTGCATGGGGCCGCATGGTGAGCCGGAATTTCAGGTGTCCGGGGGATATGGTATTCCTACGGGTATCATGGGATTTAGCGATGTGCAGGTGACGGATCGGGCCATTTATGCAGTCTTTCATGGGCGTTCGTTCAAGGATATAGCGCGAGATGCCCGGAATGGTATTAATCATCCGGATGGCGGGCAATTTATCTATGTGTTCAGTTTGGCGGGAAAACCGTTAATGAGATATGTATTAGACCATTACATTTGTGGCATATCGGTAGATGAGCAGCGTGGAGTTATTTATGCTACGGATGTGAATGAGGATGAGCCTATATTAGAATATAGTATAAAAACTATATAGAGTGATAACTAATTAAAAGGAGCAGACGGTAAACGACTTGTTGCTGCAATAGAATACCGAATGCTCCATAACCCCTAAAATTTAGAAGCCTGGCAAAGATACTAATTTTTAAGCAAAACGAAAACAGATTTCTACTGTTACGATAGTGCAGTGTGAAATATGCTCTGATGAGATGTTTATATCTTAATTCTTGACTGCATATAATTGTGCTTGATATGTTTAATTAAATAGGTTTTCATTTTAAACAATATAAAAATGAAGAAGTTTATGAAAATAGCTTTTGTTGCAGCTTTTGTAGCTGTAGCAGGATATGGTGTTTATGCTTCACAGAAATCTGATATTATGTCTGATTTAGCTTTGGCTAATGTGGAAGCATTAGCAGACCCAGAACAGCCCAATACTGGCGATTGTGTTTACGACCCTACACAGAATTGTGTGGCTTTACATCCTACAGATCCTAGTAAGGATAAAACCGAATATAATGCGAGATGGTAGAGTAGCATAACGAGAATGTATTGGGAGTGTCGATGCGTTTCTTTAACAAATTAATTGATAACCAACGTAGTGGCTTCTAATACATTCTTCTAATTATTGTACAAAATGAAGAATAATATAGTTTTATTAGTATTATTATTTATCGCTATCGTAGCTTGTCAACAAAGTAATGTAAGTATTGATACGTTTGATAAAGTGAGTGAGATAACTGTGTATGATAGTATCTATTCTGATGAAGAAGATGCGTTAGGGGTTATAACCGATATTGAAATTTGGGGTGATGTACTAGTTGCAAAGCATATGCGTGATGAGTATAGTTTCTCATTTATAAGTGTTGCAAATGGCAAACTGATACAAAGATGGGGGAAGAGAGGTGAAGGTAGAGATGAATTTCTTGATTTTGGAAGTGGTTTTACGATAAAAGATAGTTTACTTGTTTTCGTTGAACAGATGAAAAAAAGTATAAATTATGCTTCGATTCAAGCTATATTAAATGCACGTAGTATCATAAATATAGTGAAGGAAAATTATCCATATAATGTAGACTTTCGTCCAATGCGTTTTTGTTTTTTAGATAATCAAAAGGTGGCTGTTGGTGCATTTAAAGAAGGACGTTTGGGTGTTTTAGACTCAAATAATAATATTGTAGATTGCTATTATGATTATCCATTTAATTGTGGTAAAGTTGAAGGATTATATAGAGGAAGCGTATTTCAATGTGATATAAAGTCGAATAAGAAACATGATATGTTTGCTATTTCGACCTATGTTTCTGATGTTTTTGAGATATTTCAAGTTTCAGATGATGGAATTCACCGAATATTTGTGAGCCCATTCAGAAATGAGCCTAAGATATGGGAAAAAGGAGGACGTTTTGCTATTGATTATGACAATTGTATAGCCGGACTAATGAAAATGGCCGTCTCAGATGATTTGATCTGCTTCACTTATTCCTCATTGAGTTATACAGAGGCAGCAGCAAAGGATATAACATCAAAAGAAATACTTTGCTTTAATTGGAAAGGTGAAAAAGTAAAAAAATATATTTTACCATTTCCTATTAGCAATTTTTGTGTTGATGAGCATTATATTTATGGAGTGCGGTATTTCGATGATAAAACTGTTATTTATCGCTTTGGTTTGTCTTAATGAGAGCTGCTGTCTATTTTGACTTAGAAGGATGATGATAGCTAATGTATGTTTTAATAAATAAATTTAATATGAAGAGTAAAGTAATAAAGATGACCTTTTGGGCGTTTTTTGCGGTGATTGGTAGTTCTACAGTGTATTCTTACCAGCAATCAGTGCAAATGTCAGATCTGTTATTAATTAATGTTGAAGCTTTGGCTGATTCTGAACAGACTGGTAGTGAGGGATGTGTTCAAGACCCTAATTTGGTTTGTGTATATCCGCATCCTACGGACCCTACGCAGGATGTTGTCCTTACCAATGCAAGATTTGTAAATTAATAAGAATGTATTGGGAGTATTATTGTACATATGTTGTATAACTTGTAATTAGTAACTAGCGTAATAGCTTCTAATATATTAATTATTATTAGGGGAAAATTGATGACATTAGATGATGGTAGATTAGTTCACAAATAGTTGAAAGGAGGGATTACCAATGCAAAGAAAAGATTCACTTAGTGAGAAAAAATATAAACCGGTTTAAGCTGTGACGACAGCATAGTGTGAAATGACCTCAGTGGGGATATTCTGTATCTTACTTCTCTGGTGCACAACATTGGTTTGTGATTGATATTGAAGATTGAACGTATTTTTAATTAAAAAAAATTATAATGAAAAAGTTTTTGAGATATGCTTTTGTTGCAGTATTTGTGTCAATAGCAGGATATAGTGTTTATGCTTCGCAGAAGTCTGACGCTATGTCTGATTTTATGCTGGCTAATGTGGAGGCATTAGCTCTTGGTGAAGATAGTGCATGTCCTAATGGTTGCGTTGATAATGGGGATGGCTGTTCTTGTAATGGAGTTCATTATCCTGCATGGAAGGAATATGGATCAAAATAATAAGTAGCTGTTTTAAATAGTTACTCGGTATGGTTAGAGAAAATACCATTAAAAATCTTTAGCCATACCTTTGTATAAAACGATTGTGGTTAATTTTAGGTTATATAATAGCTTATGAAACTAGTGTTATATCTTTTGGTGATTTTATTCTGTGGCGCATGTACCTCAAGGGAAAAAAATGAGAAGTGGCAGACCCGAAGAGCGAATATTGTTAATGTAAAAGACGATGTGAAAGAAATAGATACGGAAGATGTTCTGATAGGTGCTGTGGCACAACCATACATGTGTGGTAAATATTTGGCTGTCATCGATTATAAATCTTTTGATAAACTCGTGCATGTCTTTGATAAGCACACGTTTAAACATATATTGAGTCTTGGAGACAGAGGTCAAGGACCAACAGAAATATCCGTTATCGGATCAATCGCGTGGAATGAGAAAGAACATGATTTATATGTGACTGACAACGGACAACGTAAAATCCTTAGGTATAATTTGGATAGTCTTCTCAATAACTCTCTATATGCCCCAACTGTTAAATTGAAATTTGGAAATGTACCCTTTCCTGATGAGTATTACTATATCAATGATACATTGTCCTATGGTTCATTCGTAGAAACTTCTATTTCTTCTTTTAAACAAACCAGTGGAAAATGGAATATGATAACAGGAGAAACAGAACTGATAGATTATGTTCATCCTGCAGATAAAAAGAAACGGGTGGCTTTTGCTGTTTCACCCCGATATAATACATTGGTAGAGTGTAACCGACGATTTGATTTGATAAGCTTGTACAATCTGAATGGAGAATTACAATGCAATGTGTATGGTCCTAATTGGGATAAAAATGGTGATGGGAAGGCGCATTTTAAAAATGCAACTATCTGTGGTGATAAAATAGTTGTTTCATATACAGGAGAAGATTGGAATCATAATGATGGGGCGAGGATGCTTCACGTGTTTAATATTGCGGGAGATTATTTGAAAACATTGGATATGGGACGTAGAATTAATCGCTTATGTTGCGATGAGGAGAATAAGCGAATTATTATGAATTTAGACAACGAATATCAATTTGCTTATCTTGATCTTGAAAAATACTTTAGTAAGTAGAAAATTAGAATATGATTAATTTTGATTGGTATGGACTTTAGAAACTTAATAATCATCCTTATTCTATTTTCCCTGTTTTCTTGTGGAAATCAGAAGAAAGAAGATATTGCAGCATTATTGAAAACATGGAGTGGGAAAGAAATTCTATTTCCCGCAAATCCAGTATTTACAGTACAGGATAAAGATACTATTGACTTTTCAATGTTGGGAAAATACAAAATCCTAACTTATGTGGATTCTATTGGTTGCATAAGTTGCAAATTGCAATTGGGGAAATGGAAAACTTTTATGGAAGAAGTGGATAGCTTAGGGATGAATTCTGTGAGGTTTCTATTTTTTTTCTCTCCTGAGAAAAGAAGAGATCTACTGATTACATTAAAATCGGAGAGATTTATTTATCCTATTTGCATTGATAAAGAGAATAGGTTAAATGAGTTGAATCATTTTCCTGCATCGGATATGAACTTCCACACATTTTTGCTGGATAAGGATAATAAAGTTTTGGCTATCGGTAATCCTATCCATAATCCTAAAGTGAAAGAATTGTATTTAAAGATTATTCAAGGAGAGAAAGTGGAACAAAAAGATGAAAGTAAGGTTATAAGAACGAAAGTGGATATCGGCAAAAACTCAGTTTCGTTGGGGCACTTTGACTGGAAAAAGGAACAAAAAACGACTTTTGTTTTGACGAATGCAGGCAATAAGCCGTTAGTTGTTGAACACGTCAATACTTCCTGCGGTTGTACTTCGGTGGATTATTCCAAAGAGCTTGTGCAGCCGGGAAACGAGATGGTGTTGAATGTCACTTATAAAGCTGAGCATCCTGAATATTTTGATAAGACAATAACCGTATATTGCAATGTGGAAACTTCTCCGATAGTTTTGAGAATAACGGGAAATGCAGAATAGTAATAATTCTCACACGAAAAGAAGCTTTGGCTGGTATCTTGATAAGATCCTTAATCTATTCTTGATGCTCTGTGTGGTAGCATTGATCTGGATATTCCTTCAAGTGCTATGTATTGCCACATTCAAAATTCCTTCTGATTCTATGGAACCGACTTTACTTGCAGGGGATAAAATCTTGGTGAATAAGGGAGTTATGGGAGGACGTTTGTTCAATGTATGGGATGCTTTGGAAGGAAAGGATATACATATATATCGTTTGCCGGGATTTGGAAAATTAAAAAGGAATGATGTGATTGTTTTTAATTTTCCTTATCATAAACAGCGTTGGGATAGTATTGCCTTCGATGTGATGAAGTATTATGTTAAGCGTTGTGTTGCATTGCCGGGAGATACATTTGAAATAAAGGATGCACGATATAAGGTACGAGGAAAGGATATCTATTTAGGTAATGTGAAAGCGCAAGAAACTTTGATAGATTTAGTGAAGAGAGGGAAAGCGGAAGAGCTAGGAATTGTAATGAGGGGGTATCCCTATAATTCGGTATTTACTTGGGATATAGTGAACTTTGGACCTGTTTATATTCCTGCTAAAGGCGATAATCTGAAGATGGATCCTATGCATGTTATTTTATATAAGAACATAATAGAATGGGAACAACAAAAGAAATTGTTTGTGCGTGGAGATACTGTTTTACTGAATGATAGTGTGATACAAACCTACTGCTTTATAGAAAATTATTATTTTGTAGCGGGCGATAAAGTCATGAATTCTCAGGACTCCCGTTATTGGGGATTATTGCCTGAACCTTTTATTGTGGGAAAAGCCGTCAGGATATGGAAATCGGTAGATAATAATACAGATAGAATAAGGTGGAACCGGATATTTAAAAAGATAGAGTGATAACTGGGACTACGATGAAGAGTTTGCTTTTGCCTTAGGTGAGTAGATAATATCAATGATTAGTTTATGAGAAAATACAGTATCCTATTAATAATTTGTCTTTTTCAGATATCAGTATCGTGTACAAGGGTTTCAGTAGGGCCTCCATTAAAAGAAATTTTATCGGCCAACCCTAAACTACAGATTGTCCTTGATAAATACAAGGATGATTCTTTGAGATATAAGGCTGCTGTCTTTCTCATAGAAAACTTGCCTTTTCACTACAGCTACGAAGGCGAGCCTTTGAATAACTATCTGAAACTATTTGAACTTCATGGCAAAGGCACCATGTATCCGGATAAGGTGCTGGACTCTATTCAGCGTGCTTGCGGTCCTTTCCACTTGGATAGGCTGGAAGTAAAGAGCGATATTCATATTGATCCGGATTATTTGATTGAGAATATCGAATGGGCTTTCAAAGTATGGCATGAACAGCCGTGGGGTAAGAATGTCTCTTTTGACGACTTCTGTGAGTTTATCCTTCCTTATCGCGTAGGCGACGAAAGGCTTGAACCTTGGCGTGAAAGAATCTATAATAAATATAATCCCTTGCTGGACAGCATTCGCGGGCTCCCGGAAGCCGAAGACCCGAAGTTCGTCTCTCAAATATTGATGGATACCTTGCATAGTGGACCGGTCTACTTTACCGGACTTTTCTCATTTGGCCCTCATTACGGTCCAAAAGTAGTGGACTGGCGCTCGGGAAGTTGTGTAAACTTCACTGATCTTCAACTGTATGTCTTCAGAGCATTAGGCCTACCCTGCAGTGAGGAGATTATGTTGATGAGAGGCAATGGGAATGTTCCTCATTATTGGAATGCCGCCTTTGATAAAGATGGTAACTCTTATCGATGCTCTATATTGGATCCTACTTCGGAGTTGAATACTCCGGATAGTTATTGGGATCCTAAGGGAAAAGTCTATCGCCGTACATTTAGCCTCAATCGGGAAATGATACAAGCTATGGGGAAGGAGGCGGAAGATAGGCATCCTTCTTTCCGGTATCCCTGTTTTCGTGATGTGACAGCTATTTATGCTGGTAGCAAGAATCATACATTAACTATTTCCCCTGGGCACTTCTACCGCTCCCTTAAAAATGATGAACCGGTCTACCTCTGTTCTGCCACTTTTTTGGACTGGGCTCCTATCGGGTGGTGCCTCTACGATAAGCAACTTGGTGCTGTCTTTAAAAATGTGGAGGGACAAGTTGTCTTCCGCTTGGGAACTTATGAAAACGGCAAAATATGCCCGCAGAGTGATCCTTTCCTGCTTGATAGGGAAAGCGGTGAAGTGAGATTTTTCTCTTCGGGAGACAAAGAAGTTGAAGTTACCTTGCTACATAAGTATGAACTATACTTCGAACCTTTTGTGCGGCGGATGGTAGATGGTGTGTTCGAAGGTAGCAATGACTTTCATTTTCGTAAGAAAGATACGCTTTTTATCATCAAGGAATTCCCCGAACGGCTTTGGAATGTGGTAGGGGTAAATAGTGACCATGCTTACCGTTATGTTCGCTATTATGGTCCTAAAGATAGTTATTGTAATATTGCGGAAGCTGCTTTCTATGCATCTTCTGCCGACAGTATTCCCTTGACGGGAAAGATAATCGGTACACCCGGAGCAAATGGATTGGATGGTTCGCATGAGTACACTAATGTGTTTGATGGCAATCCCTATACCTCTTTTGATTTTGCTCAACCTACGGGTGGCTGGGCAGGGCTTGATTTGGGCACTCCCCATTGCATCGAAAAGATTGTGTTCACTCCCCGTAATCGCGATAATTTCATTCGTACGGATGATGAGTATGAGCTTTTCTATTATAATAACGGTAAATGGGTTTCGGCAGGAAGGGTGCGACCTCATTCCGATTCTTTGCTTTACAAAGTTCCCGAAGGCGCGTTGCTCTATTTGAAAGATCACACCCGTGGTAAGGATGAACGTATATTCGAATATAAAGATGGAAAACAGCGATTTTGGTAAGAATAAGAAGGGGGGGCTCGGCCGTTGATAAATACATCAACCAGTTTCTGATAGTAAGTGGAGTAATGGTGATATAGATAAAGTTATAAATTCTCAGAATTCCCGTTATTGGGGGTTATTACCGGAAGAATATATTGTTGGAAAGGCTGTCAGGATATGGAAATCAGTGGATAAGAGGACGGATAGAGTACGATGGAATAGGATATTCAAAAAGATAGAATGATGATAGGATGGATGCATAAAATGAGAGAAGCTACAGTTATTTTGCTACAGTTTGTAGCTGTTTACTCCTTGCTGAGTATGGTGTGTGCGACAACTCCTGAACTGCCTGCGGGAGAAACCATCGGCCAGTGGGTGTGGTTTGGGAAAGCTGTGTTGGTTTCGACCGGTTGTATCACTGCTTCTTGTTTGCTACAACTTCTAGGAAAAACTTCCTGGACAGATATTTTGTGTTTCCGGAATTTCTTTGTTCATGTGGCTTGGAGCCTAGTATTGTTAGGGGCAATTGAAGCCGTTTGGGGCTTGCGGCAATTATATGGGTTTTCTGTTTCCGGGCATTCACGGTATGCACTGACAGGCTCTTTCTTCAATCCCGGTCCGTATGGGGGATATTTAGCGATGATATTACCTGTCTGCCTGCATTTGTATTTACGTGCCTGTGAGTGGAAAAGCACAGATGTTCTTCATAAAATAGAAAAAGTGACGGCAGGGCTTGCCGGTATTCTAATCTTATGTGTACTGCCGGCCACAATGAGCCGTTCTGCCTGGATTGCTGCTGCAATAAGCTGTGCATGGGTGGCGTATATGCATCGTGACAGACGTAAGTGGAGCGTATTGTGGCGGAGATATAAGAAACGTTACCTTACGTGGGGAGTGGTCGGGCTTTTTGTTCTGATATTAGGAGGTGCTGGTATTTTCTTTTTGAAGCCTGACTCTGCTATGGGACGTCTGTTTATGTGGAAAATTACTTGTAAAGCTATCGTAGAGCATCCTTGGGGATGTCGTGAAGGATTTGTCTATGCTTATGGCGAAGCGCAGGAAAAATACTTTGGTAGTGGAGACTATGCTGTTTGGGAAGAGCGCGTGGCCGGAAGTCCGGAATATGCTTTCAATGAATATCTGGAGTTGGCGTTAACAGCAGGAGTTATGCTTGGTGTCATGTTCTTCTCGACTATTGGGGCAGGTCTGTGGTTAGGGACAAAATGGGGGCGTTATGAAATTTGCGGAGCACTCATATCCTTGCTCGTTTTCTCTTTTTCTTCTTATCCCATGCATTTCCCGGTTTTCATGGTAACCGGTATATGCCTGCTGTTTGCTTGTGGGGCCGGAGATGTGGGCGGAAAATTTCTTATTTGCGGCACTTGTGCGCTGATATGGACAGTGGGGCTTAACGGTAAATGGCAACGGGAGGAAGATGCCTGCCGAGATTGGGTGTATGCGAGGATGCTTTATCATCAGGGAAATTATACTGCTGCCAATGAGGCTTACCATAAGCTCTATCCGCAGTTGGACGAAAGAGGGGAATTCTTATTCGAATATGGACACAGCTTATATAAATCAGGACGTTATGATCTGTCTAATTCGTTTCTGGAACAAGCTGCCTTATATAGCACTGACCCAATGATACTGAATATAATAGGTAAGAATTATCAGGAAATGCAATACTATGAGAAGGCTGAAACCTATTATTGGGCGTCAGTCCACCGTTTGCCGGGGCGGATTTATCCCTACTATCTGCTGGCAAAACTCTATGCGGAGCCGGGCTACCGGAATAGAGAGAAGTTTGAGAAGATGCAATGGATTGTATTGACTAAAGAGCCGAAAGTCTATTCCACCGCTATTAGGGAAATGAGGAGCGAAGTGGAAAAGATAGGAGATGATTGGTGTAAAACGAAGATTGATAGATGAATATGATATAACATGATGGATATGGATACGTCTAAGGATAGTTGGAATGCTTGTTTGCAGTACCGTAATAAACAGTTGACAAAGCAATTGAAGGATTACCAGAAGGTTTCGGCATTAACAAAATGTTCTTCTTCTTTGATAGTGGCAATGGGACAGTTGTTGTGTCTCCATCAAAAGCCTTCCTATGGCATAATTAAGGATGAAGCCGAATGGAGGGATCTGTTTATCGTCATAGATTTATTTTATGGGGGGTGTCTGTCAGAAGAATTGATGTCATTTGGTTTAAGTGTCCAGGAATTGAGGTTATGCTATCTGATACGGGCCCGTTTGGATAATAAGACAATCGCTCTTCTTTTTAATATAGTTCCCCGGTCTGTATTGAAAGCTAAACAGCGTATAAAAAATAAACTGGCTTTATCAGCTACGGATAGTTTGGATATGCATATACAACAATGCTGATTGTCAATAATATAGATATCAATTCCTCCAACGCCTACTTGTAGTGAAATCATAGAAAGACTTCTCACGACAGTTAAATACGAATAAATTTGCTCTAACCTCCAATTTATTCTATATTTGCAACTTAAGTGACAAGTTCTTCAAATTGTCCGAATATGATAAACTACTTGATAAAAATTATAACGACCCTCTGGCTCATATTCTTTTGTCTGCAAGTTAGTGTTGCTCAGGAGATTGATGTTAATCAGACCAGAAAACACCTGCTGCAAACACTACAAGACAATTCCGTAGACAAACAGCAGAGGATGGAGTTGTATATTGACTTGTACGACTTGTCCGATGATGTGACAAGCAAACGTACCTATATTAACGAATCGCTGCAACTGGCCATTCAGTTGAAAAATCAGATATATATTTTTGAGACACTGGATATTCTTTGTCGCAGTTATAAAGATGAACCGGACTCTTTGCGCTACTATCAGCAGATAGGAGAAGAGTGTCTGGAAGGGGCTTATAAGGACTTTTATATGGCATGGCTCAAAGCTTTTCCTTCTGTTTGCAAGATGGATGAGGCGGAGAAACCTGATGAAGCCAATGAAGAAATCTCACGGTATAAGCGTCATAAGGTAAATCTCTCGGATAAGTCGCAGGAAGTGCAGTGGGAAATGATACTTTGTTCGGCAATGGAATGCATTAGTTATTTTTCACCGTCTGTTGCCAATTCAGAAGACCGCATTGTTCATTTGAAGAACATTCACCATTTGGTCAGCGGTCTGCCGTTTGAGGTCAGTTATAAGTTCAATTGGTATTATCTGACCCGTATCGAATTCATATACCGTGCGGAAGGAAAAGCTGAGGAAGCCGCTAAAGCCGTGGAGGCCTTGGAACAAACGGAACAACTCTATGACAATCAGTTTGAATTGCCTTTCTATAAGAGACGTGCTTATATCCGCACCCGTAGTCGTGAAGCCTTGCGTATGGGTGTTTATAGCGAGCTTCTTTACTTCGGAGATATCATAGGCAGGAAAAGGGCTGATGAAATTTATTCCCGGATGAAGGAATATTATCAGGTCAAGACGCCGGAAGAGAATAAAGAGTGGTTTTTGCCGTCCGCTTTCCGTTACTATTTTTATACGGCACAGTATGACCTTGCCATGCGGACCATCGATGAACTGCTGGAACAAACGGATTCTGCCGATACGAACAGTCGGGCAGAGTTACTGGCGAAGAAGATTAACCTGGTTACCCGATGGAAACAACATTACAAAGAAGGATTTGACGCTTTTTGGGAGTACAACAGTCTGATGGAAGGTAATCATGTGGAAGAGACGAATAAGCAGTTGGCCGAGATGCGTTCGTTGTTTGAAGTGGATAAATTGAAGATAGAACAGGCAGAGCTTCAGGCACGTTATCATCGCGTCGCTTTTGCTGTGCTCATAGTCCTGCTTCTGGTTTTCTTTATCTGGGGGCTTTATCAGTACTTGTTGACGAAACGACTGAAGGCAACGAAGCAGGCGCTGATTCTGTCTAATGAAAAAGTGGCTGAGGAAAGTGAACGTGCCAAAGCGAGTGACCGTATGAAGACGGAATTCCTCCAATCCATGTGTCATGAGATACGTACTCCGCTAAATGCTATCTGTGGTTTCAGTACCTTGTTGCTGAATGAAGACTTGGATCAGGAAGACAAGAAAGATTTTCCGGTCATCATTGAAAAGAACTCTAATCAATTGACCGAATTGTTCGAGGATATCCTGCAAGTATCGGATTTAAGCAGTTCGCTGGAGTTATTTCCTATGGAACGGATAGATATATTGCCGATTTGTGCAGGACTTCTGGATATGTGTAAGGGAAAAACGAAAAAATCCGGAATCACCTGGTTGTTTGAATCCGGACTGGATGAGTGCCTTGTAAAAACGAATGACAAATATCTGCAACACGTTGTAGAACATATCCTGAACAATGCCGCGAAGTTTACAACTGACGGTACTATCCGTATGAATCTGATGCGTACCGATGGGAAGATTCGTATTATAGTAAGTGATACGGGGATCGGCATCCCTGCCGACAAAGCCGAATACATATTCGACCGTTTTACCAAACTGGATGACTTCATGCCCGGCACAGGCTTAGGTCTTTATTCCTGTCGCCTCATAGTCACCCGTCTGGGTGGTTCCATTTATCTCGATACATCTTATCGGGATGGCGCATGTTTCTGCATTGATTTGCCGGATGAGAAGTGATTTTTCTATTTCCGGGCGTGGAAATAAAAGATAATCACGTATATTTGCTTTAATTAAAAGCAAAAACTATGGAAGAACAAGCCAATTACATCAAACGTATAGAGATACACAGGTTGTGGGATCGCTTTGACATAGCTTGGGACTTACGTCCCGACGTGAATATCCTTTCCGGTATCAACGGAGTGGGGAAAACCACGATCCTTAACCGTTCCGTCCACTATCTGGAAGAACTTTCGGGGGAGATAAAGAACGGCGAGATAGAGGGCGTACGTGTTACCTTCGACCGTCCGGATGCCACGTATATTCCTTACGACGTAATTCGTAGTTACGACCGCCCCTTGATTATGGGCGACTTTACTGCCCGCATGGCCGATCCGAACGTCAAATCCGAACTGGACTGGCAACTTTATCTCTTGCAACGCCGATACCTCGATTACCAGGTGAATATTGGCAACAAGATGATCGAACTCCTTTCCGGTGATGAGGAACAGCGTTCACAAGCCGCTTCCTTATCCCTTCCCAAGCGGAAGTTCCAGGATCTGATGGATCAGTTATTCAGCTATACCCGCAAAACCATAGATCGCCGCAGCAATGAAATCATCTTCTATCAGGACGGTGAACGCCTGTTGCCCTATAAACTATCTTCCGGTGAAAAACAGATGCTGATTATCCTGCTCACCGTGCTGGTGCGCGACAATGCCCATTGTGTCCTCTTTATGGATGAACCCGAAGCCTCTCTTCACATCGAGTGGCAGCAAAAACTTATCGGTATGATACGTGAATTGAATCCCAATGTGCAACTGATACTTACCACTCATTCTCCCGCCGTCATCATGGAAGGCTGGCTGGATGCGGTGACGGAAGTGAGCGATATTTCGACTGAGATATAAATAAAGGTGATAAAGTGATAATATAACCATGGCTACTTCTTTAAAACATAATCTTACATCCGCCTATTTCAATGCCGCCAACAAGCTTTATCCTAAGAAGGCGCGGCGTCGCATTGTGGCGTATGTGGAAAGTTACGATGATGTAGCTTTCTGGCGCACATTGTTGGCTGAGTTCGAGACAGATGAATATTATTTTCAGGTGATGCTGCCTTCGGCTACCTCTCTTGCCAAGGGTAAGAAGATGGTGCTGATGAATACGCTGAACACTACTGAACTGGGCAAGAGCCTGATAGCCTGTGTGGACAGTGACTACGACTTTCTGTTACAAGGCAAAACGAGCGTTTCACATAAGATAAACAGTAGTCCCTACATATTCCAGACGTACGCATATGCCATCGAGAATTTCCATTGTTATGCTGAAAGCTTGCATGAAGTTTGCGTGCAGGCTACGTTGAACGACCGTATGCTGATAGACTTTCCTGTTTTCCTGAAGCGTTATTCGCAAATTGTCTATCCGCTCTTTCTCTGGAACGTCTGGTTCTATCGCCAACGAGATACGTATACTTTCCCGATGTATGACTTCAATGCATGCACCCGCTTGCAGGAAGTCAATGTACATCATCCCGAACGAACACTGGAGCCCGTGCAGCGTGCCGTTGCCAAGAAACTTTCCGAGATGCGCAGACGTTTTCCGCGAAATATCAAGTCGGTGGAGGCTTTGGGTGTGGAACTGGAGAAGCTGGGACTGAATCCTGATACTACTTATCTCTACATACAGGGGCATCACCTCATGGATGGTGTTGTGATGAAACTTCTTATCCCCGTATGTACTGTGTTGCGTCGCGAGCGCGAACAGGAAATTAAGCGTCTGGCTGCCCACAACGAGCAATTCCATAACGAACTGACCAGCTATGAGAATAGCCAGACCAACGTCAGCTTGATGTTGAAAAAGAACAGCGGATACAAGAACCTTTACTTGTATCAGTGGTTAAAAGAAGATATAGGAGACTTCCTGAACAGGGAGCGTTAATTACTAACCATTAACACCAAAATTAATTCTTAGTATCATGAGCATTGTACAACAAATTAACGAAGGACTTCAGGCTTTAGGTTTCAGCCAGTCATTGGCTGCCCAGTTAGATCAATTTATAGCATTCCTGGGAGTTCTCCTGGTAGCTTATCTGGCGGATACTGTTTGCCGGAAGATCTTGCTGAAAGTCGTTTCGCGTTTGGTAAAGCAAACAAAAGCCACCTGGGATGACATTGTTTTCGACCGCAAAGTGATGGTGCATCTTAGCCGTATGGTGGCACCTATTCTTATTTATATCCTGCTTCCTCTGGCATTTTCCGACGCAGAGTCGGCAACGTTGGCGCTTATCCTGCGCTTCTGTCTCATTTTTATTATTATAATGTTTCTTAGCTTTATCAGCGCTTTGCTTACTGCGGTTTATACCGTATATAGCGAGAAGGAACAGTTTCGCGACCGTCCTTTGAAGGGACTCTTGCAGACAGTACAGGTCATCCTTTATTTTGTCGGTGGTATCATCGTTGTCAGCATACTGATTGACCGTTCGCCCGGTGTATTACTCACCGGTCTGGGAGCTTCGGCTGCCGTGCTGATGTTAGTATTCAAAGACAGTATCATGGGCTTTGTTTCCGGTGTGCAACTTTCTGCCAACAATATGCTGAAAGTAGGCGACTGGATCACTATGCCTAAGTATGGAGCGGACGGTGATGTAATAGAAGTGTCATTGAATACAGTGAAGGTTCGTAATTTCGACAAAACCATCACTACTATTCCGCCTTACTTGCTCGTAAGCGACTCTTTCCAGAACTGGCGTGGTATGCAGGAGAGTGGCGGACGCCGTATCAAACGTTCTATCAATATCGATATGAACAGTGTGCGGTTCTGTACGCCTGAAATGTTGGCGAAGTATCGCAAGATACAGCTCTTGGCAAACTATGTTGAACAGACGGAACAAGTGATTAAGGAGTATAATGAAGAACATCATATCGATAACTCCATCCTTGTGAATGGTCGTCGCCAGACGAATCTTGGTGTCTTCCGTGCCTATCTGAATTGTTACCTGAAGAGCCATCCGGGGGTGAATCATAATATGACTTGCATGGTGCGCCAGCTTCAGCCTACCGATCACGGTATACCGTTGGAACTGTATTTCTTCTCTGCAACCACATCCTGGATACCTTATGAAGACTTGCAGTCTGATGTCTTCGACCATCTGTTGGCTATTATTTCTGAGTTTGATCTTCACGTATTCCAGTCACCATCCGGTGAAGATTTCCGCGAAAGGCTTAATTGAGATAATCGGCACGGATTCTCGATCTTTTCTCTCTTAGATGAGAATTTATGCCGGACAGTTCCTCTGAACTTGTCCGGCGTTGCCTTTGTAGAAGCTATTGCTTCGTGAATTATGTGTGTTTCTCGTTTTATTGTTTGATCCAGTTGCCGCTTGTCCAGTTGTCGCCTGTTTTTACAGCTCCCTTATATTCGGCTTTGGTGAAGAAACTGTCGGCACTGAGGTCTTTGCCACCATCAATAGTGCCTTCGTAGAGATTTTCCCAAGTGAAGTTCTGTGCAGTGAGGTTGCCCGTTGCTGCTGCGAACATATCGTTGGTGTAAATGCCTTCTTTGGAAGACAATGTTTTGCTGATAGCTACGTACTCCAGTTTAGATACACCCTCTTTCAGGGCTGTTTCAGTTTCTGTGGTTTCTACGGTCAGAGGTTGCCCTTTGCCGGTGATAAGCGTATTGTAAAGCTCCACTTGTGTTCCGGCACGCAGGCGTACGCCCTGTTTGCTGCCACCGTTGCCAATCAGTGTGAGGTTGGCGAGGATGGGGTGGGCAACGGGAGTAGCAGCGAAGTTCGTACCGTTGTTGTCACATTCCAGCAGACAGTCGCAGTCATACCCTAGTGTTTCCGCTGCTTCCTGATAGGCTACAAGGAACTGGGCTTTTCCGTTCCAGCCTTCAGTCCAGTCGAAGGAGTCATCACTGCAACTGGTAGATACGCAGTATTTTATGTTAACGGACCCGCCGAAGAACTCGAAACCGTCATCAGAACCTTGGTAAGCCTGGCAATATTCTACTGTGGTGCCGTTGCCTACGCCATAGAAGGTGAAACCATTGGCTTCGTGTTCCTCATCGAAAGCGTATCCGCTGTATTCGATACGCACGTAGCGCAGTGTACCGGAGTTGTCGGCATCGTTGTTACCCCCGTAAATGGCACCGCCTATTTCCGAGCTGCCTGTGCCGCCAGCTACATTAGTGTGTGCATATCCGCAGATGTGGATACCACCCCAGGCTCCGGCTTCTTTCTTTTCGGAGGTCATTACGATGGGGTTTTCGGCAGTACCCTGTGCATCGATCTTGGAACCTTGTTCTACGAGGATGTAGTCTACGATGTCATCGTGTTTGGCGATGATGGTTACACCCGGTTCTATTTTCAGTGTGGCGCCATTCTTCACTTTGTATTCTCCGGTCAGGTAGTAGGTTTTTCCTTCTGTCAGAGTCTTGCTGGTGGTTATTTCACCTTTCAGCTCTTCAATGGTCTCTTCGGCTATACCGCTTTTCAGTGTCCAGCCTTGTGTCCAGTCGTTACTTGCGGGTACTGCACCCTGATAGGCGGCTTGAGTGAAGAAACTGTCGTCGCTCAGGTTTTTCCCGCCTTCGATAGTACCTACATAGCCGTTGGTGAACATGACGCTATAATTGATGATATTGTGGTTACCGTCTTTGGTGAATTCATTGGAAGAATAGATACCTTCCTTGCAGCTTATGTCCGTGGCCAGTGTGATGTATTGCAGTTCGGAGCTACCATCCATCAAAGCATTTTCTGTTTCTGTAGTTTCGGTGGTGAGGCATTGCCCTTTGCCTTTTACAATGGCGTTGTAGATTTTTGCTTTTGTACCGGCACGCAGGCGGATACCTTGCTTAGACTTTCCGTTACCTATCAGTGTCAGGTTGGCAAGTGTGGGGCAGGCTACGGGCGTTGCACCGAAGCTCTTGCCGTTGTTGTCGCACTCCATCAGGCAGTCGCAGTCGTATCCCAGTTCGTCTTTGGGGCTTTGGTAAGCTACGAGGAATTGTGCTTTGCCGTTCCAGCCTTCGGTCCAGTCGAAAGAGTCGTCGCTACAGTCAGTAGATACCAGATACTTCACATTGACGGAACCACCGAACCATTCGAAACCATCATCGGAACCCATGTATGCCTGGCAATACTCTACCGTTGTCCCGTTTCCTACACCGTAGAAGGTGATACCGTTGGCTTCGTGCTCTTCGTCGAAGGCAAATCCGGTGTACTCTACACGAACATACCGCAATGTACCGGAATTGTCGGCGTCATTATTGCCACCATAGGGTGCGCCGCCTATTTCCGAGCTACCTGTTCCGCCTTCGGCATTGGTGTGTGCGTATCCGCAGATGTGGATACCGCCCCATGCGCCCGGTTCTTTCTTTTCGGAAGTCATCACGATAGGGTTGCTGGCAGTGCCTTGTGCATCTATCTTGGCTCCTTGTTCTATGAGGATGTAGTCTACCACATCGTCATGTTTGGCAATAATGGTGACGCCTGCGGGAATCTTCAGTGTGGCACCATTCTTTACGTGTATGCCGCCACTTAGCGTGTAAGTCTTTCCGGCTTCCAGTTCCGTATCGCTTTCGATGTCTTTCGTCAGTTCATACTTGTTGTCTTCACCGCCGTCCCCGTTTCTGGGTTCGTTGTTGTCGGTACATGCAGTGAATAAGGTCATGCTTGCCGCAAGGGCCATAGTCATGAATTTCCAATTTGATGTTCTCATACTAATAATCGTTTAGTTGATAAAATGAGTTTCTATTGTTTGTCTCTCTCAAAATTTTTCTTTTCTCTTACAGGTCATAGCTGAAGCCAACTTCAAAGCCTGTACCCTTTCTGAAGCGCTCCACTTCTACTTTATCTCCGGTGGTAGGCACTTCTTGCTTGAAGAGGATGTCTTGGTTCAGCAGGTCGTTGACTTGCAACTTCACCGCGAAACGCCGGTTGAAGCGGTAACTGCCTGTAAAGTTCAGTGTGTGTACCGGCTGTTGCTTGATGTCTCCCAGACCGGAGATACCTACGGAGTGGATGCGGGGACCTTGCAGATTGTAGAGCAGGGCAACGCTGAGTTGGCGGTCGTTGCTGAAAGCGGGTGAATAGGTGAGGTCTGCATTTGCCAGGTAGGGCGATGCTCCCTGCAAGGCACGCTGGCTGTTGGTGTAGGCACCACCTTCGGGCAGTTTCACGTTAGTGTACATATACGAGCCGTTCACGCCGAAACGCAGGTCTTTCACTATCTCTTTGCGGAATTCTATCTCCACCCCCGTTGCCATACCGTTGTCCGCATTGCGGAAAGAATGCACGGCGGAACCGCCTGACAGAGTCTGTACACGCTCTATCGGTGCTTTCAGGTGCTTGTAGTAGGCGGTGATGGAGAGCATATCCCCATTCTTTTCAAAGAGTTCGTAGCGCAGATCGATGTTATAGTTGTAGCCGTTTTGCAAATCAGCGTTACCGCGTATCTGTGTCGAACCGTAGGATTCCTGATAGAGGAAGGGGGCCATTTCGATAAACGAAGGACGCGTCACTGTGCGTGAGAAGGCAAAGCGCAGACTGTTCTTTTCGTTCATCTGGTATTTCATGTTCAGTGAGGGGAAAAGGTCGTTTTTGTTCAGTTCACTGCGTTCGGCTTTTCCGCCATCGGTATAGTAGTCTACCCATTGCTTGCTGATTTCGTAGCGTACTCCCAGGTTCACCAATAACGGGGCTGCGGGGTAGTATTCAGTGGCAATGTATCCTGCATAAATGCTGTTACCGGCTGTATAGCTGTCTTTGGGCTGCTTCTTCCGGTCTATGGTGATGGAACCGTTTTCTACATTTTCCATGTTGAGGAAGGAGTCGGTATCGTAGATGTCGGTGATGGTAGGGTTCAGTTTGTTCAGGTTGTAGTAGAAGCGTGTACCCATATAGTCACGATTCTTGTCTTTATAGGTGAAACCGGCCTGCAACTTGTTGTTGTCGCCAAAGCGGTAGCTGGCGGTGAGGTCGCCCACCCATTCATCTTCATTCAGTGAGCCAAAGTAACGCATGGTTTCTTGGCGGTTCAGTTTGAAGAGTTTTATCTGGTCATCTTCACGGATGAACATTACTTGGCGGCGGTCGGGTTCGTCGCTGGAGGTCTTGCTGTACGAGCCGCTCCAGTTGAGGTCCCACTGTTTGCCGAAGTAGTGCTTGCCGTTTACTTGATGGTTTTGCAGACTGTAGATGTGTGTCACGTTGTTGCTGCCTATCAGATGGTGGTCTTCGTAGTCCACACCTTCGCGCCTCATATAAGTGTCGATGGCATTGCGGGCGTAGAAGAAGGTATATCCGATGTGATCGGAAGTGCGGAAACTGTAGCCGAGATTACCCAGTGCGGCAATCTTTAACTCGTTGCTGTAGCTGTCGTAGTTAAATTCATTCAGGGTATTTCCTGTAGCTTCTAAGGTACGTATGGAGGCATTGTCCATGGTTTGCAGGTCGTTGCTTACTCCTATGGAGCCCAGAACGCTGACTTCATTTCCACCCAGGGTGAAACGTTTGCCGAAGCCGATATTTCCGCCGAATTCGGGTAGGGCGGTCTTTTTACTAACCTGAAAACTGGTGTTAAAGAGGCGGTTGTGGCGTGCATACTCTTCAAAGTCTGTTAATGACATGTCTATCAGTTTCTGATCCAGAGAAGGAGTCTTGAACAGAGAGCCGTCGCGGTCCATCCGGTAGAAATCTTTGCCTAGCGTATTGAACTTGCCACCTGCATTGAAGCTGATGGACAGAAAATCACTGCCTACATTCTCTTTGGTACTGATGTCGATGTGTGCTCCCGAGTAGTCGGCGAATGCACTGGCGTCATATACTTTGCTCACGGTAATATTCTGTACGGTAGATGCAGGGAAGATATCCAGAGGGATTAGTTTGTTGTCCGGATTAGGAGAGGCGATGGGAAGTCCGTTCAGAGTGGTGGTGCTGTACCGGTCGCCCAGACCGCGCACAATCAACTGTCCGGCACTGGCGATGGAGATACCGGTTATCTTTTTTACACCTTCTTCCACATTGCTGATTCCTTTGATACTCATTTCTTTGGCACCGAGATTTTCGATTGCAAGGGTGGCTTTCTGCCGTTCCATCTGCAGGGCTCGTTCACCTTCCAGATTCTTTTTGGCCACTACGGAGACTTCGCCTAACGCTTGTGCATCACTCTCCATCTCAAAGTTCAGCAAAGTTTCGGCCTTGACTTTTATGCTGTTGAGCAGGATGTCTTTGTATCCTATATATCTCACGGTTATGGTATATGTACCGTCATTTACATTCAGTGTATAATTGCCGTCAATATCGGCTACCACACCCAGCGCTGTCCCGGTTATCTGTATGGTAGCTCCGGTCAGTGGCTCTTTCGTCTGTTTGTCGAGGACGGTTCCTTTGATGTTTCCAGCCATGGCGGTCATGGTGGAAAGCACCAATAATAAAATGAAGAAAAATACTTTTCCTAAATCCAGTTTCATGCTCATCTTTTATCGTTTCTTGTTTCCGGTGCAAAGATGCGGCAACGGAATTACAACCGTAATACACATGTCATACAATTGATTCTCAATTAGGTTACAATTAAATGACAAGCTGAATTGTTGAAAAAAGTGGTTGATAAACTCTTCTGACTTACTACATTAACGAACCCAAACTTTCTTTTTTTTGTTGATATGAATAGAGTGGAAATTAATAAGTAAGCATTATCTTTGCACTATTTACGAATATTAAAAGCACAATCGTATGAGTGGCAACCAATCACATGAGGCAAAACGTTTTCAGCTCCTTTCATCTGTTGGACAAATAGGCTGGTGGGAAGCAGACTTCGCTACGGGGGAATATCTTTGTTCCGAATATGTTTGTAATTTGTTAGGCTTGGAGGGAGACACTCTGACTTTTCGCCAGTTCGGCCAACTGATTCGTGAAGATTACCGTTGCCGTATCACACGTGAATTCCTTTCGATAGAAGAAATCGAGGTATATGAGCAAACTTTTCCTATTTACTCTTCACAAGGCATTGTGTGGGTTTGTTCCCGTCTGGGTGAAAAGTGGCTGACAGAAGATGGGCATCCAAAAGCATTTGGTATCCTTCAATTGGTCAATACCCCTGCAGACGCACAATCCGGTGATATTCTGAAACAGTTTAATGAATTGCTGTTCCGACAGCATTCAGTGTCCCAGTCCTTACGTAATTTTCTGAAAGATAAAAGCCTGAGTGAAGTGATTTCGGGAGTATTGAAGGATGTCCTCGAACTCTTTCATGGCGGACGTGTCTATATAGTGGAATACGATGCTGAATATCGCACACAAACTTGTACCTACGAGGTAGTGGCTGAAGGAGTTAGTCCGGAAATAGACATGCTGCAACAAATTCCTACTAATGGCATGGAGTGGTGGCTTAAACAAATGTTGGCAGGCAAACCCATCCTATTGAATACTTTATCGGATTTGCCACGGGTGGCACGTCAGGAGTCTGAGATACTTGCTATGCAGAATATAAAGTCACTCATGGTGGTTCCGCTCCGGAATACCGAACGGGTGTGGGGATATATCGGTATTGACTTGGTAGATAGGTACTATAAATGGACGAATGAAGACTATCAATGGTTCTCCTCTTTAGCCGATATCATTAATATTTGTATCAGCTTGCGTCTTGCCAGAGATGAGGCCGACCGTGAACGTAATTTCCTGAGTAATCTCTATAAGTATATGCCTATGGGTTATGTACGCCTTTCCATTCTTTGCGATGAAGAAGGTGAACCTTATGACTATCTTATCACAGATGCTAATCAGTTCAGTGCCGATTTGTGCGGTTCGCCTTTAGAGAGATATAAAGGGCGTTTTGCTTCAGAAATCTATTCTTCAGACAAACTGTCAACCAAGCTTCGGATTCTTGCAGATATACATAAGCATGGTCTGTACAGGGAACTGGATGAATATTTTGAAGAGTCAAAGAGGACTTGTCATTGTATTATTTATTCTCCCGAACCGGATGAATTGGTTTGTCTCTATATGGATGTCACTGAGATGCGTCGTACGTATATGGCTTTGGATCACAGCGAGAAACTATTGCGAAATCTCTTTTCCAATATTCCTGTCGGTGTGGAGATTTATAATAAGGATGGGATACTGATAGATCTTAATAATAAAGATATGGAGATATTTGGGGTTAAGGACAAATCAAGTACGATTGGAGTGAACTTCTATGAGAATCCGAATGTGCCGTCTGATATCCGTGAAAGGGTGAAAGTGGAAGATGAACTTGACTTTTCGCAGGACTATGAATTCTCCAATGTGAGCGATTATTATGAATCGGAGAAAAGAGGTGGAATAGAACTTTATACGAAAATAAGTAAGATATACGATAAGCAGGGCGATAACAATGGTTTTGTACTTATCAATATAGACAATACGGAACGTATCAGTTCCATTAACCGGATACGTGATTTTGAAAACTTCTTCCTGTTGATTTCTGAATATGCCAAAGTAGGTTATGCCAAACTGAACCTGCTTACCCGTAATGGATATGCCATCAAGCAATGGTATAAGAATATGGGGGAAGATGAAGATACGCCATTGGTTGAAGTGGTAGGAATTTATAATAAAATGCATCCGCAAGACAGGGTACGTGTATTGGCTTTCTTTGAGAAGGCCAAACGGGGGGAAGCTACGAGTTTCAAAAGTGAAATGCGCGTGCTCAAATCCGGAACATTGAACCAGTGGAACTGGGTACGTATGAATGTAGTGCTCAACCGCTATGATCCTGAGAATGGGCTGATTGAATTGATCGGTGTTAACTACGATATCACTGAATTGAAGGAAACAGAACAAAAGCTGATTGAAGCCAAAGAGAAAGCTGAAGAGGCAGACCGCTTGAAGAGTGCTTTTCTGGCGAATATGAGTCATGAGATACGTACACCGTTGAATGCTATTGTAGGTTTTTCAAGTTTGCTGGTGGAGACGGAAGATCAGGGAGAAAAGCGGGAATACTCAAAGATGGTGGAAGAGAATAATGAACTTCTGCTGCAACTGATTTCTGATATTCTGGATTTATCGAAGATTGAGGCGGGAACTTTCGACTTTAAAATAAGGGATCTGGATGTGAATACTCTGTGTGGAGATGTTCAGCGCTCCATGAAACTGCGTGTGAAGCCGGGTGTTGAGCTTTTATTCGAACCGACTTTACCGTCATGCGTCATTGTGAGTGATCCTAATCGTTTGCATCAGGTGGTTGCTAATTTTGTAAATAATGCGATTAAGTTCACTACAACCGGCTATATCCGTATCGGATATGACCAACCGGATGCAAAGCATTTACGAATATATGTATCGGATACAGGTATCGGTATTGCCCCGGAAGCCTGTGAGAAGATATTCGACCGCTTTATAAAGTTGAACTCGTTTGTTCAGGGCACCGGCCTGGGACTTTCTATCAGTAAGAGTATTATAGAGCAACTAGGAGGCACTATCGGTGTGGATAGTGAATTGGGTAAAGGATCGACGTTCTGGTTTATTCTGCCGGTGGTATAAGAGTTACGAGCTACGAGTTACAAGTGCTTTGCGGTGTAATAGCGCAACCACTCGTAACTTGTAGCTCGTAGCTTTTGTAGCTCGTAACTAATTCAGTCCGAACGAGAACTTGTCGATGGACTGATAAACCACGCTCGCAAGGCTCAATACAATAATACCGAGCGTACAGATGACAAGGCTGGCACGCGTGTAGTTATCGCTACGGAAAGTGGCGATAGGCTCATCACTCTTGTTGATATACATGGACTTCACAATCTTCAGATAGTAATAGAGTGAAATAATCGTATTCACCAATGCGATGAACACCAGCAGATGGAAACCGCCCTGGAAAGCTGCTGCGAAGATAAAGAACTTCGAGAAGAAGCCTGCGAACGGAGGAATACCTGCCAATGAAAACAAAGCAAGCGTCATGAGGAATGCCAGTTTCGGATTGGTACTGTATAATCCGTTATATTCTTCGAGCGTGAAACGCTGGGCACGAAGGGCGATAATCGTAATCACTGCAAATACAGAGAGGTTGGCGAACATGTAAATAAGTACATAATACACCAATGATGCCATACCCTGTTGCGTTCCGGCAATCACACCCAACATGATGTAGCCTGCCTGCGAGATACTGGAAAATGCCATCAGGCGTTTCAGGTTTTCCTGACGCAGGGCGAAAAGGTTGGCAAGGGTGATAGAAGCTATGATAACCCAATAAAGAATTTCCTGCCATTGATCCACCATCGGAGCGAATGTCTTGATAAGGATAGTCATCAATACAAAAGCTGCCGATCCTTTAGAAATAACACTTAAATAAGCAGTTACTACACTCGGGGCACCTTCGTACACGTCTGCCGTCCAGAGGTGGAAAGGAACAAGGGAAAGCTTGAATCCCATGCCGGAGAAGAAAAAGACAAATGCCATTATTTGCAGGGCGCTGCCGTCCAGGTGAGCCGGGATATCATCGAAATAGAGAGTACCTACTGTTCCGTAAATAAGCGAGATGCCATAAAGCAGCAGTCCGCTGGAGAAAAGTGCGGTGAGGATGTACTTGGCACCGGCTTCGGCGGAGTGGTGGCGGTACTTGTCGAAAGCAACCAATGCAGCCATCGGGATACTTGCTGTTTCCAGTCCGATGAAGAACATCAGGAAGTGTCCTGCGGAAATCATGAAGTACATACCCAGCAGGGTAGAGAGCGTCAGCATATAAAATTCGCCTTGCTTGATTACAGTGTCCGGTCGTTTCAGCCACTCATGTGCCATCAGGAAAACAATCAGCGTACCGACGCTGAGGATGGACTTCACGATGCTTTGTATCGGGGCGTTATGGTACATACCACCGAAAGCATCGGCAGCCGGACCGGGTATGATGGTAATCAGCGTGTGTATCGTGAGCAGCACGACGGGCAACATGGTGTTGAGTCGTGGATTACCGTCCTTCTTGTGAGCATCGGGGCTCATGAAGAGGTCGGCCACGAAGAGGATCACGATGACAGCTATCAGCGAAAGCTCTTCTTTGAGAATAAGGAATTGGGAATAGTCCATATCTATTGAATGATAAGTTATTAGTTATAAGTTATTAGCATACCATTATTGAAATATACTCACCAGGGGCAACACGCTGTCTCCAATCATATTGCTGATCCACAACGGAGCAAGACCGAGGCCTGCAACGCAGACAATGAGAATAATAACGGCAGTGCGTTCATCCCAGGTAGCATCAGTCAGCGCCAGATGGTGCTTGTTGGTGCAAGTTCCATACAGTATCTTGCCAACCAGTCGGAGGATATAGACTGCGGTAATCACGATACTGGTACAGGCAATGATAGTCCACGTGCGGTGGAAAACATCTGCATGCTGGAAAGCACCGTTGAAGATTGTCATCTCGGCAACGAAACCGCTGAGTCCTGGAAGTCCGAGATTGGCAAGTCCGGCAATGACATAACAGACAGCAAGGAATGGCATGATTTTCATCAATCCTGAAAGCTCACGTACGTCGCGTGTGTGGGTACGACCGTAGATCATACCGATGAGGGCAAAGAACAGGGCAGTCATTAATCCGTGGCTGAGCATTTGCAGGACAGCACCGGTACAAGCCGTTTGGTTCATCATCAGGATGGCGAAGAGCACGAGGCCGCAGTGAGATACGGAAGAGTAGGCGTTAATATACTTCAAGTCTGTCTGTACACAAGCTGAGAAGGCACCGTAGACAACGGAGATACCTGTCAGTATCAGGAATATCCAGCCGAGTTCCTGAGCAGCTTCAGGCATCAGATACATGGCGATACGGAAACAACCGTAACCACCAAGTTTCATCAGTACACCTGCATGGAGCATACTTACGGCAGTAGGCGCCGAAGCGTGGCCGTCGGGGCTCCATGTGTGGAACGGGAACAATGCACCGAGTACACCGAAACCGAGGAAGGTAAGCGGGAACCAAATGCGTTGCTGTTCGATAGGAATATTATGCAATTGGGCTATTTCCAGCAGGTTCATACTGGTGGCACCGGAACCGAAATAGATACCCAGAATACCAATAAGCAGGAATGCGGAACCACCCATCAACATCAGTGTCAGTTTCATGGCAGAGTATTCCTTACGTCCTGATCCCCATACACCGATAAGCAGGTACATCGGAATCAGTGCTACTTCATAGAACATGAACATGGTGAACAGGTCCGTAGAAATGAAGAAGCCGAACACACCCAGAGAGAGCAGGGTGAACCAAAGGAAATATTCTTTCGTCAACGGTTGCAGACGCCAGGAGGCGAAAGTACCGGTGAAGACTATGATGGCAGAGAGCAGCAACATGGCTACTGAAATGCCGTCTACTCCCACGGAGTAGTGTATGTTGAGTGCCGGATACCAGGGTACATCCGCACGGAAGAGCATTTCGGCTGTGTCTCCGGCAGCACGCGCTTGCAGATAAGCAATGGTTAGGCCTACGGCGGCCAACACTAATGCCGATGCACCTGTCACCATCACCGTGCGTATCTGCTTGATGTTGCGACTCAGCCAGAGACCAAGTAACATCAACAGGGGGATGAGAACAAAAATACTTAATATGTTCATTTTTATAATTACAAATTACGAATTACAAATTACGATTAACATTTCTCTACTATAGCAGCAATAACAATATCAATGCCAGCGTACCCAACAGGAATACGTAAGTGTACTGTTGAATTTGTCCACTTTGCAGACCGCGTATTTCATCACTGGTGGCATTGGCGCTCCAGGCAAGGAAGTCGAAGAAACCATCTACTACGTGGCGGTCGAACCAAGCGATGGGGCGGGAGATGCAACCAAAGATTATCTTATGAGTTACGAACTGGTACACTTCATCGATATAGAAGCGATGATAGGCAGCTGTCCATAATCCGCGGAAACGACGGGCAAGGGCATTGGCAACGGGTTGCTTTGCCCGTGCGTACATGGCTGTGGCAATTGCGATGGAGATGACAGCTATAGCAATGCTGGTACCTGCCACCGCCCAGTCGAGATGAATCTCGTAAGCCGTACCGTTGGAAGAGATGAACTTACCGAAGGGGATGAAACCGGCTCCGATAGTAACAACGGCAAGAAACATCAGCGGGAAAGTCATACTTAACGGACTTTCGTGGGGAGTATGTTCAGCATGAAGCTCTTTATTCTCTTTGCCCCAGAAGATGCCGTAATAGAGGCGGAACATATAAAATGCCGTCATTGCAGCAATCACTGTCATAATCCAGCCCATTACAGGACTGAACTGGAAGCATGCTGTCAGTATTTCATCTTTAGAGAAGAAACCGGAGAATGGAGGAATACCTGCAATGGCAAGACAAGCAATTAGGAACGTAATATGTGTCACAGGCATGTACTTGCGCAGTCCACCCATAGCGGACATTTCATTGCTGTGTACCGCATGGATAATGCTACCTGCGCCGAGGAAGAGTAATGCCTTGAACATAGCGTGCGTGAACAGGTGGAACATACCGGCCATATAGCCCAGACCGCCATGATGCGGATCAGCAGAAGTACAAACTCCCAGTGCCACCATCATAAAGCCGATCTGTGAGATAGTAGAGAATGCCAGCACACGCTTGATGTCACTTTGCACACAAGCTACCGAAGCAGCATAGAATGCAGTGAACGCTCCAACGTAAGCTACCAGATGCAGCACGTCGGGTGCATAACCGATGAACAGCGGGAACATTCGGGCCACAAGGTAAACTCCGGCTACCACCATGGTTGCTGCATGGATCAATGCGCTGACGGGTGTCGGGCCTTCCATTGCATCCGGCAGCCAGATGTGTAATGGGAACATGGCACTCTTTCCGGCACCACCGATGAACATCAGTCCCAAGGCCAGAGGTATCATTGCCGCACCACCTTTCAGCAATGCCATTTCACTGGGATGGAAGGTGTAAGTTCCGGCATAATAACCGTAAATAAGGATACCGATCAGGAAACCCAGGTCGGCAAAACGGGTAACAATGAACGCTTTCTTGCTTGCAGCAACAGCAGACGGTTTCGTATAGTAGAAACCGATGAGCAAGTAAGACGAAACACCCACCAATTCCCAGAACAGATACATCTGGAAGATATTGGTAGCCACCACCAGACCCAACATGGACATGGTAAAGAGGCTGAGGAATGCATAATAGCGTTGGAATCCGCGCTCACCCTTCATGTAGCCGAAAGAGTAGACATGTACCATCAACGATACGGTGGAGATGACGATAAGCATCATCACAGAAATGGGGTCGAGCAGGATACCCAGGTCAATGCTCAGCGTTGAAGTGAAGGGCAACCACGTCACATTATAAGGCATAAGTGTGGCGAAAGTGCCGTCCGCCAGACGCGGAGCGGAGAAATACTGCCAGGCAGTGGCGTAGCTCAATACGGCTACCACAGCCAATACCGTGGTACCGATGATGCCCGCCGTCCGGTGCGTCATCCATTTGCCGCCAATCCCCAATACAAGGAAGGAGAGGAGGGGAAGCAGGAGAATGAAGATTGTATATTCCATATTCTTTTCTTTTTTATTCTATTATTGATACTGTACTGATTCTACCATTTCAATTCGTCCAGCTTATTAACCTGGATACTTCGTATATTGCGGTAGATGTTGATCATAATCGCGATAGCTACTGCCGTTTCGGCGGCCGAGATGGCAATGGAGAACAGGGCAAAGAAATACCCTTCCATTCCGTCAGGGAAAAGGAAACGGTTGAACACTGCGAAGTTGATATCCGTAGCATTCAGTATCAACTCGATGCTGATAAGTATCGCCAGTGTGTTGCGGCGGGTGAAGAACCCGTAGATACCGGCGAAAAACATGATAGCCGAAACTATCAGATAATATTCCATGTGAATCATAATCAATTGTATTTAGCGTTTACGTGCAATCACCAACCCACCTACGATACACGCCAGCAACAGGATGCTGACTGCCTCGAAGGGAAGCAGATAACCGAATTTGTCACTACTCAGCATAGAGTGTCCGATAGTCTTGATGTTGATTTCCAGCGGTACAAGATCGGTAGTAACGAGGAATTTATGTTTCAACGTAATGAATACTACGATGATGGCACCACCTACGGTTGCACCTAGACCAGCCAACAGTTTGCTACGTTTTAACTTGGTAGTACGGTCTCCTTCGCCACTGGTCAGCAGGATGGAGAAGACGTAGAGTACGACAATACCGCCGGCATAAACCATGATTTGTACCGAGCCTAGAAATGTGTAGCCCAGCAGGAAGTAGATGCCTGCCGTGCCGAAAAGCGTGAACAGCAGATACGTTGCCGAGCGTACCATGTGGCGTGTAGTCACAGTGAGAATGGAACATACGCTGATGAACACTGCCAGAAAGTAGAATACTACGGTTTCAAGGGTTATTTCCATATTCTTGAATTACAAATTACTTAATTACAAATTACTTTGTTGCTTCACTTTGGGGAGCAGCGGGTTTCTTTTTCTCTTCTACGTGACTGCCCGGATGGTTCAACGTCTTCACCAGCTTTGTACGGTCGAACACCGCATGCTCAAAGTCTGTAGCAAACGTAATCGCATCGTGCGGACAAGCTGTGACACAAAGTTGGCAGAACATGCACGAACCGAGGTCGTATTCATACTTTGCCAATATCTTCTTTTTTTTGCCGTCCTCAGTCTCTATCATTTCACTTGTTACCTTGATGGTATCGTTGGGACATGCTATCTGGCACAGCCCGCACGCTATACAATGGTGTTCATTCCGGTCATTGTGCGGCATGGTCAGCGTACCGCGGAAACGGTCGAACATCTCCAGTGTCGCACGATTCTCCGGGTATTGCTCTGTCACTTTCCGGCGGCAGAAGACGGTCATGGTAGTTTTCATACCCGTCAGCAAAGAACCGATGCCGTGCATCAGTCCGCCAAAATAACTGTATGTTTTCATAATCTAAAAGTGCAGTTTAAATACAACAATCAGTACCATCAGAATGAGGTTTACCATCGAGATAGGTACCAGATACTTCCATTCCAATGCCAGGATCTGGTCGATACGCAAGCGGGGGAATGTCCATTTAATCCACATCAGCAGGAATACTACGAAGAATGCCTTGCCGAAGAACCAGATGAAGCCCGGAATATAATCCATTATGGCGTTGAAGCCATCCAGTCCTACAATATGAAGCGGCATCCAGCCGCCCAGGAAGATGGTGGCAGCCACGCTGGCTACAATAAACAGGTTCAGATATTCGGCCAGATAGAAGAAACCGAAGTGCATACCGCTATATTCGGTGTGGTATCCTGCCGTCAGTTCGCTTTCTGCTTCCGGCAAGTCGAACGGACCACGGTTACACTCTGCATTTCCGGCTATCAGGTAGATAACGAAAGCGATCACTGCCGGAATGTGTCCTTTGAAGATGAACCATCCGTCAGCCTGTCCTTCTACAATTTCAGAGAACTGCATCGTACCCATCAGCACTACCATAGTTAATATACTCAGTCCTACAGACAACTCGTACGAGATAATCTGTGCTCCACTTCGCATGGCTCCGATCAATGAAAATTTGTTGTTGGATCCCCAACCGGCCAGCAGAATACCTAATACACCTATACTGGATGCTGCCAGCAGGAAGAATACACCTACATTGAAATTCAGCACTTCCATACCTTTATTAATAGGGAGGCAGGCAAATGTCAGAAATGAAGCTATGATCACCATGAACGGTGCCAGGTTGTAGAGGAAGCGGTCGGCAGCTTTCGGAGTGAAGATTTCTTTGGTCAGCATCTTCAACACGTCGCAGATGACCTGAATACTACCCCATTTACCTACACGGTTCGGACCGAGACGACACTGGAAGAAAGCACATATCTTGCGCTCCATGTAAATCAGAATGATGGCGAGTACGGCATACATCAGAATGATGCACACGCCTATCACTACACATTCGAGGAATATCGCCAGACCTTCCGGCATCAGGGAAGTCAGCGTCTGGTGTATCCAGTTGGTTACTATACTAAAGTCAAACATCTTGTAATTTACAATTTACAATTTACGAGGCACTTTACAATGGCAATGCATCAACCGACTACTCATGCGTAGCTAAATTGTACATTGTACATTGTAAATTGTACCTTCCTTTACCTATCAATATCTGGCACTACGTAATCCAGCGTTCCCCCGATTGCAATCAGGTCGGCAATCTTTGCTCCGCGGCAAATGGTATCTACAGTGCTTACCAGCGGTAATCCCGTGGAACGGAAATGCAGACGGTACGGAGTCTTGTCGCCATGGCTTTCCAGGAAGACGCCGAACTCACCACGGCTACCTTCTACGGCAGTATAATACTGTCCTTCGGGTACACGGATGATGGGTTTCATCTTTTCCTGATATGGGCCTTCGGGGATGTTATCAATGAGTTGTTCAAGGATATTCATGCTTTCCATGATTTCGTCCATACGAACCATGTAGCGTGCCCAGGAGTCGCCTTCGGTATAAACGATTTCTTTGAAGTCCACTTTGTCGTATACTCCGTAGGGATGGCGTTTACGGACATCGCAAGCCCAGCCGCTGGCACGTCCTGTACCACCTGTAGCTCCGAAAGCGATGGCATCTTCACGGCTCAGTACTCCTACGCCTTTCAGACGTTGCTGGGCGATGATATTGCCTGTGAACACCTCATGATATTCGTGGATGATGCCACGTAGGTAGGGGATAAACTCTTTCACTCGTTTCTGGAAGTTGGGATGCAGATCGGTCTGCACACCACCGATAGTGTTGTAGTTCATAATAAGGCGTCCACCGCAGGTTTCCTCGAAGATGTCGAGTATCTTCTCGCGGTCGCGGAAACCATAGAAGAACGCGGTCAAAGCACCAAGGTCCATTGCGAGACAAGAGTAGAACAGCAAGTGAGAGTCTATGCGCTGCAATTCGTCCATGATGGTACGGATATACTTCACACGGTCGCTTACTTCAATGCCCATAGCCTGCTCGATGCATGCACAAAGGGCGTGGCGGTTCTGATGTGCGCCCAGATAATCCAGACGGTCAGTCAGTGCCAATGTCTGCGGGTAGGTGAGGCTTTCGCACATTTTCTCGATGCCCCGGTGGATGTAGCCGCAGTTGGCATCTATCTTCTCGATGGTTTCACCTTCCAGTGATACACGGAAACGCATTACACCGTGCGTGGCAGGGTGTTGCGGGCCGATGTTCACAACATATTCTTCGTCTCCGAAGAGTACCAGTTCTTTATTCTTTATTGTACCATCTGGGTTAAGTGCCAGTTCGGTAGTGGTATCAATGGTTTCTTCATTATCCATACGTAGCGGATTGTCCTTTTCCGGATCATTGTCCTTACGCATAGGGTATCCTACCCAGTCGTTACGCAGGTAGAGGCGGCGCATGTCGGGATGTCCAATGAAGATGATGCCGTAGAAATCGTATACTTCACGCTCCAGGAAATCTGCTGCTTTCCAAATGTCACTGACACTGGGTAACTCGGCATTCTCGCGGTCCAAGGTAGCGGTACGTACGACTAAACGTTCTCCGGTAGTGGTGGATTCCAGATGATAAACCACTCCTAAACCACGCGGTGTATCCGGCGTATCCTTGTCGGTTGTTTCTCCCCAGTCCATACCGGTCAGGCATTCCAGAAAGTCCATCTGCTGCTCTTGGCGCAGGCGGAGCATTTCGGCATGCAAGTCCGTAGGTTTTATAAATCGTATATTATCCATATTTTGATTATGTTTCGTTATTGTAGCTCATCACTCGTCACTATCCGGTTTCGGTTCCTTTCGGTTCACTCCGCCGAAGAATTTCTCTATCTTCACTTTGCGTTGCAACTGCATCATGCCGTAGTAGAACGCTTCCGGACGAGGGGGGCATCCCGGGATGTACACATCCACCGGCAGAATCTTATCTACTCCATTCACTACATGATAGGATTTCTTGAACGGTCCGCCGCTAACGGCGCATCCACCCACGGCAACCACGTATTTCGGGTCCGGCATCTGGTCGTATAGGCGTTTCAGTACAGGCGCCATCTTATTTGTGATAGTTCCGCATACCATAATCATATCTGCCTGGCGCGGACTGGCACGGGCTACTTCAAATCCGAAACGCGCCATGTCATAGCGCGCGGCACCCAGTGCCATGAACTCGATACCGCAACAGCTTGTTGCAAACGTAAGCGGCCACAGCGAATTGCTGCGTCCCCAGTTGATGAAATCGTCCAGTACGCCGAGGGCGACATTGGCACCTCCGGCATTAAGTTCGCGAACGAGTTTCTCCAACGTTTCATTATCCGTAAATTCTTCATACGGGATAGACTTTATTTTAGGCTTTTTTATTCTTTCCATTCCAATGCTCCTTTCCGCCATGCGTAGGCAAGTCCTAATACCAGGATAAGTAAGAAAAATAAGATACTAAGCAATCCCGCTATTCCCAGGTCGCGGGCAATGACTGCCCATGGAAACAGAAATACCGTCTCCACGTCGAACATCAGAAACAGGATGGCAAACAGATAGTAACCCACCCGGAACTGCATCCATGATTTACCACGGGTAGGAATACCGCACTCGTACGCTTCCATCTTCTGTGGATTGTACGAACGGGGTGATATCGCCTTAGACAACGCGATAACAATACCCACGAAAGCAATTGCCGTCAGCAAGACGACTACTAACAAAGTAAAGTTCATAAATCTAATTAACTTTTAGATGTATATAATAGGATAGTTGGTCGAAGGTAGCAATACCTCTGAATTGCCTTCGACGGACCTTGGCAAGCCTGTAGAACTTGCCTGACTTAGTTTATCAAATAATTATCTTTCTCAGCCCGAATACATAATAGGAGAGCGGGTCGGGCACAGGGTAGAAAGCGGGATGCAACAACGGATTGCTAGTCGGCGAATCGGCCAGCCAGTACATCCGGAAGTAATTCAGTAAAATGAAAAAACTCTTGTTGCCGGGCACCTGTGTACTGTCCACATTGTCCATATATAAGGGCATGGACGAGAAATGATTATATATATTACGAATGTTTTGCTGATGTGAGGTAGGAGCTTGAGAAAGGAAACAACGCTCGCTATCGTTACTTATCAAAGTGCACGATATACCCGCCGCCTGAGCTGCACCGTCGTACAATAATACGCCGAGTAGGATAATCATAAAGTATTTTATGCACTGTTTCATTCAACTACTTTTTCATTCGGCTGCAAATGTATAACAAATATTGGCTATTTTGTTATATAGAGATGGCAAATAAGTTTCTTTTTAGCACTTTTTTGCCTTATATCAACTTCTTCTCCAGAATTCCGGAGTGAAAAGTAATAATACGGTAAATAATTCCAGGCGTCCCAGCAACATAAGGAAAGCCATTAACCACTTCGCCACATCGGGTAGTGCATTCCATGAGAAGGCGGGACCGGTTTCTCCTAGCCCGGGACCCATGTTGCCGATACTGGATACGACACACCCCACGGATTCTACAAAACCAATACCCATTCCCATCATAATCAATACGCTGATGATAATGATTACTGCATATATAAAGCAGAAAGCCAGTACTGTAGATTGTATGGAGGGGGAAATCACCTGCTTGTTGATACGTACCGGAAGTATTGCGTTAGGGTGGAGGATATGTTTAAATTCATTGCGGGCCACTTTGCCGAGGATTACCATACGGATACATTTAAGACCACCCGTTGTGCTTCCTGCACAGGCACCCATCAGCATGACGATGGTCAGCAAACCCCACGTCACGGCGGGCCACAACATATAGTCGTCCGTGGCGAATCCGGTGGAAGTGTGCAGTGAAATCACCTGAAACAGTGACTTGCGGAATGCATCTTCCATGCCTATGGGGTTGGAATAATAAAGTATCACTGCGATCAGGCCGGTAAATAATACTACCGACCAGAAATACCACTTTAACTCAGCATCGTGGATAACTTTCTTGAACTTTCGGTTGACAAAGAACAGCAGTAACGTGAAGTTGATACCGGATATGAACATGAAGATGGATATTACATATTCAATATAGGGTGATTGATAGTAAGCTACACTGGCTTGCTTGGTGGAGAATCCACCTGTGCCTGTAGTAGCAAAGGCATGGCAGACACTGTCGAACCAGTCCATCCCCCCCAGCATCAGCAGGGCGACAAGGATACAGGTGATACCAGCATAAATGCTCCAGATCCATTTGGCTGTGATACCGATGCGCGGATGCACTTTGTCATGTGTAGGTCCGCTGGCTTCGGCAGCAAACACTTGTAAACCGCTGACACCGAATATCGGAAGAATGGCGATGGTGAACATGATAATACCCAAGCCGCCTATCCATTGTGTCATGCTGCGCCAAAAAAGCAGACCGTGGGGGAGTGCTTCGATGTCATCCAATATTGTAGCGCCTGTGCTGCTGAAGCCGGACATCGTTTCAAAGAAGGCGTTGGTAATGCTGGGTATATATCCACTGATGTAGAACGGTAGCATACCGAAAAGCGAGAAGGCTACCCAGGCAAAGCTGACGAGTACATATCCGTCCCTGCGTGTCAGTTGGCGGTCACCGCCTTTGCCCATGGCTGCCAAGAGTAGTCCGGCGCCTGCCGTAATACCTGCTGATACCCAGAAATCTACCAACGCTTCATCCTGGTAATAGAATGAAACGCCCGAGCAAAGCAATAACATCACCGTCTCCAGCAATAGGAGGATACCGATAATCCGTATAACTGTCTTGAAATTAATCATATCATATGAATGAAGAATGTTCTTTTTTTAGTTCTTCATTTAATTAAAGTACTTCTCAATCTTCTTAATCATCATGCTTAGGCAGAATACAACTACGTGATCGCCCGGCAGAATTTGTGTATTACCTGTCACTACGACTCCTTCGCCCTGTCGGATCAATCCGCCGATAGTGGTTCCCTTCGGCAGCCCGAGGTCCTTAACCTGGTGTTTGGTAATTTTAGAGTCGGCTTTCACGGTGAACTCTGCAACGTCGGCATTGGCAAAGGTCAGGCATTTTACGTTACTGACGTCAGCATCCAGCATCATCTGATAGATGTGGCTGGCGGTAATCATCTTCTTATTGATTACCGTACCGATGTCGAGGCTCTCTGCCATACCTATATAATCTATATTTTCTACTTCCGCCACTGTCTTGCTGACGCCCATACGTTTGGCGGCAAGGCAGGAAAGAATGTTTGTTTCCGAGTTTTCCGTCAAGGCTACGAAGGCTTCTGTGTTCTTCAGACCTTCTTCGATAAGCAGATCCATATCGCGTCCGTCCCCGTTGATAATCATAACCTTATCATCAAGAAGTTCTGTCAGGCGGTTGCAACGGTTCAAGTCATTGTCTATGATCTTCACCTGCATATAGTCGGGTACATATTGGGCGGTTCGCACGGCAATACGGCTTCCACCCATGATCATTACGTTGCGTACGTCGGCATAATCTTCCTTTCCGGCTATCTTACGTATATAAGGTACATACTTGCGGGTAGTGGTGAAGTAAACGATGTCATGCAGTTTGATTACATCGTCACCGCGCGGAATCAGTGTTTCGTTGCAGCGTTTGATGGCTACTACGTGATAGGGCTTGTCTGTTTCGGCAAGCTGGTGCAGAGGAATATCCAGTATTTCCGCTTTTTCACGCATCTTGGTACCGATAAGTATCAGCGATCCGCCACAGAATTCCCACCATTGGCGCACCCAACTCATACGTATGGAAGATACGATTTCTTTAGCGGCAAGCATTTCAGGGTAAATCAATGAGTCAACACCCAGTTTCTTGAAAAATTCCTTGTTCTTGGGCAGGAGATACTCGTAATTGTCAATACGGGCAACGGTCTTTTTTGCACCGAGATTGGTGGCCAGCATACATGCGGTCATGTTACGGCTCTCATCGGGAGTGACGGCTATAAACAGGTCAGCATCTCTAGCCCCCACTTCTTTCAATCCCTGAATGGAGGTAGGCGATGCCGTGACCGTCATTAAATCGAAGTTGGAACTAAGCGTGCTCAACCTCTCTTCATTGTCGTCCATCAATATGATGTCCTGCTTCTCGCGAGACAACAATTTTGCCAAGTGTGTGCCTACTGCGCCGGCACCGGCAATAATAATTTTCATTGCTCTTTATTACTCTTATCCTTGTTTTGTTCTAATCTCAGAACCTCTTTTGCAGGGTCCTGCATTTCATCCAGCCGCTCTTTGGCAGTTTGGGCCATCCAAAGCTTGAAGAGTTCAGCTTTGGGGGAGGGAATGGATTGAATGAGGCGAAACATTTGCTCAGTAGTCATCACGTCTGTCAATCTCATCTTACCGTCGGGTGACAACATTTTTAACTGTACAATTTTAGCGTACAGTTGACTGCCTTCCTTTGCCAACTTTGATTTTAAGTCGCTCCAGTATCTTCTTGGATTGGAACTGTCTGTTAGAATTTCTATCACATCAATTACGGAGAAATACCATTCCTCCGTCTCGTCATCCCAAGCCGTACGTACTTTTTTCTCCTCAAATATCTTTATTGTTTCTTTCTTTGTCATGACAATTTATGTTTATGGCCTCTAAGATTCCTTCCTCATCCATGCCACACAGATGATACAATTCCTGTATCGTGCCATGTTCTACAAACTTGTCCGGTACTCCTATGCGGTGTACGTGTGGTGTATATTCGTTGTCCGACATAAATTCCAGGATGGCAGTCCCCATGCCGCCTTTCCGTATGCCGTCTTCAATGGTGATGATGCGGGAAAATGAGCGTCCTATTTCGTGGAGCATCTCCTCGTCCAGTGGTTTGAGGAAACGCAGGTCGTAATGTGCTATTGAGATGTTTTTTTCTTTTTCCGCCCGTTCGATGGCCTTTGCGGCAATGTTCCCTATCGGGCCGAGGGTAACGACTGCCATATCTTTACCGTCCTTCAGCTTGCGTCCTTTGCCAACCGGGATTTCTTCCAACGAGCATTTCCAATCCTTGAGCACACCGCGCCCACGGGGGTAGCGGATAACGAACGGACCTTTGTCCGGCAGCTGTGCCGTGTACATGAGGTGGCGCAGTTCGTGCTCGTTCATGGGCGAGGAAATTGTCAGGTTGGGGATAGGGCGGAAGTAGGCCAGGTCGAACACGCCGTGGTGGGTCGGTCCGTCTTCTCCTACCAGCCCGGCACGATCCAGGCAGAGCACAACGGGAAGTTTGAGTATGGCGATATCATGAATGACATTGTCGTAAGCACGTTGCATGAATGACGAATAGATGTTGCAGAAAGGTTGCATCCCTTCTTTGGCCATACCACCTGAGAAAGTGGCTGCATGTCCTTCGGCAATGCCTACGTCAAAAGCACGGTCGGGCATTGCCTGCATCAGCATATTCATGGAACACCCTGTAGGCATGGCGGGAGTGACGCCGACGATGCGTGGATTCTTTTCGGCAAGTTCCACCAAGGTTTCGCCGAAAACGTCCTGATACAGCGGTGGCAGGTTGTGTGTATCCGCTGTAAAGCGTTCACCCGTTTCGGGATCGAACTTTCCCGGTGCATGCCAAATGCCCGGAGCCTTCTCGGCAGGTTCGAAGCCTTTCCCCTTAATGGTGTGCAGGTGCAGGATTTTCGGTCCCTTCATATCTTTGATGTCCCGCAGGATACGTGCGATGTTCTTCACATCGTGTCCGTTGATGGGGCCGAAGTAGCGGATATTCATTCCTTCGAAGATATTCTGTTGTTGGGCAGCTATTGATTTCAGGCTGTTTCCAAAGCGGATAAGTGCTTTACGGCGATCTTCGTTGAGAATGCCCACTTTGAACAGCATCTTGGATACTTTGAAGCGGAGCTGGTTGTATCGGTTTGAGGTGGTCAGATTGAAGAGATATTGCTTCATGCCGCCTACACTGCGGTCTATGGCCATCTCGTTATCGTTCAGAATGATAAGCAGGTTGTTGGAACTTGCTGAGGCATTGTTCAATCCTTCGAATGCTAGTCCACCACTCATGCTGCCATCGCCAATTACGGCAACCACATGGCGGTCTTTTTCTCCTTTTTCTTCTGCCGCTACCGCCATGCCGAGAGCCGCTGAAATGGAGTTCGACGCATGTCCGCAAGTGAAAGTGTCATAATCGCTTTCATCGGGAGAAGGGAAAGGGCGGATCCCTTTGAATTTCCGGTTTGTGGAGAATGTTTCCCGACGTCCGGTCAGTATCTTATGGCCATACGCCTGATGGCCTACGTCCCACACGATGCGGTCGTAAGGAGTATTGAACACGTAATGCAAGGCGACGGTCAGTTCTACCGTCCCCAAACTGGCTGCAAAGTGTCCCGGGTTGCACGAAACTTCTTTAATAATGTCCTGCCGCAATTCTTTGCAAATTTCCGGAAGCTGATCAACGCTCAGTTTACGCAGATCTTCGGGATCAGAAATAGAATTTAGCAAGTTATATGTTGTTGGTTCTGTCTTCATCTCTGTTCTGAGGATTACAAATTGCAAAATTAGTAAAAGAAAACGGAAGGTATTCCCTTTTTGGGGGAAAAATATGAATCCTTGCCGCTTTAACATTAGTTCTTCTCCTTTTTTATCTTAATATTTCAAGAACTCTTCTCCTTTGGATTGTTCCGTCAGAATAGATTCACTACATTTGTCCCCTCAAAAACAGAATATCATGGAAGACTGCTTTAATTATGATTCGGTGCCTTTAAATTACCTCCACTGTCTTAACCCTGATTGTGAGCGAAGTGAAAGTTGCCTGCGCCATCTTGTTACGTTGCATGTGCCGCAAAGTGTGAAGAGTATTGTAACGGTGAATCCTGCCAATTATCCTATGGATGCCGGTCAGTGTCCTTACTTCCGAAGCACTGTGAAACTTCGTTATGCCTGGGGCATCAGTACCCTCTTTGATAACATCCCCTATAAGAAAGCGTTGCTGTTGAAAGGGATGATTCGTACTCTCTTTCCAAAACCCACTTATTACCGTATCCTGCACAAGGAACGTGGACTCTCACCGGCAGAACAGGCGGAAATTGCCGGGCTTTTTGCACAAGCGTGCATTACGGAAACTCCTGCATTCGATAGTTATACCGAAGAATATGCCTGGGACGGATATCATGTGCCAAAAGCCATAAATTCCCTCTAAGCTGTTGTCTGATAAGAGGATGGGTGTGCCACTCGATTTAGTCGTACTGAAACACTCGTTCAGTCGTAGTGGGAAGTACCTTCAGTCGTAGTGGGAGATGCCTTCAGTCGTAGTGGGAAATACTTTCACTCGTAGTGGGAAAGATATTCTGTTATAGTGTCGGTATTGTTTCCCTTACTTTTATTTGCCCCTTTAAAACAAATTGATTAGTTTTGTTGCTGTAATGTATAACTTCGTTTTCGTATGGAAAACATCATATATTGACTTTTGCATTAAAAAAATGCATAAGTGTATGTTGAAGGCAACATTAGAACTTATTTACATAAATAAAATGGAAAAGGATATCTTTTTTAATGTAGCGGACATCGTGAAGCGTGCCAAGCGTGTATTGAACTTCAAAATAGATGCCGATCTGGCTGCCTACCTGGGTGTATCGCGTTCCACACTTAGTAACTGGATTGCACGAAACAGCATTGACTTCCCGTTGTTGCTGAGTAAGATGAAAGACGTGGATTATAACTGGTTATTGGTAGGGAAGGGAACCCCTATGAGCCATTTACAAAGTTACCATAGCGAACTGGCGACAGGTAATGTTGAGATAATACACAATTCCAAAACGCCGGATGCGATGAAAGACCGCAGTGTAGTGCTGTACGACATTACTGCTGCCGCTAATCTGCGTACATTGCTTGCCAATAAGCACCAGTTTGTGATGGGAAGAATACAAATACCTAGTATTCCCGTATGCGACGGTGCCCTTTATATTAGTGGGGACAGTATGTATCCCATCCTGAAATCGGGAGATATTGTAGGTTTCAAGGAAATGAACAGCTTCAGCAATGTCATTTATGGTGAAATGTATCTAGTCTCATTCGATATTGATGGCGATGAGTATCTGGCAGTGAAGTATGTGAACCGTTCGGAGCAGGAGGGTTGCATTAAACTTGTGAGTTATAATCCGCACCATGAACCGATGGATGTTCCCTTTGCTTCCATTCAGGCAATGGCTATCGTGAAATTCTCTATCCGGAAGAATATGATGATGTAAACGTATGAACTTTTCTACCCCTGTTGAATTACCTTCCGATCTGCCCCGTTTTACTCAGGCGGACGAACTTCTGTTGATGGGTTCCTGCTTTGCCACCAACATCGGTGCACTGCTTGCGGATGCCAGATTTCGTCCGGATGTCAATCCATTTGGGGTTCTTTATAATCCTTTGTCTGTTTCAACAGCTTTGCGTGAGTTGGTGACGGGCAGACTGTATAAAGAAGAAGACCTGTTTTTCTTTCGTGAGTGCTGGCATAGCCCGATGCATCATGGTGATTTTTCTTCTCCCTTTGCAGAAGAAGTGTTGCAGCGTATTAATATCCGTCTGCAAACAGCGCACGAACGTATCCACCATTTGAACTGCCTGATGTTGACTTTTGGTACAGCATGGGTGTACGAACAGAAATCCACGGGACATGTGGTTGCTAATTGTCATAAACAACCGGAGTCTGTCTTTACCCGTCGCCGGCTCAGCGTGCAGGAGATTGTATCGGATTATACCTCTCTCTTCACCGGTTTGATTGCTCGGAATCCGAAGTTGAAAGTGATTCTTACGGTCAGCCCCATCCGCCACGTACGCGACGGGATGCACGCTAATCAATTGAGTAAAGCTACACTTCTGCTTGCCATCGATCAGTTACAGACTTCTTTTCCCGGACATGTCTTTTATTTTCCGGCTTATGAACTTTTACTCGATGAGCTTCGTGACTATCGTTTTTATGCCGATGATATGGTGCATCCATCTCCCTTGGCGGTACGCTATGTATGGGAGAAGTTCGTGCAGACCTGTCTCTCTGAGGACGCGTTAGAGATTATGCAGGAAAGTGAAAATATCAATAAAGCGCTATCTCATAAGCCCTTCCATCCGGAGTCAGACGAGTATAAGCGTTTTTTAGGACAAATTGTGTTAAAAATCGACCGACTTAACAAAAAATACCCGTACTTAGATTTCAAAAAAGAGAAAGATATATGTCATATACGATTGAAACAATAGCCGAACGCATCAGTGCACGACGTGTGGGGGACACGCCGGCAACCATAGATTGGTTACTTACCGATAGCCGTTCCTTGAGTTTCCCCGAAGAAACCTTATTTTTTGCCTTAACTACCAAGCGCAATGATGGCGCACGCTATATTCCTGACTTGTATTCACGCGGTGTTCGCAATTTTGTAGTCAGCAAAGAAGCTTATAAATGGGTGGAAAGCGGACAACTGGCAATGAGTAATTCGGATATGTTAGCTGTTAATTTCCTTGTGGTCGCCAATCCGTTGAAGGCTTTGCAGAAGTTGGCGGAACAACACCGTGAACAGTTTCAGATACCGGTTATCGGCATAACGGGCAGTAACGGAAAGACGATTGTAAAGGAATGGCTTCATCAATTGCTCAGCCCTGAACGGGTGATTGTTCGTTCACCACGCAGCTATAATTCGCAGATCGGCGTGCCGCTGTCCGTTTGGCAGATGAACGAGCAGTCCGAACTCGCTATTTTCGAAGCTGGAATTTCGGAGATGGGAGAGATGCGTGCCTTGCAGAATATTATCAAACCTACCATTGGCATACTGACCAACATCGGCGGAGCTCATCAGGAGAACTTCTTCTCTTTGCAAGAGAAGTGCATGGAAAAACTGTCGCTCTTCAAGAACTGCGATGTGGTGATCTATAATGGTGATGATGAGTTTATCAGTAATTGTGTGGCGAAGTCTATGCTCAGTGCCCGTGAAATAGCATGGAGCCGGAAAGATATGGAGCGTCCCCTGTTTATAAGTAAGGTGGAGAAAAAGGAGGATTGTACCGTCATTTCTTATCGTTATCTGGAGATGGATAATACCTTTATACTGCCTTTTATTGACGATGCTTCCATTGAGAACTCGCTTAACTGCCTGGCTGCCTGTCTTTATCTGATGCTTCCTGCCGAGAAGATTACGGAACGTATGGCGACACTGGAACCGGTGGCTATGCGCCTGGAAGTGAAGGAAGGTAAAAATGGTTGCCTGCTGATAAATGATAGCTATAACAGTGATCTCGCTTCACTGGACATTGCACTCGATTTTCTTTACCGTCGTTCGCAGAGTAACGGATTGAAGCGGACTCTTATCCTCTCGGATATACTGGAAACCGGACAGAATGCGCCGACGCTTTACCGGAAAGTATCGCAGCTTGCCGGTAGCCGCGGCATTGAGCGTATCATCGGAGTAGGCAGTGAGATATCTTCGTGTGCCGCACGCTTTGACATCGAGAAGGCTTTCTATCCTAATACAGAAGCCCTGTTGCACGCTATTTCCCGTGGAGAACTGCGGTTGGAGAATGAGATTATATTGATAAAAGGTGCCCGTCAGTTCGGTTTTGATGCTTTGACGGAAGAACTGGAGAAAAAGGTACACGAGACCATTCTTGAGGTGAATCTTGGAGCCATGATAGCTAATCTGAACTATTACCGCAGTCGGCTGCGTCCGGATACGAAGATGGTGTGTATGGTGAAAGCATCAGCCTATGGAGCCGGTTCGTATGAGATTGCCAAGACATTGCAGGAACATCATGTCGATTTTCTGGCTGTGGCTGTGGCTGATGAAGGTTCCGAACTCCGCAAAGCGGGTATTACGGCAAGCATCATCATTATGAACCCGGAGATGACCGCGTTCAAGACGATGTTCGACTATAAACTGGAACCAGAAGTGTATAGCTTCCACCTGCTGGATGCACTGATTAAAGAGGCGGAGAAGGAGGGAATCACTAACTTCCCGATTCATATAAAACTGGATACGGGTATGCATCGCCTGGGCTTTGCTGCCAAAGATATGCCGCGATTGATTGAACGGCTGAAAGGACAGAATGCAGTGATTGCCCGTTCGGTATTCTCGCATTTTGTGGGTAGTGATGCGGCACAGTTCGATGCGTTTACACGTGGACAGATTGAAATGTTTGAAGCGGCATCCATGCAGTTGCAGGAAGCATTTCCGCATAAGATACTCCGGCACATCTGCAATTCGGCCGGTATTGAGCGCTTCCCGGGTGCACAGTTCGACATGGTACGGTTGGGTATCGGTTTGTATGGTGTCAGTCCCATTGATAACAGCATTATCAATAATGTGAGCACACTGAAAACTACCATCCTGCAAATACGTGATGTACCCCAGGAAGACACAGTAGGCTATAGCCGCAAGGGGCATCTGACACGTAATTCACGGATTGCCGCATTGCCTATCGGATATGCCGACGGGTTGAACCGTCATCTTGGCAACGGCCACGCCTATTGCTTGGTGAATGGCCAGCGTGCGCCCTATGTGGGTAACATCTGTATGGACGTTTGCATGATTGACGTTACGGACATTGACTGTAAGGAAGGGGATGCCGTAGAGATTTTCGGCGATCATCTGCCTATTACGGTACTTTCCGATATTCTTGAAACCATTCCTTACGAGGTGCTGACAAGTATTTCTACACGGGTGAAAAGAATCTATTATCAGGATTAATCGTCCGTTCGTGAGCTGTATATGCTTCCCGGTTATTCGGCTTGACACAGAAAGTTTTCGTTTTAATCTGTGTAAATCTGTGTAATCTGTGGTGAAACTATTATATTTGCAACAAATTTAAAAGACTACGGATATGACAAACTTACTTTTATTAGGCTTTCTGCCCAGCGGTTCCGAATGGGTTATCATCGCCCTGTTAATACTGTTGTTGTTTGGTGGTAAGAAAATCCCCGAACTGATGAAAGGACTCGGTAAAGGTGTGAAGAGCTTCAAAGATGGTGTGAATGAAGCAAAAGAAGAAATAAACAAGGCAAAGGATGATATAGAAGAGCCGGCTTCAAAAAATAAATGAGTTACATAAGCTACGAACTACAAGCTACAAAGCTACAAGTGGTTGCGCGATTATGCCGCATGACACTCGTAGCTTGTAACTCGTAGCTACTTACTACTATGGCAGATAAGGAATTAACCTTTTGGGATCATTTGGACGAACTGCGTCGTGTATTGTTTCGGGTACTCGGTGTATGGTTTGTATTGGCTGTCGGTTATTTTATTGCGATGCCGTGGCTGTTTGATAACGTAGTGTTAGCTCCCTGTCACAATGACTTCGTTTTCTACGACGTGCTGCGCTATGTGGGAAAAGTTTTCGATCTCCATGATGATTTCTTCACACAGGATTTCCACGTTAAACTAATCAATATTAATCTGGCTGCCCCGTTCTTTATTCACATGTCCACTGCATTCTGGATGTCGGTGGTGACGGCTACGCCTTATATCTTTTTTGAAATCTGGCGGTTTATCAGTCCTGCGCTCTATGCTAATGAGCGGCGTGGCGTGAAGAAAGCCCTGTGCATTGGTACGGTGATGTTCTTCCTCGGTGTACTTCTGGGCTATTTTATGGTCTATCCGCTGACGCTGCGTTTTCTTTCCACCTATCAATTGAGCGCGGCTATTGAGAACCAGATTTCTTTGAATTCCTACATAGATAACTTCATGATGCTGGTGCTCTGCATGGGATTAGCTTTCGAATTGCCGCTAGTGACGTGGCTGCTTTCGCTCTTGGGACTGGTACATAAATCTTTCCTGCGCAAATACCGCCGTCATGCACTGGTGCTTATCGTGATTATTTCAGCTATCATTACGCCGACTGGCGACCCCTTCACCCTGACTGTGGTTTCCGTTCCGCTTTATCTGCTCTATGAGTTGAGTATCCTGATGATTAAGGATAAAAAGACCGACGCGGACGAGACTGATGAAGAGAAGGAGGAATAATGAAAGAAGAAGCACGGGAATACTACCATTTCTTGCTTACTGTCTGCCAGGATGAAAATATTCCGCTGGTAACAGTTTATCGTCAGCTTCGTGAATTTTTGGAACGCCTTTGCCGTACGCAGATGCCGGACGGTAGCCTGCAAATGACGGACCTTTCCGCTCGTGTCAGTTTTGTGGCCTCAAAAGTGGGGCTCTCCGTAGTGGAACAAAACCGCTTGCACACCTTCCGACTGACTTCCAATGCCGTACTGAATCGGCAATCCGAACCTTCGCGCGAGAATCTGTTGCGTGACATCAAGACATTGACCTTCTTTGTGAAACGGTTGACGGGTGAGGATATCCCTGCTGAACTATATCATCAGCTTCCCCGTGCAGATGCCACTTATATTGTTGCTCCGCCTGCAAAAGAACGGATACGCCGGATGCGTGTCTGCTTCCAGTATGCTGACGACACTTTTCTATATGTATTGCCTGTAGATACCGTTGCCGATGAACCGCTGAGGGTACGCTACAATGTATCTCAGGTGAATGAGGAATTTGCCGAGACTTGCAAACTGTTGTGGCGTCATGCGCAGGTTAACCTGCTGGATGTAGCTGTAGATGAGGCTGGTATACTGACGCCTTCCTTTATTATACTGGAACCGGACTATCTGTTGGATATCAGCTCGTTGGCAGAGTGCTTTAAAGATTACGGGCATCATCCTGCCAATTATTTGCTGGCACGCCTGCAATCTCCTGACAATACGCGTCCGCTGTTGCTTGGAAACATCGCCAATCTTTTTCTGGATGAGTGGATCTATGCCAAGAAGGAACCGGACTATCTGACTTGTATGAAGAAAGCGTTCCGTACCTATTCCATTGATTTGGCCGCGTGTGCTGATTTGTTGGATAAAGAAAAGGAAAAGGAATTCTTCGCTGATTGTAAACGGCACTTCGACCATATCCGACAAACGGTGACGGAGACTTTCCGTGCTCCCGGTTATGAACTGGATAAGACGGATGCCGTACTGGAACCTACCTATATCTGTGAAGCTCTGGGATTGCAAGGCCGCCTGGACTATATGCAGCGCGATATGTCTTCCTTCATAGAAATGAAGTCGGGCAAAGCTGACGAGTATTCTATCCGGGGCAAGGTGGAGCCGAAGGAGAATAATAAGGTACAGATGTTGTTGTATCAGGCGGTATTGGAATACTCCATGGGGATGGATCACCGCAAGGTAAAAGCTTATCTGCTCTATACCCGCTATCCGTTGTTATATCCCGCTCGTCCGTCGTGGGCGATGGTGCGCCGTGTAATGGATGTGCGCAACCGGATTGTGGCGAATGAATACGGTATGCAATTACGTAATAGTCCGCACTATACGGCAGAGCGGCTGAAGGATATTCATCCGGATACACTGAATGAACGCCACCTGAACAATACATTGTGGAAACGCTATCTTTACCCTGCCATTGATGCCGTGATGCAGCGTCTTCGGGCGCTTACACCGTTGGAACAATGCTATTTCTATACACTCTATAATTTTATTACGAAGGAACTATACACTTCAAAATCGGGAGATATTGATTATGAAGGGCGTACAGGTGCTGCCGCCTTGTGGCTTTCTACGCTTGAAGAAAAGTGTGAAGCGGGAGAGATATTATACGATCTGACAATCACAGAGAATCATGCGGCGGATCTGCATAAAGCATACCTTGTGTTGGCACGGGCTAATCAGCGGTCGGCGCAGACATTGCCGAATTTCCGTGAAGGTGACTCCATCGTTCTCTATCAACGTAATAATGATACGGACAACGTAACCAATAAAATGGTATTCAAAGGAAATATAGAGCGAATCACCGACCGGGATATCCGTATCCGGCTTCGTGCTTCGCAACAAAATACTTCCGTGCTTCCTCCCGACAGTCGTTATGCCATCGAGCATGATTATATGGATACTTCTTTCCGCAGTATGTATCTGGGACTTTCTGCCTTTCTTTCTGCCAACAAGGATCGCCGGGACCTGTTGCTATTCCAGCGACAGCCGGAGTTTGACGTTTCTTTCGATCCTCGCATTGCAGTTGCTCCGGATGATTTCTCCCGTATCACCCTGAAAGCCCAGGCTGCTAAAGATTATTTTCTTTTGGTAGGTCCTCCGGGCACCGGAAAGACTTCCCGTGCTCTACGCGGTATGGTGGAAGCCTTCTATCGTGAGGGGAAGCAGATATTATTGCTCTCGTACACTAATCGTGCAGTGGATGAAATCTGCAAAACCCTCTCTGCCATTACGCCTGAGATTGATTTCATCCGTATAGGGAGTGAACTTTCCTGCGATATACCTTTCCGTTCACATCTGATAGAGAATGTGCTGGAATCCTGCTCTTCACGTCGTGAGGTGCATGCCTGCATAGAGCGTTGCCGTGTTTTTGTGGGCACTGTCTCCACATTCTCCTCCAAAACGGAATTGTTCCGTCTGAAAACTTTCGATGTGGCTATTGTGGATGAGGCTACTCAGATACTGGAACCACAACTGCTGGGGCTTCTTTGTGCGCGTAATGTGGCGGGTGGAAATGCTATTGGTAAGTTTATTCTCATTGGTGATCATAAACAATTGCCCGCCGTCGTGCTTCAATCCGAATCCCAATCTGAAGTCTGCGAGGACTGCCTGCATAGCATCGGTTTGCATAATTTGAAAGATTCCCTTTTTGAACGCCTCTACCGGAATTCTGCCGATACCACTCATCACTTATCACTCATAACTAACCGCTCCTACGACATGCTTTGTCGCCAGGGACGTATGAATGTGGAAGTGGCTCGTTTTCCTAATCATGCCTTTTATGGCGGACTACTGGAACCTGTCGGTTTGCAACACCAGCAAGGGGAACTGACACTTGCTCCGGGGTTGGAAAATGATGAATTTGCAGATATACTGGTGCGTCGTGTGGTTTTTCTTGCCTCAGTGCCGGAGGTCGCTTCGCAATCTGCAAAGATTAATCATTTTGAAGCACAGCTCGTAGCCAGACTGGCAGCTGCTATCTATCGGCAATATGACGGTACTTCCGGTTTTCGTCCTGCCTTGACTTTGGGGATTATCACTCCCTATCGTAGTCAGATAGCTCTTATTAAAAGTGAAATAGCCGCTTTGGGCATTCCGTGTTTAAACGATATCCTGGTAGATACCGTAGAGCGCTTCCAGGGGAGTGAGCGCGATGTGATTATTTATTCCTTCTGTGTGAACCGTACTTATCAATTGAAATTCCTTGCCAATCTTACGGAAGAGGGTGGGGTATGGATTGACCGGAAATTGAATGTGGCTCTCACCCGTGCCCGTAAGCAATTGTTTATGACAGGTGTACCCCATCTGCTACGGCAAAATCCTATCTATGCGGACTTGTTGGATAGTATTTTTTAAAATGGAAGGAACTATGACTTTCAGGAGGATAATCCGAGTCCCATTTAGCAAATCTTAAACGTTCCTCTTTTCTTTATATCTTTTATTAGTATTTTTGAATGTAATAAACCCTTATCTTTGTCGAACGTTTTTTTCATAGAGATTTAGATTTAAGGTTAGAAGAATTGTGGAAGTCGTGAGACTTCCCTTTTTTTCATCTTAAAGTTTTGCGCTCCTGTATCTCTCATGGACCGTTTGAAGGTAGATTTGCTAAAGTATACTGAGGTTCATGTTTTTCACGGGAGAGTGCAGAAGAGAGTCGCTTCGTGAGAAGGGGCTTTTTTTGTGCCGGTACTTTTCTGTCTTTTATATATATCAAAAAAGGTGCTCACTGCTGAGCACCTTTTTTATTATCTATATATACTATTCCAGTATTATTCCAATACAATAGGTTTATACTTCGGAACCAGAGCTTTCATTACAACCCAACCAATCAGGTAAGCTACTGCGCATACACAGAAGATGATGAAGTATCCCGCAGGTTTACCGGAGAAGCCCATAAATTCCATGGCAGGGCGTACGAACTGTGCACCTTGTTCCAGTAAATCATGAGTCATTTCCACTTCTTTTCCATCTACCATTGTACTTCCTGATGAATATACGAACAAGTTACCTGCTACTTTCTGAAGAATCATTGAACCGAAACCACCGGCCATACCACCGATACCAGTGATACTTGCAATGGCTGCTCTCGGGAACATGTCACTTACGGTAGAGAAAATGTTGGCAGACCAAGACTGGTGAGCTGCACCACCAATACCGATCATGATAACCGGTAACCACGGAGAGATAGTACCCAGAGGCTGTGCCAGCAATACTACCAGCGGGAAGAATGCAAATATCAACATGGCACGCATACGTGCTGCATACGGATTCAAACCGGTTCTGTTGATAATGATAGTAGGCAGTTTACCACCATAAATAGAAAGCATCGTGATGGCATACAGAGTAAAGATCAATGCGATACCCAATCCTTCGGAAGTCTTGATACCGAATTGCGTATTCAGATAAGAAGGAGTCCAGAACAGGAAGAACCACCAAACACCATCGGTCATAAATTTACCGAAAGCAAATGCCCAAGTCTGTTTGTAGCTGAAGCATTGCCAGAATTTCATCTTCTTCTCGTCTTTTTCTTCTACGACAGGAGCAGCACCTTCTTCGTGCTTGTCTTGCTCAATGTAATCAAGCTCAGCCTTATTTACGTGCTTGCTTTCAGAAGGTTTAGAGTACATGAATACCCAGAAGCCCATCCAGATAAATCCAAGACCACCAATTACGATGAAAGCCATTTCCCAACCCCATGCTTTAGCCAGCAAAGGAATTGTCAACGGAGCAACCAGAGCACCGATAGAAGCACCGGCATTAAAGATTGAAGTAGCATACGCGCGGTCTTTCTTAGGGAAATACTCGGCAGTTACTTTGATAGCGGCAGGGAAGTTACCAGCCTCACCAAGTGCCAGTACACAACGGGCTGCCAGGAAGCAGTACATACTAATAGTAGCAATAGTTACTACCACATCACCTGTGGCACCCATTAATTCGGCTGCACTATGCAGACCTACGAAATGCTCGGTTACGATACCACAAAGAGCGTGGAGACAAGCACCTGCCGACCATACACCGATAGCCCAAAGGAAACCTTTCTTTGTACCCATCCAGTCAATAAAGCGACCGGCGAACAACATGCAGACTGCATAAACAATAGAGAAAACAGAAGTGATTGTTCCGTAGTGTGATTCATCCCAATGGAATTCGGGTTTGATAAATTCATCCCACGTCAATGACAGCACCTGGCGGTCAAGGTAGTTTACTGTTGTCGCAAAAAATAGCATGGCGCAGATGGTCCACCTGTAGTTGGTCATCTTTCCCACTGCATTTTGATTTAAACTCATGATACGTTGATTTAAAATTATTAATTCTTATTTCTGGGGCCAAAAATACACATTATTTGATGTATATCAATACTTTTTTCGTCTAATTTCCTGCAATTTTTGTTCGAAATGCAAATAAATGGCAAAAAAACTCGTTATCGTGCACGAAAACACTCGTTCTCGCACACGAAATACTAAGTTTATAGAAGGTGAAAATAAATAATGCACCTTTTCAGTCGAAAAGTACACAACGCTTTAGGTGAGAACCGCTATCTTTGTCACATTACTTAATATAATCTATATACCTAAAAACAAGAACAGAATGATGAACAATCTGCTTTGTAAAACTTTTGTGATGGGAGCGCTGATTTGCTCCACTCAGTTGTCTGCTCAGAAAGTAAGCGATAAGCAACCGTGGTCGGTACGTATGGTAGAATCGGAGATGATTCGTTGCCCGGAATCCTGGCAACTGGATTTCCAGCCGAAACTGAAATGGGATTATTGTCATGGGCTGGAATTACAAGCCATGCTGGATGTGTATGATACGTATGGAGATCAGAAGATGTTTGACTATGCACTAGCTTATGCGGACACCATGATACACAAGGACGGAAATATTGAGACTTATAAACTGAATGAATACAATATCGACCGCTTGAATTCAGGTAAATTCCTGTTCCGCATCTACGAACAGACGAAAGATGAAAAATATAAGAAGGCTATTGATTTGTTGCGTAGTCAGCTTGACACCCATCCGCGTAATGAGGACGGCGGTTTCTGGCATAAGAAAGTATATCCGAACCAGATGTGGTTGGATGGTCTTTATATGGGGGCACCTTTCTATGCTGAATATGCTTTCCGCAATAATCGTGTACAGGATTATAAAGATATTGTGAACCAATTTATTACAGTGGCACGCCATACGTATGATCCGAAGAATGGACTTTATCGCCATGCCTGTGATGTCAGTCGTAAGGAACGTTGGGCAGATCCCGTTACCGGACAGTCACAACATAGCTGGGGACGTGCTATGGGATGGTATGCAATGGCATTTGTAGATGCACTGGACTTTATTCCGAAACATGAGGCAGGACGTGATTCCATGCTCGTTATCCTTAATAATATTGCCGCACAGGTGAAGCGCATACAAGATCCGAAGACCGGATTATGGTATCAGGTGCTGGATAAGAGTGGTGAGAAAGGAAATTATGTAGAGTCTTCCTGTTCTACTATGTTTGTCTATGCTTTGTTCAAAGCTGTTCGTAAGGGATATATTGATAAATCATATCTGAAAGTGGCTCTCAAAGGATACCAAGGTATTCTTGATAACTTCATAGAAGTAGATAAAGACGGTGTGGTGACTATTACCAGAGCCTGTGCAGTTGCCGGCCTGGGTGGCAAAAACTACCGTATGGGAGATTACACCTATTATATAAATGAAACAATTCGCAGCAACGACCCCAAGGCAGTAGGTCCGTTTATCATGGCAAGTCTGGAATGGGAGCGTCTGCAACAAGTAAAGGAAATCGTTAATCAGAAATAAGACAATGAAACGGCTAACTTATTATTTATGCGGCATACTTCTTCTCCTGGTGGGGATCATGCCGCTATCGGCACAGTCTCAATATAAAGATACGCTTGTGGTTGCCCGTGATGGTTCGGGAGACTATCGCACGTTGACGGAAGCTATGGAAGGCATTCGTGCTTTTATGGATTACAAGGTTACAGTGCTGATAAAGAATGGAACATATAAGGAGAAAGCGATAATTCCTTCTTGGGTGCAAAATGTGGATTTCATCGGTGAAAGTGTGGAAAATACGATTATCACGTATGATGACCATGCCAACATTAATAAGATGGGTACTTTCCGTACCTATACTGTAAAAGTGCAGGGAAACAATATTACCTTCAAAAACCTCACCATAGAAAATAATGCTGCCAGACTGGGACAAGCGGTTGCTCTTCACACGGAAGGGGATAAACTGGTATTTATCAACTGCCGTTTGTTGGGAAATCAGGATACCATTTATACAGGTGCCGCAGGTACACGCCTTTATTTCGTAGATTGCTACATTGAAGGAACTACCGACTTTATTTTCGGTCCTTCTACCGCTTTGTTTGAGAACTGCGAAATCCGTAGCAAAACAAATTCATACGTGACGGCAGCTTCTACGCCCGAAGACATTGCGGTGGGCTATGTTTTTAAAAATTGCAAACTGACGGCCAATCCGGGTGTGGACAAGGTTTATCTGGGGCGTCCCTGGCGTCCGTATGCTGCCACCGTATTTATCAATTGTGAAATGGGTAAGCATATTCGTCCCGAAGGATGGCATAACTGGGGAAAAGAGGAAAATGAGAAGACAGCCCGCTATGCTGAGTACAATAGTACAGGAGAAGGTGCTGCGGCAGCCGGTCGGGTAAAATGGGCGAAACAGCTGACCAAGAAAGAAGCAGCCCAATACGATGATCTGAATTACATCTATCGGATGTGTAGTGACTGGAAACCTGAAAATTAATAACTTAGCTTCCTGTCTACAAAGAGCCAACTTCCTGCTTACAAGGAGTTAACTCCTTGTCGACAGGAAGTTAACTTTTTGTTGGCAAGAAGTTAACTCCTTGCAGACAAGGTATTAGCGCTTTAGAAAATCCGCTCTCATGGGGCTGAAACAATCTATCAGAATACCAGCTTCCAGACATACGCACCCGTGTTCCGCATCCGGTTCAATGTAGACGCCGTCTCCGGTTTCTACAATTTGTTTTTCACCGTTCACGGTAAACTCAAATTTACCGCTTGCCACATAGGTGGTTTGTGTATGGTAGTGGGTGTGTGGTGTACCGATGGCACCTTGCTCGAATTTTACTTTAACCAGCATCACTTGCCCGTCGTAGCCCATTATTTGGCGTACTACTCCTTCGCCTGCCGGTTCCCATGCGATTTCTTTTTCAAGAATGAAAGTGTTACTTCTTGTCTTTTTCATTTTGTTGCCAGATTAGTTGTTTTGCCGGCAAATATACGATTAATATTAATTTTTCTACCGATTGCGACTTTTTTTACACTTCAGATCCTTTGTTTTTGGGTAATATTGCACCGGAAAATAATAATACTATTTATATTTTGATGAATTATGAAACACAAGTTGACATTATTGCTGGGGTTGTTTTTCCTGCTCTCGGCTTTCAAGGCTGACAAGCCTGTGATTACGATTTTCATGATTGGAGACTCCACTATGGCCAATAAGTCATTGACAGGTGGAAACCCCGAACGTGGCTGGGGACAGATGTTGCCCGGCTATCTTTCCGAGGAAATCCGTGTAGACAATCATGCTGTGAATGGACGTAGTTCCAAGAGTTTTATTGACGAGGGACGGTGGGAAAAGGTAATCTCACAGGTGAAGAAAGGGGACTATGTATTTATTCAGTTCGGACATAACGATGAGAAGTCCGATCCGAAACGGTATACGGCTCCGGGAAGTACTTTTGATGAGAACCTGAAACGTTTTGTAAACGAAACCCGTGCCAAAGGTGGTATTCCTGTTTTGTTTAACTCCATTGTACGCCGTAATTTTGGTACGGCAAATGGGAATGCAGTGGCTCAGGCTATCAGTCAGGATGATATACAGAAAGGAGTGAATCCGGATGCAAAGCGGGAGGCTTCGGAGCAACCTGCTGTTACTGAAGGTGACAAACTAATTGATACACACGGTGCTTATCTGGATTCTCCGCGGAATGTAGCGAAAGAATTGGGTGTGGCTTTTGTGGATATGAATAAGATTACGCATGACCTTGTAGAGGGCATGGGACCGGTAGACTCCCGAAAATTATTTATGTGGGTACCTGCCAATCAGGTTGCCGCGATGCCGAAGGGACGTGAAGATAACACTCATCTGAATGTTTATGGCGGGCGTGTTGTGGCTGGTTTGGCCATGGATGCCATTGCCAAGGAAGTACCGGAACTGGCTAAGTATGTTCGACACTATGATTTTGTAGTGGCGCAGGATGGTAGCGGAGATTTCTTTACCGTGCAGGAGGCTATTAATGCTGTTCCTGATTTCCGCAAGAATATCCGTACTACGATATTGGTGCGTAAAGGCGTGTATAAGGAGAAGATTGTGATACCGGAAAGTAAGATCAATATTTCTCTGATAGGTCAGGACGGGGCAGTGCTTTCGTATGATGATTATGCGCAGAAGAAAAACTGCTTTGGCGAAGAAAAAGGGACCTCCGGTTCGTCTTCCTGCTATATTTATGCTCCTGATTTTTATGCTGAGAATATTACGTTTGAGAATTCTTCCGGTCCGGTAGGGCAGGCAGTGGCCTGTTTCGTAAGTGCCGATCGTGCTTATTTCAAGAATTGTCGTTTCCTTGGCTCTCAGGATACACTTTATACGTATGGGAAAAATTGCCGTCAGTACTATGAAGATTGCTATATAGAAGGTACGGTCGACTTTATATTCGGCTGGTCTACGGCTGTCTTCAATCGTTGCCATATCCATAGTAAGAGCGGTGGGTATGTCACTGCACCTTCTACGGATCAGGGACAGAAGTATGGTTACGTATTTTATGATTGTCGCCTGACTGCGGATGACGGTGTACGGGATGTATCTCTTTCACGTCCCTGGCGTCCGTATGCGCAGGCTGTGTTTATCCGTTGCAATCTGGGCAAACATATCTCTCCTGCCGGCTGGAATAACTGGGGAAATAAAGAAGCGGAAAAGACAGCTTTCTATGCAGAATATGAAAGCACGGGTGAGGGTGCTAATCCCAAAGCGCGTGTTCCTTATTCCCATCAATTGAAGAATCTCAAAGGGTATGAGATGGAAACCGTACTTGCCGGAGATGACGGATGGAATCCGGTGAAAAATGGGGATGAACTGCTAAGCATAAAGCGCTGATTGATATTTGGATTTGATAAATAAACTTATAACAATTAGAACACAATGATGAAAAAGAATTTGTTTGTATTACTGCTTGCTCTGATACTTCCGCTTTCGTTTGTATGTGCGGAGAATTACCCGTATCGGAGTGATGTGCTTTGGGTTACCGTGCCCAATCATGCTGACTGGATTTATAAGACCGGAGAAAAGGCTACGGTTGAAGTTCAGTTCTATAAATATGGTATTCCGCAGGATGGAGTAACTGTATCTTATGAAATAGGCGGTGATATGATGCCGGCAGAAACTTCCGGTTCGGTTACGTTGAAGCAGGGAAAAGCGGTTATTCCTGTGGGAACCATGAAAGAACCCGGCTTTCGCGACTGCCGCTTGACAGCCACTGTGGATGGAAAAAGTTATAAGCATCATGTAAAGCTGGGTTTCTCACCGGAGAAGATTAAGCCTTATACGCAGATGCCGAAGGACTTTAAAGAGTTCTGGGAAAACAATAAAGCGGAGGCTGCCAAGTATCCGTTGACTTATACGAAGGAATTGGCAAAGGAATATTGTACCGACAAGGTGGATTGCTATCTTATTAAGCTGATGTTGAACAGTCGCGGACAGAGTATTTACGGCTACTTGTTCTATCCGAAGAATGCAACAAAAGGTTCTTGTCCGGTAGTTCTTTGCCCTCCGGGTGCCGGAATTAAAACAATCAAGGAGCCTTTACGTCACAAATATTATGCAGAACAAGGCTGTATTCGTTTTGAGATTGAGATACACGGATTGAATCCTACCTTGACAGAGGAGGCATTCAAGGAAATCAGCAACGCTTTTAACGGTAGAGAGAATGGCTATCTGAATAATGGACTTGATAACCGTGACAACTATTATATGAAACGAGTGTATCTGGGTTGTGTGCGTAGCATCGACCTCCTGACTTCCTTATCCGAATGGGATGGTAAGAATGTAATTGTCCAGGGCGGTAGCCAGGGAGGAGCTTTAGCTTTGATTACGACCGGTTTGGATCCTCGTGTAACAGCTTGTGTAGCCAATCATCCCGCTTTGAGTGATATGGCAGGGTATAAAGCAGGGCGTGCCGGAGGATATCCCCACTTTTTCCGTACCGAAGGGATGGATACGCCGGAGAAGTTAAAAACGATGGCATATTATGATGTAGTGAACTTTGCCCGTCTGATAAAGGTTCCTACTTATATTACCTGGGGATATAATGACGATGTGTGTCCGCCGACCACCAGCTATGCTGTTTATAATACGCTGGATTGTCCGAAGGAAGCATTGATCACCCCGATTAATGAGCACTGGACTTCCAATGATACGGAATACGGACAGTTGCAGTGGATATTGAAGCATCTGAAATAAATAAAATCTATCTTATTTCTCATCCCCCCGGATCTCTCTTCAATGAAAAGAGTGAATCCGGGGGGATTTTTTGTGATTTTACTGTGAGAAAATCCCCCTATCCCTTTGTCTGCGGTGTTTTGAGTGGTATAGAGCGATTTTTCCACCGATTCAAGCATATTTTTCACCTGAGAGAGATAAATTATCTGCTATTTTGCAAGTGCAAGGCAGACATAAATGCTTTGTAGTGAATTCAGAATTTGTTTAATCAATAAATCATTTACTTATGAATTACAGGAAAAAGGTCGTGTTAATGCTCGGGGTTTTGTCCTACCTCAATTTGGGAACTTTTTCTCAAGCTGCTCCCCTGACAGTGGATCATACTTCAGTAGCCGGTGTGCAGCAAGCCTCCAATGACAAGAAGACAATTAAGATTTCCGGTTCGGTCAGAGATGCGGCCGGTGAATCTATTATTGGTGCTACCATTTTAGAGAAAGGAACTTCAAACGGTGTCGTTTCCGATATGGACGGTAACTTTTCTATGACTGTGGCTGCTAATGGGATATTACACATCTCATATATAGGTTATGTAGACCAGGACATAGCGGTTGCAGGTAAGAGTCTTTTCAATATTCAGTTGCTTGAAGATACGGAAATGTTAGATGAAGTGGTTGTTATCGGTTACGGTACGGTGAAACGTCGTGACCTGACGGGAGCCATAGCTTCGGTAAAAGGAGATGAGGTTGCTGCCAATCCTGTATCCAATGTTGCACAGGCCTTGCAGGGACGTCTGCCGGGTGTGAACGTAGTGTCGCAGGACGGTCGTCCGGGAGCTACAATCTCGGTACGTGTTCGCGGAGGAGGGTCTATAACCCAGTCCAATGATCCGCTCTATGTAGTCGATGGATTTCCGGTAAGCAATATTGGCGATATACCGGCTTCGGAAATAGAATCTATCGATGTGTTGAAAGATGCGTCATCTACGGCTATTTACGGTGCACGCGGTGCAAACGGTGTAATCCTGGTTACCACTAAGAGCGCCAAGGAAGGTCAGATTAAGGTAAGCTATGATGGTTATGTACAGGTCAAAAATGTATCGAAGACGCTTGAAACGCTTTCGGCTCAGGAATATATCCTTCATAACTGGAGCTATGCCGCATCCAGAGGAACCGCTAACCAGGATGCTGTTGAGAAATACTTCGGTCTGGGAAGTAAGTATGGCAACCACTATGCCGACTATGCCAATGTGAAAGCTCATGACTATACGGATGATGTACTGCGTACCGCACTGTCTCATAACCACAGTGTGAATGTTTCGGGCGGTACAGATAAAACGAAAGTGATATTTACACTCGGCTACGTTAACGATGAAGGAATCAAAATCAATTCGGACTACAACCGTCTGAATGCTTCTTTCAAGATTCGGCAGAAACTTGCCAAGGCACTGGACCTGGATGTTGATTTCCGTTATACGGAGTCAAATCTGAATGGACGTGAGAATGTAACGAACGGTAAAGGTTCTAATGTGTCGGGAGCTTATCGCTATCGTCCCATTGACAATCCGTTGGGTGGTGTCTCTTATTCGGAAGTTGCCTCAGGCTTCAGTTTCGGTGTGGCTAATATCGACGACAAGCACAATCCGGTAGAATTGATCAATGATATCACGAATAAATCCTATTCCCGTTCATTGAGAGGATCGGCAGCTTTGTCATGGGAGATCATCAAGGGGCTTGTGGCCCGCAGTGAATTATCACTTACCCGCAGTTCATCGAAGAGTACTTATTATGAGAACGGATATACAAACGGAGATAAGCGTGCCACCCTTAACCGGGGCATGGGAGATGGATTGCGTTCGGTGAGCACTTTGAATTATAACTTCAATATCGGCAAGAACAATGTATTCTCGGCATTGCTGGGTAATGAAGTCCTGAAGTCGGATTCCGAATCGTCGCAAATCACGGGCCGTGGCTATCCTTCTACATTTGATTATGACACCACGATGGGATTGATCCATACGGCAACCACCTCTTTCTCTGCAACCAATTCTTATAGCGTGCCTGCCCGTACGGTTTCCTTCTTCGGACGTTTGAGTTACACTTTCATGGACCGTTATCTGTTCACCGGTACGTTCCGTGCCGATGGCTCTTCTAAGTTTGCGCCGGATAATCGTTGGGGATACTTTCCCGCAGGTGCTTTCGCATGGCGCCTTTCGGAAGAACCTTTCATGAACGGCACAAAAGATTGGCTTTCCAATCTGAAGCTTCGTTTGTCCTATGGTACTTCGGGCAGTGACAATATTAGTTCCAATCTGTGGCGTGAAACCTGGTCGAGCCTTGGTTCGGGCAGCAATCATACCCCTATCAACGGTGAACTCGGTTCATTCTATCGTCCGGACGGTTTGCTGGCTAACTCTAAGCTGAAATGGGAAACTACTATTTCGCGCAACTTCGGTATTGACTTTGGATTCCTGAACAACCGTGTTAACGGTAGTCTGGAAGTATACTGGAATACTACAAAAGACTTGTTGATGGCCGTACCTGTGGATAACACTACCGGATACTCTTACCAGTTCCAGAACTTCGGTAAAACATCCAATCGTGGTATTGAGCTTTCGGTGAATGTAGATGTGATAAACAAAGGTGATTTCCGTTTCAACGTAGGTGCCATCTATAACTACAACCGCAATAAACTGGATGAACTGCCTAATGCCGACCAGTATCTCTATTCTTCATACTGGGGTTCTTCCTCTCTGGTTCCTACCAACGACTATATGTTTGTGGAAGGGAAAGCGATCGGCCTGGTACGTGGCTTTATCAGCGAAGGATATTATACCGTGGATGATTTCAATTACACCAATGGCCAGTACGTTCTGAAAGAAGGTGTACCCGATATTACGAAAGCCTTGACCGCTACATACATGCACCCTTACGATCTGCCTGCCGGACAGACTGCATTCCCCGGAGCTGCCAAATTCCGTGATGTGGATGAAAGTGGTACGGTAGACCTGGATGATGCTACTTGCCTGGGCGAAGTGATGCCTCGTCATACGGGAAGCTTCCAACTGAATTTCAACTATAAGAACTTTGATCTTTCTACTAATTTCAACTGGACAGCAGGCGGTAAGGTATATAACGTGGCTGCTATGATCAATGCATCCGGTCAGGAGTTTGACGGAATCGGTGCGCAACGTGCATCCTGGGTGGCTGATGCTTTCAAGGTTTACAATGTGAATGCTGCCGGTGACTTGTATGCCGTTACCAATCCCGATGAGTTGAGAACTTTGAATGCGAATGCCAAATATCATTTACCCTACCATCAGAGTGGTATAACTTCATCGGAATGGTTGGAGAATGGTTCCTACCTTCGTTTGCAGACGCTGACGCTCGGATATACATTGCCCAAGAACTGGTTGACTAAAGTACATGTGGATAAGATACGCCTGTATCTCACTGCAACCAATCTCTTCACCATTACCGGTTATTCGGGCATAGATCCTGAAGTGAATGCCAATCCTACGGGACAAAGCGGATTCTACAGTGACCTGAGAATTTTCCCGACGCTCAACATGGACTTCGGAACTTACCCGCGTGCACGCACATTCACTTTCGGTGCTAACATAACTTTCTAAATAGTAATTGTAAAATAACAGAGAAACAGATATGAAAAAGATATTGAATATAACTCTCGCAGCAGCTTTCGCATGTGCGATGACCGGCTGCCAGGACTTCCTCGACACTTCGTCTCCGAGTGTAGTAGACCGCGATTTTGTCTTCTCAAATGAAGAGTCTGCACGTGGTGCATTGTATTATGGTTATGAAACCCTCCGTGCAAACAGGAGTGTGCATAATGTCGGATTCTTCTGGCATCCGGTTTGGGGATCGGATATTGAAGACTCTCAGGACATTTACGATGAAGGTAGCGCCGGAATCTGTGAAAAATGGTATTATCCGGGTGGTACGGGTAACTATAACATTAACTCGGGAGAAGGAACCGAAGTATTTACCAAGCTTTACGAAACGATATCCGTGGCCAATTCCTTGATATCCAGTTTTGAGGCGCTTGATAACTTCCAGTCAATCATGACCGGAGAACCTAATAATCTTTCGGATATCTACGGACAGGCTGTGGCTCTGCGTGCTACGTGCTACTGGGAATTGTGCCGCTGGTATGGCGATGTGCCCCATGCACTGAATGCCGGTGAGCAGGCAAAAGGACTGACTTCCCGTTATGCCATTTATGACTATCATATCCGGAAACTCAGGGAGGTAGAGCCTCATATGTATCGTCCGGGTGAAGGCAGTACGAGAGCGGATGTCATGAATCGTACGTATGTTCAGGGACTTATAGGACGTCTTTGCATGTATAATGGTGGTTATGCAACCCGCCGCACAGACCTGGGTGCAGACTTCTATGTGGATGGTGACGGAAAGGTGCTTACTTTCGACGATTGGAGTGTGGAAAAGAACGGTGCCATTTATGGACGCCGCAGCGATTGGAAAGATTTGTATGCCATAGCCAAAGAATATCTTCAGGCAATCTATATGAATCCCGGTTCGGTGGTATTGCGTACAACGGATCCCCGTTCCACAGGTAAGAATGGACAGGAGTATAATAATCCTTACCAGTATATGTTCCAGCAGATGCATGCCGCCGATAATATAACATTGGCTGATGAATCTATCTACGAACTCCCTCATGAATACAATGGCGGATCTTCCCGTCCGGCTTATATTGGTCGTCCTTCGTCGGGTGGTGACGGTCAGGCACCTTGCGTGGCTTGCGGACAAGATCGTATTCAGGCACATTTCTACTACGGTTGGTTCGATAATAACGACTTGCGTCGTGACGCTTCTGTTGCTGTAACAGGGAGCACAGGTGGTGGTCAGGAGTTGATGCAGTCATTCGACCGCAGTGCATGGGGTAAAGGATGCGGTCCGGGTACCAATAAGTGGGACTGGAACCGGATGACTGCGCCTGATACGAAAACTTATGGTAATTCCGGTATCAATTTCTCTTATATGCGTATTTCCGATGCTTACCTGATGTTGGCTGAAGTGTGTGCGGCATTGGGCGATGAAGGCAGCGCCAAGACGTATCTTGCCATCGTCCATAACCGGGCGTTCCCCGGCAACAACGACCCGAACTTTGAAAAATATATATCGGATTGCGGCTCTGTGTATAATGCAGTGCTTAAAGAACGTGCTCTGGAATTCAGTGGCGAAGGCGTGCGTCGTTTTGACATTATCCGCACCGGTATTCTTCCGGAAGTTGCCGTTGAAAACAGAAAGGTAATGTCGGCTATCATTGAGGGCATACGTCAGGATGGTTACTACACGTTTAAGAATGGCAATCAGATACCTGCCTATATCTGGACGAAGATGGTCGATGCTAAATCCGAGTATGGATATAGACTGACATCACAAACTCCGGCTGACAAGCAAGATGATCCGGTATTGTTCCCGGGATGGCGCGGACAGCATGATGATTGGGGAAGTCTGGTTCCTGCTTATGCAGGAGTGACGATGACCAACGTTGCAATCAAAGGTTTGTTTAAATATATCGAACCGGGTTCTGCCGAAGCGCTGGCTTTGGAAGCTGATGGATATGTACAGACTCCCTGGGCTATTGATATGTTGAAATATGAGGATTCTTACGCGAAGAAACTCTTCGCCGGTTATACGGATGCCGATTATGCGGCAAAGAATCCGCCCATCCATTTATTGCCGAATATCTATCAGGTATTGCTGAATTCGGGAATTACGAATGGTTATGGTTTTAAGCAGCAGTAATATGGTAAGAAGATGTATTCTTTGCATGATGTTAGGGTTGGCTACTTCGGTAGCCGCCCTTTCTCAGCATTTATCCGGTTACGAACTGGAAAGAGAGATGCCTGTTTTCCTGGATCAACTGAAAGCAGAACTGACTTACCCCATGGCTTGGGGAAATAGTCCGGTTAAGAATTTTAAGAAGTGGCGCAAACAGGCACGCAATGCCGTGCTGGATGCCATGCTTGCCCCTCCGCCTCGCACTACCGACTACCGGACTGAGGTTGTAGCCGAAGAGCAGCGGAATGGGTATAAAGCCCGGAAGTTACGTTTCAATCTGACCGGTTATTCCCGTGTGAACGCCTATATGCTGGTGCCCGATGGTGAAGGTCCCTTCCCGGCGGTAGTGCTTTTGCATGACCATGGAGGTCATTATACGATTGGTAAGGAGAAAATGATCCGTCCCTTCGGAGTATCTCCCGAGGTCCTGGCTGATGCCGATGCCTGGGCTAAACAATGCTACGGTGGGCAATATGTAGGCGATTATCTGGCTGCACATGGGTATGTAGTTATTTCTCTTGATGCTATATTCTGGGGGGAACGCGGACGGAAAGAAGGAGTTGACGGTGACAAACACATGGCTGTGGCAGGTAACTTCATGATGCTGGGACGCAGTTGGAGTGCTTTCATGAACTACGAAGACATGTACACCACCGACTTTCTGGCTACGTTGCCCGAAGTCGACTCCAAACGTATCGGTTGCATGGGCTTTTCGATGGGAGCTTACCGTGCCTGGATGCTTTCGGCACTCTCTGACAAGGTGAAAGCCGGAGCTGCCGTCTGCTGGATGGTGACTACGGACTGTCAGTTCTCATGGGAGTATGGAAAAGAAAGGGGAGGTTTTGCCAATATGTTGCCGGGTATCCGCCGTTATCTGGATTATCCGCATATCGCGTCCATCGCCTGTCCCAAACCGATGTTTTTCCTGAATGGGGAGCATGACAAGCTCTTTCCTCCGGTAGGAGTGAATGCCGCCTTTGCAGAAATGCGGAAAGTATGGGAAAGCCGTTCGGCAGGCGACAAACTGGTTACGGAACTGTGGGATATGCCGCATGATTGCGGAGTGAAAGTCCAGGAAGCCGTACTATCCTTTTTGAATAAGAGTTTATAATGGGATAGCGACAAAATATAGGTATGGTGATCAACGTAATAGTTTGTGTGATAAAGCATTTAGTGTTCCACTAAGATTCGTCGTAGTGGAACACGTATTCAGTCGTAGTGGGAAAGTGTTTCAGTCGTAGTGGGAAATGGTTTCAGTCGTAGTGGGAAATACCTTCACCCGTAGGGGGAACCAGGCACTCAGTTTTGCTTTCGGCTTTCCTTGTATTCAGTCGGTGTCATTCCATATTGCTGCTTGAAGCATTTGCTGAAGTAATGCGAGTCATTCAGTCCCACCATGTAGGCAATCTGTGCCATGTTATACTCCTCTGTCTCTATGAGTTGAGCTGCCCGCTTCATACGTATTTCTTTCAGGAACTCAACGGGAGATAAACCGGTCAGTGTTTTCAGTTTCTTGAAGAATACGGAACGGCTCATGTTTACTTCGCCGGCAATGTCTTCCACTGTAAGGTCACCGTTATCCAGATGCTTCTCTATGGTTTCCATCACTTTATCCATAAATTTCCGGTCGTTGGGCGAAAGGGCCGGAGTGGTGGTTTCCTTTTTCCCTGCCAGAGGTTGTTCGGTGGATGCAGGCAACAGACTGGCGCAATACAATGCCTGTAATTTCTTGCGCTGTTCAAGCAGATTGAAAATACGTGCCTTCAGGTAGGCAGCGCTGAAGGGCTTTGTGATGTAATCGTCCGCTCCCAGCTTCATGCCTTCTATCTTGCTTTCGATGGTCGACTTAGCCGTCAGCATAACGATGGGAATATGGCTTGTGGTCATCTCATCCCGCAGTTCGCGCACCATTTCTATACCATCTTTTTCGGGCATCATAACGTCGCTGATGATGATATCCGGCATATACAATTTGCTCTTTTCCAGCCCGATGTTACCATTTTCAGCTTCTATCACATTGAAGTACTGGGCAAAGATGGTCCTTATGAAGAAGCGTAATTCCTGGTTATCTTCCACTATCAGGATAGTTTCTTTTTCACTGTTCAGGTTCTCCTCTTCGTTTCCGGTGAGAGAAGAGAACTGATTTCCGGTGTATGCCGGTGAGGTATCACTTACCACGTAGTCGGACAGGATGAATTCAACGGTTTCGTCGAAGTGTTCTTTTCCTTTCTGTAATCTGATGCTGAAGCAACTCCCTTCTCCAAGTTTGCTCCGGATGCTGATGGAGCCGTGGTGCATATCGATCAATTCTTTCACCAGTGAAAGTCCGATACCGGTGCTGGCCTGGTTGAAGAGGTTCTTATCCACTAAATTCTCGAAGCGGACGAACAGGGACTTTTGTTTATTCTCTGCAATCCCTATTCCCTGGTCCTCCACAGCAAGAATCACATCCTTTTCTTCTTCCTGCACCACCACTTTGATCTGCTTCCCTTGGGGAGTATATTTGAAGGCATTCGATAACAGGTTGAACAATATCTTTTCCAACTTGTCGGAGTCCGCCCATATCTTGAGGCTGGAGACTTTCGTATCCATACTGAAATCAATCTGGTGTTCATCGGCAAGGCTGTTGAAACTTTCCATAATGTGGCGGATGAAAGGGATCAGGTCAATCTGTTGCACCCTCATCTTCATCTTCTTGTTCTGTATCTTGCGGAAGTCCAGAATCTGATTGACAAGCCTCAACATCCGGTTCGTGTTTCGCTCTACCAGTACCAACTGTTCCCGTTCCTCATCATTCAGCTTGCCATGTTGCAGGACTTGCTCTACGGGACCGGCAATCAGCGTCAACGGTGTACGCAGTTCGTGCGATATATTTGTGAAGAAACGTAACTTTATATCTGAAATTTCCTGTTCAACAGATACTTTATGCTTCAGCCGGAAGATGGTGAAGAGAATATAGGTGGCTGTAAAAATGACCAATAAGATAAATAGCACGTACAGGGAATATGCCCACGGTGTCTCCCAGAAGGAGGGAAGTATGTTGATGTCCAGTGTACGCGTATTCTCCACCCAGATGCCGTCACTGTTTGTAGAGCGGACTTTCAGGGTGTAATGCCCTTTCGGAAGGTTGGTGTAAGTGGCGGTTCGCTGGTTGCCAATATTGTTCCAGTTGTTTTCAAAGCCTTCCAGTTTGTAGGAATAGGAGATGTTGCCGGGATACTTCATATCCAGGGCGGCAAACTGGATGCTGAATCCATTCTTATCGTGAGGCAGGGTCAGGAGGTTCGTATCATCGATGTGGGTGGTCAGTATGCCACCTTCTTCGGGAGTCACCGTCTTCTCGGCCTGTTGCAGGCGGGTGAAGATGATGGGAGGAACGTATGTACTTGTATGGATGGAATCCGGAAAGAAGTATAGAACACCTTTCACGGTGTTGAACATCAGATAATCGGATGCTGTTCGCAGAGCCGCCCCTTCATTGAAACTAATTCGTAGGGGGAAGGCTCTGGAGGGGTAGTTTATTATTTTATCCGTGGAAGGAATAAACTTGCACAGTTCTTTCTCTGTAGCGCACCACAAATTGCCGTGTAGGTCTTCCTCGATGGATAGTAATACGTCCGAAGGAAGCCCGTTTTTCATGGTGTATGCCTGAAAGCGGGCTTCAGCACCCTCCAGTGAGAGTAGCTTATTGAGTCCGCCTCCGAAGGTGGCCACGTACATTTCGCCTTTCCGGGTGAAATATATGTTGTGCACGTCGTTATTGCTGAGGCTGTTGGCGTTTCCCGAAATACGGCAATAACGTTGGAATTCTATCTCTTCCGGTTCTTTGAAATTGCCCTTGCACATCAGTAATCCTGTGGCGCTGCCTATCCATATATTCCCTTTGGTGTCGGAGGTGATGAAACGCGTACGGTAACATTGGCTGATAGGATAGTTCTTTAGCCGGTTCCGGTAGTTGATGAAACGGTCCGCTTCTTTGTCTGTTCCCCGTTCCAGGTAGTTGATTCCTCCTTCGAATGTGGCAATCCATATCCGTTGCTGCTGGTCTTCATGCAGACTGTATATCTCGTTACCGCTCAGACTGTATACATCGTTTGCGTCCGCGCTGTACTGAACGAGATGATAAGTCAGAGGCTTTCCTTGAGGCCTGGCGGCGAATAGTCCGTTGCCTTTGGTGCCTATCCAGATGGTGCCTTCGTGATCTTGTATGATAGAATAGCCGATTCCTAACTTGTCCGTACTGTAAGGGGAGATAGTCCCTGAGGATGTGAGGTTGCCCACATAGCGCCATTGGCTGTCGTAGACACGTATAACTTTGTCTTTATTGCCCGTCCATATATACCCGTTGCGGTCCTGATAAACGGCACGGACGTTGCTTCCCGGGAATTCCGTGTCATCCGGGGCAGCGGTAAGTAAATGGAAATGATTGGTATTGAAAGAGATCTTCTCCAAGCCGTTTCCGTATGAACCGAGCCATAAATTACCCTGTTTATCAGTAAAGACATTGGTCACCTTATTGTCAGCGCTCCAGCCCGATTGCAGGGCCGGATTGTAAAACGGACGTATCCGGTTGTTCTTACGGTCGTACCAGGCAAGTCCTCCTCCCGAAGGATGTACCCATAAAGAGCCGTTAACATCCTCGTATATATACATTTCCGGTCGGGAATCGACGATGTCTTTGCCGTACTTGTCTTGCAGAATGAAGTGATCGAACTGCTCGTTTTCAGGATTGAAGTGCGTCACTCCTTTGGTGTTGAGGCGTATCCATGCTTCACCGTTGGTATCGATATAGACTGCTTTAATCTGGTTGTCCTTTAATGAAGGATAATTCCGGGTATTATAGTGACGATGGTTTCCGGAACTTTGTTCATACACAAAGAACCCGTCGCTGGCTGTGCCAATGAATAGCTTGTCCTTTTTGAGTTGTCGGATGGTTTTGATAGACGAGTCGGTGGGGAACTCTTGCCTTACAAACTGGCCATTGTCCGGATTATATTCGTATACGCATCCCTGTTTGGAAGTGAAGTAGATGCTATGATTGTTCTCCAGTGCATCGTAAAAAGGTTGTTTGTCCTTTTCCGGAGGAGCGACGAAGTAAGAAGAAAGTTTCTCTTCATTCCCGTTACGAGTCAGGCGGTATAATCCGTTCTCGGTAAGAATCCATTGGTTCTCCCGGCTGTCCTGAAAGATAGACTTGATAGGCTCTGAGTATGAAATCTGATGGGATTTGAAGAAGTCTGTGGCTTTCATTTCATGTGTTTCCGGATGGGTGGAAATATGAATCAATTCATTTTGTACGGTAATTATCCATACGTCTCCACACGGAAGCACATACATGTCCAAAGACAGGTAGTTGTCGTAAGGGATAGCTTGGAACCGTTCAAGTCGCGGATTGAAACGATAAACCTGGTGATTGTAGCTTTGTACCCAGATATATCCGTATCTATCTTCTTTAATATTGTCCAGACGGTTGTTGCTCAATCCGATGCTGTCGCCCGGATGGGCTTTATAGTTGTTAAATGTATATCCGTCAAATTTGTAGAGACCGTCCCAGGTAGCGAACCACATCACTCCTTTGTCATCTTGCAGGATGCTCATGATGGTATTCTGCGAGAGTCCGTCTTCTGAGGTATATTGTGTAAAGGTATGTGGTAATTGTCCGAAGCAGAAGCCGGTGGCAATTATTTGGAGGATTAACAATATTACGATTCTTCTCATGACCAGTGGTTGTTAAAATCTAAACAAAGATATATGAATTTTCTATGAAATACTTATCTTTACCGCATAGAATAAGCCTGTTATTATGAAAAAAATCTTATATCTGATCCTTGGGTTGATAGGTGTGTTGTCAGTAAAAGCGCAGCCGGATTGTTTTTTCACCCATTATTCGTCTGAAGACGGACTTTCTCAAAATACAGTAATGAGCATCCTGCAAGACCGCAAGGGAAATATCTGGCTTGCTACTTGGGATGGCATTAATAAGTTCAATGGTTATTCATTTAAAACATATAAGGCACGTCTTGATAATCGTATCGTGTTGAGTCATAATCGTATAGATCATATGCTGGAAGACAAGTATGGCTTCCTTTGGCTACAAACCTATGACAATCACGCCTATCGCTTCGATCCCCGTACGGAAACGTTTGAGCGTGCGCCGGGTGATGATGAAGAGGGAGGCACAGCTAATATAACAAATATCAAAGTCCTTCCGGGTGGTTCGGTATGGTTGCTGACGGAGACTGAAGGGGTGATCCGGGTGGCAACTGATCCACAGGATTATAGCCTGACCTCCCAATATTATTCTACCCAATCGGGACAGTTTTCTGCCTCATGTGTGTTTCAGGTATATGAGGACCGGGCAGGTAATGAATGGATATTGTCTGATAACGGATTAGGGATGTTGGCACCCGGAGAGAAATCACCGGTCTTTTATTTTGCAGAGACAGCAGAGCGGGAGAAGAAAGGCGGGCAAGCTTTTTATTCCTGTTTGGAGCATGGTCCCGAAATCTATTTCGGATCGGATAACGGGCGCGTATGGCGCTATCAGAAGGAGAGCGGGCAGTTCTTGTTGCTGAGTCTGCCGGTTTCATCCCACATTGTGTCAATCAATCATATAGATGGTAATGAGATCATACTGACCACTTCAAAAGACGGATTCTTTACTTATAAATGTGATACAAAGAAGACAGAACACTTCCCTGCCTCCCGTTTTCCTGATGCGCCGATTCATGGTACTTATGTGGATAAAGCATCGGAAGTATGGTTCGAGCAACATATTCCGGGTACAGTGGTACACTTTAATCCGCGTACACAGGTCTTGAAGCGTGAAGTAATAGCTGTGGAACCTACCAGTACGGACCGTTCTCGTCCGGCTTTCCATGCGCATGAAGATATCAACGGCATGCTTTGGGTACATCCGTATGGCGGCGGTTTTTCATATTTTGACCGTGAAAGTAATAGTCTGCGTCCGTTCTATAATGAGTTGTCAGGGCATGACTGGCGCTTTTCCAATAAAATACATACTGCCTTTTCCGACAATCAGGGGAATCTATGGATGTGCACTCACTCTAAGGGATTGGAGAAGGTCACTTTCCGTCCATCTCAGTTTGGTATCGTAACGCCGGTACCACACGATTATGAGTCATTGAGCAACGAAGTACGTGCCCTTTGCGAAGATGCTGACCAGAATTTATGGGTAGGCTTGAAAGATGGTAAACTACGGATATATGATAAGAACCGTGTAAATAAGGGCTATCTGACCGAAAACGGTACTGTGTCGCACAGCGGCACTCCGTTGCGTGGTAATGTTTATTTCATCTTGCAGGACAGTAAACAGAATTTCTGGATTGCAACCAAAGGGGATGGCCTGGTGAAAGCTGAAAAACAGAGAGATAGCTATCACTATAAGCTGACCCGTTATCAGCATCAGGAAGGTGATATTTATAGTTTGAGTGACGACAATGTTTATTGTGTATACGAAGATAAGCATGGACGCATCTGGATTGCTACATTTGCAGGCGGCATCAACTATATGGCGCACAGTCAGGGTGGTAAGGAGATTTTCGTGAACCATCGTAATAACCTGAAAGGATATCCTATTGATTATTGTTACAAGGCCCGTTTTATAACAGGTGATGATCAGGGGCATATCTGGATAGGAACTACCGTGGGCGCCTTGATGATGGATGCAGACTTCAAGAATCCCGAAGATGTGAAGTTCCGTCATTTCCTGCGTGTTCCGGACAATGAGCATAGCCTAAGCAATAATGATGTGCATTGGATTGTATCTACCCGGAATAAGGAACTCTTTATTGCAACATTTGGCGGAGGACTGAATAAGTTAGTATCGCTGGATGAGAGCGGTAATGCCTGTTTTAAGTCTTATACGGTACAGGACGGCCTGCCTTCGGATGTATTGCTTTCCATACAGGAGGATAAAGCCGGTAATTTATGGCTCAGTTCGGAAAACGGTATCAGTAAGTTTATTCCTTCCGAAGAGAAATTTGAGAATTATGCCGATAAGGAGATATTTTTCCGGGTACGTTTCAGTGAAGCGGCTTCGGAATATACTGCTTCGGGTAATATACTTTTCGGGGCAAGTACAGGTATTTTCTATTTCAATCCCGATTCCATCGGAAAGAGTAATTATGTGCCGCCGATGGTTTTCTCCAAGTTGCTGGTGGCGAATGTGGACGTGGTGCCGGGACAGGGTTCCGTACTGAAACAGGGATTGGATGATACCAGAAAGCTGGTACTCTCGCATCGGGAGAATATTTTCACCATACAGTTTGCTGCACTCGACTATTCCGCACCTTCCGAAATACAGTATGCTTATATCCTGGAAGGTTTTGAAAAGGCCTGGAACTATGTAGGTAAACAGCGTGTGGCTACTTATACCAACTTGCCAAAAGGGCATTATGTCTTTAAAGTCCGTTCTACCAACAGTGACGGTATATGGACTGAAAACACGCGTACATTGGACATTGAGATACTACCTTCCTTCTGGGAAACTCCGTTTGCTTATTTCCTGTATGTGCTTTTCTTCATCATGATTATTGTAGCGGCGGTGTATATCTTGTTCACTATTTATCGTTTGAAGCATGAGGTGTCCGTCGAGCAACAAATGACGGATATGAAACTGCGTTTCTTTACTGATATCTCTCATGAACTGCGCACTCCGCTGACTTTGATTTCAGGCCCTGTGGAATATATACTGGGGAATACCAAACTTCCGGATGATGCCCGTGAGCAGTTGCAGGTGGTAGAACGGAATACGAACCGCATGTTGAGGCTTATCAACCAGATACTGGACTTCCGGAAGATACAGAACCGGAAAATGAAGATGCAGGTTCAACGTATGGATGTAGTGGCTTTTACTCGTAAGATCATGGCGAACTTCGAGTCTGTTGCCGAAGAACATCAGATAGACTTCCTGTTTGAAACGGAGAAGGAAGAACTGTATCTTTGGGTAGATGCGGATAAATTTGAGAAGATTGTATTCAATCTGCTTTCCAATGCCTTTAAGTACACTCCGAATGGAAAGATGATCACGGTGCTTGTGCGCGAAGATGAGAAGTCTGTTTCCGTAAGTGTGGAAGATCAGGGAATAGGTATTGCAGATAATAAGAAAAAGTCATTGTTTGTCCGTTTTGAGAATCTGGTAGACCGCAATCTGTTCAATCAGTCCAGCACCGGTATAGGTTTGTCATTGGTGAAGGAATTGGTAGAAATGCATAAGGCGACCATTACCGTTGATAGTAAGTTAGGAGAGGGGAGCTGCTTTAAGGTGGACTTCCTGAAAGGTAAAGAACACTATGATGAATCGGTGGAATTCTTGCAAGATGATGCTACGGTGGGTATGGGAGTTATAGAACAAGTGACCGATATTCTTAGTGAAATACCGGATTCTTCTGAAGAAGAGAATATAGAGGAGGAATCGGAAGAGAGTATGGACGCCAAAGGGACTATGTTGCTTGTGGAAGATAATTCGGAACTCCGTTTGTTCCTGCGCAGCATCTTTGCTTCCGAGTACAGAATCGTGGAAGCAGTGGATGGTATGCAAGGTTGGAGTAAAGCTTTGAAATTCCTCCCGGATATCATTATTAGTGATGTAATGATGCCCGGAAAGGATGGCATCACTATGACGCGTGAACTGCGTGCCGATATGACTACCAGTCATATTCCCATTGTATTGTTGACGGCTAAGACTTCCATTGAAAGCAAATTGGAGGGGTTGGAGTATGGAGCGGACGATTACATCACGAAGCCGTTCAGTGCTACTTATCTGAAAGCACGCGTAAAGAATCTGCTCACACAGCGCCGAAAGTTACAGGGTATCTATCGGGATAACCTGATGACGGGAAATGCAACGGCTGACTCAACGGAAGAAACTGTAGAAGAGCAAGGACCGGAAATGTCTCCGAACGACCGTAAGTTTATGGATAAACTGGTGGAACTGATGGAGAAGAATATGGATAATGGAGAATTGGTAGTAGACGACTTGGTGCAGGAACTGGCAGTCAGCCGTTCAGTCTTCTTTAAGAAACTGAAGACACTGACTGGGTTGGCACCTATTGAGTTTATTAAGGAAATGCGTATCAAGCGTGCTGTGCAATTCATTGAAACCGGAGAATATTCCATGACTCAGATCTCTTATATGGTGGGTATTAATGATCCCCGTTATTTCAGCAAATGCTTCAAACAGAAGATGGGAATGACCCCAACTGAGTATCGGGATAAGGGAATGAATAAGATCAATTCGTCAAAAAATACATGAATTCATCAAAACGGACATCTTTGTTGTCTTGTATAAGGCTGATAAACAATTGATTGCTAAATAATGCAGAAAATACTGATTTATGGAGTTACATTTTGTATTTTCTATATACTTTTGCCCGTGTCGTAAAGGTAAGAAGATGATAATTACTTGAATTCAAGAAATTATGACTGGTTAGGGTTAAGAGGATGTCTCCAGGGACATCCTCTTGTTTTTATTAAAACTATCTATTGCAATGCTTCTATATACTTCCGGGTTCCGTCTGTTAGGATGAGTACCCAGTCATTGCCGTTTGAATGACCACCTTCAGGCTGGAACGTTTCTACTTTTGAACTAAACTCACCGATATAAGATAGCTCTGCATTGCGTGGTGAATACCACCAAGCCTTTTTAGTCTTTCCATGAATCTTACTGAGGTCTATTTGCATGGGGCGTCCGGTATAGTTGTACACTAACATATAGTCGTTGCCACGTGTTGCAATGAGACGTTCATACTTTGTACCGTTATTGCCGGCTATGCAACTTTGGTCGGCTACTCTTTCGAAGAAGGGAAAAGCAAGTATCAGTTTTTTCAAATATTGCATCTGGTTGAATCCGGGATCTTTCAGGGCTTCATACCATAATTTGGTAGCACCGTAGGCTGGATTAACTCCCGGCTTTAGGAATTGCATGATAGAGCTATGACCGTACGTATGACCGAATGAACCGGCAAAAACCGACCAGTAAGCATATCTGCGTACATCGTTGTCTTTCCAGAAACCTTCCTTAGGGTCGTGAAGTCCTTGGGGAATGGCTTCATAAGACGGCTCTCCATCAATAACCGGACGTAGTGGCTTTTGAGCAAGACTATGTTCCACATATCGCCAGTTGTCTTCTTCTGTGCCTTGTGGTAACAGTGTCTTTTTGTCATCTTTGCTTTGTCCGTAGCGGCGGTGTCCACTTTGGAACATATTGAAATCCAGCCAGGGGGCATCGTTGAACCATTCTGCCGAGAGTGTCCTTCCGAAGGGATGGAAAGTCATGAGATGGTTCTTATCAATGGATTTAATGGTGTTGGCAAGCATGTTCCAGACTTCGGTTTTGATGTTTCCATAGATATCTCCGCCAATCATCCAGATGATGTTGGGGCGATCTTTGTAACGGTTGGCGAGAAAAGTACCATAAGCCTTGGCTTCTTCCACATTCATTTTTCCACTTTTTACCAGCCCGCCCCAGATGCAGACCATGCCGATATAAATCCCTCTGCGGGCGGCAGCATCGATGATAAAGTCCATATGATCCCAATATCCATATATACCCGGTCGGTTGATATTGGAGAAATCAAATCCATCCGGCATAGACGATTGCCCATAAAAGTTCATGGCAGGTACTCCGTTGATGGTTTGTACCTGTACTACGTTGAAGCCTGCTTGTTTGCATTGTTCAAGATAGTATTCCGCTTCATCCCGGTTCAACCTTTCGGGAAGCAGCCAACCGGTATCTCCGAGCCAGAAGAAGGGAGAGCCATTCGTATGCTGAAGGTAACGGGAGTTGCTGGATATTTGCAAGGCGCCATTTTTCCAAGGGAGGTTGTGTGATTGTGAAAACACCTGATAAAAAAAGCAGGTAAAACATAGATAGAATAGTATTCTCTTCATGCTATTATTTTTTAGAATATGTATTTATTTAAGCAATTCCCAACGCTTGGCCCAGTCTTGCAGAACATCTTTTCTCCATTTGGATACCGTTTTACTTCCCTGCCATTTTCCTTCAAACAGGTTTGCGTCATTTCGGTCTGTATACCAATAATCTCCTAATTTATAGTCATCGGCATCAATCTTTCCGGGCCATGTGTTATTTACGACGAACTCTCCGGTTTGTTCCGGAAATCCCGGAATATCAGAGGTAATCTTGTAGGTTAGGACTGCGGTAGATTTAGGAGCATATCTGACGGCATATTCACCATTACCCAGATAGAAACCGTCCCAGTCCTGACCATCTGTTGTCATGGTGAAACAGGTTGAGTCAGCGGGGATATTCATTTCCGGTCCCTTTATGCGGAATTCAATGATGGCATATACCGGAACCGTATCTTTCAGGGTAGTACTCCGGTTGAAAATGACTCTTGGGCTATGAGTGAATTTCTCGAAACTCCCTCCCCAGCTTTCTTTCTGAGGATTATTCGGATCACCATCCATCATGTAAAGTAGTGATGGGGTATCTCCCATCTTGACTTTTCCATCGTAATATTTTATATAGTCTTTTCCCAGATGTCCGGCTCCACGGATACATTCATCGTAATAGTCTTTGTTGAATTTACCAGGTTGTTTGTCATTGGTTATGAATCCACGATAGGAAGCATTGGCCTCGATGAACCAAAGGTTGGGGAAATTCTCGACAATGTATACATAGCTATTGGTACTCCATTTTTTATTCGGTCCGCCAATCCAGTATACTCTTATTTTATTTTGAATGTCCGGAGCATCATGTAGAGCTTGTGCTAAGTCATCGAGTCCGCCCCATACGAGTATCCATAAGGGCCGGGTACTTTCTTTTCTGGCACATTTAATGATCCAATCAGAACCCTCTGTGGCAGTAGTATAACCTTTGAATGGGGCTGCTCCTTGTCTTCCTTGTTTGCAGATGGCGCGTAAGGCATCCGGTGACGGGAAGCCCTTTATGTGTTTTTTCAACTTGGGCAGATCTTTTTCGTATAGGTCTATCATGTCCAGAAGATTCTGTTTACTTCCGTGTCCATAGGAGGGAGAAGATACTAATCCTTCTGTTTCGAACATCTCACTGTACATAAGGAAGTGTGCCATTGATTGATTGTCGTCCGGATCTGTGCCACCTATGTCCGTACTGATAAGAATGCGAGGCTTAACCGGAATAGGCTGTTGCCCCATAACAGTTATAGAGGCAGTTAAAATAGAGAAGACTAAAAAGAGTTTCTTCATGATATAGATTCTTTTGATTTTAAATGTTCCGTCAATAGTGGTTTGTACTTATGTGTATGCAAAAATAGAAGTTTATAGCTATAAAGAGGAGGAAATATTGTTCCTTTTGGAGTAAATGATGATAATAATGATATAGGGGCGGGGTTAAAATGGTAAAAGAAAAAGAGGATACGCACTTTGTATAGTGACGCACCCTCTTTTACTTTAAGGATTCAAATATTTTAATACCAACGAGGATCACCGAATCCATAACTCTGGAAGAGTTCATCAGTGATAGTGAAATCGGCATTGTCAGGATCGGCAAATGGATTCTTATCAAGAATATTTCCTTCTGTATCGAAACATGTTAAATTGGGCTGAGTATTACCTTCGGCTTGTGAAGTCAAGTTCTTACAGTTATAGTAATAGTTGTTCGAATAGCTGGGTACTCCTACGGAAGTTGAATTGGCAAAACCGCGAGTATTATCGAAGTTGGCTACAACATTATTGGTAAAGGTATTGGTATTGCCGGGGAACCGCAGATAGAAGAAACGGTAATTGGCGTTACCATTACCTACATTGTAGAATGTACATTTGTCGATAGAAGTTATCATACTTGCACTCACCTTGCTTGAAGCATCGTCAGCACGCAGGATATCACGCTTAGCAGAACAGCTATAGAATGTAGAGCTTGAGATGATAAGATTGTTCCAACCACCGCTACGGCTATCGATAAAGTCACCGCCGGAACATTCGATATCGTGAATGATGGAGTTTTCTATCTTGATTGTATTGGCTACAGCTGCAACGTTGATGTAGATAAGTCCTTTCACGTAATTTCTTATTTCACTTCCGCTGATGATAAGATCGCCAAATCCTCCGGCTGTTTTGTATTCAATAGCCTGACTTCCATCTGTACCGGTGCCATCCATCACTACTTGATAGAGATAGAGTGAAGAACCGTTGTTGATATGAATACAAGTATTAATCACCGGCAGGTTACCGGAGTTCTGAGCGGCAATGGTCACATTATTGTTGATTTGCAGCTTGGCTGATGTCAATGTATATTCACCGGCTGCAAGGGCAAACTTACTACCTGCTGCTGCGTCCTGAATAGCAGTCACCCAGTCATCTGTCGGAGTGAGTTGGATAGCGTCACGTAAATCCAAATTAGTAGTAAAGGTAGAATAACCACGGGTTTTCTCGCCTAACTTCAACGTGGCTCTATAACTTGTCTCCGGTTCAAGTCCTGTGACGGTAGCAGATCCGGAAGAGATGTCTGTTGCAGTTAGAGTGTAAGTCACCGTCTTAGCTGAAGAATTTGCAGCGCTAGGAGTGCATACGATAGCATCAGCCTGAATGCCCGGCGTCCATGTTACTGTAACGGCTGTGCTTTGGATGTCACCGGCCTTTACTTTGTTCATATTTTGCTCAGGGTTGGTAGTACGCATGATCTCGATCCATTTAGATGTGCGTGATGAGTTGTCTTCATCAATGGCTCTTACACGAATGTAATAGGCTGTCTCACCAATCAGATTAGTCAAAGTAGTCTGAGTGAGAGTGGTAGCATCTGACACATCCGGTGTGCGCTGACCGTAGTCGGGAGTATCGGCATAAGCTTCGATTTCGTAAGAGGAAGCTCCTTTCATTTCATCCCAACTAACAATGATATTTACGTCCTGAGAGACGCGTGCAGTAATATTGGTAGGCGACAATATGCGGTCAAGAACCAAATCATTAAGATCATCCGGATCACTGCATGATGTTACTGTAACACAGCCTATGCAAATGGCAGCTAATGTACAAATTGATAATATATATTTTTTCATCGTTGTTTAATCATTTAGTTAATTAATACCACTCGTAATTTGCAAGATTAGGATTATCGTTCAAATTGACGTTGAAGATTGGCCAATATTGATATTTATCCGGATCGCGCACGTAAAGATAGTCAATAACATCATCTAATGCAGTATCTTTAATCCAGGTTGAGGCTTCGCCACTGCTATTGGTAAATTCGGTATAGCCTTCCGGATCAAGATTCAGTTCGCCATAGTTCAAACCATAGAAGTTCAGTTTGGCATTGGGCTCGGTAGTTGCTATGCCGTTACGGGTCCAAGTGTATGCACTCATTTTATAATAGACATGACCTGAGAGCTGGCTATAGGGATGCTTGGAGTCATAGTCTGTCAGATTTACGATAGCGTTCATCTTATCTTTTGTTTCATCCATTTTGCTTTTCAGTATTCCCCAACGGATAAGGTCGGCCTTACGGATCAGTTCTCCTGCAAATTCAAGAGCTCTTTCGTCAACAATGGCTTGGAACATTTTCTCTTTGCTTTGAGATGCCTCCGCAACATAAGCTGTAACTTCTGTAGCGCGGTCGGTAGTAGAAAAGGCGCGGTTACGAATCTTGGTCAGATAAGGAGCGGCAGCAGCAGGACCATTGAGCTCGTTCTCTAATTCAGCACGCATCAATACAATATCGGCATAGCGCATATAGTGCTTGTTGATACCGTCATCGTTTCCGGAAGGAATCATACGGTTTGTCCATTCATAACGTAACTTTCCGAAACTCCAGCTCTTGAAGGACTGAAGAGTTTGTACGCCCTTTGTCCACTGGAATGGGCAACAAGTCACATCACGGCGTAAATCTTTCACTGAATAGTCGAAGTATAGAGTAGGTGTAGGGCCTACCTGGCTACCTTGAAGCATTGTTGTCATATTGTCGGCAGTAGTGTGCTTAATGCCGAAGGTATACATGATACGTCCACGTGCCGGGTTATTGCTGTAACCGATTTCAAACAAAGATTCGCTACCAGCATTGATGATATCACCAGAGATACCATTGTTGTTGAAGATATCTTCGAAGTTTGATTTCAAAGCTACATAATTGCCTTCTTGGTCCATTACATCCTTACATGCCTGTAGTGCGATAGGATAAAGTTTTTCTTTGCTGAGTTCCGGGTCTGTGCTTAGGCGGTTTGCACCGTCAAGGCGTTGAGCATAACCTGCTGCTTGCAGACAAACGCGAGCCAGGAAACCTTTTACGAAGACTTTGTTCACGCGTTCCACTGTTTTCGTGGCATCAAGTTCGTTAGGCCATGCACAGAGGTTTTGTGCCTCTTGCAGATCGATAATAAGTTGCTTGTAGATGACATCACGGTCTTCACGTCCTGAATACATATTATCGGCATTCAATGAAGTCAGACGGGCAGGAACATCTCCCCACATATTGATAAGGTCCACGTAGTGCAATGCACGTAGGGTAAGAGCTTCGCCCAGTAGTTGCTTCATATTTGCATCTGTCAGGTCTGCATTTTCCCGAAGACCTTCAATAGCCAGATTGGCGCGTTCGATGGCAGCATATATTTTGGCCCAAAGATCGGTACCTGTAGTAACGTTCATCTGGTCATTTCCGACTCCGGCATTGTATGTTGCCAAATCAGCTTTTCCGTCTGCTTTGTCTGAACCACTGAAGATTTCTATATCCGTATTGTATCCATACCAAATGGCACGTGCACGATAGTTCTGCTCTCCAAATTCTTGATAGATATTAGCTATGGTTCCTTGAGCATATTCATAGTTACTGAAAATGTTCTTGCCATCCAAGGATGAAGGAGAACTTTGATCCAGGAAATCGCTGCATGAAGACAGCCCACCCAGAAGGACGACAGCTGCTAAAGATTTAAATAATATATTTTTCATATCTTCTTTCGTTTTTAAAAGTTCAAGTTAACACCTATTACAAACTGGCGACTCTTTGGGTATGCAGAGTAGTCTACTCCCGGAGTAAGAGCTGTCTTGTTTCGGGTAGAAACTTCAGGGTCGAAACCTGAATAACCAGTCAGACAGAATACATTGTAGCATGTAGCGTAGAAGCGCAAATTATTAATGCCTACTTTCTTGGTTAAGGCCAATGGTAAAGTATAACCCAGTGTTAATGTTGACAAACGTAAGAAAGAACCATCTTCAATAGCCCAATCGGTCAATACATAACTGGTGTAAGGTGACCACATAGTGGTATTGGCATTTAAAGCAGCTAATTGTGCGGGATCATTTACCAGGTTACCGTTAGCATCGAGGTTTGTCCAGCGTTTACCTTCGCCCATAATATCGAGCATATTACGGTAATAATATTGATAAGACGAAGTATATTCAATCTTGTTGGCATTGTAAACGTCATTACCAATACTATAAGTGAAGTTTGCACTCAAGTCGAAGCCATATACGCGACCTGAAAGGCTGAAACCACCACTGGCTTTGGGGTTGGTGTTACCAATAACAGTACGGTCTTTTGCATCAATAACATTATCGTCATTCATGTTTTTCAGTTTCAGAGCACCTGGGCGAAGATAGCTGGTACCTATCACACTTGAATTATTAACCACACCTTCTTTCAATACCCATTTTTCACCGGCGGCGTAGTAATCCTCAAAGTCGCTTACTTCATAACGACCATCGCTTATATAACCATAAATTTCGCCAACCGAATGACCGGGCTTAACAATGTAGTCATCTTGAATTTGGGTTGAAGCCCATCCCGAAGATGCTGAGTACTGTGTCAATGAGCCAAGGCTCTTTACTTTATTCTTATTGAAACCCACATTACCGCTGAATGTCAATCCATAATTTTTCGTGTTGATAGCGTTCCAAGTGAGAGAGACCTCGAAACCTTTGTTTTCTGTTTCACCGAGGTTGCGGTATTGATAGTCATAACCGGAACCGGAAACTGGGAATGCGATGAGCAAATCCTTAGTGGTGTTCCAATAGTATTCGAAACTACCGGTCAGTTTGCCGCCGAACAGAGTGTAATCCAGACCCATATTACGGGTAATGGTTGTTTCCCATTTTAAGTCGGGGTTAGATGCATAAGATCCGCTTTGGCCTGAAGCAATGCCGCTAGTCCAATAAGAGGGAAATTGATTAAGCCAGGTAGTGGAACTAGAAGACCATACCGGAGAAGTCTGGTCAGAGGGGATATTGTTATTACCCGCAGTACCATAGGAGAAACGTAACTTTAAATCGTCAAGCCAATTATGAGTCTTCTCCATGAAGCTTTCAGAAGAGATACGCCATGCTACGGCAGCTGATGGGAAGTAACCCCAGCGATTGTCTTTAGAGAACTTGGAAGAACCGTCGGCACGGAAAGTGGCGCTAACCAGATACTTGCTTTGGTAATCGTAGTTCACACGACCAAAAAATGAAAGCAGGTTATCGTCGGCATTAGTGTATTTGTTTACGCTATAAGGAGTACCCTGCGAAGACAAAGCCCAAGCTTGAGCGGCAGTAAAACTGATAGGAAAGAAGCTTAAACGGTCATCGTTCAATGAACTTTTCTTGTTAAGGGTTTCTTCACCGACCAATACGTTCAGACTGTGGTCCTTATTCTTGATGATATTTTTAAAATCATAGTTCACCGTATTGGTGTTACGGAAAGTTTTACGTTGGGTATCGGCAAAGTAAGCCATTGGATGAACGCCTTCTGTATCTACACTGTTAGTGCGTGCATTATAGGTAGAAGTTCCATAATATTTCTTATCAGTATTGTAATACCAGTCTAAACCGAATTCACTTTTGAACTTGAAATTCTTGAAGACTTCCCATGAGAAGCTTCCATTCATGTTGAAAGTCTGACGATTTTGTTTGCGGTCAGTATCATATACAGATGTAATCGGATTCGTCAACTGAAAGTCAGGGTCATAACTGTCACTCAAGTCGGGGAAGTTAAACATAGGGTAAATCATTACATTCTTCATGCGGGAGTCAGCTGAAGATACCTCAGACTTGCTTTCGTTGGCACCGGCACCGTTTACAGTGGTATTTGCATAACGCATCGAAAAGTCAAGGCTAACTTTATCATTCACTTTATGATTGAGTTTTAAACTCAAGTTGTCACGTCGGAAAGAAGAACCCAACATGATGGCTTTATCATTCATGTGAGCATAACCCATGTTGAACTTTGTCTTATCTGAACCGCCACTAATTGTCAGGTTATGGTTGAAAGTGTTTCCTGTACGTCCGAACACTTGATCCTGCCAGTCATTGGTAGGAGCATTTTCATAAAGATCCGCATCTTGCCAATTACCGAAGAGGCTGGTGAATTTGCTTTCGTTATCTCTTAACAACGCATATTCACGCTGCCATTTCACATAATCGGTTGCGCTCAGTGTATTCAAAGTCTTGGCCATCTTTTTCCAGGAATAGTAGGCGTTATAAGATACGCTTAACTTGCCTTCTTTTCCACTTTTAGTAGTTACCAGGATTACACCATTTGCACCACGAGAACCGTAGATAGCTGTAGAAGAGGCATCTTTTAGTACAGTCATATCTTCAATGTCAGAAGCAGGAATATCACTGATAGACTCTACCGGGAAGCCGTCTACGATGAATAAAGGAGTATTATCACCTGTAATGGAGCCACCACCACGCACACGAATTTTCATTTCTGCATCGGGTGAACCTTCAGTTGTAGTAATCTGTACACCGGCCATTTTACCTTGCAGTGCTTCTGTTGCAGAGGCTACCGGGACAGCTGCCAGCACCTCAGAATTGACTGTTGCCACAGAGCCTGTCAGGTCTTTACGTTTCACGGAACCGTAACCGATAACCACAACCTCTTCCAAAGCCTGTGCATCGTCTTCCATAACTACTTCAACTTTAGTTTTGCCTTTCAGGGGTATTTCCTGAGAAGTCATACCCACATAAGAGAATACCAATGTGGAATTGGCGGGAACACTAAGGGAGAAATTACCATCAATATCGGTAATAGTACCGTTGCTGGTATTCCCTTTCTGTACTACGGAAGCACCGATAACGGTTTCTCCCGTCTTGTCTGTCACAGTACCTGTTACGGTTACATTTTGCGCTGATACGCTAAGCGATATCACGGCTACTAAACAGAATAGTAGCGCGGCGCGCATGTTTTTCATTTTGTTAGACATTCTTTGCATGTTATTAATTAAGTATGATTTTTTTCGTTATGTGTGTTCGGGCACACTGTTAATTCGTTGCTGCAAATGTATAGGGATGTGAAAATATATATGTGTAATATCTGTTTTTAGGGTGGTATTTTTTGTTATTTACTGTCTATAATGTTTTTGTGAGTTATCTAAATGATGTTATATAACAGAAAAGAGGGGAGTTTATTGCTCCCCTCTTGACGTTTTAACATAGTGACGACTGACTTTTGCCGGTATCCCTATAGTTTTGGTTACTATTTATTCTTATTGATTTCTTGCGGTCAGAATGTATTCGTTTCCTGCATTTGTTTCGATATCATACACATAAGTCTGTGCATATTCCGGTATGCAAACCGGTGCATTGGCAGCAATCAGTGGTTTGCGGATGCTCTGTGATTGTAATAGCGGGTTGTCAGATACCTCTTGGACACTTGGAGTCAATTTTTCCCCATTCAGATACAAAGGAGTCTGGGTCCGTATGCGGAGTGTACCGCCAATATTGGAAGTGATAACGGCTGTTTGTAATTCTCCGTTTTCCCACTTCATCTCTTTCACTGTAAAGCCGCCACGGCAACGGATACCTTTCAATGTTCCCTGTTTCCATACGTCGGGCAATGCCGGAAGAAGATGGATAGCTCCGTCATGGCTCTGAACGAACATTTCGGCAATACCGGCAGAACAGCCAAAGTTACCGTCAATCTGGAAAGGCGGGTGTGCATCGAACAGGTTCGGATAAGTACCACCGTTTTGTCCCTTTTCATCGGTAGTGGGGTGCAACTGTTCGGTTATCAGCTTATAGGCATGGTTACCATCGAGCAGACGCGCCCACAGGCACACTTTCCAACCCATTGACCAACCGGTAGAGTGATCGCCACGACCTATTAAAGACTTCTTGGCAGCTTCAAACAGGATGGGAGAGTTGTAGGCACTGATTTGACGTCCCGGATACAAACCCCAGAGATGAGAAACATGGCGATGACGGTCTTTGGGATTATCCCAGTCGTGCATCCACTCCTGTAACTGTCCCCAACGGCCTACCTGCATAGGGGCTAAATTGTTAACTACAGTCTGTAAACTGTCGGTGAAAGCGGTGTTTTCGTTCATTAAACCGGCAGCGGCAATCGTATTGTAGAATAAATCGTAAACCATCTGATTGTCCATCGTGGTTCCGGCAACTACAACAAATGTACGTTTGCCATTTACTACGGGACTGTTTTCAGGAGAATAGGAGGGGGCTACTACCAGCCAGTTATTCTCGGGTTCACGCACCAGAAAATCGAGGTAGAATTCGCAGGCACCACGCATTAGGGGGTATACTTCGGCTAGATAGTTTTTGTCGCCGGAGAAGAGGTAACGATCCCACAGATGCTGGCAGAACCAAGCGTTGCAAGTGGGCCATACTCCGTAGCTTGGTCCGTCTACGGCACCGGTGCTACGCCAGATATCCGTATTGTGATGCAATGTCCAACCGCGACAACCGTACATGGCGGCACTTTCGCGTCCTTGTATGGCTGCTTCTTTTACTAATTGCAGGAAAGGTTCGTGCATTTCGGGCAGGGAGGTACTTTCGGCAGGCCAGTAGTTCATTTCTACATTGATATCAGTAGTATATTTGCCATCCCAAGGAGCACGTAGCTGGTAGTTCCAGATACCTTGCAGATTGGCGGCTTGCCCGCCGGGCTGTGAACTGCATATCAGCAGGTAGCGTCCGAATTGGAAGTATAAAGCAGCCATTTGCGGATCGAAGCTTGTACTGAACTCTTTGACGCGTACATCTGTCGGCTTGTCGGCTTGAGCATTGCGCCCCAAGTCCAGAGATACTCGGTTGAAGTACTTCTGATATGCATTGATATGGGCGGCTTTATTCTTCGCATAGTTCTTGTTGACCTGTTTCAGGTATTTCTGTGCAGTGCTGAGTGCATTGCCCGATACATCCTTATAGTTTACGAAGTTGGTACCGATGGATACGTATAATGTAACGCTATTGGCATTTTTGACTTGCAGGGTGCTGTCTGATGTTGCTTCCAGACTGCCACCATTGTTCTCTATGCGGGTGAGGGCGGTGAATTCCACTTTGCCTTCGATACCTTCGTGGTCGTTAGCTTTTCCGCTCAACTGTAATTCTTTGCGGGAGGAGATGCTGCGTACCACATTACTTTTATAAGGCGTGGTATATTTTGCAGTGAATGAGATGCTCTTCTTTTGTGAAGCTGTCAAGCGGATTACCAGGACCTGATCGGGGAAAGAAGTATAGGCTTCACGGGTATAGGTTACCCCATTGGTGGTGAAGCGAGTGGTAGCTATTGCCTTTGCAATGTCCAGATCACGATAATAATCGTTGTAATTGCTGATTCCATCAAAGTCAAGATGCAGGGAACCTACAGTCTGATAAGGCATTCCGTTGGCGGATGGCGAACAGATGGTGGGGCCGCAAAGCTCTTGTGCCTCTTTATTCTTGCCCTCAAAGATGAGTTGGCGGATCCGTGGCAAAGCGTCTTTGGCTTTGGGATTGGTGTTGTTGTAAGGAGAACCTCCCCATACGGTCTCTTCATTCAATTGGAATTGTTCGTGTACAGGGTCGCCAAAGACCATGGCGCCTATACGTCCGTTGCCCAGTGGCAAAGCTTCTACCCATTGTGTGGCGGGTCCATCGTACCATAATTTGAGAGTTTCATTTTCCAGCTGTGCCTGCAAGCTACTGCTTATGCAGATTGCGGCAAAGCATGTCGATAACCATTTCTTCATCATTGTTTTTCATTTTTTGTATTTCAGTTGCAAGGTTAGGCAGTTTTCGGCACTTTCAGGGGTAATATCTATTTAAAAAGGAGTAAAAATGATGCATACCGTTTGCCTATTTATTGGCAAGACCTTGCTGATACGGTGGCAAGATTCAGGCAGTAGAGGCTGAATTTAGTCTTTCAAGACGCTCTCGATAATCTCCTCAGCTTTATCCACAATGTAGTCAGGATGGAAGGTTTCCAGTTCAGCGCGTGGGCGGAATCCCCAGGTCACTCCGCAGGAGGTTATATTTGCATGGATAGCTGTCTGCATGTCTACGCCGGAGTCTCCTACATAGAGAACATCTTCTTTGGCTGTCTTTGCTATTTGCAGGATATCGTATACGACGGTGGGATCGGGTTTTACGTTTACCCCTTCACGTTGGCCAAAGACAGCGATGAAACGAATTGTAGGAAAATAGTGGGCAATTAGTTTCTCTGTAGCTGCTTGATATTTGTTGGAAGCGACTGCAAGTTGGACTCCCTTGGTCTGTAGTTCGGTTAGAAGTTCCGTGATGCCGGGGTAGGGGCGGCTTTTGTCTGCATTATGTTGGTCATAATAGGGTACAAATTCTTTTCGTATGCACAGGACATTTTCTTCCGTCTTTTCTCCTTCGGGCAGAGCACGCTCAAAAAGTTTGTTGATACCATTTCCAACCATGAAGTTGTACTCTTGTTCTTCATGTGTGGGATATCCTAAGGCGGCTAATGCATGATTGGTACTTTGTGCCAGATCGGCAATGGTGTTTAGGAGGGTACCGTCTAAATCAAAAATTACGAGTTTCTTCATTTTTCTTACTTTCTTTTCTTTATGAACGCAAATATAAGGCATTTCGTTCAAACAATCTGTAATGAGTTGATTCATTTCTGTAGGGTTATGAATTAATTCACCACAGATTACACAGATTGACACAGATTCTATTTTACTGATTATTAGATTAATAAATCTGTGTGAATCTGTGTTATCTGTGGTGAGTCTTATTCATTCCTTTCCCGTTATGAGCAAAAAAGCCCCCGGATGTCATACACTTATACATCCGGAGGCTCTGTATTATAGCGTAACTTGCACGCTTAGAAAAATCTTATTTCTTCGTAATGCGGAACCAGTCTACATCTGCCCAACCACCGTCATTGGTAGTAATTGCAGGACGGGTACAGAAAGTACCTACCTTGACACCGATCCATTTTCCTTCTTTAGCCTGGAATGACTTGCCAAGAGGCTGGTATTTCTTTCCATCAAGACTATAACTGAAGTCACACATAACCAGCAGATCATGTCCGCCTTCACTCTTTGAAATCTTTTTGTTGGCATCGCTGCTGAATTTTACTTTCAGATAGATGGTGTTGTCTGTCAGGTCTACCGTACCGTTTACTTGTTCCGGTGTGCCTTTGTCTGCCTTCAGACAGGATACTTGCGAGAGAACCAGCCCTTTGTCTGTATTCTCCAGGATCAGTCCGGCATAGTCCATACCCATCACTACCAATCCGGTACGTTCGCCTTTATATTTATCTACCGGCTTGAAAGTCAGTTTCATGGTAGCAGTGAAGTTGGGGGCCGGAGCCTTCTGTAACAGCAGATTGGCAACATCGAACAGATTCTTGTATTCTTTCACTACCGGGTAAGAATACAGGCGTACGATGCTTTGGTCTCCTGCGTAGTATGCCCACTTCTCGTTGATATTGGCATGCCACTGCCATTGCGGAGACAAAGTATAACCGTCGAACTCGTCACTTTCCTGCGGAGTGCAGATGGGATAGGTCTTACCTACGTTCGGTTTCTTGTAAGTCATTACAGGTTCACCACAACCGTCACCGTCTTTGTCGATACCGATTACGGGCCAGTCATTCACCCATTTCATGGGTTGCAGATGTACCAGTCGGCCATAAGCGCCTACATCCTGGAAGTGGAAGAACCAGTCTTCTCCGGTTGGGGTATCTACCCATGCACCTTGGTGAGGGCCATTCACAGGGCTATTACCTTGTGCAAGCACGGTTTTCCATTCGTACGGTCCGTATACATTCTTCGAACGGAGCACTACCTGCCAACCTGTAGGTACACCACCTGCCGGATGGAAGATGTAGTAATATCCGTTACGCTTGTAGAATTTTGGTCCTTCACAGGTCTGGTGCGCCTCATGTCCGTCAAATACGATACGTGACGGAGTGATGGCCTTGGTAGCTTCAGCATTCAGTTCGCAAATGGTGATTACGCTCTTCAGCTCGGCACGGCTACCTGCGTAGGCATGTACCATATACACTTTGCCGTCCTCGTCCCAAAGCGGACAAGTGTCGATGATGCCTTTACCCGGTTTCACCAGTACAGGCTCAGTCCACGGTCCTTTCGGATCTTTGGCTTTTACCATGAAAGCACCTTGATCGGGATCTCCCCAGAAGATGTAAAACTCACCGTTGTGATGGCGGATGGCAGGTGCCCATACGCGGTTACCATGTTCAGGACGTTCGGGAGTTTCTATTGGGGGCAGAGCGTAAGGTACGGCAGCGCCAATGATAGTCCAGTTCACCAAATCTTTGGAGTGGAGTATCTGCAATCCGGGCAAACAGTTGAAACTGGAAGATGTCATGTAGTAATCATCTCCTACACGGCAGGCATCCGGGTCGGAATAGTCTGCATAGAGTACCGGGTTCTTGTACTTACCGTTTCCTTGGTCGGCTACCCATACCTCGGAAACATAATTTTTCTGCTGTGCTGCCAGCGGAAGGGCGAGCAACAGGCATAGACTCATCAAGGTCTTTCTTGCTTTCATGATACGTTTTTAGTTATTAGTGATTAGTTATTAGTGATTGGTTACGAATGTCACTTTATCACCCTATCACTTCATCACTTTCACCACTGCCGGATGTTCCAGTTCTTCTTTCCATTCGCGGATATAGGCGAACCATGCTTCGGGAGTTTTATAGCCGAAGGTTTCTTTCATGGAAGTGAATGTGATATTGTGGGTGAAATATTTGTTGCCTTTGGCACCGATGGTGTACAGGTAATTAGCCTTGTCTTTCACTTCGGCCTTTACGTACTTTTGCGGAATGTATGTACCCAGTCCTACGGTTTCTTTAGCGTACTTCACAGTGTCGTTTACGGGCCAGTCCGTTCCCCAGCAACCTATCAGGCCTTTGTGGTCGGAGTAAGATACAGAGCCTTTGATGTCTATTACACCGGTACAGAAGATTTCGTCTTTCAACGGTTCTTCAAAGAAGGTTTCTACAAACACATCGCGGTGTCCGCCGTAGAGGGTGTAGCGGTTCGTCATGCGTAGTTCCGAACCTTGATATTGCCAGTCTGTCACTTCTATTTCGGCGATGGTGCGTACCGGACCGTAGGCAATGATGCGCTCGGTAAGCGTGGATACAGGTTCGATATGAGTGGATTTCTTGCCGTCCCAGCCTTTCAGCGCACCTAAACCGCAGCTGCCGCCTACTAACAGGACATCGTCACCGAAGCCACGTGCCAGTTGTTCATCGGTGGGATAGAACTGTGATTCTTTGATTTCAAAGCCTTTATTGAATTTGCCATAGATGTCGACTGTTTGCTTCTTGTCAAAGTACAGGCGATAAGCCACCAGTTCAGATTCGAAAGCCGGACCGTGGTGATGCATCTGATTGTAGATGTTACTGGTTCCCGGAATGGTTACCGAATGTACGGGGACATGCTTGCCTCGCTTGTCGCTTACCAGCATCTCGGCATATACACGGGCAGGATAAGTCTTGTCGCTTTTGGCGGAAGACAGAGTGACGGTCACTGTTTTCTTGCTCTTGGCAGGCAGGTCGATGACAAATGCAAGTTCATCCGGACGGAGGTCGCCATTCAGATCATCCAGTTGCGAAGGTATTTCTTCGCTTCCGTTCATGACTACTGCCGAACGTACCCGGAACTGTGGATTGATTTCACTGAGTTTGATTACTACCGGTTCGTCCGCTTTTGCCTTGTTCCAGGTGTTACTTACTTCCACCTTGAAACTCTTTTGGGTTTCTTGTGCTTCTGCTGTGACAGAAAGACCGCACAATAATAGCAATACTGTAAAGATATTCTTCTTCATTGTTTTAAATATATAACTAATTTGCTACAAAAGTAGTGCAAACCTACCGTAATTCCTTTTCCATTTTGATATAAATACTGTCGCCTTTGTGAGTTATTCCTTCCAACCGGCTTCCTCAAAAGAGGTGACTTCTACCTGTTGGGGATTGAGGCAGGCATACTTGATGCGCTGTCTCCTCCAGGTATAAACAATGTGTACCTTTCCGTCTTTGCCCTGAATGACTGAGGGGTATGAATATTGGTTGATCGGCGAATCTTCTAATACCACGGCCGCTTTCCAATGCATACCGTCGTCACTGATTGCTACATTGATGGGAGTACGTTCTTTCCGTTTTCCTTTGATGTAGCGATAGTGGTTGTATATCAGCAAGTGCCGCCCGTCTTTCAGCGTGATTCCATCAATGCCGGAATTGTTGTTGGGCAAGTCAATGAATGTTACCGGACTCCAGCTTTCTCCGTTGTCTTCACTCCAGGTGGTAGCAACGGAGCCGTTGTTCTGGGTACGGCATAAAGCTTGTAACTTTCCGTCTTTATGTGTCAGGATGGTGGGTTGTATCACTTGTATGGTTTTATGCTTCTGATTACTGAACTTCACCTGATCTGTTTCCACAATTTCGAAAGCAGTTATAGGACCAATCTTTCGCCAGGTCTTTCCTTCATCATCGCTGATTTCGAAATGAATCCGCCAACCGTTCTCATCTTCCGTACTGCTGGGGCAGATCATTCGCTTGCCGATCCATACGGGCTTGTTTTTGATGGGACCAAGGAAGCCTTCGGGAAGTGCCCGGGATTTGCTCCATGTTTTTCCACCGTCTTTTGAAGTAACGACATGACCACTCCATCCGGCTACGTTCACACCTATTTTATAATAAAGCTGTAGTTCTCCTTTCGGTGTTTCGGTCAGTACGGGATTCCAGCAGGCGTATTTGGTTCCGTCCAATACACCGTCCGCAACCATTTGTGGTTCTGTCCAGCCTGTTTTTGTCTTGCGGCTAACCCAAATGCAACAATCGGGATTCTTCTCTTTGGTTCCCCCGAACCAGGCTGCCACTATTCCGCGACGTCCTTCTACAATAGTAGCCGCATGGCTCTCCGGGAAGGAAGGCTTCCGACAGATAAAGTCATCCTCCAGCAGGCCTTTTCTTCCTTTTCCGTATGATATGTTCTTTTTAATCTGGAAGTTATACTTCCCCGAACCTATCTTACAAACTGTGTATCCGTCTTCCTGGCGGAGTATTTGTAAACCTTCGGATTGCTTCAATGGCTTTCCGTTTTCGGTGAGGGCGGAGGTATCCGCATTGGGCAGCCATATAGTAGCCGTACTATTGGCAGGTACACTGATTTCCCAGGAATACCCGGTAGCTGTTTGTGACCAGTTACTTGTTACTTTGCCATAAGGTGTAATGTGAGAAGCACGAATAAATTCTACTTCTTCCAGTTCGAAAGCAGGTTTCATCTGGATTTCCTTGAAACCGGGAGCTGCATTCCGGATACCTGCCAGATGTTGATAGCAATAGGGGAGGAAATCACCCAGTAACATGACGTGGTTACCGCTGTTCATGGCCGGATCAGCTGTGTTCCCGTTCCATAACTCCCAGATGGTGGTAGCTCCGTTGGCCGCCATGTATCCCCATCCAGGATATTTGGTATGGGTAGCCAGAACGTATGCTACATCTGTGCGTCCCATTCTTACAAGCTCGCGCATCAGCCATTGTACGCCAATAACTCCGCATTGAATGGTGGCGTTGTAATAGTCTACCGTTTTATGAATGATTTGCCGGGCAACGGTTTCTTTTTCCGTATCCGGTACCATGTCGAATGCCAGTGGGAGAAGGTTGGCTGTTACGGTATTATTGCTGTAATATTGTTTTTCTTGATTCCAGAAGGTCTTGTTGAAACCTTCTTTTACGTGTTCTGCCAGTTCCTGATATTCCTGAATATCCTCAGCTAATTGCTGGTGGTGCAGCTGTCCGGCAATATCCGGAGTGTGGGGCATATCTAACTGAAGCTGTGCAAACTTTATCATATATTGCAGCAGCTTGTAGTAATAGGCGGTTGCTATCAGTTTACCATCGGTAATGCGGGTCGGGTCTTTCGAATGTATTAATTCAGGAGATTCGGGCGGAAGACACCAATCGCCGTAACGGTCGCGGGTGATGATATGCGATTGGTTCATGAACTCTGTGCGGATGTGCTCCATCCATTGCTTCATGGCGGGATAATGCTTGCAGATGGCTCCCGGATTTCCATATTGTTCATACAGCATATTACTGATGAAAATGAAGGTTGACGGCCAGGTCACGTTGTCTGTATAGTAGTAATAATAGGCCGGCACTACATCGGGTATGCATCCGTCTTCCCGTTGCGCATCGCGGATATCGTCCATCCACTTAGCATAAAGCGGACCGTTTTCCATCAAGAAACTTTCACCTAGTGCACCGTTGGTATGGTCGCCCAGCCAGGGCTGGCGTTCATCACGCTGGGGACAGTCGAGCGGTATTCCTTTATAATTACCACGAATTCCCCAGAAGGCATTTTTCACTAATTGGTTCAGAATAGGATTGTCACATTCAAATGTTCCGGTGAGAGGCATGTCGTCATTTACAACTTCGCCTGTAAAGTTGGCAAGGGTAGGAGTACCTGGAAATTCGCTGACTTCTACATAGCGGAAGCCATGATATACAAAGCGGGGAGCCCACTCTTCAATGCCTTCTCCTTTCAGGATATAAAGGTCGGTTACTTTGGCTGACCGTAAGTTGGCGGTGTATAGTTCTCCATCCGGTTGCAGGGTTTCTGCAAAGCGCAGGCGTACTGAGTCGCCCGCATTTCCTTTTACCCGGATGCGCAGCCAGCCTACCATGTTCTGTCCCATGTCGAGGATATAGCCATTGGCCGATTTACGGATGGTTCGGGGATTGATCTTCTCCACTACCTTGATACCCGGTATGGTTTGTCCGCGCAGATATCCCGAAGGTATGGAAACGCGTTCTGCCTGCAACCAGCTACTGTCGTCATAGCCGGTTTCCGACCAACTTCCTAATTCTTTTCGGGCATCGTATTCCTCACCGTCAAACTCATTGTTACTGCGGATGGGACCGTCGGCTGTCAGTTTCCAGTTCGTATCTGTGGCAATCGTTTCCCGGCTGCCGTCCGTATATTCTACGATCAGGTTCATCCGGACTTTTGGATAGCCGAAGTTATGGATTTTATAAGTACGGTAGTTCTGGCGCATGAAGTGGTATCGTCCGTTTCCGAGCGTAATACCTATGGCATTATCCGCCTGTGAGCGAAGCAGACTTGTTACATCATAGCTGTTGTAAAGTACGGTTTTCCGGTAGTCGGTAGGAGCGGGAGCCAGTACAAGGTCACCGACCCGTTCGCCGTTGATGAGGCATTCGTAAACTCCGAGTCCGCTGATGTGCAGGGTTGCCTCTTTTATTGCTTTGCTGAGTTTGAATTCTTTGCGTACATACCGGGCGGACAGACGTGAAAACATGGTTTCACTATCCCAGGGCATAGGTCTGTCCATACCAATCCAACGTCCTTTCCAACGTGTTTCTCCCATCAGTCCCATTCCCCAGAAAGCAGGTTCGCTCCAGGCGCTCTCACCTGTACCGGTTGTTACCTGTACTTTCCAATAATAGCGCTTGTTGGGTTGTAAAGAGGGACCTTGGTAGCTTATCCAAATGGACGCATCAGAGCGTACCTCGCCTGAATCCCACACGTCTGCCCGATTCTTGCTTAGAAGTTCCGGGGAGGACGCAACGAACAGGCGGTAAGTTGTCTGCATCACATTGCGTTGCCCGCTTTGGAGCCGCCAGCTGAAACGTGGTTGAGGGGTATCCAGACCTAAAGGATTAGTCAGTTGTTCCGTGCGAAGGTCTGTTATGGAAAGAGTATCGCTCTGTGCTGCTTGGATAAACAGACAACACAGAGCGATCAGTATGATTACTTTTTTCTTCATACACCAGCGGTATTATATACCTTTATAAATCGATATTCAAAGCTTTGGTTGCCGAATTATTATAAGTCTTCCCGTTTACTTTCAGGTCTTTGGCTTGCTTCACCTGCAATGCTGTGCCTTTGGTATCTATCTTCACGTTCTCTATAGAAACATTCTCAGCCTGGCTGATAACGATACCTTGCTTGGCGTCCGTAATAACTACATCCTTTACGTGTACATTACGGATAGGCATTTCAGGCAGTCCATTGAAGAACATGGCACGTCCTACGCTTCTGCAAGTCACATTTGTGATGTGGATATCACGGAAAGCGGGAGTTTTTTCCGTTACAGGAGGAACGGATGATTTCATTCTGCCTTCCAAGTCATCTTCCGTTTCTTCACCGGCACCTTTACCGCCATAGAACAAGTCGAACAGCAAGGCTTCGTGCGGGATATCAATCATATTGATGTTGTGAATATAGATACCTTCTACTACACCGCCACGTCCGCGGGTACTCTTGAAGCGTAAACCTACATCCGTACCCAGGAAAGTACAGTCGGTTACATAGACGTTCTTTACGCCACCCGACATTTCGCTACCTACTACGAAACCACCGTGGCCGTGCAATACGGTGTTATTTTTTACAATCACATTCTGGCAAGGTTCGCCACGTCTGCGACCGTCTTCATCTTTTCCCGATTTGATACAGATAGCATCGTCACCGGCATCGAATATGTTGTTGACAATCAACGCGTTCTTGCAAGATTCCAAGTCCAGTGCATCACCATTCTGGGAGTACCAAGGGTTGAAAACTTTCACATTGTGAATCGTGATATGCTCGCATGACAACGGGTGCAGGCACCAGCTGGGAGAGTTCTTGAAAGTTACACCTTCCAATAATACTTTTTTACTCTTAACGATATTCAGCAATACGGGACGCAACCACGGGCGGATTTCATTCCACTCCTCATCCGTATTAATGCCTTCCGGGTTATTGAAATCTTTAGTAGCCATAGCGCCTTTCAGTGCACCGGCAGTGGGATACCAGATGCTACCGGATGCATCGACTACACCTCCTGAACTTACCAGGCTACTCCATTGGCCCGCAGTCAGTTTGCCTTTTTTTACCGGACGCCAGCTATCACCTGAACCATCGAATACACCATGTCCCGTAATCGCTATATTCTCAGCATTCCATGCTGAAATAGGAGATTGGCAACGGCGCGTATCCAAACCCTCAAAAGATGTTTTAATAATAGGATAAGCCTCGAAATCATCTGTGAACAATACCAGGGCGTTCATTTCAGTATATAGATTGACGTTGCTCAGCAACTCGATGGGGCCGGTCAGCCACAAGCCTTCGGGAATAATTACTTTACCGCCACCTTTGGCATTTACTGCCTTTATAGCGTCGTTGATAGCTTTGGTATTCAGTACGATACCATCTCCTTTAGCGCCAAAATCTACAATATTGACTGTATAATCCGGAAAAGCGGGTTGTTCCACTTTCGGCATATTGAAGGGTAAATTCTCATAGATACTTTCATCTATATAATTTCCGTTTTGGGCATTTACCGTACTTTGTGCAGGTAACAACGGAAGGGCCAGTGCAACAAGCACCCATAGTTTTTTGATAAATGTGTTCATCCGTGATACTATATTTAGTTATAAGTTATTAGTTATCAGTTATTCGTTGTTAACTAACAGGCTTCTTCAACTTCTCATTTTCTTTCCTTTTTTATTATCCTCCCGCAAGCGGCTCTCCCGAGTGGCCTGCGAAAGAAATAATAAATGATTCATGTTAACCTAATTCTAACCTTAAATAAATATTATGAAAAAACCTCTTAATTACCGGTTGCAAATGTATCGGGCTTTAGCTAAAACCATGTGCACAATTTGTTGGTTTAGGTGGATTTTTTGTGGTTTTGTCCTTTTCTTTGCACACTTACGGGCTTTTTATGCAGAAAGTTCATATCTTTGCAGCCTCAAAATAGTAAACGTGGTGATAAGATGCAAGTTGATGAGGAGGCGAACAATAAGAGCAATTTCCTTGTTGACTTGTTTATTAGATACCCGTCAACTTTAATATTATAGGTATGAGTTACAATTTGTTGAAAGGAAAAAGAGGCATTATTTTCGGTGCTCTGAATGAGCAGTCCATTGCCTGGAAAGTAGCTGAAAAAGCAGTAGAAGAAGGTGCAACGATCACCTTATCAAACACTCCGGTAGCAGTTCGCATGGGCGAAGTTTCCGCACTGGCAGATAAATTGAAATGCGAAGTTATCCCCGCTGACGCAACCAGCGTAGAAGATTTGGAAAATGTATTCAAACGCTCCATGGAAATTTTGGGCGGACCGATTGACTTTGTGCTTCACTCCATTGGTATGTCTCCGAATGTTCGCAAGAAACGTACATATGATGATTTAGATTATGATATGCTGGGCAAGACGCTCGATATTTCCGCAGTGTCTTTCCATAAGATGATACAGGCTGCCAAAAAGCTGAATGCAATTGCCGATTACGGTTCAATCCTTGCATTGAGTTATGTGGCTGCACAACGTACATTCTATGGATACAATGATATGGCAGATGCAAAAGCTTTGCTGGAATCCATTGCGCGTAGCTTCGGTTATATCTATGGCCGCGAACATAATGTACGTGTCAATACCATTTCACAGTCTCCGACTATGACTACTGCCGGTTCCGGTGTGAAGGGGATGGATAAGCTGTTCGATTTTGCCAACCGCATGTCTCCGCTGGGCAATGCTTCAGCTGACGAATGTGCTGATTATTGCATCGTAATGTTCTCCGACCTGACCCGTAAGGTAACCATGCAGAACTTATTCCATGACGGTGGTTTCTCCAGCGTGGGTATGAGCTTGCGTGCCATGGCTACTTACGAAAAAGGACTGGATGAATATATGGATGAGAATGGAAACATTATCTATGGGTAATATATAGTGATTAACGGTTAGTGATGAGTGATTAGTGGCTATGCAGTATAATGGCATAGCAAAATGAACCGCTCATCACTAACTTTTTTCATTTATCACTTATCACTAATAACTTATCACTTATCAACGTGGAAACAGCTCTTTATCTTTTGCCCGTCACTTTGGGTGATACACCGATTGAAACGGTGTTGCCTTCTTATAATAAGGAGATCATACTTGAGATTAGTCACTTCATAGTAGAGGATGTGCGTTCTGCACGCCGCTTTCTGAAGAAGGTGGACCGGGAAATAGATATTGATACACTGACTTTTTACCCGCTGAACAAGCATACATCACCTGAAGATATTTCGGGATATCTGAAACCGTTGATGGCGGGATTGTCTATGGGAGTGATTTCCGAAGCCGGCTGTCCGGCAGTCGCTGACCCGGGAGCGGATGTAGTGGCGATTGCTCAACGGAAGAATCTGAAAGTAGTGCCCTTGGTGGGACCTTCTTCAATTATTCTTTCTGTCATGGGTTCAGGCTTCAACGGGCAAAGTTTTGCTTTTCACGGTTACCTTCCTATTGAGCCGGGCGAACGTGCCAAAAAAATAAGGACTCTGGAGCAGCGGGTTTATGCCGAACACCAGACTCAACTATTCATTGAAACACCTTACCGTAATAATAAAATGGTGGAAGACATCTTGCAAAATTGTCGTCCGCAAACCAAACTCTGTATTGCTGCGAACATTACGTGTGAGGGAGAATATATCAAAACCAAGACAGTGAAGGAGTGGCAGGGAAAAGTGCCTGATCTTTCTAAAATTCCTTGTATTTTTCTCTTGTACAAATAACATCTTTCAGGTGCTCATATTCGTTTTCAAAGCAGCAGCTGAAAAAGTTCTTGCCTAAATTATGCTCTATTTGCTGGAAAGTCCAAAGCTTTCCGTCTTTTACCTGTTTGTCCCGTAGAAGATTGTCGTCTTCTACATCAAGAATGAAAAGATAGATCAGCCGGTTCGTCACTTTATTCTCAAAGTGATACATGATATTGAACTGTAAATCTTGTATCGGTGCTTGTGGAAAAGCTTGTCTCACAAGCCGGACGATGCCTTGTTCCAGGGTTTCTCCATATAAAAGGTAACATTCCATGGGTATATCAGTCTTCCCCCGGTCGAGAATACAGCGTTGGGGGCGTGGACGAAGATACAACATACCGTTGTGAGATACAGCGATACGGACTACCGGATTGATATATTCATTTTTCTTGTTGATAGCATCCACTGCCAGGCTTCTGCCGATCACATCCTCTTTGGTATTAACAATGGGCACGAAAGCTGTGTGCTCCATCACTTGATTGAAATAGAGGATTCCGAACTGATTGAATAATATACTCAGAATAAATACAGCTGGCGGACAATACCGGAATAAAACATCTCTGGAAGTTTCACTTAAGGGACCGGGTAACAGAATTGTGATGAAGACTCCCAGGAAATGAAGAAAAGCGATGATGACAACTACCCGTGTTGTTACAATGGCAGACTCTGCCCCTTGCGCAAAAAGTTGTTTGCAACATTTCTGTGACTGGGAAATCTGGTGAGCGAGAAATCTTTTCCTGTTCAGGAAGATAATGACTACGGGTATGAGCGTACTGATCTCCAATGTCAGTGGAAACATTTCGCGGGAACTGCAATCACCGAAGATTAAAGTGGTCAGACTCAAAAGCAAGAGCATTCCGGTAGTGCAATAAAGTAGGAAGTTGGGGATTCTTGCTCCTTTTCCCCATAAGGTGTATAAACTATAAAGAGCCCCTACACCTGCACCAATGTAGATGGAAATGTCTTGGGTTATAAATTCGCACAATATAATAGATACGATAACCGGGATAAATCCCAAAGACATATTAAACTTAGATGATAGAACTCCTCTTTTTGACATTGCAAACTTTATTCTGTCGTTATCTCATAGATAACAAATAAGTAGAGCAATTGGTTTTTACTTCGTTTCTTTTTTGTAAAACTGTACCTGTTTTTCGGCATGATAAGAAGAACGCACCAAAGGTGCACTTTCTACCTGATCGAATCCTTTTGCCAGACCGGTTTCTTTGTAAGAAGCGAATTGTGCGGGAGTAACGTATTCTGCCACAGGGTAATGTTTATGTGAAGGTTGCAAGTACTGTCCGATGGTCAGGATTTGACATCCTGCACGGCGCAAGTCATCCATCAGTTCTTCCACTTCTTCCGGAGTTTCGCCTAATCCTACCATGATTCCTGATTTTGCTGTGATTCCGCTGTCGGCTATCTGGCGTATTACTTCCAGACTTGTTTCGTAGCGGGCTGCACTACGTACCAGTGGAGTGATGCGTTTCACCGTTTCCATATTGTGGGAGATAATTTCCGGTTGTGCTTCAATAACCTGGGATACTAATTCTTTTCTTCCTTGAAAGTCGGGGATCAGAACCTCGATGGTAGTTTCCGGATTGAGGCGTTTGATTTCGCGTATGGTGCATGCCCAATGTGCAGCGCCGAGATCCGGTAGATCATCCCGGTCTACGGAGGTGATGACAGCATGGGATAGTTTCATCAAGGCTATGGATTCCGCTACATGGGTAGGCTCTTCCATATCTAATGGAAGCGGTTTGCCTGTCTGTGTATTACAGAATTTGCAGCAACGGGTACAGATGTCACCGCCTATCATGAAGGTGGCAGTACCTTTACCCCAACATTCTCCCATATTAGGGCAACGTCCGCTACTGCAAATGGTATGCAGGCAGTGAGATTCAACTATACGTTTGGTTTCGGTATACCGTTCATTGGCTCCAATACTTATTTTGAGCCATTCGGGTTTGCGTATTCTGTCTTTCATGATATTGATTTATTGTTCACCACAGATTACACAGATTAACACAGATAAAAAAGAGAAATAAAGAAATCTGTGTTAATCCGTGTAATCTGTGGTGAACTTTATGATCTTAAAGATTTTTTTCAAAGAAATTCGTCAGCTTTGTATACAGGTGATAACGGGTGTTTCCGCCATAGATACCGTGGTTGCGGTTTGTATAGAGTTGCATATCGAATTGCTTGTTCAACTGTACCAGATGTTCTGCATATTCTGCACAGTTTTGGAAATGAACATTGTCATCCGCCATTCCATGTACCAGCAATAAATTGCCATGCAATTTGTCTGCCCGGGTGAAAGCGGAAGAGCCTTTATATCCTTCAGCATTCTCTTTGGGAGTGCGCATGAAGCGTTCGCCATAAATTGTGTCGTAGTAATTCCAGTCAGTGACGGCTGCTACTGCAACTCCGGCCTTGAATACGGGCGTTCCCTCACTCATACTCATGATGGTCATGTATCCGCCATAACTCCAGCCCCAGATACCGATACGGTTTTTGTCTACATACGGCTGGCTACCCATATATTGGGCTGTTGCAACCTGATCTTTCGCCTCTTTCACGCCAAGATTCAGATAAGTGCATTTTTCGAAGTCTGCACCACGTCCGCCGGTTCCACGTCCGTCTACACAGACCACGATAAAACCACGACTGGCCATATAGGTTTCCCAACTGATGCTCCATGTGTCCAGTACCTGTTGTGAACCGGGTCCGCTGTATTGATATAGAAGTACAGGGTATTTCTTGGATGCGGAGAAATTCACAGGCTTCATCATCCAACCGTTCAGACTTACACCATCTCCGGTCTTGAAAGTGAAGAACTCTTTCTGGGGTACACTGTATTTGGACAAAGTCTGTTTCAGATTATCATTCGTAACAAGCGTACTCAATACTTTACCTGTATTATCATTTAGAGTAATGACAGTGGGAGTATTCAGGTTTGAATAACGATTCATGTAGTATTTCATGTTCGTACTGAACTGTGCACTGTTGAGACCCGGTTGAGAAGAAAGTTTGGTTTTCTTTCCCTTGCGGTCAATTTGGTATACGGCCTGGCGCAGCGGGCTTTCCTCATTACTGATATAATAGAAACTGTTATCATCAGCGTCCCAGCCCAGGAATTCTTTTACTTCATAGTTTCCGCTGGTAACCTGTTTAATCAGATTTCCACCCATGCTGTACCAGTACAGATGATTGTAACCACTCTTTTCGCTCACGAAGCTGAAGTTTTCCGGATAGAAAATGATATTATCGAATACGCCTTCTTTGATATAAGCATCACTTTCGTCACGCAGAACCTGTTTGCAAACAGTAGAACGCGGATCACCGAAATACATGTCAAGACGATTCTGATGGCGGTTTAAGGTGATAATGGCCAGTTTGTTAGGATCTTGTGTGAAACGGATACGTGGGATGTACCCGTCAGCATCCAAGGGCACCTGCATCTTGCGGGTTACTTTCGATTTGATATCGAAGGTATGTACACTGACCTTTGAATTCGCTTCTCCTGTTTTGGGATATTTATAGGTATAATCTCCCGGATACTTCTCAAAAGCTGTGATATGGGGATTGCTTCCTGCAAAAACGGGGAAGCTGTAAGAGGGTACTTCCGTCTCGTCAAAGCGGATATAAGCCAGCATCTTGCTGTCGGCACTGAACTCCAGAGCACGGTTGAAAGAGAATTCTTCTTCATATACCCAGTCGGGAATACCGTTCAAAACGGCATTACGTTTGCCGTCTTCTGTAACTTGGCTTTCGCTGTTTCCGTAGAGAAACTTCACAAGATAGATATTATTATCCCGTACAAATGCAACCATTGTTCCGTCCGGTGAAAATACAGGTGCTTGCTGCGGGCCGCCGTCTGAAAGCTTTTCTACTATGTTATTGATTTCTCCGTTGACATTTCGCTTCAGACTATATATATAATGTATAGCTGTATAAGAGCGGCGATAAATCGGAGTCTGTTCTGTAGCAATAAGCAATTTGCTGCCGTCAGGTGAAAAACTGTAGCTGTCAAACGTCTTAAACGGACATTCGCGTGCAGTAGCAGCATCGAACAATACTTCTACCTGTTTTCCTGTCTTGAAAGAGTATTTGATGATCTGCGTTCCTTCCGCATTCATTTGCGAATAGTGTTCCCCGTCTCCGGGAATGGGAATGACTCCGTAAATATTTTCAGCGCGGAATTTACCTGATACAATATCTTTTAAATCAAGAGGCTGACCGCCTTGTGCAAAGCCTGCCAATGTGCAGAGGCAAAGAAGAATTGCAATACTTATCTGTTTCATAATCCTGTTTGATTTCTTTAGAGGGCAAATATAGGGATAAAAACTGAAAAAGTGTAGATAAATTATGTTTCCTAATTGTAAAAAGCCCGTCCAGCTTTGTGGGGGCAAAGCTGAGGCGGGCTACCGTCACTCATAAATGATGATTGGGGCTTCTTTTGGTTAGAGGATTTTTACTTTCTTTTGATATTCGGCAATAGCTGCATCCAGGCGTTCGTGAGCAGTTGTGTCGCCCGGTACGTTATGTGACGGATGGATATACAGATGTACGCCGCGATCTGCCAGAATTTCGGCAACGGTAGTGATGGTCATCCATACCATAGTAACGAAACTCAGGGTTGACAATGGCCCCACCTTGTCGAAGTGATTCTTCAAAGGCACGGAAGCATCTACCAAAGGTACGCAGGAGTCCACTATGATATCGGCAAGTTGGAACAGGTTCTTACCGCTGGAATGACGGCTTGCTTTGTCGCCTGTTTCTCCGGCTGAGCCGTAAACGATTACTTTCATACCGCGCTTCTTAGCTTCCAGTGCCATGTCGATGTTTACTGCATTGATCCCTGTGTGAGAGAAAATCCAGATGCAATCTTTGGAATCGAAATCATAATTCTTCATGATTGCCTGTCCGTAACCCTCTGTTCTTTCCAGAAACAGGAATTGATGGATACCCATTTGGCCGATGATTTGTGTAAAGAATGTCAGCGGAAGTTCGCACAGTGGGTGAAAACCTACAAAACTACCGATACGAGGATACATCTCTTCAACGGGAATTGTTGCGTGACCACATCCGAACGTGTGTACCCAACGGCCGGCTTCGATGGAATCTGCCATAGCAGTGGCTGCCTTTTTGATATTCTCCAATTGCGTGGCTTCCAGTTTTTCCATGATGCCATGCGCGTTTTTTAACCATTCAAGTGCTAACATAATTTTTTTGATTTTTAGGGGGTAAATAATTTCTTTTATTTGAGTGAGCGTTTAAACAATAGAAGCATGATGAGCAGGGAGGCAATCATCATATAAGGATACACAACGATACTGTATCCTTGCGAGATAATTCCCGTGAGACTGTTCAGTAATGTCTGTCCGATCAGAGCTATAACAAGGGCCACACTGAATGCCGTTCCCGACAGAGAAGCGTACCGGCTGCCGACAATGCTGAGTATGACGGGGAAAGTAGATGCCAGCCCTGCACCGACAAGCACCATACCTATGGCAGCACGTGCAAAGTCCGGTGAAAAAGTCAGCAGTGCAAAACCTATTGCGGCCGTAATCAGGCTGGCGCGAAGAACAGTTTCCTGTTTTATCTTTTTGAAGAGAACTACCAGCAACAGACGGGAAACAGTCAGTCCGGCCACCATGCAAGTCAGTGCCATGAGCGCCCGGTTTTCGGGGATGTTGGTGGTTTGCCCCAGGTAGAGTGTGGTCCAGTTGTTGCATACACCTTCGATACCGCTTTGGAAAAAGAGGATAAAACTGAGTAATAATAAGCTACTTTCTTTTAATAACCCCAGCCCTTCTTTGATTGGGAATCCTTGCGGCTGTTTGGGTGCGGGGAAGCGTACACCGAGACAGAACAGGATACCTGCCAACATTACAACACCCGTGCCTTGCAGTATAATTTCAAAAGAATAATATCCGGACAGGAAACTGAGTAATACAGGAATCCCCAGCGCACCGATACCATAGAATGCACCCAACAGACTAAGGCGTGAACCTTTCTCCGCTTCGTCGGAAATATCAGCTACTAAAGCATTTGTTTCACCGTTCAGAATCCCTCCTCCCAGGCCGATTCCGATAATGGAAAGTTGCAACAATGGGATACTTGTAAAGAAAGCAATTCCTTCCAGTCCGAGCAACACGACCAGACAACTGAGCAGCAGTAACGCTTTGTGTCCGAAGCGATCTACAATAGGGCCGAACAACAGGGAGCCTCCCAATAAACCGAGAGGCAGGAACGTCACCAGTGCGGTGGCTTGGAGATTGTCCAAACCCAGTTTGGTAGTGAGGGACGGTAGTACCGAGCCCAGGGTGATCATCGAAATGCCAAAGAAGCACATACCGATGCACGCAGCCGTGAAAACCAGATTCTTGTTGTAACTACTCATATTCTTATTAATAAAAAAGATAAGGTGGTCAGATTACTCGTACAGGTGCTTTTTAATAGCGAGAAAAGCAGCTCCTATCAGTCCGGCATTACCGGACAATTGAGAGGCTACAAATTCCACCTGTTTGATACTGAGCGGTTGCGCCCATTTGCAGGCTTCTTTGTAGATATCATCTATGAAGATACCGGCAGGGCCGAATACACCTCCACCCCAGATTATCTTTTGCGGATTCAGCAGGCTGACAAAGTTGGCAGAGGCCATTCCCCACATTTCTATGGCTTTGTGCAGTACGGAAACTGCAATCGGATCTTCCTCATTGTATGCGCTGAATACATCATAAGCGGAAATGCGGCAGATAGGTTTTTGACGTAAGCGTCCCTTATAAGCTTTATTTGCACGGACTGCATCCCGCACTCTGGCTCCGATACCATTTCCCGAGGCATAATATTCGAAACAACCGCAGGCATCGTATTCTTCTTTATAGGGAGGTTGCAGTGCCATCCAGCCGGTAGCACCGATGATGTCGCTTGCACCGTGCAACACGTGTCCGTCGATAATGATTCCTGCACCTATACCGGTTCCTACGGCAATGAATACTGCACTATGGCAATCTTTGGCTGCTCCCTGCCACATTTCTCCATACATATAGCAAGTACGGTCGCTGTCGATGTAGATTTCTATATCCGGTGCCGTTACGGTACGGAGTACTTCTTGTAGCGGGTAGTTTTCCCAGCCGGGGATGTTCGGGGCCCATACACGTCCCGTCTGCGAATAGACAATGCCGGGAACACATATACCGACACCGTCAATCTGGATACGGCTTCTGCGGGCAACAGTCAGGAGTTTAGCAAGGATTTCTGCGGCAAGTTTGCCTACTTCGTGTCCCGTTCTTCCTTTCAGCAGACGCTTTCGGTTGAACAACATACTTCCGTCAGGGAGGAATATAGCGCTTGCTATTTTGGTGCCGCCTATGTCGAGAGCGATGGTAGCCATGGTATTTATAGTATTTATAGGTTGATCTATCAAGGTTTTAGGCAAAGCTATGAATTAATTTCGTTTTCCGTGCTTATTTATTGAAGGAAATGTGTGTAAAACATGTTGCTGATCACTAAAATATATTTAATAGATTCGTTTTGATATGCGATGTTTGTATTATATCTTGCTCAATATCAATAGATGAAACTTTTTTTAATGCAGTGTAAAATAAATGATTTTATGTTCGTTAACGTTTTGCTCGGGATAGTTAGACGGATATGTGAGTTATAGCAATGGAGTTTAAAATGCCTACCTATAAGTTTACACATACTTTTACATGCACGCTTGCACTCATATCTTGCATCGCCTTATTCATCGGGGTTAGAGCGGTGGTGGCAGCAAATAAAAAGAAGTGTAGGCAAATTTGCCTACACCAAGTGATATATGTATATATGTCACTCATAATCTGTTGGATACGTCATGTGAGATGCTCAAAATGACTATTTGGCAATCTGCTATTTTTATGTCTTTTTATGAAGAAAAGCATGGAAGGTATGCCGCTTTTTGCTTGATATACGCCTTCGTCCGTTCAGTACACGTCATAATCTTGCGTCATCCGGCCTGTATTTCTTTCACTAACCATCCATGTTCCTTCTGCTTACACTCCATGTTTCTTCCGCTGACAAGCGATGTTTTAGCATGTCCACGTATGTGGTTTAAGTGCTTCACATAGGTGAAGCAGTATGCCTACGATTGTGAAGCACGTAAACCACAGATGTAGGCACACAGAATTAAAGCATCTGAAGGTAAAGAAAACGCTATGTAAGAGCAAGTAAGAGGGGATGCAAAGCAGAGGGAGATGCAAAGCGGAAGGAGATGCAAAGCAGAAGGGACATGAAAAGCAGAAGGGACACATAAAATACAGGGCAACTATAATTACAAAACAACTCTTTTAGACCAATTCTTAATCATTGATTATTAGATGATTACAAGAAGTGCATTTTCTGTCGGCAAGAAGTTAAGAGTTTGTCGACAATCTGATTCTTTTTTTTGCTTCATTTTTGCATTCATATAAAAATTATATATATTGTATCTTTACCGAAGCTCTATCTCAAAGAAAAGCCTTATTTTTGTAACAAATAACAGCTTTATGGATGTAGCACCTATATTATACAATGAGTTTCCGCTTTTCCTGAAACGTTATTTTCCGTATAAGGTACAGAAAATATCACTGAATGCCGGTTTCACCTGTCCGAATCGGGATGGCGTGAAAGGGTATGGTGGTTGTACCTATTGCAATAATCAGACTTTCAATCCCGAATACTGTCGTACGGAAAAATCCGTAACCCAGCAGTTGGAAGAGGGTAAAGTCTTTTTCGCCCATAAGTATCCTGAAATGAAATACCTTGCCTATTTTCAGGCATACACCAATACTTACGGTGAATTGGAAGCATTGAAGCGGAAATATGAGGAAGCACTGTCTGTTTCCGATGTGGTCGGTCTGGTCATTGGTACTCGGCCGGATTGCATGCCGGATACTTTGCTGCATTATCTGGAAGAAGTGAATAAAAACACTTTCCTGTTGGTTGAATATGGTATTGAAAGCACTCACGATGCCACACTCCGCCGAATCAATCGCGGACACACTTTTCAGGATACGGTAGATGCTGTGGAAAGGACTGTTGCCTGCGGTATTCTTACCGGTGGGCATATTATATTGGGACTTCCCGGTGAAACGCATGAGGATTTGGTTGCACAGGCCGCTACGCTGTCGCGTCTTCCGATTACAACTCTCAAAATGCATCAATTGCAGTTGATACGCGGTACCCGTATGGCACATGAATATGAACAACATCCCGAAGACTTCCACCTTTTCGGGGTAGAAGAATATATTGATTTGGTAATAGACTACATAGAGCATCTGCGCCCTGATTTAGTTTTAGAACGCTTTGTCTCACAGTCTCCTAAAGAATTGTTAATAGCACCCGACTGGGGACTGAAAAATTATGAATTTAATCATCGAATACAAAAAAAAATGCGTCAGCTCGGAGCTTATCAGGGAAAGAAATATGATATGTGAGAAAAAAAACTTATTTTTGCGGCTGTTTGAATGTAGAATCAATCTAAATAAAGAAGTTTTATGAACCAGAAGACTATGATAAAAGGAAAAATACACTATGTAGGAGTCAATGATCGTAACAAGCACCTGTTTGAAGGCTTGTGGCCATTACCTTATGGAGTGTCTTATAACTCTTACCTGATAGACGACGAAACAGTGGCTTTGATTGATACGGTAGATGCTTGTTATTTCGAAGTATATCTTCGTAAAATAAAAAGTATTATTGGCGAACGTCCTATCCAGTATCTCATCATTAACCACATGGAGCCCGACCATTCCGGTTCGATCCGCCTCATTAAACAACATTATCCCGATATTGTCATTGTCGGTAATAAGCAAACCTTCGGTATGATCGAAGGTTACTATGGTGTGACAGGCGAACAATATGTTGTGAAAGATGACGATTTCCTGGCATTGGGACATCACAAACTGCGTTTCTACCTGACACCGATGGTTCACTGGCCCGAAACTATGATGACTTTTGACGAAACAGAAGGCGTACTATTCTCCGGCGATGGTTTCGGATGTTTCGGTACGTTGGATGGTGGTTTCCTTGATACCCGTATCAATACGGATCGTTATTGGGATGAAATGGTGCGCTATTACTCCAATATCGTTGGTAAATACGGTTCTCCGGTACAGAAGGCTTTGCAGAAATTGGGAGGATTGCACATTACGACCATCTGCTCTACCCATGGACCTGTTTGGACAGAGTATATAAGTAAAGTAATAGGCATTTACGATAAACTAAGTCGCTATGCTGCCGATGAAGGAGTGGTGATAGCTTACGGTTCCATGTATGGTCATACAGAGCAAATGGCGGAAGCCATCGCAGCGGAACTATCTGCACAGGGCATCAAGAATATCGTGATGCACAACGTCAGCAAAAGCAATCCTTCCTATATCATTGCAGATATCTTCAAATACCGTGGTCTGATTATTGGTAGTCCCACTTATAGCAATCAGATTTATCCGGATATTGAGTCCCTGCTTTCCAAAATACTGATACGCGAAGTTAAAGGCCGCTATCTGGGTTACTTCGGATCGTTCACTTGGGCAGGCGCTGCGGTGAAGCGTATGGCTGAGTTTGCCGAGAAGAGTAAATTTGAAATTATAGCCGACCCTGTAGAGATGAAGCAAGCGATGAAGGACATCACTTACGAACAATGCGAACACCTGGCACGTTCTATGGCTGAACGCCTGAAGAAGGACAGGGAATAGTAATTTTTGATAAGATACCCCTAATTTATTAACCTGATAAAAAACAATCACAATGAGATTAATCATTCAACCGGATTATCAATCCGTATCTAAGTGGGCTGCTCATTACGTAGCCGCTAAAATTAAGGCCGCTAATCCGACGCCTGAGAAACCGTTTGTACTGGGTTGCCCTACCGGTTCGTCACCGCTCGGCATGTACAAGGAGTTAATAGACCTGAATAAGAAAGGAATTATTTCCTTCCAGAACGTGGTTACTTTTAATATGGATGAGTATGTGGGTCTGCCCAAAGAACATCCGGAAAGCTACTACTCTTTCATGTGGAATAACTTCTTCAGCCATATCGACATCAAACCGGAGAATACCAATATCCTGAACGGGAATGCTGCTGACCTGGATGCTGAATGTGCCCGTTACGAAGAAAAAATCAAGTCTTACGGTGGTATCGACCTGTTTATGGGTGGTATTGGTCCCGACGGACACATTGCCTTCAATGAACCGGGTTCTTCTCTGTCTTCCCGCACACGTCAGAAGACTTTGACGACTGATACAATCATCGCCAATTCCCGTTTCTTCGACAATGATGTAAACAAAGTGCCCAAAACGGCATTGACTGTTGGTGTAGGTACAGTGCTTTCCGCCAAAGAAGTGATGATTATTGTGAACGGACATAATAAAGCTCGCGCGCTCTATCATGCAGTAGAAGGTTCTATCAATCAGATGTGGACCATCAGTGCTTTGCAGATGCATGAGAAGGGTATCATAGTAGCTGATGATGCAGCCACTTTTGAACTGAAAGTAGGCACATACCGCTATTTTAAAGATATAGAAGCTGACCACTTGGATCCGGCCTCTTTGCTGAAGTAAACATACAACTGATATAAAGGTAATTTGCGCAGTTCGTTTCCGCTAATAGGTGCGAAGCGGATTGCGCGATTTTCTTTTATTTTGTCCACCCTCTCTTGTTTGATATTATCTTTATCGTTCTTACCTTTATGACCTTGAATGAATAAAATCGTTTGTTTATGAATGATATAGATTGCTCTTACGACGATTTGCTATGCCGCTCTCTTTCATTGTTCCGTCAGTTTCGGTTGTATGACGATCGTATAGAAGAGGATAATGCTTTTGTTTTTTTAAGGGAGGCGGAAAAAGTAGTCAGTGATACCAGAAATGGAGTTTGTGTGGCTAAATTGGGATGTGTAATAGAATGTCTTGCCCACAGATTTTATATAAACGATGATACGGATGTAATACTGGAAGAGGTAGATGTCTTTCTGATTAAATTTTGGAAAGGTTTGAAGCAGCCTTCTCCGGAAACATTTATTGCTTCCTTATGGATTGGAGAATACTTTCTGTTGCGTTTAAAGAACCCCAAATCCCGTCTGCATGGTCGTAGTAAAAAAATGGTTTCCAAAATTCTGTCATTTATGGCTGATATGCTTCGGAAACCGGAAAAACAAAAAGTACTCAGTCTCTCTTCTGTTGCTGTTCTTGAGGAAACTGTAGATTGGGTTAAAGAAGTTTGCGATGTACATATCTGTGAAAAACAAGTCATAATCCTGCTAGAAAGGCTTTATTATCTTCAGGAAAAAGGAATGTTGGGAGAAGAAGCAGATGGAAAGAACGCTTTGCGGCGGCAAATATGGGATTTTTATTATTGAATGTTATCTTTACAATTAACTTTATACTATGAACGTGCTTGGTGGAGTTCGCATCCGGGGATGGATATAAATTATACTGCGCAGCTTGTTCTGTCGAAGAGCACGGATGATGGTAAAACCTGGAAAATGCATAATTATGCCCGTACGAATACAACGGAGGCGCAGGTTGTCGAGGTAGAACCGGGGGTGCTGATGTTGAATATGCGTGATAACCGGGGCGGTAGCCGTGCCGTAGCAATTACGAAAGATTTAGGTAAGTCATGGACTGAACATGAATCTTCACGTAAAGCATTACAAGAACCGGTTTGTATGGCGAGTCTGATAAGTGTAAAAGCAAAAGATAATGTATTGAATCGGGACTTACTCCTGTTCTCCAATCCCAATACGACGAAGGGGCGGCATGATATTACTATTAAAATGAGTCTGGACGGAGGTATAACCTGGCTTCCGGAACATCAACTTTTTATTGCGAATACGTATTCAGCGAAATTTTAGTCTAATTTCTTTCCATCCAGATATTCCCTCTTGAACATATCTACAAACAGGAAGAATAGTGACAGTAACAGTGGTCCGAAGATCACTCCCATGAATCCGAATAGTGACAGGCCGATAACGACTCCGAATATAGTGATCAGAGGATGTATATCGGCCATTTTCTTTTGCAGGATAAAGCGGATCAGATTATCGAGCTGAGAGATGATCAGTGTTCCGAATATAGCCAGTCCGATACCATTGAAAAGGTCGCCGGATAATGCCATATAAACGGCAATCGGGAACCATACCAATGCTGTACCTACCATGGGGATGACCGTCGCAAGGCAGGTAAGGAATCCTGTAAGCAGAATGTCCGGTACATCAAAGAACCAGTAACCGATCATGGCTACTCCACCTTGTATGATTGCCAGCAAAGGAATACCGACGGCATTGGAGTGTACAATCATCTTGATGTCGTGCACTACATGCTCTGTATTGGCTTCGCTGAAAGGAAGTATTTCGCTGATGTATTTCTCCATCTGCTGTCCGCCTATCAGCATAAAGTAAAGTACGAATACCAAAACGAAAAGGTTGACTGCAAAGCTACTGATGCTGCCCATGACGAATTGCCCTATGGCAGGAAGTGCGGAAATAATAAAAGAAGTGGTATCCTTACCCAGTACGTCGTAACCGGTTTTTTCCTTGATGATATTTGCTGCACTTTCAATCGGGGCAATAATACTTTGCGGGTCGAGGTTGATATCCTGCAATTTGCTGACCAATAGCCAGACTGCCAGTGCCAAAGGAACCAGAAAGAAGAGGATAGCTTCGGTAGTAATAAGAGTTGCAGCCACACTTCGTTTCATTTTCCGTTTGTCGGTCAGATGTATCATTTGCCTTCTGACCAGGATATAGATGGTCAGTGCACCCAATAAACCGCCCAGAAAGGGAGTAATCTGTAGGAACAGGATTATACCCAGCCCGATGATTATAGTGATTAGTGAATATTTCCAGTATTGTTCTTTTGTACTCATATTCTTTTTTGCTGTTTTCTTAAGAAACAAACAAAGTGAGCATTTGGTTGGTTATCCTTCATTCAACCAGCCCTTTCCCTGGCGAATAACTTCAATTTCTCCGCTTGTACAGTCTACAATGGTAGAAAATTCTGTACCGCCGATACCACCGTCAATGACCAGATCGACAAGATCACCGAATTTTTCATCGATCAATTCCGGATCAGTGCAGTATTCTATATCTTCGTGCGCTTCGTGCGGGAGAGTGGTAGTCATGATGGGAGCGTCCAGAATACGGGCTATTTCCTGGATGATAGCATTGTCGGGCATACGGATACCTACTTCTTTTCGATTACGGAAAATCTTTGGCAGGCGGGTAGTGCCGTTCAGGATGAAAGTGAAAGCACCGGGCAGGTTGCGTTTCATCAGTTTGAACGTATTGTTATCTACCTTTGCATATTCGCTGATGCTACTTAAATCATAGCAAATAATGGAAAGGTTATTCTTGCGCGGATCTATCTCTTTGATACGGCAGATACGTTCGATGGCACGTTCTTTCAGCCCATGGCAACCGATGGCATACATGGTATCGGTGGGATAGATGATGAGGCCACCGTCATTCAAAATATCCACTACCTGTTGCAGGTCTTGTGGATTATTGTTCTTTTCGTAAAGTTTCAGAAGCATAGGGCTGATAATTAGTCTATATATAATAACACAAAAGTAGGGAATAAGTTTCTTATTCTCAAATAAGTGTGGCTTATTTCTTGGATGATTTTTTTCGAAGTTCTTCTGCCAGTCGCCATTGCAATGCTGCCTCTACTTCTTTTCCTGCCTGCATCAAGGCGTCTCCGAAGAGCTCATGCGCTCCGGCATGTTCTGGTTTCAGGGTGGTAGCTTTGTCCAGATCGGCTATGGCGCCTTCGGTTTCTTGCTGTTTCAGACGTAATTTTCCCCGATTGTAAACAGCTTTAAATTCAGCCGGACGTAGTTTGACGGCACGTGTCAGGCATTCTTCCGCTTCAAGATATCTGCCGTCATTGAAGAGGGTGATGCCTTTACGTATCCATGCATCCGTATATTCCGGATAAAGTTCCAGCGCTTTGTCGTAGTTGGCGATGGCGGCACGAGAGTCATGGGCAAGAGTAATGGACTCATTGCCCATCAGATAATACTCACGTGCGTAGGCTTGCAACCGTTTCTGTTGCTCTGCCATTTGGGATTTTAGTTGATCGTTGTTGTCTCGTAGCTTGTTGATAACCCCTAACTTGCGACGGATGAGGCGTTGAATAACAGGCTTTTCTATGTCGTATCGGGAGTGTATAGCTTTAAAGAAATGGTTGAGGAAGACTTCGAAATCTCCTTTATCGAATGCTTTGGTTGCAGCAGCATATTCTACGTCAGCTTGTGCCTGTTTCAGGGCGCGGTCTATGGCCTGCCGGTTGTTGAAACGTTCGGCAAAATTCACTATTTCCGGGCGTACGAAGATATCAGCCCGATTCACAGGTTTCTTTAGTTGAATACCTTCCAGTGAGGTGCAGCGGCTGAGGGCGACGTATGCTTGTCCACCGGCAAATACACCGCCGGTGAAATCGATGACTACACGACTAAAGGTCAGCCCCTGACTTTTATGGACGGTGATAGCCCATGCCAATCGTACGGGAAACTGGGAGAAGGTGCCCAACACTTCTTCTTCAATTTCTTTTTTCTTTTCGTTGTATTTATAGCGAATGTTTTTCCAGTGCTCCGGCTTGACGTCACATTCTTTCCCATCATCAGTGATGACATAGAGCGTTTCTTCTATCTCATCGAACCCACTGACTACACCGATAGTGCCGTTTACCCAGCGGCGGTCGAAATCATTCTTGATAAATATGACCTGTGCACCCGGTTTCAGCACAAGCTCACGCGAAGTGGGCAGACTGCTTTCGGGAAAGTCGCCGGTGACTTCTCCCCGGAAGGTAACAGCGTCTCCGGGCAGTTCTGCCAGTTTCCGGTCATTGATATAATCTACGTTATCGCGGCGCGTAGCGAGGGTGATATACATATCTTCCTCATTTTCTTCGATGTCGGTTCCGTAGCGGGTATTGAGTAGTTGCAGGTCAGCAGCACCGGCAGTATTGCTGCGAATATGGTCCAGAACGCTGACAAAGACTTTGTCTGTTTGGCGATAGACCTTTTCAAGTTCAATGGAAACAAGGTCTATCTGGTTGAAAACCCTTGCAGAGAAAAAGTAAGGAGTAGGATAGAAGCGGTTCAGGATTTCCCGCTCATCGCCTTTCACTACAGGTTCGAGCTGGAAAACATCGCCTACTAACAAGAGTTGTTTCCCACCAAAAGGTTCGCGCAGGTTGCGTGAGTAGACACGCAGGATACGGTCTACGGCGTCAATAATATCTGCCCGTACCATGGAAATCTCATCGATAATAATGAGTTCCAGTTCTTCCAATAGTTTTCGTTGGGGTTTGGTGTATCTGAAGAATTCGTGAATGCGTCCGCGTTGCAAACTCAGATTCGGATCGTCGGGAAGCAAAGGATGAAACGGTAGTTTGAAGAAACTATGCAGGGTGCTGCCACCGGCATTGATGGCGGCGATACCGGTAGGTGCCAATACCACATGTTTCTTTTTTATATTCTCGCAAATATATCTCAGAAAGGTAGATTTACCCGTACCCGCCTTTCCGGTCAGAAACACGGACTGGCGGGTATATTGTATGAGACTCAGAGCATCCTGGAACTCTTTGTTGCTGGTATCTACGGTTTGGGACAAGATTTAGTAATTAATAATTGGTAATTAGTAATTAAAAAGAGGATTATATAATGGAGAAATGTTTAAGTGCATTGGCTACTCCATCTTCATCAACCGAAGTTGTAATGTAATTGGCATGTTCCTTCACTTCGTCCACAGCATTTCCCATTGCTACTCCGATGGCGGCATGGCGCAGCATACTTACATCGTTTCCTCCGTCGCCAAATGCCATTGTTTCTTCCAGGCGAATACCGAAGTGATTGATGATTTCGTCGATACCCTTTTGTTTGGTATTTCCTTTGGCGGTGATATCGGCAAAGGCAGGAAACCAACGCCCGGATTCGCAGTCCGGCAATTGGGGAAGAATCTCTTTTTCTTGCTCCAGTGTAATGAACGGTGTCATCTGGAAGATTTCCCGGCGAATCGCTTCTTCAGGTGTCTTTACGGGAAGCACATCTACTTTCAGATAATCGTTGAATATCTTTTTCACCATATCGTCCGGCTGGCAGACGCAGATATCATGTTCGCCTACAAAGATACAGGGGAAATTCTGTTCGGAGGAGATGCGTGCCAATGTCTGTACGTCAGCAGCAGGAATCGCGCTCTTGTAAATCACTTCTTCACCTACGAAACAATATCCGCCGTTCATGGTTATATAACCGTCTATTAATCCACGGTCCTGCAAGGCAGAAAGGTTGTTGATGATAACTGCGGGGCGTCCCGTAGCGATAAAAATCCGAATGCCTTTGGCTTTGGCAGCGGCGATGGCTTCGATGGTGGTTGGGGGAATAGCATGGGTATTAAAACTCACTAAAGTGCCGTCGATGTCAAAAAACAGGGCTTTAATCATATAATTTCTATTTTACTTGGTTGCAAAAGTACTCAAAAGTGAGGATATTTTGTACTTTTGTCTCCTAAAGAAATCGTAAATAGTCATTATACATTAATAAAATAATAAAAGCTGTTTTAGAACGCAGTTAAATCGCAAATGAAGAAGCATTCCTTAAAAGATTGGCTGATAGCTGTACGCCCTTGGTCGTTTCCGGCATCAGCAATGCCGGTGATTGTCACGCTGGCATATTTGTATTGGGCATACGGGGTAATAGAATGGGCGAACGGACTGTTAGCGTTGGCCGGTATTGTTATTTTCCACGCTTCGGGAAATGCGTGGAGTGATTATTTTGACTTTGAACGAGGAGTGGACAGGGTGGATACATTTGGTGTGAAGACCCTGACAAGCGGACAATTCATGCCATTGGAGATACGCAACCTGGCCATAGGCCTGATGGTGCCGGCGGTGATGGTCGGTCTTTGGCTGGTAGTCCGTACGGGGCTTCCTTTGTTGTGGATAGGTGTTTGTGGAGCTTTGTGTTCGTTGCTCTATCCGTGGCTGAAATATCGGGCTTTCGGAGATTTCGTTATTTTTGTAGCTTATGCCATACTTCCTACTTTGGGTATATCCTATATTACTATGGGGAAATTCCTGCCTGATGTATGGTTGATAATCGTTCCGGTGGGATTGATTACAGTAGCCATCCTGCACGCTAATAATACGCGTGATATAGGTACGGATGTAAGAGCCCGGATTAGTACTCTTGCCATGAGGCTTGGGGTGAAGACGGATATTTTCCTATATATGTTCGAGGTGCTTTTCCCGTTTCTGTGGATCGCGGCTTGTGTAGCGTTGGGGTATTTTCCGTGGTGGTCTTTACTGACGATAGTAGGAATTCTGCCTGCAATAGCCAATGCACGGACTATGTTGCGGTTGCCGAAAGAAGGAATTGGTGTTATATCCAATCTGGATGAAAAGACAGCGAAACTGCAACTCTTGTTCAGTTTATTGTTTACTGTTACATTCCTGATATAGTATGAAACGAATTATTATTCCTTTATTGATAGCTGCTTTCTTGTGGTTCTTTATGTTTTCTCCCTGGACAAGCGGAATATTCAACTTCTGGACGGCCATGAGTTTTTCGGCTATTGTGTTGATGAATATGGCTTTTGCGCTTCGTCCACAGTGGTGGATAGAAGATGTGAAGTTCGATTGGAAGAATATTGCCGGAGGGGTGGGATTGGCTGTTGTTTTGTGGGGAGTATTCTGGCTGGGAGATAAGGCTTCTGCCTGGCTTTTCGACTTTGCCCGTCCGCAGGTGGAACTGATTTACGGAATGAAAACCGGTGAAAATCCTTGGTTACTCTCCATATTACTATTCATATTGATAGGTCCTGCCGAAGAAATCTTCTGGCGGGGATATGTGCAGAATGCTCTTTCGAAGCGCTGGAGCCCGAATGTCGGTTTTATTGTGACAACATTAGTTTATGCATTGGTACATATCTGGTCGTTCAACTTTATGCTGGTGATGGCGGCGTTGGTGGTTGGTGCTATCTGGGGATTGGCTTACAGATTGTATCCTCAGAAATTGGGAGCATTGATTGTGTCGCATGCAGTGTGGGATGTGGCGGTATTTGTTGTGTTTCCGATTTAATGACTCACCACAGATTACATGGATTTACACAGATGAAAAAATATATTTTTGATTTTCCTGCTTTATATCTGTGTAAATCCGTGTAATCTGTGGTAAAACAAAATAAAGCTATTATGAAATACAATTTTGATGAAATCATTGAACGTCGTGGCACTAACTCTGTGAAGTGGGACGGCGTAAAGAATATCTGGGGGCGTGATGATTTGCTTCCTATGTGGGTGGCCGATATGGACTTCCGTACTCCGCCTTTCGTGATGGATGCTTTAAGAAAACGCTTGGAGCATGAGGTGTTGGGATATACTTTTGCTTGTGAAGAGTGGTATAATTCTATTTGTACATGGCTGCACGACCGTCATCAGTGGGATATATCCCGAGAGATGCTGACATTCGTTCCGGGAATCGTTCGCGGGCAGGCTTTTGCCCTGCAATGTTTCACTAATCCGAGGGATAAGGTAATGGTGATGACTCCTGTTTACCATCCTTTCTTCTTGGTGACTGAACGTATGGGGCGTGAAGTGGTATATTCACCCTTGGAATTACAGGATGGACAATATCATATCAATTTTGAGCGTTTCCGTAAAGATTTGCAAGGTTGTAAAGTTCTGATTCTCTGTAATCCTCATAATCCGGGCGGACGTGTATGGACAGCAGAAGAGTTGAAAGAAATAGCGGCTATCTGTTACAATAATGGCACATTTGTGATTTCTGATGAGATTCATGCCGATCTGACTTTGCCTCCTTATAAGCACTATCCGTTTGCCACGGTTTCCGAAGCAGCAGCATCGAACTCACTTGTCTTCATGGCTCCCAGTAAAGCATTCAATATGCCCGGATTGGGAAGTTCGTATGCGATTACTGTTGATAAGGATATTCGTGAACGTTTTCAGACCTTTATGGAGGCGGGTGAGTTTTCTGAAGGACATTTGCTTGCCTATATCGGTGCGGCAGCTGCTTACATGCATGGTGCAGAATGGTTGGAGCAAATGCTTGATTATATAAAAGAGAATATAGATTTTACAGAAGAATATCTGAAAGAACATATTCCGGGCATTGGTATGATACGTCCGCAAGCTTCTTATCTCGTTTTTCTGGATTGTCGAGCTTTGGGGCTGACACAGAAAGAATTAACCCGACTTTTTGCAGAGAAAGCACATCTGGCTCTGAATGACGGAACTATGTTTGGTCAACCGGGAGAGGGCTTTATGCGGTTGAATATCGGTTGTCCCCGTTCAGTGCTGAAGCAGGCTTTGCAGCAATTACGTGAGGCTGTTGTGCAGTAATATCAAAAAGAAGAATCTATTTTTGTTGGCCGTACAGGTCTATACTATATGAAGAAACTCTTATATCTTTTTATTGTAAGTGGTATTCTGCTGTGTGCTTGCAGGCATACCGATAGTACTGCTTTGCTCCGCCAGGCGGATGCGGTGGTTTATGGCAATGCGGATAGTGCAATGAAGCTCCTGTCGTTAATCAAGAATCCGGAGCGGTTGCCGTTCGAGGAAAAAATGTTGTATGGCTGGCTGCGTACATTTGCGCATAATGTACGGGGAGCCTCCATGGCGGAAGATTCTTTGATTTTACCGGCATTTCATTATTTTGTCGCCGGTCCGGACACGGTAAAGATGCTGAATTCATTCGTGCTGAAATCCAAATATTTATATTGGCAGAAAAAGCATAAAGAGGCTATGGCTGTACTGGATAGCGGTATTGCGGCGGCTACGGCATGTAGAGATACTTATCTGATGGTCAATATGCTTTCTGAGAAAGCAAACAGGTATGTGTACGTTGAGAAGGATTATAAAAAGGCTATAGAAGCACATCTCAGAGCGATTGCCATTCGTGAAGATGAAGGCTTGTGCTATTCTTTGGGTATTGCCATGGGATTACAGGGAAATGATTCGGCTTCTTACTATATGGACCGAAGCATTGAACTGGTGGAGAAAAAGAAAGATACGACGCGCTTGGTGCATTATCTGCGAAACTACGCGCAGCTATTGTCTTATATAAGCAGTGATTATAAAAAGGCGGCGGAAGTGTCGAAACGTCTGCGGAGTTTAGCACCCGATGGGGGGCAGGTTGCCATGACCGACTTGGTGCTGACAGAATGTTTTCTGAAAATGGGAGAGTTGGATTCCGCCCAATACTATCTTGATCAGGGCAGAGCATTACTTGCCCGCCGGGAGAAGCTTCTGAGTACAGAAAATATGATGACTTATTATCAGGGATTGATAGATTATACACGTCATCGTACATTTGATTTCTTGAAGGTGATGCGTTATAATGATTCTGTTCACAATGCCCTTTATGCCTTACAAAGTACCATTCAGCGGAAGGATGAAAGTAAGGAATCACTTTCGAATGCTAATTTGCAGCTGACGGTAGAGCGACAGGAAGCGCAACTGACGCTGTTAGCTTGTCTGCTGTTACTGGTTGTTACGGGTGGTGGCGCCTTTTTCTATATCCGGGCTCGTCGTCATCGTCTGATTGAAGCGGAAGAGCGAATCGAAACACTGAACCGTTTGCTGGCAGATGCTACGAAGGGAGATAGTGAACCAGGGACTACCGGAAATGTTAATCAGGAAGTGGAAGACGGACAGTTTTTCCGAAAAATACTTTTGCAACAGTTGGGTATTATTCGTTTGGTCGCTACGCAGCCTACATCACAAAATCAAGATTTACTTCGCCGCATATCCGGCATTACGAACCGGGAGTTGCCCGTAGAAAGTCTTTTGGTATGGGAGGATTTGTATCCCGTGATCGATCGTATATACGATGGCTTTTATACTCAAATGAACAGACGTTTTGGATCTGTACTAATAGATAAAGAACAGCAGCTCTGTTGTCTGCTTTGCGCAGAGTTCTCTACAAAAGAGATCAGTGTAGTGACGCAGCAAAGCATTCCGACTATTTATCAGCGGAAGACGAATATCCGGAAGAAATTGGGAATGGGGGAGAAAGAGGACATCGTCAGTTTTATTCTGGAGAAATAATACCTGCTTTTCACATATTCGTATGTGTATTCGTGTTTTTTCGATTATGAATTAATTCACCACAGATTACACAGATTGACACAGATTCTATTTTACTGATTATTAGATTAATAAATCTGTGTGAATCTGTGTAATCTGTGGTGAATTAATTCATTCCTTTTCAGAAATGCATGCGCCTATTCATGCATATAAATAGTATATAGACTCTCAAAAGGTAAATATAGAGAATGAAAAATATAATGTATTGATAATTAGTGTTATATGGGCTTCTGATATAGAAGTTTTATATCCCGATATAGAGTGTTTGAGACATGTTTCACCCCTAACTTTGCATCAGGTAAAAACGAAAAGTGAAACATTTAAATCAATCAAACGATGAAAGCAAATTCAATGAAGACTATCGGGAAAAGACTAACATTCTTAATCCTTATCATGTGTGTGGCAGTTTCTATTTCTGCTCAAAGTTATCAACTCTCCGGTTGCGTACAGGACGAAAACAATCAGCCGGTGGAAGTAGCAAACATTCTGTTGAAACAGGCTAAAGACAGTACTTATCTTACGGGTATGCTGACGGATGCACAAGGGTGTTTTACCTTTACTCAACCTAAAGGGGAATATCTGTTACATATTACTCTGATAGGTTGTGAAGATATCTATTTACCCGTCTCCTTACAGGGAAATAAGAATGTAGGTATGCTCACCCTGAAATCCTCTTCTACCTTTTTGAATGAAGTAACCGTTACGGCAGCTCGTCCGGTAATCAAGCGTCTGGTAGACAGAGTTGTTTTTGATACACATAATGCCATCGCTACTGCCGGAGGAAATGCACTCGACCTTTTGCGTGAAGTGCCCGGTCTGCGCGTTGGTCAGAACAGTATTGATATTATAGGTAAAGGAGGCGTGAAGATATATATCAATGATCGTGAAACGAAACTTTCCGGTGACGAGTTGATTGACTATCTCCGTTCTTATGACGCTTCTCAGATACAGAAAGTGGAAGTAATTACTACTCCGCCATCCAAATATGATGCGGCTGGTAATGCAGGTATTATCAATATACGTCTGAAGTCACGTCCTAAAGATTATCTGGGAGGTACGGTATCTGCTTCTTATAATGCAGGCGAAAAGGAGAATTACGGTTATGGTGGTGTAAACCTGAACATCAGCAAAGGTCGTGTATCTTCTTTCATCAATGCAGGTACTACGCAAGGCAACTATGAGAACCGTGAGGCGAATCGTCGCTATTTTGCTCAGAATACTTGGGATGGGCGTACGGATTATAAGAAATATATGCAGAGTTATTATGGTCAGGCAGGTGTGGACTTTGCGCTGGAACGCAACTGGACGTTAGGTTTGCAAGCTGTTTACAACCACAATAACCCAAAAGATTCCAAAGCAGTTTCTATTACGGAAGTTTATGACGTGGCTACTGCCCGTCTGGACTCTCTTTTATTCTCTGACAGTGAGGAAGGAACTAAAGCCGACCGCGTTAACTTGAATTTCCATACTGACAAATCCTGGGGTGATAAGGGTAAAAAGATGACCTGGGATGTGGATTACCTGTATGATAAAAGAGATAGTCACATGGGGTTCCTGTCTGACACTCAGACTCCTGACGGTGTAACTATACCCGGAACCAATTTTGATTACAGTTATTTGCAAAACCGCAAAGTAGATGTATTCTCTTCTGCACTTGACTTTACACTTCCCTTCGAGAAGTATAAGGTGACCGCAGGTGCCAAGGTTTCTTTCACAAATACCCGTAACCGTATCAATTATGATACTTCGGACCCGACACTGGTGCAGGACGATTATTTCCACTATAAAGAACAAATCTATGCTCTTTACGCTGACTATAACCGCGCGTTTGGCAAGCAGTTCTCTATGCAGCTGGGCTTGCGTATGGAACACACCCGTACTACCGGTATTTCTGAGTCGGAGAATACGACGGACAAGCACGATTATACCCGTCTGTTCCCTACACTCTATTTCCTATATTCACCCAATGAGCAGAATGCATTGAACCTTAGTTTGTCCAATCGCATTTCCCGCCCTTCACAGAATATGGTGAACCCTTTCCCGTTCTATCAGAACAAGTATACCTATGCTCGTGGAAAGGAAGACCTGAAGCCGAGTTATACGTATAATGCCGAATTGGGATATACATTCAAGAATAATCTCAATATCTCTGCCTTTTATTCTTATTCGGACGATGTATTCTTTCAGGTTGTAGGTTTAGATCCGGAAACGAATATCAGTTCTTTCCTGTGGGATAACTTTATGGAGACACACTCTTTCGGGTTGAATAACTCCTATACATTCCGTACAAAATGGATGCAGGCTTATGTTCAGCATGGTGTAAACTATAGCCGCACAACTTCCAGTGCCGCTTCCACATCAGCCGAAGAGAAAGGATGGGCTTATAATGCCAGTTTGCGCAATACATTCTTCCTTAATCCGAAGAAGACATTTATAGGAACGCTTTCAGGTTGGTTTACTTCACGTCAGTATAGTGGAGTATATCTGATAAAACCTACTTATGGTGTCAGTGCGGGTTTGCTCTATCGCATGCTGGATAATAAGCTCAGTCTTAGCCTGAACGTCAATAATATTCTAATCAGCCATTCGAAGCTTGAAACTGTTTCCAATGGAGTCCGGATGACGACGGACAATCAGTTTGCCTTTACCGGTTTCCGCATCGGTGTTTCCTACACGTTTGGTGGAGATATCCGCAGCAAGGGACAACGTAATAGTAACTCAGATATTCAGAACAGATTATAAAAATTGCTTTCATCGTTTTTACCTAGCTGAAAGCACTCCCATGGTGGGAGACGAACGGCTTGTCAGAGTGAAACAGTGGTTTCACCGGACAGGCCGTTCACTTTGTTTCCATAAAGTATATGAATCATTCCTCCTTTTCTACCAGTTTTTACCCCTTACTTTCTTCATGATTGCTCACTTTTGCATACCAACAAACAAATCTATAAGAGGAAGTATATGAAAAACAAAATGAAAAACCGAGTAATAGAGATGAAGGACTTATGCCTTTTATGGCTCTTCTTGTTCTTATTAGGTGGAATACCGGCAGGAGCGACTACTATATCCGATGATGAATTAGCATCCGGTACGGAAGAATTAATCGCTTTTCCCGGCGCTGAAGGTTTTGGCCGGAATACTACCGGTGGTCGCGGTGGTAAAGTTTATCACGTCACTACATTGGAAGATGGAATGCAAGCAGGAACGTTACGTTATGCGCTTGCGCAAACAGGTGCACGTACGGTGGTTTTTGATGTAGCCGGGACTATCTTCCTGAACAGACCTTTAAGAATCACTAACGGAGATTTGACTATTGCCGGGCAAACGGCGCCGAGGCAAGGTATTTGTATTGCCAGACGTCCGGTAACTATTAACGCCAACAATGTTATTGTTCGTTATGTACGGTTTCGTGTCGGCAATGAAGGCGGTGGAGAACCCGACGGACTTGGAAGTACCGATTGCAAGAATGTTATTGTAGACCATTGTTCTATCAGTTGGTCGGTAGACGAGTGTTGTTCGGTGTACGGTGGTGAAAACCTGACTGTCCAGTGGTGTCTTGTTTCCGAAAGCCTTCGGACGGCCGGTCATGCCAAAGGAAAACACGGATATGGAGCCATCTGGGGAGGAGCGAAAGCATCTTTTCATCATAATCTGCTAGCACATCATGAAAGTCGTGTCCCACGTCTTGGTCCCCGTCCTTTCACTCAGGAACGCGAACATGTGGATATGCGTAATAATGTTTTTTATAATTGGGCGGGAAATGGCTGTTACGGTGGAGAGGGAATGCATGTAAACATCGTGAACAATTATTACAAACCGGGTCCGGCTACTCCCAAAAACAGTCCTGTACGCTATCGTATTGCTGCTCTTGGAGTGCGTACTACGAAATATTGTACCAAAGCAGATGGTAAGCCCAATGTTTGGAAACCTATGGAACATGTATGGGGGAAATTCTATGTGGACGGTAATGTAATCGAAGGTAATAAGGAAGTAACCAAGGATAACTGGACAAAGGGTATTTACGAACAAATCAAGAATTCATCCTGCGATAATACTTTCACTAAACAAGTGAAGAAAGAGATGCGCCTGGCCAAACCTTTGGATGCAGGTATTGTCACTACACATACTGCTGAACAGGCGTATGATCTTGTATTGGCTCACGCCGGTTGTTCCAAACAACGTGATATTATAGATATACGTATTATAGAGGAAACCCAAAACGGTACGGCTACTTATATTGGCAGCGTGACAAAAGGCGCTGAAAATGCTCCCGGATTGATCGACTTACCGGCAGATGTGAAACCGGAGGGATCCACCGGTGCTTGGCCGGAATTATCGAATGGCGGTGTTACAGATGATGAGCTAAGAGATACTGATGGCGATGGTATTCCGGATACATGGGAAACGGCTCATGGGCTGAACCCGAAGGATGCTTCTGATGGTGTTACTACTACATTGAGTAAGGAAGGTTATACCAATTTGGAAGTCTATATGAACAGTCTGGTAAAGTAGAAGTTGAACCAATTATTAATATATTAAGTATGAAGAAGATAATTTTTACAGTACTATTTATGGGCATTCTATCGGGAGGATATGCTCAAGATAGTTCATCGCCGTATCAGGCCGTAGTAGCTTTGGATGGTAGCGGCGACTACACGAGTATTCAGGATGCTGTTAATGCTGCACCGGACAATCGGCAGGAGCCTTGGCTGATTTTTCTGAAAAACGGGTCTTATCGGGAGCAAGTAATTATTCCCGCTACTAAAACTTATATTCATCTTATCGGACAGGATAAAAATAAGACGATTATCCATCACTGTCTGAATGTCGGTGGAAAACCGGAAGAGGGAACTGAACCTGCTAAAACAGCTTACTGGAAACATTCTGTTCATAACCCTTCTTCTGAAGTTCATAAATTGGAAGGTAGTGTTGTTTATATAAAGGGAGATCATTTTTATACGGAGAATATCTCTTATCTTAATGACTGGGGGGTAGATAGCCAAAATGGTCCTCAAGCTTTGGCTATGAGTAGCCAGGCTGATTGTGCTGCATACAATAATTGCATTTTTCGATCTTTCCAGGATACCTGGATGACTTCCAGAACTGACTCTCACCGTCTTTATGCGAAGGATTGCTGGATTGAGGGAGCGGTAGATTACTTTTATGGCAGTGGAGATGCTTTGCTTGAAAATTGTACGTTATATAATTTGCGCAGTGGTTCGGTAATAGTTGCTCCTTCCCATAAAAATGTGAGGTTCGGATATGTATTTCGCAACTGTATAGTGGATGGTAATGCCGCTGCTGCCGATGGTAAACAAAAGTTAGGACGTCCGTGGCATAATTCTCCTCGTGCTGTTTATATACATACCACTATGCGCATTCCTCTTGCTCCCGAGGGGTGGACAAACATGGGGGCTATTCCGGGGTTATTTGCAGAGTATGACAGCCGCGATGCCGAGGGTAATGTACTCGACCTTAGCCAACGTAAGACTGAATATGACGGACGTGGCCCGGATAATCCGCCGAAAGGTTCCTGTCGTGCAACAATCACCAAGGAAGAAGCGGATGGCTATGTATACGAACGTATAATTCCGGGAGATGACGGATGGAATCCCCGTGCGATGATGGAAAAATTGCCATCTCCCGCAAAGTTGAAAAAAAAGGGGGATAAAGTTAGCTGGAAAGCAGTACCAGCTGCTGCCGGATATGTTATTTTCAATAATGATCGTGTCATAGGCTTTGCCAAAGAGCCGATCTATACTTTGCCATCTGAAGTAAAAGGAAATTTAAAAGTATGTGCTGTCAATCGTTATGGTTCATTAGGAACAGAGAGTGTTCTTTAGTTAATGAATTGTAATGGCGCTATAACATATTGACATTTTTTGCATATGGAATCCCGGGCTTGTGAAAGTCTGGGATTTTTTTGTTAAAACTACTCAGTTATAGCCTTAAACTGAATTATTACTCCCTTTCTGGATGATTTTACTCTTTAAATACTCTTCTAATTCTGAATTTTGCAAAAGAATTAATAACACAGGTTAAGTTAAGAAATGAAAAGCTTTACGAAAAACACTGTACTTATTGTTTAACTAAATAATACTATCATGAAACAAGAAATCGAAAAGATGAAGAGCAGGTTGCTTCTGCTGGCATTCATTTTAATGGTGCCTATTGGAGTGTTTGCTCAAAACATTACGGTAAAAGGTAATGTGACTGATTCGGAAGGAGAACCGATTATTGGTGCCACTGTTATGGAAAAAGGCAAAAGCCAGAATGGTGTCATCACTGACTTAGATGGTAATTTTACTCTGAATGTGTCAGGTAAAGGAAAAAAGATCGTTATTACCTATATAGGTATGAAAACGGAAGAAGTGGATGCAGTAACCGGAAAGACTTTGAAGATTGTCTTAAAGGATGATTCGCAAACACTGGACGAAGTAGTAGTAGTTGCCGTAGGTTATGGTAACGCACGCAAGAAAGATTTAACTGGAGCTATTTCTTCCGTAGGTGAGAAAACATTGAAAAACATCCCAACTACTTCAGCTTCAAGCGCCATTACGGGACGTCTGGCGGGTGTAAGCGTTGTTACAACTGAAGGTTCACCGGATGCAGCCGTTAATATTCGCGTACGTGGTGGTGGTTCTATCACGCAGAGCAATGAGCCGCTGTTCATTGTAGATGGATTCCAGGTGAGTAATATTAATGATATTCCTCCGACGGATATTGAAAGCATTGATGTGTTGAAGGATGCTTCTTCTACTGCCATTTATGGTGCTAAGGGAGCTAATGGTGTAATTTTGGTTACTACAAAAGGTGGTCGTGCCGGTAAGACAGAAGTGACATTCAATGCATCATTGGGTTTGAACCGTTTCTATAATGAAACTGAGGTTCTTTCTCCCTATGAATATGTTTACTATCAGCGTGAATTGGATCCGGCTAAGAATGCAGGCTTTTTTGATCGCTATGGACAGTGGGAAGATGTCGATATTTATAAAGGTAAAGAAGGACTCAACTGGCAACGTAAATTGTTTGATCGTACCGGATTGAAGCAGAGCTACAACGTAAACATTAATGGTGGTAGTGAGTCTTTGATTTATAGTATAAGTTACACACGTGATGATGAAACTTATATTATGCAAACATCCAAATATCGTCGTGATAATCTGAACTTGAAGTTAAGCAAGAATTTTAATAAAAAGTTGAGATTGGATCTTAATGCTAAAATGAGTAATAATGTTATTGACGGCCCCAGTGTATCCAGTGGTTCCAAACTACGTGACTGCGTGAAGTATCCTCCTATTGGTACGCTTACTGACCTAACGGAAGACGACCTGGCTGGTGATAATGAATTGATCCCTGAAAATATCAGTAACTTGAACGACCCCTTCTACAATATTACCAACGAGTATAAGAAGCAGTCCAAGTTCAATAATACCTATAATGTTGCTTTAATATGGGACGTTATTAAAGGATTACAGTGGCGTGCAGAAGGTACTTATGGCTTTACTTTTGATCGTACTGATAATATTTATCTGAAGAATACAGGTGAAGCGAATGGTAAGGCCGGACAACCTGTTGCCTATCGCCAATATTGGAATGGTTCAAAATGGACATTTCGTACTTTGCTGACTTATAAATTCAAGTTGAAAAAGCATCATTTTGACGTTATGGGCGGTATAGAAGCTAATAATTCTGAAAAGGATGATATGAAAGTCAATTCAGACTATTATCCGGGTGATTATTTGGCTAATGACATTCTGGCTATGTGGAACAATGGTACTGCAGAACCCACTTATACAACGATTAATGAACCCGACCGCAGTATGTCCTATTTCGGTCGTGCCAATTACATTCTGAATGATCGTTACTATCTGACTTTTACGTTGCGTGCAGACGGTACTAATGTATTTGCACCTGGAAATAAGTGGGGTATTTTCCCCGCTGCATCTGCTGCATGGCGTATTTCGGATGAAAGTTTCATGGAATGGTCTAAAGACTGGTTGTCCACTTTGAAGATGCGTGCCAGTTATGGTAAGTCCGGTAATGCCCGTGTCGGTTCCTATTGGCGCCAGACTTATAGTCCGGTAACTTCTACTAAGAATCTCTATTATCAGAATGAGATTGGACAGAGTAGCTTGCAACCTGCCAAACGTCTGCGTAATGAAAATCTGACCTGGGAGTCTAAATTCTCAACGAACGTAGGTTTTGACTTAGGTTTTTTCAGTAATCGTATAAATCTGACATTTGATTATTATAATGATGTTACTAAGGACTTGATTATGGAAGTGCAGTTGCCCTCTAATGCAGGTTATAGTAGCCAATACCAAAATCTTGGTCAGACTACTAATCGCGGTGTAGAGTTGTCGTTGAATGCAAATCTCGTTCAGACGAAAGATTTCTATCTTGACTTTAATTTTAATATTGCTTTCAATAAGAATAAGGTAGATGCATTGTATGGTGCCAATGGTGACGAAATGATTCTTTCTGGTGGTGGCACAGAGACCGGTAGCGATAACTATCGTGTTTTTGTAGGCCAGGAAGTTGGTTTGATGTACGGTTATGTGTCTGATGGTATGTATTCTTTTGATGATTTCACTTTCAATCCTACCACTAAAAAGTGGGATATTGTGACGACTAAAGATGAAAATGGTGTACCAATCGTTACAGATTGTTCGGGTGTACTTTCTCGTGCAGGAGGTTATTTCGGACCTGGTCACATGAAATTGAAGGACTTGAATGGTGATGGAGTTATTGATGCTGATAATGATCGTAAAGTGATCGGTCATGCGTTGCCGAAACACACTGGTGGTTTTAGTTTTAATGCCGGTTGGAATGGTTTCGATGTTACAGCGATGTTCAACTGGTCTTATGGTAATGATATTCTGAATATCAATAAAGTGGACTACACTTCTTATACAGGTTCTAAACGTTATCAGAATCTGAGTAATGATATGAGATTGGCAAATCGTTTTACAACGATAGATCCTGTAACAGGACTTAATATCTATTATGGTGAATATGCCAACCCTGAACGTTTGCAGGAAATTAATTCCAATGCTTCCATTTGGCATCCGTTAATGAACAATACGATTACCACAGACTGGTTGGTAGAAGACGGTTCGTTCTTACGCTTAGGCGTTCTGACGCTGGGATATACTCTTCCGAAATATTGGACTCAAAAGTTCGGTGTGAAGAGCCTGCGTGTCTATGCTACTGGAAATAATTTATTCTGTCTGACAGGATATAGCGGTCAGGATCCGGAAGTAAATACAAGTTCCAGCAATATGACTCCTGGTTATGACCGTTCGGCTTATCCGAAGTCCAGATCCTATATTTTTGGATTAAATGTTACATTCTAAACTAATAAACTTATGAAATTACAGAATATAGTATATGTATTGACGGTGGGAGGTGCGCTGTTAACCTCTTGCAGCGATTTTCTTGATACGGAATCTCCCTCGGTACAAAGTAGTACTGTTACTTTTGAGAATGAAGGTATGACGCGTTCGGCTATTATGGGAGTTTACTCCGAATTAGCAGGTACGTATGTTTATGGACAGAAAATGTCGGTTAACTGGCAAGGTGTTTCTGATATTGAATTGGCTAGTGGTTATGCTACTGACCCATCTAAAGACCTGACAAGTGATACAGGGGCGGCCAATTATTATTGTGACTGGTACAACAAGACCCTGCAATGGGGATACATTTTTAAAATGGCAGAATTGGCCAGTACGGCTGTGGATGGCATTCGTGCTTCAGCGCTTTATAAAAGTGGTAATGCGGCGATGAAGCGTTATTTGGGTGAGGCTTTAACATTGCGTTCATTGTCTTATTTTGAATTGGTTAGGCGTTGGGGAGATATTCCTTTTAAGGAAGGTATGTCTAACTCGGATCTTTCCAATGTATATATGGGAAAGATTAATCGTGATAGTATTTATTCAAGTATTGTTCGTGACATGCAGGAGGCAGTTAACTATTTGCCTTGGGTAGGAGAAAATTCTGATTATAATTGCGAACGCGTGAATAAAGGATTTGCCAAGGGATTATTGGCTCGTATTGCTCTTTTTGCAGGAGGATGGTCTGTTCGTGACGGTAATCAGTTTCCTGATGATTCTAATGTAGAACACTATCCTAATGTTGAAGGAAATCCCGGTATGGAGGAAGTAGGAGGTTATTATGTTGGTAGACCTAAGAATTGGCGTGATTATTATGAAATAGCCGAGCAGCAATGTGCTGAAATTATTGGTGCTCCGGAGAATCCTCATCAATTGGATCCTGATTATGGACATATCTGGAAAACAGTTTGTGGCTTGAATTATAACGAATATAATGAGAATCTTTTTGAAGTAGCTAATGGAGTAGGGTATAGTGGTGACATCGGTACATTGATGGGACGTGCAATGGACGGTGGAATCGGGTATGGCAGCCGTGGTTTCGGTGGTTCTTATGTATGTTCAAATGCTTATTATTTCTATTCATTTTCTCCGACTGATACTCGTCGTGATTATGCTTGTTACTGGCCTCAGTATAAGAAAGATTCAGATGCGAAGAGAAATCGTGAGGTGATGCAGACTGATATAATGAACGTGAAATTGGGTAAATGGGGCTTCTTCTGGACTTCTAATGCATATCGTTCTATAGCACAAACAGCTACGGCTCGTACTCCGACCGGTATTAACTGGATTGTGATGCGTTATTCAGACGTCTTACTGATGTTTGCTGAAGCTCGTTATATGTTGGGTAAAGGAATTGATTCAAATAGTGAAATAGCTAATATCAGTGCCCGCAACGCATTGGAACAAGTTCGTACGAGAGCTTTCGGTGCCGGTTCTGAAGAAGTGAATAAATATGATGCTGATTTCTTTGAGGCTATTGTTAACGAACGTGCCTGGGAACTGGGTGGTGAAGGTATCCGTAAATTGGATTTAGTCCGTTGGGGATTACTAGATTCTAAAATAGAGGATATGAAAAAGGCGATGCTTTATTTGCTGGACGGTACTCATACCATACAAATCTTCGATAAAACGTATGAACCAACTGATTTCCCGGTGAAAGTGTACTATAGATATGATAAGGAAGGTGAATTCATAGATTTGTCTTCAGCCAATTTCTATCGTAACCTGGCCGATAATCCCGATACGGAAGTTTATTCAGAAGCGAATTGGTTCCCCCGTTCTTATTGGAATTTGGCCGAAGGTAAAGAAAGTTCTTTAGTTGATAATTCAGTAAAGATATTGTCTTGTGCCACTGGTTTGCGTAAATCTTATGATTATACGGAATTGCTGGGTACTTTGAAGTATGGCGAGTTGATTCAGGCTAAGTTGAATCTGATAGATATAGGTAATGAGATCTGTAATTATCGTCATTTCCATTCTATCTATTATGATGATATCTATAAGTCAAAAGGGTATTTGAAGAACTCTTATGGATATGATAAGCAAAAATAAAAAGTTAACTTATTAAAGAATGAATATATGAAACTTAGAAATATATATTATATCTTATTGGGAGTTCTGGCATTTTCTGCCGTTGCTTGCCAGGAGGATGCCAATGACTGGGGGATAGAACCAGGGCATGACCGGTTATTCCGTACTACTGAATTTAAAGTGGCTGATAATACATCTCCTACTTCTATAATGTTAAGTTACAGAGGTATAACGGATGCTTCAAAGTATATCTTTGAATTTAGTAAAGGAGATAGTCTGGAATTTACAAATATTGTGAAGACTGTGGAAATTCTGGCAGACACCTTGACACCGTATCGTCAGGAAACTACTGCGGTTAAAACGGAATATCGTACATTGTTCACAGACTTGGATGGAACCAGCCGTTATTCGGTACGTGTAAAAGCGGTAGATGGAAAAACAGGTAAAGAGTCCGGTTATGTGGGACTTTTCTTTGAAACTCCGGATGAGCAGATATTTACGGAGGTTGTTCCTTCTACTTCCGGTGCTGTCTTGAAGTGGAAAGCCGATAAGACCGCTACTCATATTCGCCATGCCGAATTGAAGTTTACGGTGGAAGGAGAAGGGGAAGAACAGACTGTTTTGATTGATACAGTATGGGTAGAACCCGCTCACGAATTAACTGCAACTGAAAAACAGGCAGGAACTTATTCCATTAAAGACTTGAAGGCAGGAACTAATTATCTGGCATATATCCTGAATGGCGATGTGCTTAGAGGTAAATATAGATTTTTGACACTGGGCTCTTCTGTAGGAGAAACAATAGACGTACAATCAGGAGATGATATTAATGCTTTGTTAGCTTCTGCCCCGGTAGGACCGGTAACTCTGGCTTTCAAAGGTGGAGAAAGCTATACGTTTGGTGAGATCACTGTGCCGACAAATGTGAAGGCTCTTTATTTGGCAGGTAATGTGATTAACGGTCAGCTGCCTCAATTGACGGCTACCAAAATGACATTTACTGCTCCGCTGGGAACTGTGAAATGGCAGAATATCGATTTGATAAGTGACGGACAATCTCAATTCTTCATTGAAATAGGTAATACGAATTGCTTCAGTACTATAGCCTTTGAGGGATGTCATATCAGTGAAATTCCACGTAGCCTTGTGCGTTTGAACAATGGTGATGTAGAGATAAGTGGTATTACAATCAGTAATTGTATTGTGAAGAATGTAGCATTGAGCGGCTATGGTCTGTTCAATTTCGGTAAAGCTAAATCCTTGAAGAAACTCGTTATTGAAAACTCTACGCTTTGTGAGATTGGTGATCAGTTGATGGATGTTCGTTTTGTTATTGATGAAATAAAAATGAATAAATGTATCTTCTGTAATTATACAATTGGTATGCCGAAGGTATTCCGTTTGGATAAGCAACCGAAGTCTATTGCTGTGACAAGTACTGTCTTTACCGGAACGAATGGTGGCAGCAAGATTAATTCCGGAAATGGAGATTATTCTGGCTACCTGGATTTCTCCGGTTGCTATTTGACCTCTGACTTCCAAGTGGACTCTAGACCGTTCACGAATGCCAAGTCTTTGTCTATGACATCTCTGGAATTGTTCGTAGATCCGATGAATGGGGATTTCCATTACAAACCGGAATTGAAATTTGAGGGTGAAGGCAAAGCCGGTGACCCGAGATGGTGGATACAATAGGTAAGATTCCATATAGGAAAGATTGTTAATGATGGAGGGAGGTTGTTCATATGAACAACCTCCTTTTGTGTCTAATCTGTTCTGAGAAACTTTTCTAATTTTGAGATAGTGCACTTATAGTACCTGAATTTCCCCCATAATACCTAATTTTCCCGGGTATATTTGCATAAAATGATTAACAATAACTCTATAAAAGTAACAGACTATGAAACGATGGATTTTGATTGGTATGGTCGTAGCTTCCGGTATGACTATACAGGCACAAAACAAATTGCCCGAAAAGTTTCCTTACCAGGATACAAGTTTAACTGCAGAAGAACGGGCGGATGATTTGCTCAAAAGATTGACTTTGGAGGAAAAGGCTTCATTGATGATGAACGGTTCTCCGGCTATTCCCCGATTATCGATCAAAGCGTATGGTTGGTGGAATGAAGCACTTCACGGTCTCGCGCGTACAGGATTGGCTACAGTGTTTCCACAGGCTATCGGTATGGGAGCATCATTTGATGATAGTTTGTTGTATGAAGTCTTTACGGCAGTATCTGATGAAGCAAGAGCAAAGAGCCGGAGATTGGATAGTAAAGGAAATCTTACACGTTATCAGGCACTTACAGTGTGGACTCCTAATGTGAATATTTTCCGTGATCCGCGTTGGGGGCGTGGACAGGAGACGTATGGAGAAGATCCCTATTTGACCAGCCGTTTGGGAGTTGCAGTAGTCAATGGTTTGCAGGGACCCGATACAGCACGATACAATAAACTTCACGCTTGTGCAAAACATTATGCTGTACACTCGGGACCGGAGTGGAATCGGCATAGTTTTAATGCTGAGAATATTTCTCCACGAGATTTATGGGAAACTTATCTTCCCGCCTTTAAAACTTTAGTTCAGGAAGCTAAAGTGAAAGAAGTGATGTGTGCTTATAACCGTTTTGAAGGTGAACCATGTTGTGGAAGTAATCGTTTGCTGACTCAGATTTTGCGTGATGAATGGGGCTTCGACGGAGTCGTTGTTTCAGATTGTGGGGCAGTATCGGATTTCTGGCAAAAAAGAAAGCATGAGACGCATCCTGATGCTGCCAGTGCTTCGGCAGATGCTGTTTTAAATGGCACGGATGTTGAGTGTGGAAATAGCTATAAATCCTTACCGGATGCAGTAAAGGCTGGACTTATTACTGAAAATCAGATAGATATTTCAGTAAAACGTTTGTTGAAAGCTCGTTTTGAGTTGGGAGAAATGGATGAGAATGTCTGGACAGGGATTTCTTCGGATGTTGTGGACTCACCCAAACATCGTCAGTTGGCATTGCAGATGGCGCGTGAAACCATGACATTGTTGCAAAATAATAATAATATACTTCCATTGAGTAAACAGGCAAAAATAGCATTAATAGGTCCTAATGCAAATGATTCGGTTATGCAATGGGGAAATTATAATGGGCTACCTTCGCATACCATTACTTTGCTTGAAGGTATGCAGCGTTATCTGCCAACTTCTAATCTTATTTATGAGCCGGTTTGCGGACACACGGATAGTACTTTGTTCATTAGCTTATTCAATAAATGTTCTACTTCGGAAGGAAACGGTTTTCATTCAACATATTGGAATAATAATACCTTTACAGGGGAGGCTGTTACGGAAGTTCAGCAATCCACCCCATTCTTATTTAATACTAATGGGGCTGCTCCTTTTGCACCGGGAGTTATTTTAAGAGGATTTTCTGCTGAATATCGTTCTGTATTTCATCCGGAAAAAACAGAAGACGTTGTTTTTCGTATTCAGATGCGAGGCGCCTATGAACTTTATATTAATGGTAAACTGGTTAAGGAAGACGAAGGAGCCGTGAAGCAAATGACTTCCATTTATACGTTGAAGGCAGAATCGGGAAAGTCTTATGATATTTTATTAAAGTATCGTCATTTTGACAAAACGGCAAATCTTAGTTTTGATATGGGAGTAAATGCTCAGATAGATGTGAAAGGATTGTTGGAGCGTATCAAAGATGTAGATGTAGTTATCTTTGCGGGTGGTATCTCTCCGGCACTGGAAGGAGAAGAAATGCCTGTTGATGCAGCTGGTTTCAGGGGAGGAGATCGCACCGAAATCGAGTTGCCGGCTGTACAGCGACGTGTTGTTGAGGCTTTGAAAACTGCTGGAAAACGGATTGTGTTTGTTAATTTCTCCGGTGCAGCTATAGCTTTGGAGCCGGAAAGTCAGAATTGTGAGGCTATCCTGCAAGCATGGTATCCTGGGCAAGCCGGTGGCCAGGCTGTTGCCGAAGTTTTGTTCGGCGATTACAATCCGGCTGGAAAATTACCATTGACATTCTATCGTAACCTGGCTCAAATTCCGGATTTTGAGGATTATAATATGACCGGAAGGACCTACAGGTACATGAAAGAGACTCCTTTGTTCCCATTTGGTCATGGACTTAGTTATACTACATTCAAATATGGAAAGTTAAAAATGAATGGTGATAAAATTGCTGCCGGTCAAAATCTGAACCTGGTGATTCCTGTAACTAATACAGGGAGTCGGGATGGAGATGAAGTGGTACAGGTTTATCTCAAAAAAATGGATGATACAGAGGGACCGGTTAAAACGTTGCGTGCTTTTAAGCGTGTGCGTATTCCGGCAGGAAAGACGGTTGAGGTTAAATTTTCTTTGGATGATACCCAGTTGGAATGGTGGGATGAACAGAGCAATACAATGAGAGTTTGCCCGGGAAATTATACTGTTATGATAGGAGGTACTTCCTGTGAGAAGAGTTTATTATCACGGGCATTTACCATTCGGTAAAATTATGAGGAGATGATAGCTGAAATAATCAGGCACTGTCCACGATTTTGTGTAAATAGAAAACTTCAGGATTCGGGTTTTATACTTGAATCCTGTTTTCAAATATAGTAATAAATTGGTTAAATATCAATGCCCAATTCCAAATAGGTTGGTACCATTTCTTTTCGATTTCGTTAATGGCCAGATAGACAGATTTTTTCAACGCATCATCATTTGGAAATGATAGCTTATTTTTGGTGTACTTTCTAATTTTCCCATTCAGATTTTCAATAAGATTAGTGGTATAGATAATCTTTCTAATCTCGACGGGGAAATCAAAGAACACGGTCAGTTCTTCCCAATTATTTCTCCATGAACGTATCGCATATGGATATTTAGCACCCCATTTTTGCTCAAAGTTATCCAACTCCATCTCAGCTGCTTCTTTAGT